>ERZ1292632.3-Hain-H43-01um-R2-3-length-423064-cov-64_pt1 | contig 423064 bp, 417 predicted proteins | sample MGYA00564407_ERZ1292632 | MGnify/ENA primary metagenome ERZ1292632 (study PRJEB36523, sample SAMEA6512637) | groundwater metagenome | collected 2019-01-08 | study: AquaDiva: Metagenomics assemblies of 32 groundwater samples | reverse complement strand
AACGAGTTATTATGCTGGCAGTCAAAAGAATGCTTCCTGACAACCGCTTGCGCCAGCACTGGCTGGAGCGCTTAACTTTTGTTAAAGGAGATAATGCCTAAGCTAGCCCTAGCCGCCTGGTTTAAGGGCGTTGGCCGACGCAAACGGGCGGTGGCGCAGGTTCGTTTGGTTAATGGCTCTGGCAAATTAGTCGTTAACGACAAAGAAATTGAACTGCCTTTAAAATTAAAGCATGTCTTTGAGTTAGTCGATCGTTTCGGTCAATTTGATGTTTCGGTCATCGCTCGCGGTGGGGGAATGCAGGGGCAAGTTGATGCTATTGTTCTGGGTGTTGCCCGCGCCTTGGTCGAAATCAACCCTGATTGGCGCTCAACTCTGCGTAAAGGTGGCTATATGACCCGTGACGCTCGCATCAAAGAACGCAAGAAACCCGGCCTGAAGAAGGCAAGAAAAGCTCCACAGTGGGCGAAGCGGTAATCCTCGTAGTCCATCAATAAGTTTTATTGGTATAAAGCAGGACACTGGCTCGACATTTCTGGTTATGTCAGTAAAATTATCCTATGTCGACGAAACGAAGTGTAGGAGAGCTAGGAGCAGAGTGACTATGTTGACATCTAACAATGGTGACCGTAGTAGCGGTTTGAAGAAGTTAATAATTAGTATTGTTGTCGGTGTTGGTCTATTGGTCTTGATCCGTCTAATCGCCACGCCAGAAGAAATAGTTAGCAACTTAACTAACTGGTATGAGCAGTACGGTTATTGGGTAATATTCATTTCAGCTCTAGTTGAGGGCATTTTCGTTGTCAATCTCTATTTCCCTGGTTCAACGGCAATCTTATTGGGTGGCGCGCTTTCTAGTCAGAATGAATTATCGGCGATTCTGCTAGTCCTACTAATAATTCTCGGATTTTTTATTGCCTACGTCTTCAACTACTTCATTGGAAAACATGGGATGTATAGGTTGCTTCTGCGATTTGGTTACAAGGACACCATCGAGGGAACTCGACAGTCGTTAGTTTTGAAGGGGCCAAAGATGATGCTCGTTTCCTTTTTTCACCCGAATGTTGGCTCGGTAGTTACAACGGGCGCGGGAATTATCAACATGCCAATTAAGCAGTTTCTGCTCTGGTGTTTCATTTCGTTGGTCATCTGGGACACTTTCTGGGGAATTACGGTCTACACGCTTAGTAGTCAGGTTATAAGTCTGCTCGGCAGCTGGCTGGCGATACCGTTCATGCTCGTCTGGATAGCTCTGATCTACTTTATACTGCGTCGCCATACAACCACTACCCAAGCATGAATTAGTGATCAAATATTGCTTCATTGATTTGGTTATTTCGAACTTCAGGTGAGAATTATGAGAATTTATTGGATTATTCGACGATTTGGTGATTAACTGTTACTTATGGCGGCATTAATTATAGATATTGAAACAGTCGGGGAGATCTGGGAAGAGATCGACGCAGATACTCAAAAATTATTAGTTGATCGAGTCAAAAAACAACCAAATTATTCTGAAGAGACCGATCCAACGGTCATTGCCCAAGAAAGTCTCGGATTGCAACCGTTTACTGGGCGGGTCGTTGTAATTGGCGCCTATGATTTAGCTAGCAAAAAGTCGGTTGTCTGGTTTGATAACGAAGGTGAAGACACTGACGCCGTCGAAGAAGGGGACGACAAATACATTCCGGCGAGCGAAAAAGAAATGCTCGAAAAATTCTGGGCTCTAGCTACTCGATATACCCATTTTGTTACCTATAGCGGCCGTTCATTTGATGTACCGTTTTTGCTTTTGCGGTCGGCGGTTCACGGTATTAAACCGACCAAAGATCTGATGCGAGCCCGCTATCTGTACCAAATGTCACCCGACGCCCAACATATTGATCTCTACGAACAGCTGTCGTTTTACGGGGCGGGGCCGAAGTTGGGGGGATTACACCTGGCTTGCCGCGCTTTTGGCATAAAGAGCCCCAAAGATAACGAAATTGACGGTTCAAAGGTCGGACTGTTTTTCCGAGACAAGAAATATATGGAAATTGCTCGCTATAACGCCCGCGACCTATCTTCAACCGCCGAACTCTACGAAAAGTGGAAGCAGTTTCTAGCTTGATATTACCCTCCCAAACAGGGAAAATGGGGCAGTGAACAATAAACTAGCGATTCTTAACGGTTCTTACAAAAAAGCCCTCGGGGCTATTCTTTTGAAGGAGTTTCCGCACCTTGCGACCTTAGCGGTCGCCGATGTCCTGATCGATCCGTCTGGTAAAACGGGACGAGTTTGGTTGTCTACTACTGACGAAATCCTAAAAACTGTTGAACAACGTCGGGGCGATATCCAAAACCAGCTCAAAAAGCATGTTGTCACCCGTTACACCCCGAGTTTTACTTTCCTATTGGACGATAAATACCTCGACCGAATCGACAATCTCTTTAACGAAATCAGACATGAAGACTAAGGCGCTTTTGTTTGTTATCTTTACGATTTTTCTATTTGCTCTAGGAGTACTAGTAACAACACTTTTCAACACCGCGCCGGTAACGCTTGATGCAGTGGCGATGCTTTACGCCTCGCTTGGACTGACTTTATACGGGCTGATTTTCTTTATATTTATAGTTGTCGTCCGTCTCCAGACTCAAGTTACTCCTGGCTTGTCGACGATTAAATCACTACTGCGCTTAACTTTTGTCGTTGACGCCCTTATAATCATCTTATTAGCCCTGAGAGCCAACGAAGTATTGAGTTGGCCCACGGCGATAGTCCTCGCTGTTGTAGCGATGATAATCGGAGTAGTAATGAAGCGCCGTAAAAATATATGACCGGACACCTTCACCCCTTAACTATTCTGACGGAAAAAATATACGACTATTTCCGGCCGTACGGCTTTGAAGTTGTGTTGGGCCCAGAAGTTGTGACAACAGAAGATAACTTTGATAGCTTGAATATTCCAATCGATCACCCGGCTAGGGCTGGCTTTGACACCTTCTACCTAGAAAACGGTCAAACCCTGCGCGCCCATATGACCGCGCTCTATTTCCAGGCCATGAAAACTAGGCAACCGCCTGTCAGAATGCTGTTTCCAGGAAGATGTTTTCGCAATGAATCTACCGACGCCACCCACAACATGATCTTTCATCAGATGGATATATTAGTGATCGACGAACACACGAATCTCGGCAACCTAATCGCCACCCTCCAGGACCTGATGAAGCATCTTGTCGGTCCGGATTTAGAGTTTCGCATCCGTTCTAGTTACTTCCCGTTTACCGAGCCGTCGATTGAATTAGATATCAAAAGACCAGGCGGCGATTGGCTGGAGATGCTGGGAGCTGGCATGCTTAATCCCAATGTAATCAAGTACTACGGGCTCGACCCAGAAAAATATCAGGGGCTGGCGGTCGGTATGGGCTTGGAACGGATATTAAACGTCGCTAGCGGCGTTGACGATATTCGCCATACTCTTTCTGGAGATTATCGATATCTGGGACAATTCTAATGAAAGTCAGCTATAAACAATTCCAGGAATTACTACCAGAACTTCGGTGGGATATTGACGAATTAGCTGATAAACTCTCGCTTGCGGGCCACGAAGCCGAAACTGTGGACAAAGATAATTTGGATATTACACTCACTGCTAATCGCCAGGACTGCAGAGATATAAAGTACTTAGCCTTTGATTTGGCCGGTGTATACGGGCTTAAAACTGTTCCAGATCTCGTCAAGTTTGGTCACGCAGACCCGATTAAAGTGACGCCGGAGCGGGTCAACCGCCTGCTGGGCTCGAAAATTACGCAAAATGACCTCGCTAACCTCGAACGACTAGGATTTAGAGTTGGCTCCAGTACCGTAGCTCCACCAGACTTTCGCGATGTCTCGACACTGGCCGATGTTAGCGAGGAGGTGATGCGCCAAGTTGGCTACAACGACCTGAATATTCGACCCCTTACTCGAGAGGACGCACCTTCGTCAGAAGCTTACCAGCACTTACTGGCAGTCAGGGTGGTCTTAGCCGCCACGGGGTTGGTAGAGACGAGTACATCGTCGTTTACGCGCCAAGGCGCGGTTGAAATAAAGGATCCGTTTTCTCGCAAAGAGCCCTTTTTACGACCGAATCTGCAAGAAGGGCTGTTAAAGACGCTATCCAAAAACCCGTTTCTAAAAAGGTCAGCTTACTTTGAAGTAGGAAATGTCTTTACCCCCAGCGAGCAGACAAAGCTTGGTGTTATTATCGCCGGCTACAAGGACAAGGAGGTAGAGACTTGGAGAGCTGAAATCAGCCGGTCGCTCGGGTGTGAGGTTAAGTTTAACACCATAGAACCGTCGATTTCTTCCAAGCTCGATGTCAAACAAAGTCGCTTAAGTTACTTTGAAATATCAGTCGACCAACTGAAACCAATTATCGCGGAGAGGCCAAGCAGATTTGACCTGCCTTTACCTAAATTCCAGTCGATTAGTAAATTTCCTCCGCTCGTTCGGGACATTACAATTGACGAGCAGGATGCGAACTCAGTCGATAATCTCAAAAAAATCGACGGCTTGTTGTTGGTCGAAAAAGTCGACGAGTACGAGGGGCGCGTCACCTATCGTATCGTGTTACAGAAAATGGAAAGTAGTTACAACGAGAGCGATATTAAAGCGATTGATAAGGAGCTGAAAAAGTTTTCAGATTAATCAATTACAGGTAAGATAGAACTATGAAACGTGTGTTAAGCAAGGAAGTAGGCGAATTTGTTGGTAAATTGGTGTTTATGCAGGGTTGGGCCCAAACCGTGCGCGCCCACGCCAAAGTAGTCTTTATCGATCTGCGCGATCGAACCGGTCTGACCCAGCTAGTGCTGACGGGAGACTTAGTTGAGAGGGCGAAAAACATTTCAAGTGAATCGGTCGTGTCTATAAAGGGGACAGTTGCCGAAAGACCGCAATCCCTTATTAACGCTAATATTCCCTCTGGCAAGGTTGAGGTGCAAGTGAGCGAGCTGTCGGTTGAAACCGTCGCTGAACCATTACCATTCCCCCTGAGCGAAGAGAATGTGTCCGAAGAAGTCCGCTTCAAATATCGCTATCTGGATATTCGTCGAGCGAAAATCGCGCACAACCTCCGAATGCGATCGGCGGCAAATCAATTCATTAGAATGTTTCTACAGGAAAAAGATTTCGTCGAGGTTGAGACGCCGTACATCTCGAAATCTACTCCCGAAGGGGCTCGAGACTATCTCGTGCCAAGCCGTATCGAACCAGGGAAGTTTTACGCCCTGCCACAGTCGCCCCAGCAATACAAACAACTTCTAATGGTAGCTGGCCTGGAACGCTACTTCCAAATTGCCCGTTGTTTTCGTGACGAAGATTCGCGCGGCGATCGTCAACCAGAATTTACCCAGCTCGACTTAGAGATGTCGTTCACCGACCGCGACGAGGTGATGGATTTGATCGAAGATTTATTTACGGGGCTGGTCAAACAACTATTTCCTGAAAAAGTATTTACCTTCAACAAATTCCCGCGCCTAAAGTACGCCGAAGTGATGAAGGAGTACGATTCTGACAAACCGGACTTAAGAAAAGATAAGAGTAACGACGATGAGTTGGCATTTGCGTTCGTCGTTGACTTCCCGTTGTTTGAGTGGAAAGAATCAGAGAAACGCTACGACGCCGTTCATCATCCCTTTACAAGCCCAACGCCAGAATACGAAGACAGCTTTGAAAAGAAACCCAAAGAGGCGTTATCGCTCCAATACGACCTAATCCTCAACGGCTCGGAAGTAGCCGGCGGTAGTATTCGTATTCACAAGCCAGAAGTATTAGAGCGAGTGTTCGCTTTTATGGGCCACTCGAAAGAGGGGATTAAAGATAAATTCGGCCATCTCCTTGAAGCGTTTCGTTACGGCGTGCCGCCACACGGTGGCATGGCGCCGGGACTTGACCGACTCTACACCATCCTCCTCAAACAAGACTCAATCCGCGATGTCATCGCATTTCCTAAAACTGGCGATGGCCACGATCTACTAATGAATGCGCCGAGTGATGTTGAAGACAGTCAGCTCAAAGAATTAGGTTTGCAACTGCGTCCCAAGAAGTAGGATGGGGTTTGCTCCCAGCTTTGAAACTCGCAAATCTAATCGCTTAAAAATCATTGGGATTGGCCTGTTACTGGTGGCAATAGTAATAATTAGTCCAAATTCCGAAGATAAAACTCTAGTTGCTAGTTCTGCTACTGAAAATTCCCATTCAACGGAATTGGATCAGAGATTAGGAGTGGTCACGGATTATGTTGCCTTGAAACCTCGAGCCCGTCAGCCACTCATCTATGCCAAGCAGTATGTGTTACTGGACGCCAAAACAGCCGAACTGATTGTCGGTGTCGGTGAAGATTCGTCCATACCGATCGCCTCCACTACCAAGATGACAACCGCGCAGGTGGCGTTATCAAAGTTATCGTTGGACCAAGTCGTCACGATTTCAGCTAAACCGCCAACTATCCAGGGATCGAAAATTGGTTTGCTTTCTGGTGAAAAAATTACCGTTCGGAACTTAATTCAGGGACTACTAATTTATTCTGGCAACGATGCCGCTTTTGCCTTAGCGGAAGCTTACGCCAACGAGCCGGGAAATTATCTGCAATTCGTCAAAGCCATGAACGATTTTGCCCGGGCTAATCATCTCACCAACACCACCTACGGCGACCCGGCTGGTTTAGATGACGAAACTGGCCGCTCAACTCCGCGGGAATTGGCTAATGTTGCCAGACTTCTACTGCGAGAACCGTTTCTGGCCGAAACTGTCGCTACGCAAAATATGACCATTTGGTCCGCTGACGGCCAAATCTCTCACCAGCTCAAGAATACTAACCGACTCATTGATGTCGGCAGTTCTTACTATCTACCGAATACTTTGGGGGTGAAAACTGGCTTTACCCTCGATGCTGGCCATTCGATGGTTGCCGCTTACAAATGGCACAATCGCGTCTTAATCGGGGTGGTGATGAATACAATCGAGTCCACTAATATCGCTTCAGCCCAAGAGATGAATAAACTCTTCCGCTGGGCCGATTCGTCTCTAGAATTGCGCAGTTACTGATCAACTTGCATCCACAAACCTTAATCGCACCCCTGGGGTGCGGTTGGTTAGGGATACAAAAAGCTACGACAAACATTCCCAGCCCTTGACAAACCCCTCTATGAGTATATTAATGGGGAATTATCAAAGTAAACAGTTTGTAAACATCAAAAGTTACAAACAATCTTAAGAAAGGAGCATGTATGGATAGCAATAGCGTATTTAACCAATGGGGGACTACCACCCGCGATGTCGTGGAAAGTGTTTGGAATCGGTTTGTGGACTTTTTGCCCAATGTTATTGGGGCGTTAGTCATTTTGTTTGTGGGTATAATTGTGGCCCTGATCCTGAACTATGTCATTGTGCAAATCTTGAAAGCGGCGCAAGTCCAAAAGTGGTTGGGTGAACAAACCCGCCTGGTTGATGTCTTGAAGAAAGCCAAAATGCGCAGCGAATTAGCCGAAATTGCTGGTGGTTTTGTCAAATGGGTTGTCATTCTTGCCTTCCTCGTTCCAGCCGCCGCTGTCTTGAAAGTTGATGGTGTCCAGACATTCTTCGAAGGAGTCTTGAGTTATGTACCGCGAGTTCTGGGTGTCGGCTTCCTGATCGTCTTTGGTAGCCAAGTAGTTGAAGTGATTGCTCGCCTGGTACGCGCATCGGTTGAGAGCATGGGGTTGACCGTCGCCAAATTGGTTGAGATGGTTGTCCGTTGGGCTTTCTACACATCGATCGCCATCACCTCAATGTTTGCCCTCGGTGTTTCTCAGCAGTTCACCGTCATCATGTTCATCGGTATCGTCTCGGCTCTGGCTATCGCTCTTGGCCTGTCACTGGGTCTTGGCGGTCAGAACCATATGAATGACCTAATTAAGAGAATCCGCGAAGACCTAAAGCGCTAATAACCTTCGCAGTCGTAAGTGAAAGAGCCTCCGCTATATGCGGAGGCTCTTTTCGTTCCCCGCTAAATGCCGGGGCATTAATCGAAGTGTTTGATGGCTTCGATGGCGGCGGCAGTTTCGGCTTTTTGCTTGGATGAGCCAGTCCCGTGAGCTAAGAGCTTTTTATTGACATAGGCACCAACAGTAAATTGTTTAGTGTGATCTGGTCCTTCTTCACCAACCACTCGATATTCTGGTGTAAAACCCATTTTTTCTTGCGAAAGTTCTTGCAGCTGGGATTTCGGGTCGATATAAAGTTTCTTTTCGATGATCTCGGGCAACAAAGTTATTAAGTGGTGGTTGATGAATACGGCCGAGGCATCGTAACCGGCGTCCAGATAAATTGCTCCGATTAAGGCCTCAAAGGTATTGGCCAGAATTAGATTGCGTGTTCGGCCACCCGATTTGTCTTCGCCGTGGCTAAGAAACAGGAATTCGCCGAGCTCTAACTCTAGGGCTACCTTGGCCAAAATCTCACCGCGCACAATCGACGAACGCCAGTTCGTTAGCTCGCCTTCGGGATTCGTAAAGTTTTTGTAAAGATATTCAGTCACAACCAATTCCAAGACAGCGTCGCCCAAAAATTCTAGCCGTTCGTTATGTTCGAGGTCCTTTTTGCCAGCTTCATTTAAATAGGAGCGGTGAGTGAAGACCATCTCCAAAAGTCTTTCGTCTTTAAAATGTAGTCCTATTTTTTCTTCAAACTTTTTGATGTCCATTCTTAAGTTGTAAATCTACTCTTTCTCTTCTTTCGGTTCTTCCTCGACATACCTGTCGCTTTGGCGATAGAGCGTACCCAACACCCCATTTATGAACTTGGAAGAATTCTCGCCGCCGAATGTTTTGGCGATTTCGACCGCCTCGTTGATCGCCACTTTCGGCGGAATGTCCTGATCTTTGAGTAATTCGTAGCCAGCCAAGCGCAAAATACTTTTATCAATGACGGAAATTTGCTCGAGTGGCCATTCTGGAGCGGCTTTTTCGATTAAAGCGTCGATCTCTTTAACCGCTTTGGCGGTGCCTTTAATGACACGATCGAGATATTCAACATCGACATCTTTCTCGACTGGTTGCATGACTCTGTGAGTGATTTCCATAATGTCACCGTCAGGATGAAAATCCCATTCGTAGAGTGCCTGCATAGCAATCGTGCGGCTCAAGTGACGGTTTACGGACATTGTTACTTGACTGAAGCGTCTTCGGTGAGGATTCGTTTTACTTTAGTCAGTCGAGTTGGTTTGCCGCCGTACCAGCCGCAGTGCGGACAGATGATATGTGGCAATATGACTTCTTTGCAGTTGCTGCAACGGGCCATGCCGGTACCAGGCACAGCGTAAGTACTGCGACGTAAATTCGTTCGAGTTTTAGACATTTTCTTTTTCGGCTCTGCCATTTCATATATTGTACCATATACTGAACAATTCTTGCATTGGAAGTTCGCATTCTAAGTGCAAAGGTTAGAATGCGAACTTCCACCTATTGACTTCCCTCAAGTAGAGACGTATAGTAGCAACACACATTCACAACCAGGAGGTTACTGTGGAAGACAAAAATGACGGATTACCAATTTGGACTCTGGCTGGCTTGATTCTTGAAAGCCTGGCCATCGGTAATGTTGCCTGGTTTGCGGCGAGATCAGCTGACATCGGTAATGGTTATCCCCCGATTCACTTCGGAAGCGCTTCATACCTTATCGTGGTAATTGTTCCGGCGATATTCTATTACGCCATCAGGCTTGGGATCAGTGACAAGCACGATTACTTGGGCGATCGTGTTTCACGAGGCGTTAAGTGGCTCTGGCCGCTGACGGCACTGGTGCTTTACTTGCTGCCAGTGACGATTATCCGAGCTTTCGCTCAGACCTTCGGGCAGACCACCCGAACGGCGAGACGGCTCAAGAAGGCCAAGAAGTTGGCTCTTCGAGAGATCACAAATATCGAGAGTGACATCGTCACCAGGTTCAACCAAGTTCAAAGAGAGCTAACAGCTGAACTCGATAAGGCCAAGACCACCGAACGATCGCTGGAGGAGATACTCAAACGTCTGAGTGAGGGCGAGTCAGCGGCTCATGACCTGCGACAGTTCAATATTGAGTGCGTCCAAATCGCCTTACCAAAAGTCCGTGGTAACATCGTTCCGCTCGAACAAAAGCTGAAGATGTGCCAAAACATCTTGGACGAAAGCCAGATCAAGATTGAGGCGTTGAAACAAGAGCACTCCAACTTCGACATAATCGAGACCCTGACTGCGGCCAACAAGTATCTCTGGGAAGCGGAAGGTCACAAGCCGTTTCTTGATCATTTGGTCGACGAGTACCGGGGCATGGCCAGTATTGCCAACCAACGACTTGACGAGCTCTTGCGCGAAAGTGAGGTTGAAGTCAGCTCCTACACTGCTGCAGTTGATGAGCTAGACAACACTCTGCGCGGCTAGTCTGTTCTAATTCCTTCGACCCTGCCACCAGGCGGGGTCTTTTTTTACTAGATAGCGCTGCCCAAGCTCGATAGTGTCCTAATTTAGACTTGGACCCATTGGTGATGAGTTTGAGCCGATAGCGATTATGAAAACTGAGGAGAATCAATCACCCCGTGGCCCAGCCATCGGGGTGATTGATTTCACTTTGTGATTATATTCAGCAGTTCGCCAGGTTTATAGATTGATCGTAGTATTTTTTTACTGTTTAACTTCTGACTTATTTCTGGGGAAGACTTTATTAGTTCTAGTAATTCATGTTCACTTATCTCGCCACTTCGATCAACCTCGCCGATGAATCGTTGGTCGAGTAGAATCTTGATCTTTTTGGTAGCGAGTGTCGCGCCAAAGAATTTCGGCCACTTGGATTCAAAGATTGATTTTGAATGCCCTAAATTAGACCAGAGTTCCTCGGTCACAAAAGGGAAAGCGGGGGAGAGGGTAATAAGAAAACGGGAGAAAACTTCGCGATTCACTGACGCACCTGAAAGAGCGTTGGCTAGAATCATTGCCTCGCTAATTACGGTGTTGAGCCGAAAATCCTTCATCATGGCATCGATTCGACCTAGATAACCGTCGAATGACGCTTCTTGAGCAGGGCTGGCCGTCTCATCAATCTTTTGCGACAACTGGAAGATCTTTATTAAGAAGCGGTGAACACCGTTAATGCCACGAGGATTCCAGTCGAGCGAGTTCTCCATTGGGCCCAAAAACAGCTCGTAACCACGCAGGGCATCGGTGCCGTAATGCTCAACCAGAGGATCGGGCGAGACAACATTGCCCTTGCTCTTACTCATTTTAGCCCCATTAAGGCCGACCATTCCGATATTAAAGAGCTGTTGGAATGGTTCAGGATTGTCGTTAGTAAGGTATTTGTATTTAACCAGGAATCGATAAACGAACCGAGAGTAGAGCAAATGCAAGATAGCGTGCTCAATGCCACCAATATAGAGATCGACCGGTAACCATTTCGCCACCAGAGCCGGGTCAAATGCTTGGGTATTGTCTCTGGGCGATAAAAATCGCAAATAATACCACGACGAATCAACAAATGTGTCGAGCGTGTCAGTCTCAAAATGCCAGCCCTTGCCGTAAAGCTGCTCGGCTCTCGCAAGGTATTCTTGAGAGCGTTTGATTGGGCTTTCGCCTCCCGGTGTGAAATCAACATCAGTCGGTAGCTCTAGTGGCAGGTGTTCGTCCTTAATGGGGTGGGGTTGGCCTTCGGGGTCGTACACAATCGGAATCGGCGCGCCCCAGTAGCGCTGACGGGAGACTAACCAATCACGCAGACGATAGTTGACGGTCGGTCCGCCAAGACCGCGTTTGGCTAAATCAGCCGCAATCTTCTCGGCCGCTTCAGTATTATCCAATCCGTCATAACTGCCAGAGTTTATCAAGTATCCTCGACCGTTGTACATTGCCGGATCGTGCTGCAGCTGGCCCCAGGCCCAGTGGTGGGCGTCAGCTGTCATAAACTTCCCGACCTCCTCTTTAGTTAACCAAACTGGTTCGTGAATCCCGGCTTCAACATCAGATATAGAAGACATCTCGCCATCGATTAGCTCAAAGTAAAGACAGTGGCCATGTAGCAGGCGATTCTCTTTTTTCGGCACATGATAAAATTTGGAGTGTAATTTCCCCAATTCTTTAACCAATTTAAGATTTTTGTAGCCGACTTCCTCGAGGATTTCAGATCGCGCGGCCGCATCCGCTGTCTGCCCTGGTTCGATACCCCCAGTCACCCAAGTACCCCAAGCGACTTTCTTCCACTTCAATCCGAGGTATTTTTCTTCAGACCAGTGTTTAACAATGGCGACAATTCCAGCTCGCTCGGTAAATGGTAAGCCCTCTCGCACATACCCCGGTTCCTTAGTGTCGATGAATTCCGGCTCAATTACCGGCAAGATTGGTAAGTTATGACCTTTAGCAAAGGCGTAGTCTCTTTCGTCGTGAGCGGGGACTGACATGACTGCGCCGGTGCCAACGGTTGGTAAAACATAATCGGCCACCCAGATCGGTAACTGCTGATGGGTCAATGGGTGGAGAGCGTATGAACCAGTAAAAACACCGGTTTTGGTGACATCGTTATTTTTTTGTCGGTCCAGCTCTGTTTGTTCTTTGGTCTTTTCGACATAGCTCAAAACACTATTTTTGTACTCGGAGGTGGTTAGAGCGGGCAAGTCGGGATGTTCTGGGGCCAGCATAACGGCCGTTACCCCGAATAAGGTATCGACTCGGGTCGTGAACACGCTTAAGGAAACCGTCTCGGTATGAAAGATGACATTGGCCCCTTCCGATCGGCCGATCCAGTTTCGCTGTAATGTTTTAACATTCTCCGGCCAATCAAGGGTTTCTAAGCCGTCCAAAAGTTCTTCCGCAAAATCGGTAATTTTCAAATACCATTGCGACAATTGCTTCTTGGTAACTTTCATCCCACAGCGCTCGCAGTTACCGTTAACGACTTGTTCGTTAGCCAAGACAGTTTTATCTTTGGGGCACCAGTTCACCCACGATAGCCGTTTTTCGGCCAGGCCGTGTTTGAATAATTGCAGGAACAGCCATTGAGTCCATTTGTAGTAGTTTGGGTCGGAAGTATTGACGATTTTGGTCCAGTCGTACATCGCCCCGACCGCTTTAAGTTGGCTGATAAAAACCGGGATTGCTTGGTCGATAAAATCTTTGGGCTGGGCTTTTTTCTTGATCGCAGCGTTTTCGGCTGGCAGACCAAAAGCATCGAAGCCCATCGGGTGTAAAACTGTTTTACCCTGAAGTCGGTGATAACGAGCAAAATAATCGCTCAAGACATAGCCGCGCCAATGGCCGACATGCAAACCCTCGCCCGATGGATAGGGGAACATATCGAGACAGTAAAAGCCGTTTTCGACTTTCGCGGGATCGACCTCGTCGTGTTTCTGCTCGGCCCATTTCTGGCGCCACTTCTTTTCAATCGCTTGATGATCATAACTCTGCATTGTCCCTATATTACCCTAAAATTGACCGCTTGCATTTTGCTGATGGTAGCGCAATATTGAAGTATACAAATTGGGGAGGGAGGTGAGATATATGAAAATGTCAGGTATGGATTGGGTAGTCTGGGTCCTGCTCTTCGTCGGAGGCCTCAACTGGGGTCTGGTCGGTGCGTTCGACTACAATTTAGTCGATAGTATTTTTGGTACCGATGGTTCTCTTCGTATGATTATCTATGTGTTAGTTGGTTTGGCAGCGCTTTGGAGCCTGTTCTCGATGTTTATGAAGGGTAACAAAGACAGTAGTTCGGTTATGTAAGGATTTTCTAGATCTAGAATCAAACATAAGCACTGCGCAAGCGGTGCTTATGTTTATTCCTCGAAGAACGGAATGGTGGTGTCATTATATCATTTGCTCGAACTTTTTTTGAGCGAGAATGAATCGTCCCGCCACTGCCTCGCAGAGCCTCGGCAACCCCGAAAGAAAAACACCCTTTCCACTTTCAAAAGAAATTTCACCCCCGCCAAATCAGAAATGCAAGGAGTGTTTTTCTTTCGGGGTTCTGCCCTCCAAGTATTCAGGCAGTGTGGCGGGGCGAAATACGGACTCGGTTTTGCCAAAACTATTTTCTGGGGGAAAGGATTTGGCAAAACCTCGGCTGATTTTGTTTTTGCATTTGTCCGCGCGGAGGAGGGGTCTGGGGAGGAATCCGCGCGGGCTTTGGCTTTCTTTTTTGAAAAAATTTGGCGGCTACTGATTAAATTTCAACTTTGGCCATTTTTCTAACCATCGTTTTTCTTTTGCTCGCTCTTTTACTCTTTCTAAACCATCTGGAAATTTAGGACTTGGCCTCACAATTAAATTTATCAAATCATCTATGCCATGAGGCGCAATGAGTTTTAATTTACCACCTTCTAGCTTAACGCCTATACCTGTCGCTGTTTCTGGCCATTGAGAAAGTGCGTCTTCGGTTGATTTATAGGGTGGTAAATTATTCCACTTGTGAGCGTACGCCTCATTTACGATTTCCCATTTTATACCAGTTTCATTTCGTAGCTTTTGTGATAGTTCCTCGTCAGTTTTTTGATCGTTCCCGTTCGGGTCGTAATAGACCAAATCAATATCGTTTGTCTCAACTTCCTTTTTGGTATACCCATGTAAATAATCCCAAACTTTATTTCTCACAAAACCTGCACCAATAACCCAATCGGGAAAATTTAGTTTTTCTGCGACACGCAAAATATTCATCATCCATTCGTCTTTTTCAATCAAATTCAAAATATCTTTTTCGGTCATATATTTTCCAAAGGATAAACATCAAAAGCAACTTCCTCATATGGATGAACACCTTTTACGTTTTCAATGACTTCTTTCAAAATTTTTCGTGGCACAATTACTTCAATTCTTTCTTCCTCAACCGCTTCATATTTCCCAGCTTTACCAATAGCGGGATTTGTCTTTTCGTTTCCACGAAAACGCCCAGTGCCACGAGAAGAAAAAGAGCAGAAGTCATAGTTTCCAATTTTCCCAGCTCCGGCTTCGCCGAGAGCTTGACGCACCGCGTCAGTGTGAGAGAGCGGAACAAAAACGACGATTTTTACATTTTTTGTTTCCATAATTTATTTTCCCTTCGGTTCAAATTGGATAATCTGGAAACCGTATTTTTCGACTTCTTCGGGCGACCAAAAAGTTTGGCCTTTGGTTTTGAGAACATAAGTGGCGACAACCTCAACTTTTCGTCCGGTATATTCCTTTTTGTCTTTGTCCCATTCTTCCAAAACCAAAGTGTCGCCTTCACTCACTTCAAAATCAGCAAGGCGAAGTTCCAGCTTTTTCTTGCCAGAGATAATTTTCTCAAAATATTCTCGCCAAACTTTTTTATGGATTGTTGCCATAAATTAATTTAATATTATTGATAAATCTCCGTTAAGTATCCTTGGTTTCATTCCTAAAATTTCTTGCTTGTACGAAAGCTCTGATGATACAGGATTCAAAATATAAATCTTCTTCTTGAGATAGAATGCGACACCTATTTCAATCAGAGTATTGCCACCAACATATCCGTTAATACCTCTTTTCTCGTGATTAACGACTAAAATCCCATCGCACCAATCGATTTTTTCGTAATGGTCGTTAATCGCTCCCTCTTTCATATTCCAAATCTCATGCCCTGCTGGGAATGCATCAATGCCACCATTTTGTTCAATGTATTGACCGAAATAAACTTTCTTGCCACCACCAAATTCTTTTGGTACTTCGAGAGCAAGTTCCGGTATTTTAACTTCATGGCCTTGCTTTATCAGCTCGTCTCTAGCTGATTCCATTTCTTTATAAAATCCAATGCTTCCACAAATTGTTATTTTCATAATTAAATAATTTTAAGTTCTTTTAACCATTCGTACCAAACTGGCTCAAGCCCAGGCGATTTTTCCCAATCATCTTGGCTGATATCTCCCCGAACAAATTTTTCAGTTTTGAACGCAAGTAATAATAAATCATCTTTTTTATAAAAAATCGCCTGCTTTGTTTCGTCTTCACTTCTTTTTATTTCGCCCGTAGCTTCGATCTGATAAATTTTCCAATAGTGCCAACTTCCGCCTTCGCGCCTACAAGGATTTTCTTTTCGTCCTTCAATTAAAAGTTTTATATTTTGTGCCTCTAATCCGACCTCCTCCTTTAACTCTCTTTTTGCTGATTCCTCAAAAGAATTATCTCCGTCAATATGACCTGCCGGAGGCGCAAAACCAAATGGCGGTTTTCTCCTTTCTATAAGCAACAAATTGCCGTCTCTCCAGACCAACATTCCTACACTTTTGTTATCGCATTTTTTAGTCATATATTATTTTAATTTCTTCGCAAGTTCAGTCGGCGAAGAAATTATCTCCCGAAAAAGCACATGGCGACAAAGTTCTTTGTCGTCTCCGTTCAAGGCATAGATAGGTTTGCCAAGCGCAACGGCATATCCGATTTCCAAGGTCGTACTATTGCCAGCATAACCATCTTTGTTGAACACGAAAACGACATCAGCCATTTGGATTTTGTAAAAATGATCGTGGGTCAATCCGAGTGCTACAAACTTCTTGTAGTCATCGGACAACTTTGCCCACTCGTCTTGTCCAGAGTGTAAATAAGGTTCGTAAACAACAACACCAAGTTTTTTCAATCGTTTGGCGAACTCTCTTATTTCTGGCTTGAAGCGGCGACTGCCGCACATGACAATTGTTTTCATAATTATTTTTTTAATAAATCATCAACCGAAACTTCAAGGGCTTTCGCAATTTTTTGTATCGTCTCAATGGTCGGGTTTGGACTTTCTTCCAATTCTATCTTAACAACCGTATTAAGTGATAAATCGGCAAGTTTCGAGAGCTTATCTTGCGAAAGCCCTTTGTCTTGACGAAATTTCTTTATGTTCTTGCCTATTGTGGACATAGTAGATTATAATGTATGGAAAGTGATATAATACTTTTATGACTTGCAAATCAATTATATCAACTTTCCATTTTTTTCTCAATGCCGCCAATTTTTTTAAAAAAGAAAGCCAAAGCCCGCGCGGATTCCTCCCCAGACCCCTCCTCCGCGCGGACAAATGCAAAAACAAAATCAGCCGAGGTTTTGCCAAATCCTTTCCCCCAGAAAATAGTTTTGGCAAAACCGAGTCCGTATTTCGCCCCGCCACACTGCCTGAATACTTGGAGGGCAGAACCCCGAAAGAAAAACACTCCTTGCATTTCTGATTTGGCGGGGGTGAAATTTCTTTTGAAAGTGGAAAGGGTGTTTTTCTTTCGGGGTTGCCGAGGCTCTGCGAGGCAGTGGCGGGACGATTCATTCTCGCTCAAAAAAAGTTCGAGCAAATGATATAATGACACCACCAAACGAAACATTGTCGGAATTAAGAAAACGGAGCGATTTTGCGGGAGCCAAAATCGCGCTATCATTTTTTTCAAAACCCTTTCCGCCTACGGCGGAAGCCGTGAATTCCCAAAGCTCCCCCCAATTGAAATCATGAAAGAACTCAAACCAAAATATTTTCTCTACGCGAGGAAATCAACAGAGGATGATGACCACCAGATAATGTCTATCGAGGCACAGCTTTTTGAATTGCATGAATATGCGCGTAGAGAAAATCTTGAAATTCTTGAGGAATTTCAAGAGTCGAAAAGCGCAAAGAAACCGGGTCGTGAACTTTTTAACGAAATGATGGCCCGCATTGACTCTATGGACGGTGTAGGCATCCTCGCGTGGCACCCAGACCGTCTTGCTCGCAATAGCGTTGATGGCGGGCGCATCATTTACGCAGTAGACACGACCAAAATAGTTTCTTTACGCTTTCCGACATTTTGGTTTGAGCCAACTCCGCAAGGGAAATTTATGTTGCAGGTGGCGTTCGGACAGAGTAAGTATTACAGCGACAATCTCGTTGAGAATATTACGCGTGGTATCCGCCAAAAAGTCCGTCGAGGCGAGTGGTTGGTGCGCGCTCCCTTTGGCTATGTAAATAATCCCAAAACGAGAAATATTGAACCTCACCCGACTAAATCACGCATTGTGGTAAAAGCGTTTGAAGAATACGCCAAAGGGACGCACACCCTCGGCAGTATCGCCGACTTTTTGGCGGATCACGGCGTAACCACGAAAGGAACGCCACCTGCCAAAGCTTCCGTCGCTCGTATGCTTTCCAATCGTGTGTATCTCGGCTTTACCTATCACAAAGGCGAGTATTACGACGGAAGCTTTGCGCCAATTATTTCTCCGACACTGTTTGAAGCAGTCCAAAAAATGCTTGCGAAAAAATCTCGTCCTCGCGTGCAAAAAGTACCGAACCATTTTCCATTTGCACAATTCGCTCGGTGCGGTGAGTGCGGAAGTATGATTACGGCTCAATATGCGACAAATCGTTTTGGCACGAAATATACTTACTATCGCTGTACCAAAAAGAAAGGTGTTTGTCGTCAGCCGTATCTATCTTCTTCCGCACTCATTTCGCAAGCAAAAAATCTGCTTCAATCAGTGTCGCTTCCTCTTTCAGAAATTGAGAACATGGAAAAACAAATTGACCTGTGGGACAAAGAATCAATTTCCGAAAGAGGAAGTGTTGCCCAAAATCTTAAAACCAAACTTTCCGAAACGAAGGAGAAGCTGGACAAGCTCGTTTCAATTTATCTTGACGGCGACATTGAACGCGAAATATATTTACAACGAAAAGACCTTCTCCTTCGTCAGAAAGCAAAGTTTGAGGAAAGTTTTAAGGATTTTGGGCAACAGAGAAAAAATTGGGTCGAACCCTTGCGGAGTTTCGTTTTGTCTTTGAGAGAAGCCGTTATTTTGGAAAAAGGCGAAAACTATTTCGCATGGAAAGAGTTTTTCCAAAAAATCGGCTCTAACCCTATTCTCAAAGACAAAACGCTTTCATGCAATTGGGGGGAGCTTTGGGAATTCACGGCTTCCGCCGTAGGCGGAAAGGGTTTTGAAAAAAATGATAGCGCGATTTTGGCTCCCGCAAAATCGCTCCGTTTTCTTAATTCCGACAATGTTTCGTTTGGTGGCCTTCATGATGTTTCATTCGAACTCTTTTTACAATGGTTTGATACTATAGAAAGAGTCTATCGGCCTGAAGAGGCTAGATGATATGGCTAATAACTGCTACTATCGGCATATGGATAGTCCAAGAAGTAAAAAAATACGCAAAGATTTAGGAAACAAACTCCGGAAAGCTCGGGAGCAGGCTGGACTTACTCAAGCCGAGCTAGCTGAAAAAGCCGGCGTCAACGATAACTACTACGCTACGATCGAGCGAGGCGAAAATAACCCCTCGTACGAAAAGCTCCAAAAAATACTGAAGGTCTTAAACGTCAAATCACTCGATATAGACTAGCAGTCGACGCTTCCAAGCCGATTAGCGCCACTTATCTGCGTGCTAGAGAATTAATAGGGCATGCACCCAATCAATCGGCGCTAATCGTCTTGAAAGCTCGGTTAGACTGCGACTGGCGGAGCGATTACTGCCTCAGGAGCAACTTTGAGCCATGGACTACACTGTGCTAGCACTTCTTCACAGACGTTTTCTAGCGTTGCATCAATCTTGTTGGCGTCAATAACTGGTCGTTCGTCATTTTGGCTAGTAATAAAAAAGTTCGACCAGCCGATTTCCTGCACATCGACCAAATTAATACTATCGACAGATGGCTTCTCGGAAGCATTGTCGATAGTGATTGCGAACAGTTTGCCAAACCTCTTTGCCTTGCTGGGTATATAGAAACAGGATCGTTTCTCGTCACCAACCACGTAAGTATTGCCAAACACCACCGGCAGATTACTACGAAGGTAGAACTGTTGGTCTTCCGTAAAGCGCTGGAATATTTCGGTAAAATACCGCCAGACATAGGACTGTGTTGAGCGAAATTGACGGATTGATTGTCCGTGACTGGCGGGTCGGAGCCAATACAGCCTCTCCTGAGCCTTGCGAAATGTCAGCTCGTCAATAATAGCTGGGTGAGCGTTTAAGCAGCGAGTCCACACACTAGGACGATTGCGACGCTTCTCCTGATTGAGCCGGCTTGAAACTTTGTTATAAACTCTGGTTCCTATGTACGTTTCGTTACTTAAGACGTTAATAATACCGTGCGTTGTCCACTCATTTTGCTTAGCAGTTACTATTTTATCGTGGTTAAGTCGGTCAGTAATTTCATCCGGGAAATAGCCTCTGGAAACAAACTCTCTGAATATTCGCTTGACCACCTCGGCTTCGCCGTTAATTGCGGGTTCAAAACTAACTCGCTGGTTCGAAATCATTTTCCTCTCCCCAAGGTTTAATACATCGACACGATCTCGTTGCTCGTTGAGTAATATTCGAACATAACCATAAGGAGCGCAGCCTCCAGCCGAGTAACCTTGCCCCGATATTTTGTTGCAGCCGTAAAACACTTTCTCACTAAGCAAAGCGCTCTGTTCGCCAGCTTGGGCAAAATCCAGGACGAGCATAATGTCATCCATTACATTGGACCCAGGCTTTGGCAGACCGCGATTAACGGTAGCGAGTTTTGTGCCTCGTTTATCTAGTTGAACTAATAGCTCCCATGCTTCCGGTCGACTTTGAAACCGGCCAAAGCGGGAAGCGTCATAGACAAGGATGTAGTCAATCTTCGGAGCGTTCGGGTCATGCACCCATTTATTTAGCATCGCTTGGAAGCCTGGACGGTTAGCGTTAGTACCGGTAAAGCCCTCGTCTTGGAAATGCTCGAGAATCTCAACATCAACCTTAGCGGCAAATTCCTCAACCTGTTCGCGCTGATTGCCAACTGAGTTTTCTTGCTTGTCTTCGGCCGAGTGACGATAGTAGGCTACTGCCCTAAGTTTATCTTCTCCAAAAAGATGGATCATTTTAGAGAACTTCTTCGATTAATTTTCGAAGTTGTTTGAGGGCGTCCTGCTCCTTTTCGGTCAGTTTCTCCCCTTTGGACTTCTTTTTGGCGATATCAGCCACAACTTTTTGGACGTTCCATGAGAAACCGGTTCGTAGAATTTGCTCCTCGAGTTCGCGAAGTTTCATGTCCGGATTTTGAAGATAATTTGCAATCAAGTCAGCATAGAGGTCGATTCGGATGAAAGCGCTCTTTAGGACTCGAATTTCTTTGGAGTTGCGAATTTTATCGTTAACAATTCGCTCCATAATATTATCAATGATCTCATTGGCCTCAAAATCGCCTACCTTACAGAGATGGGGTTTGAGACGGACGATCTCGGTCTGATATGACTCACCGAGGTTATTCTTCTCAAATCGGCTCAAAAGATGGAGCTGTTGATTACGCAATTCAAGATAATTAGCAACCGAACCCTCAGAGATACCGATGTACTCAGCCATCTCTCGAATTGAACGGAAGCCCAACTTTTCTTTCATACGCAAGAAAGCGTCGGAACGTTCAAGAGGCTTCCAGGGCCGACGAAGATTCTGCATCTCATAACGGCGCACTTCCATTTCACCAGGATCCAGGTCCGGGTAGATCAAACAAGGGATTAAAGTGAAACCCAAATCTTTGGCACATTTATAACGCCGGTGACCGTCAATAATTCGATATTTACCCGTCTTGTACTCTGTAACTGTAATTGGCTGCTGAATGCCATGGTGGGCAATCGAAGGCTTAAGGTTAGCAACCATAATTTCAGTATCTAGGTCTCGGCGAGGCTGCTCACCATCACATTCAACGACACCGATGGGCAGATCGCGTAATCCGTAACTGACCGTTTTTACTCTTTGATTGTCCATTTATACTTTCTCCAGTTAATTTATTTAATAGAAATAGCAATAACCCTCCCTAAATTTCCTCCGTCATTTTATTAACATATAAAGCATATGTCAACACTTTTATTATCTAGGATATTTACGGATTTCGTTCAACAATTCCTGAGGATTGAGCTCGACAACGAGCGAAACTCGTCCTATCCTCTAATTATGGAAGATATCAGGGGGTTCTTAGAGAAACGTTATGAATACTTTAATATTTTATCACCCCGCGAGCAGACAATCTTAAGGGCGCACTATGGTTTTGAAGAACCATCAAAAACTCTGGAAGAAATCGGAAAAATGTATGAAGTTACCGGCTCGGCAATTCGGATTGTTGAACAGCGAGCAATCCAGAAGCTAAAGAAAAATACTGTTTAGGTGTTTTATGGCGGGTCACCAGTCAGAAAGATCCGAGGGTTTATTGGGATATAAAATATCCGAATTTCAAAATGTAAGTGCGGACCGGATGAAGTGCCGGTAGTGCCCATAAAACCAATTGTATCGCCCATTATTAGATCTTGTCCTTCCTCTACCAAGATTGAATCAAGGTGGCCATAAAGGGAAACGAGATAGCTTCGATGCTGGATAACGACGTGGTTACCATACCCATCTTCGTCGTGTTTGACGGTTTTAACTTTTCCGGCCATAAATGCGACAACTTCTGAACCGATTTGACCATGTGGATCGGCAATATCTATCCCCGTGTGAAATAGATAGAAGGGTAGGTTTGGCTCACCAAACTCTAAAGTAACGACCCCGTTAGTTGGCCACATTCGTTTTTCCGCAATACGATCGAGTGTCTCACCATTGGCTGGATTATGAATAATGACTTCTTGAGTTTGAGGGTCACTGGTCGCTAAGGCATCAGATATAATGTTGAATCCGGCCTGTGTCAGGATGATGACAATCAAAATTGGAACAAGGAGAATGGTCAGGAAGGTATAGAAAATATACTTGATCTCGCTTTTCATTGAAAAGAGACCGAAAATTACCTGGAGCGTTTTCGGATTCATTCTTTTCGTCGTTCCGACGGGTCAGTTGTAATCAACGGATGTTCGGACTCGGATGCCGTCACCTTGACCGCCACGTGGTGCTGATTGGCAATAATCAAGGCCTCACCGCGCTCGCATGTTAGTAGAAAGCGCTGCTCATATTCGCTTAAACGAAACTCGGAGGCGACGTTCTTGATCGTGGTTGTGTCTTGGCGCATCAGAATGCGCAGAGCGCTTTGGGAGGCGATTGCTCGACCGTAAGCATTTTGCAGAAAGTCACTGGCTTGCTGAGAAATGATACTGACACCAAGATAATATTTCCGTGCCCGTCGAACTAATCCGGCAATGAATCGTGCCGACTCTTCGTGCTCCAGCATCAGCCAAGCCTCATCAATCACCAAAATGCGCTTCGTTGGGTCAGATTTAACCTGGTTTTGAGTAAACTGAGCGACGACCAAGTGCATAATCTGCCGCAATGACTCTGGCAGGTCTTTAGTGTCAAAAACAACCAAACGATTATCGAGTTGGATATTGGTTTGGGAATTAAAGACTTCGGAAAGCGAGCCTCTGATGTATTTCTCCAAGCGCTGACAGAGACGCGGCTGCTTTAACGATTTCAGAACTTTAAAAAAGTCACTTAACAGTGGGTACTTGCTACCGGGTTTATTGGCTTTCTTCGCCCAGCCGAATTTTTTATAGGTCAATAAAAGCGCCCGATCTACCACCGACTTCTCTTCGGCGTGGAGGCCATCGGCCATCAAGGAGATAATTTCTGTCAGCGACTGGATGTGGTCAGTAAAACTGTCTGCCTCGTTGTAGGCGTTAACCGACAAGTCGAACGGATTGATCTTCTCTTTCGAGTGAACCGACAGTTTGATATAAGTTCCCTTGACCGACTCGGCCAACTGTCGATACTCACGTTCCGGGTCAATTACGATTACTTTCGTGCCTTGCATCAAGTGACGCAATATTTCGACTTTGGCTGTGTAGCTCTTGCCGGCTCCAGATTGAGCAAAGAGAATGCTGTTGGCATTTGGTAACGAGAATCGGTCAAGAATCACGAGCGAACTGTTTGATTTGTTGATTCCGTACAGTACACCAGATTCCTGGACTAATTCCGAAGAGATAAACGGAAACATCAAGGCCGCTGACGAACTATCGAGGTTTCGTTTCTGGCTCAAAAGATTGTCTCCCCGTGGCAGAGTGGACTGGAGCCCTTCCAGTTGCTGGAAAATAGCGTTTTTTGTATAAAACAGCCGTGTCGCCAGTAAAGTTTCCAGTAATTTGACCGTCTTCTCCAACTCCACCACCGAATCGGCCGAGATTGTAATGTAGAGCGAGATCTGGAAGAGGTTTTCCTGGCCGCGCTGAATCTTGTCCCGTAGCTCAATCGCCGATTCCAACGGGTCAAGCAATTCGGCTCCAATAATCCGACCGGCTCGCTCCATCGCCCGTTTTGTCGAAGTCATCTCCGTAATCTTACGGTTCAACTTCGGCAAAGCGAACGTTGCATCGACCGGTTCGATGTGAAAGGAAATATCGACGTTGTAGTTGAAGTTGATCAAGTGATTGAGCCAACCGCTGGAAGCAGTGTACGGATAGCCGGAAACATAGAGCGTTCGAACATAGCGCCCATCAATCACCAGGTGTTTTATCTGCTCTTCAAGTCCGGAGTAGGTAACAAAGTCCAGTTGATCTTGTTCGCCAACGTGAAAAGCCAGTTTCTTCGGTTTTTCCCGGCGCTGCTTTCTCCAGCCGGTCAGGCGCTTTTTAAGTTTAGAGATAATTCGTGGCATGGGTGTGTTTGATTAACTCCTGTGTTAACGGCTGGGTTTTAGCGTGTTGTGGTCGGTAGAAGCTGTAGAACAGGTCGAGAATCTCCAGACTGGTCAGTGGCCGCGCCGTCATGCCTAGTTTTTCCAAGCCTTTAATAATGATCTCTTGCTCCAGTTGCAGCTGCTCTCGAATTAGAGGGAAGTCAGTCACATTGCGGCTCTCGTAGGGGATGACAACGTAAAAGCGCCGGGATAGGATTTTATTACCAGAGACAAGCTGACGGATAAATTCCCCGTAGCTTTCCATCTGTTTCTTATATATGGCCTGAGTTTCGCTTGCCCTAGCTTCCTGGAAGTCCTCAATGTAGCGATCGACGTCCAACTCACGAATTCGGACTAATATCTGAATCGGGGTAGTGAGAGAGTTGAGGAATGACTGGAAGGTATCGACCAACGCGTCCTGCTCGTCGGCACTCTGCAATTCAAAATTAACTGATGAAGTAGTCAGAACGGCCCTGTAGCGATTATCAGGCAGAATTAAAATATTATCGCGAACGCCTTTAATTGCGATTTGTGATCTGGCCGAACCGTTACTCTTTGACTGGCGTGAGTGAAACATCTATGCCACCTTTCTTAGCTAATTCAAACGAAACTGTCACGGTTGGATTGGTAAGTAATTTAGTAACCCTGGCCTGTTCAGCGGCCGGGATAGATGGAGCTACCGACTTAGCTACTTGTTTTTGCTCACCGGTAACCTTTTTGGGTTCTTTGGTTGCTATATACTTTTCCCGGCTCAGTTCATCATTTTTAGTGAAAACGTAATAGCGGGGTCGTTTTGAGTAACGCATGTAGGTTACCAGCCAGTCGGCAACGATCTTGCCGTTGATTCTAATTGCCAGTCCGCCGAAGACGAAGAATTGGAAAACAATTGCTGAAAGCTTTATAGAGCCAAGCTTCATCTGAGGCGGGGCGACAGCATAAATAATTGTTCCAACAACTAACGCCACAATCAGCAAGAAAATCTGGATAAAAGTGAAGTTACCAGCAATTCGGTCTTCAACTGTCGTAATTTGGGCTGGGACAACGGTTGTTCTCATCCGGCTGCTTTCTTGGCTAGGGCAGCACTAGAGCGCGTTGAGCTGACTGCAGCAGGAGCTGGACTAACAACGTTGAGGAACTGACCGCCGAATTTCTTAAACACTCCCGTTGCTTGCGAAGCCAGCGCCAATTGCACCGTCATCGCCGTACTCTTAAGCAGAATCGAAAAGAGGGCGATTCCGATCAGAATCGAGATAAACGGGTTGGTATTGACCTGGTTTGGTACCGTTAGAAACGCCGAGGCCAGTTGAATGATAACAACGTGAATAAAAAGACTGAAAATCATCACGAGGTAGGATTTAGCCGCCGCTTCGGCAAAATCACTCATCTTGGGCATCAGCCATAATAAACAGACCAACGGCGCCATTACCGCCCCAAAAGCCAGGATCATCAAGCGGCTGATATAAAACAGTAGCAAGACAACCGCCAGCAGAGTGAATACAAGCATAAAAATGAGCGTAATCAGCAGTGTTCCTCCAGTTGCTAGTGCGGCCGGATCAAAGGCATTAAGTATCCAGGCCTGACCGATCCCACCTGTGGCATGGATAACCGCATCAATCAACACCTGGCAAAGCTTAATTATCCAGTCGATAGTAAAGATGGATGTGTTGGCAACCAGAAATGCCAGCCCGATTCTCGGCATCAACTGCTTCAGTGGCACATCCTCAAAGCCAAAGGTTGAGGCGCTCATCACTTGAAAGCCAAGTAAGGCGATTCCCAGTGCGAAGAGTGAGTCAGTAATACCGACCATTATCAGCCAGAAGTTAAAGACAACCGAATTAGTTGAAAGCATTGGGGTCGTTGTTAGGAAGTGAATTACGCCGTCGATAATCGGTCGGGTGGCTGACTGGACGATGTTTTGAAGGAATCCAGCAATAGCATTCAATATAATCCGGGCCAGCGAGCCGTCGTCCGGAGCCGGTTGAATCGGAGCCAAATTAATCGCCGTACCCAGAGCTGGAGTATTTGGTTCGTTGAACGCCCCAGAGAGCATCGACGAAAATACAGCAGCGGCAATGACAATCACCAGACCGATTAAGGCCTGTCGAATCGTTCGCTTAGCTTCTGCCAGAGCCTCCGGTTTACCGGTTGATGTTATATAGACATAGCCGCCCCGTATTAGGAAGAAGGCAGCGGCCAATCCGGCAACCGAAATTAGGACCGTTAGGGTGTCCTGGGTAAAGTGAGCAACCTCACCGTTAGAGGCGGCGAAGGCGACGGTCGGCAGGAGCAAGGTCGTTCCCGCCAAGATAATTGCGGAAACAAGCCTGTTCATTATTATCCACCAAAGGCAGTGGACGCCAACTCCGAGATGGCGTTACTTAGGACAAACGCTCCAATGGCGACCGCTAACCCGATTCCCGAATAAATTATCGTTCGTTTCGAGCGGTCAAGATGTTCCGGGTTACCGGAACTGGTGATGTAGCCAATACCACCCATCACGAAGAACCCGGCCGCTAGTAGTCCGGCAAACGTTACCAGAATTTGAATCGCGTTCTGGATAAAGTTCTGAACTTTGGCCACGTCTTCAGAGGCGGCCAGCGCAGGGGTCACCAAGACAAGCGTCAATAACAGCGAAAGACCTAAAGTTCGAAGGCGGCTGAGCATGAAAAACTCCTTTCCCCTCCGAACGAGGACGATCTCTCGTCGCTCGTTGTTAAATATTTATATTAATTAACAATCAAACTATCACTTGCCATTTTCATACCATGACTAGCATATGTTGTCAAATATTCGGCTTCTATAATGGACGGTCGAGGCTAATTACAACTCGCACTGGCGGATGCCGTTGCAGAAGCGTTCCCGCCACTGGCCGATGCTGAGGCGCTGGCTGAGGCCGAACATGAACCGGACCATGAGTGACTCTCGGAGCTTGCTGTTTCTTCAACTTCAGTAAACATCCATGTTGTCTCAATAATCGTTCGAGGCTTTGGTTTTATTGTGGGCGGTGGGGTCGGGATGGGGTTAGTAGGCGGATTTGCAACGATCGGCATTTTTTTGTCGGACAGTGCCAGAACGGCGTAAGCGGTATTTAGATAATTTGGCTCACCGCCGAAGAGCCAGTAGCCACCACTTTGCTTATTATTAATGAGATAGTTTTCGGCTTGAGTCACACTCTTATCAATTGATCGATAAGCCAGAATTGCCCAACTTGTCGAAGCAACATTTGACATTTGATTGGGCTTAAAACCGAAGCCGCCATCACTGTTGTGGGCGCCTGCAATGTAGGCTGAGGCTTTATTGAGTGAATCTGTTGGCAAATCCTGTTTGTAAACGAGAGCCCAGATTGTCGCAGCGGTTATATCGACGTCGCCGTCGCTGCTTTTGGAAAATCCGAAACTGCCATCTGATCGCTGAGAGGAAAGGATTGTGTCAAAGACCGCCTGGTGATCCTTTAGCCACGCTGGGTCGGTGCTCTGAATAGCCAAAATACCGAAAATATCATCATTAATTAAACCCGGGTTACCAAGCTGATTCTCCCGATAACTATCCTTAATCTTGTTGACTTGAGTCGTTCGATCCAGCCCCTGAGCTGCCCTAGATAACGCATTTCTCGAAAGACTGAGAACGGACTCCGAGTCGTTACTACTGGTTTCAATACTTTGATTCTGGCTGCCCAGTGCCATCGCTGCCCAGTCTTTAGCACTCTGACCTTGATTGGTGTAATTGTTTCGCAAGTACTGGAAGCTGGTAAAGAAGCTGCTTTGGTTGGTTCCGACTTGTTGCGATTCCGTAGGAGTGCCCGTTGGATGTTCGGTAGAAGAACTTATTGGTGCCGGAGTTGGCGCCGATGCCTCTACACAAACATCCGCATACTTAATACTTGTCGCCGGTTTAGTACCGTTACCGAAATGAAGAAGATAGAGTTCGCCGTTTTGGGGTTTAACTTGAGCCGGGCCGAGACTGCTGAAAGAGAGGTCGTCGCTAATCCAGAAGCCCCAGAAGTTCTGTTCGGCGGCTGGATCACTTGAGAGTGGGCCATCGTAACCGATCAGTGAGTAAATGAACCCAGTGTCGTCTTGTTTGGGGTTAAAGCCCTGATTTTGGAGCGCCGACATGACAGAGTTTTCAGACCCTTTGACACAAACTGTTTTTTGACCGCTCGGACTAATTGCGACTAGGGCAAAACCATTCGCCTGGGCTTTGATCACCAAAACCGGCACGAGTAGACCAAGTATGAAAACGGAAATGAATAAAAAACGCTTAATCACAGTTTCTTCTTTGTAGAGAAAAACAAAGGGGAGGACAAGAGCAGCTTTTTCAGCGATTCTTCGTCCTCCTTTGGAATGTCTGTTGTTAGTGGCCATCGTTTTGTACGAGGTGCCAGCTAATTCGGTCTGTTTCAGCAACCATATAGATTCGAGCGTGGCGAAAGTCGGCCAGATCCCTGGGCGGGTACAACCCGTTGACCTTGAAGATTAGGCCTTTATCCAAGCTCGGATCCTCTTGGAGGCTACCAACCCTGACGACTTTATCGCCATCGAGGTCAACACCACTGATGCCATACTGATCTTGAGTCCGCTCAAGAACGGAGTGAGTCTGAACAGCTACTCCGCCACCGCCGCAACCAGCCAGAACCGTACCGATGGCACCGACAGTGCCGATGAAAAATGTGCGTCGTGTAATTTCGCGCTCCAATCGAGCACCCCCTATCCGAAGATTTCTCCAAGCATTATATGGATTGAGAACGATAAAAGCAACTTGTCGCTAATCATCATCCAAAAGAGACTTAACAACAAATATTATCTTTACTAACATATTCTATTGTGTTAAGCATTGGGTAATTAACACCATTCCGTTAACGGAGGGGAAGACGGAAGTTATTAAATGAATAGATTTCCCTCCGTCACTATCAATCTTGAAACAATCCGCCTTTTTGGGCTGTACGCCCTGGCACTTGTCCTGCTGTGGGCGGTTCTCGCCTGTGTCACCCGGTTACTCGCTCTCTACCAACGGCTACGCCAGGAAACGGTTTTGCTTGAAGTGATACCGCCAACTGATACGGAGATACCGGCAGTCTCGACCGCCCAACTCTTCACCCTGGTCTATGGCTTGTTGCGCCAACGCTCTTTGGCGGATCGTTTCTTGCAGCGACAACCAACCTGCTCACTGGAGATTGTCTCCAGCAAAGAGAGCGGCATTCGTTACGTCTTGAGGGTGCCCAAATCGATGGCTGAAACGACCGAGCGGAGTCTGCGTGCTTACTTACCGGCGCTAAAGGTCCGTGAAACAGTAGAATACCTACCAACCGATCTCCCGACGGAATTAAAAACAGCCGTGATTGAATTTGGCTTAGCTGGTCATTCAATACTGCCGCTCAACTACCAGACCGATCTAGGGCGACACGATCCGCTGTCTTATATAACCGGTAATATGACTCAGCTAAGTGAGGGGGAGCTCCTCACTCTCCAGCTTGTCGTTCAGCCGGTCAGTCACACCCAACAGAAACGTATCAGGAATAAAGCAGCCAAACTTCAGCCCGCAGCTCTGGTAACCCAACGAACTGTAGATCGGGTTGCTAATATCGTTGAAACCGTTGTCGGAATAATAATGATTCCACTGCTTGCTACAGCTGAATTTGTTACCAGCCAAAAGCCACCCCCAACCGGCCGCAAAATCACAACAGAGACTGAAACGCCGGAGCACCAAGAACTGGCACAATCAGTTAAGACCAAGTTGGATCAGCCGCTTTTCGAGACTTCGGTTCGAGCTCTCCTAATTAACGAGCCACAGCAACTTAAAGCCCGCCAACGCGGCTTGCTGGCCTCATTTATGAGTTTCACCCACCCGGCAGGACAGTCTCTAGTCAGCCGAAAAAATTGGTTCGGTAGAGTCGGTCAGCGCTTGCGTTGGTGGCAGTTCAGAAACCGGCTCAACACCGAGCGATTACTACTTTCGTCAGCCGAAGTCGGAGCTCTCTATCACTTCCCGTATTCCAGAACCTTTCGGACGGAGGATCTGGTTAAGTCAAAAAGTCGCGAATTACCAGCGCCGCTATCTTTAAAAAACAATCATGAATTGGATACAGTATTTGCCGTCAACAATTATGGCAATAACTCCACCGATATCGGCTTAACCGATGATGAGCGCTCCCGGCATATGTATTTGATCGGTCAGACCGGCTCTGGAAAATCAACCGCCATGTATCACATGGCCAGTGGCGACATTCGCCGCGGTCGAGGCCTGGCAGTTATCGATCCTCATGGCGATTTAGCAGAAGACTTACTAGCCACTGTGCCGGAATCACGGATCAATGATCTGATTTACTTTAATCCGTTTGATATCAAGTACCCGGTCGGTATTAACTTACTAGAGTTACCGGAAGGGTTGGATGGAGACGATCTGGAGCTGGAGAAAGAACTAACTTGTGAGAGCGTCGTCTCGGTCTTTCGAAGGATATTTAACAAAGATGATAATAACGACGCGCATCGCATCGAGTATGTCCTGCGAAACACCATCCATACTGCTTTCACAGTTGAGAACGCGACAATCTTTACCGTTTACGAGTTACTCAATAACCCTAAGTTCCAAAAGCAGGTTATTAGTCGTCTCAAAGACCAGAATCTGAAAAACTTTTGGAAGAATGAGTTTGGTAAGGCCGGAAATTACCAAATCGTCAAAATGGTTTCCGGTGTTACGGCCAAGATCGGACGGTTACTATTCTCACCTATTGCCAAACGGATTCTGGAGCAACCTAAATCGACCATCAATTTTGAGGATATTCTCAATTCCGAGAAGATTCTGCTCTGTAACTTTGCCGAAGGAAAACTCGGGGAAGATACCTCGCAACTGCTCGGTACGATGATAATTGCCAAGATCCATCAGGCAGCCTTACGACGAGCTCGCAAAGAGCTATCAGCTCGCAAACCGTTTTATCTATTCATCGATGAGTTTCAGAATTTTGCCACCGCTGCATTCACCAAATTGATGTCCGGCGGGCGAAAGTTTGGTCTTAGAATTACGATTGCCGAGCAATCAACGGCTCAGCAATCTGACCGCTCCACGGTTGAGGTGATTCTGGCCAACACCGGCGTTGTCGTAACTTTCCGCACCGCCAGTCCGGTCGATGAAGAAACGATGCTGGCGCAGTTCGCCCCGTATGTTAAGCCTGGAGATATCTCTAATTTGCCGCGCCATCACTTCTATATGCGCCTGTCTTCCCTTCAAGCAGAAGACCCGTTCTCCGGTGTCACGATTCCGATTAGTTCGGTCAAAAATGAAGAGCTGGTTAACCGACTGATAGAATCTTCCCGGACAAATTACGCCCAGCGCTACTCCGACCCCGAAGCAGAGCAGGTGCTGAAAGATATGGCAATCCCAGTAGTAGAAGAATCCGAATCTTTAGCATGAAAACGGTGACATGCCTGTCACCAAAAGTTAAGCTTTTGCAGGTTGGAAGCATCAAAATCACGACGCTTTCTTTATATATTACCTCCTATGCTTATCTCAATAGACTCAATCAATGAAACAACTAATAACAATAAACAAACGTCAAACTGAAATCCTAATCTTTCTCTATCGCTTCCGCTTCTTAACTCGCCTACAAATCCAAAACCTTCTCACTCATAAATCGCACAGCAAAATCATCGTCTGGCTAAACCAAATGGTCAAACTTAAGCTCGTCAGTAAACATCAGACATCAAGTACAGTAACCGCCTATTACTCGCTCGGAACAATTGGAAGAAAATACTTAATTACGCAGAAGTTGGTAAAGAAAACCCTCCCGCTTAATCGGATCTGGCGAGAAGCAAGCTATTCAATAACTTTTCGCGAGAAATGTAGCTTTATTGCCGATCTTTACCTTCAACTTCTTGCCCAATGGGGAGGGGCACTTCGCTTTTGGACCAAGACCGATCTGGCCGGTATTAGTCACGTCATATCACCAGCACCCGACGCCTATATTGTCATCAACCAAAAAAGCGAAGCGGATCGGTTTTTCGTCGAGATTCCCTCCACCCCTCGAACGAAAAACATCATTGACCACATCGAGCGCTACGCCGAGTATTATTACTCCAACGAGTGGCAGGAGAATGTTAGTAAAGATTTTCCAAAGATTATTATCATTTCCGCCAATAAGTCGGCCAATAAGGCCGCGAATCGATACATCAAAGAAAACTACGCTGACGAGCCCGATCTCCGCTTTCGTGTGGCGATCTCCGATCGGGCTATTGCAGAGCTCCAACCAAAGAAAAAGGCCCGAGGCAATTAACCCCGAGCCTCTCTCTTAGTACTCCTCCGCCAACATTACTGTCAGGACCCGTTTGCAATTCTCCGAGAGCGGATCACACCAGCCCGAATAGGTCGGGTTATGATAGTCGATCTTCCAGAAGATCTTCTTCCCGTACCAATTAACCGAGCCGAAGTCATGCTCGCCATACGGATCGTTACCTTCCGTGAACGAGTCGTAATTTCTAATCGCATGCAGTAATCCCTCGATGTTTTTCAAGCTGTGGACTCCCTGCGTCAATGTCATCCCAAATCCCAACTCACGAAACCGATCGTTCATCCGCGCCTCTTTCGACAATTCTTTTGTTTTCATCTTCTCTCCTTTCTTTATTCTTCCGGGCGTGTCGACCTCCTGCCCTTTGACAAAAAGGGAAGGACAGCACGCCGGCGGGGTCAAGGTGGAGCCTTTCCTTAACTAGAAAAATATAGAAAGGACGACCTTGAGGCCGTCGGATCTGTCCTTATACTTAGAACTGTGGGCAGGAGAAAAATTTATTAGATCTCAAACACCTATTCCTAGGTATCGCTGTATAACTACTGTCAAGTACCCCTTGACAACTGTATAGAATAGTCTTAAGTTTATATAGTAATGGCAAACCCAAACAAACCCTTCAACGATCTAGCCGGTGTTCCGGCGCCTGATCTAGACTTTAAGGACCCCGATATTCTTATCGCCTCAATCGCGACCTCTCAAGCAATCGGTTCTTTGAATACAATTCTTGGAGCCGACAAGCAAAATATAACCCATAGTCTGAATCTAATGTCTCCCCTGTACGTTCCGGAGGCGGTGGCAAGCTCTGGAATAGAAAATATCATCACTACTAATGAGCGCATCTACCAAGCCAAGATCTTGGAAGCAGGCGAGATAAAACCTCACGAAAAAGAAGTAATGCGTTACACCGCTGCTCTAATTTTTGGCTTCAAAGAGTTAGTCGAGAAAGACTTTCTTGCCACCAACCAATACATCGCCATTCAGAAGACGCTAGAGCCAACGAAGTCTGGCATTCGTAAGCTTCCGGGCACTCAATTGAAGAATCCTCACACTGGCGTAGTCTACTACACGCCGCCCGAAGGTGAGGGTCTAATCCGGGAACTGTTGTCTAACTACGAGAAGTACTTCAACGAAAAAGCTCCCGAACACGAGATTTTTGGTCGTGCGGCTGTTTTACACTATCAATTTGAAGCGATCCACCCATTCCATGACGGTAACGGTCGAACTGGCCGGATGCTTATCCCCCTATACCTTTCAAAGCAAAGGGCGCTACACCTGCCACTCTTATTTGTCAGTAAGTTTATCCTTGAAAATAGGGACGACTACTACCTCCTGCTTCGTAACGTCACTTACAAAGGCGAGTGGAAGCCATGGGTTTTATACATACTTAAAGCTCTCGAGAAACAAGCTAAGTACACCCTTAAAGTTCTACAGAAGATACACGACTTCCAACAGGAGCTTGAGGAAAAGCTTGAAAAACTGGTTGGTCATGCTTACGCTCGGGACATCGCAAAGCTACTCTACCTAAACCCCTACTTTGTCCAAAAGGACTTCGAAAGTGGTCTTAAGGTCGCTTATGTTACCGCCCGTAAGTACTTAGCAATTCTTGAAAAAGAGCAAGTTATAGTCAAAAAGAAACAACCGAAGAGAAATCGGTTTCTTTACGTTTGCCCAGAATACATAAAACTACTCAAAAACGCTTAACTTACGAGAGGCGTCGCTCAGTGACACTAAGTCACAGGTTCGTGTTCTCTCTCATGATTAGGAGAATAATAACAAAACGACTACTGACTGTCGAACTAGGTCATTGGTCTTTGCTATGAAACTAACCATATAAGGAGTACACTTTGGGTAATGTCTGACGATCAAAAGAAACAGCTCCAAACTCAATCGTGGAATCACTCCAAAACACTTAGAGCCAGCCTTGACGATATAAAGAGTTAGAAACTATGGCGATTATTATTTCACAAGACGGCAAAAAAGCGCAAAAAATAGATAAATCTGTCTTCGAAAAAGAAGGTTATCTACAAAATTATATCCATGAAAACCCAGAGTCGATCCCCGTTTACGAAATAGAAGATGACAAAAAACTTTTTGTGGTAGCAAGAGAATTCTCAACCGAATCCGGTCCGATTGACGCATTGGCTATCGATAAAGACGGTGATATTTATGTTGTTGAAACAAAATTATATAGAAACCCCGATAAAAGGACGGTGGTCGCCCAAGCTCTTGATTATGGTGCTTCTCTTTGGCGACATAGCGATTGCAACGAATTTATGAATAAAATAAATTATGAAATAAATAATAAATTCAAACTCAGCTTCGAGGAAAAAACAAGAGAGTTTTTTGAGATCGACGAAGAACAAAGTGACTTAATCTTTGAAGCTATAAAAAGAAATCTTCAACAAGGCAACATTAAATTTGTAGTTTTGATGGATGGGATAGAAGACAGACTGAAAGACTTAATTGTTTATATCAACCAAAATAGCCAATTTGATATTTATGCCGTCCAAATGGAATATTATAAATTCGAAAAGTACGAAATAATGATTCCAAAATTGTTTGGTGTTGAAGTTAAAAAAGACGTAAAAACTAACAAGATGCCAGGAAAGTTGTGGAATTGGGAATTATTCAAACAACGCTTGAAAGATTTCGGGGAAGAAGAAGTATTTGCCGCCGAGCAAATTATTGAATGGGCTGGGAAAAATAATTGTGAAATTTATTGGATGACAAACCAAATGGGTTCTTTTGTTATTGGTTTTAATACTGACGATAAAAAGGGATTTTATCCATTTGCGGTGACAGGTGACGCGATGATTTCATGGAATGCTCCCCATCAACGGAACAAAAGCCCGCAACCATTTGATAGGCCCGAAAAACGAGTGGAGTTGTTACAACGATTGCAATCAGTTACGGGCGCAATAGTTGATTTAGATAATATCGATGGATACAGCGGATTGAAATTACCTCTTCGTGCACTCGCCAAAGATGATGCTCGCCGTGAATTTTTCTTAATCTGTTCTTGGATTAAGGAGACACTGACGTCCGAGAATTAGGAATTAACATATCGTGAATAACGACGAAATCAGATTCAAACAATTCATTGACAACAATAAATGGGTCTTTGCCAAAACAATGGCCGAGATACCTCACTATTATATTGTGAGAGACAACTTATCAGAAAATGACAAAAAACTATTTGATGAATTCAATATCTTCATAAGTAATAATGGCTACACAAAAGAATTTTACTCCAAGCAATACACATATTTTGATATAGGGAAATTTAAATATTGGGTGATAGAGAACATTCTAAATAGGGCTGAGCTAGAGATTGAAGAAAAGATCAAGCGGTAGTTGCTAGTGGAACGGACGATTTTTGCTATGAATCCAACCTGTTTAGCAGTACAATTTGGGTAATGTCTGACGAGCAAAAGAAACAGCTTCAAACTCAACTTTGGAATATTGCCAATGAGTTGCGTGGGAATATGGATGCTGGTCAATTTCGCGACTATATCCTAGGCTTCATCTTCTATAAATACCTTTCTGAAAAGGTAGAGCTGTTTGCCGATAAGTTGCTAAAGGCCGATGGCGTAAAGTACGCAGAACTGAATGAGTTAACCGATAAAGACGCGAAGATGGTTACCGCTGTTAAGCAGGCAGCCATAGATACTCTTGGGTACTTTCTCAAGCCAAGCGAACTGTTTCATCAAATTGCCATCCAAAGCCCAACCTCAAAAAACCTCATTGAAGAACTGGAGCGCATTCTTAACAACATCGAGCACAGCACCATGGGTGCCGACAGTGAAGATGATTTTGACAAACTTTTCAGCGAAATCGATCTCAACGCCGCTAAACTTGGTAGATCGGTTGCCGACCGAAATAAGCTTATTTCAAAAGTCCTGTTACATCTCGACAAAATCGACTTCAAGCTCGAGGACGCCAAGGTTGATGTCCTTGGTGATGCCTATGAGTACCTAATCGGTCAGTTTGCGGCTGGGGCAGGCAAAAAAGCCGGTGAATTTTACACTCCGCAAGAAGTCTCTGAAGTTTTGGCAAGTATTGTTACGGACGGCAAAAAACGTCTCAAGAGTGTTTACGACCCCACTTGCGGCTCGGGTTCGCTACTACTTCGAGTCGCCCGACACGTTCAAGATGTTGATCACTTCTACGGTCAAGAACTAAATAACACTACCTACAACTTGGCGCGAATGAATATGATATTGCACGATGTTCGTTTTGACCGATTTGATATTAAACAAGAAGACACACTCGAGCATCCGCAACACCTAGAACACAGGTTCGAAGCTATCGTGGCTAATCCGCCGTTTGGTTCAGACTGGTCAGCTGATGCGCACCACCTGCAAGAGGATCGTTTCAGTCAGTATGGTAGATTAGCACCAAAATCTTGTGCCGACTATACCTTTATCACGCACATGATCTACCAGCTAGACGACAACGGCACCATGGCTACGGTAATGTCTAATGGCTCCCTTTTCCATAGCAACGCAGAAGCTCAAATACGGAAGTACGTAATTAAAGATAAGAATTACCTCGATGCCGTTATCGGTTTGCCCCCAAACCTATTTTACGGTACGTCAATCTCGGCATGCATTTTGGTGTTTAAAAAATGTCGGGAACACCCTGACGATGTTTTATTCATCGACAGCTCAAAAAATTTTGAGAAACGTGGCAACAAGAACTATTTACGTGCTCAAGATATCGATAAAATTATCCAAACCTATCAGGCCAGAAAGAACGAAGATAAATACAGCCACGTCGCCAAAATCGAGGAAATTAAAGAGAACGATTACAACCTCAACATCCCACGATATGTCGATACGTTTGAAGAGGAGGAGCAGATCGATCTTAAAGAAGTCTCGACCGAAATCAAAAAAATTACCACTCAAGAGTCGGAAATCAACTCCAAAATTGAAAAATTTACCAAGGAGCTTGGTATAGATAGACCATTTTAAATGAATACTCCACGCTTAATCCAAACATACTTGCCAGACGGAACCCTTGAGGGCTTGAGAATCATCGAGTTATCGGATAGCCAAATCAAGGGAGTAGTTATTCCCAGAATTAAACTTAATAATGCTACGGAGCGCAACGAGCTTAGGCAGCCAGCTTTGTATTTACTTATAAACTCCGGAGACAACCAGCTCTATATTGGCGAGAGTGAGAACTTCTACGACCGAATTAAAACCCACGACAAACTCACCGGCTTATGGGATATTGCGCTAGCTATTGTCTCTAACGCCAACCACTTGGAGAAGAGCGATGTTAAGTATCTGGAATCGCTAGCGGTTGAAAAAGCTAAGGGGTCAGCAGCGATGGAAATACTTAATAAAACTGTTCCTGCTCGTAATAATGTGCACGAATTTAAGACCCATAGCTTGCAGAGAATTCTTGATGATGTGGCACTTATTGCAGAATCACTTGGCTATAGCATTTTTTCAACCAAACAGGATAAAGCTGAAGATATTTGGTATTGTGTGGCGAAAAAGTCAGATATCAAAGCGCAATTTCGTGGTGATAAATTCGTTATTCTGGTTGGGTCACTTATAGATAAGAGTTACGCACCCAGTTGGGGTAAGGAATGGCCGAAGTCTTTAGCAGAGCGGGAAGAAGTATTCCGAAAATACGGTAAAGATTTAGGTGAGACTGTTGAATTAACTGAAAATGTCCCCTTCAGAAGCCCAAATCATGCTGGTAGTTTCGCGACCGGCAGGAGTGTTAATGCATGGTTAACTTTCACGAACGCCCAAAATAAAACGATGGACGAGTTGATTAGGAAGGGCTCGGCATAGTCTTGCCGAACTAACTACATGGATAAGATTGTTTATAGTAAAAACGATAAAACCCCCCAATCAACTTACTTCAGCGGGATCATGGCGGAGCATTTCTTCACTTCGGTGTTCGGTGAGAATGGAGGTTATCATGGTATGGCCTCGGCATTCAATTCGGACAACTACTTCCGCAAACAAATACTAAAACTAATCGACAAACTTATCGCTGAAGTAAAAAAGATCCAAGCTAGCGAAAAGTTCGTCGACTATCTGTGCTACCAACTTAGTTATCTAAAAAGTGAAATAACACTTCTCAAGTCGATTCCAAACGACCTGAAAGGTTTACTGATAATACTACTAAAGGCAGTAGCAACGTTACTTGGCTACGGTCAATTTGCGGGTCCTAAATTGGTTGAACCATATTTTATCCCATCTCTGTGGTCGGAGATGCAAGGATGGAGTGACTTTCCGAAATACTACAGGACCAAAGAATATTTCATTAAGCAGAAGCGCCTCGAGTTAGTTGATCAACTAATCAAGGAGGGAAGAACTTCTTCCGAAATAGCTTTAATTCTAAATATCAGCGGATACAGAATAGCACAATTTAGACAGCAAATAAACGCAAATAATAATGCAAAAAACAGTAAAAAGTAGAACCCCTGAATTGCGGTTTCCTGAGTTTCGTGGTGAGTGGCAGGAACACAAGTTAAGCGACGTTGCAAAGTACAGACGCGGTAGCTTCCCCCAACCTTACGGTCTCGCAAAATGGTATGACGACGAACATGGCAGTCCATTCATTCAGGTGTTTGATGTGGGTGCTGACTTAAAACTGAAGGAGACGACGAAACGAAAAATTAGCCAAGCTGCACAAAATCTAAGTGTATTTGTAAAGAAGGGGTCGATTGTATTAACCATCCAGGGTTCAATCGGGCGAATTGCAAAAACCCAATATGACGCGTACGTAGATAGGACGTTGCTATTGTTTAACTCCTTTACTCTTCCCGTGGACATCGATTACTTCATCAGTGCTGTTTATTTGCTGTTTGAACGGGAGAAAGTTAAGGCGCCAGGAGGAACTCTTAAAACAATAACGAAAGAACGCCTCAACTCTTTCCCTCTTTGTCTCCCGGGTATCGCCGAACAAAGCAAGGTTGGAAGCTTTCTTGTTACGGTGGACGAGAAGATTGAGCTTGTGCGGACACGAATCGACCTGCTGAAAAAGTACAAAAAAGGGGTGATGCAAGCCATCTTTTCCCAAAAACTCCGCTTCAAGGACGAAGGTGGTAATTCTTTCCCAGATTGGGAAGAAAAGAAACTGGGGAATATTGCAATGATAACGAAGGGAGCTCAACTGAACGGATCTGAACTAACGAGAACTGGGAAATACCCTATGATTAACGGAGGCATTGGACCCTCAGGCTACACCGACAAGTTCAATGAGGAGGCAAATACTATAACTATAAGCGAAGGTGGAAATTCTTGTGGATTTGTAGGCTATTTAACTGAGAGGTTTTGGAGTGGTGGACACTGCTATACAATCCAGCCGAGCCCTGATGTTGAAAAAGCCTTTCTATACCAACAGCTGAAATTTTATCAGTTGAAAATAATGCGATTGAGAGTTGGCTCAGGATTACCAAACATCCAGAGGGGTAGTTTATTGAAGTTAGTAGTACTATTACCCATCCTAATGGAGCAGGTGGCAATCTCAGGATTTCTAACAGCGCTCGATGACAAAATCAAGCTAGAAGAAAGTAAACTGGAGCAAGCCAAGCGTTTTAAAAAAGCCCTCCTCCAGCAGATGTTTGTATGACGACGGAATCGCTAGTGACGACGCCAATCGACCATGAAACCGAAAGGCAGAACGATCTCTCTAAGGTTCTTAACTCAGTTCATAAAAAAAGGGTTGTCGTCGCTGGACCCGGTACAGGAAAAAGCTTTTTGTTTGAAAGAGTGATACGGAAAGAGAAAAAAGAAGGAAAGTCAAAGTTCCTCGCGCTTACCTTCATGGGAAAATTATGCGATGAGCTTGCTGATGACCTAGCGGGTCTGGCTGAAACCAGGACAATACACAGCTTCGCACGTAAGTTTGTGATAGATCTCCTTGGCGAAGGCTGGATATATTTCCCTCAGATCTATGATGTAATTGCTTACGACCTCTCGTTACAGGGATTACGGGACGTTTCAATAGACAGCAAGGAATATCTAGCGAGGAGCAATTACTACAAGGCAATCGGAGACAAGGATGCGATTCACTACGCTTTGAAGCTTGGTGAAAAGTTCCCAGAAAAGATTCCGTCGGACTATGATCTAATTTTAGTTGATGAGTATCAAGACCTGAATGAGACTGAAGACAAGTTCATCGACTTGCTAGCAACAAAGAATAATATATTAATCGTAGGAGATGACGACCAAGCGCTCTACGACTTCAAGGGTTCGTTTTCAAAGTTTATTCGGGAAAAATATAAGGCTACGGGTGAAGAGTATTTAAGTACTACGCTCAGATTCTGTTCTCGTTGCACAGATGTGATTATTAACGCATTCCACCGCATTGCAAACGCATATGGACTGAATAACTTGGGCAACGAAAGAATAAAAAAAGAATATTTGTGCTACACTCCCGGGAAAAAAGAAGATAACGAGGCGAACCCCAGTATCATTCTTTTGCAAAATGTTGTTCCTGCGGACATTGCAAATAAGATTATTCATCAATTGAGCGAGCTTCTTGAGCGTCAGAAGATTAAGTCCGTATTGGTAATTGGCGAAGCTAGGACGTGCAAGTATCTACTCCCCGTGATCGCAGAACAGCTTAGATATAAAGGATTTAAACATGTCGATAATCCTAAACTCACAGATGACGTTTATAAGCTAAAGACAAATATTATCGAGGGACTTAAACTGCTCAAGAAAAGTCCTTTGAGTACATTGGCTTGGCGATTGATGATAGAGAGCTTGGACGAGGAAACTCGAAAAAGTCTCATATTGATATCATTAGATGAGAAGCAAAACTTTATCAATTCTATCCCAGAGGATTTCAAAAAAACGTCAGAAAAAATTGCCACAACACATAACGGTTTAACTAAAAAATCTAAATCTGAGAGAACTAAAATTGCTAACAGCTCGATAGCTTCGCTTGAAGGGTTAATCTCCAGCAGTAGGTTGGACTATAGGGAAATACTAACCAATCAGTTAAGAGAAGAGACTAACCACCTCCCACGTCCGTTAGCGAATCTAGAGATCGCAGTTACGAGTATACTTTTATCCAAAGGGCTTGGGGCAGATGTCGTATTTTTAATAGGATTCGACCAGGGGAAGCTCCCTACTACTTCCGCTCCGGACGAGAGCGAAATTTACCAGATGCTGGTCGCGCTGACACGAACAAAGAAACGCCTTTACCTGATAAACACCAAGGACAAGCCAACATCCTGTTTCATCAATTCAATCGGCAAAGACAATTACGAAGTCATATGAAAATCCAATCCGAACAAACTTTAGAGAATAATCTCATCGCCCAGCTTCAAAAAATGAAGTATGAGCGGGTGGTTGTGGCTGACGAGAAAGAACTGATAGCGAACTTGAAATTCCAGCTCGAGAAACATAACGAGACAGCTTTCAGCGAAGGGGAATTTCAGAAAATCCTAAACCACCTCGCCAAGGGCAATGTTTTTGATAAAGCTAAAACCTTGCGCGACACAATGCGACTGATCCGTGATGACGGCACGAATTATTATGTTGAATTCTTTAATAGCCGCGAGTGGTGTCAGAACGAATTCCAGGTTACTAACCAGGTTTCAAATGAGGGTAGTTTCAAGAACCGCTATGATGTGACGATTCTAATTAACGGCTTGCCATTGGTACAGATCGAGTTAAAACGCCGTGGGCTGGAACTCAAAGAAGCGTTCAATCAGACCAACCGCTACCAACGCCATAGTTACGACGCCAGCTACGGACTGTTTCAATACATCCAAATTTTTGTAATTTCTAACGGTGTTAATACCAAATACTACTCCAATAACCACCGGCAATCGTTCAAATTCACTTCGTTCTGGGCCGACAAAGAAAATAATAAAATTACTGATTTAGCGAAGTTCTCTGAAGCATTCTTGGAGCGCTGCCACATTTCCAAGATGATTGCTAACTACACCGTTCTGGCCGAGACCAAAACACTAATGATTCTGCGGCCGTATCAGTACTACGCCGTTGAGGCGATAATTGACCGAGTTAAAAATAGTACTAAAGGCAGCTACATCTGGCACACTACCGGTAGCGGAAAGACACTGACTTCGTTTAAGGCCAGCCAGATATTGGTGGACTTGCCGGAAATCTACAAAGTTGTATTTGTGGTTGACCGCAACGACTTAGATACCCAAACCATCCGCGAATTCAATAATTTTGAGGAAGATTGCGTTGACCAAACAGATAACACCCGACAATTGGTAAAACAGTTTGGTAACCCAGACAGCAAGCTAATCGTTACCACTATCCAGAAGCTCAACAACGCCATTACTAACGAACGGCATTTGTTGAAGATGGATAAACACCGTAATCAAAAAGTTGTCTTTATTTTTGACGAATGTCATCGCAGTCAGTTTGGTGAGATCCATAAGCGAATTGTTGAGTTCTTTACCAACCATCAGCTTTTTGGCTTTACCGGTACACCAATATTTGCCGAAAATGCCAGCGGTAACGCTTTGGGTCGACGAACCACTCACGACTTGTTTGGTGAGTGTCTGCATAAGTATGTAATTACCGACGCTATCAATGACGAAAATGTGTTGAAGTTTTCGGTTGAGTACGTTGGTCGGTATCGCCAGAAGGAAACTACCAACGAGGTTGATATCGAAGTGGAGGCGATTGACATCAAAGAACTAATGGAGTCGCCGAAAAGGTTGGAGAAGATTGTCGAGTATATTTTAGCTAATCACGATCGCAAGACCCATTCACGGGAGTTCAACGCAATTTTTGCGGTCGGAAGTGTGGACATATTAACAAAGTACTACGAAATTTTTAAAGCCAAGCAAGTTGGGAGTGAGAGCAAGCTAAGGATCGCTACGATATTTAGCTACGGCGCCAACGAAGAAGATAAATACGCTAACGGGCTGCTAGATGAGGACATCCAGTTGAGCTTGTTCAGTAAACTCAACCAACACTCAAGAGACAGGCTGGAGAGTTATATCGCTGACTACAACGAACAGTTCGGAACAAACTTTACTACCAAGGATAGCGGCAGTTTCTACAACTATTACAGGGACGTGGCCGATAAGGTTAGAAAACGACAAGTAGATATTCTGTTAGTGGTTAATATGTTTTTGACCGGCTTTGATAGCAAAACGCTAAATACAATGTATGTGGATAAGAGCTTGCGTTATCACGGCTTACTGCAGGCGTATTCGCGAACCAATCGGATCCTCGACGAGCGTAAATCGCAAGGCAATATTGTGGTGTTTCGCAATCTGAAGAAAGCAACCGACGACGCGATCGCACTGTTTAGTAACAAAGACGCCCAAGAAATAATCTTTATGGAGCCGTACGAGAAATACGTGGAGAAATTTAATGAAGCTATTGCGCAACTTCGTGAGCTGACACCAACACCGGCCGACGTTGATCTGTTAGTTGGTGAAGAACAAGAACTAAAATTTGTGACCAATTTCCGGGAGCTATTGAGACTGAGAAACATCTTAATCACCTTCACCGATTTTAAAATCGAAGATACTACAATCTCGGCCCAAGCATTTGTCGACTTCCGCAGTAAGTATCTAGACATTTACGATAAAGTTCGAAGCGAACACGAAAAAGAGAAAGTCTCGATCTTGGATGATGTGGATTTTGAGCTGGAGCTAGTAAGACGAGATGAGATCAATGTCGATTATATTATTCGACTGTTGGCACGGCTTATTGACGCCACCGAAGATGCTAAAAAGTCTATTCTGAACAATATTTTCAATGTGATGTCGGCCGATGACAGATTACGTAGTAAAAAGGAATTGATTGAGAAGTTTATTAAGCAAACCATTCCCAAGATTACTGATTCGGAAGAAGTGGAGACTAAATTCGAAGAGTTTTGGAGTGACGAAAAGACCAAGGCATTTGAACGGATGTGTAACGAAGAGGGGCTCATGACCGAAAAGTTGCAGGGCTTAATTGATAACTATTTGTATAGCGGCCGCAAACCACGTGGCAACGATTTGGTTGGGACGCTAACAACTCAACCAAAAATTCTTGAGCGGGAGTCAGTCGTAAAGCGGCTGATGACCAAGTTTAATACTTTCATAGAAACGTTTATCGAGGGGGTATAGGGAGCAAAATGCCACACCAATTCATGTCAGTAGAGTGCAAGAAGTGTCAAGAAACGTTTTGTCCTGTTTGCACAGATAATGCATGTCCTAAATGCGGAGAAATTGATATTGCTGATGACAAAACGATGTTGATCCGCTCGCAGATGCGCAAACATATGACGCGTGATGAAGACTGAAGATAGCTTCCGGAAATTAAGTCTAAACGGATCAGTTTATCCTCCGGCGATACAGAAAGCTATTGAGGTAGCCATCGTTGCTCACGACGGTCAAACGCGAAAAGGTAAGAATGTGCCGTATATTACCCACTTACTAAGCGTTGGCTTAATTTTGGCAAGGACCGGGGCGACTGAAGATATTATCGTTGCGGGAATATTACACGATGTTCTTGAAGACACAGAATTAACTGAAGACTATTTGGTGAAGGAGTTTGGGAAGGAAGTTGCTCGTATTGTTAATGACGTTACCGAACAAGATAAGAGTCTGCCGTGGGAAGAACGAAAGCGGCTGGCCCTAGAGCACATATCAAGCATGTTGCCAGACTCGTTGTTAGTGAAATCTGCCGACGTCTTGCACAACATGAGCGAACAAATCCAAGACTACCAGAGGGAAGGCGAAAAAACTTTCTTAAGGTTTAATCAACCCAAAGAGCAACAACTATTACGCTACCAGCGGTTAATCGCCAAGCTAGCAGAAGCGTGGGTTGATAACCCGCTGCTTCCCGACCTGCAAGAGAATCTGGTCACGATCAATAAAGAGTGGTCTATCGAAAAAAGAGCAAAAACAGAAGAAGAACGGAGAGGTCTTTAGATGACTCTCTCGAAAAGTGAGTATCTTCTTTTTCTCAAACACCCCGCTTGGCTCTGGCTTAAGAAGCACGACAAAAGCAAGTTACCGGCAGTAGACGCAAACACGCAAGCAATATTCGACAGTGGAAACCTGTTTGAAGAATACGCAGAACAGATATTCCCAGATGGAATACGAATTGGGTTTGATAAAGGAGATTTCAGTACATATATATCTATGCCGGAGCGGACAAAACAAGTTTTGGCAGACGGAGCAGATACAATTTTCCAGGGACGTTTCGAAACTGAAAACATTACTTGTATTGTGGACGTGATCAAAAGAGTAGAGGGAGATACTTTCGATCTATTCGAGATTAAGGCCAGTACCAAAGCCAAGCCAGAGCACGAACACGACCTAGCGTTTCAGACAAGAGTGTTAGAAAAAGCCGGGCTTAAAGTACGAAATATTTCGGTGATACACGTTAACAACCAATTCGTTAAAGATGGCGTTATAGACGTTAATAAATTTGCGGCGATCACTGACATCACAAAAGAAGTACGAGCGTTGGAAAAAGCTACCGAGCAGAACATACAGCAAGCGTTCCAAACTATAGATTCTCCAGAAATTCCGAATATTTCGCCACGCTACGCCAAGATGGGCGCTTTTAGTGAGTGGCTAGATATTTACAAAAGTCTGGTTGGTCCGCTTGAAAAGGACAGTATCTACAACCTAGCAACACCAAGCGCGGTTATCGGGCAGTTAGAAGATCTGCTTATCGAAAAGATCAAAGATATTCCGGACGAGTTTGTATTAAAACCAAAACAACGCTGGCAAGTAGAAACCAACAAGACTGGGAAGCGGTATGTTAGTAAACACAACATCAAAAAGTTTTTGGAAGGCTTGGAGTATCCGCTTTACTTTTTTGACTACGAAACGCTTAGCTCGACGGTTCCACCTTACGATGGATTAAAGCCTTACAGCCAGCTGCCGTTCCAGTATTCATTACATATATTAGATAAACCAGATGGAAAGCTTTCGCACAAAGAATATTTACATCTGGATAAAACCAACCCTGCAGAGCCATTAATAAAACAACTAAAGGCAGACATTGGCAATAAGGGGACGGTACTTGTTTGGTACGAAACTTTTGAGAAGGGCTGTAATAAATTACTGGGCGAAATCGTTCCAGAACAAGCAGGTTTTATGGAGAGCGTAAACGAGCGAATCGTAGATTTAATGATACCGTTTTCCGAAGGCTGGTTTAGAGATAAGGGCTTTATGGGAAGCGCATCTATTAAGAAAGTATTGCCGACTTTAATACCCGATCTAAAATATACCGATTTAGATGTCAGTGACGGCGCAACTGCTCAACGTCTATGGATGCAGGCGGTGTTGGAAGGCAAGGAAGATATCGATAAAGAGGCTCTCTTCCACAACCTTTGTGAGTACTGCAAACTCGATACATTAGCTATGGTGAAAATATATGAAGAAATTTGTAAGCAAGCTAACTAAACCTATGTCGGCTAATTTCCGTAGATTCCTACGCGGACTATTATGGATCTTGGTAATAGCTGCGATCATACTATTTGCTCCAAGTATTATCGGGACTATTGGTGCAGTTATTCTCGTTTTATTTCTGGCCTACAGAGGTTTCATTCACGCACAACGACAGGACGCGATGCACCATTCCGGCAGACTAACCGAAAATCGATTCGTAAAAACTATTGCTAGCTCTGAGACATATCGCCGAGCCGCTAGGATCATAAAGCGGCTATGGAGAGGCGGATTATTTACTGGTAAATGGGTTGTGCGACTTAGCATTTTGGCGTCGCTCATTCTTAACGTAGCTCTTCTTTGGTACTGGAACGGTTATCGTACCGGCAAACTCGACTACGAACTAAAATGCGGCCAAGCAGATGTTCAAACCGCCTCTGATTCAGTCGTACTAATTGAGGGCGAGGAAGGTGTTGGTAGTGGTTTCTTTGTTGAGAAGAATTTTATTGTCACCAATAATCATGTCGTTGATCACAACCCGATCACCAAAATTTATCTTGGCAATCAAGACCTTGCCTCCGGTGCTAGGGTCGTTGCTACCGACTCTCTGCGTGATATCGCTCTGATCAAAATAACAAACTATAGCGACATGCCCTTTCTTACCGGAGCCACAAGACCAGTTATTCCGATCGACGAAGTCTATGCCATCGGTTATCCGCTTGGTCGGAATCTAACGATCTCCAAAGGCATTGTTTCGGCTCTGACACTAGACGACTACGACGATCGTAGTTTCATCCAAACTGATGCCTCTATTATTCCGGGCAATTCAGGTGGTCCACTGGTCGATATCTGCGGCAAAGTCGTCGGTATGAACACCCAGACACTGCAGGGGCAAGAAAACGCCGGTTTTGCCATTGAGTACTCCCAGCTCAATGATCGCATCCAGACGATGATTAAAACGGCCGAGGGTGCAACTCCGCAAGAGATCAAGCTCAGTTACCCATCCGAACAAGCTGAAGTCGTTGCTAAGTACTACACCACCCTCGGAGGAGGGGATATTCTAGGCGCCTACAACAACTTTTACTCCTCAAGCCGTAAAGCCAGACTGCCTTACGATAACTGGTCCAAAGGCCTGGAACAAACCATTTTCATTCGCCTGGTATCGGTTGAGTTAAGCGATAAACCAAACGTCATTAACGCTCACTTTTACGCCACTGAGCGTAATATAGAAACCTGGGAATGGAAAACTGGAGAGTTTGAAGGCACCTGGACATTAATACGAGAAGGCGGCTTGTGGAGAATGAACGAATCCAATATTAAAGATATAACGAAACCGCAGTAAACAATGAAACCGTTATTATCCGATCACGACGGCAAGCTTATTTCTATCCTCACTCCAAGCGAACAGATAATTATCGTTATGTATTACGGTTTAGGTGATCGGCACTACACAGTGAATGAAATTGCTCAGAAATTCGACATTTCCACCCAGACCGTTAGTAAGTACCGAGACAAAGCGTTAGGAAAACTGGAAAAATATACGTCACGCTAGGAAAGTTTTCCAAGAATCTGTAACCTGAAAGCATGGAACGGAATGAGGGGACATTTACTGACGGGTCAATAGCGCCCACCGAAGCGCAAGAGTTAAATTTACCCTCTCAAGGAGCCCAGCCCGAAGTGGCCGAGCTTCAACGACCGGAAGCTCAACCAGAACCACTCGTGAGTCGCCAAACTCCCGAAACTACCCTCCAAATGCTCCGGCAGGGCAGGGATAAAGAAGTTCTCGCCCAATTCAACCCGAAACAACAAAAAGAGATAGAGACCAAACAAAAGCTTCTTTCATCGCTAGCTTACTTTATCGGCAAGGACTTTAAGATTCCCGTTCGGCTCAATGAACCCGGTACTGGTTGGCATTGGGATTTTAAGGACAACATCATCCGGGTCGATCCGAAAGATTTGCTCGAACAGCCAATGGATTATCTGCGCTGTATCATCTCCCACGAGGGTGGTCACAGGCGAATTTCGAGAATGGAGTCTATCCCCTTGGAAACCTGGGCTCAGCCAGGATTTGGGGCAATGATGAACGCTATAGAAGACCCGCGCGTCAACAATTTCGTTGCCGAAAACTATCCGAAGTTTCGTGAGCAGATGAAAGTCGCCTACGACATTGAGCTAGAAAAAGAAAAAGTCCTCAAAGTAGAAGCCAAAGATAAGCTCGGTCATCAACCACGCTTTATGCAAGCCAGTTTCGAGTACATCAAACAGTGGCTGAAGGAGTCAAGCGGGGGGTTCGGTGAAGTTAGTGAGGATCTGCCCGACGACGTCAAAGAAGTCGTCGCTAAAACCTTGCCTTCCGCTCAAGACGCCTGGTGGCGCTACCCCTCCCGACAGGAGGCCGACAAAAGCGAACAGTTGATCAAGAAGTACGCCCAAACATTCTACGAAATAAACCGAGATGAGATCTGGCCGGAATTCAAAAAACTCGTCGACGAGGACATTCAGGATGAGAAAATGGAGCAGCAAATGAGGGACATACAAAAGCAGTTCGTTGAAGGCGGTGAGTCCGGGCAGGGACAACCCCAACTGCCACAAGAATTAAAAGATCGTCTAACACCCGAGCAACAGCAAGAGCTGCAAGGTGCCTTACAACAAGCAATAGATCAGGCCAAGGAAAAACAAGAACAGAACAACAATCAGCCAGGCAAACCCACTGAAGGCGACGAACAGGAAACCCAGGAACCACCTAGTGGTCCAGTTGACTTGGAATCACTTAGCGAAGAAACCAAACAAAAAATTCGAGAGTATATCGACAGCCTACCGGAAGAAGTTAAGCAAGATTTGCAACAGCGAGCGGAAGAGATGTTGCGCCAATTCGAAGAAACTATCAAAGAAGAGCTGCGGGGCAAACTCAATCAAGATCCCGAACAACACGAAGGGAAACCGGCGGGAACCAAAACAGTCGGTAAAAAATTGGCTGAGCAAACGGATCGACCACCACTGCCGCCAGAACAACAGGAGGAAGTCGACAAGTTTCACGATCTTGCCCAGGAAGCAATCAACAAAGACGCTAATATCTACGAGGAAAAGCGCCGCGAAGTGTTAGAGACAATTGATAAACTTGAGGACGATCTGCGAGCAATCTTTGTGGCCAGGCGAGCCCACAACTGGGAGAGCGGTTTTCGATCTGGTAAACACATTGATATCAAACGCCGCATTCAGGAGAAAGCCAAGGACGTACCGGCCATGGAAAGCCATGCTTGGGAGCGAAGAGAAACACCCCGAGAGAAAGACTACGCTATTAGCTTACTTGTCGATCTGTCGGGTTCAATGCGCGGCCAGAAGATTAACGAAACCTTCAAGGCTGCCATTGTCCTATCAGAGGTACTCAATCGACTCTCAATTGATAACGAAATCCTCGGCTTTAATGACCGGATTCACGTCTTCAAGGGTTTTCACGAGGCCATGTCCGATGAAGTGCGTGATCATATGGGCGGTATGCTACAAGAGGTGTCTAGCGACCGAGCGGCCTATAACGACGACGGTTGGGCGTTGGGGCAAGCCTCACAGCGCTTAGCCCAACAAGGGGCAACCGAAAAGTTTCTAATTCCGCTTTCTGATGGTAATCCGGAGCCTTCTCACGAACATTCAGGGTCAGAGTATGAACTGGGGGTAGCCGTCAGACGCATTCAGGAAGAAACCAACCAAAAGCTAATCGGTTTAGGGATCGGCCCGAATACCGAGCATGTCGCTCACTACTACCCAAACAGTCTGGCTAATGTCAATGCTAAAGAAATGGCTGATCAGTTAGCCGAGTTAATCCGGGAGGTCATTGAAGGATATGACCAATTCTGAGTAAACTAAAGATATGGCTATCGACGAAAGCTCATTTGCCGAATTCATCAACCAGTCTGGTTTTTCGAAAGAAGTACCGTTGATTATTGCCGAAGATGAAAGAGAGCTTCATCAATTTCGTCAGCTACTGAACAAAGCTGGCCACGACGAGCAGGAGTCGGTTTATCATCTGATTCACGCCGCTCACAAAGGCTCGAAGAATTACCTGGTTTTAGACGACCATCACCCATTTACCCTAAAACAAGCCTATGATTTCGTCGTCCAATACCCGACCGGCCAGATTGAAGTATCCGATCAGGTAACAATGCAAAAAGCGATTTTCTCGCCCAAATACGAAGAAAACCACACCCTTTTGCTCGTCACCCGCCGAGAACTGGCCGAGATTGAAAAAACCGGCTTAACTTTCTTGTCCCGAGTGGGGGCAACCTACCAAAATGCCTGAACCAGGATCACCGGAAAATCAAGTTGGGGCTGAAGAAACCGGCGTCCAGGATGCCGTAGTTGAGCAAGTCGAACAACAACCAAACCTGCCGGTCGTTGAAGATGAGAATTCAGTTACCTACATGGGTGTCCGACTAGAAAAAGCTCATGTTGAGAGTCAATTCGTACCGAAGCGAGAAAGTTACGCCGGAGAGAAGTACATCCAAGACCGCTTTTCGTTGGAGTTGCAAAAAAAGTTTGCCGTCAGTTTCTTGCAAAGTGAACCGATTCTTTTAGAGGGCGGAACCAGTATCGGCAAAACGACAACCGTTCGTAAAATGGCCGCGGAACTGGGCTGGGAAGTTCACTATGTCAACCTAAACGGCGCCAGCGATGTAGAGGATCTGATGGGTCGCTATATTCCCAATCCTCACCGAGAACGGATTGATGATCCGGAGTATATTTTTGCCGACGGTAAAGTTACATCAGGCCTACGGATTGAGGAGGGCAAGAGAAAAATTATCGTCCTTGACGAGTACAACTCGGCCGCACCGAACATCACCATTCGTCTTCACGAGGTGCTTGATGCCCTGGAGCGAAACGGCGAAATTGTTCTTTCGGAGGATGCTTCGGAGACGGTCGGGGTCAATAAAGACCAAACAAAGATTGTTGGGTTAACGAATCCGCCGGGCAAGGGTTTTATCGGCCGCGAACCGCTTGATCCGGCTCAACTTCGACGCTGGAATTACCAGAAAGAGGTGACGAATCTGCCAGAACAAACCTTCTCCTACTCGACCGACGTACTCTTCGGCTTAGCCAAAGAAACCGATACCAATGCCGTGCCGCAAGAGTCCTACCTAACCACCAGAGATCAGGCCCTGCCACGCGAACAGCTCAAAGAAATACCCGGTATCGAAGAAGTGCTCGGCAAATACAAAGAGTTTCATCGAGCGGCCAAAGAAATGGTTGCCAATCGCTCCGTAGCCGCCGATCAGCCGCAGAAATTTAGCTACGATGACCGGATGGAACCGCGACGAGTGACCGAGTTCGTTCAACAATTTTACAACGGCGATATTAACGAGACCTTCCAAAAAGCGTTGCGCTATTATTACTCCAACAAGCTGGAGGGCACCGCCGATCGCCAAAAACTAGAGGAGCTGATTCGCCACGTCGCTTTTGTTCCACAGCAAGAAACCAAACGCCGCGGGGCGGAGCGAGAAGGGCTCGGAGAAACTACCGTAACCGCGGAAGAACTCTTGACGGCATCAAGAGTTGAAGCAACCCCTTTGACCGGCGAACTGCTCGAACAGGTTACTGAAGCACAGCGAATTCTGGGTGAATATCAGGTTATCGCTCCTAATCGTGTTGCGGAAATACTGGGGGTTAAAATCGATCTAGAAAAAGTCGAGCCAATTCCATTCTCCAAGCAAGAGCTGGAACGCGCTAAGGAGCTCGGACAGTTTCTTATTTATCGTCAAGGTAAAGACGAAAGAGGCGACCCGCTAACAATGGAACGACTGGATCAAATTCTTCAGCCAAAATTTGATCGCGACAAAGATGGTAAGGTTCTTTATGACAGGGATTGGTATAAAGACGAAGATTTCTTCAAAAAAGAAGCCGTCCGTTCTGGCTGGGCCTTAACCAGCCGAGAAGTCATTCCGGATTCGACTAGCAAAAACTACCTTCAGCAAACTGGCGAGTTAGCGAAGTACGTCGACACTCAAGTCGGGCCAGATATTTCCGATCCGCTATTGCGAGGAATGTACACAGAGGCGATTAAGGAGTTCGACGCAAAACGCGGGGCAATTGAGAAACTAATGGGATCCGACTGGCAGGAAGCCGCCAAACAACTCTCGGAACTAAAAATTAATCAATTATTCCGCCAGACCCCTGTTGAGGCGATGTACGACACGACGGTATTCTTCGAAGCAAACAGGGCCATATCAGCCAGTCATCCTAAGGGAGCTCGTTTAATGGAAGGGATGTACTCTTGGACTAATCAGCGTTCTTCTGACGGCCTCTTGGTCTATGCTGGCTACTTCCTCTCCCGCGGCCTGAGCGTCGACTACGCTTACCCGGACATCTCGAGCGACGACCTGGGCGTCTCCTTCTCCCGCAATCAAAAATCTTGAACCTTGGCCCTTGGATCCTTGGTTTACTGGGGTGTCGGCGAAGCCGACTCGAGCGAAATTTTGGAAAATGCCTCCCTACCCCTATTCAGTGCGCCTAAAAACTGCTAAAATCCAACTGCCATTGAGAGTGCGTTTACGGACGCACTCCGGCCGAATGGAGTGAACTGACACTCCCCTCACACCTAGAGCGTGTGGGGTAGTTAATAGATTGCTTGCGTTTTCCTAGCGCGGGTGGCAAAGAAGCTTTGCCTGCCGCCACATTGTTATACAGGCACGGTCTCTACTTCTTAGTGCATCGTGCCGTTGATTTGATTGGGGAAACGCAAAGGAGCGTTCATCTGACGGCAACTTGGTCTATGCTGGCAACTTCAACTCCAACGGCCTGAACGTCGACAACGATAACCCGGACAACTCGAACGACAACCTGGGCGTCTCCTTCTCCCGAAATCTCACACTATTCATAGTCAGCTATGCTGGCGAAGAACAGCTGCAGGGGCAGATGATTCACAGCCAACTATCTGTTGGCAGGGAAGATTTGCGCATGCAGATCATTCAATAAGCTCAGTCTCAGCTTTGTCGCTGAGATTTTGCTTGCTCGTACTTGACTGTTCGGAGTTTGACTTTTGGGTCGACTTGATCCAGCCGCCGAGCATCCGGCCGATCTCTTGCAAGAATTCTTGCAAGAGAATGTAAGCCCGTCGATCTAGGGCGCGAACGTCATATGCCAACCGGACAAAAACCTTGACCGTTTCGAGCTGGAGACTGGCGTCACTTAGGTGGCCGGCCTTAACTGACCCGGAAGTTTGGCAGGCGGCCAGCAGACACTTTAGCAAGCCTAGGGTCTCGTTCTGGAGAGTTTGACCGGTAGCATAACGCTCAATCTTCGGAAAACGCTGCACCTGAAGATGAAGGGTTCTGTAAAAATCATAAGTTTTCTGGGTAATTGGTACTCCACCCAGGAGTTGTTGAGGAAAGTTCTCCATAAAAAGATTATTACTGCATGAGGGTGACTTTGACCAGATCGTCTCAATCGACAATCTCATTTTGGCGTGGGGGAATTACCGCAAGGGTAAGCGTCGGAAGGAAGATATTCAGCTTTTTGAATTCAATCTGGAAGATAATATCTTCGCTCTCCACCGAGATTTGATACAGGATGCATACCGACCAGGCGGTTATCAGCAGTTTCAAATCACCGATCCGAAACTCCGGATCATCAGCAAAGCTAGCGTCCGCGATCGGCTTGTCCATCAAGCGATCTACCAAGTCCTTTACCCGCCTTATGACGCGACATTCATTTCTGATTCGTACGCTTGCCGTAAAAACATGGGCACTCACCGAGCTTTTCGCGAGCTAGCTGACCACGGCCGACAAGTCAGTAAAAACTACACCCAACCGTGCTGGGCGCTTAAATGTGACATTAGGAAGTTTTTCGACAGTGTCGATCATCAGATTCTTAAAACGATGTTGAGGGAGCGAGTTGGCGACAAACGGATGTTTCGCCTGCTCAGTCAGATTATCGACAGCTTTGCCGTTCTCCCGGGCAAAGGAATGCCGCTTGGTAATTTAACGAGCCAGCTCTTTGCCAATGTTTATATGGATCGGTTCGATAAGTTTGTTAAGCATAAATTAAATGCCCCACATTACTTGCGCTATGCAGACGATTTTATTTTGCTTGGTCAAAACCCGGAAGAACTAATGGGCTACTTTGTCGAAATCAATCGGTTTTTGCGGGAGCGTCTTGCCCTGAATGTTCATCCCAATAAAGTCACCTTGCGGAAATTAAGTTGGGGCCTGGATTTTGTTGGCTATGTTGCCCGACCGCACCACAGCGTCCCGCGAGTTAGAACGGTGCAAAGGATTAAGCGTATCCTTCTGCGGCAGGCGAGAACCGACCCGGGACGAAACGAAAAGAGTTTGCCGTCGTTCCTTGGCTATCTCGGGCATGTTCGGAGCAAGAAAGTGGCCAGCGAGCTAATTTCCGCTTCTAAAGGTTAGTAGAACGAGGGATCTGGCTATTTTTATACGTTTCGAGTTGGTCGATGTCTTCTTTGGTTTTGGCCTCATAATTACACTGGGAACAGCGGTAAAAAGGAGGTTTCTCCTTAACGCCAATCATTGTTCCCCGGCATTTCGGACACTTTTTATACAGCATATACTCTTTCTATCTTGGTTTGGCACTACTAGTCAAATCGGGTAAAAGTCTTGGTAATTTACCCACTTGACAACTATCTAAATGTAGATAGTGTTATCTATATATAGATAGTCTTTAGGAGGGATATGACCATAATCGAAGGAACAATTAGGCGAGCTGACTCACTGCCGACTTCGGGTCGAACGGCAGTGATGGAGCTTGATCGGCCACTAATTAGCCCGGCCACTTACAAAACCTTAGATACGACGCTAGGCTCAATATTTCCAACCCCCGCTGAAGAGACAAAAGTCCAGAAATCCCGGATGATCTTGCAAGAAGTAGCAACTAACCTCTCGGATGAGGAGGTGGAGATATTTATTACTGAACTGCAGTGCCTGGTTGATTCCTGGTTTGACGTTTATGAAAAACAGGCCTTTGACGGCCTAACATTAAAAGAATTATTGAAAGGAGGATAGTGATGGATAACAAGATCGTTGATTTGATGGCGAAGAGAGTCGAGAAAGCGGTAGTATACCTGCGAGTTTCAACGGAAGAACAGGTCGAGAATTATTCGTTGGATACCCAGAAGGATATCTGCCACAAGGAAGCGGAGAAACGGGGTTACGAAGTCGTTGAGATATTCCGGGAAGAGGGTCGTTCGGCTAAAACGGTGAATCGGCCGGAACTAATTCGAATGCTCGAATACTGCCGTAAGAATAAAAAGATTATTGACGCGGTGATTGTTTATCGGCTTGATCGAATCTCCCGCCAGACTTCGGATTACTTATCGATTCGGAAAAAGTTGAGTGAGTGTGAGATCCGCCTCATCTCGGCTTCTGAACCAACCGGCAACAGCCCAACCGAAAGGTTTGTCGAAACAATGCTAGCTGGCTTTGCTCAGATGGATAACGATATCCGCTCTGAACGCACCAGAAACGGCATGAAGGCTCGATTCCTATGTGGATTACGAAATGGCCCGGTACCGCTCGGCTATGTTAATCAGAGCGGCTACGGCACCAAAGATCCGGAAAACTGGGATCTGATCAAAGCCGCTTGGGAGCGAATGGGCACTGGCACGACGACTCTGCGAGAGATGGCCGAAATTCTCAATAAGCAGGGAGTTCGGGAGAGAAATCATGGCAAAGTCTCTCTAATTAGTAACCAGACGATGTCACGGATGTTCAAAAACAAGTTCTACGCCGGTTTTATCGTCTCGGCGGCCTATAACGAAGAGGTCAAAGGCCAGCACGTGCCGATGATTACCGAAGAGCTCTTCTATCGTGTTCAGTCTGTAGTAACCGGCCGCAATACTAGTAAGGCGGTACAGCTAGCTAAAAAGAGTCCCAACAACCCTAATTTTCCGCTTAGAAGGATTATTAAATGTGGTATCTGTGGTCGATCCTTTACCGGTGGGTTTAGTAAGGGCAAATACCGACGCTTCGGCTACTACTTCTGTCCCAAACGTTGCAAAAAGGGGAGGGGTTCATCGGTAAAGATGGAGGATATGGATGAACTGATGATAAATTTTCTCAAAGAAATCTCTCTCAGGCCAAAGGCCATTGAATTGCTAATTGCCTTTATCCGTCGAACTTATAAGGGTAGGGCGGCAATCTTACTGAAACAGCGTGAAGAAGCTGAGGTCGAACTGAAGAAGCTCTACGAGCTACGCCAGGCGCTGATTGAGAAGAATCTGGCCGGTATCTACACCGATGATGTATTTAAAGAGCAAAACAGACGGCTTGAGGAAAAAATCGCCTTTATCAAGATCGCTCAGAGCGATTCCGTGCTCGATAAATATAGCCTCGAGCGAGTCGCGAACTTTATTAAATCCAAGTTCGAGGATCTCGCTGAAACTTATAAAGAGTCGTCGCTAGAACAGAAGAGAGTGCTCTTGTGTTCGATATTTCCTATCGGAGTGCCATGGGCGTACCCCGGCTATTCGAACACCAAAATACACGACTGTTACTCCTGTTGTTTGCCTCTGAATGGAAAAGATGCCACGTTTGGTGGACCCAGACGGATTCGAACCGACGACATTCTGACTGCCAGCCAGACGCTCTACCAACTGAGCTATGGGCCCAAACTACGTGATCAATGACGCGATCACTCGCAATTCATTATAAATGTATCCCGAGAAATAATCTATACGACAGACGCCCATGTATTCCCCTTTGAGAGTGTGTTTACCTACACTTCTAGGGTCAACTCGAGATTCATAGAACTGCTTAGAGGGAATGCCTGTAACTTGAGACCAATATCTTAATAAATTTTCATCATTCTGATCGGCTCGTCTCTGGACAGTACATCTGAATTTACTTTCATCAATCTTAAAGCATATCCTTAAGAGCTTAAGAAATAATTTTATAATTCGGAGGTCTGAATTCCCAAAAGTGAGCTTACCGGACTGCTTGCTTCCTTCGGTCAAGTAGAGAGTCGCTAGCACCATCAAAGAGGAGTCTAGACTACCCTCTAGTTGAGGTCGTAAGTAGCTGTATCTCGCACTTATTTCGGTTAAGTATTTCTCTCTAGCAATTTTATTGACTATTAAGGCTTTAGTACGACTTAGGGCTAACTTATCCTTTTTTATTGCTTCTATCCTTTCAACTTGCTTGTCCGAAAGTGTGATAGCCCGACACCAGGTGGACAAGGTACTTTTTGACAGTGTAGTACCTAAACGATTACTAATCTCGGCAAAGGTTAAACCTTCGGCGCGCAAAGATTGAACAGTTGCTCTTAGACTCGGGTCCATTCATAAATCGTACCACAGACTGTGTGAATGCTAGGCAGCAACGGGTTGGGCAGGGGCAACCGTTGCTGGTGCAACTGGAGCCATTGGCGCCACTTCTGGTGGGACGATGAGATTTTTGCCGGTCATTTCGGGGGGTATAGGCATACCGAGTAACGACAGGATGGTCGGTGCCACATCCGACAGTTTGCCAGCTCTCAAGTGCCAACCTTTGGCCATCTCACCGACGATATAGAAGGGGACGGGATTGTTAGTGTGCTCGGTATCGGGTTCGCCAGTCTTGGGATTGACCATCTGCTCAACATTGCCGTGATCGGCGGTAATAATCAGCAAGCTGTTCTGCTGGTCCATCGCTTCAAAAATTGACTTTAGGCCGCTATCGACCGCTTCGCAGGCTTGGATGGCCGCACGAAGATTGCCGGTATGACCAACCATGTCGGGTGCGGCGTAATTTAGGACGATGAAATCAAACTGGCCCAAACCCTTAATAACCGCTTCCGAAATCTCTTTGGTCGACATTTCTGGTACCTGATCATAACTAGGTACTTTGGGGGAGGGGATAACGACCCGTTCTTCGTCTTTGAACGCCGCTTCGACGCCGGCGTTGAAGAAGTAAGTGACATGAGCGTACTTTTCGGATTCCGCCACATGCAACTGAGTTAAACCGGCTTTGGAAAAAATCGCTGCTAATGGTTCGGTGATATTTCGCGGGTGAAAAGCAACTTCCATCGGCAGACCTTCCTGAAAGAAAGTAAAACCGACTAAATACAGGTCTTGCAAAACTTTCGGGCGAGCAAAATCGGTAAAATCTTTTTTGACTAACGCTTGAGTAATTTCTCGGGCCCGGTCTCCTCGAAAGTTGAAGAAGATGACTGAATCACCGTCCTGAATTGGTTGAAAGCTGTTGTCGTCACCCTGAATAACAGTCGGAATAATGAATTCATCGGAAAAACCGTCCCGATACGAGGACGCCACGGCCGAAGCTGGCGTCCGAGCCGACGGTCCAACCCCTTCGGTCATGGCTCGATAAGTTTTTTCAATCCGATCCCAGCGATGATCTCGATCCATGGCGTAATAACGGCCAGAAACGGTGCAAATCTTACCGAAACCGATTTCAGTCATCTTCTGCTGGACTTTCGATAGATGCTCCTGGGCAACGAACGGTTCGGAATCCCGACCATCGGTGATGGCCTGAAGACAAACATTAGTCACCCCTCGCTGCTTAGCCATATCGAGCAAGGCAAACAAATGATTGATGTGACTGTGAATGCCACCATCAGAAACCAGACCCATAATATGGACGGCTTTGCCGCTGGTTTTGGCCCGATCAAAAGCTTGAACTAGCTGGGGATTAGTAAAAAATGAGCCGTCGGTAATCGCGGCGGTGATGGCTGGTAATGATTCGTTGACGACTTGCCCGGCGCCGATGGTTAGATGCCCGACTTCAGAATTCCCGCGCTCACCTTTGGGTAAGCCAACGGCTTCACCAGAAGCTTCGAGAGTGCCGTAGGGATAAACCAGCTTGAGTGAATTAAGAAACGGTAATTTCGCCAGCGTGGTGGCGTTGCCGCCCCAATGCGGTGCTACTCCCCAACCGTCTATTATTGCCAAAACAATCGGTTTTGGTCGCATTTTACTGCGGGGTTAATAGCTGCCGTTCAATCGTCAAGAGGCGGCGATATTTGGTCATTCGCTCGGGATGGGCTTCGTTGGGGGCGCCGGATTTGATGAATTGGGCGCCCATACCGACGGCAAAATCGGCGATAAAATCATCAAGCGTCTCGCCCGAGCGATGAGAAACAATCGTCACCATACCGGCTGAACGAGCCATCTCCATCACTGTCATGGTTTCGCTGACCGACCCGATTTGATTGAGCTTGATCAAAATGGCGTTGGTGGATTTTTCGTCGATGCCGCGCTGCAACCTTTGGGGGTTGGTAACATAAAGGTCGTCGCCGATTAGCAAGATTTTCTTGTCGGTGGCGATAGATTTTTCCATTTGCTGTAGGAACTTCGACCAATCTTCCCAACTCTCTTCGGGAAACGGATCTTCAAGGGAAAGAATCGGGAAGTCTTGCAAGAAACCCAAGTATCGACTTGGCGTCATATCGAAGGTTGGCGGCACATTGGAAGCGGCGACATCCAGCCCTAGCGATATTTCTTCCCACTTCTTGTAGCCCGAATCTTTAATCGCTCTTACCAAGTAGTCGCAAGCCATTTCGTTGGTGTCTAAATTTGGGGCGTAGCCACCTTCATCACCAAAAGTCCGGCTGATGTGATCACCGTCCAGGATCTGACCGAGCGTACTGAAAATCAGTTGGCCGGCTGAAAGCTGATTGTGATAACCGCCAATTCGGTCGGGAACAACCATAAACTCTTGAATGTCGAGATTGTTGGTGGCGTGCTTGCCGCCGTTAATCAGGTTGAACATTGGGGTCGGCAAGGTAAACGACTGACGGTCGTCGAGTTGGGCGATGTATCGATAAAGTTCCTGGTCAGTCGTTTTGGCGCCAGCGCGGGCGGCTGCCATCGAAACACCGAGAATGCTGTTAGCGCCGAGTTTAGATTTATTGCCAGTACCGTCAAGCTCAATCATCTTTTGATCAATCAGTCGTTGATCGGTAATTTCGACACCACGAAGAGCCGGTTCAATGAATTCGGAAATGTTTTTGACGGCGAGGTTAGTTTCGACAATCGCTGCTTCGAATAGTCCCTTGGAAGCGCCAGCTGGAATGGCGGCCGAACCGACAACATTGTTGTCAGTCTGGACCGAGGCCTGAACTGTCAGATCGCCCCGAGAATCGTGAATCACATCGCCCCAAACCCGAAAGATCTTGGACATCAGCAAAATCCTCCGGATTTAGTAATTTTGAATTTTAAATTTTGAATTTTGAATGAATCACAAATGATTGAATTTAAAATTAGGACATTCGAGTTTGATTCGAAATTTGAAATTCGAAATTTGAAATTCATTTCTATAGTTTCGCCAGTTCGCTCTTGAGTGTATTAATGGTCTCGACCGGTGTTGGGTCGACGCCGTAAACTCCCGCTAGGTAAAAGCTTAAAAGATCGCCGAAATGGATAAACAGCAGTTGCTCTGCTAGCGACGAGCCGGACTTGACGGCCAGCGGCACCAATGGGATATCTTTTTCGGCAAAAACTTTTTCTAAGGCCGCTTTGCGGGCAATGTTCCGGGAGAAGCCGTACTGTGACTCCAGCAATATAATTAGCAACTTCTCTTCAACAGCAAATTCGGTGCCGACAATAATATTGTGACAAGCATCTGGTAAGGCGGCCGCCATCGCAAAGGTTTTGCTGTTTTCGTTGAGCTGATTTTGGAAGCGTTTAGCCACCGCCGAGAGCGGCGAGTAGGCCATAATTAGTGGGACTTTATTATTGAGCGATACCGCCAAATCTTCGGCCTTGGCTGGGAAATGTTTTTGGATAACAGTTTTTTTCAGCTCGTCGACTGCTTGGAAATAGGCTTTTTCAGTCAGATCAATTAGACCTAACTTGGTCGAGAGGACGAGGACCGAACCGTACAGATGACCCAAAGCCGCTCGGGGCGGGCTGACATAATTAATTTTCAAGAAGGGGAAACCGTGAATACCGGCCAGTTCTTCGAGCTTGCCACCGCTACTGATAGCGATGATAGGCATCTTTCGCTCCACTGCCACTTTGACCCCGTCGAGTATTTCTTCGGTGTCGCCAGAGTAAGAGACGGCGATTAGGAGGGTCTTGCTGTCAGTCCAACCGGGCAAGCCGTAATCCGCCCAACTAATTATCGGGCGCTTTGTTTTAGCACCAAACAAATCCACTAGGAGCGCTCCGGCAATGCCCGAGCCGCCCATACCGGCGATAATCACTTTGTCAAAGTCACCGTCCGTGATCGGTAGACTCTTAGTCCAATTACTCGTCCAGGCGTTTTCGAGCTGGCTAGGCAAGCTCATGGTTTTCTCCAGTAGGTTTTCTGAGTCTTCAACAACAATCCGCCCCTCCGCCATTACTATCAGCGTACTACGAGTAAGCGGGTTTGAGAAGTAATCGTGGACCAGAGGGGAGTCGGACCCCTGACCCCTGCAATGCGAATTAAATGAGGCTGTGGACCAGGCGGGAATTGAACCCGCTACTTCCTCAATGCGAATGAGGCGTTCTACCGATGAACTACTGGCCCCTATTTTTATACTCTTCCTGGGTTCGACCGTCATATCCTTACAGTCATTCTTCTCCTAACGGCTCATAATAAGTGTATGACAGGGTCTCACCCGCCTCAACGATTCGAACTAAAGCAGTTTAGTTCTCATCACCGTTTCGGCCCACTGAGCTACTGGCCCATCAGGTGATATTTTACCCTATATTTGATAGAATTAACCTATGGGCAAGTGGTGGAATGGTTTACACGTAGCACTCAAAATGCTATGAGCGCAAGCTCATGTGGGTTCGACTCCCACCTTGCCCACAAATGCCTCTTAAACCAGTAACTTTTAGCGAGAAAGATCTGAAAAGACTGTTCAGGATTAACACGCCGATGCTGAAGTTTTGGCGGGGAGCACGTCGAGTCTTAAAAACGACCATTTGGTTCGTCGCCATTTTTGGCTTTTTCTTTGCCGCCATGAACGGACCAGCATTTTGGCAGAGAGCCAATTTTTCATCAATTGTTCAGCCGCCAGTCGTGATCCCGCCGCCGGCCCCAACAGTCAATTATGATCCAGAAATTATAATCGCCAAAATCGGCGTTCGGGCGCCGGTAATTTACGATGCCAATTTTGACGCGATTATCGAACGACTTCGCACCGGCGCTGTGCGTTACGAGGGCACAGCTGACCCGGGCCAGGTTGGTAATGTCGTTATCGTCGGCCACTCTTCCGATTTTCCTTGGAGCACCGGCCAGTATAAAACCATTTTTGCCTTGCTCGATAAACTAACAGTTGGTGACGAAATCATCCTACCGTTTGGCCAAAATCGCTATATTTACAAAGTTACAGAATCAAAAATCGTCAAACCCAATAACCTGACCGTTCTCCAAAGAACAGCGACACCAACCCTGACCTTAATCTCTTGCTACCCAGTTGGCACCGCCCTCAATCGATTAGTCGTAGTCGCCACCCTGTCCGACGGCCCAGTCGGTTCAACTCAAGCCACCGAGCCATTTCTGGGCGAGAAACTTACTTCAGCTAGGTAGCGGTTGGTATTGTCAGGTTAATTAGCTTGACGGATGTTCCGTCCTGGATAGCCACCTGCCAGGTGTCTTCGAAAAGTTCGATCGGTAATTGACCGATCTGTCCTGATTGATGAATTAAATAGTCTTGAGTACCGGCCGGTATGAATAGTCGAAGCTGGTTACCGTCTTGATAAAGATAGTATTCGTTAAAGCGGTGGACCTGGAGCGGCGAGCGACCAAAGCGAGTGACCAACGTCCCGCCATCGGATAATTCACCGTCCGCCAAATTCAAACCGAAATCGAGCTGACCAGTTAGTATTGGTGTCAGTCCGGCCTCTGCATTAGTTACAAGGGGGATTTGGGCGATTAATACTGGGTCCTTGATCAAGCCGATCTGACCTTCGGACAGTAAAAATATTTGTTTCCAGGTCTGAAAACCAACTTTCGACAATTCGACCACATAAGTATTTTGCAAAAGATTGCGCGCTCGATAGGGGATTTGGTCGGCCACTTTTACGCCGTTCAAAGTAACGGTGAGCTCGGCTCGATTCGAATCGATGGCAATCAGAACAGTTTTTTCAAACGAACCGGTTGAGTTGTTGTAACGCAAACCATTCGCCCAAACGACCGCCGCGGAAGAGATTACCAGAAAAGCCGCAACCGCTAAAGTGCCGGCCAAAAACGCAATAAACCGTCGATGTTTCAGTGCCATTATTGATAGTGTACAACCAATATCAGCAAGTCAAAAATCGAAAGGCTAAAGTCTAATGTAAGTTTCAAGTTCTAAGTATTAAGTATTTAGGACTTGTTACTTTAGATTTAAATCAGACTTCAGACTTGAGCCTTCAGACTTATGATTATTGTATTTCCTGCTCGTCAGGTTAGAATGCGATTAACATGATCAGAAGAATCGGTGTTGATTTAGGGACGACCAATATCCTCGTCTATGTTCCGGTAGATGGGATAGTGATCGATGAACCGGCCGTGGTGGCGCTCGACGCCAGCGACAACAAAATCGTTGCCTACGGTGAAGAAGCCAGAAAAATGCTTGGTAAGACCCCGGATTCTATCACAGCCGCCCACCCGTTAAAGGATGGGGTGATTGCCAGCTTTAAAATTACCGAAGCAATGTTGCGCTACTTTATTAACCGAGTTTCTGGCCGTTGGCGCCTGTTCCGACCCGATATTATGGCGGCCGTGCCGGTTGGTGTCACCTCGACTGAACGACGAGCGGTGGTTGACGCCTGTATCGCCGCTGGAGCCAAAAACGCTTATCTAATTAAACAGCCCATCGCCGCCGCTTTGGGCGCCGGCGTGCCGATCGCCGCTCCAGAAGGACACTTGATTATCGACATCGGCGGCGGGACGACAGAGGTGGCCGTTATTTCGCTTGGTGATGTCGTTGCTTCAGCTAGCGTCCGAATCGGTGGCAACCGTTTTGACAGCGCCATCGCCGCTTACATTCGTAAAAAATACTCTTTAGTTATCGGCGAACAAACGGCCGAGCAAGTAAAAATTAAAGTTGGCACCGTTTTGCCGATGAAAAAAGAATTACAGATGGAGGTTTCCGGATCCAATTTCGTCACCGGCTTGCCCGAATCAATCATTGTTTTCTCTGACGACGTTCTCAATGCCGTCCAGGAAGAATTGCAAGAAATAATCGCGACTGTCAAAGCCGTCTTACAAAAAACCCCACCGGAACTGGCCAGTGATATTATGGATAAAGGCATGATCATGACCGGTGGCGGCTCGATGATTCGCAATTTAGATGGATTACTAACAAAGGTTACCGGCGTCCCGTGCCAGTTAGCCGAAGAGCCACGACTTTGCGTGGCTAAAGGCACCGGCATCGCCGTTGAACACCTCGACGAGTTTCTGCGCTCGGTGCTGTGGGCAAAGAGTTAAGCAAGGGACTGAATCAAGATTTAAGATAAATGATTTAAGAAATGTTAATGGACTCCAACGATCCAGTAGAGGCAACGATTGCAACTTACGATAAGTTTGCGGCACATTACATCACTCAATACACCGACCGGACGCCCTATCAACCATTATATGATTACTTCTTAGCCCATCTTGATGGCAAGAAAATTCTTGACGTCGGTTGTGGGCCGGGTCACGACACCGCCTACTTTACTACCCAAGGTTTAGAAGTAACCGCAATCGATCTGTCGAAAAGTCTATTAACATTCGCTGGCCAGTCGGCGCCAAAAGCTAGTTTTAAAGTAATGGATATGAGGGCTTTGGAATTTCCTCCAAAGACCTTTGACGGCTTGTGGGTGATGGCATCATTTCAACACCTACCAAAGACAGACGCCCGTAAAACCCTAGCTGGATTTCGGACTGTCCTTAATGATTCTGGATTATTATACCTGTCGGTTACCGAGGGAACGGGAGAGGGCTTGATGAGCAAAGAACGCTACTTTGGCAACTCGAAATACTTCGCCAATTACACCGAAACAGAGATTACCCAGTTATTAACCGAATCTGGATTTACGGTAGCTGATATTCTTCGAGCCAAAACCCTGCGGCAGAATGCTTTTATGGACATATTTGCTCGACCAACCGTCTGATCAGCTGTAGCGAAAAGGTTTGACTGGTGGGATACACGACTTGCGCACTTCAATTTCCTTATCAGGTATAGAGTTGCGTCGTGTTCCCACGACTTACTTCCTGAAGTGCATAAGTCGTGGGATAATCCAACTAATGTCATTGACTATCGGTATCGATGCATCACGAGCGGTTAAAAAAATTCGGACTGGACCGGAGAACTACTCGTATGAAATCATTCGAGCGATCTTGAATTTGCACTCCGATCATCATTTCATTCTCTACGCCCCTAACCAGCCGCGCGACTGTTGGCCAACCGGGGTCAACATCGAATGGCGGATATTACCCCAACAGCGACTTTGGTCGCAGTTTCGCTTAGCTACCGAGGTCAATAGTCGCCCACCCGATGTCTTGTTTGTACCATCACATGTTGTCCCGCTAATCAGCCATCTGCCAACCGTTGTGACTATTCACGATTTGGCCTTTAAGTACTTCCCCCAATCTTACTCGGCTTTCGAGCGTAGATACCAAAACTTTTCAACCGGAGTCTCGGTGGCTAAGGCCAAAAAAGTGATCGTTCCGTCATTAGCTACTCTCAACGACCTGATAAAATACTACCCGGCCGCTAAACCAAAAGCTCATGTTATCGCCCACGGCTACGACAAGCAGCTGTTTGAACCTGCCAAGGTTAACGAAATATCTCCTCAAAGCGAACCGTACATTTTGTTTGTTGGCCGAATCGAAGATAAAAAAAATATCCGCCTTCTCCTCGATGCTTTCGTTTTGCTAAACAAGGAGAAAAAGAAGATAAACTTGGTGCTCGGGGGTCGCAGTGGCTACGGCTTTGAGGGTATCCAAGACAAAATCAGCGCCTTACCTAAAGCCGTTCGTGATCGAATATTCCAACCTGGCCACTTACCGCGTTACGATATGATTCGCTACCTCCAACACGCCACCATTTTCGCCTTCCCGAGTCTGTACGAGGGTTTTGGCCTATCGGTTTTGGAAGCGATGGCTTGTGGCGTGCCGGTTGTTTGTAGTAACAATTCATCGTTACCAGAAGTGACGGGCGAGGCGGCGATTTTATTACCACCGGTTAATGCCCTCTCCTGGGCTTCGGCTTTCAGTCGAATTTTAAATACTCCAGAGTTGGCGACTAGATTGAGCCAGACCGCCGTGAAACAAGCCGAGCATTTTTCTTGGGAGACGGCGGCGGAAAAAACCCTGCAAGAAATTACGGATGCAACAAAAAAGTGAGGTGCGAATTTTCGGAATCACGATCGACCGGTTGAGTTGGACGGAATTAGATCAATACTGCCAGCAAGCGCTTTTGGAAGACTCTCCAAAACACATCGTCACTGCCAACGGCGAGATTTTGCTCAAAGCCGCCGAGAACAATTCATACAGAGAAACGCTCAACAGCGCTGATCTGGTCATTCCTGAATCAACCAATCTTGCTTGGGTTCTAGCGCTGAAAGGTAAGCCGGTTAAACAAATTACTTCTGGAGCCGATTTAGTTAATCATCTGGCTCGTATCGCCGCTGATAATCACAAGTCGATTTTCCTCTTAGGTGGCCGAGAGGGGATTGCTGCCAAAGCAGGGAAACGACTCAAACAACTAAGTCCTGGCTTGAAGATTGCTGGTTCTTCCAGCGCTGACCCGAACGACCCGTATGTGTTAAAACCCATACGAGACAGTGGGGCTGATATTGTTTTGGTCGCTTACGGCGCCCCACAACAGGAACAGTGGATTGCCCAGCACAAAAATGAGCTTGGTGCCAAGGTATTGGTTGGTATCGGGGGGACTTTCGATATGCTGGCTGGCGTCACCCCCCGAGCACCCCAATTGCTTCGAACTTTACGCTTGGAATGGCTCTGGCGCCTCATCCTCCAACCCAGTCGCTTCGGCCGAATTTGGAGGGCGGTAATCATTTTCCCGATCAAGGCCTTACTCTCAAATTAGGGATTAGTAAGTAACTCCGCCTATTTATTCAGTCCAGTCAATCAGCGCCGTGAGGACTCACAACTTCTAGTTCTCATATGGTTTTAAAGGTATTAAAGAGCTAGTCATTATCTTTCAAAATAAAAGTCGGCGAGACCCCTAAAGTGCTCCAGATTCTATCGAGGAGTTCGGCGGTCGGATTTGATTTACCCGATTCTAACCGAGAGATTGCTGCCTGGTTGGTTCCTAATATTCCGGCTAGTGTTAACTGAGTCATTTTCCGGTAGTGACGAGCCGAAACAGTGTCCCTAATTAATATTTTAAACCACTCCGAGTCGATCGGCTGAAATTGCGGTGATCGTTCCAACTGAGCAAAGACTTTGCGCACCCGTCGACGATTATAGTATTTAGTCGGCCCGCCTGTGACGAGCGTGACATAGTTGTCGTCGTCGCTCACCGGAGACGGTAATGTTTTTCTCGTCATTAAGGCAATCTTATGCCTTAGAAGGCATTAGGTGCAAGTTATCTATTTAATTTCAATCGAGAGATTCTGTACTTATCTCAAGATTACTGAGAGGTCTAACACTTATATGCTTTTAAAGGCATACGAGAGCTAGAGGCAGTCAAGATCATAAAATAACTCCCAGCCGTGACAGATCGGGCTGGGAGTCTTGTGAAGGTTGGCTTACGCAGTGGGAAAAGCCATGATCACGGGTGTTAGACCGTGATTGGGACGGGTTGGAGCTTGAGTTGCTTCCTGGCGTAAAGCCGAGCGATCAATCGCAGGGTATTCAGTTTGAGCCTTGGCAACTCCTGCCAGGCCCTATTCCAACGATGGTAGAGCTTCCGATACACTTCCTTGTCGATAGTTTGCTGACTACCGTTGGGGTTGTAGAACACCCCGATTGTACCTTGGATTGACCCCCAGGCGATGAAGAACTGGTAGTAGGCCACACCCGCCTTTTTGTAGGCTTTTTCCACCTGCAGGGTGAAGGTGCACGGCTCATCGGTTGGTTCTGCTCGTCGATGCCGCCAGTCCTTTTCGACTAGCAAGAAGCACTTGGAGTCAATCCTAGGCAGGTCGAAGTTTGGATCACCGAGATCTCTCAATAGCCCACCGAGCAGGTAGGCGGCAAGATTGTAACAGCGAACTTGTTGTTCTTCGGCGACGTGATCCATCGGTGCGGTGACGTAGTGCGGTTCAGGGATATTGTAGACTACCTGAATGCGCTTCAGCACAGGTTCGACCGTGCCTGCTACAAGCCAAACTGCGTCTGGCTTGTAGAAAGAAATGGGAGCGACACAAAGCCGTCGTTCTATCTCCTCCCTCGTCAAGGCCAAACAGTCGTTGGTGAGTGGCGAAAGCCATTCATCAGTTAACCGTTCTATTAAGGAACCAATTATTCTAGGCATCTGAGATACCCTCCTTCAATTGCTGTTCGCATTTTAACTGCTTCTGAAAAAGGGGTCAATGGCCGATGGAGGCAAAATATCGTTTCGTCTGTTGAAGTTTCTTTAACATTGTGCTAAAGTATCCACATACCAGGTTAGTCCCTGGCTTTTTTAAAGAAAAAAGGAGATATATATTATATGGCTATTTCACCATTTGCGGCTGCGATCAACCAGCTTGCTGACGAACGCGGACTACCCAAAGATATAATCATCGACACCATTGAAGCGGCGGTGGCCGCGGCTTATCGTAAGGATTACGGCCAACAGGACGAAGATATCAAAACCAAACTCGACGAAGAATCGGGTGTTTTTAATGTTAAGCAATACTTCGAAGTGGTTGAAGAGCCGGAAAATATTCACGCCCAACTCACCGTCGACCAAGCCCAGGAGTACCAAAAAGGGGCAAAAATTGGCGATATGATTGAAATCGAGCTCGAACCACACGAAGATTTTGGCCGCATCGCCGCCATGACCGCTAAACAAGTTATATCGCAGCGGCTACGAGAGGCTGAAAAAGAGATTCTTTACGCCGAGTACAAAGACAAGCAAGGTCAGCTGATAAACGGTTATGTTCAGCAAGTTGAAGGACCAAATGTCATTCTAAATATCGGCAAGCTTAACGGCTTGATGATCGCCTCCGACCAAATCCCTAATCAAAACTATTACCCTGGTCAGCGCTTGAAAGTATTGGTTTACACCGTTGAAGAAACCCCTCGCGGACCACGCGTGCTTGTGACCCGTTCTAGCGCCGACTTCATTACTAAGCTTTTCGAGCTAGAAGTACCAGAAATTGCCAGCGCCGCCGTTGAAGTTAAGGCCATTGCCCGTGAAGCCGGTGTCCGCACTAAGATGGCCGTAATCTCTAATCAACCCGGTCTCGACCCAGTTGGTTCGTGCGTTGGTCAGCGCGGCACTCGTGTTCAGGCAGTCTTGTCGGAAATCGGTGAGGAAAAAATCGACATCATTCTTTGGAACGATTCGATCGAGCAGTTGATTGCAAATGCTTTGTCGCCAGCCAAGATTGATAAAATTACTTTGCGCAAAAAGGCCGAAAGTGCTTCAGTTAATGTTCCTGTTGATCAGCTTTCGTTAGCGATCGGTAAAAACGGCCAGAACGTTCGTCTTGCCAGTAAGCTGACCGGCTGGGAAATCGATATCGTTAAAGAGGGGGAGGATCCTCGCCACCGACCCGATGTAGAGAAGGTTGAGCCGGCAGAGTCCGGCGATTTACCATCGGAAGCTTTAGCCGAAGAAGCTGCGCCAACTGAAGCAGTTGCCAGCGAAACGGTCGAAACCGCACCCAAGAAGGTAGCTAAAACCAAGTCGCCAGCCAAAGCCAAGACTGTTAAGAAAACTGTCAAGAAAACTACAAAAAAAGCCGACAAGTAGTTTATAAAGCCTAAGATAGAGCTAGTTGCTAGATGCTGGTTAGTTTTTTGTCATTTTGACTCTATCGGTCAGGCTTGACTCTGGTACAATACTCCCATGCAAGAAGATTACGACAATCTTAAAAATCGTTTAAGCGAGACTGCCCAGAAGATCGTTCTTGATTGCGAGCAGATCGCTCGCGCGATGGATACTGGCATCGACACCCAGCATCTACTGGTGTCCCTGGCTTCAAACCAGGGGACGATTGCCTATGAGATGTTGCGGGAGCTGATGGTAACGCCACAGCGCATTGTTTACCTGCTTCAGAACCCCGATTTCAAGCTAAAAACTTCCGATACGATCTCGGCTGATTTTAAGCGTTTACTCAAAACCGCTACCCAACGAGCGGTCGCTTATCAGACCCCAACGGTTGATTCCGAGCATTTACTACTGGCCATCGCTGTCAATAAAGAAACTAACGCCTACAAGATTCTCTCGGGGTTGTCGGTTGAGCCAAAACTGCTCAAAGATCAGCTCGAAAATCACTTTGGCTACGTCGGTGAAGCTCTTAAGCGTATGCCGGAGGGCGAAGTTGAAATGTCTGACGCCATCCCAGAAGCCGTGATGGAAGATCTCGACGAGCAATTTGCCCAATTTACGGAACGGCGCCCGAGAACTCCCAGTCGATCCAAATCGGCTCTCGATTACTTTACTAATGACCTGACCAAGGAGGCCAAGGCCGGAAAACTCGACCCCGTTATTGGCCGTGAACAAGAGATTCAACGGATGAGCCAGATTTTGGTCCGTCGCGTCAAGAATAACCCCGTCCTAACCGGCGAACCAGGCGTTGGTAAGACAGCGATTGTAGAGGGCTTGGCGACCAAGATTGCCAGCGGAGATGTTCCGGCTCAATTAGCCGACAAAAGAATTGTTAGTCTCGATTTGGCCTTGCTTATTTCCGGCACGACTTATCGCGGCCAGTTCGAAGAACGAGCCAAGAAATTAGTCGACGAAATCCTCAAAGCCGGCAACATTATCTTATTCATTGACGAACTTCACACCATCGTCGGGGCCGGTTCAGCCGAAGGTTCGGTTGATTTAAGTCACATTCTTAAACCAGTTCTCTCGAAGGGGCAGTTGCGACTGATCGGCGCCACTACCAACGACGAATTCCGTAAACACATCGAGAAAGACCCAGCTCTGGAGCGACGACTGCAGAGAATTAATGTCGGTGAACCGTCAAGCGAGGATTCGGTCAAAATTCTTCATGGCCTCAAGAAGGCCTATGAGAAACATCATAGCGTGGTGATTGAAGACGAGGCCATTCAAGCCGCCGTTGACTTGTCGAAGCGTTATATCAGCGACCGATTCTTGCCTGACAAAGCCATCGATCTGATCGACGAAGCGGCCGCGGCCACCCAGTTGGAAGTGGGGCAGATCAAAATATCCACCAAAATGACCGATTTGGAGCGTAAGCGCTCTGATGCCCATCGAGAACACACCAAAGCCGCCGAGTCTTATGATTACGAGAAAGCTGCCAGCTGGCGGGTTTTGGAGTACCGCTATCTCGACGAGATCGAGAAGCTTAAACTTAAACTACCCAAAAGAACGGTAACCCGTTCTATTACTCGAGAGGATGTCGCCAAAGTTGTCTCAATGTGGACTGGCGTGCCGGTGACGGCGCTGGCCAAGACCCAACAAGTTCGATTAGTGAACTTGGAAGGTGTACTAAAAAAACATATCGTCGGCCAGGAAGAAGCCATCGGCGCCATTTCTGGGGCGATTCGTCGTTCTAGCGCCGGAGTGTCAGACCCGAACCGGCCGCTTGGCTCGTTTATTTTCCTTGGGCCAACCGGGGTGGGTAAGACAGAGCTCGCTCGAGTTTTGGCCCGAGAAGTTTTTGGCCGGGACGAGGCGCTAATTAAAGTTGATATGAGCGAGTTTATGGAGCGCCACAATGTCTCGCGCTTAGTCGGAGCGCCTCCGGGTTATGTTGGCTACGACGAAGCTGGCAAGCTGACCGAAACGGTTCGTCGTCAACCCTATTCGGTTGTCTTGCTCGACGAGATCGAAAAAGCCCACCCCGATGTCTTCAATATGCTCTTGCAGATTATGGAAGACGGCCAGCTGACTGATGCTAAGGGGCGAGTCGTTAACTTTCGCAATACTATCTTAATAATGACTTCTAATATCGGTTTGAGCGAAATGAACCGTCAGCAAGCGATCGGGTTCAAGGTAAAAGACGCTTCTTTGGCTGAAAATCGCTACGAAGAGATCAAAACCCAAGTTTTAGCTCAACTCAAAGACAATTTCCGACCGGAGTTTATAAACCGGCTCGACAAAGCGATTGTTTTCAAACCGCTGAATAAAGACGAGGTCAAGCAGATTGTCCAGTTACAGATTGACCGACTAACTCGTCGGCTCTTACCTGAAGGCATCGAAATTCAAATCGAAGAAAAAGCCAAAGAGTTCTTGGCCGAAAAGGGCTTCGACCCAGAGTTCGGCGCTCGACCAGTTCGTCGAGTTATTACTGAATACATCGAAGATCCGCTCTCGCAGCTGCTCTTGACCGGCAAGCTGAACAAGTTAGCCCCAATCCGCGTTCTGCGCAAAGGCGAGAAACTGGCATTGGTTAAGTAGTCGCTTCGCTCTTAGCTCCTAGCTTCTGGCTCCTAGCTAGATGCCAGGCTGCCAGTTGCTTTTAGCCTTATTTGGGGTTGACTTTTACCTACTTTTATGGTAGAGTTTATCCGTTACACAGGAGGTGTGAACAGAAATGAAACGGACATTCAAAATCGTATTTTGGCTCAAGTCGATCGTCGAAGCCTTGTGGCTGAAGACATTCAAGTTCGTCTTTTGCTTAGGTTTTGCGAGTATCCTTGTGGGATACGGCTTCCAGCTATTCGGTAAAGTGTCTGCGCTTGAGGCGCAGACGGAACTCGACCGGCAACTTGGCGGGGAAACTGTTCCCGGTTGGGTCACGCAGACTTACGGCGAGGACTTGGTTTTCTTCGGAGCAATCGCGATCGCGGCGGCCATTGCTGGCCATTTCTTGACCACCCGGCGGCGGCGAGAGTCCCAGCTCGAAGATTTCGAAGGGGACGCTCCCATCGACATCTTCGATCGGCTCGGAGAGAAGACGAAGGCCTACCTCGCAGACCTTCGGCTTCCCAAGCTCCATCGCTAGGTTTCCAAGGCCCCGCTAGCATTCGTGCCAGCGGGGCCTTTCTTTATAATTTTACATCAGCAACCAGATTACACCCCCGGGATGTAAGTTTGGGCTTGCGGGAGGTGGTTTTGATTTTATGCAATTTTGTAATTATCAATACACCATTTGTTCGGTTTTCCACTTTTCCACATAGTTTTCCCCACAAATACCATACAAAAATGGCCACCTCGTCGTTGAGGTGGCCTTCGTGGTTGAGTTGCCTTCTGCCCTAGGCTTCGCCCCGGGCGCGGCCAAATGTTGGCTCGAAACAAATCAAACCCAAGCGCGTCGCCGCGCGACAGGCCTGAACCAGATTGTTGACCTGAAGCTTGTCGTAGGCATTCCCCAGATGGAAATCCACGGTTCGCTTCGAGACAACCAAGACTTCGGCCGCATCCTTACTGCTGTGGCCTATTGCTTTCAGCCCCAGAACCTCAATCTCTCGTCTAGTCAGACGAACACTGCTTGTGGCAGCCCTCTTCTTAACCGCTTGCGAAAAAGTTTGAGGCAGATCGCTTTCTCTTACTCCCATACCAAAACTATCCCTCCGTAGTACTTCGACCCCGAGAATTAACCGCAGTCGAATATCCAGTCTATCAAAATTGTACCGTAGCGTCAACAAGCGAGTCAGTATTTAAAAAGCTGGGTCGCGCTTTCGCGTAACCCAGTTGAGTCGGTCTAGTTCGGAAACGGAACTAGACCTAATCGCATTGCTTTTCGAACAGCTTGGATCCTATTGTTGACCTGGAGCCTGTCGAAGATCCTGGTCAGGTGGGTTTTGACCGTTAGATGCGAAATATAAAGCTGCTCTCCCACCTCCTTATTGCTGTACCCTATTGCAACCAGTTCCAGGACTTGCTGTTCCCGCTTTGTTAGGTGTTCTTTCATGTTCGCCATATCATTCACCTTCTCCTTAATGGTGGTGATATTTTATTCGATTGTGGCGAGAAAAGCTAGTCCGCTTGATAGCGGTGAGTTACTAATGTCTATTGACTCGTTCGGTTTTTGTTCGCTAGTATAAAACTATGGGGGAAGTACGAGAAACGGTTCAAGAAGTAGGAGAGCGGGTCAAGGTGCTGGCTAGTTTCGCAGGTTTTAAGATTACAATTCACTTTTTTAGCTGGCGCGGGCGGACCTATAAAGTCGACTCGATGAACTTGTTTCATATTGAACGCGATGCCGACCGTCAGATTTATAACTTCGCTGTTTCTGCTCTCGGCAATACCTATCAACTCACCTTCGACCCAACCACGCTCGAATGGCAGTTGAAAGACGTGCTGGCTCTATGAAAAAGATTCTACATCTCGACGTTAACTCGTATTTTGCCACTCTCGAACAGCAAGCCCACCCTAATTTGCGCGGCAAGCCGATCGGTGTGGCGGGAAAAGGGAAAGGAGAACGAACGGTCGTCTGCGCCGCTTCAATTGAGGCCAAAACATTCGGTGTTAAGTCTGGCATGGCCGTCTGGGAGGCCTTACGGCTTTGCCCGCAGTTAATTATCATCCCCGCCACCTACGATCGCTACAGCTTCACCTCGAAACGAATTTTTGACTTAATGGAACGCTTCGGCCCGAAGGTCGATGTTTTCTCGATTGATGAGGCCTTTCTGGAGCTTGATTCGGATATCGGCTGGGACGATGCTCGCATCATCGCCAAGCGGATTAAAGCCCTGATTCGCCAAGAGATAGGGGAGTGGGTCAGCGTTTCGATCGGCATCTCGTACGGCAAGACCCTGGCCAAATTAGCCAGTGAGATGCAAAAACCCGACGGCCTGACGGTTATCCGGCCAGAAGACTTCCCGCGAATCGCTGCCGTTACGCCAATCGAAGAATTGTGCGGTGTCGGTTTTCGTCTTCGGCCACGCCTGAACCGTATGGGTATTGCCACTATCGCCGAACTGGGCCGGATGCCCAAAGATATGTTGGTAGCGGTTTTTGGCGACCACACCGGCTCGTGGTTGCACCAAATTGGCAACGGTCAGGATTCGAACATCATCCATTCCTGGCGATCCTTACCGCAAGAAAAATCGATCGGCCACTCCTACACCCTGCCACACAACATCAGCAATATGGCTGATGTTAAGAAGGTTTTACTACTGCTATCCGAGCGGGTTGGCGTCCGTTTACGGGGCAAGCACCTGGTTGGCACAACCGTTCTGGCCTATCTGCGCTTTGAAGACGGCTCTGGTTGGTGTGAGCGTCACACCCAAAAAGAGTACCTGCTTGATGGTTACCAGATCTACCGAGCCGGAGAACGACTGTTAAACGGCGCCTCGTCATTAAAACCCGTTCGCCAGGTCGGAATTACAGTTAGCGATCTAGCCAGCGAATACGAAGCCACAGCGCCATTATTTGAGGGCAGTAGGGCTAACGAACAATTAACCCACGCCGTCGATAAAATCAATAATCGCTGGGGCGAATGGACGGTCCACCGCGGTATCCTGCACAAAATCCGTCAACGCATCTTCAACCTGCCCGACGGCCGGGATAAACGCAAGTTCATTCCTGAGATAACCAACATTAACCCCTTCACGAAGCGGGTCTGAAACTATTGATTTTTCGAACACAAAAACCTAAAATGACCTCATACCGTGATTCGTCACGGACGCAAGAGGTGAAAACATGATCGGATTCATCGTTGGATCAATTTTGATGGCGTTGGCACTATTTGTCTTTCTAAGCATTGCCCAACATGGACCATATGACACAAGGAAGAATGGACCTGGACTGTGGACTGCTGGAATCGTGATGGCCATAATCGGCGCAACACTTATCTGGATATACATTGATGACCTACCTGTCATAGTGGCGAGGTGACGGTATCGTCATCTCCGCGTCACCAGAACCACCAACGTGAAGGGACACCCAAGATCGAAGTCGTCCCCGTCCGGCACCCGCCGCGGGGATTTTTTTAAAAAATTACATACGTCAACCATTATTGCACTCCCGGGGTGCGATAAGGTTCAGAGATGTAAAAAATGCCGCTCTTTTAGGGGTAGTATTGCTGCAAGATCAGCTCTTGACAGTTATGGTTTTTGTTCGGTACGGTGAATATATGATGTTAACACCAAAACAGAAACACATTTTAGATTTCATCGATAAGTACCTAGAGGTCAACGGCTATGCCCCGAGTTATCGTGAAATTGCCGATCACTTCGGTTTTTCGTCGGTGGCAACCGTCGCCGAACACGTCGACAACCTAAAGCTTAAGGGCTATCTAGCAACCGGCGAAACCGGTTACCGCTCGCTGAAGCCGATTGAAGTGGACGAATCGAGCGCTTTCATGGGCTTCAACATCCCGCTCTTTGGCGCTATTCAGGCCGGCAAGCCGATCGAAGCCATTAAAACCAGCGAATCGCTGGAGATCCCGCGCGATATGATGTCGAAAAATGTCTTTGCCCTGAAAGTAAAAGGGGACTCGATGATCGACGACGGCATTCTTGAGGGTGACTATGTCGTTATCGAGCCTTGCAACTATCCTAAAAATGGCGATATTGTCGTGGCCCTCATCGACAAAGATAATGTTACGCTCAAGCGATTTTACCGCGAAAAAGACCATATCCGTCTCCAGCCGGCCAACAAGAAATACCAACCCATTCGCGTCAAAAAAGTTACCATCCAAGGCAAAGTGAAGGGCGTCATCAGGAAATTTAGTTAAAAGTGTAGAGTGGGCGATGCCAAATGAGGCTCTTACCCACTCCGGACGCCTATCCGGGTTTCACCCCGAACAACTATCAGCACGGCTCCCCGCGGCTAGCAATAGTTGGTTATCACCACTGACAGTCTCCAAATCTTATCATCTACCGAACGGATTATAAAGTAGTGGCTCGCCTTGAGTTTCAACTTTTGTCCTCCGACTGGCGGATTGAGTTTTAGTTTTGACTTTTGCGTTTTAACTTATCTGTGGTATATGTCGTTTATGGCCAAAAAGAGTGCGCGAAAGTTATTTCTGTTCGGACGCTACTCTTTGGCGATGCTTTTACCTAAGAAATGGCTGACTGAAATTGGTGCCAAAAGAGGGGAGTTGGTAGCGATGGAATTTGACCGACGACGCCGAAGAATCGTTTTGCGTTTTAATCAGAATGCCGAGACCAGTTTAGTTAAAGATGTTGTTCCAACCAAAACTAAGCAGCCCGAGCTGCCCTCCGACCTTCAACCAATCCCAGAACTTTAAATCTGTTATAGCGAACAAAATGTCTTTTGTGAGCTTTACGAGGCGTATCCCGCCGACTATGATATTTGCATGGCCAGAGACCTTGATTTTAGAGTTAGACGAGCCGAGCAGGTCGCTTCGACTCCAGTGAAGCCGGTCGTAAAAAGTCCGATAGTAGGGCGTCAGAACAGTTCAAACAAAATGTTGTGGGCAGTTCTGGTCTTACTGCTAATCGCCGCTAGCATTGGAATTTGGCAGTTTGTGATAGCGTCTACACCTACCGTATCTTCCATAAAGACTCCAGAGCTCACCGAACAGACTCCCGTGGCATCAACCCCAACTCCAGTTACTTCCGAGGAAAGCATTCTTTCACCCCAAAGCACCTCACCGATAGTCCAGATCTATGATTCTGGTGCCGGGTCTTCTGCCGTCAAAAGCTTGGTCGGCAACCTTAAAGCCCTCGGTTACAAAGTCGAAAATTTAGAAAAATCCCAGTTCGACTACGACCGCACCTACATCCGCTACCGCGCCGGCATGCAGGCCGACGCCGAAAAAATCCAGTCAGCGATGCCGGATCGCTTGGTCAGTTTAAAAGAAGTGGTCACAGCCGGTCTTTTTGATATTTTGATACTCTACGGCGTCAAGTAAAAGCTGATATGCTATTTGATAGAAAGGAACTTTTTACATGATTAATTATGATAATCAACGAGTCGGCGTTTTCGTCGATGTCCAGAATTTGTATTACTCTGCCCGAGCAATGTACGAAAGTTATGTTAATTTTGGCAAAATCGTCGAGAAGGCAATCGACAAGCGCCAGCCAATCCGCATAATCGCCTATGTCATTAAATCCGATGCTCCGAAGGAACAGGGGTTTTTCGACGCGCTAGCCAATTTTGGGATTGAACTGAATTCTAAAGATATTCAGATTTTCGCCGGCGGAGCCAAAAAAGGAGATTGGGATGTCGGCATCGCCGTTGACGCCATCAAAATTGCCGATCGTCTCGATGTGGTGGTGCTAGTCACTGGCGACGGCGATTTTACGCCGCTGGTGGCGTACCTCAAGGAAAACAAGGGCTGTCGAGTGGAAGGAATGTCGTTCGGTCGCAGTACCTCGGCTAAATTGATCGAATGTCTGGACAAATTTACCGATCTCGACGCCGATCCGAAACAATACCTCATTAGATAGGATGTGCAGACTCCTCTCACAACCAAATTGATCTGCCCAAAATGGCTATATTAGCTACAAGCCAAGATTCGTTCGTCACCATAGTCTTGACTATGTCTCCTCAAGAGATCTTGTCTTTCGCTAAATGTAGCTCCCATTTTTGCCGTCTAAAATTGGTTATGAAAGAAGTCTAATGCTCAAAGTCCAAGATCTCTGTGCTCGCTCGCCTAACGAAACACTTAGTGGGATCAGCTTTGAAGTCCCCAACGGTCAAATTTTAGCGGTGGTTGGTAGAAGTGATTCTGGCAAACATCTCTTGGGCGAAGTTTTGGCCGGAAAGGGCCATATTATATCTGGCGAAATTCAGGCCAATAGCTACCGTCATCGTACCCACAGGCAGAAAATACAAATTCAAACTGGCTACTTAGCCAATCCCGTTGAGTTAGAAGAATTCTTAACTGGTTTTGAGCTCTTAGATTTGATCGGTTCGCTCTATCATCTAGCACCAAAGGACCGGAGCCGAATGATTGAGTCACTGGCAACGGCGCTTGATCTTGGTTCATATCTTTATGGAGTGATTGAGCTAGCCAGCCTCGCTACCCGTCAAAAAATAGGTCTGGCTGCCGCTTTAATTCACAGTCCGAGAATCATTATTTTGGACGAGCCAGCCCAATACTTAGACTTTGTGGGCCAAGAACTAGTCGAGAAGCTAATGCTTGACCATGCTCGCGAGGGTAGTTCGATCGTAATGATAACCAACAATCTAGAACTGGCCGAACGCTTGGCAGACGAAATAATTGTCCTCGACCAAGGCCAAAAAATACTTGAGGGCACTCTACAACAACTCATCAACCAAACCAAAAGCCACACTCGCTCTCTGAAGGGCGTCATGGAAACGGTCCTAGGTCATGCTTAAGAGTTCCGCTCGCTACTGGCAGATTCGCGCTGGCCAGTCGCTCTCAAAAGCTACTGGCCTAGACTACTTTTTGGTGCTCTTGCTGGGTTGCTTACTCTACTTAATCGGTCGGTCTTGGGTCGGTTCGACGATCGAATCGCCAGGAGTGATACTGCTAACAATGATTAATGTTGGGCTCGGCGTCGGGATACTGGCTCTTTGGGTGATATTACTCTGGCGGCTACCGTTTTGGTTAGCAATCGGCTCGTTAATTCTGACAATCTGGTGGCTGACAACCAGCCCGATAATTTCGACATTACTTGAACATACGGCACAGCCAGAGATCTACTCCCAGTTATTGGTCCTGCTGACCGGCTTGGGGGGACTTGGAGCCATCAGCGCTCTAGCCCAGTTAACCAATGGCTACAAATCGGGTCGACCGAGTAAATATTGGTTGGTCTTGAACCATAAAAGCCCCCTACCTAGTTACAGTGGCCTCGGTAGTTTGGTGATAATGGGCTTTCTGCGAATCTTGCGTGACCGAATTTTTGTCGCCGTACTGATATTTCTAACTTTAATGCTACTGGCCAAGATTAGCGGTTGGGCTATACCTGGCAGTTGGCTAACGATTGTCATCACTGGAATTATGACGCTATCCGTGATGATTAGTCGTAAACTCGGCCCCCTTGCCAGTAGTTTGCTGACCAACTTTCCTGGCCTACCCACCACCAAAGGAGCGATTGATTTTGCCCTTGGCATTACTAGTTTGGTAATCGTGGCGGCATTGAGTTGGACAATCCTTTTTGGGTTACTAGGGCTGACCGCAACCGACACACTCTGGTTGACGGGCATATTTTTGGTCGGACAAATCAGTATTACGCTAATCGCTCGCTCCTCCCGCGAGTCGGCAGAGTTAGGGCTACTTGGGGGTTGGTGGATAGTTATCATTCAGTTATCGGCCTTGGCGATTATTTATCAAATAATGTGGCAGTTTAATCTTTCGGGGGTGATGCTAATACTGCTAGTTGTCTTATCGCTTTTCGTCGCGCTCACCAGCTATCAGGAGCCGACTCATTCAGCTACAATTAGTTCAACATGGTAAAGTTTGTAATCTGGGTAATGATTGTCTTTCTGATCCTGGGCTCGGTGGTTTTTGGTATTGGACTGACACGCTAAGTATAGCAATGCTTAGGAACGCATGCCCAAACTCCAATTTTGGTCTTCGTGCCAATTTTTTTGCTATGAGCCGCTCACCGCTCGTCGCCGTACTGCCGGTACGGTTCCTCACGTTTCCCGTCTCTCGCTCAAAAAATTGGTCGAAGCTTCTCAAAAAGCGAGTTTCGCCATGAGTTCTCTACGTGTACCGGCTTGGCTAGACTCGCTGACTAAATCATTCGCCGAATCCGGACACCAGCTCTATTTGGTTGGCGGGGCAGTTCGCAACGAACTGATCGGCAGAGAGGTAGGGGAGTGGGATTTGGCGACCGACGCCAAACCGACAGAATCCGAGCAGATATTGCGTCAGAAAACTAAGAAAATTGGTCTAATCGGCAAACGCTTTGGCACCATCACCGCCGATTTGGACGGTCACCAGGTGGAGATTACAACTTTTCGAGGCGAGAGTTACGAGGAGCATAGTCGTCAGCCAACAGTCGAATTTGGTCGATCTATTGATGAGGATCTGTCCAGAAGGGATTTTACCGTCAACGCTATCGCTTATGACCTGCGCTTCCAGCGATTGCTTGACCCGCATCAGGGCTCAGCCGATATTAACGACAAGGTTATAAGGGCGGTTGGCGACCCTTCTAGCCGTTTTCGTGAGGACCCACTGCGGATGCTTCGGGCAATTCGCTTCGCCGTCACTCTGGATTTTGAGATTGAGCCAGCGACCTTCAAAGCAATCTCTCTTGAACGGGAACGCTTCGCAATTCTCTCGGCCGAGCGAGTCGCTCAAGAAATGGACAAGATCTTACTAGCTGACCAGCCCAGTCGGGGGATAGACCTGTTGGTCGAGAGCGGCCTGATCAATTACATCATGCCCGAATTGATTCCGTGCATCGATTTGGAGTTCGACCCGGCCGAACATAAAGATATTTACGGCCATATACTCCAAGTGCTTAACCAAACGCCAGCCAAGCTGGAGCTGCGTTGGTGCGCCTTACTGCACGACATCGCCAAACCCCTAACTCGTCAGAAAATTGGTGGCGAGTATCACTTTTTGGGCCATGAGGTAGTTGGTTCACGGCTGGCCAAAGATATTTTGCGCCGGTTAAAATATGCCAACGAATTTGTCGACTATCTTGCAAAGCTCTGCTATCTCCATCAACGCATACCTAATAATGACGGTTTATGGACCGACGGGGCGGTCCGACGCTTTGTCCGTGATGCTGGTGAGACGCTTGATGACTTATTTCTGTTTGCCGAAGCCGATTCGACCGGCGCTAACCAGCGTAAGATGGAGAAGTACAAACAGATGCGCTCGGTTTTGCAGGAGAGGATTATCGAATTAGACAAGCAAGCCGAAATTGCCAAAATTCATAGCCCGCTCGACGGCGAGGAACTGATGGCGATGTTTCATCGACCGGCTGGAGCGTGGATTAAACCAATCAAAGAACATCTACTACAGCTGGTGTTAGACAGCGAGCTCGATCAGGACGACAAAAAGGCCGCCGAGCAGCTTGCTCGACGGCTGGTGAAGAGTGCCTAACGGCAGGTGGGTTCGAGTGGTTCACCCTGAAACCGAGGGAAGCGATTCCGCCATTCCTCTGGGATCTCAAAGTAGTGACCGTCTTTCTCGAGCCGAACCGGCTCGCCGTGCATTCCTTCGATGGCATCGATGTCCTCGATGCGATGCAGCAGGCCTTCGAAAAGCACCTCTTGCTCATCCTCCGCTAGTACCACGCATGGAGATGCGGAGTAGTTTTTGGGAATCTCGTAATTGATTTTTTTCAGGTCCATCGTATCCTCCGTGAAGCCAATACTACTCCATTTTACATCAATTGTCACTACTCTTGGCATGAAAAACATTTGCTGGTAGCGTGGAGTAATGGAGGGGGAGACAAGTCGTTTTAAGCTATTTTTCATTAATCACAAAAAGTTTTTTGTGATATTTGCGCCAATCATTTTTGTCATCGCCATTGCCAGTGTTTTCTGGTTTATCACTAAGCCCGCCCCTGACGACGCCACGGCTGGGGTTATCGCCAAAAAGAAGGTCTCCTCAACACTGGTGTCCAGCCTAACTAACGGCGTTCTCGTGACCTCGGATATTGCAAATCGCCACCCGGTCGCCGTCATGATTGAAAATTCCCCTGACGCTCGACCGCAAGCCGGACTAACTGGCGCCGATATTGTTTACGAAGCCGTTACTGAAGGCGGAATTACTCGCTTTGTGGGTATTTTTTCTCAAAGCTACCCAACTAAGGCCGGGCCAGTTCGGTCGGCTCGATCGTATTTTATCGATTGGCTAAGCGAGTACGACGCTTTTTACGCCCACGCCGGTGGCTCACCGACAGCACTAGCAAGAATTAGCTCATATGGCATCAAAGACTACCCACATTCCAACGACGCCTATGTCCGAATTCCTCAAGCCGGAATAGCCAGTGAACACACTTTATTTGTCGATGTTTCGAAAATTTATAATTTGGGAGTGAGTAACAAAAAATGGCCGGAAACTTACTCAACCCCGAGTTGGAAATTTAAGGATGACGCCAAAACCTTCGGCTCAATTCCTAAGATAACCCTCAATTTTTCAACCACTCAATTTCAAGCAATCTGGACGCACGATCCCGTGTCGAACACCTATGCTCGAGTTATGAACGATGCGGCGCATAACGATCGGGTTTCTAGCGAACAAATTAAGGCTAAAACGATTGTCGCAATGACTGTGGCACACTCGGCCAACGCGCCGTATGCCGGCACCGGTAAAGAATCGGAGTGGACAATGACCACTATTGGATCAGGCGCGGCGAGCGTGTTTGTTGACGGTACTCGAACCGATGGCACCTGGAAAAAAGCTTCCCGGCTCGAAAGGACCCGATTTTACGACTCCCAGGGCGCAGAAATCCCCCTCAACCGCGGCCAAATCTGGATTGAAGTCCTGCCCCAAGATGGTTCGATAGTTGCGCCGAGCGCTTAACACCTATTTAAAAAGAAGCCCGCCGTACCATTGCTGGTCGTGCGGGCGTGAAGTGAGGCGTACGAGCTCTACTCGTAGATGATGCGTGCCTTCTTTAGTGTCTTGGGGCCGAGTTGGCCTCTCTTGCGAGCAATTTCACAGAACTTGTCGTAGGTTGGGATGTGCTCAAGCATCTTGCCAACAGTAAGGGTCCGAAAGAACTTTGTGCGCATCCCACCCTCAAGATGTGGAACTCCAAAGGCGGTAGCTACCGCCCGACGAGTTTTCTCCGTAAGGAACGGGTCGACGAGATCCGAGATTTCGAGTTGTTGCTTTTCGTCACTCATGTGCGGAATAGTACCGTATTCTTCCTGAAGGTTCAACGGTTTCGTCCCTATCTTTCAATACAAAAAGCCCCACCTTTCGGCGGGACTTTTTGTTGACTTCGAGTGAAGTCGAGAAGCTTTGAACCGCGAGATTTAGCCGCCGATTGAGGCGGCAATCCGTTTGACATGGGCCACATAAGCCAGGGAATGGTTGTAGCGAAGCAAGGCTCCGTCAACATTTCCTGAAGCGGCCCCGTTGACCGCTAAGAGTTTAGCGGCGGCAAACAGACTATCTCGGGCGTCATTAACATTCTTAACGCCGTCACCGTTTCCGTCTTGGGCGTAACCGCGCCAAGTACCCGGCATGAACTGGAGAGGTCCTCGAGCGCCGGCAGACGAACCACGACTTGTATACCAAGTCTTGCCTGTTTCTACCTGCCAGACAGCCTCTAGAAGCTTCCAGTCGATGTTCCAGGTGCTAGCGGCTTTCTGAGTCCACTGACGCTTAACATCCATACCGGGGTCAGTCGTTTCGGTTGAAGCGATACTGACTGTCACTGCTTGGGTCGCGGCACGATTAGCCTCGATCGCCGCAGCCTGTTTGGCCACTTGACGAGGCGAAGTGCGAACTTCGACAGTATATTTCGGTTTCTCGATCTGTAGGTTCTGGTCGATCGTCACATTAGTAACGACGACTTCAGCCGGGACGACATTACTGCCGGCCGCGTTAACAGACAGAGCGGGGATGACGGTCCAAACGGCGACCATCGTTAAGATGAAGCGTTTGGTATCTCGCGATTTTTTCAGGTACTTACGAATCCTCCCTTGAAGTTTGGCCAAACGGCCAAACAAGGTTTTTTTCATTACTTTTTTCAATGCATCCTCTGGTTATACTTCCAGCGTCGGTTACCCGGCGACTAACGGAAAAGCTTCCCAGCGGAAGTTTGTGTATCTTATCAGGTGGCAAAGTATATGTCAATGGTTTACGCCAGCATTTCAGCTAACCGCTTTTGGCAATCAGGAATATGAAAAACCGTTTCAAGAGTGTGCTAATATCTAGTCAATGGAAGATTGTTTATTTTGCAAAATTATCAGCGGGGAGTTAACCTGTGAAAAGGTTATTGAGACCAGTCACTATATGGCGTTCAAAGATACTCACCCGAAAGCCCCGGTACATGTTTTGATTGTCCCGAAACGCCATGTTGAGCGACCGGAAGAACTACGAGCCGAAGAACTACATGATATGTTTTTGGGTTCAGAAGAGGTGGCCCAAATTCTCGGCGTCAAAGAAACCGGCTACCGACTACTTTTCAATGTCGGCAAGCACGCCGGTCAAGAGATAAACCACGCCCACTTGCACCTCCTCGGCGGCGCTCCCTCGAAAAGTATGTACTAACTTCTAGAGGATTTGCATTTGTTCTCCTGACCAGTTACATTCCAGTCGAACCCGTCCTTAGGGACGAAAATTAACAGGAGGTTCCGAAATGCACGGCCGTCCTCGTACGGAAATTTATGTTCCAGTCACGGGGACGATAGACATAACCCCTATCAAACCCGTCGTTGATCACCCGATCTTTCAGAGAAGCAGATTTGTCGACCAGCTCGGATTGGCGCATGTCAAGTTTCCAGCCGCGTTCCATAAACGTCTCGAGCATCTATTTGGCTCTTGGTGGCTTATGGTCCAGCGCGCTACGCTCTGGGTAGAGCAAGGGTTCATCACCGCGCAGGAGGCGATCGATCTGGCCGTCGCGACCTTAATTCACGATGTTGCACACGGACCAAAGTCTCACTTGACTGACCCTATCGTTGCCGAGTCACATGACCAGCGCGTCCTGCGGCTTCTCAATGAGATGGAGTCGGCCATCGTGAAGGTCGGTGCTCGCCCTGAGCAGATTGCCCTATTGCTCAAGCGAGAGCATCCGCATTCGGCTGCTATCTTCGACACTCCTCTTGGGGTAGAAAAGTTAGACTATCTAGAGCGCGACGCACTCTACACTGGTGTTGGTGGGATGCCCAACAGAGCAACTTTCATCAACTCTGTTTTCCTATTGGAAGACAAACTGGTGGCTGACGCTCAAATCTTCCAGCCAGTTCTGATGTTGAACCATCACTACTGGACGATGTACGACCGGGTTTACTACGAACCGCGGGTCGCGACGTGCGAGAGGTTCGAGCAGAGAATGATCTCACTCTTACTCGGGCAGATGGGGCACGATCCTGAACTGACAGAATCCCAGCTGGTTGAGATGGTCGACTTCCAACTCGACAGTCGACTAGCAGAGGCTAAGAATCCGATCGTTCAGCAACAGTATCAGCGTCTCTTTGTTCGGGATCAGCCGCGGCCGGCAATTGTCCTACAACTGGATCTGTTCCACCGAATCAGCTGGAACGGTGGCAGCCCAATCACCCACATGTCTGCCCCTGATGAAGTCTTCTTCGAAAAACAGATGCACGACATTCGCGTAATAAGGAAGCTCGAGAGTGAGATCGAGAATCTACTTGCATTGCCGGAGTATTCAATTCTGGCAACACCCGCACCACCAATGCGGAGATTTGCACCGCACAACATCAACTTCCTAACCGGAGCGGGTATATTTTCGCTCCAGGATCTTCACCCAGAACAGTGGTCAGCTGATCGCAACCTTAGTCGCAGGTTCGCGCGATTCTATATCGCGACCTACCGCGAACATCGTGATCGACTACGCGACGAGGGTGTAGCCAAGGAGATCTTGGAAGTCGTCACTCGTTACGCGCAGGCGTAGCCAACCCTAGGTTCGGAGAGACCGCTCTCCGGACCATTTTTTATGGCTCAAAATTACGTTTATGGGTACAATCGGGGAATGAAGTATGATGCGATTTTGGTTTTGGGCAGGGGGGTGTATAAAGATGGGTCAACTTCTGAAAGCGCCAAATCTACCGTCGAGAAAGCTGTGGAACTTTTTAATGACGGCCTGTCCGACAGAATAATCTTCAGTGGTAAGTGGACTTACACCCTCGACTACACCCCTCCAACCACCGAAGCCAGGGCAATGGCAAACTACGCCCAAAGTCTCGGACTGCCAGAAAATGCGACTTTGCTTGAGGAAGATTCGTACACCACTGTCACTAATGCCTATTTCATAAAAAAGGATTTACTCATTCCAAATAATTGGAAGCGGGTAGTTTTAGTTAGTATTTATCCAATGAGTCAACGAGCTCATTGGACGCTCGGTCTTATTTTTGGGCCGGAATATACTTGCGACCTCATTAATACCGATTTCACTTTTCCACCAGAGACTATAAAAGAAAAAGAAGCAAAAGAAAAAGAAAAGCTCGAATATGGTAAAAAGTTTTGCCAGCTCCACGATCTCATACCAGGGGATCACGAAACCATTTTTCGCCTCACAGAAGAAGACTTAGACAAAAATTGGCGCAAAAGCTGAATTCACTCGTCGATGATTTTGCCTATTACGATTGCTTTTTCCAAACAAACATCTTTTGAAGTAAAGAGGAAGCGACCGGTTAAGACCTGACCGTCGAGGGCAGGCTCGATCCAGGATTTGTCCTCCTGCCACATTTCCTGGTAGGGGATACGGTCTCGGCGCCACCACTTCGGGAGCATCTCCTCGCTCTCTTGCGGCTCTCCGTCCCAAGTTCCGGCTTCGAAAACATAACATTTCTGATTCCAGTTTTTCTCTAACGGCACATCAGAAAAGTAGAAATAGAGGATACCGACTGATCGAAGGTTACCAATCTTCACCCCAAATTCTTCCTCTGTCTCACGGACGAGACATTGCTCGGGTGTTTCGTCGGGCAGAACTTTTCCGCCAGAGAAATTCCACTTGCCGGCACCGAACCCGCGCTTCTTCATCGCCAAACAAACCTCTCCCGATGGGTTCCGGATAATACCTAGAGTAGTTTTCTTTAGTCCTTTAACATAGTTATTTCTAAATTCTGAAAGATTCATTCCAAAATTATACTCGACCTACATCGTTTAGGGAGTAGTTCAAGGAAACACGACGCGCCAACGATCGGTGGAGAAAATTGAAATGGGTAAGTCCTACCTCTTATTGGTACTTCTAATCCGAAGAAAGTGAACTCGACTTTTCCTAACTTTCCTTTATAATTTCGTTATCAACTTCTGACTAGCTCAGAAGGAGGTTACTGTATGGCTAGAGGTGGAATTAGGGTAAGGGTTTGGTCATGCTGGCTCGAGAGAATGATTGAATTCCCTCGATCTAAAGACGGGCTGATTGGAGCGCTCGAGGAGTATTACGGTCAAGGGCTTTACAGCCTAAGGATTAATCCCGAGGACGGGATCGCAACCCTCAGAGTGCCTCAAATCGATCTCGCCGGTTGGATCGGTGAACGTGGTCGGATAGTGTCGACACTATCGAGTATCCTTGAAGTCAGCAGAGTCAAGATTGTCGGCATCAGCCTCAACTGAGAGTAGTCATCGGTACACCCAATCGGGTGTGCCGACTTTTTTATGATCGGGGTGAGCCGAAAATTGCATCATCACAAAAGGCACTCATTCTATTTCTACGCTCTTTACGAACCATATATCCATTGACTTCTTGAGGCTGATATGATATACTTTACTAACTATTAAGTTCTCTGAGGAATCAGCTACTAGCTTTTCCTCCACAACCATCATAGGAGTAAGACTTATGCGTACCTTTAACGGACGAGCCTCTGGCTCTGTCCCATTGATTTCTTGTTTGATTGCAACTCTCTAGTGATTGGGATTCGTCCCTCCAGACGGAATTTGTATCACGTGACAATAAAAACTGTTTCAGCCTCTTTGCTTTTAGCAAAGCTGCGCACCGAGCAACCAGCTTCCCAATTCCTAATATTTGCGGGACACCCAGCTGACCTCAAAGAACCCGTTTACCCACGATACGAGAATTGAATTGTGAAAAACGAAACGACGAGAAAGGCAAAAACCTTTCGTGCTATGCAATCCGAACTAATGGATTGGCGGCCGCAAAAGCGGTCAGCTAATCTCGGTTGAAAGTAACTCGCTTCAGCCTGGTAAAACCAGGCGAACTGATAGTTGACGAAACCCACCTTTGACGTTCGACCGAGCCCAGCTCATCGAACAATGAGGGTGGGTGACTCGTCGTACAGCCCTCGACAATTCCTGGTTCAGGAGTAGGATTGAAATATGTCGAAACAGCTAGTACGAAATAACTTAATTATTGAGCTTCATGTGCCGGAGTTTGCTCCGGTTAAGGATTTTTATTCAAAGCTTGGTTTTGAAATCATATCGGAAGATGTTAAGGGAGAATATCCCGGCTACATGGTTATGCAAAGACGGGACCCGCTTGGTGATACTATGATAAATTTCTACGGAGACGATGAACGGGTTTATGAGCAGTCGTATTTTAAACAGTTTGACAAGAATACTCCGCGAGGTTATGCCGTTGAGCTAACTATTCCCGTTAAGGAAGTTAGCACCTTATATAAAGAAGTCTCCCATAAATTAGGTGAAAGTGTGGTACAAGAGCTCTTAGCGAAGAGTGACAATACGAGGACCTGGAAAGATTTTCGCATGGCCGACCCTTATGGTTATTACATTCGATTCACCGAGTTGCTTGATTGGGGGATGTAGCACATTATCTTAGTGATTAGAGTGCGATTCAATCACGAAAACCATTAACTAATTCCGTATTTCCTGCTACAATTTAGAAACTAATGGCTGAATACAGCGAAGAAAAGAGAGCTATGCCCGTCGAAGTCGTTTTGCGACGCTTTTTTCGGGATGTCCAACAGTCGGAAATCATGACCGAGATAAAACGACGTCGTTTCTTCGAGAAAAAGCCAACTCGTTTCAAGCGCCGCCAGTCCGCTCAAGCTCGCGCCGTCCGCCGAAAAGCTTTCCGGACCTTCTAATGGCCCTCCAGACGACTCTGGAAGCTGACCTTTTAGCCGCCCTCAAATCCGGTGACGACTTTACCAAAGAAACTTTGCGTTTCTTGAAATCTATTCTTAAAAACGTCGAGATCGACACCGGTAAGGCGCTCGACGATCAGCAAGTGACGACTATTATCCAGCGAGAGGTTAAGAAAAGGGTCGAAGCCGAAGCGATTTACCGCGGTATCGATAAGATTGATTTAGCCGACAAAGAGTATCAGGAAATGATGCTCTTGAAAAAATATCTCCCCGAACAGATGGACGAAGCGGCCGTTATCGAAGTCGTCGAGAAATATCTCAAAGCCAAACCGACCGATATGAGCCAAATGGGCCTGGCGATGGGGGCCTTGAGTGCCGAGCTGAAGGGTCAGGCCGATATGACTCTAGTTTCCCAAATTCTTCGTCAGAAAATTCAGAACGGGTAAGAGCCGGGCATGGCTGAACTGAAGATCCTCTGGCAGAACACCACTAAAACGACCGTTGACACTAAAGAGATCGAGCAACATCTGCTCGAAGTATTGCGACGCCTGAAAACGGTTGGTAGAGTGGAGATTGAGATATCAATCGTCGATGACAAGGAGATAAAAACACTGAAACAACGCTTTTTTGGCATTAATGAACCAACTGATGTTTTAAGCTTTCCGTATGACGGCGAAGTTAAGGGTTTAACTGGTTCACTTGCCATATCCGTCGAAACCGCCACCAAACAAGCCGCGGAGGCCGGCATCGAGTTAATCGACGAACTAAAAACGCTCTCCAGCCACGGACTGCTCCACCTACTGGGATACCATCATCGATGAAAAATCGGAGGGGAGTCATCGATGAAAGTCTCAGGTCTCAACTCTCAGGTCTCAATTGTGGTGTCGCTCCGCGATTATTAAATAACCATTCCACGCCCCAGACTTCAAAACCTGAAAGGTTTTGGTCATGAAGGACTCGCTTGTCGTTGGCATTGATGTTGGGGCGTCGAAAATCGCCGTCTGTGTCGGTAGCGTCGCCGAAGGCGTAGTATCTTTAATGGGCGTCACCGCCGTTGCCCATAGCGGCATGAAGCGGGGGATGATAGTTGATATCGAAGAAACAGTCAGTGCCCTCTCACAAGCTCTGGAGGAAGCCGAGAAAATGTCTGGTTTCCCAATTACTCACGCCTACGTTTCAATCAACGGCTCGCACATACTCTCTCAACCAGCCAAAGGAGTCGTGGCCGTGGCCCGACCCAACGGTGAAATTCAAGCCGAAGATGTCAGCCGGGTAATCGACGCCGCCAAAACCATCGCCCTACCCCAGAACCGCGAGCTCATTCACACCTTCCCGCATCATTTTACCGTTGACGGACAAGACGAAATTCGAGACCCGATTGGAATGAACGGAATTCGCCTGGAAGTCGACACGCTCATTATCAGCGCTTCCTCGGCGGCACTACGAAATTTGATCAAAACCATCGAACAAGCCGGCATTCAGATTGACGGCTTAGTCTACGCCCCTCTAGCAACTTCGAAGGCCCTAACGACTAAGAAGCAACGCGATTCCGGCGTAGTCGTGATCGACCTCGGAGCCGGAACAACCGATTTTGCTGTCTACGAAGAGGGGGAACTAATCCACTGCGCGACTCTGCCAGTCGGCTCGATGCATATCACCAACGATATCGCTATTGGCCTGCGAACCAATTTAGATGTTGCTGAAGCGATCAAGACCAAATATGGTACAGTTTTACCAGAAAAAATTCGCGAGTCAGAAACAATTAATCTTGCTTCACTTGACCCCGCCGAAGACGAAAAGGTCTCGCGCCGACAAATTTCTGAAATTATCGAAGCCCGCGTCGCCGAAATCTTTCATCTAATTCGGGAGCAATTGCAGGCGATCGGCAAAGACGCTCTCCTGCCTGCCGGTGCGGTCTTTACTGGCGGCGGATCAGATATAGAAGGGCTAACCGAGCTAGCCCGCAAAGAGCTCCGACTACCGGCCACAGTCGGTTTTCCGACTGCCCAATTTTCGGGCCTGCTTGACAAGCTCGACAATCCGATTTACGCTTGCGCCGTTGGGCTGGTTCTTTGGGGAGTGGAGGAGAATCAATCCGGACACGGACGCGAACGTTACGATTTCGGAAAATTGGGGGGGGTGTTTGACCGATTTCGTGGGATTCTACGAAATTTTAGTAGTTAATCCGAGCTACGGTAGTTAAGTATAACAACCCTATATTATATAAATGAACAAAGACACGCTCGACACCTTCGCCAGTATTAAAGTTTGTGGTATCGGCGGCTCCGGCGGTAACGCCGTGGCGCGGATGATCGCCGCTCGAGTTAGGGGCGTCGAGTTTATTGCCATCAATACTGATGCCCAAGCCCTTTCTAGCAACCCCGCGCCGATTAAAGTTCAGATCGGCAAAGAGTCGACCCAAGGCTTAGGCGCCGGCAGCGACACTGAAGTTGGCCGAAAATCGGCCGAAGAGAACAAAGACGAAATTTACGAAGTCCTTAAAGGAGCGAATATGGTTTTCGTCACCGCGGGTATGGGTGGTGGCACCGGTACCGGCGCGGCGCCGTTAATTGCTCAAATCGCTAAAGAGCTTGGGGCCTTGACCGTCGGGGTGGTAACCAAACCATTCAGTTTTGAGGGCTTACGCCGTAAGAAAGTCGCCGAACTTGGTATCGAGGAACTGCGAGAAAAAGTTGACACTTTAATTATTATTCCAAACGATCGCTTACTGCAGGTGATCGACAAGAAAACTTCGATGACCGATGCTTTCGGCATCGTCGACGATATTTTGCGCCAAGGCGTTCAGGGTATCTCCGAGATTATTGTCGTCCCTGCGATTATCAACGTCGACTTTGCTGATGTCCGAACGATTATGAAAGATGCTGGTAGCGCTCTGATGGGAATTGGCCGCGCCGCTGGCGAAAGCCGAGCGATCGAAGCCGCTCGTCAAGCCATTGATTCACCGCTACTGGAACTTTCAATCGACGGCGCCCGCGGCATTCTTTATAACATCACTGGTGGGCCAGATATGACGATGTACGAAGTGGAAGAAGTTTCCAAGGCCATCACCGAAGCGGCCGATCCCGAAGCTAATGTTATCTTTGGCGCCACCGTTGACGAATCGATGTCCGGTGAAATCAAAGTGACCGTTATCGCGACAGGGTTTGAAAACGAGATCGCTAAACCGGCGCCGAAGCAGAGAAGTCGTTTCGGCAGCGAAGAACCGAGTAGCTTTGGGGCGACGCTGTCCCTGCCCCAAACCCCAGCCGCCTCGAGTATTCCGTTTTTTGGTCGCCAAGCGCCGGCTCAACAGCCGTATTCTCCCCCTGGCGCCAACGGGCAGAACCCCTTCCCAATGGAACTTGAGTCGAACGACAACACCTTCGTCACCAAAAATCACAACCGACCAGAGCTTAAAGAAGAGCCAGCCGACGAAGACGAGCTGGATGTCCCGAGTTTCATCCGGAGAAAGTTACGACAGTAATTTTCGGCCAAGACTGGAGACTAAAGTCTTAAGCAAGTTTAAAGGCTAATTTTTCATGCGAAAAGCATTGACTTTCGTCGTGTTTGAGGTATACTTCTTTTGTTCTATTAATAGCCGGCCCGCCAGCATGGGTAACCCGGACAACAAACTCTTGAAGGGCCTCCACTGCGAGGAAATCTCTTAGAGCAAGTTGGAATCGCGGCACCTGGAAAAGCCCCGGGGATGCGTTAGCCGAGCAATCCTAGACGGTACCCAAGGAAGCGTTTAGTAGAGTGTCACTAATTTCTTGGATCCTACCATCGGCAACATTTCTAAGGCTGGTTACTAGAAATGTGTAGGAAAGCACTGCTTTCTGAACTCGAACCCGTCGCCTTGTGCGGCGGGTTTCCCATATAATCTCTATCAGAGGGAGATAGAATAAGCGCCCAGACAAACCCCGTACAAACCCCGTAATTTTAGCTATTGACAAGGTACTAGATAAGAGTGGTACTGTAGATGTCTGGGGAAGTTCTGCGGCTCGATAAACAGGTTCCGACTGATTGCTGACTTCGAGTCTTTGACGAGAAGCGAGCGCCAGCGACAAAGCTGTTTGCTAGTTGCCGCGCAATAAAAAGGAGGGTAATAAATGGCCAAAAAAGACAAACACAACTTACTAAGCGAGATCGCCTTAAAACCCGTTGAGATTTCGGCCGAATTGCCAGAAAAGAAGAACTCGACCAAGAAACTTGGCCTAAAAGTTGCTCGTCGTTACACCAAGCTAGGGGAGATTGTTTTCGATACCGTCCAATGGGACAAACGAACCACCACGATTTCTGACGAAAAAGGAAATGTTATCTCGCAAATTACCGATGTTGAAGTCCCAACAACCTGGACTCAATTAGCGACCGATATTTTAGCTTATAAATATCTGCGCAAGGCCGGCGTCCCGACCAAAGAGGGGAGAGAGGTTTCTTTAAAACAGGCCGTTTACCGCATCGCTCACACTATCGCTGATTTTGGCGAGAAATTTGGTTATTTTGCCTCGAACGAAGATCGGGTTACTTTCGAGGACGAGCTGACCCATTTGCTGACTTATCAGAAAGCCGCCTTTAACTCGCCAGTTTGGTTCAACTGCGGTTTGTATCATCAATATAAGATCGCCGGCTCTGGCGGCAGTTTCTACTGGGATTTTGAGCAAGAAAAAGTGCTCGAAACCAAAGATTCTTATCGCAACCCCCAGTGCTCGGCCTGCTTTATTTTAGCGGTAGAGGATTCGCTCGACGCCATTTTTAACCTCCTTAAAACCGAATCGCGCGTCTTCAAGTTTGGCTCTGGCACCGGGGCTAACTACTCTCGCCTGCGCAGCAAATATGAGCGGTTAAGCGGCGGCGGCACATCGAGTGGTATGATGAGCTTCTTGAGAGTGTTTGATCGTGGCGCTGACGCCGTCAAATCTGGCGGCACCACTCGACGAGCAGCCAAAATGGTCGTCGTTGACATGACCCACCCGGAAATTGAGGATTTCATTAACTGGAAGTTTAATGAAGAGAAAAAAGTGATGGCTTTGATTGCCGCTGGCTATTCATCGGATTTCAACGGTGAGGCCTACCACACCGTTTCCGGCCAGAATTCCAACAACTCCGTCCGCATTACTGACGAATTTATGGAAGCCGCCGCCAACGACGGTGAATGGACGACCCGATATGTTTCTAACGGCGAGCCCCACAAAACCTATCGCGCTAAAGAATTGATGGATGCTATTGCTAACGCCGCCTGGCAGTGCGCTGACCCGGGAGTGCAGTTCGACACTACTATCAACAAATGGCACACGGTTCCTAATACCGGTCGGATTAACGCTTCAAACCCGTGCAGCGAATATTTACACCTGGATGACAGTGCGTGTAATCTCGCCTCGATCAATCTTGTCAAATTCGCCGACGAGATGGGCAACTTCGACATCGAGGGCTACCGCCATGCCTGTAAGATTATGTTTATCGCCCAGGAGATTGAGGTCGATCTTTCGAGCTACCCAACCGAGCCGATCACCCGTAACAGCCACGACTACCGACCGCTTGGACTGGGATTTGCCAACCTCGGCACCTTATTGATGCTGAAAGGGATCGCCTACGACTCGCCGGAAGCCTTAGTTATTGCTGGCACTTTATCGGCGATTATGACCGGCCATGCCTACAAGACTTCGGCGGAGATGGCGGCAGTCAAGGGTTCGTTCGAAGGATTCACCAAAAATCGTGCCCCGATGTTAAATGTCATGAAAATGCATCGCCAAGCCGCGTACGCCATTAGTGCTAATTACGACCACACCGATTTGCTAACCGCCGCCCACCAGGATTGGGACGAAGCCGTCGCTCTGGGCGAGCAGTTCGGCTACCGCAATAGCCAGGCGACAGTAATTGCCCCTACTGGCACAATCGGTCTGTTAATGGACTGTGACACCACCGGCGTCGAGCCAGACTTCGCTTTAGTTAAGTTCAAAAAATTGGCCGGCGGCGGCTCGATGAAAATCGTTAACACTGCTGTCAAACAGGCCCTGAAGAATCTTGGCTACACCAGCCAGCAGCAACAGGCAGTCATCGACTACGCCGTTGGAACCGGTGCCTTTGTCGATTCTTCACCGATTAATCGCAGTAGTCTAGCGGCAAAAGGCCTGACCACCGACGAAATCGACAAGGTCGAAACCACTCTACAAAGCTCGTTTGACATCACCTTCTCCTTTAACCGTATGGTGTTGGGCTCGGAAATTTTTGCCCGCCTCGCGATCACCGAAGCGGAAGAAATCCGGTCGAGCTTCTCCCTTCTGGCTCGACTCGGCTTCAGCCAAGAAGAGATCGACCGATCAAACACTATTATATGTGGCACCCAAACGGTTGAGGGCGCACCCGAGCTTAAAGACGAGCACCTGTCGGTCTTTGACTGCGCTAATCGTTGCGGGCCAACGGGAAAGCGTTTTATCGCCCCACTGGCTCACGTCCGAATGATGGCGGCCGTCCAGCCATTCATCTCTGGCGCAATCTCTAAAACGATTAATATGCCTAACGAGGCGACCATCGAGGATGTCGAGGAAGTTTATCTTCAATCTTGGAAGCTCGGGCTGAAAGCGCTGGCTTTGTATCGCGACGGCTCCAAACTTTCCCAGCCGCTCAATACCAAAAAGGACGATCTCGAGAATAAAACTGAAGTGGTCGAGACGGTTGTTGAGAAAATTGTCTACGCCCCCAAGCGTCGCCGAATGCCGGACGAAAGGCGATCAATCACTCATAAATTCAGCATTTCGGGGCACAAGGGCTATATAACCGTTGGGTTGTTTGATGACGGTACCCCGGGCGAGATCTTCGTCACCATGGCCAAGCAGGGCAGTACTATTTCGGGCTTGATGGACGCTTTCGCCAAATCAATTTCGATTGGCCTGCAATACGGCGTCCCGATGACGATGGTTGTTCGTCAATTTGCTAACAGCCGCTTTGAACCGTACGGCTTTACCACCAACCCGCAAATTCGCATCGCCAAGTCAATTATTGACTACATTGCTCGCTACCTCGGCATCAAGTTCTTAACACCCGAAGGTCAGGTCGAGCTGGGGATTAAGGCCGATGGCGAGACTTCCAGTTCCCAGGAGCAGCTCGACTTTGGCGCCGTACCCGTGCCAACGAAGTCGTCCGAACCAACCAATGGTGACATGACTGCCACCCCAGAAGCTGTCGCACCTCCAGTAGCGCCACCAATGGAGGAAATCGAAACAATCCCAGCGCGAAAACTTCAGCAAACCGATGCGCCGCCTTGCCCGAGCTGTGGCTCGTTAACCTTCAAAACCGGCACTTGCTACACCTGTCTATCCTGCGGCTCAACTACCGGGGGCTGCAGCTAAATAAGTCTAAAGCGACAAGGATGAAGTCTAATTTAAGTAATATATTGCAAGTACAAAGTAATTGAGACTTGATACTTAAATCTTAAATCAGACTTCAGAAATTAGACTTCAGACTTATTCCTAACTAATGCCAATCTACACAAAAAAAGGGGATAAGGGAGAAACTGGACTACCTGGAAAGAGGAGACTTCTTAAGACTGACAGTGTCTTTGAGTGCCTTGGCGGACTAGATCAGACTAACGCTTTGATCGGACAAGCTGTCAGTATGGTTGACCAGAAAGAAGTCGAGTTGATTGACGAACTACAAGAGATTCAGTCAACTTTTCTAGCCGTCGGTGCCTGTTTGGCCGCCGAGTCGCCGATAGACGCCCCAATTTTAGCAACGCTCGATGAGCAAACTTGTAAGTTAGAACATCGGATCGACGAATGGGACAAACAACTACCAGAGTTGAGAAATTTCATCCTGCCTGGTGGCAGCCAAGCGGCATCGGCGATTCATTTGGCACGAGTTGGCATTAGGCAGGCTGAACGAGCCTTTCACCGACTGGAAAATGCCGGTCAGTTGGAGCCAATCGCTCGTTACCTCAACCGCTTATCCGACTACTTCTTCCAATGCGCCCGGTACCTAAATCTCCTTGCCAACCGCCCTGACATCATTTGGAAGATTGGCGACAATCTCTCTTGACTGACATATACTTTTATGATACATTGATGCCAACATTAAGGAGGGTTACTAAATCAGGTAGCTCGTTAGTGCGGCGGTGTCGAAAGGGTGTGCCCCCTCCCATCTCTTTCGATACCACTGTGCGAACGACAACCACCTCGATGATACCAAAGCGGGACTCTATCTTTTTGCGCTAAGTTAAGATATTTTAGGGAGACCGATGCTAGAACTCTTCAAAAAACCGACAGCCCTGGCCATCAGCATCGGCGCAATCGCCGTTCGACTTTTGCCGCACCCTGGTAATATGACGCCGGTCGGCGCAACAGCCTTATTCGGCGGCGCTAAACTAGCCCGCCCGTGGAACTACTTGGCGCCGATGATGGTTCTATTTCTGACTGATTTATTTTTGGGCTTTCACGCATTGATGCCGTTCGTTTACGGCTCCTTTATTTTCAGCGTCTTTTTAGCCGAGCGATTTCTGAAGCAATCGGTCACGACCAAAAAGCTGATTGCGCTGGCCACCGCCAACGCTTTGATATTTTTCCTAGTAACTAACTTTGCTGTTTGGCTGGAGGGTCGTCTATATCCACCCACACTCACCGGACTGATCGAATCGTACGCCATGGGCTTACCGTTCCTGCGTAACATGCTCGTCGGCGATCTTGGCTACACCCTCGGCATCTTCGGCCTGTACGCCTGGGCTGAAAAAAGAGTGCAAATGCAACAATTTGACAAGAACCTCTCAAGCTGGTTACGTAAGTCTGGTAGCTAAATTAGAGGGGAGCAAGATGGTTAAAAAAGATGAAGCAATCACAATGTTTGATTTTTGGGCCGCCTGGTGCGGGCCGTGTAAGGTAATGCACCCGATTGTTGAGGAGATCGAAAAAGAATTTGCCGGCAAAGTTAATGTCGTCAAAGTTAATGTTGACGAACCCTCTAGTCAAGCAGTGGTTGAGCAGTATCAGATTGGCGCCATGCCCACCTACATCATCGAAAAGAAGGGCCAGGTCTTGAACTCCTTTGTTGGCGCTCAAAGCAAAACCGTTTTAGTCAACGCCCTCAACCAAGCTGTGGGCTGAATCTTTTGTTAGAACAAGCTGCAGAGCTCACAGCCGCGTTCGTACGATTCCCCGAGGTGGGGAAAATCTTTCCGGGCGACAATTTCTTTATAGGTCGCTAAAATACTTTTTTCTAATGCCATAATTTCGTCGGCGCTAACCGTAAAGATCTCGTCGGTAAATTTGCCAGCGTCGTCAACCGAGCTAATAACCAGCTCTCGAACATTAAAAGGAAAGATGCGATCGTGCTTGGCCAGCAGGGCATAGAAGGTTAGCTGCTGTTTAATCTCACCGTCCGAATCCTTGGTTGTGCCTTCGATTTGCCCGCGAGTTTTGGGCTTGGAACCGGTCTTGTAGTCGATCACCCGAACTGTTCGGGCAATCGGGTCGATTGGGTCGATGCGATCAAACTTACCCGTCAACCACAAATCTTCAAGCATGGTGTGGTGGGTGTAAAAGCTATACTCAACGCCGACCGGCATCAGCCAATCGGCTGACTTTTGGTCGAAGTAAGTAGAGAGTAGGGCGGTGCCCTTTTTCATCGTTTGGGTTAGTTGAGTGCCGGTTAGCTCTCGTTTAATCGCTTCGACAAAGCCCAGAATCAGACGATCCTTACCAGGTTTCTGCTTGGTCTGAGTGTATTGCTTAAAGTAGAGCTCGAATGCTTTATGAACGGCTGAACCGTACTGCAGGGCGAAGCTAGGTGGCTCGGGAAGTTTTAAAACATTGCGCAGTAAGTATCGTCGAGGGCAGACGAGATACGAACGATAGTGGGTATACGAGAAGGGGGAGGTGGTGATCTTCTCTTTGATGTACTGATCCTGTCTTTTAGTCAGCATCGTTGGCGGGTTGGGTAAGAGTAGGTCGTTGAGTAATTTTTCCGTCGCTTTGGGGGTCAGTGCAACGGCTTCTTTTTTTAGCTCGCTATCAATTTCAGTGACGAATTGGCTTGGCAAAGTTTCAAGACCATTATCTCGCGAGCGACTTTGGGTCAGAACCAGTTCCTGCTTGGCGCGGGTCATACCAACATAAAACAATCGCCGTTCGTCTTCGAGCTGATCTTCCCGCCAATTTTTAACTCCGGCAATTGAACTCGGTAGTTTGATAATCGAACGGTTAGCTCGCGTATGCCAAGAATCGGCGCCGACATTGGCCATAATAACTGTGCTAAACTCCAACCCTTTGACGCCGTGTACCGTTGAAACTTTAACCCCCTCGGTTTCGCTCTCCGCCCGGCTAACCGGAATGGAGATTTTATAATCCTGCAGGAGCTGAAAGTACTCCACTAATCCCTTGATATTTAGACCGGGCTGGCGAGCAAGCAGTTGCTTAGACTTATCGAGAAATGCGTGAATTATCTCCAGGCGATCGATCGACCGGTTTTCAGCCCCAATCGTCGTCAGAGAACATTTTCCAATAATAACCATTAGTAGTTCGAGTAATCCTACTGATTTTTGTTGGACGATTAAGCCCCGCAAGGTAGCGGCAGCTTGGCTTACTCCAGTTAGACGACGAAGAGACTGAAGCTCGTCCAGAAGCGGACGGTTAGTGCTACGACCATTGAGCGCTTCAGAAACCTCAATTGCCGTCACCTCATGTTCGAGATAGGGAAGGGCGGCCAAAATCCGGTAGCTGTTGCTTGGCTCGTTAAGAGCTCGAAGAATATTTAGGAGTCCGCGAATAATCGGCTCGCCCATCAGATCAGCGCCTCCGCTAGCTGGCGGCGCTCCGGCCACTGAGAGCCCAAGCGTTTGGGCGACAGCGCGAAATTCCTGTACTTCGCGGTTAGTTCGCAAGATGACAGCGATCTGGCTCGGAGCCGACCCTTCTTTAATACGAGCTAGGCATTGTTCGGTAATACCGGCGTATTGGGCATCGAGAGTGGCGAAGGTCACCAGTCGGGGCTGGCTAATTAAGGTTGAAGCCGCCTTCAGACCGGTGTCAATCTGCAGGTACGACGAGAGCTGTTGTTGATTATTGGTAATTAATTTAGTGGCGGTATCAATGATTAGTTTGGGATTGCGGTAGTTAATTTTCAGAGCAATAGTTTTGATGCCGGGATATTTCTTGGCAAAGTGGAGCATATTTGCCACCGACGCACCCTGAAAACGGTAAATTGCCTGTTTGTCGTCGCCAACCACGAAGAGATTTGGCTTATCAAAGAAGTCGGCCAGGGCTTCAATAAGAGCATTCTGGGCGTTATTGGTGTCTTGGTACTCGTCAACCAAAATATACTGATAGCGCTCCTGAAGGTACTGTTTAATTTCCAGTTTGGTCGACAATGAACGGCTGACAAAGATAATCATATCCTCGTAGTCGTACAGCTGACGCTCGGCTAAATGTTTTTGATAAGCCCGATATACCAACCCAAGTTCTTTTAAGACTGCTTTTTGTCGTTCGGCCGCTTCGATGGCAATTTTGCTAGTTTTAGAATTTGGAGCAATTTTGGCAAGTGAGAGTTTCTGAAGCTCGGACGGTGTCACCGCCTCCTGTTTGAGAGTTTTGATAGCTGATATAATTGCCCCCACATGGTGATTGGGGACACGAGCCGGACGAAGTAAATCTAGCCCTGGCAGAGCCCGGACGATCTTGTCGACGATTTGGTGAGTTTCTAGCTCGTCAAGATTACTGGTTGTCGCTGGTAGCTCGAAAGCATAGGGAAAAGTGCTGATGACCTCGTTGGCAAAGCCGTGAAAAGTCGCCACTGTCACCTGATAAGCATCGGGTCCGATAATGTCGATTAGCCGTTGACGCAGAGCGGTGACGCCAGCCTCGGTAAAAGTCAGCGCTAGGATGTTGCGCGCGTTAGCGTGACTTTTAGATAAAATCTGGCCGATTCTCATCGCCACGACCTGGGTTTTGCCTGTACCCGGACCAGCCAAAACCATCACCGGTCCTTCGATAGTTTCCACCGCTAGTTTCTGCTCGGGATTCAACTTGGCAAATTCGCGAGCAAAAGACTGATTCTTCATCGAAGTCAGCTTAGCTGGTTTTGAAATTTAGGCCAAGGGCATTGACACTGTTTGCTGAATATGCTAACGTATTCGTATCTGTGCGGGGCAACCAGATCCGCAAGAACACTGTCCTTCGAGCTATAAGCGGTTCAGGATGGTTTATATTGGGCCCTGGTCTAGAAAGACCGCTCTAGTCTCCAGCGCGCTGGAGAGAAGCGGTTCTCGGCCTCACCAATGATCTTTGGATCGGCGGTGGGGCTTCCTTTATTATATAATAGGTAAGATGTTACCCACCCTAATTACCGAGAACGCCGATTACTTTGTCATCAACAAACCAGCTGGGTATTCGGTTGAGCCACACCCAAATTACCCATCAATCAGCGACTGGCTCAATACTGTTTATCACATATATGCGATAAAGGACTTAGACCGATTCGGCATCGTTCATCGACTCGATGTTGAGACTTCAGGAGTTTTGATTTGGGCCAAGAATAAACTCGCCCAAGAAGACTTACAAAAGTCCTGGCAGGGGAGAGTGGTCAAAAAAACCTACATCGCTTTGGTGGTAGGGGAGACGCCAGAAGCGGGGAGTGTCGAGCTTTCTATTGAGCGTGATAACCGTAATGACCGTATGCGCGTCGCCTTATTACCTAGCGCTAAATCTCGTCCTGCCATCACAAACTACAGGCGTCTAGCGGTAGGGGAGCGGGAAGGGGAGAAAGTTAGTTTGGTAGAATGTAGTCCGGTTACTGGCCGAACGCACCAAATCCGAGTCCACCTGCAGTCAATCGGACATCCAATAATCGGTGATGAACTTTACGGCAGCAAACTGTCTGACAACTTAGCCGAACATCTTGGCTTAACTCGCCAATTTCTTCACGCCAGTTCGATTGAGCTGGATGCCAATACTTACCAAGCTCCACTGCCAGAAGATCTCCAAAATGTCCTAATTCTTCTGAAAATCCAACTTGCTTGAAAAGCCAAAACTTCTCTGTTAGTATGACGCAATGCGAAAGAGTTTCTGGTTCGGACTATTATTAATAGTAGCGATTATCGGCTTATCTGGTTACATTTCATATCCAAAGACAGAAGAGTTTTTGGGTCGTGACCTGCCAGTCCGACAAGGACTCGATTTGCAAGGCGGAGTTCGTCTTGCCTACGAACTCGACCTCTCCAAAACCGCCGATAGCGAAAAAGCTGGCGCCATCGAATCGACCCGGCAAGTTATCGAACGCCGAGTGAATAGTACAGGCGTCTCCGAACCGTTAATTCAACCCGCTAAAGTGGGGACGACCAACACCGTTGTCGTTGAACTACCGGGCATTAAAGATGTTCAGCAGGCGATCGATCTGATCGGTAAGACTGCTCAACTGGATTTCAAAGAGCTGGACCCGTCCAGTACTGAGAATGATATTAAATGGCTACCGACCAATCTCAATGGCAAGCAGCTAAAAAGAGCTCAGGTTAGTTTCGATCAAACAACCAACGCCCCCCAAATTGGACTGCAATTTAGTGAAGAGGGACAGCGACTGTTTAGCGAGATTACCGGTCGTAATGTTGGCAAGCAGGTGGCGATTTTCCTTGACGATCAAGTCCTGTCGGCGCCAACCGTTCAACAACAAATCGATTCTGGCGACGCCGTCATCACTGGCCAGTTCACTATTGAGCAAGTCAAGCAGTTAGTCAGCTTACTCAACGCCGGGGCGCTTGATGTACCGATCAAATTAATCGAACAGCACACTGTTGGGGCAACACTTGGCGTCGATTCGATCAAGAAATCTCTAGTGGCCGGTATCGTTGGTTTGGTGCTGGTCATGTTATTCATGGTTTTCAATTACCGCCTGGCCGGGCTAATCGCGGTCTTCGCCCTGACCGGCTACGCCCTGATTACCTTAGCGCTCTTTAAACTCATTCCCGTCACCCTAACCTTAGCCGGCATGGCTGGTTTCATTCTATCGATTGGTATGGCCGTTGACGCTAATATTCTAATATTTGAGAGGTTGCGGGAGGAGTTGAGAGAAGGGAAGACCCTGAAGATTGCCCTAGAAGAAGCTTTCCGCCGGGCTTGGCCTTCGGTTCGCGACTCCAACGCTTCAACCATTATCACCTGTATTATTCTCTACTACACCACCACCGGTTCGGTCAGGGGATTCGCTTTTACTCTCGCTCTCGGTGTGATTGTCTCACTCTTTAGCTCAATCACCGCCAGCCGAGCGTTCCTGCGAGTTTTAACAATTTTCAGGATAGGGGAGAGGCAGTTAGAAAAAATCTGATGACAGAACACTACTCATTTCTAGGGCGGAAAAAGAAGCTATGGTTCGTAATCTCAATAGCTTTATTTGTGATCGGCCTAGCATTCTTGGGAATTTGGAAATTACCGCTCGGGATTGATTTCAAGGGCGGGGCCCAGTTGGACTTGAGCTTTGAGCAACCAGTTGACGAAAACCAACTTCGAGAAAAAGTTGCCAGTTATCCAGGCGTCAACGGGTTAGTGGTCACTAAAACCGACCAATCAGTTCTGACTCTGCGAATGCTTCCTATTACTGACGCCGATCACCAGGAGATTCTCAAGAAAGCCGGCGAGGACTTCGGGACAGTGACAGAGCGCCAATACCAACTGGTCGGCCCGAGCGTTAGTCGAGACTTAACCCGCAAAGCGATTATCGCCGTCTTTTTGGCCTCGGTATTTATCGTACTTTACCTCGCGTACTCGTTCAGAGCGGTAACTTACCCCGTCTCATCTTGGCGTTTTGGGGTCGTGGCCGTCATCGCCCTACTGCATGATTTAGTTATAACGGTCGGGGTTTTCTCGATCCTGGCCCATTTTTTCCACTTTGAAGTTGACGCTTCGTTTATCACTGCCTTGTTGACGGTCATGGGTTTCTCGGTTCATGATACCATCGTTGTCTTCGATCGAATTCGCGAGAATCTAGCCAGACATAAAGGTGAATCACTTGGTTTTGAAACAATTGCCGACATGTCGCTCGGTCAAACCTTAAACCGATCGATTGCGACCAGCTTGACGGTCGTCATTACCCTAACTGCCTTAACGATTATGGGCGGCGAGAGTATTCGAGGGTTTGTCGTCACGCTGTTAGTTGGAATTGCGATCGGAACTTACTCGTCGATCTTCACCGCCACGCCATTATTGGCCGTGTGGCAAAACCGCATTAGTCGCCAGCATCCACGGCTGTAAGTTCGCCGTCATCGGCATTGTCGGGTGTAATTTTTGACGGTTGGACGATGAACTAATCATCAAAAACAATTGCGTCGCTTAAAACGCAGATTTGACCGTAAAGTGTGTTTTGACAGGTGTGGAGTATATGCTAAGGGCAGTTTCCTTGCGGTCACTGCCCTTGTTCCTGTTCTTCTTCGATCTTCTTTCGGACTTGACCGATGAGCTCGAGTGTATCAGATATGTACTCGAACTCCCGACCACATTCCTTACACTGATAAGGTTCCAGGCCAAAACCTAAGTTTGTGTGATTACATGCAGGACAGATAAAGAGGAGGCCGATATTGGAGTGAGAGACGTCTGACATTCAACACCTCTCGAAATATTATACAAGAGCCAAAGAGTAAGTAAAGAGGTGGTAGATAATCTTTGACGTACAATGTATCTTGTGCGTCAAGAAATTTAGAAACAGGGGAATTGGCCTAAAAACGACTTTCGAGAGAGGTAGCCAAGATGGGGTCAATTTCAGTAAATTTCACTCTACTCTCCCCCGGGGCTAGGTGGGGGAATTACCAAACAAATTTAAAAAATTTGACAATTCTCCCCTTGGAGAGGGGACGGGTTTTTAACGGATTTCGTCCAAGGGCGTCAGGCCCTGATCGGGACTGCTTTGAACTGGCTCGCTAACTGGCTCAATTGGTGCTTGGATATCAAGCTGCTCAATATCATCCCAGCTAATCAATTGGTCTTTTTCGGTCGCCTCTCCCCCACTCTGGACCGGAGGCTCTGTATTTTCTACGACTTCTGCTCCCCCACTTTCGGTGGAACTAGGAGCTAGGGACTGAGAACTAGACTCTTCTTCGGCTTGCCTCTCTCCCCCACTTTCAGTGGGACTAGGAACTGGGGACTGGACACTGGACTCATCTGAAGTATTATCACTTAACTCTTGACTCTTTAATCCTGGTCCTTGAATCTTGCCCTCTTCCGTCACCGCATACCACTGTCGATCGAATCTGTCTTTGATAATTTCGGTCTTGATGCCTCTTGGTAATTCCACCCGACCCGGCTCTGTCTTGGCCGCTTTCGTCGCTTCAGTCCCCTCTTCCTCAAATACTTTTGGCGCCTTTTCGGCTTCCTTTTTTTCTTCGCTCTCCCCTACTTCGTCGGGACTAGGAGCTAGGGGCTGGGGACTAGATTGCTCTTCTACTCCGATGATTGGAGAGCGAGCTTTATCTTTCTCGAAGGCGTTGGGCTTTGTCTTCAGTTCTTCGTAGGGTTGAGGTATCGGTTGCTTCGAAGGGTCTGACAAATTTATCGGTGTTGACCATTCGGTGATGTAATCTTCTACCTCCTCAACCGGTCGTGAGTACATCAGACGACTGTTGGCAATGATTTGATCGACAAGATGAGTTTTCTCCGTACGTGGTGGCAATGTACCAGCCGAAAAGGCCGGTACAGTCACGCCGTCGATGGCCATCTTTAGGTATATCTGGAAGTTATCTAGATTAACTAAGTCATTAGCGTCAAAGACTGGCTCGTACTCTTTAACCAAGGTGTCGGCATCTTGCGCCCCAACGCGGAAGCTGATCATCGTCCCGACATTGCCAAAGACGGCATTAGAAACGGCTTCCGGCATTTGGGCCGTATATTGGTTGGCCATCGCCAGATTGAGACGGTACTTGCGGGCTTCCGACAGAATAGTCGCAAACGATTCGGTCGCAAAGTTCTGAAACTCATCAACATACAAGTAAAAATCGCGCCGTTCACTTTCAGCCGTATCGACTCGCCCCATCGCCGCCAACTGAATTTTGGTAATCAACATCGAGCCAAGTAGGGCGGAGTTGTCTTCCCCGATCTTACCGATCGATAAGTCAGCTAAGAGTATTTTGCCCTCGTCCATAATGCGGCGGATATCAATAGTCGATTTAGGCTGGCCGACAATGTTGCGAATCGTTGAGGCCGATAGAAACTGGCCGACCTTATTTTGAATCGGGGCGATCGCTTCAGTTCGAAACTTTGGCTCGTACTTCTCAAACTCGTTAATGAAGAAGTCGCGAATGACCGGATCTTTGACTTCGTTGACGACCAGTCGTCGGTAAGCGTTGTCGGTCAATATTCTCATAATGCCCATGAAAGTAGAGTTTGGGTATTCTAAAAGCGCTAAAATAACATTGCGCAAAATGTACTCCAATCGCGGGCCCCAAGAGACTTCGCCGAAAATCTTCTCCATAATGCCGATTACTCCGGAGGCAACAATATTCTTCTGTTCGGGATCGACATTTTCTAATAAATTGAACCCGACGGGGTGTTCGTGATCGGCTGGGTTAAAATAGATCACATCCTGAATTCTGTTTTCGGGGATAAATTCTAGTACATGTTGAATGAGCGAACCGTGTGGATCGACTACGGCCATTCCCCTGCCTTCATTAATATCGTCGATAATCATATTCTCCATCAGCGTCGATTTACCGGTGCCGGTTTTACCGATAATGTACATATGCAAGCGACGATCTTTCCTTTTGATACCAAACCTCTTTACCTGACTACGGAAGTTAGTCTGGCCAAACACTGTTAGCTCGTCGGCCGGCACGACATTTTCTAGTGGCAGATTGGCTGGTGGTTCGCCCTTTTTTGAACCCGCCCAGGCAATCGTCGGGGTCGCCACTGTTTCCGATGGGTAGTGATAAACTGAGGCCAGTTCGGTGATATTAAAAATCATGGTGTGCTCTCCAAAAACTCTACTCGTAAAAAGTTCATGAGCGGCCCGATCGCTGGTAATGTCTTTAGCTATAAAGGCGTTAAGGTTGATAGTATTGAATTGTTTGAAAGCACCGACCACCTGTTCTAGTTTAGCCCGAGCCGAATACTCGTCGCTACCAGCCGCTAAAATTCGAATGTTGGTGGCGAAACCGAGTTTAGTAATTTTCTCTTCGATCGCCTTAATCGCTGCCGACTCCGGCGTGTCTTTCTCGTCCTTTTTCTTGTCGTCTTTTTTCTTCTCTTCGGGAGGTGGACCTGTTAGGGCGTGCTTGGTCAGATCGAAAAGCATGGTCTTTAGCTCGGCTTTTAGTAATTGCCTCAAACCCAACGACTTGAAGCCATCTTTCAGCTTTTTAACCTCGGTTTTACCCAAGTCCTGCCAGTCGTCATCGATTGGTCTGATCAGTACCTGTACCCAAACCTCCTCCTGTTCATTGACCGAGGAGAGAGCGCCAGCAATCGATGAGAGCGGATCAACTTCAAAGTTTTGAAAAGTTTTAATCGGAAAAGCGGTCGGTTTTTTCAAATCAAGTTCAGTAGCGGCAATATGTTTCTCGTCGGTTAAGGTCGTGTAGTCATCGTCAGGCGCGATTTCCCTGATTTCGACAGTAGGATATTGAGCGAAAATTTGACTCGAGACGAAGTCTCGCAAATCCGTCGGCACGTAGGTGTAAAAATTGATGGCGTGGGCTTTGGAAACAATCTCAAAACTAAGGTGGGCCTGTTGCTGGGCGCTAGAGCGGAAAATGCCGTGCATGGCCGCAAACATTTGCTCGGCCGCTTGGGGAGTTCGTTCGTTGTTTTTCGGCACGGAAATGCAAAGTAAGCTGTAAGCGCCTGGCTCCTCCCAATTTATTTTCTTGCGAAATTTGTTGGCCCGATACCACAACATTGTTGCCCCGAATAGAAAGAGGCCGGTGAAGATTAGGTTGATTAACGCTACATTCATGGTTTTGGGGTGGTTACTGGTGATTCTGCTGGTTTAGCAATCGGGGCAAAGACAACTGGTTGCTTGGTATATTTAGCCCGGGTGGACTTTTTGAGCCAATCGGACATCTCAACTGAACCAGGGTTGGCACTTTTGATACCCGAAAGCGAGAACGGCTTGCTTGGAGTCAGATCGATTAGAAGTTTAACATATGCCTGGAACCGATCAAGGTTAGTCAGGTCTTCGGCCGTTAGTCCGGGCATTTCTTTGACTAAATACTCGCCGTCCTCAGCACCGATACGATAGGAAATTAGTGTTCCCACATTACCAATAACGGCGTCACGAATATGTTCGGTCAGTTGGGCGAAATACTGATTGGTGACATTAAGATTGAGGCGATATTTGCGAGCTTCGGCCAATATCGTCGCGAAAGTATCGGTTGTAAAGTTCTGAAACTCATCGACATAAAGATAGAAATCTTTCCGCTGTTCTTCGGGCGTATCTGCCCGACTGAAAGCCGCGACTTGGATTTTTGAAACCAAAATTAAGCCCAATAGATTTGAGTTAATCTCGCCAATTTTACCTTTGGCGAGGTTGACGAACAAAATCTTGCCGGAATCCATCAATTCCCTTAGGTCAAAAGAGCTTTTGGTTTGTCCGATAATATTACGCATCAAATCGTTGGTCATAAATCGGCCAAACTTAGAGATGAAATAGTTATACATCTCCGATTTGTGAAAGTCGGCCGTTTTGGCTAGCTGTTGCTCCCAGAAGGCTTTGACAACCGGGTCTCTGACAAACGAAACTGATTCCTCTCGGAAAGCGTCGTCGGTAAAAAGACGGGGCAAATCGATTAAGCTCCCTCCTTCGGGGCGACTCATCACCGTCAGGGCGGCATTGCGCGCCCAATGCTCCCACTGGGGTCCAACGATACCAGTCCGGTTCGGGTCGAACAGTTTGTAGAATATCTCGATTACTTCCTGAATTAAGAAGTCTTTTTCTTCGGGTTTGGTGTATTCAAGTAGATTTAAGCCAAGTGGAAATTTGATATCGGACGGGTCAAACACAATCACATCATTAGCCCGGTGCGTCGGCACTTTCTTTAATAGCGACTCGATGGCGTCGCCAAGTGGATCGATAAAGCAAAGCCCTTTGCCGTTATGCATATCCTGCTCGATCATCATCTCAAAGAGCGTCGTCTTACCAGTACCAGTTTTGCCAATCATAAAGATATGACGACGGCGGTCTTCGTCCTGAAGTCGAACTAGATTTTTTTCGCCTCGATAATTACTTTCGCCAATGACCACTCCCTCTTTGGGCAAGTTTGGTGGTGATGGCAAAGTTTTGGCCAAGACCCATTTCATCCCCGGGACTTCGCTGAAACGATTTGGGAAGTGATAAATACTAGCCAACTCCTCGACATTCAAAATCATCTTTGGCGCGCCGGAAAACAGTCGGAGCAGATAATCGCGTGAAATTCGTTTTTGTTCGATCTGGCGGTATTTCAGACTATTTAATTGCGGTGAGTAAAACTGGGAAAAGGAGCTAATCAATGCCTTGGTGTTTTCTTCGGCTGCCGTCGGAGTGTCGCCAGTTGCCAGCACTCGAATGATAGTTTCGAAGCCAGTTTTATTGCCTTTTTCTTGAAGGGCTTTTAGCAACTCCTCTTGCGCTGGCGAGCGCTGGGTTTGCTTTGAGATTTCTGTCGGTGGGGAGGTTTTTATTGCTTCACCAATGGTACCAAGAACTCGAGCAGTACCAGTCCGGTTAACGAGGTGCATTTTATTTGCGACAACATGGCCGCTGGCAATACCAGTGTGCATCCGCCAATTGTCGCTAATCGGCCGAATCAGCATTTGAATTGTAGCGGCGCCCGAGCCCTGCAATTTGGTCAGCGCTGTCGTTAGAGTATTAAGCGGATCAGCCTCAAGATACTGATAGGTCTTGAGGGGGAGGACAAAGTTCTTACCTTGTTCGAATACAACGCCCGAGACATGTTCTTGTTCGCTAGTGAAGACCTTCGGTGGGACACCAATGACTATTTGAGCATTGTGGAAAAAACTGTGAACCTGTCGTTCAACGATCGTTCGAATCCGCTTTGGACAGATAATTCCAAACGAAATCACGCCACCGACTGAATAGATTTCAAAGCTAATGTGAGCGGGGGTGCTAAAAAGCCAGTCGATAAAATGACGCTGGTGAATTATTGTTGTTAGCGCCGAGTAAAATTGTTCTGTCGGCGCAATCAAACCCTTGAAGTCTTTGACGGGTTCGTTGGCGGCGTGCGGATCGATGGTCGCTTCTTTCGGCAGCGACACCAATAGACAAACTAAAGAGTTAACATCGCCTAGCGCATCCTTTTTCTGCCAATAACGGAAAAACCACATTAGCGCCAACGGCAGGATGACAATCGCGGCTAAGATGGTGTAGATAAGATAGGTCGGCAGAAAGTCACTCATTGACTTCTTGCTTCCCTTTCAAACACTGCGTCGACCGTATCTTGGTCACGCAGCGTATTTTCACCTTTAGGAATTTCCTCAAAACCCACCGTCTGGTCGTGGCTATGAATCACAGGCTCTCCGTCAGATGGTAATCTCGATTCTGGAGAGGATACTGATGGAGCCGGTGTAATTTCAGGAGTGGCAGACGGTAAACCAGCCGGATTGTGTTCGAAACTAGAAGAGCTATCGTCCCCCGGAAATTCCGGTGCCACTTTTATTTCGGGCGCCCCTGTTTGGAACTCTGGCCGCTTTCCCCTCTCCACCATCAGTTAAATATACCAGAAGTTGAGTTGTTAAGTGAGGTAGTCTTTAAAGCGTTTAGTGAAGCTATCGTCAGCAATCGACTGCCGGATTTGGCGCATGAGATCAAAAATAATCCAGAGGTTATGGATCGACAATAGACGCATCCCGAGGGTTTCGTTAATCATTATTAAGTGCCTTAGATAGCTAGCCGAGTACACCTGGCAGGTGGGACAGCCACAATTCTCGTCCAGTGGCCCCGTCTGTTGGGCGTATTTGGCTCGGCGAATATTTTCCCGACGGTAGTCAGCTGTCCAAAAAGCACCGTGTCGAGCTAAGCGAGTTGGTAAGACACAATCAAACATATCGATACCACGATGAATCATTCGAATTAGATCGACTGGTTCTCCCACACCCATCAGGTAGTGCGGCCGGTCTGGATCTAAGTCTGGGGCAATGAAATCTACCGCCGAAAGCATGTTTTGCTTGTCCTCCCCCACCGACACCCCACCGATCGCAATCCCGTCAAATGGCAATGTTTGAATGTCTTTCAGCGACTTCTTTCTCAGATCTTCGTTTAGACCGCCCTGAATTATTCCAAACAACCCTTTACCCCGAGCTCGTCGCCCTTCAAATTCCTCGGGGCGACCATGAACTGGGTCGAATGGTCGAAGGGCTATTCCCTCTTTTTGCCAATGGTCGCTCGATCTTTTTGCCCACTCCCCCGTTCTTTTGACCGCGGCGTACAAGCGTTTCTCGGTTGCAGGATACGGAGCACAGTCGTCTAAGACCATGACGATATCACTGCCAAGCTTGAGCTGGATATCGATAACCGATTCCGGGGTAAAAAATAGTTTCTTGCCGTCGAGATGAGAAAAAAACCGCACCCCTTCGTCAGTAGTCTTGGCACTTTTCGAACGAGTAGCACCCAATGAAAAAGCTTGGTAACCGCCGGAATCAGTCAAAATCGGACCGGGCCAGTTCATCCATTTTTGTAAGCCGCCTTCAGCGGCGATCAGCTCTTCACCCGGTCGTAGGTGGAGATGGTAAGTGTTGCCTAAAATAATTTCTGCTCCCAAAATTTTTACCTCTTCTGGAGAGAGCGTCTTGACCGCTCCTGCCGTCGCAACCGGCATAAAAACCGGCGTTTGCACCTCACCGTGAGGTGTTTCGAGTTTCCCTAGTCGAGCTAACGTTCCGTTGTTTTGTTTTAATAGAGTAAACTTCATTTCATTTTTAGCGAGGACCAGGGGGCCTAGTTGCGAGGCGGCCCCCTAGCCCCTCGCACTCCCTACCCCCGCACGCTACCCACAGGGGTGTTGTGAAAATTACGCTTGGGCGCATAATTTTCAGTTATTGATAGCCTGTGCTGGCTGGAGTCTGGTGGCTTCGACCAGTGTGTCGTCGGCAAAGACCAGGCGATAAATATCGGCAAAATCGCAAGGGACATCTCGAAACCCAACTCCCAAATATTCGGCGATAACGTAGCCGATGATGTATTGATGGGTAACGGCGACCACCTGCTCGCCCCGATGGTCTCGCAAGACAGTTTCAAAAATTGACTCTCCCCTCTCCCCTGCTTCTTGGCGCGGTTCGGTAGAGTAAATCTCAGATAATTGTTTAGTAATCACTAGGTCGTCTTTTAAACCCACTTCGGTCCGGATTATATCGGCCATATCGCGGCAACGATCGAGCGGGCTGGAGTAAATTGCTGTTGGCTGAAATTCCGCCAAGTATCGCCCGACGGCGACAGACTGTTCGCGACCAAGTAGTGTCAGCTGTCGCTGACTATCAAGATTGGCTTGTTGGCTGTAACCGTGATCGGTCTGGCCATGACGAACCAAAAAAAGAATCGTCTGTGATTTTTCAGACATATTTAAATCTTACCAGTAACACCCTCGAGCGTACAGGAGCGCCTTAGGCGATTTCGCCGGTTGGTTCCATGACTTGAGCGTGCTCGTTGTCGTGGCAGTCGCACTCCTTCATCATTTCACCGTTTTTTTCACAACCCTCGGTATCGCAAGCTTTCTCGTCTATCGCCGAGCCACCGCAACCACCTGGGCAAGCGTAATGTTTGTCCATTGTATTCACCTCCCTTCTATTCTATCTATTGTTTTAACTTTATCGCCCCCGCATGTAAAGAGCGAAAAGCAACACCGCCACCAAGGCGAACCAGAATAAATTGATATTACTGATATCACTCATCTCTTTTGTACATACTAGCGTTCGTAGGTTTTTTCCTGACCGCTAAACCCAGCCACTGCGGTACATTTTTTCTTGGCGAATTGTTCCACTCTCAACTCGCGAGCGCTGGTGAGCTGGAATAAGACACAGCCACCAAGCTCACTTTCACTTATCTTCAATTTTAGGTCGTGGGCTAATTTCATATTGTCCCACATCTGTCCGTCGGGCTTGTAGTAGCGCGACACGTAAAGTTCGTATTTTGTTAGCGCCGACGCCACACCGACAGTAGCAGGGTCAATCGGGTTCTTGGCAGTGAATTGTTTGGCTTCGCCACCGTTCCAACTCCCAAATGAAATTACTGTTGCTGAATTGTCGATATACTCCGGCGCAATCGCTAAATGCCCCGCCCAGTAACCTTCGCTGCCTCCGCCTGGCCCGGCATAACCGCCCGAGTCTTTCAAAAACCAGCTGCCGATCAATTTGCCGTCAATGTCGTAGTCAATCCGGCCAGATAATGGAGCGGTGGTACGAATGTATTTCGCTAATGCTTTTACTTTAATCTCGGGCGTATAGTAATCGAGCGGATCGGCGGTGTAGATTTTCCAGATTTCGCTTTCGTAACTCTTCGGGTTAACGAAATTTTTCAATGGCTTGGTGGTGTCCCAGACTGCAAAATCCAAAGTTTGGCCGCCAATTCGTCCGACCAAATCCCCTGCCTTAACATCAATATTGAACTGGCGACTGTCGACGGCGGTTTTCAGTTCCGGCGTCAAACTCGTTACCAAGTCGTAGTAGTACTGAAAAGTACAGGTCATCGTGAAAACAAAGCGATATTCCGTTCCTCGTTCGTTTGTACGGGGTTGGATGTCGACTATCTTCGAATCGGCCATAGCGTAAACCGGATAGGTGTCGCGCGGCGAATTGAAGATCGTCGGCGAAAAGTATTGATGATCAATGGGGGTAACATGACCGCCAACCATTAATCCGTAAGGCAGAATCATAGCGTAATCCGGCTCGTCCATCGGCAAGCGAGTTAGCACGCCCGGCCCCTCGCCCTTGCAGTTGTTGTTAGTTAGCATTTTACCGGCCGCAACCGCAATACTGTCTTTTTGGCTCTGGCCACTATCAGCCGAAGGAACGTTAACCCTTGAACCATTTTGTTGGCTTCGTGATTTGCTCCAGACCACTCCACTAATGATTACTATAACCACCACAACCCCAATTACAATCCACCAAATCTTTTTCATGGTCTCCTAGTTTACCGCATCGTTTATGTCGCCCACCCAATCATTGTACCAATTCTCATCTCGCTCTTGGTTGAACTGTCGGCCATCGGGGCCGTACTGGCACGGTGCGGCGTCACGGGTTGCTTTAGTAATGGCAAAGTCGTCAGCTGAATCGACGTCAAAAACAGAAAACTTGGCTAGGGTATCGCTGTCCATATGAGCAAAGGCCGATTCCAGAGCGGCGTACGGGCTGTTCCACTTGTCGATTTTCTTGGGGAATGACCCCATCTTGGCATAGACAACGTCAAAGGCATAATACGGTGGGATTAGCTCGAGAGAGACATAGCCAAGCAGTTCTCCCGCCTTAACTGCGTTACCTTCTTTCAGGCCATCGAGCGGCTCAATGTGCAAAAAGGAAAAACCCCAATCACTGCGAGCGCCGAGGCCCTTGGACTTGCTTACGGTCAGGTCCCGCGAAGCCGGATCACGATCACTAAAATCTTCGTCGCCTTTATAGATGTCGCTGACAAATCCATCGAACGGCGCGTACAATTTCACTAGTCGCCGAGCCGAGGTGGATTCTTTTTTAAGATAAAGATAGTGCTTCATATTACTTCTGGTTTCTGAACCGTCTTGCGGGACGACGATGTGCCCCTGACAACTGCGAAATTTAGTAATTGCGGCAATCTTATCCAGATCAACAAAATTCGCCGTGATTGTCGGCGCTTCACCATTTTCGGTACTGCTGGTTGCTGTTTGAGGATTGGTTTGTCGTTTATACACCTCTCCGCCGATCAAAAAGAGCACCACTAAAACGACGAACGCTATTACAATCCACCAAATCTTTTTCATTTATTTATCGTAACAAAATTTACTCGTTCCGGTGACTTCCGCAGAAATACGCTTATTACTCGGCCAGCAGTTGCGAGAATTTGGATTTGACTTTTTGCAGCTTAGGATTAATGACCACCTGGCAGTAGCCGGTGTTTTGGTTGCGTTGATAATAGCCGGGATGTTCGGCTTCGGCCGGATAGAACTTTTCTAGCGGCTTAATTTCGGTGACAATCGGCTCGCCAAATTCCGACGAGTCGTTCAGCTCGTCAATAAATTTCCGGGCGTCGGTTTCCTGCTCGAGCGTTGTGAATAATATGAGTGATCGGTACTGCGAGCCAATATCCGCGCCCTGCTGGTTAGGCGTTGTGGGGTCGTGCGTCGCAAAAAAGACTGTGAGCAAATCAGAAAATTCAATTTTCGCTGGATCGAATTCGACCTTGACCACTTCGGCGTGATCGCCAATAGTCTGATAGCTCGGATTATCTGTCGTCCCGCCAGCATAACCCGGCTCGACCGATTCCACCCCCTTGAGCATTTTAAAAATCGCCTCGGTGCACCAGAAGCATCCGCCACCAAACACAATCGTCTCAGTCATTTGAATAGAATATCAAAACTTCGACAGCACAGCTCTATTTACCCCACCTAGTGAATAGTCCTTCCAGCCTTACGGCCGGAGTGTTCCGGCAAAAACCTGCCAGGCCAATAAAGACTTGGCGACCAAGCTTAAGATAATAAACGCTCGCTCGCCGTAGAGGTAGTCGCGCCAACGGCCGATTTGCTTGTACTGCAGGAACATATTAATCGCAAAGCAGTTGAAGAAAACGAAGATTGAAACGTAAATCCAGTAAACGAATGTTGGTGGTTGAGCGCCGCTAAATCGGCTGCTCCAGTAAAAACCCAAGGCAATTATTAGCCACGGAATTACTCCAGCAAACGAGCCGAGTTTGAATGCTAGCCAATTCGGCTTGTCGCCGCGCTCGAGCACACCCAAATTGTGCGTTTCCATCATCAGGCCCATCATATTCATCGCCGCGCCGAGGCCAAATATCAGCACTAAGGTACCGAAATCATATATTCCCACCAGCATGGCGATGGCGATCAGCATTATCGACGCTGAGATCGAGTACTCCCACCAACGAGCTTTGTTCAGGCCGCGCAGGAGATTGGCATTGTAGTTTTTGTTGTAGTAGGTGGCGATCGAAAGGTGGGCAAAAGCCGAGATAAAGAAAAACGCCGCCACAAGCCAGGCGAGCGACATTCGAAATAGTTCGCTCGAGGCCGGCAGGAGCGATTGTGTTGCGACATCAAATGTCAGATAGCTAGCATTGACGGGTACTGTGAAGTTGGTGCTCAAGAGTAGAATTGCCACGCCTTGCGCCGCATGTAAGAAAAACATCACCCGGTTGAATGTGCGCAGTTTTTTAAGTTTTGTTTGCGTTTCGTCCATTAGTTTAGTGTAGCAAAAACCGCCCGGAAAGGCGGTTTCTGCGTTTCTAAACTAGAGACTAATTTATTTTAGTTCAACCGTTGCGCCGGCTTCTTCAAGCTTTTTCTTGGCTTCTTCAGCGTCGGCCTTCTTCATGATACCGAGTTCTTTTGGAGCGGCGTCAACGAGATCCTTAGCTTCTTTAAGACCTAAGTCTTGTTTGATTTCACGGACGGCCTTAATGACGGCGATCTTTTGCTCGCCAGAGGCGGTCAGGACAACATTGTATTCCGACTTCTCTTCGGCGGCTTCGGCGGCTCCGCCGGCGGCTGGAGCAGCACCTGCAGCCATAACTGGCATCGCGCTCACACCAAACTTCTCTTCCACACCCTTAACCAATTCCGAGAGTTCCATTACGGATAGCTCGGAAATCTGTTCTAATAATTTTTCAACTTTTTCTGCCATTTATTTCCTTTCTTAACTTTCTTTTATTTCTTCTTTGCTTTCTTCTTGGACTTCTTCCGACTTCGCCACTACCTCTTCCTCCGCTGAAGCTTCGACGGACTGGTCGTCGGACGAGTCTGACTCCTCTGCCTTCTCTTCGGCAGGCTCGGTAGGAGTGTCGACTAGTTCCGTTTCTGCAGTTGGTTTATCCTGAGCAGATTCGACAATCTCACTGTTTCCAGCGGGGTCGAAGGATTCTTCAGCAGCTTCTGTAACTGGCTCGTCAGCTGGTTTCTCTGATGTTTCTGGCGCTTCAGCCGCAACTGGCTCACCGCTAGCCGACTTGACTGCCTCAATCACAAAGGCCAGCTTCTGAATTGGGAAGTTCAAAGAATATGCCAAACCACCAATCAAACCGTTTAGGCGACCAACCAATTGTGCTTGCAGGGTTTCTTTGTTTGGCAAAGTTGCCAGAGTTTTGATTTGCGAGGCGTCAAAGAAATTGCCATCAACCCAGCCACCCAATACTTCCAGCGTTTCAGTTTCTTTGGCAAATTCCACTAAGGTTTTGGCGGCGATTACTTCGTCCTCAAAACCGTAGGCCAAAGCCAAGGTCTTTTGCGGAATCTCCAATTCTTTGCCAATGTTTTTCAAAATGATGGCGAGCAAAGTGTTGGAGATCATTTTTACTTTGGCGCCGCCCTCAAAAGCGCGAGTGCGCAGGGTGTCGTTGGCCTTCATATTTAGGGCGGTGTAAGCAAAGACCAAAGCAATACGAGAGTTTTGCAACTCCTCTGTTAGTTTGGCGACTAGGTCTTCTTTTTGGGCTCTTAAGATAGGCATTATTGTTTAAGTCTAAAGTTCCAAAACTAAAGGCTGATTTATGTTTCAAGTGACAAATTTCATTTGAAAATGAAATAGCCGCGTCAAAGACCGGCATTTTTGGTTCTTGCCTCGGTAGGACTTACGACTTGTTCCGCCTGCTGGCAGAGGTCACCTACTGTCTTTGGACTTAATGATTATGCCACTATTTAAAAAATACGTCAACCCATTCGACTTTGCTCAGGGTAAACAGGGATTGATTACAGATGCTTGGAAAGCTATAATCTCTCCATAACTAGCTACGGCTAGCGCGGAGGCAAATGATGGTAAAGATGCTCCTCAATCGGGCAGCGAAAGTCGGAGAGATTTCACGGAAGTATTTAAAGATGCAAGCCGATCTTATACTGCTCGTTCACTATCTTCACAACACTGTGAGTTTCGACCAAGATCTTCAACGGGAGATTATGGCCATCGACTTCGGATTACCGGAAGATGACATGCTGACAATCATCTGTCGTGATAGTGAGGACGTCGAAAAGGTTGTGAGCGCTCTCGCAGCTAAAGCTCACTTAACTTGCGTTCAGAAGCTGTGCGAGGTAGGCACCCAATCTCTCGAAATCCCGTTCTACCGTGGGCGTACCAACGACTTCGGTACGTATCCAAGTTTTTTTGTCATGGACGATCCGACGTTTGGTGTAATTCTGACAATAAAGGGAGGGGTTACAATCAGATTCTGAACCTTCCTGCCTTCCCGCGCCCGGGCATCTGCCTCTGGCGCGGCTTTTTTATTTACCCTCAGCCCACTCGACAGCTCGGGGTAGAAGGGGGTTGACCTTCTCTCTCGAAGATGGTAGTATTGCTCCAAGCGAATTTCGCACAGGAGGCAAATTTTGCGAGTTACGGCATTAGACGCGACGATCGCACTGTACGAAAATCCGGTCCTTGTCGACATACAGCCGAAGGGCTGGCTCTCTGCACTTTACGAACTACGCGAACAATTCAATCGGTTCAACAAGCCCTCCGAACTCGGGAATAACATCCACGAGGTGCATATCGAAGTGAACGGAACATTTGGAAGCTTCGCCATTCACTTTCAGATGACTCGCGATTCTGCTAATAAGTGGCAGTACGAGCTGTCTGATCTTCTTTCAGATTTGCTCGGTGTAACCTTCGAAAGGGCTGGTAGTTACCGGATTGCAAACTGGAGGGATAACATAGAAATCTGTGCAAACTGACTCACCAAGGAAAAACCCAAACTTGCTGCCGCCTCGTTCCGCATCCGCGGGCTTGGCGGCTTTTTTTATTGAACCGTCAACAAGGCGTCGAGGTGTTCCTGGCTAACTCGGCCGGGAAAATAGTATTTAATTTTGCCGTTAATGACAAAGTAGGACGCAGGCATCGTTGCCTCCCAGCTCTGGAAGGTCGAGCCGTCGGTATCGTAATAAGTACCAGTCGTCACATTAAGTGAGGTAAGTTTTTCCTCGGCGTCTTTTGGTTCGTCTTTGGTATCAATCAATATCACCGCGACTTGACTCTGACTTTTGGCAAAATTATCTAGCACTGGCAAACCGGTATCGCATTCGCCGCAGTTAACGCTCCAGAAAGTCACTAGAGTTGGTTTGAAAAAAAGCGTTGATAAATCAACTTTTTTACTGTCTTCGTCGGTGACAGTTGCTGCCGGAGGGGCTATCTCGACAATCTCAAATTGTTTTAATAGCTCCGGACCCACTAGGGGTTTATTGGTTGGCGATGAGTTTCCCAGCGTTTGCATGACAAAAGCTAGCGCTACTAGGCCGATGAGAAAGCCGATTGGCGCGACCAATCTTTGTACCATTAGTTAGAACTTGCTTAGATCGAGCGGGATTGATGGGGCGATTGAAGCAGTGATAAAAGCACTGTTGAGGCGGGATTTCGGATAGATTGCCATGACGACTTTAGCGTTATCGGCCAGTTTAGCATCTTCCCAGGAAACCTTGCCGATGATTTGGTGAACGATGTTGCTGGCGTCAACACGATATTCAGTCTTGCCGCTCTTAATTTCCTCCATCACTTTTTTCGGATCGTTAGTAACGGTGCCGGATTTAGGGTCGGGCATTTTACCTTTTGGACCCAAGATCTTGGCGATTTTCGCCACTTTCGGCATCAACTCCGGTGAAGCGATACAGATATCAAAATCCATTTTTTTGGTCTTGGCGATCTCGTCGATCATCTTTTCGTCCAAGACGACGACTTTCTTTTCCTTGCCAGTACCGTGAGGCAAGTGGACAACGCCGCGGCTCGATTCGGTTGAACCCTTAGCTTTTTTCTTATTTAAACGAAGGTGAATTTCAACAGAACCGTCGAATTTGGACATTGATAGTTCTTTAACTAAAGTCAGAGCTTCGGCGAGTTGGTAAAGTTTCCCTGGTTCGACTTTGGCGCGGGCGGCGAGGTATTTCTTGGAGCGGCGGCTCTTGCTCTCAACTTCTTTGGTAGCGGCGATCTTCTCGCTTTTAGCGGCCTGACGCTCGGCCTTGGCCTCTTTTTTCCGTTCCAGTTTTGATGGCTCGGCCTTGTTTAACGCACTGGCCGATTCGTTGCCGACATGAATGGCCGCTACTTCGGCCGGTATGGCTTGATCTAGATCAGCCCCTTCTTCAACCGCTGTCTCCTTTTCTGCTTCTTCGTCGACATTGCCAGCTGACTCATCAAAACTGGCCTCGGCTGAATGATGAGGCATAATTTCTGCCTCGGCCTCCGCTAGCTTCTCTTCCTCGACTGGTTGATTAATTGTTTTTGGTCGTGCCATTGAATGTTGTTACTTGTAATTGCTTGTCTTTGAGAGATTGTACCAGGAAATCGGCAACTCGGTCAATAATTAACGGCAGCACTCCCGCTTCTTCTGGCGTAAAATCGCTCAAAACATAGTCGGCCAAGTCGATGTTCGTATTTTCTGGACGCCCAACACCAACCCGGATCCGCCAATAATCCGGACCGATCGCTTGGTCAATAGATTTGATACCGTTGTGGCCACCGCTAGTGCCTCCCCGCTTGACCCGAACTTCTCCAAACGGAATCTCGGTGTCATCGTGGACAACCCAGATGTCGCTGAGGTCAATATTGTGCTTTTTCTGAACCTTCGCCACGGCAGTACCAGATTCGTTGACATATGTTAGGGGGGCAATCAACTGAAAGTCGTCACTTTTGGCCGCCTCGGCTGGTATATACTTGTCTTCGTTTAATTGAAGCTCCGATCTCTTGGCCAACGCGCCGATCGTTAAAAATCCCAGATTGTGCCTGTTCTTATCGTATTTCTGCCCAGGATTCCCTAAACCAACAACGAGGATCATGACTTCTCCATCTCTAAAAGCGGGTAGACATCTAAGGCCAGTTCCTCGTAAGGATGGGCACTTTTAATTGCCTTAATAACAGAGTCTAGACTGTCTCGGGGGCAGACCGTCTCAATTCTTTCTTCTTCAACTGCCTCTATTTTTCCGACGGAACCAATTTTAGGACTAGCTGCTGCCGTTGGAAAAAATCTACCTATACCCTTAGACGAAAAAGTGCAGTGCTCGTACTTGCCGATCTTTCCTGCACCGGCATCACCCATTGCTTTCCTAACAACTTCGGCGTGTGTTGTTGGGACAGTAATTACGATTTTTACATTCGAGTCTGACATTTTGACTTTTAACTTTTGAGCTACCCTTACATTCCCGGGAAGTTCATATCCTTAAGTAGCGGTTGCATTCGAGCCGCCGACTCGCTTTGCGCAGTTGCCAGAGCTTTCGCAACTGTTTCTTTGATGATATCTTCCAGCTCTCTTTTCTTGCTGGGCTCTAGCATATGCTCACTAATATCAATTGAGACGATTTTCATTTCTCCACTGACCACAACCGTTACTTCGCCGTTAGCCGACTTACCCTCAACCTCAAGGTCTTTGAGTTCCTTTTGCATCTGCTTGGCTTTCTTGGCCAGAGAATACATATCCTTCATTTGTCCAAATTTTGGTAGTTCCATGTTTATCCTTTCTTTAAATTAGCGAAGTATTTTATATTTGCTTCAATTATGTTCTCTAAGTGTCCGTCAAGAATATCGTCAACGCCGGAGGTCTCGTAGCCACTCCGCAGATCCTTAACCATCTGGTATGGCTGAAGAATATATGAACGAATCTGATTGCCCCAGCTGGCCAGAACCGGCTCGCCCTTATGATTTTGGTTGGCGATGCGTCTCTTCTCATCGTCTAGTAACTGAAGCTTCCCCTGAAGAATCTTAAGCGCTTGAGCCTTATTTTGCAATTGGCTACGCTCGTTTTGACAGGTAACAACAATTTTGGTGGGTAAGTGGGTGATTCGGACCGCCGAGTCGGTGGTGTTAACGCCCTGACCGCCGTGTCCACCAGCACGGTAAACATCTATTCGAATCTCCTCGGGCTTGATTTCAATCTCTCTGGCGTCCGCCACTTCGGGGACGACCTCGACCAGGGCAAACGAAGTGTGCCTGGCTTTGGCAGCATCAAACGGACTAATCCGGACTAATCGATGAACACCGTTCTCGGCTTTGAGCTTGCCATATGCTCTGAACCCTTCGATTAGTAGGGTCGCGCTTTTGATTCCCGCCTCCTCACCGTCGGCTTGATCGAGTAGGGTGACTTTGTAGTCGGCTCTTTCGCCGTAGCGAGTGTACATCCGAGCCAACATCTCCGCCCAATCTTGGGCATCGACGCCACCCGAGCCGGAATGAATGCCGACAAAACAAGAAGAATCGTCGTGATCGCCGGAGAAAAAAGCCTCAGTTTCCAGCTTTTCTAACTCTGCATCTGTCTCGGCTAGCTCAAATTCCGCCACAAAGTCCTGCAGATGCTTCAACTCTTGGGTTAGCTTGGCCGCTCGCTGGTGTTCCTGCCAAAAAGACGGCGTCGCCATTTCGGCCTCGATGTGTTTAATCCGCGCTGACTTTTCGTCAATCCGTAAAGTTTCGGCCAACTCCGCTTTCCGTTCCTGATTGCTCATGTATCTATTGTATCCGTTAACCAACAAAAAATCTTGAGTCAAAAGAAAAAGACCTCTTGCGAGGTCATTTTCTTTGTCTTGAGGCCGAAGCCTTTCGACAACTCTTAGCGGTTAGGCCAAGAGACTTGCTTCCTTTTTGGCCAACGCGAAGCGTCGAGCCGCAAGGGCAAACATAGCCATAGCACCTGGCAACAGGGCCGTTTCGGCACCGGTTGCAGGCAGGCTTTTTACTGACTTGGTTGTAACAACCTTGGCAGTAGTGGAGCAAGCAGCTTTGGCGGCAGCAGCTGAACTAGCTGAAGAGCTAGAAGCAGCGGCGGCAGCACTGGCTGAAGCGCTAGGACAGTCCTTCTTGTCTGAGGCGACAATTGTTTTGCCACCCGCAGAAGCTGAAGAGCTGGCGGCGCTAGAAGCGCTGGAACCCGAGCTTGATCCACTTGAGCTAGAGCCGGCAGAACCGGAGCTAGCCGCGGCACCATTGGCAACCGCAGCTGAACTCGAAGAGCTAGCAGCAGATGCACTAGAGGCACCGTTACCGGATGAAGCTGAAGCAGCGCCTGATGCACCACTCGAAGCGGCAGCACCACCGTTACCGTTAGAAACGACGACAGAAGAGCTGGTTGAGCTTGTAGAACTTGAGCTTGTCGAAGCGGCAAACACCGTTCCGGCAAAGCCAGTTGCGACAATAACTCCAAGAATTGAAATAATTACTTTATTCATTATTATTCTCCTTTACTTATATTCATCTACATTCCCAACCAATCGACCATTAGTTAGGCATGGGATGAGGCCAAATCACACAGCGCTGTGTGATTTGGCCAGGATAGCGAACTAGGCTGCGACTTGCAACCAAGTCCGCTCAAAGAAGAGAACCAATTCAGGCATTCCGCCCGAACCGGTTCCTGTCGTGTCGTTGCCGCCTCCGCCAGCAGCGCCGCCAGCAGACGATCCGCCAGAGCCAGAAGTACCGGCTGCGGAGGTTGGCGTCGCCGACGTCGAGGACGACGAAGACGAGGATGAAGCAGCCGCTGCCGCTGCACCATAACCATTGCCACCCGCTCCTCCTTGCGAGGAGGTGTTGATGGATAGGTTGTCCGCCCGACGAACGAGTTGTCCGATCGGGAAAGCGGCAACGCGCAGGAAGTCTAGGAAGTTGTCCCAGAAGGACTTCACATACTCCCAGCGATGTCCTGCGCCCTCGTTTCCAACGACCGTCAGCTTGTACCGGCCGCGCTCCACCGGCGGCAGGTTGAGCTCCACATTGCCGAGGGTTGGAATCAGTTGCTGAACGATGACATTTTCACGGACCGTGACAGCATATGGTTTCAGTATTTCCACTCTCTGGACGACGATCCGGTCTTGCGACCAGTCCGGGATCCAGAGCGTCACCCGGAAGGGTGACGGCAGCGGGTTACCGCAATGCTGCGCCCAACGCACAGTCGCGTCAACCAACCAAATGCCACCTTGGCGAGTTTTGGAGTTGACCGTCGAAATGAGCTTCTCGCCTTTGGCGAGCTTGCCGGTGCGAGTGTGCACCTTCCCTTTCGAATCCCGAAAAGCTAGTTGAAGCTTCGGGATATCGTAGTTGAAGGCAAACGAGATCACCTCGTCGGCCTTCTCCTTCGGAGCATAGCCAGCAAAAGCCGGCAAGAGCTCATTGGCGATCCCGCTTGAGGTCATACCCCCAGCTACGAACTGGTCCTTGGATAGATCCAGGTACTCGCCTTCGTTCTGAGCAAAGACCGGAATGACGAGACTCGCGGCCAAAGCCGCGAGTAAAACTTTCAGGAGTTTCATGTCCTTACCTATTCTCCTTGCGGCCGTTCGGCCGCCGTACAGTGTGACCAGCCGGGTCGAAGTCGACCGGAACGGTCACCGAGATCCAGTATCGACCGATCCCGTGAACAGTCTCGACTACTTTGGCCTTGGCAACCGACCTTCCGGCCGAATCCACCAATTCCATTTCATCACCCAGTTTGGGCCAATCCTCCTGCCGCAGTTGGCATTTGATTGGTAGGTAGCGCTGCCCCAAAGGCATTGTTCTCGGCTGAGTATTCAAGGCAACTTGCCGACGGAGCTCGTTGAGCTCGTCTGTTGCCTTCTTCAACTCAACTAGCAGCTGTTCGCGCTCTTGCGCGGCAGCGGCTTTGCCCTCACTCGCTCCCTGCTCGTAGGACTGCTTGATCGCAGCTTCGAGCTGGGTAGTGGACAAGACTTCACCTTTCGCGGTATTGGCCGCTGGAGGCGGGTCTGTCTCCTCAAGGATAAATTGCGTTGCTGGCGCAGCGCTTCGGTTTCGGTCCAGTTTGCCGTTACCGTCCTTAGACAGAAAGTAAATCTCGACGGTATTCTTGCCAACGGCAAGCCGCCGTAAATCGACTTTCTGATTCGCGTCGCTCTTCAGCCACGGAATCACCAACTCGCCACCCTTTCTTGGGTTGCCCTGCAGAGCGGGGATGAACCCGGCGTCGACATCGAACTCGAATTCGTAAGTCGGCGCATTCCATTGAGCGATGTTGACACCGTTGAACCGCATGACTGCGGGACCTGGTGTCCGGTCAGCTGTCATTGGTAATCCTCGGAAGAGGATCTTCTGGTGCCCGTCTTCGTCGTCGAAAAGCGCGACGGAGACTTGGCCGACATCCTCCCAGGTTTTCTTGTATCGCCCCGCGAATGCCTGAGTGGCAACCAACAGGGCGACGATGATCCATAGTACTTTTCTCATATCCACCTCGCCCCTTGCGGGGCTCATATCGTAGTCGTTGATGTAAACAAACGCGTCAAGCGAATGCGTTCATCAGCGCCGTCTCAGCCAGGAAAAGGGAAGGAGGGAAACCGTCGAGAAGCCCGAGGGCAACTCATGTGACGGCTCTCCCAAATCCCAGCCGAGACGGCGCCGACGAATTTCGGTCGCTTAACGTACGGTGAGAATATACCTTAATTATATAAGGAAGTCAATAGTTTTCAGGTAATAAATATATACTATCTCGGAATGTAGCGCGAGCCAGAATCGGTGTCTTCTACCTCGTAACCCAATTGCTCGATTTCTGTCCGGCGGTTGTCGGCAGTGAGGAAGTCTCTGCTGGTTCTGGCTTCTTGCCGTTCGTCAGTGAGTTTCTTGGCTTGAGGATTATCTTCGATCGCCACGAACTTTAATCCAAAGATGTCAAACAGTTTCTCGAACTGCTCTCGGCTTAAATCCTTGGCGTACTCCGACCACAAGTCTAGGGCTCGATGAGTATCGAGGTCGTCGGATATTGCGTCAATTATACCTGTAAACTGCTCCTCGTCTCCTCCGACCTTCGCAACCATGTAAGCGCTGAAGAGTTTGGAGCGGAGTGCTATCCCTTGAGTCATCGATTCTCGGGTGTAATCAAACGGTTGGCGGTATGGTGTTTGGAAAAAGGCCAAACGGATTTCATTAGCAGAATAGTCCTTGAGGGCGTCGGTTACACGAACGGTGTTACTGAGCGATTTGCTCATCTTGCGCCCATTTACTGTCAGCATCCCCGAGTGAATCCAGTAATTAGCCAGAGGTTGGTCGGTTTTGGCCTCGGCTTGAGCGATCTCGTTCTCGTGATGCGGGAAGACATGCTCGACGGCTGAACCGTGAATATCAAAAGTATCGCCCAAGTATTTCTGGCTCATAACCGAGCACTCGATGTGCCATCCAGGGAATCCCTTACCCCAGGGTGAGTCCCAAACCATTTCTGTCGCTCCGGTTGGAGCGGCTTTCCAAAGGGCAAAATCGGCCACAATTCGCTTATCTTTGGCTGATTCAACCCTAGTGCCGGTAAGAATTTCGGCGAGTCCGCGGTGGCTTAATTTGCCGTAATCTGGTTTTTTATTAACGCTGAAGTAGACATTACCCTCGTCGGTAACATAGGCGTAACCAAGCGTAATTAGCTCCTTGATATATTTTATTATATCAGCGATATGCTCTGATGCTTTAGGTGAATTGCTTGGTTCGAGAATATTGAGGGATTTCAGATCTTCCAGGTGTGCCTCGGTATAATGTCGCACAATATCGCCAATACTCTCGCCAGTCTCCTGGGCCTTCTTCTTGATCTTATCTGTACCTGTTTCAGCGTCCCCTACTAGGTTCCCAACGTCAGTGATGTTTTGAACATAATTAACCTTATAGCCAAGATATTCTAAGAATCGGTTGAGGAGGTCGAAAGTTAGATAGGTTCGGGCGTGACCAACATGACCGTAGTCGTAAACCGTTGGACCACAAACATACATGCCAACTTTCTTGGGCTTAATCGACTTAAACTTTTCCTTCTTACCGGAAAGAGTGTTGTAAATCTGAAGCATTACTCTCTTTTTACCCTATTCAGTCTGTATATGAAAGTCTGCAGTTGATCGGTTATGTAGACGACCACATTAGTAACTCACCCTGACTTACCGTATACACTATACTATATACGGTGAGTCAGAGTGTTCCAGCGCAATTGTCTCGCCTCACTCGTTTCCGTAAGTATCGTTTTGGTACTCTTTGTCGGATTCTTCTTGTTCTTCGTTCTGGAGAGTTTCAAGCGATTTTGGGGCTTCAGAGTCCATGCCTTCTTCCGCTAGTACTTCTTCACTTTCGCCGTCAAGAACCTTGGCTTTTGGTTTTTCGTCGTGAAGGGCGCTCATCATTGATCCGCAATCCGGACAGCGTTCGTTAGCGACCGGGCTGGTGTAGCCGCATTCATCGCAGATGTACTGTTCGTCAACGATGGTGTTTGGTTGAGACATTTTAAATACTGTAATTTCTTTTGATCGTTAGCGCAACACTTTAATTTTTACTCAAATATGAGTGGCGACCTTCAAGAGCTCGGGCTAGTGTCAGCTCGTCGGCGTATTCCAGGTCTCCCCCAACCGGTAAACCCCGGGCGATTCTGGTCACTCTAACCCCCTTAAACTTGTTCTCTTTTTGACCTCGACTTATTTGATCGTCGATATATAGAGCGGTTGCTTCACCCTCCAGAACGGTATCCATCGCTAAGATTACCTCCTTGAATTGGCCGGTTTCCAGACGCAACAGTAATTCTTTAATCTTTAGATCGTCCGGTGAAACATTATTAATCGGCGAAATCTGGCCGCCGATAACATGGTACAGCCCGTCGAAATGAGCTTTTTCGAGCGCTAAGACATCTAACGGCTCTTCAACAACGACCAACTTGTCCTGCACTCGTTGCTTGTCCTGACAGATAATACAAGGATCGGTTTCGGCAATTAAGAAACACCTGGAGCAAGTAACAAGATTCTTTTTAAGGTTAATAAATGCCTGACCAAATTCATCTAACTCCCCTTCTTGGCGACCAAGTAAAAAGAAAGTTAAGCGATTGGCGGTTTTCGGCCCGATACTCGGCAGAGTCGAGAGTAAACTCGACATAGCTTCGACCGAGCGGGGTAAAATGTTTTTCATTTAGTGCCAAGTGCCAACCTAATTTCGGTTACTGCAGAAAACTGCGATTCGTACGTCAGTAACTTCTCTAATTCATTTAGACTTTGCCACGAATGATCAACGCCCTCGTATTCGAGAAATGGGTAGTCTTGATCTGCGACCTCTATAATGAAAGCCTGTTCAAGCGAGCGAATTCTTCCCATATTTAAAAGTGTTTCAACTTTATAATCCAACTCCCTGATTGAGAGTGGCTCGGCACCAAGCTCTTCTTCAAGCTCACGGACAGCTGCATCCATCGACTTCTCTCCGGCAATGACATCACCAATATGGCCTGTCGGAACAACGCTATCCTTTGCTGGAATATTCGGTCGACTAAGCATATAAAACTGCTTCTCGCCGTCGTGAACGCGATAGATAAACATCATAACTTTATTAACAACCTTAATCATTGCTTCCACTCATTAATAGCATGTTGCGGCTATTTGTCCGAGACCTCTGTCTTGACTTCGGCTGGCTCGTCTTCCTTGTCCTTTTTGTAGTCGCACTGGCTGCAGGCCGGGCCGGATTTTTTGTTGACCATCAGATTGCTGCATTTTGGACACTTTTCAGCTAGCGGCTCGTCCCAGTAGGCAGTTTTACAGTCGGGGTAACCAGAACAGCCCCAGAAAACTTTGCCCCGGCGGGTGTTACGGCGAATCAATTCCTTGCCGCAGTTCGGGCACGGTACGCTCGAACCAATCACAATTGCTTTGGTGAATTTACATTTCGGATAATTAGTACAAGCCAGAAATGTCCCGAACCGGCCTTGTTTGATGGCCATTTTGCCACCGCACTTGGCGCAATTTTCCTTGACTTCCTCGGCGATCTCCTTCTCTTCGTCTTTAGTAAATTTATCGTCCAAATACGGCGCCGTGTACTTACAGTCGGGAAAACCGCTACAGGAGTAAAACTTGCCGTAACGACCAAGCTTCAGCACGACGGGCTTGCCACAGTCGGGACACTTTTTGTCCGTCGCTTCTTCGACAATGGCTTTTTTATCAACCGATTTTTCTTTTTCGGCCAAGAGCTTGGCAAATGGAGTGTAAAACTCCTCTAAAACCGGTTCGAGTTCTCTCTTGCCCTCGGCGATATCGTCGAGCTTGTCTTCCATCTCGGCGGTAAAATTGTAATCAACGATGTCGGGAAAATGCTCGACTAACAGATCGACGACAATTCCCGCCACTTCTGTTGGCGTAAAACGACTGGCTAGTTTAGTGACATAACCGCGGTCAACAATTGTCGACATAATCGGAGCGTAGGTCGACGGTCGGCCGATCCCCCGCTTTTCTAACTCGCGAACGAGCGATGCTTCAGAGTAACGAGCTGGTGGTTCAGTGAAATGCTGGACGGAATCGAGTTTCTTGAGCGTGACCGCATCTTTTTCGGCCAATTTCGGCAATTGAACAAAGTTTTCTTCGACATCTGGCACAAGCTTCATAAAGCCGTCGAAGACCAGTTCGCGGCCGCGGCCGATTAGTATACCGGCGTCAGAGTGAATGGAGGCGGTGATGGTTTTAACTTGGGCTGGTGCCATTAGCGAGCCCATAGCTTGCGACCAGATCAGGTTATAAAGGTTGTAATGATCTTTTGTTAGGTGACCTTTGATTTCGTCGGGTCGAATGGCAAAGTCGGTCGGGCGAATCGCTTCGTGAGCTTCTTGGGCGCCCCGAACTTTCTTGGAAAACATATTTGGTCGGTCGGGCAGGTATTTGGCACCGTAATTCTTAGCAATTAAAGCTTCGGCCTGTTTCTTGGCCAGATCCGACATCTGAAAAGAATCGGTACGCATATAGGTGATTAAGGCGACCGAGCCTTTGCCCTCGACATCAACGCCCTCGTACAAATCCTGGGCGATCTTCATCGTTTTTTTGGCTGAAAAATGTAAAACTCGCGCCGCGGCTTGCTGAAGGGTTGAGGTAATTAGCGGGGCTTGGGGTTTGAGTTGAGAATCGCTCGATTCAATTTTTTCGACTTCGAGTTTGGATTTTTCGAGTTTTTTCTTGAGACCATCAATCGCTTTCGCGTCTGCCAATTCCAATTTGGCCGTTGTCCCCTCTTTGGCTAGATAAGCGGCAAAATCGCCTTCTTTACTTTTTAAAATAGCGTCAAGAGTCCAAGATTCGACGGATTTGAAAGCGGCAATCTCCCGTTCGCGCTCAACAATAAGGCGGACGGCAACGGATTGCACGCGACCAGCCGACAAGCCGCGATAAACTTTTTTCCAAAGAAATGGCGAAAGTTTGTAGCCAACCAGGCGGTCTAGAATTCTTCGGGCTTGCTGGGCGTCAACTAATTTGGCGTCGATACTGCGCGGGTGCTTGAGGGCATTTTCAATGGCTGGCTTGGTAATTTCGTGGAAAGTAATCCGGTGAATCGGCATTTTCGGCTTTAACAGCTCCGTCAGATGCCAAGCAATGGCTTCCCCTTCTCGATCAAAGTCGGTTGCGAGATAGAGTTCGGTAGAAGTCTTGAGAAGGGTTTTTAGTTCCGTCAAAACCTTTTTGGCTCTAACAATCGGCACATAATCGACTTCGAAATGTTTGGCTGGATCGATGCCAAGTTTCTTGACCGGTAAGTCTCGAACATGACCGTACGAGGCCCGGACAGTAAAATCGCTCCCCAAATACTGGCCAATTGTCTTGGCTTTGGCGGGCGACTCAACAATAACTAATTTCTTCATTCTTAAATCGTAAATCGTAACTCTACTTCTTTGCTTCGTAGAACCCTGGTTTTGGCTGGTAAATTTGTCCTACCAGTTCCAACTCAGTCAGTATCCATAGAATCTCTGGAATTGACTGCTTGGTCAAGACGGCAATTCGGTCAACATCTAGCGCTTCCTTGGCTAGTAAGTGTAGAAGCTTGTGCGCTGGTTCGTCAAGCGTATCGCTAGCTCTCTTGGGTTTGAGACCAAGAATTTCGTAGAGTTGATTCGGATCATCGAGTAAAGTCGCGCCTTGCTTGATGAGAAAATTAGTGCCGTCGGCGTGGCGTCGAGTGATTTCGCTCGGCACGGCCATAACTTCCCGATTATAGTCTAAGGCGGCTTTGGCGGTGGTTAGCGAGCCGGAGCGAATGGCAGCTTCCAGAACGATGGTTACTTTTGATAAGCCGGCAATGATACGATTACGAATCGGAAATTTGGCCGGACGCGGTCGAGACAAAGGTGGGTATTCGGTGATTAGCAATCCACCGGACGCAACGATCTGTTCGGCTAATCGATGATGATCGGCTGGGTAAATTGAATCGAGTCCGCCAGCTAATACAGCAATTGTCGGCGCATTGTATTTCAAGGCCAGTTGGTGCACCTTCTTGTCGACGCCGTAGGCCAACCCAGAAACCAGACAGAGCTGTGATACCAATTCTTCTGGTAAAAGCTTCTCCGCGGCCAATAGGGCATAGCTGGACGGCTTGCGGGTGCCGACGACAGTCAGGCAGGTCTCTTTGAAAACTTTTATATTGCCGCGGCAGAATAGCCATAACGGCGGATCGTTGATTTCTTTAAGTAACGCTGGATAGTCGGGTGAATCAATTGTTAGAATCTCAGTTTTCTTGCTTGCCAGTAGGCGCTTGGCGGCTTCAACATTCTTGGGACGATCTCGCAGTGCTTCGGCCTGGTTAGGGTTGAGACCGGCTTTTATCAGTAGGTGTGAACCGGCCGCCAATACCTCCTTCAAGCCCGCAAAGTTTCGGTAGAGTTTCTGCCAAGAAACCGGCCCGAGCGGCTCAACCATCGAGATGGCCAAAATCTCATCGACGGAAGAATCTAAAAACCAGTGTTTTTTCATTGACATCACGTCCATTTTATGTTAAATTTTCAAAACTTCGAAATAGCAATCGCCCGCGGCCTCATATAATTGGTCGCGCATAATTCTTCAGGAGGTTGATAGCATTTGGGAGGTTAAGGGAAAGGCCACTGCGTAAGCGGTGGCTTTTTCCGTAACCTGGAAAGGTGGTGCTAGCGTAAACGGGGCGAAAGTTGTTGACATTCCTGCGGTCGTCGGGTAAACTCTGCCATAGTTCGTCAGCCCTAAAAAGCTCAACAAATTGGAGATGAAGATGGAAAATGTTTGGAGATCCGCAATCGTGCGCTACCCCAGCTTGGGAGATGCGCTGCTTTGGCTCGGCGTCATGGCCGGCATCGCCATCGTCTTGGGCGCGCTATCGCGAACCAAGCTCGTCAAAACACTAAGCAAGCCCCTTCTGGTTCTTGCCAGCGGCGTATACCTATTCACTTTATGGCAAGCGGTGGCAATAGTCCCAGCTAGTCATTGGGCTGATTCGTGGGGAGTTGCCGCACTGATCGTTGCGGTCAGTAGTGTCTTTATGTTAGGGACTATGCTGGTGTGTTCGCAAGACATCAGCTACAAAAATGGTGCCCTGGGAATCAGACATAACAGCCTGATTTATCGAATAGCAGAAGCAACTGCGTTGTCGAGAGATTGGGATCTGGGTGGCCGTTCCTTATGCAAAGCCTCTTGGTCAATCGGCGGCGCCATACTGTTCGGTGGGGTGCTAGTTGGGGTTGGCGCAGTGGTAAATGTGGTCATCGCACTAGGGTTTTTCCTCTATAACGGTTCCAACCCGTTCTTGGTCTGGCTTGATGCCATGGAGGACTTTGAAATCAAGAACAGACACAAGAGGATGAAGTACTGGGGCAACACTCCACGCTCCCCCGGACTATTACTTCTTGTGCTCGCCGCGGTCTACGGCATCTGGTGGGTTTCGGTAACATTCACCCCCGTGATGGTGGTTGGCGCCGGTTGGCTAGGAATCATGATTGCATGCGCGGTAGCATTCATGCTTTTTGCCGGCTTTCTCCGCCTTTTCGACAGCAAGAAAAAGATAGAGAGCCCCAACGGAGTGGACCTGGCGTTGTTCGGTGTTGGCGCCGGCGGTGCCATTTCATCGACCGTCTACTTGAGTTCAGTACCTATCCAAGGACTCTTGACCGTGTTCTTTGGACTCCTTGCCATTCTCGTGCTTTGGTGGTGGTCGGACGACTTTCGACAGAAAGAGGAACGGGCTGAAGTACCTGTTGCTACAGGGCTGGGAGAAACGGCAGATACTCCTGCGACAATGGGTGTACGTCAACCACCCCCAATACCAAAACCGAACTGGCTTGCGCAAGCGGCTAAGGATGCCCTCTGGCTTTGTTGGAGCGCCCTAAGGCTCTGTTGGTCGCTACTCCTCGCCATCAAGGGACTCGCCTGTCCGAGGATCGAGATCACCTGATTCACTATTCGGCCCAGGAGGCCGGGCATCGCCCGGCCTCCTTTTTTAGTCCTTCTGTGTAGAACGCTGATTTTACTTCTCTACCTCAATACCCATAGACCTTGCGGTACCTTCGATAATCTTGACGGCTTGTTCGATCGTGCGGGCGTTGAGGTCGTCCATTTTGTTTTCAGCGATGGCCCGCACTTGGTCGCGAGACACTTTGCCGACTTTTTCTTTCTTCGGTGTTTGTGAACCCTTTTCTAAACCGGCCGCTTTCAGGAGCTGATTGGCGGCTGGCGGGGTTTTGGTGATGAAGCTGAAGGTTCGGTCTTCGTAGATCGTAACCTCTACTGGCACGACAGTGTCGCCCATCGGACGAGTTAGCTCGTTGAACTGGGTGACAAAATCCATCAGCGCAATGCCGTGGGGCCCAAGAGCGGTACCAACTGGTGGCGCTGGAGTGGCTTTACCGGCCGGAGCTTGTAACTTAACTATTGTTTTAATTTTTTTTGCCATATTTACATTTTTTTAACTTGTAGAAAATCCAGATTAACTGGTGTTTCGCGACCAAACATTGAAACAGATACTTTTATTTTGCCCTTGACTGGGTCGACGTCGGTAATTTTGCCTTCGTAGCCCTTAAGTGGGCCGTCAGAAATTCGGACCAAATCGTCCAACTTTAGGTCGACGACATGCTCTGGCTCGTCTCGGGCCATTCGGGCCTTGATTTGCGCTACTTCCGATTCGGGAATCGCCGTTGGTCGAACACCGGAGCCAAGAAAACCAGTGACGCTGGGCGTATTGCGAACCACATACCACGACTCGTCGGTGACAACCATATTAACAAAGACATACCCGGGAAAGCTGCGCTTCTCGATGGTTTTGCGCTTGCCATTTTTGATCTCGACTTGCTTTTCTTTTGGCACGATTACCTCAAAAATAAAATCTTGAAGTTTTAAATTGGACGCCCGCTGTAAAATATTCTCCGCCACCTGGTCTTCGTAGCCAGCGTAGGTGTGGATTACATACCATCCAGCGGTATCGGCTTGGCGAGTGCTGGTGGTGGTCGGCTCATCTGCTCCTCCGTCAACCGACAAATCTGGCGGATTGACTTCTGGTGTTGTGTCTAGTTCTTCGTCCAGCTCGACTACTTTATCGGGTTTTTTAGACATCAGTTTTTAAGCGCTAAAATCACCAGCTTCTGTAAACCAAAATCAAGCGAGGCGTAAATCAGAGTGGCGATGGCAACCGAAATAATGACCATCAAGGTATGACGAATAACGACATCTCGAGTTGGCCAAACGACTTTCTTGCCTTCGTCGACAACAGACCCCAAAAACGGCACCACCGGCAGTCTAAGTCTAGGCATCGACAACTTTCTTGGCAGTGACTAGTTTCTTCGTTGCTGGTTTCTTGGTGGCGGTTTTATTTTCGGTTCCGCTAGAAGGGACGGCTGGCGGATTGACTGACTTAGCCACTGGTTTAACTTTGGGCTTCTGGACGGTGGCATCAAGAGAAATAACCTCAACGGTTGTTTCTTGCTGGCGATGGCCGTAGCGTTTAAAATAACGGGTCTTGGCTTTGAATTTCAGGCCGTTAACCTTTTTACCCAGCTGATGAGACATTACCTTAACCTGAACAGTTCGGTCGCTCAACATATCGGGTAAATTAAGGATTTCACCTTCAACGGAATCTAATTTGTTGACCACGACCTTAGCGCCTTGCGAGACAAGATGTTGTTTACCACCGAGACTAACGATCGCGATTATTGACTCCATGTATATATATTAACAGAAGCTAGTGTAGCTTAATTCTCTGTTGGGGTCAACGGCAAAAGTAAGTCAAAACTCACTGCGACCAAAGGGAGAAGCGAGCGAAGCGACAAAGGTCAAAAGTCAAAAGTAATTAATTACCCTAGTCCTGTTCTCTTATGGCGGATGTGGATGCTTTGCAAGATGCCGATACATAGTAAATCGATAATGAGCGAGGTGCCACCGCCCGACATAAATGGCAATGGAATGCCTGTCACCGGTAATAGCCCGAGATTCATACCGATATGAACCGTCACTTGAAAGAGAAGTTTGGCCGCAATAGCTATGGCTAGCAACTGGCCGAACTTGTCAGTCGAGATACTGGCGATATTGATAGCTCGGTAGATAAGCAGCATATAGAGGAAAATGATGACTATCGAGCCGACAAATCCGGTTGCTTCGGCAAAACCAGAGAAGACAAAGTCGGTATGGGCCACTGGCAAAAAGTTTAGAACTGTCTGTGAACCCTGACCGAAACCTCGGCCAGTCAGCCCGCCCGAACCGATGGCAATCAATGATTGGCGGACATTGTAGCCCTGTCCCTGCGGATCGCTGGCGGGGTTGAGTAGAGTTTCGACCCTACTTTGTTGATATGGCCGGAGATTGGCCCAAATCAGCGGCAAGGAGATGATAAACACAGTCAGGATTGTCGTCACAATCCGACCTGATGGACGGGCGGCTAAAAAGCAGGCGGCAAAGACAACCAGGATAACTGAAGCTGTTCCCAGATCTGGCTGGGAAAGAACGAGCAATATTGGGACAGCGCTAAAAAGAATGTAGACCAGTGTCTTTTTCCAGTCGATCAAGCCGATATGTTGAGTCAAGATTTTGGCACCAAAAATTGCGGCGATTAGTTTAAATATTTCGCCAGGCTGGAGCTGGAAGAAACCCAGATCTAGCCAGCGATAAGCGCCGAATATTTTGAGGGTAAACGGTATTTTGGCGGCTAACGGCGGGACTAATAGAATTAGCATGATTACGCCTAGGGCGTAAAGAATGTTGGCAAACGAGCGCAGATGGCGATAATCAGAAAACATCGCCACGACCATCGTCACTAAGCCAATTAGGGCAAAAATAATCTGGCTAGTGGCTAGACCAGATTTTTCTTGGGCAAAAGTGATGGTGTAAATAGTAATGATGCCGGTGACGGTGAGGATGGTCGGAATAATTATCGTCACCCAATCGATCGGCGCGGACAAAAAACGACGAAACATCACGCCTCGTCCAAAGCAATATTTGCCAGTCGGTCGGCTCTGGTGTTGCGCTCGCGACGAATGGCGGTGAATTGCAGTTCGTTACCGCCAGCTTTGAGAGTGGCGAAATGACCCATAGCCTGATCGTAGAGCGGTCGAAGATTAGCGTCTTTCACCCGATATTCGCCCTTGATTTGTTTAATCATTAGCTCGGAATCGGCCAGAAAATCGATCTCGGAATCTTTAATCTCCAGCTCGACCAATTTTTCTAGCGCCGAAAGCATAGCTCGATATTCGGCCTGATTGTTCGAGTAGATTCCGATCGCTTTTTTATATTCGAGAGCGCCACTGGGCAAGCCGTCGATAACAAAAGCAATCGCCGCCGCTCCTGGATTACCGCGCGACGCCCCGTCGGTGTGAATTACAATTTGATTCATTATCAAATTGTAGAATAGAGAATTAGGAATATAGAATCAAGAAGAATCGATGGATTATTCTTAAATCTTGAATCTTTTCCCCTATGGGCGGATATTGCCTTCGCCGGAATAGAGATTGAAGTCGTAGATACTGATCAGTTGACCGGAGATGCGGTCGATCTCGCCGATCAAGGTGCGCTTGGCCTCACCGTAGTAGCCGGTTGAGGTGATGTAAGATTTGAGACCACCAAAGAGTAAGCCGGCGTCACTTGTCTTTTTACCGTCATTGTCGACACCCCGCCCATTAATATCTGTGGTTGTCGCAATGGCGTAAGCAACATCGCAATAATATGGTCTAACACGAAATGTCGTTGCCAGTCGAGATGGATTAATGAGGTTGACTTCAATATTAGAGCTTCCTAAAGAGTCGTAACGATCGTTAGTCGGCTTAGCGGTTATCTGTTCGTAGGGGTTACTAATCCCCTCTACTACCCGCTGGATTTGGACTAAGGCATTGGGATTTGAACAAGCGGCATGAGTCACAGGTTCATAGAATTTAAATGCTACTCTTAGATAATAGAGACTAGATTTTTCCTCGAAGCCAGAAATCTCTAGAAAATCATCCTTGGCAAGAATCGGTTTGGGAGTTACGCTAAATGGATCGGGGCTAAAGTCAAAATCACCCAGAGATTGAACGCGAAAGTTGAGTTTCATGTCGTAATACTGGTCTGTTGGTTTAGTAAAGTTAAGAGTCTTAGAACCTTCGGCAACTTCGCCGGCGCTGGTGCCGGTGGTCAAATTATAGCGAGCAACTTTGGTGTCGGTAGTTTCGGCGTTGCGGTTATAGCGGTAACGCAGTAAGCCGTCTTCGATGCCGGCTTTGGCGGCGTACAGGGCAAAGACATTATCTTCGTCACGATTGGCTTGGTTGTATTGCACCAGCGTCAAACGGCTGGCACCAAAGACGACAATAATAATCCCGGCCATCACTACCACCACAAGGACTAAGCTACTGCCAATTTTAGATGGCCGGTTCATAGCTCTCCCTCACTAAAGTCGATCGACATTATGCCCGCCATGACAACGACGACCAAAACCAAACTACTGCCGCGTAGATATTTATTCATCATTTTGAAGCCATATTAACTGTCGTTGAAACTTTGTAGCAAGTTCCCGGATCTAAACTGCAGCTAGTGGTTAGTCCAACGGGCTTGAGCGAAAATGTCATCGAGACAAACGGCGAAATCGGCGGAGTCTGTTGTTCGGCTTCCAATACATTCAGACCGCTCAACTCTGACGAAAACCCAGTTTCCTGACCGAGAGTATAGGCGCTCGACAGTAGGTCGGTCTTTTCGGATTCTTGGTCACAGGCACTAAATGCAAGGTAGCCAGCTCGCTTACAACCTCGGCCTTCTTTTAATGTGAGTGTCAGGCGATTGTTGAACTGTTGTTCGATTTTATATTCCTTTCTAATCAAGCCGGTGTCCTTGTCTTTACCCGGCAGTAGTAAGGCCATGGTCAAGCTGGTTCGAGCCGATCTATCGATTAGAAATCCTTGGTCTTCGTTATTAAGATTAGCTGTTAGGTCGACATAGCGCAGGTCGTTCGAAATTTGGTCAATCAGTGATCGGGCAGCTTGGCTTTTATCACGCAGCAGACTAACCTTGGCTGATGAGCTACTCGATGAAGCAACGGTCCCGAGCACGATGATGAGCAATCCTGAAAATATCGTCACCGAAATCAGCATCTCAATCAGAGTGTAGCCACGCGAAGCGCGGAAATTTGAATAACGAATATTGTATGTCGCTGACGCTCGCTTCTCGGCTCCGCCTCGAAGTAACGAAAAACGAAATGGTATCTGATTCGTGATTGGTGATTCGTGATTCGTCATTTTATTGCTCATTTCGAACTTCGGGTGAGAAAGAACAGTAGCTCCGCTACTGTTCATATCCCTTCCAATTAGTAATCAAAGTTGCCATGGAGCTTGATCGGAATTGATCTTTGTCTTGCCAGACGACAACTGAACGGATTTTAACGGCGTTTCCAGAAGGAATTATTTTTTTGTCCAACGAAGTTAGGCGGTTTTTATTAACGCTTTCAAAAGTCATCTGACAGTAGAGATCCCCGTTTTGACAATTAGTAGCGTTGGGATCGGTTCGGACGCCATCACGAACCCTCTGGGTATCGGTAGTATTACAAAAGAAATCATCATTAGCCCTTGAGTCTTTAGCTCCAACTGCCTCAACACAGATAAGCCGGTAGCCAGTGGTCGTATCGCTCGTCAGTTTTTCGCTGATAGAATCTTTGATGAAGTCGGTCGCAATTGCTTTGTTATAGTCACCAGTTACCCGCGTAATGCTCCAGGTTTTACTATCGGTTGTGCTTAGTTTGAACCACCCGTAACCGTCGCCGTTTTCGGCGATGGCTTGCTCAAACCAATTTGGCGAGGTGGAATCATCAAGTATCGTATCGTCGCGGATTTTCTGCGTCAGCTCGATACCTTCCGAGGCCCAGCGGTTGATGATGGTCTTATCTGCGCTGACCACTGTACCGGCAATCAGCGAGTTGGAAAGTGAGGTTACGCCCAATATCACCACGATTAAGACCCCAGTGGCAATCAGTGTCTCGAGCAGTGAGAAGCCCCTCTTTAGCATCTAAATATCACTATATACTACTACTAGTTTGCCTGTGTAGGGCTCGATTTCGATAGTGGCGGTTTTGTCGTTGTACTTTAGCTTGAAGTAAGTATTGCTAGGCGGGTTGACTGGCAAGTTATTTTCGCCGCGCTGAAGAAAGAGCGGTGGTTCAAGAAGAGTATAAACATTACCATTCCCGCCACAGGGTCCTGGGCAGTATATTTCAGAAACTTGCTGAGTAGGGACTTTGAATGCGATCAGTTTGGCATGGATATTATAGGTAGAGAAATCTTTATATGTCACTCCCTTGGTAAGCTCGACTTTTTCAATCAGGCAAGTACCGCTTCCCATATTATTGTTGATAGCGTCGGTTAATGCTTGATTTCCACTGCAATATCCGGGATCGCTCCTGAAAGTAAATGGATCAGAAAGACGAACGATAGCATAAAATGGAGGAGCGTATTGAGGGTCTCTAATGATATCAGAACCCGGAATTAAGATTCCGTAATAGCCAACGCGATCAGTCCCGGGAACCTCCGAACCGACCAAAATGTCCTCGTCGTTTGTCTGAGTTGAACCAGCCAGTAGCCGAGTTTCTTCGATTTTGGCCCGCAGTACTTCGACATCGCTAGCCAGTCGATTACCGGACAAACCTCGACTCATACTCGGAACCAACACACCAATTAGAATAGCAATAATCGCGATGACTATGAGCAGTTCGATAAGAGTGAAAGCTGGCTGTAAATTTCTAATGCCAAATTTCCAATTTCTAATTGAATTCTTGAATGCCCAAATTTGATATTTAATCATTTCATTAGTAATTAGAAATGTTGCTTCGCTCGCTCTTCATTGCATTCAGAGTTAGAAATTTGAAATTCATCTAGTAGTATCCATATCCTATCGTTCCTAGGTACCAGTTAGTGATGGCGTCGCCCCAAAACAAGATTATTATGGCGGCCGAAATTAGAAATGGGCCAAACGGGACGGCGGTTTTCATCTTGACGCGCTTGGTTGCCAGCGCGATTGCACCAAATATTCCACCGAGTAAGAAGGTGATTATCATAAACGCCACCGCATTTGGCCAGCCAGCTAGTATCGCTAGGGCTCCGGCGATTTTGATATCCCCCTCCCCCATCAAGGTGCCGCGGCTGGGTATGACCAACAGAAGAATCGGCAAGAAGCCCACCATAGCGCTAAAGAGCAAGCCGAGCGGATCGTAATGAACTACCAGGGCATAAATTACGGTCGCGACCAGCAGTAGGTTTGACATCAAGTCCGGCACCATCATTTCTGTCAAATCGTGAACAAAGATAGTTATCATCGCTCCAATGGCCACGACTAGAGCTGCTAGACCAATCGTTGAATGCCAATGCGTTAATACTTGGCTGTTGAATAATAAATAATAGCCGGCTGCCACCAAAACGGCGGTTGCTAGCTCAACGATTGGATACCGCCAAGAAATTGGTTTGTGGCAGTAGCGGCACTTTCCCTGCAGGTAGGCAAAACTAAATAACGGCACTAAATCCCACCAGGACAGTTGAGTTTTGCAATTAGGGCAGTGTGAACGGTCTTTAGCGATCGACCGCCAATCATCAAAACGCAAAATAACGACATTCAGAAACGAGCCGTAAGCCAGCCCAAAAATAAAGGCAATCACCACCCCCACCATAGAATTAGCGTATAGATTTAAGATTCAAGAATCAAGAAAAACCCGCCCGGGAGGGCGGGTTTTTCATCCTCTTCTCTTTTGAGTGAGATTTTTATCCCGAGACGCTTGTCGTTGAGGGATACGAGGCTTTTAGCCGACTACTGCGGACCGTAAACAACGAAGACTAGTTGGGCATCAGCCCAGGGACTCGCAATTGTGAAGTCCACCTGTGGTAGGTTAAGCGATCCATCGGCTGTGGTATAAACACCGTTGCCAACCGTGACTGTAGAATCAGCTGTAGCCGCTAGACCCCAACCTAGCGAGTAGTAACTTGCTAGGCCACTCGTGTTTGCAGATGTTGCATATCGAGAAACAGCGGTTGCGCTAGTACTCAACTCGTCACAAGCGGTACCGGATGTCAAGTAAGCACCTACTAGGCTAGCTACCAAAGGAGCAGCACAGGTTGCGCTACCACCATCTGCAGTTGCGCCATTCGCTGCGGCAGAACCCGCGTCCGATGGATAGCCAGACTTATCGACATAGTGCTGAGATAGGGCACTATCCAAATTTCGAGCATTGTTTTTGCGTTGTGTGTCCTGGGCTTTACCACGTGCGCCTGACAGCGAGACGATAATAAGCGAAGCCAAGATACCGATGATGGCAATAACCACCAAGAGTTCGATGAGCGTAAAAGCTCTTTTTTGTAATGTTTTTATCATTTTCCTCCTATTTCTAATGATGAGCGTGCATGCCGCTGCGTAATTAACATCGCGGCAAGCGAACGCCTGTCATGGCAAGCTTTCGCTTGCCCATCATTTGGACCTTCGTCGACCACCCCTCTCGTCTTAAGACTGGTGAAAGCCATTAATACCACTATTAACTGTGTCTAGAATCTTGTCAAGCGAGTCGAGGCAAAGAGAGGGAAAAATTACTGAATGTCGCTAACGCTCGCTTTTCACTTCTTTCGAAGTTACTAAAATAGGATCGAGTTATTTCGTAATTCCTGACATTACTTTATCACCGATGCTAGGTTGTAGATCGGGACGATGATTGAAAAGACGAGAAAAGCGACACCGAGACCGACGATGATGAAGATGACCGGTTCGGTCAAGGCGGTAATATTTTTAATTGATTGGTTAGTTTCCTCTTCGTAATAGTTAGCTAGCTTATGTAAAACCTGCTCGAGTTTGCCGGTCTGTTCGCCAACGGCGATCATTTGGGTGACGGTAGCGGGAAACAAATTGTCGCGCTGTAAGGACTGGGCAATCGGTGAGCCGCGCTCGACATTGCGAGCGACAACATTGAGCGATTCCTTGTACAAAACATTATCCAAAACCATGGCGACAGAATCGAGGGCTTGAATTATTGGCACGCCGGCCTGCATCATCAAGCCAAAAATGCGGGTGAAGCGAGCCATTTCCATATTGCGTAACATCGTCCCGAAGGCCGGGATTTTGAGCAGGAGGCCGTTGGAGTTTCGTCGACCGTCGACGGTTGCTAGATAGCGCGACAAACCAAAAATACCGCCGACGATGACGATAATATAAACATACCAGTAGTAAATCAAGCTGTTGGTGATGGCGATGACAGTCAGGGTCGTCCAGGGCAAGGTGGCGTTGGCTTCCTTGAAAACCAACTCCAGCGCCGGGACGATCTTAGTGACCATAATGATCCCGACGACAATCATCGCCATGATGATGAAGGCCGGGTACAACAACGCGCCGATGACTCGGCTTCGGAAACCCTGATCGCGCTCCAGCTCGTCGGCCAGCAAGTTGGCAACGACATCGAGCTGACCGGTCACTTCACCGGAAGCAATGACCGAGACAAAGACGTCGTTGAAAACCTGAGGATGTTTTTTGATAGCGACGGAAAATTTTAAGCCGTTCTCTAAGTCCACCAAAACGACCTGGAGAACCTCTTCCATTAACGGGTTCTTGGTCTGCTCGATTAACGAGCGAATCGCTTGGGTGATTGGCAGTCCGGACTCCAACATTACTGCCAGCTGGCGAGCCAGAAACGCTCGGTCTTTGTGATTAACCCGAACGAAGAGAGAGGTGAATAGAGAGTCGGTTTTAGCCATTGGGTGGTAACTCAAAAGTCAAAAGGTAAAAGTCAAAACTATAACTAGAAACTAAAAAGTTTTGAGTTTTGAGCTGTAGCTTTGAGCTTTGAGTTTTGAGTTTTGAGTTTTCCATTAATAAACCATCATCTTAAATGCTTTGGGGTCGAGGGCCCACTGGAGAGCGACATCGATCGTAATTTCACCACGAGAAACAAGCTCGGCTAAGACTTTGTCCAGAGCAATCATGCCTTCGGAAGCCGAAGTTTGGATGATGTTGGGTAACTGATGGGTTTTTCCCTCGCGAATCGTATTGCGAACGGCTGAGTTGGCGACCATTATTTCCGTGGCCAGCACACGCCCGCCCTGAACTCGCGGCAGTAAGCGCTGGGAGATAACGCCGAGCAAAACATTGGCCAACTGCATTCGTACCTGCTGTTGTTGGTGTGGTGGGAAAACATCAATCATACGATCGGCGGTCTGGGCGGCAGAATTAGTGTGCAAGGTCGTAAAGACTAAATGCCCAGTTTCGGCCAAGGTCAGGGCCGCCTCGATCGTTTCAAGATCGCGCATTTCACCGACCAGGATAACATTAGGGTCTTCGCGCAGGGCTGATCGCAGGGCGCGGGAAAAGGAATTGGTATCGGAGCCGACTTCTCGTTGAACGATAATCGATTTCTTGTGCTCAAAAACATACTCGATCGGATCTTCGATCGTAATAATATGATCGGCTCGCTTGAGGTTGATTGATTCGATTAAGGCCGCCAGCGTCGTCGATTTACCGTGACCGGTTGGACCGGTGATGACGACAAAGCCCTGGCTGGGCTCGGTAAAGCGCTCGAGAATTGGCGGGACACCCAACTCCTCCATCGACTTAATTAGGACTGGAATTAAACGCAAAGCGGCGCCGATATTGCCCTTTTGGTAAAAAGCGTTAGTTCGAAAACGAGTTTTTTGATAACCAAACGAGAAGTCTAATTCGCGCCGTTGATGAAGCCGCTCAACTTGCTCGGCGGTCATAATACTCATTAGCAATCGCTCGGCCGTTTCGGCGGTGGTGGCCACAGTGTCGGGCGCCGGAAATAGCTTGCCGTCAACTCGAATCATCGGCTGAACACCGACAGTAATATGCAGGTCACTCGCCCCCTTCTCGATCGCTAGATCGAGCAGGTGCTTCATCTCAGTTGTCATTGCTTCAGCCATGTGTCCCCTCCCTCCTATATATAGATACTACACTCAAACTACGTTGTCAGCCAAATCGTCTTGGTAGAATTGGCGGAATGTCGCTTCGCTCGCTCCTCACTTCGTTCGTAGTTACAGAATTGCGGTAGTTTGTTTTCCATTTAGTAATTTAGTAATTTTTATCATGCTTCTACTTCCGGCAGCTCTTTGGTGTGGGTGGTGGTGACACGCATAACTTCATCGACAGTGGTGATGCCTTTCAAGGCCTTCAGAAGCCCGTCTTGAATCATCGTAATCATGCCGTCGGCGATGGCGGCCTTTTTAATCTCGGAGGTCGGGGCTTTTTTGACCGCTAACTCTTCAACCCGACTCGACATTTGCAGAACTTCGAAAATACCCAGTCGGCCAGAGTAGCCATTATTGCACTCGCTACAGCCCTTGCCGTGGTAGAAAATTAGTTGATCGGGGTTGATATCTTTCATCTGGCCCGAGGGCAGGGTTGATAGCTCCTGCTTGATAGTTTCCAGTAGGGTGTGAGGAATAGTGGCTTTCTCCCGACATTTGTCGCAGATTTTTCGGACCAAGCGTTGACCGATAACGGCGTTCAGCGATGAGGTAATTAAGAACGGTTCGACGCCCATATTAATCAATCGGGGCAGAGCGCCGGCGGCGTCGTTAGTGTGGAGCGTCGTCAGCACCAGATGGCCGGTTAAGGCGGCGTGAGTGGCCATAGCCGCTGTTTCTAAATCACGAATCTCCCCGACCATGATGATGTTAGGGTCCTGACGCAAAACAGAACGCAGACCTTCGGCGAAGGTAAAGCCAATCTGGGGCTTAACTTGGGCTTGGTTGACGCCGGGCAGTTCGTACTCGACCGGATCTTCGAGTGTAATAATGTTGACCCCTGGCTTACTCAAACGCGTCAAAGCGGCGTAAAGAGTCGTGGATTTACCCGAACCAGTCGGTCCAGTCGACATAATGATGCCGTAGGGTTTGGCGATATTAGCAATTAGAGTATCAAAATTAGTACCGGTGACGCCGAGCTGTTCGAGTGTCAAGACGCCGCCGCTTTTATCGAGCAGTCGCATAACGATCTTTTCGCCGTGAACGGTTGGCATAGTTGAAACACGCAGGTCGACTTGGCGGTTATCGATGACGACATCAAAGCGACCGTCTTGGGGAATGCGCTGTTCGTCAATTTTCATCTTGGCCAGGATTTTAATGCGGGAAATTAGCGGTGCGTGCAAGAAATGGGGCACGGAGATAATGTCGTGCAAAATGCCGTCAATACGAAAACGGAGTCGAACGGCGTTGGCCAGGGCTTCGATGTGAACATCGCTAGCTTTCATTCTAATGGCCAAGAACAGGGTGGCGGCGACAATTTCCGGAATAACGCCACTGCGGAAGGCCTTGGCCAATTCTTCAACCGAAATGACCGGCCCTTTAAGTAAACTATCCAGGTTCTGGCTCTCCAGACTGTTCTCTTGCTGTTTGGCTAGCCGCTGAAGCTCCTCTGTGGTTTCGCCAAGACTGGGACGATTAATAATATCGTCAGACGACAAGCTTAGGCCCTCGGTGACGCCCTGAACTTTGGTGGTGGCATTGGAATCGATAGCGGTAGTTGGGGTTGAGGTAGTATCAGCTTTTGGTTGAATGATGGGAGTGGTCTTGTTCTCCGGGGTCGGAGGTGGGGGTGGCGGTTCGGCGACCGTTTTTTGGGCAACTTTTTGGTCTTCCTTGTCTTCTTTAATCTCGGCCTCGGCTGGTTGACGCTCTGACTCGGGGTAGAGTAGTAGAGCCGCTTGGATGGATTCAGGGCTGGTGTGGTAGCGATCAACCAAAACCTTGTTGCGACCTTCGATGTAATTAATAATCTCCCTAGATTTCGGGTCATCGAGGCGAGCCAGAGCGATTTTGATCATCGGTGGCTCGAACTGACCCTTCGGTTTCTCTTGGCCGAAAACTACCATTTGATAACGAGTGGCAACCGGAAATGGAATTTTTTGGAGTAATTCGGGCGCAATCTTCATTCCCCTCAAATCGACTTCCTTTTCCCGATGCTCAACCGCTTTGGTTAGATCCTGCTTAGGAGGCGGCAGATTTTCAGCAGAGATGTCTAGATGGGGTGGTATTTTGGGGCTGTTTGTCGGTGTTCGCGCCTGTTCAACCAAGATTGGCTTCTTGAAAAGATGGTCGATTGGTTCGATTAAAGCGGTCGCGTCGGGATGGCGCAATTTATGCAAAACCGCTTCGACATCGGCTTTTGGGACGATGGCGAGGTGGACTTTCAGCCCTTTTTGACGATGAAGCCCGGTCAGGACTGACGGGGCGTTGCGCTGTAACCTAGACGGTTCACCGACTGCCAGATATAGATTGGCCCCCTCTAGCTTGTAAGGCACAACCGCATATTTGAGGGCAATCTCGCTCGGCAATAAATTGAGCACCGACGGTAAGATGGGACGGTCGACTAACCGCTCGAACGGCAGAGAGTAAAAATCGGCGTATTGCTGTGCTAACTCGTCGGGTTCGATGAGGTGGTGCGCTAAAAGATAGTCGTCAATCTCAGGGAAGTCACGGCCGGCCAAAATCGAGATGAAGCCGTCCTTTAAAAGACGGCGCTTAATTAAAAAATCAACAAAAGATCGAGCCGGATTTTTAAGCTGAGGGAGAACTGTTAATGCCATGCATTAAGGGTTCTCAAAGATGTTGCTTCGGCCCAGCTCGCTGGGGTTGACTGTCACTGGTACACCACCCGGAGAATGGAGGCCTTGGATGGCAATATTCAGCTCGTTACTACTACTGAACAGGTCTCTGGGTATTTCGGGGAGCGGCTTGGCAACCTCACCAACCTGCTTGTCGGTCGGTAGACTGGTTAAGATCGAGAAAAGAAACCCGAGCACCGCAATTAATAGCATCGCAATGCCGATATAAGTTTCCAGGCGACCGGTGAATCGTCCGCGCATTATGGTGTCCCTCCTTGATAAACTAGACCGAGGCTGATCGACACATTGAGATTGCCGCTACCATCAGAGCTAATTGATTGGTTTTTGATGGTCGCAGTTCGAACATTGGCGTGAAGCGCATCGAGAAATTTAGTGACGGTGGTGGTGTTACCGCCAAAACCGAGGGTGACGGGAACTTGAGAATCGGACGGCGTCCCGATCGTGGCGCTAGACAGGACGACGCCGGAATTGCTGGCAATCGATTCGATCATCACCAGAGTCTCGGGAATTTGACTGGCTTTAGGCAGGGCTAGATACATCAGTTTTAAAGTGTCGGTAATGACATCGCCCTTACCCTTAATGTCGGTGATGTCTTGGAGACGCTGTTGATAGGAAATGACTTCGGTGCTTAACGCCTTAGCTTTGAGGGCTTGAGCAGAAAAAGTCTTGATTTCCGGCTTGAGCACTGCAAACCAGCCGATGATAGCCGCGAACAGTAAGATTAAGCCGACTCGTGATTGCTTCTTCATTACTTTAAGGCTCCGGTGTTAACTGAACCAGAAATCGAGAAGGTGACCACCCGGTGGCCGCCAGAGTCGGAGAAGCCGTTGCTGTTTAAGGCGACCGATGTAAACGGGGTGGTAATGGCCGGCGTGCCGTCTCGCCAGGCAACGACGAGCTTGGCCAAATCAGACAGTGATGAGGTATTGCCTTCGGCTCGAAAGGTCCCGGAATCGGTGATGGAGAGACCGGTTAGTTTGACATTCTTCGGTGTGACAGCGTTGAGGAGAGTGTAGAATTTGCTCCAGCGAACCTTGCCGTTAAGGACAGTTTGGAGTCTGTCGCCACCAGAAAGGACTTCGCTGACTTGAGTGTTGAGTGTCGCGTTCTCGGGAAGGCGAAGTTGCTGATCAATCTCTTGAAGTTTAGTGGTTAAAGATTCAACCCGGCTTTTCTGGTATAAGTTCAGGCCAAAGACGAGCACAATCTCGACAACAACAATAATAAAAACTAGGACACCAAAAGTATCGATGACTGGTTTACCGCCTTCAACCGAGGCAATTTCCTCTTTTGGCTGACCTAAATGTCGACGATCCTGTGTGTCCAAATCCCCTCCTATATATTATCCACTCTACTTGGACTGTTTTGGGACTGTCAATGGCCTAGTATTAAGTGCGGGGTTGACGAGGCAGCTAAGACGGGTCTACGCTGAATGCAGAGATTAACTCGTTGACTGAAAGTTATAATTATCAAATCAATAAGGGGGGGTGGATGCAATTATCAACAATTACCAGGGTGGTCGTAGGTTTCGCCTTCGGCGCGGTCATAGGTGGGGGCGTTATCTCGGCAATTTCAAATCTTAATTATTCGACCGAACAATTAACAACCGAGTTGGCTCATTCAACTATTGTTAGTCAAACAAATTCTCCGCCGTTTCCGCCCTGTCCGCCACCGCCAGAACCGCAAACCAACTGCATGACGACTGAGCAGCTCCAGATGTGGCAACAAGCACAACAGCAACAGCCGCCGCCACAACAACCGCCGCCGCCAAATCAGAATCCTGATCCCAACCAGCAGCCACCGACTGGCGGACAGAATCCGCCGCCGACCAATCAGAACCCTGATCCCAACCAGCAGCAAAACGGCCAAACTGGCCAACCAAATCCCAACCAGCAACCACCGACTAACGGACAGAATCCGCCGCCACCCGGCTCTCAACCGGGACAGCCATTCCAACCGCAAAACGCCGCCTCGCAATACCAGGGCCCACCGCCGAACTTGAATTTAAGCTTCCAACAGCCGGCCGGTTTACAGGATCCGGATAAGTGTTTCCGAGAAAAAGGCGGTGAGGCGCTCGTCGCCGCCATGCGTAGCGGCCAGATGTCGCCAGCACAAGCCGCTTCGGCCGGTAGTTGCTTCATGGGTAACTTTAATAATTCTGGTGGCGGTCAGGGACAGCCAGGACAACCCGGTGGCAATGGGCAACCCGGTCAGCCATTTGGCCAGATGTCCATTCTTTCGGGCGACTTTATGAGGACGATGTCTAATGTCAAGCCGCCGGCCAACGATTGTGTTGCTAAAATCGCTGGTGCCGATGTGGCCGATAAAATGTTCGGCCAGGGTGTTGCTATGGATCCAGAAACAAGCAAAAAAGTTATGGCCGCGGGTTGCTTTGGCCCACCACCCGGTGGCACCGGACAACCGGGCCCGAACGGCCAACCAGGTGCACCCGGCCGACAGTTTGCCGGTCCGCCGCTCGAAGTCGTTGACTGCTTGAATAAGATTCCGGGCAACGGCGACATTCAATCCGGCAAGAGAGTGCCAACAACGGCCGAATTTAGCGCTGGTCAAGCTTGCTACGCCAAAGCTGGTGCCACGCCGTTCTTTGTTCCGCCTGGACAAGTATCGGAGAACTCGCCGCTTTCTCTGTGCGCGAAAGCTGTTATCGGCGTTACCGATATTTCAAAAATCACCCCGAATAGCTTAACCAGGGAACAGAAACAACGGATGCGAGCCTGTTACGCTCCAACAGGAGATCAGGCAATGGCTAATACTCAGCCAAGCTTGCCACAAGAGGCCGCCGATTGCGTTAAAAAAATTATGGGCGAAGAAGCCTTTGCCCAAGTTAGTACCGGTAAATTAGAGCCGTCGGCGGAACAGCGCAAAAATGTTGCGTCCACTTGCTTCCAAAGAAAAACCGGTCTATCCAAAATCGCCGAGTTATCCGAAGCCGCGGTGCCACTAACCCAAACGCAGGCTTTAATGGCCGATGTTGACAGCACACTCATCCCCGAGCCGGAAGTCGTTGCGCCAACTACCACCGAAGTGGCGGCGGATCCGGACGAGGCCAGTTTTGAACTCACTGGCACTCTTGGCGACGGAGCTGATGTTGAAACGGTTGACATCTACTACAACTCGGACGCCAACATTGTTACCACCGAAACTAAGGACGAGAATGGCAAGAAAACCTGGGGCACAACCGTCGCTTACAGCAGCTTGTCTCAAGATGAGGATCACACGCTCTACGCCCTAATGACTAAATCCGACGGTACGGTTGTTCGTAGCCCACTGGTAGCTTTTGCCGCTAAAGCGGCCGATTCTACCGAAACCACTTCGGACAGCGGTACCAATAGAAATATGCTGGTTCTTTATGGAATCTTGGGCGCACTGGCTCTAGCCATAATCGGCTTTGTCCTAGTCCGCCGCAAACATCGAGTGACAGCCTGACTCAAAACTTTTAGACAATGAAAAACCAACGGGCGAAACCCGTTGGTTTTTCGTTACTATAAAAATAACCCCATTGGTAGCCCTAGACGAATCGAACGCCTGGCGGCGAATTGTCCGAACTTAAGCCATCTAGGTGCTATTAGCAGGGCGACTACGGTCGAATTTTCGTCTCTCGGTTGAGCTGTAGCTAAGTAGGTTAGTTAATGAGGTTCTGAGCTTTGAGTCTCGGTAGGACATCGTGCTCAAAGATTGAACCTATATTCCAACCAGCGGGAATACTTGAGTCGATCCAACTTATCTCGGCAATTTCGTGACTTGGGTGGGGTTCGCCTCGCCAAGATTCAACAATAAAAACTTTCATCTGAATAGTCTTGGTTTCGTCTGACGCCGCCCTACCGGAAAAAGTACCAAACTCTTTAAGATCTCTTTCTGCGACGGTAATCCCCAACTCTTCCTTAAGCTCGCGGACCAGCGCCTGTTTCGCAGTCTCACCCTCCTCTAACTTACCTCCTGGCGCAATGAAAAAAGTTTCATTCCAAGAACGAGTCACTAGTAGCTTTCTGTCTCTTATAATTACCCCGCCCGCCTTAAGGATAAGCGATGACATTTTGGACATTACACGACGCGATCCGGGACCTGTTGTTGAAGTTTGAATGCAATATTAATATTAGTCATTAATAAAATTGTCAAAGGATTTGTGTCTAGGTAGCTTGAGTAAGAATATCCTTTACTACCTCGTCAGCGGGGTTCAAGGCATTAATTGAGACGGCTCCTGCCTTCAGCTGCCTACTCTGAAAACGTTCAAGACGATCAACGAGCAAATCTTGCATACGCTCTCCTTTGCCAAAGTTATTGTCGCGATCCTGGCGGTTGAGTCGGCTAATCATGGTGTCCGCGTCCACTTTTAATAAAAACACTTTTTTACCAGCGGGCCAGTACTGCATCAAATCATCGGCACCTCCGCAGAGAAAAACCCGCTTGGCTTCTTTATTTTCCTCCACTAACTTATCGAACATTGTCTTATTAAGTGTCCATTTATACTTATCTCGCCATTCCCTATTAGTTGGCTTGTAGTCTTCGGGTAAATTACCGGCGTTGTCGGAGAATCGAAAAAGGCCGTCTTGGATTTTACTATCAAAAGCAACCTCTCCCACTTCTAAAAGTTTACGAGCAACAGTTGTTTTACCAGAACCTGAAATTCCGGTGATGAAGAAGAGCGTTGGTTTTAATTTCATTTGCAGGCCCTAGGCGAATCGAACGCCTGACAAAGGTTTTGGAGACCTCCGTTATACCATTTAACTAAGGGCCTTTACCCTAGAATTTTACCACAAAAACCACCCCTTATTCAGGAGCTAGCTGCTAGTTGCCGTCAGCCAGTTGCTTAAGGAGTTTTCACTTTCCTTCTTTATGAAGGATTTGTTTTTTACAGCGTTTGCAGAATTTCTTCAGCTCCAACCGGGTGGGGGTGTTGGTTTTATTTTTTTCTGAATAAAAATTGCGCTCCTTACACTCGGTGCATTCGAGAGTAATCGGCATGCGGGCGGTTTTCTTGGCCATGATTTATTTATTTTACAGGTTAATTCTTATATTGTCTAGATTCTTTGAGCCGCCTCCGGGGATTGAACCCGGGACCTTTTGCTTACCATGCAAATGCTCTACCACTGAGCTAAGACGGCGATACTATCGACCAAGATATTCCTTACCTTCGTATTGGCATAATACAGGGTCACCACACCATACTCACTTTTCTTACGATATGTTCCAAGCTTGCCAGTAATAGTAACCGTTGGCTTATAAAACTGCTCAGAATAAACCCCTAGGGTATTCTCCCAAAATTTGCGCACCTTGTTAAGATCGAGGTCGCTGAAAAGATGGAGCTGAAACTTTAGACTTCCTTTTCCAACTTGAAAAAAACGATCAAGGAACTTCATGAATACAATAATTACACCAGGGTCTGAGTTACCAATCTTAACGCTATTCTTATTGGCCTTGTTTCCTTCACCCCAGTATAAAGCAATACCTAATCCCCAAAGCTCATAATCCTCTTTTGTTACAGGCTGAGTAAACCGGAAAGGGTCGCCGTCAGGATGGTGCCAAGTGTAAATCGCTTCGCTAATTGTACGGCGTTTGATTGAGTATTTATCAAGCCAATAATTGACCTTGTGCATGCTGACTCCTTTGCTGATCGCAATCTGTTGCGCAGACATTAATTTGGTCAAATAGAGCTCTTCTAAATCTGCTTTTTCCAACTTCATATCTTTACCATAACACAAAACCACATATTCAAGCAGGAGGTAGTGCTGGGAGTAGGATTCGAACCTACGAAGGCACAAGGCCAGCAGATTTCACTTATCCCTAAGTTTCCTTAGGGCGCGGACTATATCATTACCCAATTTCTTGGGTATCCCGGTATCTAGTCTCTACGGCGCTCCCGCCGGAAGGCGGGTTCCCACGGTATTGGCATATCTTGCGACTTAGCTTTCACCGTTATCCCGGAATTATCATTCCAGAGTTACCTCTGGAAGCTGCCAATCTAGACAGTCTGCTCTCGTTGACCACTTGAGTATCCCAGCAATTAATAACTTAAGGTTCAGAGCCGCCTGTCGGATTCGAACCGACGACCTGATGCTTACAAAGCAACTGCTCTACCACTGAGCTAAGGCGGCGATAACCATGTCGAGCCGCTTGTTGGCGAGAACGAGAACTAGAAGCGAAGCGACTATCAAATTTTACCATTAGTCGCTCAAGCATTCCAGGCGGAAGCTACTTCCTTTCGAGCAGATGATCGAGCAGCTGACGGTATTTCTTGGTGACTGGGTCGAGTGTGATCGCTTCGCGAGCCGAGACGGTCGCCTTTTGCCGATCGTTATTACCTAAATAAGCTAACGACAGATTATAATGACGGCTGGGGTTGTATTTGTCGAGCTTAACTGCCACTTTGAGCGATTCAATCGCGTCGTTGAAATTCTTTTGATTCAAGTAGATTATTCCCAAACGGGCGTAGACCCGAGCATCAGAGGGACTACGCGTGGCCGCTTTCAGGAAAAATTCCTCGGCTTTATCGTAATTTCCTTGACGAAAAAATTCATCGCCCTCTTCAAACAAACCGCTAATTTCGTCCGTTTCGCCGGAAGTCTCTTTTTGCCAGAACTGATGTTCACCCGTCACGCCTGGTTTGGTCACAAGCCGATCCGTTAGCAACGGAATCCCGCCCTTAACCTTTCTGGCCTGTTCGATAACTCGACTGCCCAATTTCACGCTAACCTGGCCAACCCTTCGAGACAGGGCCAAGGCCAGCTGTCCGGTCTGTTCGACCACTTGCGGGGTGGCGCTGAGACGACGAACTAGCAAAATCAAGAACAGGACCAGAGCGGCGAAGAAAATAATTTGAGCAAGCATTAACTTGGTATATCGTTAGTTGTCACTCCAATGCAAGAGCAGCCAATCAATCGTCAGCTTTAGATTGGCGTTAGCATTGAGTTTCTTTGTGGCCCGATCGAGTAGCAGAACTCGATCCGTAACCTGTTGAATCGGCGTGAGTAAAAGCTGTTGCTGTTGATGATTCATCTCGCTGGCCAACAAATCGACTAGTTGCTCCCGCGGTAATTCGGTCAGTTCGTTAAACATAACACTTGACGATTTATTAAAATGCGACGACTCGACCTTTGATGTTCGAGCTAACCCCTCAAGAGAATGCAAGCGCGAGAGAACCGTCGGCAAGAGCCGTTGCGGTTGTTCGGCCTGGAGAACGATTACCACTGACGGCGGTGGTTCTTCGAGTAACTTTAAAAGGGTATTCTGCACGATATCGCTCATATCGTCAGCATTACTGATAAGCAATAATCGTTTCGCCCCAAAGGCGCCGAGCCCAGAGGAAGTGACGAATTGTCGGGCGGATTTGGCGTCGCCGACAGCGCCGTCAAAAACTAGGGTATCGATGGCTTCAAACGAAGAGAGGATTTCCGTTACTCCGCTCGCGTCACCGCCACAAAGGTACGACTTGCCTGGAATCAACCTAGTTTCTAGATCTGTCGTTATCATCAGTGGCATTCTAGCTGTAATCTGACCGCGCTACTAGGGAAAAGCTGTTGAACGGCTAAGGCAGTCCTGCTATGATAATGACATGGCAGAAGGATTTGAAGACAAAACGCTGAAGTGTAAAGATTGTGGCAACGATTTTATCTGGACTGCTGGCGAGCAGGAATTTTTCTCGAAGAAAGGCTTTACCAACAAGCCAGCTCGTTGCAAGGATTGTCGCCAAAAAAATCGTCAAAAAGTTGAAGCCGAATACTTTAAGGTGACTTGCGCCAACTGCAAGCAAATCGGCGAAGTTCTTTTCAAACCCGCTAATCCCGACTCCCCTATTTACTGCAAGCAGTGCTTCGAAGAAAAATTTTTAGCACCAGCGGCCTAGACGACTTTTGTGGCCACTTTGAGAGTTTTGCGGCAACGGTTGCAGACCAGCAAGCCGTCGAGTTTTTGTAGGTTAGGGTAAATCACTCTTTTGGTTTTATGCAAAGACTTAGGTCGGTTAAACCCAACCTGCGGTGATTTCAGGCAAATCTGACAAAAAAGCTGTGTTCTGTTCATCTTATTTAGTAATTTATTTAGTTATTTTGTTACTTCGAACGAAGTGAGAAGCGAGCGTTAGCGAGATTCGTAATTCGTAATTCCTATTTATGTTGTACCTAATGATATACTATTCTTTAGAATGTCTCAAGACTCAATGCTTCTCGGCCTGTTATTAATTGTCATAATTTTGTTAAGTTTATCGATTCACGAATTTGCTCACGCCTGGGTGGCTAATTTATTCGGCGACCCAACCGCCAAAAACGAAGGACGGATGAGCTTGAATCCTTTGAAACATTGGGACAGCGTTGGAACAACCTTACTGGTTGGGCTGTTGGCGTTGCAAGCGATTGGACTGACTAGTTTACCAGCGTTTGGTTGGGGCAAGCCGGTGCCAGTCAACGAAGGTAACTTTGAGAATCCCCGACTGCACGGCTTACAAACGGCTCTGGCTGGACCGATGAGCAACTTCTTTGTGGCAATGATTTTGGCGTTAATAGTCCGAACGATCCACTTGCCAGAGTTAGCGAGTTCGGCAATTATTCTGGCCATTTACATCAATATATTCTTGATGTTTTTTAACCTCCTACCCATTCCCCCGCTCGACGGCTCCCGGGTCTTGCGCCTGTTTATGAGCGAACAAACCTATTATTCGATGGCTGGCAGTCCGTTTTTCTTGTTCGGCGCAATTTTCGTCATAATCTATTTCCTGTCCGAACCGCTCGTCCAAGCAACTAATTATTTGACTGCATTGCTAATTGGTGGCTGACGCTTGGTTGGCTGATTTCTGTGATAAAATTACCCTGATCCCGAACGCCCGAAACATTTGAATCTTAAACAATCTTAGGGACTCCACCTTTTGGGCGGTATTACGATTTATCGTTCTACCGAGTTGCTACTTCGCGGGAAGAGCAAAAGGAAACCCACTTGTTCACCAGTCCCTTCTGGCTCTAAACAGGCGAGAAGAAGGCTAATATTAGAACATTTGGAAAGGGTTCAAAAATGTTTCGGGCAACGGGGTTTCGGGGCGTAGCATAGTTGGTAATGCGCATGGCTGGGGGTCATGAGATCGCTGGTTCGAGTCCAGTCGCCCCGACGAATTAGGTGAGTTTTGCTTGCTGTTACTGCTTCACTCTGCTACAACCAAGCCAAGCGACATGGACGAACAAATATTGCCTTACGACATTTTACGGTTCGATTACAAGGAGCGGCTTGACGATCGGTTTTTGGCAACGCATTTGCATCGCTTCGAAATGTTCAGTCAGCCCGTTGCCTTAGTCGTCCTGATTGAAATCGTTAATCCTTGGCATCCCTCGAGCGAGTTAGGCCAAAAAATACTCAACGCCTTGGTTCGGGAATTCTCTCAAGGCGAGGCCTTGTCTTATCTAGCCCGTTTTGAAATCGCCCTCAAACAAGCTAATCGAGCCGTCCAGGAGGCGCTCAGTCAGACTGAATCGCCAGTCTCGTGTGTCGCGGTCTTATTGGAATCAGACCAAATCCACTGCGCCGGTATTGGTTCAGCCAAACTGGGTTTGCTCCGAAGGGGAAAGTTGGCAACTATTCTTGGCTCGAAAAGTACTAGCGCCGACACTTTTGCCGCCGTTACCAGCGGCGATATGAACGAAAACGACTGGCTCTTTATCGCCAACAGTACTTTTTACTCAAACTTAGCTGGGCAGAATAGCCAGATTTGGCTGACTGATGATGTGGCTGATATAGGGGCCGAAATCAGCCAGCTTGACCAAATCGACCCAGAGCAAAAATTGGCTGGGGTGCTACTGCGTTTCAATCCCCTTCGTCCACCTAGCAATCAAACCTTCTTTTGGGGTGAAGCTAGAACGCCTAAAAACAACTTCCCTCAATTTACCTGGCCGAAGATAAATCTTGGCTCAGCCGCTAGCTTAACCAACCGCTTGGGCGCATTGATTGCTCAATCCTTCAGGGCAGCGATCAAACTCCTTCCCCAACGGCGGGCTCTTTCGACCGAAACTTACCAGGGATCGAAAGGCCGATTGCCGAAACTACAGCGACGCTTTCTGCCGATCGTCGTTGGCTTGATTGTCATTTTCGCCGCCATTTGGGGCTATCAACAATCGCATCAAGACCAGCCCACCCAGACCGTGCAAGCTACCCTGCTAACCGAGCTGGAGGATTTACGAGCCGATCAATTACTCGCTGGCTTGACCGAAAAATTTACTCTCGGCGGGTATGAGTCGCTAGACGACAGCGCCAAGAGCACTTTAGTGTCTCTGCTCAATAATCAAAAAATCTTCTTGACTGAATTGCCTACTGCCGCTACTCATGCGCCAAGCGACATTGTGGCGCTGGAGACACTCAATAACCAGCCGCTTTTGATCGATAGCCAGGGTCAGATCTGGACATACAACGGTTCGCTACTAACCCAATTGACTCAAAAAACCCCGATTACCAACCCTGTTTCGCTAACGGCATTTGGGCCGACTAACATTATCGCTAGCGATGCGGCCGGCAATATTTGGCGCCTTGACGGTTCACCGAATCAACCGATCGCCTTAACCCAAGCCGGAGCCCAAATTAACGAAGTTAAACTGGTCGAGCATTATCAGGGTAATCTTTATCTAATTAATCTGACCTCGCGTATCACTTCGCGAGTGAACAATTTTTCCAGCGATTTGAATAGTATTTCAGTTTACAACAAAGCGGAAAACTTAGTTGGACTAAGCAAGCCCAGCGACATCGCCATTAACGGTAAAGTCTTGGTGGCTGACACCAACGGCCTAGTCGTTGAGTTTGCCCGAAATGCCCCAAGCATTGTGAAATTTCAGCTCCCTACCGTCGACGGAGCAGTCAAGATTGCCACTAGCGACAGCGCCGCCTTAACCATCATCAGTTCCGGACGAGCTCTTTACCTAATAGATAGCACCAACACCCTCGTTGGCACGATTTTCTTGGCCTCAAGCGCTAAAATCACCGACATTATTCTCGACCCAACCAGCCCAACAAAATTCTGGCTCGCCTCTGGTGAAGAGCTTTATTCAATTCAGTTCTCGGTTGAGGCTACCGCCTAACTATCTTTTGCCACCATGCGTGATGGGGCGGAGATGCCGATTAGGTCTAGAGTTTTTTTGATTGTCAGACTAGTTGCTTTTAAAATGGCCAAGCGAGAGTTGGCAATTTCTGGTGCCTCCCCGACTACCCGGACGGTTTCGTAAAAGCTATGTAGGTCAGTCGCCAAGGCCGTCGCGTAATGAGTGAGGCGATGAACTTCTAGATTACCCGCAATCTCTTCGACCAGATCTGGAAACTGAATAATCCGCAGCAACAACTGTCGTTCAATCGGATGGGTGATGGTAATTTTATCGGGAATAACAAAGTCGTCGTTAGTCGAGAACTGTCGAAAGATTGAAGAAATTCTAGCGTAAGCATACTGGATATAGAAAACCGGATTTTGGTTGGAGCTGGCCTTGGCCACGTTAAGATCGAAGTCGATCGAGGAATCGGTGCTTTTATTAAGGAAGAAAAAGCGCGCTACATCAGGCCCAATTTCATCCAAAACATCGTCCAGAGCCACATAGGTGCCGGCTCGTTTGGACATCTTTACTTCTTTGCCATCCTTAATCAAGCGAACTAGTTGCGTCACCACCCAATTGAGCGTCCCGCCCCAAAGGTAATGCGGTCGGAGAATTCCTTCGATGACTTTATTTAACTCGGTGGTGTAGGTGTAATGATCGGGCCCAACGACATTAATCAGCCTGTGGTAGCCGCGTTGAATTTTGAAGCTGTGATAAGCAATATCGCTGGCTAAGTATGTCTCTTCGCCGGTCGAGCGGATTAAAACGCGGTCCTTGTCGTCGCCAAAGCGGGTGGTTGACAACCAGGTAGCGCCGTCAGCGGTATAGGTGTAGCCCTTGGCCTTTAATAATTCCAGCGACTTTTTGTAAACACCGGTTTGATAGAGCGACTCTTCGGAGAAGAATTGATGAAAATCAATGCCGACTTTTTTGAGCATCGGTTTGATCATCTCCTCCATCACAATCGCCGCGGCCTTCTCCCCAACCGCGACCGGATCTTTCTCTTTGATCCTTTTGGCCAGCGCGTCAATGTAATCGCCACTATATTGGGCTTGGTCGTCCTTTAGAACCGAGTGTCCGAGCATAGCAATCTGGCCGCCGCGATCGTTGACATAGTATTCGCGCATCACCGTACAGCCATAAAGCTCTAGTACTCGGGCAATTGTTTCACCGACAAAGGCACCGCGGGCGTTAGCCAGCGTCAGTGGCCCGGTCGGGTTGGCGGAGACATATTCAACCAAAACCCGAGTTTCTTTGCCTAAATCACTTCGGCCGATCGCATCAGGCAGGCGAATCATCTCTTTGACAGTAGAAAGCAGGTGTTCGTCAGTAATTGTAAAGTTGATAAATCCTGGCGTCGTCACCGAAACATTGCGGAAAACCGGGCTGGCTTCGAGCTCTGGTACAAGCTTCTGCGCCAGTTGCATTGGTGACATTTCCTGCAGAGCGGCCGTAATCATCGCGATGTTGGTCGAAAAATCGCCAAACATTTTATGTTTAGCTGGTTCGATATCAAAACGCGGCGGATCAGTTTTATAAACTTTCTGATACGCAATTCGAACAGTCTGATGTAATTGGCCAAAAATCATGAGATTAAGATGTTGCGGTGAGCACAAAACTAATTGCCGATGATGTAGTTGTAGCCGTCGGGAAGTGGTGCTCCACCAAAAGAAGTTTGCCAGATTGTTTCAGCTCTTTCAAGAGCTGTCTGCTCGCTCGAGTTTAGTGGGGTTTTCTCCAGCTGTGCTGTCAGACGATAGTGTTTGCCGATGAGATCACCATCAGGCGGCGGTTCGTGCGATAAGTCGAAAAGGTAATTCAGTCCTCCGTTACTAATAGAGGGGTCGGTCGGAATGGTCATCAGGTATTCCGAGAATGAGCCACAGCCGTCGGATATTGATCGTAAGTCGAGAACCTTCCACCATCGACCTGATTGACCGAGATTCCGCCCTGGATAAAAACCAATGTCGCCTTGATCATTGCAGGCCTTGGCGTCGTGACGGGCCTGGAAACCCAAGCTGATCGCTGTTAAATCAGATTTCCGTCTGGCGTCCCGACTCCGGCTAGTGGCGCTCGTATAGGCATACATCGAAAGCGACGCCAAGATCCCAATAATCGCGACAACTGACATTGCTTCGATTAATGTGAATCCTCTCTTCATTGCTTTCATCTTACCTCCTTCGAGCCAATTTACAGAATGTATGCTTGCCAACTTGCAAAACTAGCTCGCCAGTTAACGAAATCTCAAAACTCGGGTCAGTCATTTTGGTACCGTTCAGTTTAATCGCTCCTTGCGTTATCAGACGATTGGCTTGGGTATTACTACTCTGGGACGCTTCGGCCACGGCATGGAGTAATGAAATAGTTTTCTGGCTGAAAAGTAATTCTGAAGCCAGATGATCGGCGACCTTTTTGTCACGAAACGTCTGGTTGAACGACGCATCGGCCGCCTCGGAAGGCTTGACTCCGTGATAAAGTTCGACAATCTTACGAGCCACTAACGCCTTTTGGTCGCGAGGAAGAAGATTTTTAAGCGCAGCTTTAACTTCTGTTTCTGCTCCCATTAAGGCCGCCATCTCACCGTAATGCACAATCAGCGAATCCGGAATACTCATCACTTTGCCAAACATTTCATCAGGCGAGTCCGTCAAACCAATATAATTTCCCAAACTACTGCTCATTTTCTTGGCTCCATCCAGCCCGAGTAAAGGCTTCATCAAGACTAACTCTTGCGGAACTTGGCCAACCTTCTTCTGCAGCTCTCGCCCCAATAAAAGATTGAGACGTTGATCCCAGCCACCAAGCTCGATATCAGCTTTTAGCTCAACGGAATCAATCGCTTGTGTCAGCGGATAAAGCAGCTCGTGTAAACCGACCGACTGCTTGGCAGATAACCTTGTCGCAAAATCCTCTCTCTCAATCAGGGTGTTAAGCGAGATTTGTTGGGCGTAGCCGAGCAGGTCGCTTAAATTCATCTTGGCTAGCCAGCTAGAGTTGTAGAGTACACGGGCCTTTCTCTGCTCAAGTATCGCTCCCGCTTGAGTCAGATAGGTTTTCATATTGTCCTTAATTTCGGCCTCGCTTAAGATCGGTCGAGTTTTATTAACTCCAGCTGGATCACCAATTCGAGCCGTGAAATCTCCGATTACTAGAACGGCCTGATGACCCAAATCTTGGAATTGACGCAACTTTCGCAAAACCACCGCATGGCCAAGATGAAGGTCAGGTGTTGTTGGGTCAACACCCAATTTGACCACTAACTTTTTACTCTCGCGCAGGCGGCGCAATAAATTCGTTTCATTAATTACTTCCGCTACCGCCCAGGTAAGTGCTTGGTTGTGGTCGCTGTCCATTGTTACATCTAGTATATCCTTGTAGAATTAGGGAGTCTACAGGATGAAAACTCAAAACTCAAAGGTCAAAAGTCAAAACCATTACGATAGTCAAACCTTTAATACCTTGGTATTTAGGTTTTGGACATTGGGCTTGAAGTTTAAGCGATGAAAATAAAATTACGCTTTCCTAAAATTCGAAACCCTTTTGCCAGTCCGGTTAGCTTGAAGAAGCTACAGAACCGACTTTTTTCCAAGAAAAAATCTCACCAAATTACCTGGCGAAGAGTCGGTAAGTACGCCCTCTGGGCTCTCGGTATCATTATCCTGTTAATAGTCTTGATGTTTGCCTGGTTCGCTAAAGATCTACCGACGCCTGGCAAGATTCGTAATCTTGCGGCCGAGGGCTCGACTCGACTCTACGACCGGAATATGCAGCCGCTTTACACTATTTCTTCTGCGGACAAAAAACGGATTCTAATCGACCAAAAAGATATCCCCCAGGTTGTCAAAGACGCGACCATCGCCATTGAAGACAAGAATTTCTACAACCACCACGGTATCTACCTCAAAGGTATCGGCCGAGCAGTAGTTTTTGGTGGCTCGCGCGGTGGCGGCTCAACCATCACCCAGCAGTTTGTCAAAAATGCCATCCTTAAAGACAATAAACACAATTTAGTCCGCAAAATTAAAGAAGCGATTTTATCAATCGAGCTTGAAGCGCTTTACAGTAAAGAACAAATTTTGACGCTTTATCTCAACGAGATTCCTTACGGCGGTAATAACTACGGCATCGAAGCGGCCGCTAAATCTTACTTTAATAAGAGCGCTAAAGACCTGACGATTGCCGAAGCGGCGACGCTAGCCGCTTTGCCTCAAGCGCCCTCAACCTTGTCGCCGTACGGTCAGAATGTCGATCGCTTGATCGCTCGTCGGGACCTAACGATTAGCTTAATGACCGATCAGGGCTACATCACTAAAGAGCAGGCCGCCGAGGCAAAAGCGGTCGTGTCGAAATTTGCCCCCCGTCGCGATTCGATTACCGCCCCGCATTTCGTCTTGTTTGTTAAGGATTGGTTGGTGGATTATTTCACTAAAGAACTTGGTGACGCCCAGATCGCCGAACAAAAAGTCGAAAGCGGTGGTTTTGATGTCGTCACTACTCTCGATTTGCCAAAACAACAGGAAGCCGAAAGGATTGTTTCTGCCGCCGCTGGCAAGACCTTGAAAAGTGCCGGAGCTTCTAACGCCGCCCTGGTGACAATCGACCCGAAGCGTGGCGAAATTATCGCAATGGTTGGCTCCGTCGACTACTTTCAGGAGCAGTTCGGCGCTTTCAATGTCGCTACCGCCTCTCGTCAACCTGGCTCGAGCTTCAAACCAATTGTTTACTCAGCCGCCTTTAAAGAAAAATATAATCCAGCCACAACCCTATTCGACCTACGGACCGACTTCGGTAACTACTCCCCCGACAACTACGACGGTGGTTTCCGTGGACCAGTCACGATTCGCCAGGCCCTCGGCAATTCGCTCAACATTCCGGCTGTCAAAATCTTGGGGCTTGTCGGCATTGATGATGCTCTGAAAAATGCCAGCGACCTCGGTATCACCACCCTCACAGACAAAGATCGTTACGGCTTAGCTCTGGTATTGGGCGGCGGTGAAGTTAAGTTAACGGAGATGACCGGCGCCTACGGGGTTTTTGCTAATAACGGCGTCTTAATGCCGACAACGCCGATTCTTAAAATCACCGATAGTAAACAAAAAGTCATCTACACCCACGAAGACCCCAAAGACGGCCGGCAAGTGCTTGACCCACAAGTCGCTTATCAAATATCAAATGTTTTGAGTGATGTCGAAGCCAAGAAGCCGACCTTCGGTCGAACGCTGGGCGTCTTAACCCTTCAAGGCCGACCAGTGGCCAGCAAGACTGGTACGACCGACGCTTTCCGTGATGCCTGGACGATCGGCTATACGCCCCAATATGTCACTGGAGTCTGGGCCGGCAACAACGACAATAGTTCGATGAACCGAGCTGGTGGTTCGGTCGCCGCCGCCCCAATTTGGGATGCGTTTATGGAATATCTCCACAAGGGCTTGCCGGTCGAACAATTTAATCGCCCGAGCGGTATCAAAGATGTTACTGTCGATCGGCTCTCTAATAAGTTGCCGGTCGCAGGTTCTGACCCAATTACCGATATCTTTGCGAGCTGGCAGGTTCCAACAGATAAGGACGATGTCCATGTTCGAGTTCGCGTCTGTAAGGAAAATGGCTTGCTGGCCGATTCGTCAATTCCTGACGAACTAGCGGAGGAGCGCACCTACACCAATGTTCACTCCGAAAAACCAAACTTCCCCAATTGGGAGGGGCCAGTCCTGGCTTGGGCCAACGCCAACGGCTTCAACAATCGGCCGCCTACCGAAAAATGCCAAGCTGGCAGTGTTCAGCCCACAATCGAGATTACCGCGCCGACCGAAGATCAAGAAGTTTCGGGAACTTTTGTAATTAGCGCCGCCGCTAGCGCGTCGAGCGGTGTTAAGCAAGTCGAATTCTTTATCGATAGCATCGCCGTCGGTACCAGTACTGCCTCACCTTACGAAATTAGTTACAACGCCAATAACCTTTCCGCCGGAAGCCATAAACTTCAGGCAACGGTCACCAGCAATAGCGGCTCGAGCGCCACTAGCGATATTGTCAACTTTGATGTTTCGACCGACAGCGCACCCCCTGACGAGGTTAGTAAATTATTAGGTATAACGGCCGGTGGACAGATAATTTTTACCTGGAATAATCCAACCGACTCCGATTTCAAGCTGGTTAGGATCAAGGTTTACTCGGGTGCACCGACCTACGCCACTCTTTATCGGACGGTTGAAGTTTCTAAACCAAGTCAAACCGCAACCATCACCGGACTATCGGGGACATTTCGCTTTGTGGTGCACACAGTCGACATCACCGGCAACCAATCCGACGGAATTGAAAGATATTACTCGTTCTGACCGCAAGGCAAGTCTGAAGTCTCAAGGATAAATCCTGAAGTAAGTAGCTGCAACAAGTTTTAATTTGGTAATCCATTACCATACGGTAATGGATTACCAAATTTGTTGGTTGGCGACAGCAACTTTTCCAGCAAAGAAAAAGCTCCACCTGGTGGGGTGGAGCCGCGGACTTCGATGATCGAGATCAGGGATCGTCAGCTTTGGGTTTTCTGCTCGTAATACTATCGCGATCCAGAGATCCCCAGGTTTCGAATATCAACGAAGCTATTGGCAGACCGAAGAATGCTAGTATAAACATTCCCTCTCTTGTTCGACCGCTCATGCCAATTGCAATGAAGGTGAGGATGGCGGCGTAGCCCGCGATCCTCACCTTCAGCTCCTTCGATTTCATAGGAGCATCGTTATCTGGTGTCTTCAACCCATAGCGGTAGCTGATGATCAGCAAGAGCAGGGTCATGCCTAATGCCAGCCAGTTCCAATTGTTCACGAAGAATCTCCTCGCTCCGAAGAGCTTAGTTTGACAAAATTTTACATCAAAAACACTGGAAAGTCAATGGTTTTAGGACTGGGATATTTCTAACCGAACCGGTATCAAGCGACTAACTTCATTAGAATCCTCTAACCCTCATATTGGTTAAAACCAATACGGAAACCAGCAGTCTTTAGGTTTCTTATGTACTTTAATAGATAGGAAGCCTATGTAGTCTTGAACGAATGCGTAGCTAGTCAAAGATGGCGGCTAGATGTTTGAGAGAAGTAACTTTCGTGTTGGGCTGGTAGCCAAGACGCTTGGCTTCTTTGATACGGCTGGTCAAACTGTGGGCGGGACGGATTTCGCCCAACAAACCCATTTCGCCGATCAGGACGATATTGTCGGGCAAGACTTTCTTGGTCAGTGACGACATAATCGCTCCGGCGATCGCCAGATCAATTCCCGGGTCTTTCAGCGAAAAACCGCCAACTACATTGATAAAAATGTCATACATATTGGCCGGCACATTAAGACGATTCTCCAGCACCGCCAAAATAACATTGAGACGGTTAGGATCGATGCCCTGGCAGGATCTTTTCGGATAGCCAAAACTGGTTTTGGTAGATAGCGCTTGGATTTCGACCAGAAACGACCGACTGCCTTCGGCGGTAATCGTCAACGCCCGACCAGGCAATTTTTCTGTTATAAGAGAAGCGAATAGTTTGCCGGGATCTGGAACCGCTTCAAAGCCGTCTTTAGTTAATTGATAAATACCGACTTCGTCCAGTGGCCCGTAGCGATTTTTTTCAACATGGAGAATTCGTAAACCAGTCCTTTTCTCGCCCTCAAGGTACAAAACAGCATCAACCAAATGCTCTAGAACCTTCGGGCCGGCGATCGACCCTTCTTTAGTAATGTGGCCGATAACGATGAAGGCGACCGTATTTTGTTTGGCAAACTGCGTCAGACGCCAGACAATCTCTCGCACCTGAACTAACGATCCGGGCGTACCAGCAGTTGTCTCGTCGAAAACCGTTTGAATAGAATCGATTACCACAAGGCGCGGTTTGTTGGATCGGACGGCGGCTAAAATCCGCCCCATATCGCGCTCGGCTGAAACCAAAATCGAGTCTTTCTTTAGGCCGAGTCGGTCGGCCCGCATTTTCAGTTGCTCTAAAGACTCTTCGGCCGAAAAGTAGAGTGAACCGGCGATACTACTGGCGACTTGCAATAGTAAAGTACTTTTACCAACGCCCGGACTGCCGGCGATTAAGACGACCGATCCCGGTACAATGCCCGGATCTTCGGCGCCTAAAACTTGATCGAATTCCTTCATAGCGCTTTTCAAACGCCTAACATCGTGCAGTTTGATTTGGCTGATTTCTAGCAGTTTAGCAGGTTCCGAACGATGGGCGCTTTCCGCTGGATCGAAGCGTTCTTCCGTCAACGTATTCCACTCGCCACAGTTTGGGCACTTGCCCGACCAGCGCGGGAACTGTTGCTGACAGCTCAAACAAACAAAGGTGGTTTTCGATTTCATTAGTTTTGACTTTTGAGTTTTGACTTTTGACCTATCTCTTGTATATCACTTCCAACATGCTTAAAGTCAATTAACTGAAATTGGACTGAGCTATTACCGTTCCACTCATTAACTGTTAAATAGCCGGCAACATCGGCTCGATTGGACTTGTGGGTGGCAAACTTGTCGACGAGCGAAAAGCCGATCGCCTGGACGCACTTCCCGTCTTTGGCTAGTGTCAGTCGGAGATGTTTTTTGGTTTGTCCGATTGGCTGGGCGTCTTTCAGCTCGACATCACGAATAATAAAAGTGGGTCGGGAATTGCCCAAACCGTGTGGCTCGAGCGATTGTATTTCCTGCGCTAACGGCAGGGTCGCATCGGCTAATGTCAAAAAATCATCAGCTTTCAAAGATGGTTTGGGTAAAACACCATCGAAATATTTCGAAGCGTGTTGCTTCAATTTCTTGGCAAACAGCTCCCACTGATCGGTTCGAGCGCTCAAGCCGGCCGCTTGGCGATGACCACCGAACTGCACTAAATGAGAACTGGTGGCGGTTAAGCCATCGATAATTGGATAGTCGGCGATCGAACGGGCGCTGGCTCGAACACTTCCTTCTATTTGACTACCGACCACGACCGGTCGATAATACTTCTCTGCCAGTTTGCCAGCCACCAGACCAACAACGCCAGTTGGCCAATTATTCTCGACTAAGACATAAGCAAAATCACCAGCTTTATTTTGTTGCCAAATCAAAGATTCGGCTTGCTCTAGAATCGTCTCGACTAATCCCTGTCGCTCGCGGTTCAGTCGCTCGATCAACAACGCCAATTCTTCGGCCTGAACGCGATCGGTGGTTGTTAGCAGATCGTAAACTGGCCGGTTGTCCCCCATTCGCCCGGCGGCATTAAACCTTGGCCCGATCGAGAATCCTAGTGTACCGGCAGTCAAGTCGTCAACATTCAATCCCGCCAAACGCATCAGTGCTACCAAGCCTGGCCGGCGAGTCTTTTTCAGCACCCGCAGGCCAAAATCAACAAGCGGTCGGTTCTCCCCGCGCATCATCATCATATCGGCGACGGTGGAAATGGCGACTAAGTCCAACTGCCATTTCAAAAAACTCTCGGTCAGCTGTTTGGGGAAATCTTGCTGAAGTGCTTGAGCCAATTTGTAGGCCAAGGCGCAACCGCAAATATTCGGAAATGGATATTTTGAACCTGGTAAATACGGATCGACAATGGCATCGGCTGGTGGCAGATCTCCTTCTGGTGGAAGATGATGATCGAGGATAATTGCTTTGACACCTCGGTCTTTTAGCTTCCGGATTGTTTCGACCGAGCTGATACCGGTGTCAACCGTGATAAGTAGCTTGGCTTGCTCAGCAATTGGTTCAATAAACGAGTTACTCAAACCGTAACCCTCTTTTCGAGTCGGTAGATAAACTTCAAAGATCAAGCCCAGCTTTTGACAAATTCCTGCCAGCAAGGCTGCGGCCGGTGTGCCGTCAGCATCGTAATCACCAAAAATTGCGACCGGCCATTTTTCCTTAACGGCCTCGACAATTAGCGCCCGGGCTTCTTTCATCCCCGGCAATAAATTAGGGTCGTGCAAGTGTGTCTGAAAATCCATTACGAGTTCTGACGGCTCGATTTGGCGAATCTGACAGAGATGTTCAAGCAAAGATTGATTCTCTTGTCGCTTGTAGACTTGCCACTTCTTGGCCGCCATCACTTAGTGTAGACATATCCCGACACCCGGAGATCGATCCGCTCGGTGATGCTGTCGCCCTTGGCTGCCATCACTCCAGCGAGAGCTTCGACCTGACTATTAATGTCACCAGAGAGCAAGAATAATCCTTGGATTGAACTCTTGCCAGGTCGATCGATAACAGCCGTCACTTGATAGAGCGACTCATTTAGAAGGAGTGTATTGACGGTTAGTTGTTTGGCGCCAAGCAGCTCAACTAGGCGATGATATTGTTTGATAATCTCGGGACTGGCGACAACCGAACCGAGCTTAATTGGTTGTTTTTGGGTGTCTTCGATCACTAACAATTCGTTCGGTTCGTTACTCTGAGCAGCAAACAAGATGCCACGTTTATCAACTTGATAATTAGTCGCGTCTGTTCTCCAGATGATTTCGGCCAGGCGTTGGGTTAGCGTACAGCGGAGGGTGGCAGGCAAGCCCCGACGACAATCAAAATCTCCGACTGAAAGATTGCTGCGGGTTTTGTCGACGTATCGTGATATCGTCGGTGAAAAAATTGACTGGCCAAGTAGTTGATTTAGCTCGCTGGCGACAGCTTCGTTTTTATCACCTAATAATTCAATAGTTTTTAATCGCCAAACGGGTAAGCGACCCAACAGCAAGACAGCGACTACAAACGCTACGACAATAATGATAGCTCGCCAAGACCGATCCAATCCCTTCTGGCGACCGGAACTAGTTGGCACGACATAACTACTGCCAAATAATTTCGGATTCCTACTTCCCCTCTTCATTAAAATTCTCCAAATTTAGAAATTATCTGTACTTAGTTGTTGGTATATTTTGTAAACATCCCCCGCTCCGAGTAGGAGCACAACATCGTTGTTGTCGATAAATCCAGCCAGATACTTCGCCACTTCTGTAGTGGTCGGTCGGTATTCCAGATCCGGCTTGAGTGGCTTAAGGGCTTTGATGAGATCGTTGATAGTGACATAGCCGGACTTCTCCCGGGCCGAAGCGAAGATATCGAGCAATATTACTTTATCGGCGCCGAGCAGGCTGTGGGCAAATTCGTTGAGCAGTTTGCCGGTTCTTGAATAGGTGTGCGGCTGAAAAACGACAACGATATTTTTGGCTGGGTAGCGCTTTCGGGCGGCGTCAATGACAGCGGCCACAGCGGTTGGGTGATGGGCGTAATCGTCAATGACGACCGCCCCATTGTATTCACCTAAAACTTGGAATCGACGCATCGGTCCAACGAATTTACGCAGAGCTCGGGTGATAACCGACTCGGTCACCCCTAAGTGTCGAGCGGTAATAATTGCCGCAGTAGCGTTGAGGGCGTTATGGACACCAGCTAGCTTAGTCGTAAACGGCCCAATCTTCTTTTCTTGATGGAGGATATTAAAGGTGGTCGTCTCACCTTCCTTTATATCGATGACCTGAAATTGAGCTGACGCATCGAGCCCGTAAGTCAGGCAGGGGCGGTCGACCCGTCGACTAACTAAGCGACGAACTAACGGCCAGTCGATACAAGCGATAATGGTGCCGTCGCGAGGGATTTTGACTGATAAACGATAAAAGGCCTTATAAACATCTTCGGCGGTTTGATACATATCAGGATGATCGAGTTCGATGCTGGTGATGACAACATGCTTCATCGGATAGTCAAGAAACTTCGGCTCATTACTCTCCTCGCTTTTTTTGTATTCGTCGGATTCGACGATGAAATACTTGCCCTGACCGATATGACCGTTGGCCGGTAGACCCGACACATACGGCGCTCCGATCATATACGACGGGGCGAAGCCAGCTTCTTGTAAGATAAAAGCCAATAGGGCCGAGGTGGTGGTTTTACCGTGAACACCGGCGACGCCGATGCCTTCAAATTTAGTCATCATCTCGCCGAGAATTTCTGAAAAGGTCTTAACTTCCAGTCGAAGCTTTTTAGCTTCTTTGACTTCGGGATTCTCCATTCCAAAAGCAGCTGACAACACAATCCGCGGTTTGTCCTTGAGATTGCTGGCTTCGAAACCGTCAAAGACAGTGATCTGACTCTGGCGCAAAACTTCGTCTGTCGGAAACTCCTCGGCGGTGTCGCTGCCCGTCACAAAATAGCCTAGTTCTTTGGCCATTATCGCTAGCCCTGACATTCCCATACCCTTGATGCCGATAAAATGCAGCTTGTTGTTTGTTTCTGCTTGCTTAGCCATTAGTTAGACTCTCCTCTAGTGATAATTTCGATGATTCTTTCTACCGCATTCTCTTCGTTGAAATATTTACCAAGACGGGTTCCGAGATTCTGAAGTTGGGCCTTGTCGGCCAGTAGTCGCTTGATATCTTCGATAAAACCTTTGGTGTTGAGAATACTTTCCTCGCGCATCACCGCGGCGCCGGCGGCTTGGAGATGGCGGGCGTTAGCTAATTGGTGATCGCTGGCCGAGCCTGGTAGAGGGATTAGATACAATGCTCGCGAAAATACCGCTGCCTCGGCGGTAGTTGTGGCGCTGGCCCGACTGACCACTAAATCGGAGCTCTGAAAGTAGTACGGCAATTCTCGGGTGATAAAGGCAAATGGCCGGTAAGCGCTTTGAAGCTTTTTGCTCAAACGCTCGGCAAGCGATTTATGAGATCTGATTTCTGCCTCACCAGTAATATGAACAACATCGGCCACCTCGATTAGCTCCATTAACGCCTCCTTAACTAGGCGATTAATAGCTTGAGATCCCTGGATACCAGCGATAACTAACACCAACGGTCGCGATTTACTGACGCCTTGAAGCTTGGCGGCGTGGCGAAAAGTTCGGCGGATCGGGATCCCCACCTGCTCAAATCGGCTGTCATGCCCGGGGAAAACTGACGGAGTGAAAGCTGTCAATATTTTAGAAGCCAAGCGAGCCGAAACCCGATTGGTCAAGCCCATCACCGAATCTGATTCATGGATTACGATCCGTCGGCCGAGTAACTTGGCAGCCAAGACCATTGGCAAAGCGACATACCCACCCTTACTAAAAATTACTTTCGCACCGCTGCTGATCAATAATCGAAGGGATTCGAAAAATCCCTTGAAAGAGCGACCGACGTCAATAATGTTCTGAAAAATCGCTCCTAGTGTCCAATACCGGCGCCACTTACCGGCACTGATCGAGCGAAATTGCCAGCCGTATTCGCTGATTATTTCCCGCTCCTTACCAACCCGACCGCCAACAAAAATAAAAGGAATTTTACGGGCAACTAATTCCTCGCCGAGCGCCACTAGCGGGAAAATATGTCCGCCTGTGCCACCACCGACGAGTAAGATAGGACTCTGTTGTTTTGATAGATCAGTCATCCAGCTATCACGATCGGCTTATTGTCTAAATGCTTGTTATCCGAATAATCAATCACCAAATTCCAATAACCAAGAATAATGGAATAACCAAACTCAAATAATATGAAACTTTTGCATTTTTTGTTATTGGTCATTTTTTATTTTTGATTATTGATGCTTGATTATTGGTCATTACCCATTAGTTTCTCTAGACGCATTAGTCAGTAGCCCTAGTAACGCCATACTCACTAATAGAGAAGTACCACCATATGAGATCAGTGGCAAGGGTACGCCTGTTAGCGGTAGCACCCCCAACATGCCACCAACGTTAATTAACATCTGGCCAATAATGGCGGCGGTGATGCCCGCGGCCAACAATTTAACATAACGACTGTTCGCTGCCATAGTCACTAAATAGCCTCGCCATGCCAAATAAAAGTAAGCGAGTAAGATAATCATCGTTCGAATATAGCCCAGCTCCTCGGCAATAACGGCAAAAATCGAGTCATTGTGCGATTCTGGTAAAAAGGAGTATTTGCTGACACCCTGTCCGAAGCCCACTCCCCATAACCCGCCGGTACCGATGGCAATTTGGGCTTGATTGCCGTGATAGGCACTGCCTAATTTATCTTGTTGGGAGGTGTTTTTGTTGAGGAATGCTGTCAAACGCGAAGCGCGATACGGTGCCGCATAAATGATTAGGACTAGCGCCATCACGCCCAAAATAATGAGGGCTAAATACTGCCAGATATCAGCCTCGGCAATAAAAAGAATGGTTAGTGACGCCAAGATTATTACCAAAGCCGTCCCCATATCGGGCTGAAGCATAATCAATCCGACGACAAGCGCCAAAACACAAATAAACGGAATAAGCGTCTTAATAGGATCTTTTATCGAGCGCTCTTTGACAGCCAGATTACCGGCGAAATAAAGTATCAGCAATAATTTAACCGCTTCAGCGGGTTGAAAACGCAAAAAACCAATATCGATCCAGCGATGAACGCCGGCGATTTTGGGGCCGATGATGGGAAAGAAAACTAGCACTAACAATATTAAGGCGATGATCAGAAAGGCATTACGGCTTTGGTATAACCGTTCCAGCGGTATCTTCATAAAGTAAAAGAACACGCCCGCTCCAATTATCCAAGCGATTAATTGTCGAATGAAGAAGTAGTAGGCGTTGCCAGTCGAAGCCGCCGCTTGTACCTGCGACGAAGACAAAATCATTATCAAACCAAAAACCGACAAGGCAAGTGTCAGAATTGGGATTGTAGTATCGATTTTGCGACGAAGCTTGAATTGACTAAGATGCATTTTTTACAAGCTTCTTAAATTGATCGCCGCGATCGGCGGCGTTTGTAAACATATCCTTGCTGGCACAGGCCGGTGAGAGTAGGACGATATCACCGATTGCGGCTGATTTCTTGGCTAATTTTACGGCCTCGGCCAGAGTCTTTGGCGTGGCGACCTTTAGACTCTGGGCAAAGTGGGTCAGCGACTCTTCAATTCGAGTGGCTTCTTGGCCGATTAGAATCGCTTGTTTAACGGTCGTCTTTGCCACGACCCGGGCCAGTTCGTCGAACGACGCCCCTTTAGTTGAGCCCCCAGCTATCCAGACGATTGGGGAGTCAAAAGTTCCAATAGCGGCAATAGCCGCTTCTGGTGCGGTGGCGTAAGAGTCGTCAATATACTTTACACCATCAATTTCCGCGAACTGCTCTAGTCGATGCGGCAGCGGTCGAAAGTTGGCTACACCTTGGGCGATATCCACTTCCCGACAGTCAAGAATCTTCGCCACAGCAATCGCCGCGGTTGTGTTCAGAAAAACATGTTGGCCCTTCAGGCCCAGCTTTGATACGTCAACCAGCTCTTTACCGTTCGTCCAAACAATGCCTGCAGGGTCAACATAATAATCGGCGTCTTTCGACAGTTGAGAAACGGAAATCTTTTTTGACTTCGAGATTTGAGCGATGCTAATGGCGTAGTCGTTATCGGCCACATAAACCAGGTGGTCTTTGGGTGTCTGGAAAAGGGTAATGTGGGCTTTGGCCGCGACGTAGTCGTTAACAGAGGGGTGGAAATTAGGGTTTTGACTTGATAAGGGCTGGAGATGATCGTTTTCTGTAATTGCCAGTACAACAGCTATGTCCGGAGAGTGGTTAAGATCTTCAAGCTGAAAACTAGACAGCTCAATAATCGCAAAAGAATCTCTCTCGAGATCTTTGAAACTATCAAACATTGGCTGGCCAATATTACCAACGACAAAAGCTTTTTTACCAGCTGCTTTCAGGATAGTACCGATCATGGTTGATGTAGTACCTTTGCCTTTCGTTCCGGTAACGCCGATCGTCCGGCAAGGCGCTAACGCCAGGAACAAATCTGTCGGCGAAGTAACGAATGGGCGACTTTTCAAGCCCTGGAGAGCTTTCTCTAAAGTTGCCACGGGCAAGCCAGCGACCCGAAATACAATGTCAAATTGGTCAAGATTGTCTAAATAACCCGCGCCCATTACCAGTTCGACACTTGGACTAAGGCTAGGAAAATCCGATCGACTTGCTAGATCACAAATCGAAACTCTAGCGCCCGCAATAAGTAGGTGCGGCATCAGTGCGAGGTTTTCTATTCCTGCGCCGAGTAACGCCACCTTCTTTCCACTAAAATCCTGCCACGAGCTAATCTGCATGATGTCAGTATGCCAGATATGGGGTGGGGAGACTAGATATTCCAGTCGGCGTCCTCGAGCGGTTTCCGGGTTGATAGTTATGCTAAACTTGTAGCAGTTAGAACCTTAAGGAGGCTCAAAGTGATAGACACCAAGGCCATTCTTGATCAGCTGGATTCAAAAGAGATGTCGATCAAAGAGTTCGGCGAGTTACTCGAGGCGATGTCCGAGGAGGATCGTCGAATAATGTCAGTGGCCGTGAAAGACAACCTCGCAAAGAAGCTCAAAGACGGTAGTTTCTCTAGGGAGGTATACGAACGGGCTCGACCAGCGATCGAAGCTGATGATCTAGCAAGAAGATACGACGGTGCTTCGGGAAGGTATCGTATCTGAAAGACCCTGCGTGACCCCGCACGGCCAATCGGCACGGCGGGATTTTTTATAATCAACCGAAAAACTGCTCGCTGACCTGCTTTTGATGGGTCATGGCTCGCGGTTTTTCGATGGAAACTTTATTCAAAAGAATGGCCCTCGCGCTAATTGATGCGACGAGGGCTGTATAGAGAGCGTAGCTCATGCAGAATTTTCGTACTCATTAACCTCGCACCCGCCACTGAATACCCAGCGTGCGACATAGGCAATCAACACGAAGTAAGCTGCCACGCCGATAGCCCATCCCAATTCCTGCCATGAGTCCGAAAGTAAAAGGGCTGACACGACACAAACAAGTATCGTGCTAGCCACTCCGAGTAGCATCACCCACCACATGAAGCACACCAACCTGTAGCCATATCGTATCATTCCAAATGGTTTTCGGTGAAAAACGACAAATCCGAAAGGTCCGCCTCTCACGAGTCACCTCCTCAGGAGAGGTTATCAGACTAAAGCAGAGAAAACAAGGGTGTTGCCTTGAGATAATAAAAGCTTATCTGCTGACCAGGAAGACAAACAGGCCGGTCATGGCCGAGACTGCCGAGATGAATTGACTGATGGAAAATTATATCAGTCAACTCTATCTGCTTATCAGGAAAAGGAATAGTCCTGACATCGCTGATACAGCAGATATGATCCAGAAGCGCATGGTGATGCGGGGTTCGGGCCAGCCCTTGGCTTCGAAGTGATGATGGATTGGGGCAGAGAGGAATATCTTTTTGCCGTGCCGAAGTTTCTTGGACAGTATTTGAATGACAGCCGATAATCCTTCGACATACAGAACTAGACCGATAATCGGCAGAATAAAAACGGTATCGGTTAAGAAGGCCAAAATCCCCAATGTCATTCCTAGAGCCATCGCTCCGGTATCTCCCATAAAGAATCGAGCCGGGTAAATATTAAACCATAAGAAGGCCATCAATGCTCCGAGCACCGTGCCACAAAAGGCCGCCAGCTCTGGTTTACCCTGAACAATGGCGATAATGCCAAAAGCAGCAAAGGCCGAGGCCATCACCCCCCCGGCTAATCCGTCCAGGCCGTCAGTCTCGTTTGCGGAAAAAGTAGTGAATACCAACACTCCCACAAAGAGCGGAATATACCAAGCGCCAATCTCCATCTGGCCCAGCCCCGGGATTGAGATAACATTCCAACCGAGTTTCGAGTAGAACCACCAGGCACCAATGAGGGCGATGACAGCGTAAAGAATCAATTTCCAGCGAAAACGCAGGCCGCCGCGATTAGGCCCAATTCCATAAATATTCATCAGATCGTCTGCCGCCCCGACCAAACCAGTCGCAACCAGAACAAATAACGGCAACCATGTCCGAGCTTGGCTTAAGTTCATCACCAAAGTGATGACCGCGACCGTGATCCAAATCAGTAATCCACCCATTGTTGGTGTGTTCTCTTTGTGTTTATGCAGAGAGTAGAATATTGGCGCTGACTTTTCGTCGAACCCTGTCTGTCTAATCTTTTTGCCCAACCTATTTTTATAGAGAAAGTCGGTAAAGAGCGGCGTCCAAAGAATCGCTACCAAGAAAGATAGCGTCGCCAGCCAGAATGTTTTCGCCAAGGATAGGTCAGCGCCGTCAAGAAAATTCATGGTTTCTTAAATTGTTTTTCAATTGCTTTCACAATTACTTCCATATGTACCCCATGAGATCCTTTTACCAAAATGCTGTCGCCTTGTCCAAGAAGTTCTAATATTTCCCGGGCGGCAACGCCTGCATTGGGGTAATGTTTGGCCCCGCCGTACTCTTTCGCTAGATCGCCCACCCCTATCACAAGATCGGCCGACTGCTTGGCTAGCTGACCTATCTCCTGATGATATATTACTTGCGAGTTTCCGAGTTCAAGCATATCACCCAAAATTGCCACTTTCCGGCCAGGCAGTTTAGCCAAAACGCTAAGGGCGGCTTTCATCGATAACGGATTAGCATTATACGAATCGTCCAACAGTTTCACAGATCCTAAGTCTTTCAGCTGGAGACGGCCTTCTGGACGCGGTAGAGCCGCCAAAGCGTCGTCAATAATATTATTCTCAATCTTTAATTTCTGCCCAACCATCCGAGCAAAATTAATAGCAATGTCTTCGGTTTCTGACTCGACTTCGGTTAGAGGACAGCCCTTAGATTGGTAGGTCTTTAAATATGGATCTCGATTATTTACTGCCCCCCAACCCCCCTTTTTAACCGCATCAAAAATCTTCGCTTTTTCCATCGCTACCGCATCGAGAGATGGATAGTTAGCAAGATGAGCCGCTCCTGTTAGGGTAATAATAGCTACGTCAAGTGGCAGCATTTTTCCAAGTTGTTCAATGTCTCCGGGTTTGTCCGCACCATATTCTAATAACAGATACTCCGGCAATCTTCCAAATAATCCGCGCCAAATAGCTAGCTTTAATATCCATATCCACTGCCAGGTTATATTTTGTTTGTAAAAATCAACTTTAAAATCCAAAATCGCCAGCGGTACCCCGAGGAAACTATTTAAGTTGCCGAAACCGACTCGGACTTGGTTGGGAAAAGCCCGACGCAAGACCGCCCCAATCGCTACTTTGGTGGAGGTTTTGGCGATCGAGCCAGTAATAGCGATAATAAACGGTTTATCGATATCAACTCGTCTTTTAACCGCCCACCAGAGAACTCTTTCACGTAGATCTGCCATTGGCTATAAGTCTAACAGGTCTGATCATCCCTGGGAACATTGTGTTATTATTTTTTCATGAAACTGTTTGTCTGGGACTTCCACGGCGTCTTAGAGCGTGATTACGAGCGGGGAATCTGTGCCCACATCAACGACGTCCTCGCCCAGTTTGGGACTAAGCGACGCCTTACTCTTGAAGAAACTTACCACTGCTACGGCTATAAACTCTACCAATACTTCGAATTTCTTCTGCCGGACGAGTCACGCCAAACTCACCTCCAGCTCCAACAGGCGTTTCTTGACACCCAAGACTGGTCGGAGATCAAAAAATATATCCGACCTAACCATCATGCGCACCGTGTGCTCGACGCTATCCACGCCAAACATACTCAAATCCTTATCTCCAATACTCAGCCCCACGCATTAGCCAATTTTTTGGACGCCGTCGACCAGCGTCACTACTTCCCTCCCGATCGAGCTTACGCCGTTAGCGCCCGCGATCACGAGCATCAAAAAATCACCAAACCGGAAGTACTCAGAAACTTTCTTGCTCAGTCGCCGCACGACGAGCTGGTTATTATTGGCGACTCACCTAGTGACATGGCGCTCAAGAAAGTTGCTGGTGGAACTACCTATTTTTACGTCCATCCACTCTTAACTCACAAAGCTTGTGCTGCCGATCACAGAATCACCGACCTGCGAGAGGTACTGAAGGAAATCTAGGAACTGTTAATCAAAACCTGTAAAAAATAGACTAACTAGTTCTTGAACCTTGAATCTACTCTAGCGAAGCTGCGAGTGTCGCGCTAAGCTTGCTCGCTACCAATTTCTACCGCAATTGGTAGTAATTCGCCATCCATTCGGCGGTTTCGCCAAAAGCTGGGGCAGCCGAAGACTCGGCAAATTCAACGGTTTTCGGATTGTCGAACCGGACGACCATTACGAAACGGGGATCTTCGATCGGAAACATTCCGGCAAAGGTCCCGATAGTCCGATCGGGATAGTAACCGCCTTTAGGGTCGGGGATTTGAGCCGTACCTGTTTTACCACCAACCCGAACACCGGCCACTTTGGCCCGTTTGCCATGGCCGTTCAGCACCACACCCTCTAACATTAATTGAACCTGTTTGGCCGTCTCGGGTTTGATCACTTGACCGCGAGTCGGGTAATCAATCGGGGTGGCATTTTCGCCAACAAGTGTCTTTTCAGCCAGGTGTGGTGTTACCAAGGTGCCACCGTTACCGATCACCGAGTAGGCCGTCGCTAATTGAAGCAAACTGACTGAGACGCCCTGACCGAAAGCGGCAGTCGAGCGCAAGAGATCGTTCCACTCCTTTTCTCCCTGGAGACTGCCGGCAGACTCGCCAACGATATCAACTCCCGTCTTAGCCCCAAAGCCGAATTTGACATAATACTCGCGCTCGGTTTTGGCGCCGACCAAACTTGAAATCCAGGTCATCGCTACATTGTCCGAGTTCTCCAAGATTTGAGCCATATTCTCTTTACCGTAAACTTTGCCCTCGGCGTTAGTGATGGTTTTTCCCAAAACCGTCACGCTCGGCCCAAAAACATTGGTTGTTTCCGGCGTCACCTTACCTGTGTCCAGAGCGACGGCCATCATAATCGGCTTCATAGCGCTTCCCGGCTCGTAAGCGTGGCTGACGGCTGGTGACAGAAACTTAAACTGCTCCTCGCTCGGTACTTTAGAGAAATTATTTGGGTCATATGTTGGCTGACCAGCCATAGCCAAGATACCGCCTGTTTTGGGATCCATAACGATTATTGAACCGCTATCGGCCTGATATCTAGCAATCGATTCCTTCAGCTTGGTTTCGACAATGTACTGCAAGTTGTAGTCGATAGTGAGCACCAGATCCTGTCCAGCGGTTGAGTCCTGGCCGCCCAAGACATCGATCAATTGACCGAAAGAGTCTTTCTTCTGTTTTTGAGAGCCGGTTTGTCCCCGCAATACTTCGTCCCGCGCGCCCTCAACGCCGTATTTACCTTCACCATCAGCGCCAACAAAGCCCAACGCCTGGGCGGCGATCGCCTCGCCTTCGGGATATGACCGGACGAGCTGTGGCACTAAACTGACTCCGCGATAGTTCGACTGACTAATTTTGTCTGCCTCTTCAATAGATAGTCCCTTGGCTAGAATGACAAAAACTGAATCGTTATCGACTTTGGCTAAGATGTCGTTCGAGGTAAGCTTTGGATAGTCGGCCGACAAGGCGGCGGCAAATTTCTGTTTGTCCTTAAGTAATTGCGGTGAGGTAACTAAATTGTAGCGCCATTCACTGACCGCCAGATTTACTAACTGCTTGTCGCGGTCTTTAGCAAAAATCCGACCTCTCTGGGCCGGGACATCGGTTTGGCTAACCGATTGAGCCGTTGACGCCTCAGCGTACTGCTGGTGTTCGAGGATTTGTTTCTGGAATAAGGCAAAACTAATCACTCCGCCGGCGAAAAAAAGTATGAAAAATAGCACCCCCGTTCTTTCAACCTTGGTTTTGGGAGCCATGCGACACTACTGTGAAACAGGAATGGTGATTGCTTCAGGAGTGCCGACAGGAACTAACCCCTGGTTTTGAGCAAATTGATTTAAATTTTGGAGCGACTGGAGACGACTAGATTGGACTTCGAGTGTCGTCATTTCCTTGCTTTGATCGCCCTGAAGTTTGTCTTGAGCCCGGATATCAACCGAAGTTTGGGCGCCTTGGGTGGCCTGGACTAAAAATAGTAGCGAGAAAACTCCCAATAATAGGAGGACTAAATAACGAGCGGTGGTTGGACCAACGCTAAAAATACTCCCTGTTTTGTAAACTTGTCTGCGGTAAACTCTATTTCTTTGTAATGGCATAAACCCTCCTTGAATCTTTTTTCTTAAATGAAGTGAGAAGATGTTTTCTGAAAGTGTGTCGGAGACATTTTGGCGCGGTCTCCGCCAGCTGGCGGAGCAAAATGTCGAGACTCAAGCAGCGAATTTCGCTGGAAAATTCGACTGCGTCTTTCAGAGGACATCTTCTTGCTTCATTGTTTCTTCCCTGCTCGTAACTTTGCGCTCCGGGCACGTGGATTGTTAAGGATCTCGCCCTCGCTGGCGATCAGTGGTTTTTTGGTCATCGGCTCAAGATTTGTTCGAACAAACTCTTTGACGATTCGGTCTTCGAGCGAATGAAAGCTGATCACCGCCAGAACACCTTCTGGCTTCAAGCAGTTAGTGACCGCCGTCAGTCCTTGTAATAAGCGAGTCAGCTCGTCGTTGACAGCAATCCGCAGGGCCTGAAATATTTTCGACAATACTTTCGGCTGGGTGGTACCGATAACACCGACCAAATCGAAAGTAGTTCGAATCGGCTCTTGGCGTCGTCTGGCGACTACTTTGCGGGCTAACTGGCCTCCGTGCCGGTCTTCGCCGTAATCGCGAAAGATTTTCTCCAACTCCTGTGGCGTCGCTTGGCTAAGTAGTTGCGAAGCGTTTTGGCCGTGGCTGGCGTCAAAGCGCATATCGAGCGGTTCGTTGCGGCTATAGCTGAAACCCCGACCGGAAGCGTCAAGCTGATCGGACGATAACCCCAAGTCCAGCAGCGCTCCGTCAAACAGTGTGTCGAGCTTCTCGACCTGATCATAGCGAAGGATCTCGAATTGAAATCGACGACCGTACCGTTCAACTAACGGCTTGGCGAATTCTTCAGTCCGCTCATCGCGATCGACAGCTATCACTTTTCCTCTGGGCGAGCAGGCTTCGAGCAACGCTTGAGTGTGACCACCGCCACCAAATGTCCCGTCAAGATAAATTCCTCCAGTTTTTGGCCCGATCAATTCTAAAACTTCTTCAGTTAGAACACTGCGGTGAACTGATCTCTCTGTCATATTATGTTTATGTGCATTATCTAATTTCGAGCTTCATAGCGAGAAATATGAGTTTCTCGATTATTTGGCCAGATGGCAGGGGGCTGAAAATCAGTCGTATCTGCCGGGGATAATGTCCTCCCTAAGTATAAGGTTAGAGCAACCCGACAGCCCTCCCTGATAGATCTCCCTTGCGGGAGATTTTGGCCGCGATCAGAATCCCCCCTCCTTGAGAGACTCTAAACGCGGCCAACCTGATCAAGGCCCCTTTGTAAAATTGAATTTACATTCAAAACCACTTAGGAGAACCCACTTACAGTATCCCCCACCTCTGGTCGTCATATATTGATTTGGCTCGAACGGAATTAAGCCGGAAAAGTTTTGAGTTTTGATTTCTGAGCTTTGAGCTACCATCATATTTCCCATTCCTTCAGCTCTTCGGCAATATCGGCGGAGCGAGCTTCGGCATCTTTGGTAACTGCTTCCCATGATTTCTTATCCCAGATTTCGACACGATTATAGAGCCCGGCCATCACCGCTTCGCCATCGATACCAGCGTATTCACGCAGGTAGCTTGGTAGCAATGCTCGACCCAATTTGTCGATTTCAACCTCCATCGCGCCGCTTAGCATCAAGCGACTAAACGATCGAGCGCTAGCGGATGAAATCGGTAAACTGGCAATTCTTTGAGCGGTTTGTTCCCAGATCATTTTAGGATAAAGCGACAGACACCCCTCGAGGCCTTTGGTAACAATCGCCGACGAGCCCAACTCCGATCGAAACTTGACCGGAATCGAAATTCGCCCCTTGGCGTCCAGACTGTGTTTGTATTCTCCTAGAAACATCTTTTGTGATTTGTTTTGGTTCGACTCGAGCTGATTGTAAATTGTCTACTTTGTATGCCACTTTCCCCCACTTCATTCCACTTTTTACCACTCCTGCGATTTAACATACGAGCGAAATAAAACTTTGTCAAGTATTTGCGCCGAACTTGCCTGCCCAGCTCCACTTTCCGATGCGGAACGCGAATGAACAACTCGATGTGGAGCAATCGAAAAGTGGGGCTGGGTCAAGGGGGCAGAAAAACAGATCGTCCAAGCGAGATACTGGCTAGTCTAACCTCGTGAATGACGGACGAAGCCATTAGGACAATCAGAGCAATTCCTGGTAAGATATTCGTTCAAGGAGGTGAGACAGTGCTGTCTCCGATCTATATCAACGTTGAATCCGACCTTAATGTCGCCGTTTCAGCTCTCGAAGAATTGAAGCAGGTCACGACTTGTGAGGCGGCTTCAGAACCACTAGGAAGGTTCTGGAAGAAGTATCAGAACTTGCCAGGGGAAGCCCCGCCTCAAGCTGCAGCTCGAAGTCAACTGTTGCCAGAAACTCCGACAACTGATCGAATTCTAACCACCCCGCCACCCCCGCTCCTACTCCGACCCCGCACTGCGGGGTCCTTCTTTAAATGTAGTAATATGGGAGGTAATGAAATTAGCTCAGACAAAATGCGTTCCTTGCCAAGGCGGCGTGCCGCCGCTCATAGGGAAGAAGCTAGAAGAATGGAAATTGCGACTCGATACTGAGGCGCCGGGCTGGGAGTTGAGGGACGCCAAACACTTGCAAAAAGAGTTTAAGTTCAAAGACTTCAAAACGGCGCTAGGGTTTGTGAATGAAGTCGGCGAAATCGCCGAAGCCGAAGGTCATCATCCGAATATTGAGCTTGGCTGGGGCTTCGTCAGAATCTTACTCTGGACCCACGCCATCAACGGACTGTCAGATAACGATTTCGTGATGGCAGCGAAAATCGATAAGGCAGGCTAGGACGAGGTTAGTTGGAAACGGGGGTAGATCTACGATACTTCTTGAGTCCAATCACGAACCCAGTAATTGCAAAGGTTAACCCCAGGAATAGGCCCACTAGACTAGGGATGAGATTATCCCATTTTAGGGTTGCATGAATTGGGTTTGTAGGATCGTAGTAAACGGTCACTCTAGAGCCGGTATCGGGGGCTTCCCAGTTGCCCACTCTTCCTGTACCGCTTCCCTGGAAGTGATATGAATTATTGTTCATGTCCTTAAACTCGACTGTTGGCAAATAATATAGTTTTGCTTTCCTATGTAGAGCCGTATATTCAGTGACCACCCCCTCCGTTGTTACGGCTGTCTTTTGGAATAAGAAGGCTCGATAAAGAAAGAAGCTAGATATTATTATCAGCACGAAACCCAAGATCGTGAAAACAATCGGATTGGTATTTTTATTATTACTCATGATTAAGTAAAGATATTTCTATTTCACGTTTGTATAGTAACCCTCTCTTGCTTCATCGTATCTCTATCCCGGGCGGTGACGGTACCTTTGTTCGGGCCGTCTTCGACAGACTCAAAGTCAACTGTGTAGCAAACAGGCGTGCCGATTTCGTCTTGGCGGCGGTACCGACGGCCAATTGATCCAGATTCGTCGTAAAAGACATTTTTACCATCAGCTCGAAGCTTTTTCACAATTTCCTCGGCCATTTTTTGGAGCGGCTCTTTTTTGATCAGCGGTAAGACAGCGGCATCATACGCGTTTAAACGCATATCTATGCTCAAAACGGTTTCGGACTCACCTTCTTTTTTTCTACCTTTTTCGTGGTACTGCCAGGCGTTGAGGAGGACGACCAGCAATGCCCGGTCCAGGCCAGCGGCTGGCTCAATCACCCAGGGCGTAAATTTTTCCTTGGTCTCTTCGTCAAAAACGGCCATATCCTTACCGGAAAACTTTTGGTGCTGCGTTAAGTCGTAACTACCCCGATTAGCGATGCCCTCCAGCTCGCCCCAACCCCAGGGATATCGGTACTCGACATCGGTTGTGGCCTTTGAGTAGTGAGCGAGATCTTTTTTGGGATGCTTGACCAAGCGCAAATCTTTTTTATCAACACCGAGGTCGATATACCACTGCAAGCGAGCCTCGACCCAATAGTCAAACCATTTATCGGCTTCTTCTTCCCGGACAAAGAACTCCATCTCCATCTGCTCAAATTCTCGGGTGCGGAAGGTAAAGTTACCCGGGGTGATTTCGTTGCGGAAACTTTTGCCGATCTGGGCTACGCCAAAAGGGATCTTCTGGCGACCGGTATCCATAATGTTTTTGAAATTAATGAAAATGCCCTGACAGGTTTCCGGCCGTAAATATGCCGCGGCCGCTTCGTCCTCGACCGCCCCAATCATCGTTTTGAACATAAGATTAAAGTTGCGCGGCTCGCTGACAGGATTGCCCTCTGGGCTTTTGGTCGGGTCTTCTAGATGGTCGGCTCGGTAGCGTTTGTGTGTCACTAAATCTTCGACCAGTGGATCGGTAAAATTCTCGGTGTGTCCGGCTGCTTCCCAAACTTTCGGGTTCAAAATTATTGGCGAATCCAAACCGACGATATCGCGCCGCTCGTGAACCATCGACCGCCACCAGTGAGCTCGGAGGCGATTTTTCATCTCGACTCCAATTGGGCCGTAGTCGTAAGAGTTAGATAGCCCGCCGTAAATTTCCGAAGACGGCCAAATGACGCCGCGGCGTTTCGCCCAAGCCACAAAAGCGTCCATTTGATTACTCTCAACCATGGTTTGATTTTAGCGGAATGAGGTACTAGGTGCTAGTTACTGGCGACTAGAAAATTCGAACGACTAGTTCCAAGTTCCTTTTCACCGCTTAACGGTAAAAAGAGAATATCGATTCGAGCATCGGGCCGAGCGGGCCAAGATACGATTGGAAGCCGGCGACTCCGAGATAAAGCAGAACGGCGAAGATTAAGATAATTACAGTAAAGACCTTTGTTGTTACCTTACCGTGACTAAACAAGCTCATTAAGAACCCAAGCGCTAAACTGACCACCGCGGTCGGCCAACCGATCGAACGAATCGCTTCAATGATGTTCTCGGGCATCAGAGATTTATAGAACGGGAAGGCGCTCATAATCATAAAGATGATGACACCAAAGACAGCTAGGACTTCGCCGATTGTACCAATGCTCGAACCAGAGCTAACGTCTTCGGCGTCGTCAGGACTCGGTTTCGCCGGCGTGTCGGCTTCTTTTTGGCTCTGAGCAACTTTGCTGTAAATGTCATTAATTCCGACGGTCTTCGACTCGGATTTGGTTGGTGGTGGAGCAGTTGGAGGTGCTGGACTGGGCGCTACGCTTGGAATTGGAGAAGATGCGGTTTCGATTGGCTCGGTTGGTTTGGGTCCATCGGCCGGCACCAGCACATCCACTTTCGCCGGGGCTTCAACGGTTGTGGCTGTTTCTGTCGTTGTTGACTCGGTCTTCGTCATCACTCCAGTTGAGGAAGCAGTTTCGGCAGACGAGTCGACGACTGGTTTGACGCTACCAGTCAGGCGATCGATTTTGGCTTCGAGGGCTTGGATTTCGCCGCTCAAACTCTCCACCTCGTCGGCTAAACCAGTACCGTTTGGCTCTGGAGCACTCGTCACTTCGGCTTCGGTCACTAAAATCGGGGTTTCTGGCACCGTCGCGACCGGTGTCGCGACCCCAGCAGTCGAAGCGGGAGCGGTGGGGACAGAAACATTGATCGGCAAATGACCGTCTTTAACGGTCGTTGTTTCTAGCACATTTGGCTCCGGTGTTGCCGGTGTGCTGTTGTCGACTGCCTTATCTTCAGTTGCTGGCTGATCAGCCATTTAATCCCCTCCTTTGTTTTTTCGAACTTTGCGAAACTTTGATGTGCCTACCTTCAATATTATTTCTAATATATGGTTGCTAGGCAAGACTTCAGCCGAACCTAACCTTTCAAATAAAGCTTTGGCAGGGCCGTTCCGAACCTTGTGATGATTTCATGATGGCGCAAGTTTGACCACGATGCAAGTTCGCTGGCGGTTACTGTCGTTACCTGGCCACGCTCGTCTTTTTGTGAGCCCAACAGCACCACTTCGTCACCACGCCGGACGGGAAGATCGGTAATATCAATCGCTAATAGGTTCATACATATCTTCCCAATCACCTTGACGCGTTTGCCTTTTACCAAAACTTCCGCCCGACCAGTTAGAGCTTGAGTATACCCTTCGGCATAACCAATTGCTACTACGGCAATTGAGGAAGGTTTTTCGGCGACAAATAAATGGCCGTAGCTAACCCCTTCACCAATCGCCACTGGCTTGACCTGCATCACCACTGACTTACAAGTTAATGTTGGCTTGGTACCAGGCAAGGATTCGTCAACTCCATATAGGGCTAGCCCAACACGAACGGCGTCAAAACGACCTTCGGGAAAATTCTCCAGCGACCCCGAGCTAACAAAGTGAATCGGTAAGAGCGGAGTTCGGCCTTGGGTTTTAACCAACAGCTGCTGCAAACGACGCAACTGTTCAAGATCGGCTGAACGATTAGAAGCTTCAGCCAGGTGAGAAAAGATTGCCTCCACGGACACATGAGGAAACCGGTGCTGACCGGTTAAGATATCGGCCGCTTCGTCAATCTCAATTCCCAGCCGGTTTAACCCCGTTTCTACTTTCATTTGTACCCGAGCTAATTTGCCAATCCTTGAGGCCGTCCGTTCGTACAGGACGATTAGCTCTCTGTCGTATAAACTCAAGATAAACTCTTCATCAATCGCTTCGGCAATTTCTTTTTGGTCGAGGTAGCCCATGATTAAGACTGGTCTGGCTGACTGACGCCGAACGCGCCTGGCTTCATCGAGAGAGATGACAGCGAAAGCATCTACCCCAAGTACATCGAGTTCTTTAGCGATGCGATCAAGGCCGTGACCGTAAGCGTCGGCCTTAACGACTGCCATCAGATCGACGCCGGCACCGATTTTATTGCGGACGAGTTGGTAATTAGCACCGAGAATATCCAGGTTAATTTCAAGCCAAGCTCTCATGGCTGATCCCTTCCAGCTTGGAGAGAAATACGAGCGGTAGCAACTGTTTCAAGCCAAGCACGCATAATTAAGTAGATTTAAGATTTATGATTTGCAAACTACTATAGCTAGTCCAGGGTTTGTTGAGCCATTCGGTCACTAGACGCAGATAAATTTCTTCGACCTGACAGTTGACGAGCTCCGGTACACTCACCCGCTTAATCGTAAAGTAGTCATTATCAGCCAGGAGTTTGAGCATTTTGATCGAATTGGCTTCAAGTTCAAGTGAACTGACCGCTCCGCCACATTGCCGACAAGCTAACTTATGTTCGTCAATCCGCCAGTAACCGCCGTCAACAATTTTCTCGTTACATACGCCGCAATCGAATTTAGAGATCGAGACACCCAGCCGATTGGATAGTTTGGCCAGAAAAAACAGCCAGTTAGTATTCCACCGTTCGCCGAGATTAAGTCTGGTTAATGTGTCGACGGTTAACTGAAAAATTGGTCGCTCGGCCACATCTTCAACAGTCACTCGTTCGATAATTTTAGTAATGGCATAAGCCTGATTTAAAAGTAGTAAAGAGTTGCGAATATTCTCGAACGGCTCGGCCAGGATAGCACCGGCGACTTTTGGCAATTCGTCCTCGTCGGTCAGCATTATTTGCGACAGCATCATCGTGTCTAAATGACCGGCAAGCTTCGACAGCGGTCGACGGACACCGCGAACAACCACCCGCTTTTTGCCTAAGAACGGGCTAAAAATGGTCAGTATACGATCAGTCTCACCGAGATTCTGTTTCTTTAAGATTAGAGCCGGGGTCTTGAGCATCTAGTCTAGTTAACCACGAACTTGCGCACTTCTCCAGAGACGCTAAGATGGAGTAGTGGAATAACGAATTACGAATAACGAATTACAATAACTAATGCCGAAAAATTTAAGACCATTAAAAATTAGTAATTTCTTAATTTGTAATACCGTTGCAAAACAACGAGCTTTTACCTTAATCGAGCTGCTTGTCGTCATTGCCATAATCGGTATCCTGGTTTCAATCGGTGTGCTTGGATGGGTTTCGGTTGCCCAGCGTGGCCGAGATACAACCCGTAAAAGTGATCTATTGCGGATAAAACAGGTGTTACAGCAATATTATTCTGACTTCCGTATTTACCCTCAATATGACAGCAGCCCAGGAAGGATTTTTGTTGCCTCGTGGCAACTTGCTCCAACCGGTACGACCTGTCAGCACTTTGGCGCAGGCAGTGTTGATTTCGGCTTGCCTACAAAATACCTTGCCAATATTCCGCAGGACCCAAAGGACACCACAGACTATCAGTCTCCGGAAGCAAATTGCGGTGCTATTACGGACAATCAGGGCGGAAAGTACCTATATCTAACCTCGAGCGATGCGACTGCGCCTGACAAAAGCCCGACCAAGTTTGGTTTAATGGCCACTCTCGAACAACCCTTAGGCGATTTGCTGGTAGCTGGGGAAAACCCCCTCCTAATCGGCACAACTTATCTGGGCCCATGGTATGCAACTCGAGATTATTACGAAACTCAGCCATATATCACGGCTAACTACTTAATTGACAGCCAAAATCAGTAACTAATCTGCGCTGGCTCGGATATACAAGAGAGCGCTAATTACCAGTAGTCCGACGCCTCCCCAGAGGAAGTATTTTGTTAGGTCAATGCCGGCCTGACCGACAGACGCGGCACTTAATTTAGTACCGCCCATACCAGAGATAACCGCAAAAGTTATACCTGTCACCAACATAGCGCTAGCTAATACTACTTGTGATCGCTTAGTCATCTTGTTTGTAGTGTAACAAAAAATCCGTCTGCCAGCAGGCGGACGGAAATTTTGTTTTGAACACTTTGTCTTGGCACCGGTCTACTTTCCCGACGGCTGTTAGCCGCAAGTATCATCGACGCTGACAGGCTTAACTGCTCTGTTCGGCATGGGAAGAGGTGTACCCCCGTCGCTCAAGGCACCAAGACGAAAAGTTCAAATTTTGAAACGCGCTGGAATGGAGAGGCAGCGAACTGCCTCGAAAACCGGAAAAATAGTAACCTATTCGGATTGAAGCCCGAACGGCAACTTTCACCAAAAGTCTAATTCTCAATCTTCGGTACCAGCGAGGACCTGGCAGCCTGTTCTTTGGCTTTCTTAGATTTGCGATTTCGAGGATCGTAAATCCTTGCTCCGCAAACTTTCTGCAAAGCAAATCCCGTGCACGGCTCCTGGTGAACCCGAAGGCTCTCGCTCTGCCGCAATCAACTCCACCGGACTGATCTCGAAATTGGTAAACGAAACCCCAATAGAACATAGATATCATTACAATCCTCCATTTCAGCGCGCTTTAATTTGCTCAGTGAAGAAGAGCCAACCCCCAAGCAGTTGGCTAATGACGACATTGCGAGTGGTTATGCCACTTTGGGAATTGGTTTGTTGAAATCGACCGTGTAGTAAGGTCCGATTGTCATTCGCCTCGGCTTCCTGCGCATTCTAGGAATAAGGATCTCGCGAAACACCTGCTCCACCAGTTCAGGGCTGACGGCAGCCACGGTGTAACTTTCCTTGCCGAGAAAACGACCGAAAACCATATTAACAGTAAGGATCATGATATTCCTCCTCGTTGAGCAAATTCCACCCGAATTATTCTTACAAATGTGCTTGGAGAGAATGGCGAGCACGGGCTCGCCAGTTGTGGTCACCGAGGTGGCCTGCGAGAGAGTGTGTCAATCGAACGGAGAAGAGAAGAGTTTGTCATCGACTGGGTCTGCCCCGAATTTCGTGATTCGCTTTTCCTCAACCAGAGTCACCTCATCTTCCAGTAGGAATCGTAGCGGGTCGAGAACCGCTTTGGTCATGTCATTAGCAACACCCTTACCATATGCTTTGAATGTTGCCTGCAGCTTCATTCCCCCACGAAGCTTCGCGGTAAAACGATAGCTTTTCATAAGAATCATTCCTCCTCTCTAAGCACATTTGCTCGTCCCCAGTCTCTTAAACACGAAACTTTTTAGAGCAAAGCAAGATACAATTTTAATCTTTGCTTCTAATCTGTTCCCGGTCTTGAGCGAGAATATTCGATAGTTGCGACCGTGTGAGGCGTCGGCGAGCCGGTCCCCGCAGGGGTCGCCAGCCGAACGTCGTTCGTCGAGACCGCTGGGTCGAGACGAAGTGTCGCAACTCGAATGTTCGAGCGTTTTCCAAACTAAGGTTGAAGGATCCAGTCCTCCAGCTCTCACTTACCCACCAATTGAGTGAACAAATGAGAGTTAGTAATTCTCGACCGATTAGTACGCCTTGGCTGAACACATTGCTGTGCTTACACCTAGCGCCTATCAACCCGGTAGTCTTCCGGGGGTCTATAACGAAGATTAATCTTGAGGCCTGCTTCCCGCTTATATGCTTTCAGCGGTTATCAGTTCCGAACGTAGCTACTCGACAGTGCCCTTGGCAGGACAGCCGATACACCAGAGGTTCGTCCGCTCCGGTCTTCTCATACTAGGAGCCGCTCCTCTCAATCTTCAACGCTTACAGCAGATTAGGACCGAACTGTCTCGCGACGTTCTGAACCCAGCTCGCGTACCCTTTTAATTGGCGAACAGCCAAACCCTTGGGAGCTTCTCCACCCCCAGGATAGGATGAGCCGACATCGAGGTGCCAAACTGCGCCGTCTCTGTGGACGATTGGGCGCAATCAGCCTGTTATCCCCGGGGTAGCTTTTATCCGTTGAGCGCCGGCCGTTTCGTTCTGAAACCGGCTGGATCACTAACGCCTGCTTTCGCACCTGCTCGGCTTGTAGGCCTTACAGTCAAGCTGGCTTATGCGTTTACACTATCGCTACGATTTCCATCCGTAGCTAGCCAACCTTTGCACGCCTCCGTTACTCTTTAGGAGGCGACCGCCCCAGTCAAACTACCTATCTGACACTGTCTTAGATTATTTTTCAAATCCAGTGAGTCCCAAAACAAAACAAGGGTGGTGTTTCATTGGCGAGTAAACTCTCCCACCTACGCTACACATGCCAAGTTCTGAAACAATATCAAACTGTAGTAAAGCTCCACGGGGTCTTTCCGTCTTGCTGCAAGTAACCGGCATCTTCACCGGCAGTGTAATTTCACCGAGTCCCTCGTTGAGACAGTTCTCAAGTCGTTATGCCATTCGTGCGGGTCGGTATTTAGCCGACAAGGAATTTCGCTACCATAGAACGGTTATAGTTACCGCTGCCGTTCACTCGGGCTTAAGTTCGAGCCTTGCCACTGATAAATCAGTGGGTCAGCCTTCCCCGTAACCTACGAGCACTGGGCAGGCATCACCCCCTATACATCCCCGAAGGGTTAGCAGAGAGCTAAGTTTTTGTTAAACAGTCGCTTGAGAGTCATTTGTTGCAACCCATCTTGCGATGGGTAGTCCATATTGCGAACTTACGGACACTATTTTGCCGAGTTCCTTAACGAGGGTTCACTCGACCACCTGAGGCTACTCGCCTCGTCCACCTGTGTCGGTTTGCGGTACGGATACCACGCATAGTTAATCTGCGACTTTTCTTGCCAGGCTTTGAGCTAAAAATAAAATCCAATAATTATTTTTAACCACGGGCCCGTGTCATCGCAGGGTAGTTACGCGGTAGTGACGGAATATTAACCGTCTGAACATCGTGGTATTACCCACTTAGATCCGACTAACCCACAGACGATCGTCGTTGCTGTGGAAACCTCGGACTTGCGGCGTGGAAGGTTCTCACTTCCATTTCGTTACTCATGCCAACATTCGCACTTCGTATCAGTCCACAGTCGCTTACGCTCCTGCTTCACCCCGATACGAACGCTCGCCTACCACTCACCACACTGTTGAAGGTGTGGCAAATCCTAATCTTCGGTACCTGGTTTGAGCCCCGTTGAATTTTCCGCGCGAAGAAGCCTAGAGGTTGCCTACGCAAGTTCGGCTTTCGCCAAACCGTTGTAGAACAACGTAGAGTCGACTTGTGAGCTGTTACGCTTTCTTTAAATGATGGCTGCTTCTAAGCCAACATCCAAGTTGTCTACGCTTCTTCACTTCGTTTTCCACTTAACCAGAATTTAGGGACCTTAGATTTAGGTCTGGGCTATTCCCCTTTTGACCATGCAGCTTAGCCCGCACAGTCTGACTGCGCAATCCTAACGGTGCGTATTCGGAGTTTGTTTGGCGCCGAGAACTTGCGTCCCCGGGAGCCAGTCAGTGCTCTACCCCACACCATGCAATTGCGCGCTATACCTATATATATTTCGGCGAGAACCAGCTATCTCCGGGTTCGATTGCTATTTTAGCGCTTACCACAAGTCATCCCCCGTTTTTGCTACAACGGTGGGTTCGGCCCTCCCTACTGGATTTCTCCAGAGTTCAGCCTGCTCATGGCAAGATCACCCGGTTTCGGGTCTAATCCAATCCCCTAAATCGCGCTATTAACACTCGCTTTCGCTTCGCGTTCGGATCATAAATCCTTACACTTGGGAACTAGATTAACTCGTTGGCTCATTCTTCAAAAGGCACGCCGTCACTGGCCTTGCGACCAGCTCCGACTCCTTATCAGCACATAGTTTCAGGTACTATTTCACTCCCATACTCTGGGTACTTTTCACCTTTCCCTCACGGTACTTGTTCACTATCGGTTAGATTCAGTATTTAGCCTTCGGGCACGATCACCCGACCTTCCGACTGGATTACACGTGTCCAGTCGTACTCAGGAACAGTATTCAAATTTGATTTGAGTTTTCGCGTACGGGACTTTCACCCTCTACGGTGGTCTTTTCCAAGATCCTTCTGCTAACACAAACTTCAACTCGGGTATTCCCTAATACTGCCCTATAACCCTCCAACACCAAATCCCGGACGCAAACATAAACAAATTTTAATGGCCGGTGGTAAACCACCGACTCAAGGCTAGATTCGTTATTTTATAGAATCGCCTGTTTACCGCTTACGCCCAAGATTCGGTGTTGGAGTTTGGGCTGGTCCCTTTTCGCTCGCCGCTACTGGGGGAATCGTTACTACTTTCTTTTCCTCCGGGTACTAAGATGTTTCAGTTCCCCGGGTGCCTTTCTATCACATACGTGACAGATGCTATGGGTTTACCATAGCGGGTTTCCCCATTCGGAAATCGTCGGATCAAAGCCTGTTGGCGGCTCCCCGGCGCTTATCGCAGCCTACTACGTCCTTCATCAGCTGAATCTACCAAGGCATCCTCTATGTGCTTTATTGAATTACTTCTTGGTTTCGTTATTGCTCTCGAAAGAACAATAACTACTTGTGCTAACAACCGCGTACTTGCGGACGCGTCATTAGCCCAACAATTTCTAAATTGCTTTATAGATTGTTGTTTCGATCTCTACCTCGCGGTAGGGATCTAGTACTAACCAATACGGGATAACAGCTACGTAGCAGCTGTTTTTCTCGCAATCCGCCCGAAGGCGGACAGCTCAAAATAACAGTCGCTTGCAGAATTATTATATTGACCAGTACTTTTAAGACTGAAATCCTTCAGCCTTAGTTTGGACCGAGTTGTTAAACTTCGGTGTTAAAAAAATCCGCCGGTTGGCGGCGGCAACACGGGCAGATAAAAAATCCGCTCGTCTTACTCGACACCCCCTAAAGATTTTTCCAACATAACTCTTCTGTTTATACCATTTATTCGAAAACGATGTCAAGCATTAATACAGGCGATAAGTCTGAATGCTAAAGGCTCAAGTCTAAACTAAGTGAAAAGTATCGATTATCAAGTTCGTAAACTTGCTACTGATTACTTGGGATTTACTTTGAACGCAGTGAAAAGCGAGCGATAGCAACAAATCAGACTTCATCCTCGAAACTTGAGCCTTGTCTATTTTTGAAAAAATGACCACATTCCCCTTGACTTTTCTCGAGAGATATGGTAAGGTGCCGGTATCTTAGGAGCTTGCCCAAGAGTTCCGAGTCTCCCGGGAGGGAATGAAACTCACATGAAGACAAAAAGAATCTTTCTTGCGGTCTCGGCCGCTCTCGTCATTCTCGTTCTTGGTGGCTGTGGTGGAAGCGACACATCCGCGCCACCACTTTTCACCTGCATCATGCTCGTGGCTTTGGCCACGATCGCTCAAGGCATTGGTCTGGGCTGTAGCAACAAGTCCGTGAAACGGGTTTGTGATGGGGTATCTATAACAGCCTTGGTCACGGTCGTCGTTTTCGCCCTTGCTGGCTGCGGTGGCGGTGGCACTCCGCCCATCGGCGGCGGTGGCGGTGGAGGCGGCGACGAGCGGCTCTCCGCGTCGTACATCGGCACAGCCAATACGGAGTACGGCTGCTTTTACGGGCAGCCTTCCCGTCTCGACCTCGCCCAGTCTTTCGTCGGCGACGGCAGGTGGGTATCCCGAGCCAGCTTCACCGTTTACAGGACGGGGGCGGGCGTGGGCACCTACGTCATCGACGTTCAAGCTGACGCTGGCGGGCTACCAAGCGGGGTGGCTTTGGGGACATCAAATCCCGTCCCGACAGCAAGCCTGTCACCGACGGCTGCCTGGCAAGACTTCGTCTTTGCCAGCCCGGTTCGTTGCACGACCGGGGGCACCTATTGGCTCGTGCTGCGTAAGGTTGGTGGCGCTAACATCGTTGGCGCGGGCTTGATCGCCAAGGCGAATACCAACCCCGAATCCTACCCCCCGGGTAGGATCGTCTCCAAAGGTGAGACCTGGCAGGAAATCGGCAACGACGCCCTGTTTAGGGTCTACACCAAACTTTGACCTTTCCCCCTCGCGGGGCGGAATCACAATCGTGATTTCCGCCCCTCTTTTTTTACCCCAAAACCCTTGTATACATCCGCAGAAACTCGTACAATGCATCTACGATTTTGGTCGAGGGTACTGAACTCAATAACCATATCGATAGGAGGATCAACTTGAAGTTGAATTTTCGCACACTAACAATCCTTTTCACGATGCTCGCACTACTGGTCACCGGTTGCGGTGGTGGCGGTGGTGGCGGCGGCGGTTCCGTCCAGGATCGCCTCACAAGTCGAATGGGTTCACTGAGCAACGGCCTGAAGTCCGGCAACACCAACACGGTCATGTCGAACTTCAGCGAGAGCTACTATGACTCCGGCACCGATTACTGGGACTACCGTGCTTTCGTCGCCGACTTCTTCGCTGAAGGTGGGCGAAGCTGGCTGGAAAACCTCCGGGGCTGGGAGTTCGTCCAGATCGACAACACCCACGCATCCAGACGGTTCACGGCCGTTCAAGCCGTCAAGATCTATGGCGATACCACCCGCACCAGCATCGATGCTTGGGAAACGTTCCGGCTTGAGGACGGTAAGTGGCTGATCTACGGCTCACAGCGATCGAATCGCGGGGCCGGTACCGAGCAGGAGCCGTCTTTCAGCTCCTTGCTGAAGATCAAGAAGCCGACCGGCACCCCGCCGCCGACCGCGCCCACTCCCCCCGATCACCCGTAACCAGGGATCGGCCGCGGGGCAGTTCCACCTAGGAATTGCCCCGCTGTTTTTTTACTCTAAAAGTCTCTAGAATTATTTCATTAACCCACAAGGAGGGTTTGGAAATGTTCGCACCTCTACTTGCATTAACTCTGCTCGGGCAGAGTTCACTCGCTCCTTCGCCGTTCATCGGTACTTGGGAAGGGACACTGACCTTCACCAAGGATGGTCGCGAAGAAACATGGCAGCTCGACGGGCTCGTTGTCGACCATGAATTGAAAGTCACCGGCCACAGAGTGTATTCGACAATCGCTGATATCAAGCACACCGTCAGCGGCGAAATCGTCCGTAACGGTGATTACTATGAAATTCGACAGCTGTCTTTTCGCTACGAGTCAAATCGAGCAGTTGCCTGGCTCAACGGACCTATCCAGATTGTTGGCGAAGGCGAGGACGCCACAATCGTCGAGCGAAAGCAGGATAAGGGCAAAGATGGCCTGACGTTACGCGATACATCAAAACGTAACCCAAGTGAGCACACCGATCACGCGGCACGCATCAAACTGCATCGCAAGACCACTCCCCCGGGGCCGTAAGGCCCTTTTTTCTTATTCATAATTTTGCCAAAATCAACCCATGCCAGAATTACCAGAAGTCGAGACAATAAAAAGAAGTTTGAACAAGGCGATAATCGGTCAAACAATTAACGATATTGAAGTACGTGAGCATAAATTGTTTCGTGGCAAACGACACGATGTACTAGGCGCGAAAATCGAAGAGATTGGACGTAGGGCTAAAATGCTTATCTGGAAACTCTCAAATGGTAAGTACCTTTTATTTCATCTTAAGATGACTGGCCAGATGCTCTACGACTCAGAAGATCACGAACTTATTGCCGGCGGTGGACACCCAGATAGTGTTTATTTAAAGCAACCCCCACATGAATTCACTCACGTAATTTTCACATTAAATAAGGGTCATTTATATTTTAACGATCTTCGAAAGTTCGGTTGGATCAAAGTTTTAGACGAAAACGGTCTCAAAGACGAAGTAGTTAAGCTCGGTCCGGAAGTAGATTGGCCAGAATTTACATTTGAGTATTTCGTTACGGCAATGAATCGCAAAGCCAAAACCAAAGTCAAAACGGTCCTGATGGAGCAGAGCTTAATTGCCGGCATCGGTAATATTTACTCCGACGAAATTTTGTTTAAAGCCAAGGTTCTGCCTACCCGCTTAGTAAAAGACCTCTCCAAAGCCGAGCTACAAGCGATTTTCGACAACATCAAGCCTGTATTGGAGCTGGCCATAAAACACGGTGGCACCTCACTCAAAGATTACCGCAAACTTGACGGTTCGCAGGGCGATTACCTGTACTTTGCCAACGTTTACCACCGCACCGGAGCTCCCTGCAAGGTTTGCAAAACCTCCATCGAGAGGGTTGTTGTGAACGGAAGATCTGGCCATTTTTGTCCGCACTGCCAGAAGTAATTGCTCGCGGTCAGCTATTCTGCTACAAAAAGTTCAACGCACATTTCACAGGAGGAGACCAGCATGGTCAACCAAATCATCTCGCAAATCGAATCTTGTTTAGGTGGAGACAGGATTACCGAGCTCGAGAAGATCGGCCGGTACAGTTTGTATGACATGAAGTACCGCTGGAGTCTTCGCCAGCATATTCAGCACCTACAGCTGATGCTCTTAGCAACACTTCCCTATCTGGACGGCTACGTACTCAACGAGGAGCTGGCGCTAGCCTACGCCACTATCCATGACGACCCGGAGATCTATCCTCTTTTAGGGGATGTTCAGGCTGCTTACAAGGCAGTCATGACTCGGTACGAGCGAGAGAGGCTGGAGAAGCTGGAAGAAGAAGCAGTTGTCTACGTCATCGAGCGATTCGAGAACCGCCTGCCTGGCTACGGTACTCAACTTCGTAACTACCGTCGTCAGTTCAGTCCCGAAGCGCAACTTGTACATTTTCTTGACAAGATCGCCGCGTTCTACGAGGCGATGCACGAACTTATGGCTGGGAAAGAAGGAGTGATTACTGCTATGGCTGACCCATTGGGCAGGCCCACGCTCCATCCATTCCAGGGCTACCCGAAACAAACCCAGGATCTAATCGAGGCTCGTCCGTTTCTAAACGAGATCGTTGGGCGCATGTGTGCTGGGCCTTTCGTTGCTGCAGCGCCAGGATTACCTTATCTGACGCTCTTCAAGCAGGGTCAACCTCATACACTCGATTGGGTTAAACAACGCGCCGACAAACCCTATTCTGGTTACACCGCCTACGGCCCCTGGCTCAAAATGATCTTGGACAGCGGTGATGAAGAGTTGATCGAACGACTTTATATCCCAAATCCTGTTCAGTTCGCCAACTGCCGCTCTTAGGAGCGGCAGCCTCTTTACTCTGCGCCCGGTTGCAGGGGGTGTTACCTGCAGAGCTTTATTTTCCTCATTCCGACCAACTCGACATTGAGCTATCATGAGCAAATGGTTTCGATAATCGTCGCTACGGCGAAGAATAATGTTATTGGTAACAAGGGAGACATTCCTTGGCTTGGGCAGCTGCCGGCAGATATGAAATACTTTGCCGAAAAAACTACCGGTCAAGCCGTAATAATGGGACGGACCACCTATCTATCCATTCCAGCCAAATATCGCCCGCTACCGAATCGGCTTAATCTGGTGTTGTCGTCAAGCGAAATTTCCGACCCGGGTGTTGTCGTCTTCCAGTCCCTCCAATCGGCGATCGATTACGGCATCAACCAAAACAAGGAAGTTTTCATCGCTGGTGGTGGAAGCATCTATGTCGCTGCGCTCGCTCCTCGACTTGCGTCTCGTAGTAAAGAAGCTCTTAACGGTTCATTTCAAGTCGACCGAGTTTACCGGACCCTAATCGACCTCGAGGTCGAAGGCGATACTTTCTTTCCAGAGCTAGACGCTGGCTGGCAATTAGTCAGCGAAGACCGTCACTCGAAAGACGAGAAGAATAAATTTGACTATTCGTTTCAAATATACGAACCTAAATCAGATGATATTGAGCGATCGAGATATTAAGAAAGCCCTCAAAGAGGGGCGAATAAAAATTACGCCGACACCAGACTTTACCGATGCGCTCGGCTCTTGCTCAATCGATCTCCGGTTGGGAAATAAGTTTCGAATTTTCACCCGCTCCCGCCATCCATTCATCGATGTCAAAACCAAAATTCCAATCGATGACATTATGGAAGAAGTTATCATCACCAAAGACCGGCCATTCATTCTCCATCCTGGCGACTTAGTCTTGGCAATGACAATGGAGAATCTAAAAATCTCTGACGACTTAATCGGCCGAATCGAAGGCCGCAGCTCGCTTGGCCGTCTCGGTGTTATCGTTCACGGCACCGCTTCGGTGTTCGATCCGGGTTGGGACGGCAAGCCCGTGATGGAGCTTGGCAATCTGGGTGTGATGCCAGTCGCCCTTTATCCAGGGATGCGAATTTGCGCCTTCACCTTCGAGGAGCTGACCAGCCCGGCCGAAATCCCTTACAACATTCACAAAAGTAATGTCTACGCTGGCCAGAAAACCCCGATGGCCTCCCAGCTCAACAAAGACTTTCAGAAACCCACGAAGAAGAAGTAAGCAGGTAAGTCAATCGCACGTGAACTAATTTACTCTCGAAATATGAAAATTTATGTGTCTCACCCTACAAAATATGACTTCAAAAAGGAGTTGTACAAGCCATTGCGAAGCTCCGTTCTTAACGAATATCACGAGATAACCCTACCGCACGAGACTGCTGACGGCCCTACGTCAACTAAAGACATCATCTCGGTCCAGGATTTAATAATTGCGGAAGTTTCCTACCCTTCGACGGGTCAGGGCATAGAGTTGGGTTGGGCAGATTCAGCAGGCGTTAGAATTCTTTGTATTTACCGTTCTGACACGATCTTGTCCTCTTCGCTCAAACTAATAACCAATAATTTTATCGAGTATAAAAATTCAGACAGCTTAATCGAACAGCTTTCTGGATTTTTGGACCAATCTTGAGGCAGATACACTTCTAATTTCCGTCTAGCTAAGATATTCGCGGACAATACCGCTATTTCTTACTCGTCTTGCCTGTTGGTTTATTGTCTAGATTGCGCAGTCCAGCAACAGTTAATTCTGCCTTAATAGCGCCGTGCGGCTCATAGTCAGAAAGTGTAACGAGTTCCGGCTTGAAATCATCTAAACTCTTAACACTCTTGTCGATTGTTACGCTTGGAAACTGTTTGGGTTCACGCTTCAGCTGTTCTTTGATGGCGTCAACGTGATCTTCGTAGTAATGAACATCTCCAAAAGTATGAACAAATTCGCCCGGTTCTCGGCCAAGAATCCGCGCGACAATTACGCAAAGAAGCGCGTATGAAGCAATGTTGAACGGAACTCCAAGAAAAATGTCAGCACTGCGTTGATAGAGTTGAAGCGAAAGCTTCTCATCTTTGATATTGAACTGGAACATATTGTGGCAGATCGGGAAATGGTTTACCTCCTCGGGTTTAGCCATATCGTACAAAAACTGCGGGTTCCACGAGGTAACTATGGCGTTGTGACAAGAAGGATCAGTTTTTAGTTCCTGCACCACCCAGGCAAGTTGATCAATTGTCCGTCCATCAGTTGCAGGCCAATGTCGCCACATCTCGCCGTAAACATGCCGCAAAACGCCGTGTTGGTCGGCAAACTTCTCGTCGTTACCGATCTTTACGATAAATTCGTCTTTGGTCAGCGCCGGCCATTTATTTTTTTTAGCCAGTTCGGAGTAGGTTCTGTAGGGGTAGTCGTCCCAGATATGAACCTTGTGATCGACAAGATATTTGATGTTATTTTTTCCCGACAGGAACCAATACAGCTCTTGTAAAACGCCATTCCAGTAAACCTTTTTTGTCGTTAGTAGTGGGAAGCCCTCTGAAAGGTCAAATCTTATCTGTCGGCCAAACAAACCATATGTGGCTTTACCGTGACCGGCGTCGACTTGACGATCGCCTTTGGCAAGGAGTTCTTTCAAGAGATCTAGGTACTGGTATTCGGGGTGATTAGCCATCTAACTTCTTTTTACAATATTTCGAAGACTTTGTCAGTGCCGTAGTAATCGCGCCAATTGGCGTTGTAGTAATCAAACATACGAGCTAGACGATCTTGCGGCAGTTCTTCGACATCTAGTTCCTTCATCATCTCTCGCAACTCGGCTTTAGTTTTATCGGCCAATTTCGGGTCACTAATTATCCTCTCAAACTCCGCCACATACCCATAGCCCGGGCTAAAACTAATGGTTACTTCGGCGCCACGAAAAGCGTAGTCGGTTTTATCACGCGACCACTTTGCCTGATAGGTAAAGCCGGATTCCAGGACCAAATTGTCCAGTTCTTCCAGAGTGACACCGTCAATCGGCGCTTCAAACTCCATTCGTGCCGTACCGTTGTCGCTGGAGGTGTCATCAATTGAGATTTTCATAATCAACAGAAGTTTGCCGTTAGTCTGACGAGTGCGCAAAGAAAAACTTTTCGCCTCTCTAGCTAGCGCTGAGAGTTTCTCGCGATCATTTTTGTCTTGCAAGACTGGGGACAGATTTGTGTTGAGCAACTCTAAATCTCCACCTTCAAAGTAGTGATTAAGTTGTTTTTGTATGCCAAGTTTCTTTGTTTGCGGGTCCATATTGTGCATTTTCTCGACGAGGTTATCGGCTGCGGCAATACTGCCGAGCAAGCATTTGATCTCAATCTCATAATTCATGAGATTGAGACGAGCGCTAGTGACATTTCGATCTCGTAGCTTTCAGAATTCTTAGCCATTACCGCATTAAACACATTACGCTCTACAATTTCTAGCCGTCTGTGCTAGTCTAGGGCTATGGACATCAGATATTACTTTGCGATCGCGGCAGTGGTTATATTGGCCATCATATTTATCAAGAAGATCTGGCATACTGTCTTGATGCTCGCCCTCATCGGCGCGGCTTATTGGTATTTCTTCGTGCGCTAATGTTAAACAATAAGATTGCATCGCTTATTAGTAACGAATTCGCTCGCCAGCAATCGACACTGTCGCTGATTCCCAGCGAAAACTATGTCTCTCCGGCGGTGCAAACGGCTCAAGCCAGCTGTTTTACGAACAAATACGCCGAAGGGTATCCTGGTAAGCGCTATTACGGCGGTACCGTATTTTGTGACGAATTAGAGCTACTTTGTCAGGAACAGGCTAAGATTGTTTTTAAGACCGATTACTTCGTTAATGTTCAGCCGTACTCTGGCTCCCCCGCCAATCTAGCCGCCTATCTAGGAATGATCGAACCGGGCGACACTATAATGGGCTTGAACTTAGGTGCCGGCGGACACTTGACCCACGGCCACAAAGTTTCGCTAACGGCTAAAATCTTTAATTCCGTTCAGTACAATGTTGACCCCGAAACACACAGAATAAACTTTGACGAGCTAGAGAAATTGGCGCTGGAGCATAAGCCAAAAGTTATCATTGCTGGCATCACCGCTTATGCTCGCACCGTAGATTTCGAATCTTTTAGCAAAGTCGCCAAGAAAGTCGGAGCTTTCTTATTGGCCGATATTTCCCATATTAGTGGCTTAGTAGCAACGGGATTGCATCCGACACCTTTCGGCCACGCCGATGTTGTAACCACGACAACTCATAAGATGCTGCGCGGCCCACGCGGGGCGTTGATTTTTAGTAAAGATGAGGAAATCGCAACTAGAATAAATAAAGTGATTTTTCCCGGTATGCAGGGTGGGCCGCATATGCACACTATTAGTGCAATTACCCAAGCGCTCTTTGAGGCCGATGAACCCGGCTACAAAAATTACTGTCAACAGATCGTTAAGAATGCTCAAGCAATGGTCGGAGTGCTGAAAGAGCGCGGCTTTGAGATCGTCACCGACGGCACCGACAATCACCTGTGGCTGATCGATTTACGCAATAAACATATTACCGGCACGGAGGCGCAGGAAAAATTAGAGAGTTACGGTATTGTTGCTAATAAGAATTCTATTCCCTACGACCCGGCCGGACCGTTCAAACCTTCTGGCCTACGTATGGGTACACCAGCCATCACTACCCGGGGATTAAAAGAAAAAGACTGCGAACAGTTGGCCGGGTTCATTTCGGATATCCTTGATGGCAAAACTGTTTCGAAAAAAGATATCGACACCTTCATCGCCCGCTTCCCAATTCCGACAAAGAAGTAAGAAAGCTCCGGCTACTTGAGCCGGAGCGAATCGAGAAATTGAGGAATGGACACTTCTACCAACCACTGAAGTTGTTGAGCGATCGTCGTCTAACGTTGCTCCGATCGTTTGATTTCCACTCAGCCCGTTTGACAACATCTTCGATCGAGACCAATCCAATCGAGTACTCAGTCATACCCATAGGTTGTTGGGGGAACTTGACAATCACTGACTGGTCCTTGTTGGGCCGATTGTCAGCAACCGCTTCGATAGCTTGCATTGCGGCGAGTTTATCCTCCTCTCGAACATAGAGGTAACACTCAACCTCTGTGAGATGAGTAAGCGCCGCTTCGTACGATCCGAAGATACCACGACAGAGGTGCATGGTCGGGTCGAGTAGAACTAGAAAGAGCGGCTCGTCTCTGTACTGGCAAACAAACTCATCCAGGACTTTATTTCCGGCCGTCACTTTTGCGGCGGTAATCGCTGAATCAATTCTCCCGATCAAGTCGTCGATTAGATTGGCTGGTCTGGTTTTTGTTGACAACGTACGCCTCCTACCGACAATGTCGGTCGTGGACCGTGGGAGGATCGAACTCCCTACCTCCGGTATGCAAAACCGGCGCTCTACCAAGTGAGCTAACGGCCCTAACTAAAGTTAGCAAACAGCTTAACGGCCATCAGCTAACAGCTACAATCCTACCTTAATTAAACGCTTTTGTCAGTAAGCTGATTGCTGAAAGCTGTAAGCCAGAAGCTTCTCAAAACACATACCAAATACTCCCGAAAATAATAATCAATCCCAGCATTTTCCACATCGTGTAACTTCCACCGTTACCGAGATACTGTTCAGCCAGGGAGTTGTGGCCAAAGATCTGAGTCAGCTGGAAAGAGTATTTTACCAATGCCGTCCCGACTCCCAGCCCCAAAATTAGAATCGCAATCTTTAGTAGTATCCCCATCAATTCAGTTTAGCAGTTAATGCGCCCGTCCTGACAACAAATTAATCCCACCCTCCAACCTGAAAGACAGGCTTTCGCCCGTAGATATCTTATAAATACCAACGTAATTTTATTAAAAAAACCCCTGGTTTCACCAGGGGTCAGGGAGAGTCGTTGGAACCGAGTAAATCGGAATTCTTTTGGGAACCCAATCGAACAGTACGTCAGAGTCTTGCTCAAGCATTCTAACGCAACCGCTGCTAGCGTTTCGACCTAGCGGTACGTTATCATAGGCGTGTATCAGGTGATGACCCAAGCCAACAGGCTCAAACCGGATAACGTTGTGCAACGGACCTCCGCCTAGACGCGGCAGTGCCGCTCCTAAACCCTGCTTGATACCGAGAAAGTATCCGACCGGCGTCGGCGTCCAGCGATTACCAGCTGAAATGCGGCACTCCCCAAGCACCTCAACGTCTTCGTCCCAGAAGTGGTTCTCAACCACCTTCCCCTTTTTGAAGACGAATATCGGCTTGTCGGATCTGCAGACAAACAACGCTCGTTTCTTCAGATCGACGACCAACCGACGCTGATTCATCGGTACGTCCGGCAAGACCAAGTTATACATCTCGACCTTTTGAGAAGTCGGGAATAACACCACGAGAAATAAAAGGACAGACATCAAACACCTCCGTGTAGCTGACAAAGTTTACCAAAATTATCCGGTAAATCAAGACATAAGGAGATAATTAAGCGACAAATTGTGGCTCGACTTCGAGATCGATTTGGTAGCTGGACTTGATGGAAAGTTGGATTTGTTTGATTAGTTCCGCGACATCATCAGATGTGGCCTGACCAAGGTTCACAATATAATTTGAGTGCTTCATGGAAAGTTGAGCATCCCCGACTCGCATCCCTTTCAGCCCAGCGACGGCGATGATTTTAGCGGTTGGGACGATTGGGAAAGGGTCGTCTTTAATGGCATCAGCAAAAAGAGGCAGATGTTCTTTAGGTACAAGTTCGAGCGGGATATTTTTGAAGATCGAGCCGGCGTTGGGATATTCGAGCGGCTGACGCGCAAGCCGGTATTGAATATGCTCGTCGGCAATCCGACGCAGTTCAGTTTTGTCGCCGGGCTGAAGCTGAACAGTGGCACTGACGATAATCTCGGGGTGATATTTGTAGTAACTACCACGGTACTCAAATTGGCAATCGTCATGAGAGCGAGTAATTTTGTCGCCGGTCTCAATATTAATTGAAGTGACGGAGGTGACAATATCTTTCATCTCAGCCCCAAAACAGCCGGCGTTACCACGAACGGCTCCACCAAAAGATCCCGGCAATCCGCCAGCCCACTCGAGACCAGCTAGACCAGACGCGATACTTTCGTTCACCAACCGTTCCATTGACACCGAGGCACTAGCGACCAATTGGCCATTATCTAGTTCTAAGTCACTAGTCCCTAGTTCCAGATTAATCACCAGCCCATCAAATCCATTGTCGGATACAATTAGATTACTGCCACCAGCCAAAATGAAAATTGGCCAACTATTTTTTCGGGCTAGCTCTAGTGCCTTCAATAGTTCTGCTTCGGTTTTAACTTCAGTGAAGTACTTGGCGGGTCCGCCAATTTTGAAAGTCGTCAACGGTGCCAACGGCACATTTTCCTCGATCCTCAATGAGTTCGATACAGACATCATCAGTACTGTAGCACGAAGTAGACAAAAAGGACTCGATAGCCAATACCGAGCAGCAGAGTGCCGATCGTTTTTCGGTAGCCGATTTTACCGACCCCTCCAACATAAGCCATTAGTTCTGCGTTGATGGCGGGGATCATGGCAATTATAAAAAATTGTTGCCAGCTCAACGAATCAGAATGCTTTTCGATGAAATTGTAATTTTTGTCCGATAACCAGCGTTTGAGGAGCGGTCGACCGTAGTTGTGGGCCAAGAAATACGATATCGACCCACCGGCAATGCCACCGGCAATTCGGGCGACAATCACCATGCTCGGGTCGAGCAGACCAAAAAAGAGCAGATCAACCGGCAAGGTTGGGACTGGCACAATCACCGACGCTCCAACCACAAACGCGAAGTAGAGTGCCAGGGCTCTGTAAGGATGGATTTCAACCAAGTAATTGAGCGGCTGGATGTGGGGATTGAGAAAACGATTGATGAAAAACGAGAAGACGGCGACAAACAAACCGAAAATGAAGATAAATATTACTAGCTGGAGCGCCTGGTTGTTGCGGATTTTTTCGACCATCGGGTTCAGTATCTTAAAAACACCCGGTTTAGGCAAATACTACCCGTGAACAGCGAGTAGTGTAATTGGGTGGGCGCGGGAAGGATCGAACTTCCGACCCTCGCCTTATCAGAGCGATGCTCTACCACTGAGCTACGCGCCCACCCAATTTCACTACGACATCAGAGCGATGCTCTCCCGGGGTTTCGGCGTCCTATCGGACAGGCCTCAACCCGCCGTCCAGAGTCGAAGCCAAGTCGTTGGCTTCTCACTGGCTGTCCGGCCCACTGAGCTACGCGCCCGCATGTTAATTCTTAATATCAGAGCGATGCTACCACATTGATGGTGGAAACCAATCCAAAATTTCCTAGATCAACTCTAGTATTTTACAGAAAAATCGCCAAATTCTCCAGACGGATGGATTTCTACTACCTGTAAGTCACGAAGGCTTTGCCAGTCAGCAACGAACCAATTACGGTTAAACCGAGCGGGGCATTGCCAGCTGTCCAGGTGCCGCTACCAATTGTGGTTAACGTACCATTGGGGTTTGCTGTGTTGTAGTTTGCCAAAAGCGTACCATTCCCACCAGTACCCTCGTCAAATCTCCATCCACCCACGAGAATTCCTGTAGCAACTTCATTCAGCGAACCGTAAGAGCCATTCCCGCTATTGTAAAGAGAGGTCGATCCAGTTCCAACTTCGCCAGAAGTTAAAACGCGGTTGTAAAGACGGAGCCCATCGATAATCCCGTTCAGATTGCTCAATGAAGCTCCCGTACCCATCAAGATACTATTGGCATTCGTTGAATTTGCCGTCCCGTAGGTAATGCTTCCGACAATACCGCCAACGCCATTCACATAAACGATCACGGATCCTGATGAGTAGGTAACGACAATATGGCTCCATATACCGGGACTAATCACGGCACCTGTTGCCGTTCCTGCGGTTGCAGGATAATCTGCAGTTGGAGCACAAGTAGTTCCATTGCAAACCAGGTAGATTCTCCAACCACCAAGACTCCACTTATGGACTAACACATAGCTACCGGATGTAGCGACATTCGGCTTCACCCACAATGAAATGGAAAAGGCATTTGTTTGAAATGCTAGGTTGTTAGGAATTGTAACGGTCGTACCGTTGAAATTAATCGCACTCCCTTTGGCTGGCGTCGCCACAACCCCACCAGCATTCGCACTATTAGAAGCATAAACTCCATTTCCGGTGGTTATTGTCGCTTCGGTCGTGTTCTCCAATTCCCAGGCCTGGGCGTAGGAAGTTCGAGAGTAATTGCTAATATACCCCGTGTCTTGTCCCGTAGCTGGAGTCAGAGCGGCATTAGTCTTAAGATAATTCGGGACTAAACTGGCTAGGCCAAGCAGGACCGTTGTTTGAGTGACGGCTAATGGAAACAGTTGGCCGTTGTCAATCTCATACTGGCCCAAGGCCTTGTCGACATTGGCAGCGTTGGATTTGACCTTAGTATCGCGAGCTTTGGTTCCAGCCCCGCGTAATGAAACGATAATCAAAGAGGCGAGGATACCGATGATGGCGATGACCATCAGGAGCTCAATCAGCGTAAAGGCAGCCCGCGGGCGAAAATGAGTAGAGTGGTGGCGAAAAACTCCGAATTTTATATTCACTTTCATCCCCTTACATTCAGTAAAACACTAACAATTCAATGACGCAACCCCACCAACCGGCCTGTTTTAGACGACAAAAAATCCCAGACCGGAAATTTCGTTCCATGGTTTTGAGTTTTGCCTTTTGATCTTTGAGTTACCTCAGAGCACTTGGCGGTTGCAAGAATATTGCTACTGTAAATCTCGCGATTTGCAGTAATTTTCTGATGTCTGTTAGAAACAGACTCTCGATTTTCTAATTTTTCTACTCCCTAGAAAGGAGGTGATCCATCCGCAGATTCCCCTACGGATACCTTGTTACGACTTAGCTTTCCTTACCGATCCCACCTTGGTGCCGGGTTATCCCGACGCTTCTGGTGTTACCGATTCGGCCAACTTGACGGGCGGATTTCGGTAGCTTAGAGCTAGCTCCGAGTTCCCACCGAGCGAGCGGTTTTCCCGCACTCGGCGAGTCCGGTAATTCATCTGACTTTTAAGCTGACGGATTTTTTCAAATCCCGCTTCGGTCTGATGTTCTTTGCGATCAATCATTTGGCTGATTTGGGCAAAGATACGGAAATCATTGCGTTTTAAGCTAAGAAGCGGGTAGTCGGTGAATAGCGGGATTATTTTCTCCCTAATATCCTGACGACTGTTCACTTCGTAGCGATAGCATTCGGTATGATTCAATCTCTTTTCTTTCTGAAAGTAGATTGCACCACATCCGAGCGCTAATTTGACGGCCTCTAGCATCGGCTTGTCTTCTTTTCGGACTTTGATGTAAAAGTGAGTTTCTACTGTCGGTTTGGCCCTTTCGGTCTTGGCCAAACGCAGATTAACATAGAAACACCCTTCGCCATCGGTTAGTCCCGCAATGTATTCCGGTGAAATTACCGGCTTTGTCCTTCTCCAGCTCCAGTTTTTGGGAAACTGGGGCTGGATACTACGACGCTGCTGACTTCTCATGTTCTTTTATACTCTAACAGAATATGAGATCTCCCAGGGTCATCTAATTTTCAGTTCCAAACATCCATTCAAGCTTTCTTCTGGATAACTTCGCTCCGACACACCGGCGAGCTCGTTATCAGCTTCCTTCCTCATTATGAGGGATAGGCTGCTCTTCGTTACATCAGACTCTTCAGGCGTCACCTCGCGGTGATTGCCCTGTCTTTCTACTACTAGGAGGGATTTTAACCCCCTTGAAAAATATACTACCTGGCGCAGTTATTGTTGTGTGCAAGGCTCGAGAACGTATTCACCGTGGCGTTCTGATCCACGATTACTAGTGATTCCGACTTCATGGAGTCGAGTTGCAGACTCCAATCCGAACTGACCTATCTTTTGATGGGATTAGCTCCGCCTTGCGGCTTGGCGACCCATTGTCGATAGGATTGTAGCACGTGTGTAGCCCCAGACATAAAGACCACGCGGATCTGACGTCATCCCCACCTTCCTCCCTGTTACCAGGGCAGTCTCCTATGAAAATCCAACATAGGACAAGGGTTTCGTTCGTTTAAGGACTTAACCTCACAGCTCACGCCACGAACTGACGACGACCGTGCAATACCTGTCTTAGCGCTCCCTTACGGGCACTCCCCAGTTTCTTGGGGATTCGCTAGATGTCAAATCTGGGATAAGGTTTTCGCTTACTGTCGAATTAAACCACATGCTCCACCACTTGTGCGAGCCCCCGCCAATTCATTTGAGTTTTAATCTTGCGATCGTACTTCCCAGGCGGTCTACTTGACGCGTTAGCTTCGCGACAGAAAGGGTCGACTCTTCCTATCGCTAGTAGACATAGTTTAGGGCGTGGACTACCGGGGTATCTACAATATTGTTACATCTTTCGATGGACACGACTTGCGGTAATTGTCGCATCTCTCTGCATCGCTGCAGAGGTCGGACTATATCATTGACTCACTGAATTTGGGTAGTTGATAGATTGTTGCTGGTTGGCCGTACGAGTTGATGAGGATCCGTAGAACTTCATTTTTCTCGTATCCACTCCAGAACTTGGAGTCTAGCGTTGCTTTCACTCCATCAACGAAGCCGATTTTTTTAGCGAAGAGACGAATATCTCGTTCTCGCTCAATCTTAAGCTTGCCATCCGTTGCTACATTGCGAACATAGATACCCAGACTTTTTAATAAAGCTAGATAATCCGATCGCATCTGTGGATGGGCACAAGAGATAAAAACCGTTCTAATCAACCATTTGGTTTTTCCGTTTTTGCTGTTTCGCATTGCTGGATAAAGACTTACGCCTCCGTCACAGCTGAATGCGACTCTCAAGAAGTCCTCCACGTAGCCACTCTTTTTCAGGGCGGATACGGGCAATTTCGTCTTCGGTAAGTCACCATTTTCAAACTTCAAGGTTCGGAATGTTCCGAATCGTGTCGTTAGGTAGGTGCCGATAGACTTCGAGTCAACTACAGCGGCCGTTAGGCCTGAAGTTCTAACTCTCACTCGAACTCGTTTCGGATCGATTGCGAAAGTTGTAACTACGCAATCCCGAAACAAGTCGACTAATTCTTGAGATTTTACGGCAAAATAGATTCGCCAACTCTTCCCTTTCGGAGAAACACAGCCATCTGTATAGAGAAATCCTAACAGCATAGCTAGTTTCTGGTTCATGTGAGTCATCTGGCGTGTAGTCTCTGAGGATCCCATTACTTTTATCATATCAGTAACGGTTTCCTGCTGATTGTCTGGTTCCCGTCTTGCGACAGAAGCACTTGTTGGATTGCTCCTTAAGTACACCAGAGATTCCAGCATATAGCCTGTGTCTGTGCTCTCGCACAAACTACAGTCTTCTGGATTTTAATTTTCTTGCGAAAATCGCACCCAGACAGACAGATTTTTACCGATACGTCACCGTACCGGGGGACCAGATACCATCGATCCCGTTTGCTCCCCACGCTTTCGCGCTCTCAGTGTCAGTTATTGCCCAGCTAGCTGCCTTCGCCATTGGTATTCCTTCTGGTATCAACGGATTTCACCCCTACTCCAGAAATTCTGCTAGCCCCTGCAAAACTCAATTCTTGTAGTATCGCTCGCGGTCTCGCAGTTGAGCTGTGAGATTTAACGACCGACTTACAAAAACACCTACGCGCACTTTACGCCCAATAATTCCGGATAACGCTCGGGGCCTACGTATTACCGCTGCTGCTGGCTTGCTTTCAGATCACGAATTTTATATTGAAAGCAAGGATGGATATATGGCCGAATTAGGCCAAGAAAACGATCCATGCTTTTCGACACGACATAAAGTCTATAATTAACTTTGCCTCGCATCTGGCATCGGCAAACTCGAACATCAAGTCCGAAGTTTTTTTGAAGAGCCGATGTCAATAATTCGCAACCGGAATGCGAGAAACGGTGAGTGGCAAACAAGGCGTTGTAATGATACTTATCTCGATAATCGAGCGTACCATCATCCTGATACCATATCGCCAATGTTAACGGACTGATTAGAAGTTGGTCGATGTTACTTGGAATACATTTCTTTCCGTTAGGATAGAAAAGTGTTCGTATTCGACCAATCTCCAAATTTCTTTGGGTGACTAGCCGGAATTGATTATTATCACTTCTTTTAGTCAGTCCGGATCCGCCTAGCTCTGCGAGCTCGTGACGGAGCCAATTTAGATACTGATATTTATCTTCAGCCACTTTCATATCTAGGCTGGATTTTTGGCTCTTCCCACTAAAAGACGTTAAATATCCGTCACCTAGGGTTACACCAATCAATATCTCTTTCACTCTTTCTGTCATTCTTCTTGCTTGGACTATATCATCACCGAGTGCTCGAGGTGATGATACGAGCCGCAAAGCGGCGACATATCATCATCGAACGATGATACGAGCTGTGTTAACAGCGACATATCACCATCCTAGCATTATCGGGTTCCACGTGTAGTCTCTGGGGGGAGTTTACCCTCGCTTTTCAAGCGAGATGCTCTTCCCTGCTGATTGCTCCAGAACCCATTGCTGTCCAGCGGTGGACTTTGCGGGTTTAAACAAAATTTTCACTGCCCAGGTGGGCGAGTATTTGTTCATTTCCAGAGTGTTCCAGCATATAGTGGAATTTTCTCTAACCTGTTACCAGGTTTCTACGCGCCAAACTTTATTTCAAGTTTCACGTAGTTAGCAGCCCCTTATTCTTGAGGTACTGTCATAATCATCCCTCATAAAAGAAGTTTACAACCCGAAGGCCTTCTTCCTCCACGCGGCGTCGCGCGGTCACCCTTTCGGGCATTGCCGACGATTCCCAACTGCTGCCTCCCGTAGGAGTGTGGACCGTCACGTTACCCACTATTACTAGTGGCGCAGACTATATCTTCACCCTCTCCACTACCGTGGAGTGAAGAAACCACTTCGCTAGAAGTGTATATCTTCACCCTTTCCATATTTGAGTATGGAGGAGGGGTTGGCGTCTTACCCCGACAACGAATTGTCGAAGTCTCGGCACTTAAGCCTCAGTCGTTACGGGGTCAAGATGGATTCGTTTGGGGTAGTGATTTAAACTTCGCAATGAAATGGCGCACTGCCGCATTTCATTGAGCGATTTGACACTGTATTTTTCCTGTTTTAGTTCCAGAACTTTCAGTGCTAATTTCGCATGTTCCTTCTTAACAATGAGAAAGGGTAATAATTCGTTGAGCAGGCTATTCACAACCTGCTGATCGCGAATAACATACTCCGCCATATGATTGTGCTCATATTCATCAACTGTTCCCGACTTAATCCAGGAAAACAGTTTATCAAGCACTTTCCTGCGAGTAGAGATTTGGGTAAAACTCACTCGCACCCTAACTCGATAGCCTAATTTGCAGGTTTCTCGTTTTTCATAATTGATGGCAATACAGCCATCGCCGTCAAGAAACCCCGCAATGTAGGCTAACTTTTCACTACCTAACTTATGCATCCGACTTCCCACGGTATTGCCCTCATACTCATATCAGTATACCTGATATGAAGTAGGGTTTCACCGTTATTAGCCAAATTTTACATGGAAATTTCTTTACCATGGAGACAAAATTTTATCTCAGTTCCACTGTGGCTGGTCATCCTCTCAGACCAACTACCCGTCATCGCCTTGGTAAGCCATTACCTCACCAACTAGCTGATAGGACACAAGCCTCTTCCGAAGCAATAAATTTTTACTCAGCTCCAGTTTAAAGCAACGACTAACCAAATTATTGGTAGTCTCTTCCTTAAACTGGGGCTGAGACCATTGGGTGTTACTCCCTCTTTCGAGGGGATATCCCCAACTTCGGAGCAAGTTCTTGTGCATTACTCACCCGTTCGCCATGGGTCTAACCCATTCGACTTGCATGTTTTAGGCACGCCGCCAGCGTTCATCCTGAGCCATGATCAAACTCTCATATATAGAAGCATAAAGCTTCCGTGCACCCTGTACTCAGCTAGAAGCCACCAGCCAGTGGCTAGCAGCTCTGCGCTTTGCGCAGGGGTACGAGTTAAATAATGCTCCAGGGGCTTACGCCCTTGGTGCATCTTCTTCGCATGAAGCGAAGAATAACCATTCTCGTAAACTGGCATTCTTGCAACCGCCAAATGCTTGAATGATTCTGCGGGGGCAGAAAACACTCAACTGACGGTTGTGTCAATTGTTAATAAGCTAATTGTAATTCCGTTTCGGCCCCGTGGTCGGAAAGGACTTAGAACTTAGTAGAAGTTTATTAGATATAAAGCGAGTCGTCAAGGGGCTGTTTCGCCCACTTCTCAGTTATTATATAATTTATATAAATGCAAGCTATTATTTAGCAAAGTATGGATTCACAAGATAGTACTCGACCCCCTCAAGAATCAGCCAAGACGGACCATTCAAGGTGGTATGCGATTTTGGGCACCATTTTTGTGCTCGGTTACTTTATAACTTCGCTTAAATCAATGTTTCTTCCATATGGTGAAGCCTTCGATTTCAAGATTATGTCGAGCATTCTGCTACCACTCACATTGGCCTTTAGCATTGCTGCGACGATCAAAAAATCGTTCAAGTGGCTGGCTATACTTAACCTTATACTTGTCCCGGTATCGTGGTTAATTCTTCTACTTGTTGGCTGTGCGTATGGGATCGGGTGTTTGTAGTTTTTATAGCCATAATTTAGAAAAAACTTTGTCTACCAACCCGTAGGTCTTGGCTTCGTCAGGCGACATCCAGAATTCTTATTATTTTTTGATAGCCATCAGAAATTCGTCGATGGTCAATCCAGCTCTGTTAATTAAACTTCTCAAAGTCCCTCGGGCAACCTCGGAGTGATTCGGCACTGACAGAGTCGCGATCTGCCCTTCCTTAACTAAAATGATGTGGCTACCTTTTTGTCTCGCAACTTCCCAACCCAGATTCTCAAACGCCCTGACGACTTGCCGGGGTTTCAAAACCGGAACGGAAGGCATTAGACACTGACTTCAACTTGCCTAGTCGCAACTGTGCTGGGAAGACCGAGCTCCGCTCGAACTTCTAAGCAATCTTTAATGGCCTCTCGAACATTACGCAATGCCTCTGTTTCGGTATTGCCTTGGCTAATACAACCAGGAATTGAAGGACACTCGGCAATAAAAATCCCGTCCTCGTCCTTAAAAAGAGTAATTGATAGCTTCATTATGGCTTTATGCTAACAGAAATCTTTGGTTCGATATATGGAAGAGGTGCTAACTCAGCACTTTATCAATCAACCCGTAGGTCTTGGCTTCGTCGGGCGACATCCAGAGATTTCGATCGGTGTCGTGTTCCACTTTGGTCAGTTTTTGGCCGGTGTTTTTGGCCAAGATTTCGTTCATCAGCTTTTTAATCCGGACGATCTCCTTGGCTTCAATCTCAATGTCACTGGCTTGACCTTCCATACCACCGGCGACTTGATGTAACATCATCCGCGCGTTCGGCAGTGAAAAACGCTTACCGGCTGCACCGCCAGCGAGCAAAAATGCCCCCATCGAAGCGGCCATTCCCATACAAATTGTCGAAATATCCGGCTTGATGTGGTTCATCGTGTCGTAAATCGCCAAGCCAGCCGAAACTGAACCGCCGGGGGAATTAATATACATTTGGATATCTTTGGTGGAATTTTCTGATTCCAAAAAGAGTAGCTGGGCCATAATTAAATTAGCGACATGATCGTCAATCCCACCTCCGACAAAAATAATCCGGTCTTTCAGCAGACGGGAAAAGATATCGTAAGCCCGTTCGCCAAACTGGGTTTTCTCAATGACCATCGGCACTAGTATCTGATTTTGAATCTCTTTAGGCATGGTGAAAATTGTAAAGCAAACTTGACAATGGGTCAATGGAATTACTTTAGACCCGCTTGTTTGAGAATGTCGTTGAGCGTGCCTTTGGGTAGATCGCGACGGTGAAACGGGACGGTGACTCGTCGTTTAGTGGTAGAGTTGTAGAAAATTTGATGACTACCTTTTTGGCGAGTCAGTAGAGCTTGTTTACAATCTTTTCTTGAAGCGAAAACGAGATAATTTTGAGCGAAAAATGATGAATTATGAGGAGTGATAGTCGTAACTACCTCGACGATTAATTCGCATTTTGTAGCCAAAATTAGCCGTTTGTAGCTATCTGATGAGATTGTAAGCAAGCTCTAGAAAACCATTTTGCTTGAGCAACTTAATCACCTGGCTTGATGTCAATGAATCAGGCATGCGCCGGAACTTTTTCGGGACTAACTACCTCGATATCAGTCATGTAGGCATCGTTGTCGTTTGGCAATGACTCATTGCGAGATTGTAAATCTTCCAGATAAAGCTCGATTGCTTCTTGACCCATAACTTTGGCCTCGATTAAATTTTCACCATAGGTAATGCAACCGGGTAACGACGGCACCGTCACGGTAAAGCCGCCTTCTGGTTCGGGTCGAAAAATCGCTCGGTAACGCAGTAATTTAGTCGCTTCTCTGCTCATGAGGTTATTTTAGCACAAACCGTTACTGAATCGCTTTCTTGACGAGGTCGTCGAGAAGTGCCTGAAATTCCTCGTTGGACTTCATCTCTTTCTTCATCTCTTTGGCGACTTCCGCCAGACCTAAGCCAATTTTAACAGAGGACTCAGCGGCCTTATGCCAATCCTTTTCTAACTGCTCTAATGTAATCTCCCGAGTCTTCAGCCACTCGCCCTCATTTATATGTCGCTCTTGTAAAAATGCTCGCCAGGCCTCGCGTGAGCGCTCCACTTCGGCTGCAATCAATGATTCCGGCAAGTCGCATTTCACTAGCTTTTCAAACTCTGACAACCAGCGAGCTTTTTGACTAATAAATTGTTCGTCTTTCTTTCGGTTACCAATATCCTCTCGGATGGCTTTAATTAATTGTTCGGCTTTTGTATGGCCAAAACGCTTGGCAAACTCGTCGTTTAGTTCCGGCAAAATAACATCAAATACTTCGGTCACTTCGGCTTCGAAATCGACTAACTTGGCCGCTAGAGTTTTATCAAAATGGTCTTTAGGGAAGGTTAGTGCAAACTTTTTGGTGTCGCCTTTTTTCAGCCCGATGACTTGTTCATCAAAACCCGGGATGGTGTTAGCTTGGCCAATTATTAAAGGGAACTCCTTACTTGATAGTTTATCTTGACGTACACCACCAAGTGCTCCGGTGAAATTGACATGGACTTTGTCGCCCGACGCGGCGGGAGTGAGTTTAGCAATTGTTTTGGCGTGAGCTCGACGGAGCGAATCAATCAGTTCATTGACTTCGGCGTCGTTCACCTCTTCCTCTTTGGTTTTGCTGAGTTTGATTTTTTGCCACGAGCCAACTTTAACCTCCGGCCGGACATCAAAAGCAAAAACAATCGTCGCTTCTTTATTATCTTCAAAGTCTCTTAACTCAACTTCCGGATCCTGAATGGGAATTTCTTTTATGTCTTTTATTATTTCGCGCCAAGCGGCTTGTACCGCTAAGCTGTACGCCTCTTCACGAAGTTTAGTCTGTTCGATCTGTTCTTTGACTAAATTAGCCGGGGCTTTACCAGGACGGAAACCAGCTAACTTAACTGACTTGGATAGAAGCTCAAGAGCGTGCTCAAAATGCACTGCTACTTCCTCGGCTGTGAGCTCAACAACATATTGAAGTCGTGATTTGGGTAACAGCTGATGCTTGATTTCCATTCAACCAATAGTAACAGAGGTGACCCTATCTGTCTCTACTACCACCACACCATAAAGGCCTGGCCTTTATGGTGTGGTGGTATGGTGTACCATTTAATTATGCCTCAGCGCAATTCTCGCAAAACATATTTAGAGCATGGTTATTACCATATCTACAACCGAGGTGTTGAGAAGAGAAATATTTTTGACTCAGAGCAAGACTATAAAGTTTTTCTAACTTACCTCCGTGAATATCTTTCCCCACCCATTCTAGACACTTCGAGTAATGATATTCATACAAACGAGAAACGCTATCAGATAAAATGCTATACCAACGTCATCCAGCTTGGAGCTTATGTCTTAATGCCAAATCACTTTCATTTATTGATTCGACAAGAAAACATCGATGCGATGCAAGAGTTTCTTCAGTCTCTCTCCACGCGCTACACCGTCTATTTCAATAAGCGCTACGATCGGGTTGGGAGTTTATTCCAGGGTAGGTACAAGGCGGTTACAGTTAAGACAGATGAGCAACTTGTCCATCTTTCGAGATATATTCACCTGAACCCGATCGATTTAGACAAATCGGTGACCTCTCTTGAAGACTTCAGATACTCCTCATACCCCGGCTATTTAGGCAAGCGTCACCAATCGTGGCTGAACAAGAATATCGTTCTAGATCTGTTTCGGGGTAATGCGAATCGCACTCCAGAGAGGTTCTACCGACAGTTTGTTGAGGGTGAAGACAATAAACAATCGGAAATTATTAAGCACTTAATAATTGATTAAGTACCACACCATAAAGGCCTGGCCTTTATGGTGTGGTACTTTCTGAGGCAACCATACAGCTTGTGCTTTAGTGCTGGTTAAGGTTACTTAAGAACATGCGACTACCGAAAGTACCATTTCCAAAATTACGACTGCCGAGGCTGACTAACATAGCCATCATTTTGACCTGGTTACCGAGACGACCTCAGATATGGATAGTTCGTTTTTTCCGAAACCCCTACAACATCGCTATGCTGATTTTGATTGTGATAATCGGTTTCTCTGGTATGGCGTGGAATAATCAGCGTGAAGCCGATTCCGAAACGGGAAATAAACTCGGTAGTCCTTCCTTCAAAAATGGTGGTACACTGCCCGCCCAGTTTACCTGTGATGGCGACAATCTTAGTCCCGAGTTCACTATCAAGGATACCCCCGCGGAAGCCAAGAGCTTGGCTTTTATCGTCGAAGATCAAGACTTGGACAAGAAAGAGTTTGCCGACTCCCCTTACCGAGCTCACATGATGGTTTGGAATATTCCCGCCTCTACAACAAAATTTACCCAAGGCATTCGTCCTCCTGGCACGATCGGTCGCAATATATTCGGCAATTTTGCTTACGGCGGTCCTTGCCCACCAGAAGGCGAAACCCACAAGTATGTCTTCGCTCTATATTTCATTGAAAAAGACTCTCTGCCCATTACTTCCGATGTCGGCCTGACCGAAGCCAAAAAAGTTATCGAAAACAACTCAATCGCCAAATACAAGATCACCGCCAGCTACACCCGCGCAAAAAAGTAAAAACCCAATCTTCAAAGGCCAGGCCTTTGAAGATTGGAGAATCCTGACTAATATGGATATATGCCTCAGAAAAATTCACGAAAGACATATGTCGAACACGGCCATTATCATGTCTATAATCGGGGTGTTGAAAAAAGGGAGATATTCGCCTCTCCTCAGGACTATAAAGTCTTTTTGAATTATCTGAGAGAGTACCTATCCCAGCCGATTCTCAACGATGCCAAGCAAGACCAGCTCAAGACGAGCGGAGATTATTATTCTCGACGAAACTACGGTGATGTAATAACACTTGAAGCATTCGCTTTAATGCCAAACCATTTCCACCTTCTTGTTCATCAAAGCAATATGACTGCAATGAAAGATTTCTTGCAGTCCTTATCATCTCGATATTGCGTCTACTTCAATAAGCGCTACGAACGAGTCGGTAGTTTATTCCAAGGAAGGTATAAGGCGGTGCTGGTAAAAACCGATGAGCAATTAGCACATTTATCGCGCTATATTAACTTAAACCCCTTAGATCTTGGCGTTTCCCTAGACGAACTTCGCGACTATCCCTACTGTTCATATGCGAACTACTTAGAACGACGCGAAAATCCTTGGCTAGACCCAGGGATTCCTCTTGGGTTATTTGCCGCTAAAGATAAGAGGGATCTACGATCTACCAGTCGTAATTATCAATTTTTCATCGAAGACTACGCCAAAGCACAGGACGATCTCGAGGTAATCCAGCATTTGACTCTTGATTAAGAATCTTCAAAGGCCTGGCCTTTGAAGATTGGTTGTATCTCTTTTTTTGAACCTGTTAATTTAGTTGACGACCCCGAGAAAAGTAGGCATGGTAAATATACATGGAGGGTTTGAATTTATCCACTTACAGGGGAGAGGGGGAGTTTTAGAGTATGACTGTGTCAAAAAAGTCGCCGTCCTCGAAAACTGAAAAGCTTTACTGTTTTGTTGACGAAACAGGACAAGATACTCTTGGAAAGCTTTTTATTGTAGTTGCTGTTGTAACGGGAACGGAAAAAGAAAAAATAGAGGAGTTTTTGGAGCGATGCGAACATGAGAGCGGACGAGGAAAGATCAAATGGACAAATACCAAACCCGACCGCCGAATCAAATATCTAGAACTCTCACTCAAGCCGACCTGGCTTAAGGGTAAAATATTCTATCGCGAATACACAGACACCAAATCCTACCAAGATTTGACAGCGATTGTTATTACTCAAGCCCTTAATCTCTACGCCCAATCACGCCATATCAAGAGCTACAAAGCGACGGTTATCGTTGATGGTCTAAATGAGAGGGAAAGACAAAAGACCAGCAAAATTCTGCATCGGGCCGGAATTCACGGAAAAGTTAGAGGTCTCAAAGATCAAAGTAGTGCCTTAATCAGGTTGGCTGATAGTATCGCCGGTCTGATTCGCCACAAAGATACTGGTGGCAAAGAGATTGAAGATATTGTTAAAAAAATGGTTAAAGATAATTTAGCTAAAAACCTATGAAAAAACCTCCGTACCGTCGGACATTTCAGCCCAGGGCAGAGGGAGGAACAACCTATGTTGTCTTGCGACGACCACCCACCCGATACGGGCAGTATTCAGTTGCTATTTCCCAGTTATCATATCCCCTATCACAAAAAATGTCAATATCAGGATGTAAAAAAGCCCTAACTAGAGTGAGAGTTTGCCTCTACTTTCGTAGAGGCGAGGCCGAAGCCCTTTGTAAGAGAATTATACTAAATAGACACAAAATGTCAAGCACGGAATGGGAGAAAGCCAGATGACGGCGCGGGTTGAAAAAGCCAAAACTCGTCTTGATGGTATCTACCGACAGACCCGGGCAACGGTGTTGTCTGAATACGCCTATCATCCAGTTAGATTTTTCTCAATCTTCTTTGCTCTAGTTATTGGGCTTGGGGTGCTGGCCTATTTTGGTCCGATCCGAGCTCAAATCGACAAGGCAGTTAATCCTGACAATACGAGCCAAATCAAGATCGTAGAAACTACCGATATCGACTCACAGTTTCTCTCTGTTGCCGAAGTTACCGCCCGTAGCAGCCAGCCCAACGAATATTTCGAGGGTAATTACGAAGTCGTACCAGCCGAAGATACTATCAAGCTCGAGAAATCCGACACTAATATCAGTCAGACCGAAGTTAAGCTTGTCAAAGAAGTCGGCGCTGAAGACCGAACCAAAGATATTTCTGTTTCAACAACTGAAGACGCCTTAACTATCGAGTCAAAAGATCAAGGGCTGACAGCCGGCGCCTATAAAGTCGAGACAGTCCAAAAAGATTCAGGCATTGTCCTCAACGACCAAAAAGTTCTTTGGGGAGTGTTAGCTTTCAACCCCGACTACGCCGTTTACCCTGTCGGCAAAGATGCTTTCTTCAGTCTGGCGGTGCTCGATGATCGTGGCAAAATGGTCTGTACAGCCGCAATGACTGTTGAAGTCACCGATCCAAACGGCAGAACCACAACGCTCAACACTGCCGATGGTACCGTTCGGGTCAACAAAGACTGTGAAGTTTACGGTAAAACTGATCGACCCGACTACGAAGCCAACTTCAAACCATCGGTTGAGGGTGACTACGAGGTCAAAATTATTGCCAAAGCCGGCGAAGGCACCAGAACCCTTCACGACCAGTTCAGCGTCAAAGCCAATCAAGATTTCTACCTCCAACGAGTCGGCGTCACCAGAACTTACCCGCCAGTCGACTACGACTACACCTTGAATTTTGAAGCTAAGAAAGCCGGCAGTTACAGCTTGGATGAATTTGTTCCCAGCAATTTTGAGATTAAAGATACCAAAGCAGAAGTAACCAAGACTGCGGATAGCCCAACTAAGTTGAGCTGGAATATCGATGCCAAGGCCGGTCAAACTTACCCACTGACATACACCTTTAAAACTCCTAATATATCACCATATTTATTTGAGTTAGGTCCTTCAGAAGTATTAGAAACTAACAATCCCACGAAGTGGGTGGAGCCCAGAAGTTGGCTCATCGCTTCCGATAACGCTTGTCAGTCACTTGCCACTGGTAACTGGAGTGCGACTGGATCATGGCAAAACTGTGGCGGTACGGTTCCCCAAGCGGCAGATACCGTTCAGATATTAAATACTCACAACATCACTGAAGATACCGCTTCGGTCACGGTGGCAGGAGTGACGATTGATGTTGGCGGAACTCTTACCGTCTCCACCACTAACGCCATCACCGTTAGCGGCAACTGGTCCAACTCCGGCACTTTCACCGCCGCCACCGGTACGGTCACATTTTCTTCCACCGCTACCGGCAAAACATTAGCTGGCACGATGACCGGCGCTACCGGAAAATTCTACAACATCGTCTTTAACGGCGTCGCCGGTGGCTGGACCCTTAACGCTGCTCTAGAAGCAGCCAATAATTTCGACATTACTAACGGCTCATTCGATACCAACGGCACTTCTAGTTATGCCCTGACCGTCACCGGCACGGTCACCGTCGCCAATACCGCCGGCGTTGGTTTCTTGTACCGTGGCTCCACTATCACCGTTAGCGGTAGCTGGAGTGATGTCGGTCAAAAAGCCAATACTTCGGGGGCAAACCAGGTGATAATGAACGGCACTGGCACTATTACTAACGGATACTTCTGTAAACTTTCCATTGCCTACACCGGCTTTACCACTACGCTCTCCAGCTACCAGACCCTAGCCTGTTCGAGCGGCAATACTCCGCTTCTTACCTTCAATGGCGGTACGGCCACTTCCGCCAGTAGCTACACCGAGATCTATAATAATGTCAGCAATACCCCAATTGCTTTTGCTTCCGCCACTACGCTGACAGGAACGAGACAGCTAGCTAGCTACGCCAACGCCGCTGCAATCACCGTCAGTATTCCAGCTGGAAATTACGGTTCTTGGAACTTATATGCTTTTCACACTTCGGGTAACGGCTCAACGACTCAGCTCTCTGGCAATGTCACCACCACTGGATATTTTATTCCTGTTGCGGCTAACGCAGTTACCGGTAGTATCTTCAATACTGGAAACTTCAGTCTGACCGCCAGTTACTTTCAGCTGGGTGACACCGCTTCTCGTGTCGGCGCTATGACGGCCAATTTTGGTTCAAGTACCGTTTCGCTGACTTCCACTACCGACTCGCTTCTACCAACCGCCACTGGCACCACGGCCTACGCCCTTAATCTCCAAACCTCTTCCGTTACTGTTTACGGCAACACCAAATTCGTCAACTCCAGTAGCACAATAACCTTAACCCCAGGGACTTCTACCGTTACCTATGCCGCCGTCGCCACTGGTAAAACCATCACTTCCAACGCTCAGTCTTTCTATGACATCATCTTTGACGGCTCGGGTGGTGGCTGGACGCCCCAAGATGCTCTTATTGCTACTAACGACCTGACCATGACCGCAGGAACCCTGAATGGCACGCAGAATGTGACTGTTAATGGGGCGGTGGCGGGGACGGCCGGGATAATATCATTGACCGGTGGGACATTCGAACAACGAATTGGAGCGGCCAAGAACTTCGGAACTACTTCTGGTTCAACTGCCTGGACTTTCTACGATTTAACATTCTCTAACTCCCATGCTTCTTCACCGTTTACCGTTACCACCCAAACTGGTGGGACGGGAGGTGTTACTGTTTCGGATATTCTAAGGGTTGGTAAATCAGGTGATGCCGCTGGAGCGACAACCACCCTCAATGCCGGTAACCGCACATGGACTCTTTCCGGGACCGGCGGCGATCCGTTCCAACTCCTCGCTTCCCCAGCCGGCGCTCTGGTCGGTGGCACCTCCAAGTTCTACTACACCGGCGCCAATGCTGGAGGCAATACCACAATTCAATCTATGACCAGTTCGTATTACGATCTGGAACTTAACGCCGCCGACACTTTCGTTCTGGAGGGCGACACCGTCGTTACCAACAACTTAACCATCACCCATGCCAGCGCCATTTTGGATGTGACAGCTTCTAACTACGCTCTAACAATAGGAAATAATTACTCTAACTCCGGCACTTTCACCGCCAGAAGCGGTACGATTACCTTCAACGCTACTGACGCCGGTAATACCATCTCCGGAACTTTGAACGGTACTTCGGCCTTCTTCAAAGTTATCTTTAACGGGGTCGCTGGGGCTTGGACCATTCAAGACCCGATGTTGGTTGACACTTCAGCCGGTACGCCAGCGGCTGACACCTTAGTTGTTAGTAACGGTACAGTGACGGTTGGTAATGGTAACGGCGACAACCTACTTGTTTACGGCGGTATTGACATCGCTATCGTCGCTAATGAAACGGGTACTTTACAAACAAAAGACGGTCTGGCGGAAGGCAGTACCATCACCGTTCAAGTCAACAAAGATACTGCCACTCAATGCGCTAACTGTATAGTTGATGTCGGCGCAAGCTCCGGTAGCGGTCAAGGAACTCTCACCATCAACGAAAACGGTATTCTCAAACTCATTCCAAAATCCTCTGCGACAGCATCTGACACCGGTGTGGAAGTCGCTTCCACCGGAAAACTTAATGTCACCGGCGCAATTTCACTTACGGAAACTACCTCCACCGCCATAACCGACTACGACAACCGGGAAACAAAGCTCTGCGCAAATTCCACCTTCACCAGTAGTCAGTTCAACGGTAATCATGTTCGAGCAACAAGTGGTCTGGCTGTCGGGCAGATCTACGCCATCACAGCCACAACCGTCAACGATGCTCAGTGTGATACAGCTACTTATGATTCCATTACTAGAGCCGATACCTCAACCGCTTCCGTTGTCAGCGCTAGTAAAACTCTCTCCAACAATAACGGCATTATGGCTGTCTGTATCCCTGACTCCATTACTGCAGATAACCAAAAGATTGGTTCGTATATGCGTGACTTTACCAGCACCAAGGGCTACTTCCAGATCACCGATTCCGCTAACGACTCTGCCTCCTGTACCGGTACCGACGATCTCCTGAAAGTCATCGAATCCCCCGATGTATTCTCCGGTTTCACTTCCGGAGATACGGTAGATATCTCTGACGGAGTTAGACCTGGAGATAATTTTGAAATTTATGACTACGCCAATGTCACCGCCGAAGACGGCGTTGCCTGTACCGCAACGAATGATGAGGCTGGCGAAAGTTATATTCATGCCAACGCTGGTTCGGAAACAGTTATGAATTACGCCGATGTCTGTGATCTAGGCCGCAATGCTAGCTTAAAATTTGGGGTAACATTCGACTCTGTCAACGGCGCCAACGCCAGCGAGGGTGTGACCATTGACCGATCGCGCTTACGAAGTGGCCACCGTGGCGCTCGACTGTCCGCCTCCCTCAACAACAACACCGCTAACGCTAAGGGTATCACTAACAGCTCGGCAGCTGGTAACACTCTCTATGGATTTAATCTCAACGGCAGTGCCAACAGCAATACCTTGTCTAACAATATCGCTTCGGGTAATACCAGCTACGGCTTCTACCTTCAGGTCAGCTCCAATAGCAATACCCTGACGAGCAATACGGCTATAGGTAATACTACTGCTGGCTTTTATCTCAACGCCAGCGCCAATAACACCCTGACTTCCAATTCCGCCACTGGCAACGCCTCCTACGGTTTCCGTATCGACTCCAGCGCCAACAATAACACCCTGACATCTAATACCTCCACCGGCAATGTTAACTACGGTTTCCTTATCGACTCTAGCTCAAATAACTCCCTGACATCTAATACCGCTATTGGCAACAGTCTATATGGGTTTATTATCACTACTTCCACCAACAATATCCTAATGAGCAACTCTGCCACCGGCAATATTTCATCTGGTTTTCTCCTGAATGTCAGCTCCAGTAATAATATATTAAGTTCCAATACTTCCACGGGTAACGGCAGCTGGGGCTTTCGTCTTAGTATCTCTAACAACAACACATTAATCGGAAATCAGAGCGGCGGTCAGTCGTATGGTTTATATGTTAGCGACAATACTGCCTCAACCGGCAATGTCATCATTAATGATGTCTATGGCGCAACTGCCAATACTACGGCGGACATTATTTTTGCCGGAACTAACGCTCACACCCTTTCTCTCTACAACACCACTCTCTCTTCTTCTACTGAAGTGACTGGGGTAACTGTTGCTGGGGCATATATTGTTTCTCGCAAGCACGACACCTCGGCTGGCGCAACCAAGCTCTGGGGCGAGTATGCCATTCCGGCCGATACAGCCGAAACGCCACAAGTGGAGAGTACTGACAAATTCAACTACGCCAACAATTTGTGGGAGAAGTCCATGACCGCTCACGGATATTCTGGCACCGGCACCGAAGATACTAATTTGAGCTACGACTTGTCGGCTCCGGCTGATTTGTCGGCCGGCCCGTACGCCTACCGTCTTGTTACCAAGACCGCTGGTGTCGGAGCCAGCTGTGTGACTTCTCAAGCAGTGATGGATGTCTACCGTAACGGTACTGATGTTGGCGACTTAACCACCGGGACATTGTTTACCGACTCGACTGGGGCTGTTAACACTAAATTCACCGTTGACTGCGGTGCCACCCCGTATGCCTTGAATGCTACTTACACTTTTGTTGCTTACGACGCCGACAACTCCACTTCAACCATCAAACCCATGACGATGATGACTGACGGTGACATCTTTACGGTTGGGTCCGGAAAGACTTTAGAGATGAAAGGCCAAACGACCGCCACTAACCTGACAACTGTGACTCGTGGCGCCACTGGCGGCTACCATTTCGATGTCGCTGGAACCATTGACGCCCAGTACTACAAATTTAGTAATCTTGGTGGAACCAGTGGGGCAAATGGCTTGGATCTGCAAAGCGGGGCAACGCTAACTAATTTGGATGATGGTCAGTTCGACAACTTCCAGAATGTTGGCGCAACAGATACATACATAAAGGTTCATGGGTCATTGATCGGGACCGGCGCTCCAGCCAAGACCTGGGACAATATGATTTTCCTCGAAGCATCCGACAACGTCCCAGAGTACACCGTCACCCAAACCGCCACCGGCGCTCCAGCGGCTGGGAACTACTGGTCGTTCTTCGGCTCGACCTGTACTGGCTGGACGGACTGTGAAGCTTCTGATTCCGATACCGGTGACGGCGGAGCAGATACTTATGGCTTCTTACACTTCTCTTCCAGTATTAGTATCCAGGGTATCGTCTACTTAACGAACGAATCGACCATCGGCACCTCTGGTAACGGTGGGCCGTGCGATGGCTCAACCGCCATCATCACCGCTAGGGTCAACGGTGGATCGGCCGCCACCGCTACCTGTTCTGCCTCCACCGCCGCCTACACCGTTTACTTGGCAATAACCCCAACGGCCGGACAGACCGTCACGATCTACTTAACTTCCGCCAGTAAGGGTAATGCCGTTACTCTTTCTAATGCCGTTACTGAAACCGGCGTCGACATTTACATCGACCAAGTTGCAGTTAGACACGACAACGCTGGACCGCAAACAAATACGGGACTAGATCTTTACGACATCGATCAGAACGCTACCGATATGCTCTTTACGGTGACGACAGGAAACTTAAGTGTGACGGCCGGTAAAGCGCTCCACATTACAACTGGTAAGACCTTCACTCCGGGTGGAACCGTCACCACTGGATTGGCCGGAGACCTACATATAGTCGGCACCCTTAGTATGGGTGGTAATGCTCTTTCGATCGGCGGCTCTTACAACAATGCTGGCACCTTTACCTCGGCATCAAACACCACTACCTTCACTTCCACTGCTACGGGCAAAACCTTAGCTGGGACAATGACCGGTGCAAGTTCGTTCTACAACCTAACCTTTGATGGTGTGGCTGGTGGTTGGACTTACAGCAATGCTGTCGCCGCCACCAACGATTTCACTGTTACCAACGGCGCCGTAACAGCCAACAACTTAGCCCTAACTGTAACGAGAGACTTTACGCTGGCCAATACCGCGGGAGTTAGCTACACGGCGGGGAGCTCGACTATTACAGTCAGCCGACATTATACGGATACAGGCGAGAAATTTGTTTATGGCACTTCGACAGTTACGGCTAATGGAACTGGCACCATTACCACGGTATCGGGTTACGACTTCTATAACTTGTCTATTGGCTATACAGGATTTACTACTACATTAACTGGTGCGGATTTTAGACTTAACAATGGGACGCTCACCTTCAATGGCGGTACGGTAGCCGGTGCAGGACAGAATTATATCGATTTATACAGGACGACGACCGGTTCATCAGTTGTATTCGCCAGCGCCACCACAATTACTGGCAGTACCAATATGGCATTTATCAATAACTCGGCCTCAATTACTAACACAGTCGCCGGAGGAAATTACGGCTCCTGGTTACTCGATTTAAATAATCGATCGAGTGGTAACAATTCTGTCCTTCAGCTAGGTGGCGATTTAACTACAACTAATGGTGTTCGTACCGGAGCTACAACCGGTTTGACCGGATACATATTTAATACTCAAAATTATGCCATCAATGCCAGTTATATGGGTATCAACTCGTCGACGGCTTATAAAGGAGATACTACGCACAACTTTGGTTCAAGCACGGTCACCCTGACCTCAACTGGTGACTCACTTTATGTGGTAAGTAACGGTGGGACTTCGAATCAGCTTAACTTACAGACTTCTACCTTCAATATTTATGGAAGTACTAAATTCTTAAATGGAACAGGCACCGTCAATGTCAATCCGGGAACATCAACGGTTAATATGACTGCTGTCGCCACTGGCAAAACCATTACCTCCAACGGGCAGAGTTTTTACAACCTTGTGTTTAATGGGGTTGGTGGGGGTTGGACATTGCAAGACGCAATGAGCGTTACTAATAACTTTGATATTACTAACGGCACTTTCGATACAAATACCACCTTTAACTATGCGCTAACTATTGGTGGAAACCTGACTGGTAACGCCGGTACTTGGTCACTGACCGAAAGGGCCTCAACGATTACCGTTTCCGGCAACTGGGATACCTCGGCGGTGGCGACAGATAGCTTAAGTATCGTTGAAGGAACATCGACAGTAATAATGGACGGAGCTGGCACTAAAACAATAACGACCGGGGTGACAAATACGTATGAACCTCGTTTTTACAACCTCAATGTCGGCCAAGCCGGTGGCAAGACCACTCAGATGCTACAATCGTTCGGTATAGATAATGTTTTGACATTAGGGGCTGGTACTTTCGATTTGAACTCTAAAACATTCTATTTACAGTCCCCTCCGACAAACCCCCTTTCTCTTTCGGGAACTTGGGGAACCGGCAACGGGCAAATCTACATCTTTGGGGGATCCGCTAACACCAATTTTCCTGCCTATACCTATAACTCCGGATTCGTCAATCAATTACCAAGTACCTACAGTATTATATTCCAGGGCACTACGACTTTCACTGGCAATATGTCACTTGGTGGCTGCTGTAGTCTTGCGAATATTACCAACCTCAACGGTCAAACTGTCACCGTCAATGGTAATATCGACTTCACTACTACCACTGCTATTCTGACTATGGGCGCCGCCAATTTAACGGTTAAGGGCAATTGGACCAACTCTAATGCCGCTGTATTCAACGCCGACACCAGTACGGTTGATTTTGCCGGCACTAGTGGTACTCAAACGGTCATTACTGGCGGTACTGGTAGTACTAAGCAGTTCTATAATCTCACTCACTCTGGGGCCAGTATCTTATCTCTCAGCACGACAGCACTGCAAGTTGCCAACGATTTGTCTAATGCCGGTGGGACGATGAGCGGCGGGGTTGATGTGACCGTCAACGGCAGTGCCACGGGAGTTGGGGCGATTACAATGAGCGGTTCGAGTCTCTTTACTCAACGGGTGGGGGCGAGTAAAAATTTTGGCACCACTAGTGGCTCTAATGCCTGGACTTTCGTCAGTCTCACTTTCTCGAATTCTCACGCCTCTAGTCCGTTCACCGTAACTACCCAGACTGGAGGTTCTGGTGGAATCACAGTATCCTCAATCCTTTTGGTCGGCGCCTCTGGTGATGCCGCTGGAGCGACAACAACTCTCAATGCCGGTAACCGCACCTGGATTTTAAGTGGTACTGCCGGCGATCCGTTCCAACTGCTAGCTTCGCCGGCCGCAGTCTTAACTCCCGCCACCTCTACTTTCAGCTTCTGGGGTAATAACGCTGGAGGTAATACAACGGTTCAAGTTGCGACTTACTATAATTTAAATACTGGCTGCTTGAATATTTTTTGTATCGAGACCTACGATCTTGAGGGAAATACGACCGTGACGAACGATCTCACCATTGATGTGCCGGCAACATTAGACACTGTCTCCGGTTCCAACTGGGGGCTAACGATCGGCGGGAACTACAGTAACATCGGCACCTTCACCGCTCGTTCTGGCACTGTCACTTTCAACGCCACTGACTCCGGTAACACTCTCTCCGGAACTCTAAACGGTACTTCGGCCTTCTTCAAAGTCATCTTTAACGGGGTTGCTGGAGCATGGACGATCCAGGATCCGATGTTGGTGGATACTTCAGCCGGTACTCCGGCAGCGGATACATTGGTAGTTAGTAACGGTACGGTTACTGTCGGAAACGGCGACGCCGACAACTTGTTGGTTTATGGCGGGATTGACATCGCCACAACCGCTGACCAAACTGCAATTTTGCAAACGATGGACGCACTGGCTGAAGGCAGTACGATTACCCTCCAAGTCAACAAAGATACTTCTACTCAATGCGCTAACTGCATTGTTGATGTTGGGGCCTCATCAGGATCAGGCCAAGGCACCTTAACGATAAACGAAAACGGAATCTTGAAACTAATTCCTAAATCGAGTGCCACCGCATCTGACACCGGTGTTGAAGTCGCCTCAACTGGCAAACTTAATGTCACCGGTGCCCTCTCACTAGCTGCCACTTCTTCCACTGCCATTACCGACTACGACAACCGCGAAACAAAAATCTGTGCTAATGCAGATTTCTCAGTTGGCTACACTAGCAAACATGTTCGAACAACGAGCGGTCTAGCCATCGGTCAGATCTACGCGATTACCGCCACCACCACTGACGATGCCCAGTGCGATACCGGCACCCACGACTCCATCACCCGCGCCGATACCTCAACCGCTAGTGTCGTTAGTGCTAGTAAGACTCTCTCCAACAACAACGGCATAATGAGTGTCTGTATTCCCGACTCGATCACCGCTGATAATCAAAAAATTGGCTCGTATATGCGTGACTTCACCGGTACCAAGGGCTACTTCCAAATTGTTGACTCGGCTAATGACGATGCCTCTTGTACCGGTACCAACGATCTTCTGAAAGTCGTTGAGTCCCCCGATGTTTTCTCCGGTTTCACTTCCGGAGATACGGTAGATATCTCTGACGGAGTTAGACCTGGAGATAATTTTGAAATTTATGACTACGCCAATGTCACCGCCGAAGACGGCGTTGCCTGTACCGCAACGAATGATGAGGCTGGCGAAAGTTATATTCATGCCAACGCTGGTTCGGAAACAGTTATGAATTACGCCGATGTCTGTGATCTAGGCCGCAATGCTAGCTTAAAATTTGGGGTAACATTCGACTCTGTCAACGGCGCCAACGCCAGCGAGGGTGTGACCATTGACCGATCGCGCTTACGAAGTGGCCACCGTGGCGCTCGACTGTCCGCCTCCCTCAACAACAACACCGCTAACGCTAAGGGTATCACTAACAGCTCGGCAGCTGGTAACACTCTCTATGGATTTAATCTCAACGGCAGTGCCAACAGCAATACCTTGTCTAACAATATCGCTTCGGGTAATACCAGCTACGGCTTCTACCTTCAGGTCAGCTCCAATAGCAATACCCTGACGAGCAATACGGCTATAGGTAATACTACTGCTGGCTTTTATCTCAACGCCAGCGCCAATAACACCCTGACTTCCAATTCCGCCACTGGCAACGCCTCCTACGGTTTCCGTATCGACTCCAGCGCCAACAATAACACCCTGACATCTAATACCTCCACCGGCAATGTTAACTACGGTTTCCTTATCGACTCTAGCTCAAATAACTCCCTGACATCTAATACCGCTATTGGCAACAGTCTATATGGGTTTATTATCACTACTTCCACCAACAATATCCTAATGAGCAACTCTGCCACCGGCAATATTTCATCTGGTTTTCTCCTGAATGTCAGCTCCAGTAATAATATATTAAGTTCCAATACTTCCACGGGTAACGGCAGCTGGGGCTTTCGTCTTAGTATCTCTAACAACAACACATTAATCGGAAATCAGAGCGGCGGTCAGTCGTATGGTTTATATGTTAGCGACAATACTGCCTCAACCGGCAATGTCATCATTAATGATGTCTATGGCGCAACTGCCAATACTACGGCGGACATTATTTTTGCCGGAACTAACGCTCACACCCTTTCTCTCTACAACACCACTCTCTCTTCTTCTACTGAAGTGACTGGGGTAACTGTTGCTGGGGCATATATTGTTTCTCGCAAGCACGACACCTCGGCTGGCGCAACCAAGCTCTGGGGCGAGTATGCCATTCCGGCCGATACAGCCGAAACGCCACAAGTGGAGAGTACTGACAAATTCAACTACGCCAACAATTTGTGGGAAAAATCGGTTACGGCGCACGGGTATTCTGGGACTGGCACCGAAGACACGAACCTTGCTTACGACCTGTCGGCTCCGGCTGACTTGTCGGCCGGTCCGTATGCTTACATGCTTGTCACCAAAACCGCCGGTGTCGGAGCCAGCTGTGTCACTAGCCAAGCGGTAATGGATGTTTACCGGAACGGTACCGATGTTGGTGATCTAACGACCGGGACATTGTTCACTGATTCGACTGGTGCCGTTAATACCAAGTTCACCGTTGACTGTGGTGCCACTCCCTACGCTCTAAACGCCACTTACACCTTCGCTGCCTTTGACGCCGACAACTCTACCTCGACCATTAAGCCAATGACGATGATGCAGGATGGCGACATCTTCACCGTTGGCTCGGGCAAAACACTCGAGCTGAAAGGCCAAACCACTTCAACTAATCTCTCCACTGTTACTCGTGGGGCCTCCGGTGGCTACCACTTCGATGTGGCCGGAACAATCGACGCCCAGTACTACAAATTTAGTTACCTTGGCGGTACCAGCGGCGGTAACGGCCTCGACCTTCAATCTGGGGCGACGCTGACCAATCTTGATGACGGCGAATTCGATAACTTCCAGAATGTCGGGGCAACCGATACCTACATCACAGTCCACGGCTCGTTAATAGGCACCGGTGCTCCAGCCAAAACTTGGGACAATATGACCTTCCTTGAGGCCTCTGACAATGTCCCAGAATACTCCGTTACTCAAACAGCCACCGGCGCTCCAGCGGCTGGCAACTACTGGGCCTTGTATCCTTCCACCTGTACCGGCTGGAGCGATTGTGAAGCCTCCGATTCCGACACCGGAGACGGCGGTAGCGATAGTCTTGGTTTCCTCCACTGGCAAGTTAACACCAACCCGAATGATCCCTCTGCCCTGGCCCAAAAGAAGACCGACGACACGGTTTTGGCCGTTGGGGATTGGACTAACGAGACTTCAGTTAAGTTCACCGCCACCGCCTCGGATACCGACAATCCCGACACTTTGTACTTGTGTGTCGAGAAAGATCTGATCGCCGATGCTTTTGCCAACACCGAGGATTCCTGCGGTTCGGGTGTCGCCTACTCTGGCACACCAGTAACGGTCGTCCTTACTATTGCCGGAATCACTGATGCCAACGAGTACCACTGGCAAGCCAGAGTTAAGGATACCTTTGGTGGCTACTCTGGTTGGATCTCGTTTGGCGCCAATCCAGAGGCCAATCGTGACTTTGGCGTTGACACGACCGCCTGCACTTACGGCTCAAGTATCTATGATGGCACGGTCGAAGATGTTGACGCTTCATATAACGATGGGTCGCTCACTGCCGTCTCGGCTAACTGGGATGCTTTCACCTGCACCGTTTCCGGGTTGAATAAGTATCAATACTCTATTGGTACGACTAGCGGTGGGACCGATATCAAGGCCTGGACCGATAACTCGACGACCGAATCGGTCACATCGGGTAGCTTGATTCTGCGAACCAACCAGAATTACTTCTTCAATGTTCGAGCGGTCGACAACGCCACCAATACTTCGGGCGTCACTTCATCGAACGGCCAGTCGGTTCTGCCAACGATTAGCTTGTCGCTCGGCGCGGTTACAATTACCTTCGCCAACCTCAATAACGGTAATAATCGGAGCGACTCCAAGACCTTGGTCTTGACCTCCAGCACTAACGCCTACGGCGGTTATGTTATTCGCCAATACGCTAGCTCCCTCCTGACTAAAGGCGTCAAAACCATTCCGATGTTTGAGGGTGGCACCTACGCCTCACCCGGCGCCTGGCCAGGTGGTACTTGTACGCCTAGCACCAACTGTGGCTACGGCTACACCTCGGACGACACCACCATTCAGGGTGTCAACAAGTTTAGCACCGGCACGCTCTACGCACCGTTAAGTCTGACGGCCTTTGGCGATATCATCGCCGATCACACCACCGCCGTTGACGGCACCAGCGGTCCTGTCACCAACGAAGCGTTCACCATCACCCACAAAGTCTCGGTTAGCGAACTTCAAGAAGCCAATCCGTATACAACAGAGGTACTATATATATTGACCGGGACATTCTGATGCTTGACAGATTCAGCGAGGAGAGCAACGCTGGATTAAAAATGCGACGAGGGGGAAGGATCTTCAAAGGCCAGGCCTTTGAAGATCTCGGAGTTTTGAATTTTGTCTGCCATCCGCCAACCGGTCGGAGGCGGATTACCAATTAAATTTCTTCAAAAACCCTTGACATTCTCAATAAAGAGCAGGAAGCTGAGTACAAGAATGCGACGAGGGGGAAAGAACAATCTGTGGGTCAAGTTGACTCGACTGGTGGTACTGGTCGTGACTTTTAGCTTACTCTTACCTTATACACCCTCGGCTTTTGCCGCCCCGGTAACATCGTTTTCTGATGTCTTGTCGACGATGAAGGAGTCCGTTGTCGCCAACCATACCTTCACCTTTACCATTGCCGACACTTGGGTGGCTGGTGAAACCTTGGCGCTAGCTTTTCCGGCTGGTTTTAGTGCGGCTGGGTTTCTGAACAGTGAACCAGAAGATTTTGATGTCACTGATGACGGAGTAGATCAAACAATGGTTGCTAGCGGCGGTTGTTCTGGAGCGGCCATTGAGATTGAAATTACCACTGCCGATATCATCGACCCAATTGGCTTTACTTTTACTCGATGTGCTACTGACGCCACTATTGCTGCCTCATCAGTCGTCACCATTGAAATTGGCACTAATGCTACTAGTGGCTCGGCTGGTAACGACCAAATCACCAACCAATCAGCGGCCCAAAATGTCACTGACGCTAAAGTCACCCTAACCGGCGGTGGTGGTTTTACTGATACTGGCACCCTGGCCCTCGAAGTCATCGCCGACAACGATGTGACAGTTAACGCCACTGTCGATCCTTCCATCACTTGTACTTTCACCGGACTAACCACCACTTTTTCCTCGCTGACGACTGGCGCAGTCTCAACTTCTGATACTAGTACTACCATCACCGCCAGCTCTAACGGTCAGGGCGGTTTGAATATCATCGTCTATGACGCCGGAGATACTACCAACCCAGGCTTATATAAATCATCCACGACAACATACTTAATCGGTTCAGCCGATTCGTCTTACGCTAATACCGCCACACTGGCGGCTGGAACCGATGGTTTTGGGGTATCGGCCTCCAGTGCCAGTGGTTCCGGTGCCGCCTTAACGGTTGATGGTCGTTTCGACGCTTCTGGCGGTGCTAACGAGATGGGTGGCCTGGAAGTTGGGGCAGGCGCTGCAGTTCCCATCGCTGCTTCCACCGGTGCTCTAGCCAGTAGAGTCCTGACCATCGTCCATAAAGCCGCTGTTTCAGGTTTGGCACCGGCGGGATCCTATACCGACACTATTACCTACGTTTGCACAGCGACTTACTAGCATGAGGTTTCTTAACCGGCTGTTACTCCTAGGAGTGTTAGCGATTATTTTGATTGCGCCCCAATCGAGCATTAAGGCCCAAGACGCCGCCGGTATTACCGTCACCCCAGTCACTGAAACTTTTGATGTTGTCCCAGGCAAAGTAACCACCCGAACTCTGCGAGTGATAAACCCTGTTGCCAAGGAAGTTACTCTTTACCCTAGAGCTCTGGACTTTCACACCGACAACAATAAAGGTCAGCCAAGTTTCTTTACCCCCAAGGACAAAACCTCGCGCTGGACGATGTCTCAGTGGATAACTTTCTCCAAACCCTTTATTCGGGTGACACCAGGCGAGGACGAGAAATTCGATGTCACCATCACCGTCCCAGAAAACGCCGATCCGGGCGGCCACTACGCCGCGGTTTTGTTTTCAACCGAAGCACCATCCTTAGAAGAGGATGTCAGCCAGATCGGAGTAGTCGGCCTAGTTGGAACGCTAATGTTAGCCAAAGTCCCGGGCGATATCATCGAGCGACTAACGCTGGAAGAATTTGTTGCCCCCAGAATCTTAATTGCGCCACCGGCTAATTTTTCGGTCCTGTTTTCTAATACCGGCAATATTCACCTCCGACCGAAGGGAGAGCTGAAGATCAGAAACTGGTTTGGCGACACTTCTGCCGCCATCAAAATAAATGAGGGCGAAGGTAATGTCTTGCCAGACAGTAAACGACGCTTTGAAACCAGTTGGGGCTTTAACTGGAAAGCGATTGGTAAATATACTGCTACCACTGCCCTCTACTACGGAACCGAGGAAAAGCAACTCCTTGCCACTCGCAGTTTTGTGATCATTCCGATCTGGTTCATTGTCGCGCTGACATTGTTGGCTCTGCGAATTGCTTTTGCAGTTTACAAAAAACGCCGCCAGAAGACAGTTGTTTTACCGCCTCCCCCACCACCGACCACTATTTCAGCACCACCCAGGATTGTGATTCGTTAGCGATGAAGCTCAAAACCTGCTTCCAATCTTTAAGTGCGAGGCTTTCTCTGGCGACACTGGCTTTCCTGGTCGTTATCCCAGCAATTGTCTTGGCTCAAAACACAACGGTTAATGCCACCGTTGTCTCGTCGGTCAATGCCGGGATTTCCACTTTTGTTAGCGACATTGTCCAGTTACCGGCCGATGGTAAATCGGCCGTCGTTTTGACTGCCACTATCCTATCTAAAGAGGGTCTGGCCCTACCGAACAAGCAGGTGTCTGTTAGCTCTAATCGAGGCGATGTCGATACTATTCTTTGCTACTCAGGCAGTACCCTCACCAACAGCCGAGCGACCGTTACCGATACCGAGGGTAAGGCTCGTTGTGCTGCAAGCTCCGAAGTGCCTGGCAACTCCACCTTCACCGCTGTTGCCGAAGGGGTGACGCTCGATGATAAACCAACGGTCACATTCACCCCCCTGCCGTTTCTAACTAATTTAACAATTAAAATAAATCTTCCTGGCGGTGGTCAGTTAACAGTACTCGAGCCGGCTAAACCCAAACCCTCGAAACCAGCCAACGAACGACTGGTTAACACCGATGTGGAGCTGCAAATACCATTTTGGGTTTTATTGGTCATCATTCTCTTCTTCTTGACCGAACCAGTCCTGATTATCTTGATTCTGCGCTTGAGCCGCAAGGTTCGTCGCGGATTCGCGGCTGAAAAACTGGCCCTAGCCAAAGAACAGGAGTTGCTGGCAAAAATTTACCAGCTAGAAAGCCGGGTTGTCCAAACCGCGGCCGTTATTGAACAGGAGGTCCGACAGATCGAATCGCCGACCCCACCACCTGCACTACCCACGCCTCTCATACCTCCCACAGGGCCAGGCCCTACGGAGGGCCTGGCCCTGCAAACTCCCGAGGTGACTTCGCCCGCCTTACCCCAAGGCCCGGATGCCGGGCAGAGCCCGCCCACCCAATAGCTCGAGCAGAGCTGAGCCACCGGTCGAAACGAAGGAATACTTGTGGGCCAATCCCAAGCCGTCAATGAAACCGACGGTATCGCCGCCACCGACAATGCTGGTGGCCGGTGAGTTGGCAATAGCTTTAGCAATGGCAGTAGATGCCTTATCAAACGGTGGCTGTTCAATTTTGCCGGGCACGCCGCTCCAGAGGATGGTTTTGGCCGATTTTATGTATTGAATAGTTTGGAGCGTCGATTTCTCGCCGACATCAAGGATCATGTCATTTTCCCAAACATAATCGGCCGGGAGAACGATTTTGCCCTTAGAATTCTTGAGCATTTCGCCAGCCCGGTCAACATAGTCTTTCTCTACCTTAGAGTTTTTTATGTCTACGCCCTGGCTAGCTAAAAAGGTGTTAGCCACTCCTCCGCCAACAATGACTCGATCAACCTTAGGTAGAAGGTTTCGGATCACTGGTAATTTATCAGAAATCTTGGCCCCACCGACGAGAGCAATAAACGGATGGGCGGGGTGGCGAGTTAAACTTGTCAGCACTTCCATTTCCCGTTCAAGCTGTAAGCCAGCGTACGATGGTAGAAACTCCGTTATTGCCACCACGGAGGCCGCTTCACGGTGCGAGGTGCCGAAAGCGTCGTTAACATAGATATCGGCAAGATTAGCGAGTTTACGAGCAAAGGTACGAGAGTTATCTTCTTCGCCTTTAAAAAAGCGAATATTCTCTAGCCCGATCATTTCTCCTTCTTTGAGCTCGTCAATCGTTTTCTTGGTTAAGGGCGAGAAGGGGTCGGTGGCAAACAAGATTTTTTTGTTAGTCAACGCCGATAGATGGGTAAAAACCGGCTTCATGCTCAATTTTGGGTCGACTTTCGCCAGTGGCCGTCCGACATGACCACAGAGAATAATCTTGGCTCGGTGGTTCATTAGAAAGAAGATGGTTGGTAGTAACCTTTGTAGGCGGTAGTCGTTGGCCACCTCGACTGAATCGCCGAACGTCAACGGAACATCGGCGTCGATCCGAACTAAAACTACTTTACTTGCTAGCGCCGCATCCTCCAAAGACCTCATATTCTTAATATACCAGCTGTCATTCTCATTCCCACTATGATTAGCCGAAAAACCGCGAGCCGTGACCCATCAAAAGCAGGTCAGCGAGCCGTTTTTCTCCTTACCTCTGTGAGAAGCGTGACAGGGTATGGGGTGTGAGGGGGCTAGGGGTGAGACCGCAGTAGAGAACTAAACTGCTTTAGTTCGAACCGGTCGAACGGGCTGAGGCCTATTCTGAAAGAATGCCGAAGCCCCGGGTTCCTTTGGCTTTACCCCCTCCACCCTCACAAAAAAGCCGCGACGCAGTCGCAAACCTTTGCCGATGGAACCGGACATAGTTAACTTTTGATATGCTATTAAGGTGATCAAATCATTCTTCATCTTTCTTTTGACTATCCTGTTGTTTTTGGCCAGTTTGGGCTATGTGGTCTACCGACTCCAAGACCCCGAATTTGTTATTTCGCAAGCCCGTTCAGTTAATCTTTACGGGCGTTTGGTCGGCAATGTCGGGCAGTTCATCCCCTCCGAGGAATTGAAAAGTTTTGGCTTAACAAATGCTGATGTCACAGACATTTTGAAATCCGGCTTTGATGGCGAACAGTTCTACGATTTAACTGGGGTGGTTCTCGGTGCGTATCTACCGTGGCTGACCGGTCAGACCGATTCGCTCGCTTACAGCTACCCGCTAGGCGGAGTGAAACAAAAGCTGGAGGGTGCAACTGCTGCCAAACTTTCGGCCAAGTATTACAGCTTACCGCTTTGTACTACCGCTGGGCTTAGAAACTGGAGTTTTGAGAACAGTTTGCCCTCCTGCCAATTAGCCGCCGGCACTCTCCAGGCAAAAAGTATCACCAACTCAACTAATGTAGCCGCTTCCAAACTGACTGAAGCTTTACCCGACACGCTCTCGGCTAGTCAAGTATCGCCCTCGCTGGCGGCTGCAAAGATAAAGGTGGCGCTGGCCTTTAAAATCATCTACGCCATTTGGGGGGCAACGCTCTTATTGGGACTGTTGTACTTACTAATATTTCGCTCTGCGGGATTTATTTCGCTCGCTATTTGTTTTCTCTTGGTCGGGTTACTCCAAATTGCCTTCAGTTTGGTCGGCTGGGATTGGATCACTAAAACGATTGGTGACTTTGTGGGTGGCTCGGGCGAAGCAAAATCGATTGCGCCGATAGTAATCGATTTGGCATCGGTGATTCTTGGCGCCATGAAAACGGTGATGGGCAACATCAGTATTGGCTTTTTAGTCTCCGGCGTGGCGTTGTTGGTGCTAGGAATTATTAGCAAAATCCACCACGCGACGCTGGTACCCAAGAGCTAGCCGATCAGTTGTCTGTAAAATTTACTATCAAGAGTAGAGATTATCTTCGCCTTTAGGCGTCGACTCTGGAGCGCGCCCAGCCAAACAAATTTGCCGGCCTGACCCTTCAAAATCCCCGAAGGTCGTGGGTGACTAATGGTTCGTTGTCGGTCACCAGCTAAAAAGCGTTCGATATTGGCCGCGATTTGGACAGCCAGAGTTTGATCGACTCGGAGAATGTTTTGTTGGCTTCTCCCGTTACCGTCGATGACGATGGTTTCTGGATGCCCTTCGGGGTTAAGGGTGTCGCGAAGCACAAAATTGCCTTTCTCGTCTAACAGCGCGCCTCGCACCAGACGGCTTTTAACAGGTGTAGTTGGGGCATTAATCGTCAGCCCGGGGAGTAGAGCCACGGATTTGCGAGAAAGTACGCCGTTTTCGGTTAAAAAGTCTTTCAGTTTTGCGATCGCTGGGTACTGCGCTTGAACAGTTATCGCCCTCTGAACAGCGGCTGGGTAGGCGCTGATATCAGTGGCTAAGGCCAGGGCCAACTGCCACGACATCGCGTCCACACCGGCAAAAGTGACCCTTGCCCGCAGTTGGCGACCGGTATTTAGCTTGGCTTTAACTTCGCTAATAAGACGAGCCGCCTGCTGGGACATCTTGGTTATTTCTGGTGACAGAAAGCTTGGAGTTAAGTCTAGGAACAAACAGTCGTAATCAAGCACTCCGTTAGTCGTAATTACTCGACGGTCAATTAGATTGATTTGTTTGACCGTAGTTTTTTGGCAATTAACATTGCCATACAACTTACTTTTTGACGGAAAGGTGTTGCGTCCTAACAGAGTCGCTAGCGCCGGTGTATAGATAAATGAGTCGTCTCGGGTTAGATGGGTAACTTCCAGGTGAGTTTCTCGCGCTAGATCGCGATCAAGGATTCTCGCGACTAGAACCGATAGCGGTGAGTCGCCAACGATGACAACGCTTTTACGCATTGCTCGACTCCATTTGGCGAACGCTAAGTGAGTAAATCATGAGCGTCAGCGATTAATTTAGGAAATCTTAGAAGCAATTTGGCACACCTTAATAAAATCTTGGGCTTTGACAGAGATGCCGCCGGCGAGCAGACCAGCAATGTCCGGGTAACGTAAGTACTCGGCGGCATTGGTGGTGGTGACCGAACCGCCGTAGATAAAGCGAACCATTCCGGCCGGACCCTCGCCAAATTTGTCGGTTAATTTTTCTTTCAGCTTAGTTATAACCCTTAAGGTGTACTCGGGCGTCGCCGCCTCACCGGTCCCGATCGCGAAGATCGGCTCGTAAGCGACCGTTACTTTGTCAAAATTGTCCTTCTTGACCGCGTTCATACCCTCAAGCAACTGCTCGACTACCTTACCCAGCTGGTAAGCGTCAAAAACACCTTCAGAGTCGATCATCCGCTTGTTTTCGCCAACACAAAGAATTGGTTTAATCCCCCACTGCAGGCAGGCCTGCATTTTTTGATGGATCAGGTCGTTGTCCTCACCAGCGTACTCTCGACGCTCGGAATGGCCAACAATAGCGTATTGGACGATGTTGCGAAGCATATAGGCCGAAACTTCTCCGGTGTAAGCTCCTTGATCGTTTGGCCAGACATTTTGGGCGGCCAGAGATATATGTTGGGGTTTATGGCGCCAAGATTCGGCAATCGGCACTAACCAAGCCGTCGGTGGCGCTAGCACAACCTCAACACCGTTAATGTCTTCGAGAGATCTCTTGAGAGACGCGGCCAGAACTAGCGAATCCGACAGGGTTGGATACATTTTCCAGTTGCCAACAATTAGCTTGTTCATATCTTCAGATTAGATGGTTTTGAGGAAACAAAAAAGCCCCTACACCAGCTCAACCTCTGGCAATATTCTGATGTCAGAAATTTGCAATCAGGTTTCGAGGTGCGGGACGAGCCCAAACGAAAAAGCCTCCGCGTGTTAGGAGGCCTTTTTCTAAAAAGCTTTACTTAGATGGCGGCGTCTGACTTGTCGCCGTCTTCAGCTGGCATTGCGCCGGCTTCTGGAGCTGTTTCTTCTTCGTCACCGTCTTCTTTGACTTCTGGTGTTTCAACACCGTCAACTGGGGTTTCTTCCGTATCTACTGCTGGTGTCTCGTCTGGATTCATATGAACCTCCTTAACATTTAACCCCCGCGAATTTGCGGGGATGCCCTGATCGGGCGCTTACCTTTTTACAGAGTAACAACAGGTTGGGGGTACTGTCAAGTCTAAAGTGGCAAGTCTAAGGTCTAATTTGTCGCTAGTGCTCGCTTATCACTCCGTTCAAAGTAAGTAACAAGTTTTAAGTATTAAGTATTTGGGGCTCATTACTTGGAAATTATTACTTGGAACTTAAGTTAGACTTGAGCCTTTAGACTTAAGATTTTTTAGCCTACGACAGTAGTTTCTGCACCCGCCCGACAACATCTTCCAAATTAACCAGCGTCACTTTGCCAGAGCCGCGCTCTTTAATCTCGATTTTGCCATCCTGCGCCGTTTTGGCGCTGTAAACCAACCTGATTGGGTAGCCGATTAAGTCGGCATCAACCAATTTTGTTCCGGCCATCTCGTCTCGGTCATCGAGTAACACTTCCACACCCTGCTCCGTAAGATCGCTGTAAATCTTCTCGCCTGTTTTAGAGCTGGTAAGATTGATAACAACTGCTTCAAACGGCGCGACTTGACTCGGTAGTTTTAGGCCGTGCTCGTCGTTGAAAAGTTCCGCCAGCGTCCCAAGTAACCGGCTAATGCCGATGCCGTACGAACCCATCCAAACCGATTGTCGATCGCCGGAGGCATCGAGGTATTTTAGGTCAAAAGCGTCAGAATACTTGGTTCCAAGAGGAAAAATATTCCCTACTTCGATGGCCTTCACTCGCTCCAGTTTCTTCTTGTCCGTTTCTTTCAACTTATCCTCAACTTCTTTGTTGAAACCAGTCTTTGTTTTGTGGTTAACCAGTATCTCGTCCTCGCCAGTTTCACAGATTACCTGGAACTCGTCAGAAAATTCATCGGTAAATACACCGCCACTGGCTTTGACCCGATAAGCATCGAGTCCTAGTCGCTCGAATACTTTTAAGTAGGTCTTGGCGGCGTCTTCATAAAATTTGTGATGAGATTCTTCGTCTGGGTGAAAGCTATATAGGTCTTTCATTCGAAACTCTCTCCCTCGTAGCAGGCCGGATTTGGCCCGCAATTCCTTGCGAAACTTAGTTTGAAACTGAAAAAGAATAACTGGCAGATCGCGGTACGACTGGACGCTTTGTTTAAGGGCAATGGTCATCGGCTCCTCGTGCGTCGCCCCAAAAGTCATATCGGCTTCTGGGTCTAGATAAACAATCTGGCGGAAGTTTTTATCTTCCCAGCGCCCGGATTTTTCCCAGGTGGATTTCGGTTGGAGAGCGGAAAATATAACTTCCGAGCCACCAAGAGCGTTCATTTCTTCTCGAACGATAGTTTCGATCTTTTGGAGTGAGCGCACCGCAAGCGGTAAGAAAGCGTAGACCCCAGCCGCGACCTGGCTAATATAGCCGGCTTTCTCGAGCAAGTAGGCGTTTTTTGAATCTTGCGCCGCCATCGAGCGACGGGTTTTGGTGTAGAAATTGCTCAACCTCATCAGAACAACCTCCCGAAGACATCGAAGCGTATAAAGTCCTTAAGGGTGACGACAACGAACATTAGCAAGATGAAAGCTAATCCAGCCGTTGCAAAAATGGAGAACTGTCGCTCGGTGAGTGGTCGTCGAGTGACTCTCTCGTAGGCCAAGACCGCTATGTGGCCACCATCAAGCGGCAGAATTGGCATCAAGTTAACTACGCCCAAGCCGATTGATATTAACGCGACTAATTGAGCCAGGTATTCAAAACCCATTCGTCTAGCCACACCGGTCAGCGCTCCGACGCCGACGATTCCTGTGACATCTTCGGACACTTCCTGCTTAATCACAAAATTCTTTATAAAATCCACAAATCCAACTGCCGAGATTCCAATTATCCTTCCTGTTTCGTAAAGGGCGGCAACCGGCGCCTTGTACCAAAGAGATCTGACCTCTCCGGTTTGGCCGATAGCCACTCCAATCGCTCCTTGGCCGGTTGGTGGATTTACCCTCGGCGTGACCGTTAAATCTAACGTATCCTCGCCGCGTCTGATTGTGACGGTGGCGCTTTGGCCATTCAGAGCGCGTATTTCCTCAACGAAACCTGCTCCGCCATCTAGTTGTTGGCCGTTGACGGCTAATATTTGATCATTGAGTTGGAATCCGCTAATTTCGGCTGGGCTATCCTCGACAATTTTGGCAATAGTGGGAGTCGGTCGCTCGGAAATGAACGGGTTTCTTGCCGCGTTAGGGGCAAAAGGCTGAAAGCCCGTGATAAACAAAATTGTAAAAATAATCCAGGCCATCAGCAGATTCATTGTTGCTCCAGCCACAAGAATTGCTAAGCGCGAAAACGGTTTTTGAGACTTAAACGACCTGGGACCGGTTTTACCGTCAGCTTCCCCAAACATCTTTACATAGCCACCTAACGGAATTAGATTGATGGCGTAAGTTGTCTCGCCAATCTTTTTACTCCAAAGTTTTGGTCGAAAGCCGAAGGCGAATTCTTCGACCATAACCCCGCTCTTTTTGGCGACTAGAAAATGCCCTAACTCGTGAACAAATACCATAAAGCCAAGTACGGCGAGAAAAACGAGGAGGGTAATGATCATTAAACGGTCATCAGTTCTCTTTCTTTGCGCTCAACTAACTCTTTGACTTTGGTATTGAACCCCGCAATTGCTTCGTCTATATCTTTAGTGAAGCGATTGAGTTCGTCTTCGCGCATGGTGCCAGCCGTTTTCTCTTTTGTCGCTTTTTGGTGGGCATCACCCCGTAATTGGCGTAATTGAATTCGGGCCGCTTCGCCTTTTTGACCGACTAACTTAACCATTTCGGTTCGGCGTTCTTGGCTTAATGGCGGGACGCTCAAGCGAAGTTGGGCTCCTTCGTTAACGACAGAAAAGCCGAGTTGGCTCTGACGAATAGCGGTATCAATGGCGGCAATGACGGCTTTGTCAAACGGAGCAATGATAATCTGGCCCTGCTCGTTGGCCGATATCGACGCGACTTGATTGAGCGGCATCGAACTGCCGTAACATTCCACTGGCAGCGTCCCAACTAGCTCGCCGCTGGCTCGCCCAGGGCGCAAAGTCCGTAGGTCGCCCTCGAGCAACTGCAAAACTTTCTCCATTTCTTGTTTAATAGTAGATATTGTCATTACCGCCTTATCTTAACCGAGAATTGAGGATAATGCCAAGATTCAGACAGCGGCAGCTGTAACGGGGTCGGCTGTTGCGACGGTTGTCGGCTGGGATTTTACCTGCTCGTAGATTGAGGCCGGACCGACGGTACTGAAAGGCATAATCAGCGCCGACGGGATCAAAAAGAGGATATTGGAAATAATTAAGTTAGTGACGGTGTTTCCATCAATAAAGAATGCCAGGAATATGCCTAAAATCAGTCCGCTGGCTGTGGCTAATACCATATAGGTGATTCCAATCACAAAATAGGCCACAAACAATTGCCAAATTTTATCCTTCGTCAGTTTCGAGCTCTGGCTCATCGCTTCAGCAACTCCTAAGGTCGGGTTATCAAGCATAATAAATGGTGTCATTGAGTAACGAGCCATCAAGTACAGGCCAGGAATGATCAATGCAATAAAACCAAGTGTCGTGATCAAAGCATAAAGCAAGTAGAATAATACAAACTTGCCAGCTAATTTAAACTGTCCGGTCAGAGTCTGAATGGTTGGGACGCTACCACGGGCGACCAGTAGGCCATTCTGTTGGATACCGGGCGAGAACAATGCCATTATCACCAGCCCAACGGCTAGCCAAAGCAGGCTTTGAAACGAAAATACATCAACTTTATTGAGGTCGAATATCGCTCCGGGTAGGTTCGCCAACATAAATATCAGTGAGACTAATAGCCAGATGCGCCAATCACGCTTGCTACTCTGCCAGCTGATTCTAAGAGCTTGTCCGATTGATAATTTAGCCATAAATATATCTTTTCTTAAATTTAGCCAACAAGCAACTACACTCCCAATTCGAAACGGGAGATTTTGGAGATTTTGATATTCTCCCCGATTTTGGTGATGGTATCGTTAAGTAAATCCTGGATGGTCATCGAGGGGTCGCGGAAATAATCTTGCTTCAAGAGTTCGTCAATATTCTCCGGATTCATCGAGGCCACTTGCATAGCAATATCTTTAACGAATTGTTTGAACTCCTCATTACGAGCCACAAAATCGGTCTCGCAGTTGACTTCAACCATTGCGCCGAGACGGCCGCCATGAACATACGATTCGACCAGGCCCTGGGAAGTCGCTCGATCGGATTTTTTAGCCACAGTTGATAGACCTTTTTCTTTGAGCCAGGCCAAGGCTTTGGTTTCGTCGCCGCCGGATTCCTCGAGGGCATTCTTAACATCATGAATACCCAGGCCGGTTTTGGCTCGAAGATTTTTGATCTGTTCGACAGTGACTGTCATTAGATTGAAGATTTGGTTTTTCTGGCTACGGGCTTGGTTCTGGCAGTCGATTTTTTCTCCGAGGTAACTTTTTTGGCTGTAATTTTCTTGACTGCTTTTGGCTTTAGAATCTTTTTAGTGGCAGTCTCCACGACCGGTTCTTCAGCTGGTGATACTTCGCCTTCAACTTTCGTCGCTTTAACTGTTTTAATGGGAGCCGCGACTAGCGCTCGTAGAATCAGCTCGACGGCTGTTGCGGCGTCGTCGTTGGCCGGAATCGGATAGGTGATTTTGTCGGGATTGGTATCGGTGTCGCAGATGGCAATGACTGGGATACCGAGTAAATTGGCTTCTTTGAGGGCAATTTTGTCTTCGCTGGCACTGGCCATCACCATTAAACCAGGTACGGCATTAAGTTTAGTAACACCAGCCAAGAAGCGGTGGTAGCGAGCCAGTTTGTTGGTTTGTCGCAATCGCTCGATTTTGGTCAAGCCCTTGGAATGCTCGCTGGCCAAGTATTCGTCCAACTCGTTCATTTTCTTGATATTCTCGTGGATGCCTTCAAAGTTGGTTAAGAATCCGCCGAGCCAGCGTTCGGTGACATACGGCTCCCCGAACTCTTCAGCGACTCTCTTGACGATTTCCTTGACGCCACGGCGAGTGCCAACAAATAGGACAGTCTTGCCCTCGGCGCGATTCGCCCCGATCACTTTTTGGGCTTCGGTCAGTTGTTCGAGGGTTTTCTCGAGGTCAATTAAAGCGATATTCTTACGAACCCCAAAAACAAAGCGCTGGGCTTTGGGATAAACAAAAGAGCGGTGATGACCGTAATGGGCTCCAGATTTTGCTAGTTCAATTAAGGTTGGCAACATTAGTAAAAACCTCCGGTTTGAAGATAAGTTAAAACGCAAAAGTCAAAAGTCAAAATTTTAGCTACTAACTTAAAACTAGTTGGTTTTGAGTTGTAGTTTTGAGCTTTGAGCTTTGAGTTTTGCATTACTTTTTGGCTTTTTCTTGTCGCATTTTGAATCGATCAACTCGGCCGGCAGTATCAACAAGTTTCATTTTACCGGTGTAGAGTGGGTGGCAGTTAGAGCAAATTTCCACCCGCATTTCTGAAACAGTGGCGCCAAGCGTGAAAGTGTTGCCACATGAGCATGTGACTTTGGCCTCTGGAAAATATTCGGGATGAATCTCTTTCTTCATGATTTGCTTTAGCAATTGTATCAAACCAGATGCGTACCTTCAACACCCGGATGCTTGTTTGACAATCTTTGGGTCGATGGATAGTATCGGGTTATTCGGGGCGTGTATCCAACTTATCGGTTGATAGACGCCCGAATGGGTCGTGGGTCGGGCGTTCGCGCCCGGCCCATTAAATATTACTGACTTCCAGGTGTGTTTCTGGTAAAATAACAGGGATGGACAAAGAAATGTTGCGTCAACTCAAAGAAGCCGAAACACTTTTTGAGCAGACGGAAGACAAAGACATTAAGGAATTGGCTCGCGAAGAGATTTTAAGATTGCGCCGGCAGGTTGATTTGAGCCAGCCGGAAAACCAGCGCAACGCTATTATTGAGGTTCGTTCTGGTTCGGGTGGCGATGAAGCCGAGCTTTTTGCCGCTGAATTGCTCCGAATGTACCAGCGCTACAGCGAGCAACAGGGTTGGAAAATTGAATTAGTTGACGAAAGTAATAATTCGATTGGCGGGGTAAAATCGGCCACAATGCTAGTTAAATCACCTCGGGCTTACGCCGCTTTGCGGTTCGAGGGTGGCGTACATCGAGTCCAGCGCGTCCCAAAAACCGAGAAGTCTGGTCGCATTCACACTTCGGCCGCTTCAGTCGTTGTAATGCCTGAAGCCGAAGATGTTGATGTCCATATTAACCCGGGCGATTTACGGATTGATGTTTACCACTCCAGCGGCGCTGGTGGCCAGTCCGTCAACACTACCGACTCGGCCGTTCGAATCACCCATATTCCAACTGGCATCGTCATCGCCTGCCAAGATGAACGATCACAACTGAAAAATAAAACCAAAGCGATGGCCGTCTTACGCAGTAAACTTTGGGAGGCGGCTCGGGCCGAACAAAACCAAGATATCGGCGATACTCGCCGCGCCATGATCAAATCCGGCGACCGAAGTGACAAAATTCGAACTTACAATTTTCCCCAAAGCCGGGTGACTGACCATCGCATCAATAAATCCTGGCACAATATTGAAAGAATAATGGATGGTGCTATTGAGCAAATAGTTGAATCTCTCCAAGAAGCAAATCTCGGCTTCGCCGAAGCCGAGAAGAATTAAGAATCTAGAATCGGGAATTAAGATTAGGGAGAAGATGATCCAATTATTCTTAATTCTAAATTCATGATTCTTAATTCTACTCCACGGGCTTATCGTGAAGGAACTGCTAACTTCTACGGTTACGATTTCGTCGTCAATAAGCATACCCTCATCCCCCGTCCAGAAACGGAACAACTAGTGGAGAAAACGGTTGTATTGGTAAAAAAATATCTTTCCGACCACCCACGAATTCTCGATGTTGGGACAGGTTCGGGCGTGATAGCAATCACCTTGAAAAAGCTATTGCCTAATTCCGTGGTACAGGCGACGGATATATCATTAACGGTATTTGAAACGGCAAGAGCAAACGCCAAAACGAATCAAGTGGAGATAACTTTTCAGAGCGGTAATCTGTTTGAGCCGATCAAAGGTAAATTTGACTTAATAATCGCTAATCTGCCCTATGTTCCGGCCGCTCGCTGGAGATTTCTCGAAAGTCAGGTTCGAGATTTCGAGCCAAAGGATGCCATTATTGCTGGTAGAGACGGCTTGAAGTGGATCAGACGGTTTTGCGCGCAAGTTGGCCCGTACCTCAATAAGCGAAGCTTAGTTGCTTTAGAAATAGACGACACCCACGGTCCGCGAGTTCAGAAGCTCCTTCAATCCGCCCTACCGAACCACAAGGTCACTGTTGAACAGGATTTAGCCCGCAGAGACCGCTTTTGCTTTGCTTGCCCAACAAAGTAAAGGCCGGCGCTCATGCGCCGGCCAGAATGATGCCGTCAACCTATAGATCCCGTATCTGCTCACGAGGCAGCTCGGTCACTACGCCTGTGACTGGATCCATGTAACCAAACATTGTCCCCTGGAGCTCTGGTTTTTGATCCTGACGCTCCCCCCGACGCCGATGTTCATCCGAGTTCGCGTAACGGAACGCTATAAGGGCAATAAGGGCCTCGACGAGTATTAGTGCTCCGAAGCATTCCCACTGATGATTAATGAACCAATCCACTCGAACCTCCTCGTTATGGCCTCTGACCACAACAAACTACCCCAAGCTTACTCTCCCCCAATACAAACTCAAGTTACTGCCCCAGCGAACCAAGCGTCAGTTTGACAGAAATCTCCGCTTTATCTCGCAAGACCGTCAGGGTGACAGTGTCGCCCGGATTATATTTTCGTACCAGACGCGCCAACGGCGTTGTCTCGGTCACTTTGTCGTCGTTAATCTTGGTGATGATGTCGTTATCCTTCAATCCGGCCGCAGCAGCTGGAGAATTAACGGCAATAGCCGTTGTCCCGTCGCCAGTCACTAGCCACGCCCCTTGCTCCACTGGTAAGGAGTAGTTCTTGGCAATGACTTTGGTAATTGGCTGGTGATTTACGCCAATATACGGCTGGATAATTTTGCCGTTTTTGTTGTACGACTCTAGATCTTTCTTCAAGTCCATAACCGGAATAGCAAAGCCGATATTCTGGGCGTTGCCAGCCACAGCCGTATTGATGCCAATCACTTGACCGGCCAGAGTCAGAAGCGGGCCGCCGGAGTTACCAGGGTTGATAGCGGTGTCGGTTTGGAATAGTCCGGCCAAATTTTCGACATTGCCAGCCCCATCTGATGGTGTGGCAACGCGTTCTTTAGCCGAAATAACGCCAACGGTGACGGAGTTTTGCAGCTCCCCTAAGGCGTTGCCGATAGCAATCACCCACTGGCCAACTTCAACCTTATCCGAATCCCCGATCTCCACAACTGGCAATCCTCGAGCTTCAATTTTCAACAGGGCCAAATCGTTGGTCGGGTCTTTGGCGACTAGCTTGCCGTCAAATGTTTTGCCTTCAGCGGTGGTAACGGTAAAGGTATCGCCAGAGGAAATAACATGCTTGTTGGTGGCGATCAGACCATCGGTTGTAACGATGAAGCCAGTACCGCTAGTCTGGGGGGCTCGAATCTGGCCGAAGCCAAACACATCCCGGGTGGCGTTACTGGTACTAGTGATACTAACAACCGCTTGACCGACTTTTTTGGAAGCGTCGATAATTGCCGAAGATTCTTCAATAATAATTTTGTCGGTTCGAGTCGATTGAACATTAATGCCATTGACACTGTTAATACCTAGCTGTTCGCGTAATTTCGCGCCTCCGGCCGTGCCGGAAAGCATATAAAGAGTCCAAAGCGAACCGGCAAAAGCGATGGCAATTACTACCAGTACCCCACCAAAAAATTTCCACCACTTGGCTTTGTGGTTACTGTTAAATGATTGCCACGGTTTCAGTTTTTGAGTCGAATTTAATTGCATTGCTACTTTTTACCTCCTAATTTCTTAACTTTCTTCTGGTCGTCGTCCTGAACAACTAAGTGACGCAAAATCGACTGCACGGCAGTCACGACAGTACCCATATTAACAATCGCTGGGACAATTTCTTGCACAAATCCTCCAAAAGTCCCAGTCAGGTTATCCAGGCGGGTAATGACGCGATTGGCTCGATGGAGCACAACAATAAAGTAGATCAGGGCCACCAAAAAACCGAGCAAAACTATGATCGAAAGCCAGTTAATCCAGTCTTCTGTTAACATCTACCTCCTAAAACCATTTTAGCGTTTTTTCAGAACCATCCAAGCCGTGCGGTCGAAATGTGAATTGGGAAAGATGTGGAGGATGCCTTTGTCGTCACGCAAGCGAATTTTGCGGGCATCCATCCGCTCCACAATGCCCTCGACTTCGTCAACCTTCACCCGATCACCAGCGCTAAAGTCTGGGTCTTGAGCCAGAAAAATACCAGCTACCAAGTCTTGAATGAAGGCCGTCGAACCGGCCGATAAGGCCAGCGCCGAAATAGCGACCGTACCGGATAGCGCCAATGATATTTGGGTCAAGCCAACCTGTTGTAAGAGCGCCGCTATTAGAAAAATCCAAAGGGCCACGTCTAGAACTGACAAGACAATCCCCTTGAGCGCCGAATTGGCTTTTGAGTAGCCAATCAAGCCTCGCAGAAAGGCCTTAATTAACTTAATAATAATGTAGCCAACGACGATGGTTAGCAATAACTGGGGTAATCGATCCCACGATTTGGCCAACAGCTCAAAAATCCGATCGGAAAAAGATGTGACTGCCATTAATTAACAGCGTACCACAAGCATACCGCTACCGGTCGAGAATATCCTTCAATTGAGTTCGAACTTCGTTAATATTGGCCTTACCCTTAGTTCTGGCCATCACCTGACCCACCAAGAAGTGGAGAGCGTTCTCTTTGCCTGCGGTGTAGTCATTGACAGCTGGTTGGTTGGCCGTGATCGCCTCAACAATAATCGGTTCCAGTACAAACTTCTCGGAGTAGGTAGCGATTACCTCTTCGGCTGTCTTGCCGATACCGATCTCTTTCATCGCGACGGCGAGGGTATCTTTTGTCCAACCGCCCGACTTCTTGGCGCTTAAGAGCTTGGTCTGATCTTCAAGATCCAAACTAGCGAAGGCCGTCGACTCTAACATCAAATGAGCCGCTTCTTTAGTTAACTCGGGCTCTCGGTTGTTGATTACCAGTACTCTACTGTCGAGTTGTTTATCTACCAAAGATTGAGCGATCGCCGCTGGAGTACCAATCGCCTCCAGTGCTCGACGTCGATCTTCCGGAAGCTGCGCACTTTTTACCGCCCCAACCTCTATCTCTACGATCGGCAAGTCTGGCTCAGGAAAGTAACGGTAGTCGGCGCTGGTCTCCTTGGAGCGCATAGATACTGTTTTGCTAGCAATACTGTCCCAGGTACGAGTCTCGTGTGTAACAGACCCTCCTTTGTCTAACAATTCCGTTTGTCGCTCGTACTCGTGAGTAATGGCTTTCTCAACAGCTCGAAAGGAATTAATATTTTTGACCTCAACTTTTTCGCCAAGTTTTTCTGTTTTTGACACTGATATATTGGCCTCACAGCGCATCTGGCCTTTTTCCATATCTGCGTCAGAAATATTGAGCGCACGAACAATTCGTTGAATTTCCTGGCAAAAGCGTTTGGCGTCTTCGGCCGTATGGAAATCTGGTTCGGTCACCATCTCCATGAGTGGCACCCCGGCACGATTAAAATTCACCAGTGAAGCCAATTGGTCGGCTTGGTGAACCGACTTGCCTGCATCTTCTTCCAGATGAATCCGTTGAATATTATGTTTGACACCATCGATTTCAATACTGGCATGCTCGACGATTGGCGCAGTAGATTGAGAAATCTGATAGCCCTTCGGCAGATCGGGGTAAAAATAATTCTTTCGCGCCCAAAAAGTAGCCGGGGCAATCTGGCCGTTTAAAGCTTGGCCCAATTCAACTGTCAGCCTAATCGCTTCCTTGTTTAATAGTGGCAATGACCCAGGTAGGCCGTAACAGACCGGACAAACGTTAACATTGGGTTTTGAGTCAAAAGGATCGTTGGCACAACCACAAAACATTTTTGTTTTAGTTTTTAGTTCAACATGAACCTCCAAGCCGATGGTCAATTTGTATTGACTCATCGGAAACTCCAATCACCAAAATCCCAAGCACCAAACAAATCCCAATTACCGAAATTCAAATTATCCAAATATTTGGAGATTTGGAGTTTGTTTTTTGTTTGGGATTTGGGATTTGGGATTTGGGATTTTCTCATCCTAAGCTAATTCCTCTCAACACCGACACGATCTCTCTGTATGTCCGCATATGAGTCGAGAGTTCCCAATCAGCCACAAAACTACCGTTGTCGTGAACCAATTCATTCCGTTTGATATGAGCTTTCCAGAGCTGGTCGTAAGACCCGCGGGGGAATTTGGGTCGGAGCGCCTTGAGCCGATCAGCAAAAGTTGCTCCCGCTGCTAAATTCTTCATTATCGAGTCAATCAGTTTGTCTGACTCGATAATCGTTTGCTTAAAAGCCAGCTGGTTGTTTTGGGCCGCTATGGCGTCGATCTGCCTCTGTCGAGATTCGATTTCAAGCCAATCAATTTTGGCCTTCGTCGTTTTCCCGATACCAAAAAGCCAACGCAAGAAAGACATCATTTTGTAACCTCAATTTTACTTTCGGCTTTAGCAATCTTCTGGTTGACAGTTTGACCAACATAAAGCAGGGCGAGAGTCACAATCACCACCAGCAACAAACGCTTCAGCATATGGATCATCGGCGAACGAGCGACAACTTTTCGTTGCTCAATTTGCTGTCTTTGCTCGAGAATCTTTTCAATTTTCGCCTGTTTTTTTAGTCTGGCTCTTTTTCCCATTAGATATTACCCGGTTTTTTCAAATGATAATCAGTTTCTTTTTGATATTTCTTGACAACTGATAGTAGCAAGTTCTCTTGAGCGTTGGCGGCGATCAACTGCGCCCCAATCGGCAGGTTGCTCTGACTAAATCCGCACGGTAATGAAATTGCTGGTACTCCGGCCAAATTGGCGGCGACGGTCATTAAATCAGACTTGTACATTTCGACCGGATCGCTTTTGGCGCCAAACTCAAACGGTAAACCGGGCGTCGTTGGCGTCAATAGAACATCAACTTCCTTAAAAACCCGCTCGTGATCAGCGGCAATTTTGTCTTTAACATTAACAGCCGTTTGGTAGTAAGCGTCGTAATGACCGACCGATAAGGCAAAAGTGCCAATTAGAATTCGGCGCTTGACCTCACTGCCAAACAGGGCCCGGGTGTCCATATAGCGCTCAAGCAATTTTTGGCCATCTTTCATCACCGACTGGCGGGAGCGAATGCCGTCGTAGCGCGACAAATTAGCCGAGGCCTCGGCCGGCAGAATAACATAGTAAGCCGGTAGGGCGTAGACAACTGACGGCAAGGAAACATCGATGATTTTCGCCCCTTTGGCGGCCAACCAGTCGACAACAGTTCGGACGGCGGTCTTAATCTCTGGGTCAATCTCGAGATCCCAAAGTTCTTTGGGTAAACCAACCTTTAGTTTAGCTAGGTCGGTATCGACGGGTTTGTAAGTATAGTCAAAAGTAGTTTGGTCGTTGTTGTCAGCACCCGAGATGGCGACGAAAACTTTCTCGACGGTTTCAGCGTCGCGAGCCATCGGGCCGATAACATCGAGCGATGAGGCCAGAGCGATTAAACCGTAGCGTGAGACCGAGCCGTAGGTCGGTTTGAGTCCAGTGACACCACAGAAAGCGGCTGGCTGACGGATTGATCCGCCGGTATCGGAACCGAGCGAGGCATCGCACAAATCAGCAGCAACGGCGGCGGCCGAGCCGCCTGACGAACCGCCTGGGACGCGTTTTGGATCCCACGGGTTTTTGGTTGGTCCGAAAGCCGAGTTTTCGGTGCTCGAGCCCATGGCGAACTCGTCCAGGTTAGTTTTACCGATCAGCGTCGCACCGGCCGCTTTCAAGCGCTTAATGACCGTAGCGTCGTACGGCGCCACGAATCCCTCCAAAATCTTTGACCCGGCTGTAGCCGGCCAATCCTTAACCATTAGATTATCCTTAATCGCCAGCTTCACTCCCTTAAGAGTGCCCTCACTGCCCTCAATCGGCTCTAGATCTTTATGAAGAAAGATATTAAGATCTTCACTCATCTGTTACTTCTCCAAATACCGCCGGTACTTCTAATTGCGAGTCGCGCCAAGCCGGCGCTAGTTTTTGCAGTTCTTCAAGCGAGAGTTTCTCGCTCGACTCTTCGTCAGCTCGTAATTTTGCTAGCAACACTGTCTGCGGTTGGCTGACAGACGGTAGCTTAGCTACAACCGACAGAGTATCAACAAACTCCAAAATCTCCGGCAATTGTTTGGCAAATTTCTCCTTTTCTTCGCCCGACAAAGTCAGTCGGGACAGCTTGGCTAAATGAGAAATTTCATCCTGCGAAAGTTCAGACATTGGTTCGAGTATACCAGCGGAGAGCCTACCGCTCAATTAGAGAAACAAATTCACTTTCGGTTAGGATTTCCACCCCCAGTTGCTTGGCTTTGGCGGCTTTGGAGCCGGGGTTGGCGCCGACAACGACGAAATCGGTGTTTTTGGAGACGGAATCGTTAATATCAGCCCCGAGTTCGCGGGCTTTCTGTTGGGCTTCAGGGCGAGTCATTGTTTCTAAAGTGCCGGTGAAAACGATCGACTTCCCTCGTAGAGGACCCTGAGCGGAGTCGAAGGGCCGCATCCTCACGATCGTCACTTCCTTGAGTAACCGATCAATCAATTCCTGATTCTGTTTTATGCCTTTAAAGGTATAGAGTGCCTGGGCGACGATGGGGCCAATATCGGGCACTTGTTGCAACTCTTCCAGTTTGGCCTGGCGGATTTTATCGAGCGAGCCGAAATGCTGGGAGAGGGCTTCGGCTGTTTCGACGCCGACATGGCGAATACCGAGGCCGTAAATAAATTGTCGCAGACCAACTTTTCGCCTACTAGTGATGGCGGCGATAATATTCTCGCCTGACTGTTCACCAAAACCCTCGAGTTGGGCAATATCGCCAGCTTTAAGCTGGTAAATATCAGCCTGATCGGCTATCAGACCAGCATCGTAAAGTTTATCGATTACTTTCGGTCCGAGACCAACAATGTCGAAGGCGGCTTTGGTGGTGAAATGACGCAATTGCAAGATTCTCGAACCCAAACAGGATTTATTGGTACAGCGATACGCCGCCTCGCCCTCTTTTCGTTCAATAGCTGAACCACAAACTGGACAGGTCTTTGGAAAATGAAACTCTTTCTCTTCACCCGTCCGCAACTTCTCAACCGGCCCAACCACTTCCGGAATAACATCCCCGGCTCGACGAACGATAACGGTATCGCCAATCAAGATATCCTTGCGCTTAATCTCGTCCTCGTTGTGAAGCGTTGCCCGACTGACCGTGACGCCGTGAATCTCAACAGGCTCGAGTACCGCCACTGGCGTCATCGTCCCCTGTCGGCCAACCTGAATTAAAATGTCGAGTAGTCTGGTTGTGACTTCGGTCGGAGCAAATTTGAAAGCAATCGCCGCTCTCGGGGCTTTGCCGATTACCCCTAACTTTCTGAACAATTTTCGATCGTCGAGCTGAACAACCACTCCATCAATCTGAAACGGCAAACTTTCCCTAATTTTGGCAGCGTGGTGTTGATAATCCAGAACCTGTGTTAGCGAGCTGACGACTCTGTTTTCCTTGACACTGGCGCGGAAACCCAACTCCTCTAACTCCTGGTGTTCCTGGTGATGGTGACGAACCGGTTCGGGCAGTAGTAATTGGTATGCCGCGAAGCTTAAGTCCCGTTTAGCGGTCAGTTTTGGATCGAGCTGACGTACCGAGCCAGCGGCGGCGTTACGAGGATTGGCAAACAGTGGTTGGCCAGCTTTTTCCCGCTCGGTATTGAGTTTGGCAAACGATTTCTTGGGCATATATATTTCGCCCCGAACCTCAATCTCACCCTTGGCTTCGCCCCGTAAACGCAGCGGCACCGCCTGAATCGTCCGGACTTGGGCAGTGATATCCTCTCCGACATAACCGTCGCCTCGAGTGGCTGCTTGGTAGAAAAGACCGTCTCGATACTTGAGCGAACAAGCCAAGCCGTCCATTTTGAGCTCACAATAGAAGACTGACTTGGCGACCCTGGGTTCGAGCTTAGTAATGCGCTCAAGCCATTCTATCTCTTCGTTAGGGGAAAAAGCGTCGTTAAGTGACAGCATCGGCGTGGAGTGACTAATTTTTCTAAACTTATCGAGCGGCTCGCCGCCAACTCGTTGGGTTGGCGAATCAGTCGTCAACAAATCGGGATATTCTTCTTCAATCTGTTTCAATTCTCGAGTTAACGAATCGTAAATAGCGTCAGTCACCGACGGATCGTCTAACACATGGTAGCGGTAGCGATAGTCATCAACCGCTTCCTTGAGTTTCTCTACCCGCTTAGCTGCCTCGTCGTGATTCAGTACCATTACGCCATTTCACGGAGCTTTTTAATTCGATCAAAGATCGGTGGATGCGTTGAGATTACTGTCGTTAGCCATGATTGTTTGCGATCGTCGACTCCGAACGGTTCGTTGATATAGAGGTGGGCAGTGGCCCGATTGACTCGCTTCATTGGCTGTTCGTATTTTTCAATTTTCTCTAGTGCTGTCGCCAGTCCTTCCGGAAAGCGAGTCAGCAGTGAACCCGAAGCATCTGCCAAATACTCCCGTTTACGAGAAATAGCCAGCTGGATTAATTTGGCGAAGACTGGTGCCAGAATCGCCAAAGCAATACCAATCAAAATCAGATAACCGCCGCCACGATCGTTATCATCCCGACCTCGAAACCAGAGCGAGCGCATAAAGATATCCGACAACAGCACAATCACTCCGACTAGAGTGACGGTGACCGTCATCACCAAGATGTCATAATTACCGACATGTGAGAGTTCATGCGCCAAAACCCCTTCAAGTTCGCGCTTTTCCATAATCTCCAACAGCCCTGTCGTCACAGCAATCGAGGCGTGTTGAGGATTGCGGCCGGTGGCAAAAGCGTTCGGCGCCGGGTCGTTGATCACATAAATCTTCGGCTTGGGTAGACCAGAAGTTATAGCCAGGTTTTCAACGACGCGATGGAGTTCTGGGAATTGAGCCGCCGGAGCAACATTCGCCCCAGCTACAGCCAACGACACGGAATCTGCAAAATAGTAGCTAAACCAGCTCTGAAAAACGGCAATCGCTACAGCGATAAAAAGTATCGCCTGCGAATCGTAGACATAACTAAACCCCCAACCAACTCCAATAATAAATAACGAGAAGAATAAAAACAGATAAACCGTCCGCCGTTTGTTGGAGTCGATTTGGTTGTACATCATTGATATTCTACCTGTTTTGAGGTACTATTCGAAGGACATTCTGTCCAGGAGGGCGAGATGAGGAAGTTTCAATTCGAGGTCCTTGAGGCTTATAATGCTGGGTCGTTAGAGAGGCAACTCAACGAAAGTGGCAGCGAAGGTTTCAGGCTTGCGGGCTATGGTACGAACGGTGAATCGAACCCCGACAAACAAATCCACTTCACAATCATGGAAAGGGAGTTGCCCGACGACGGCAGCGACATACCAACGGGGTCGTAGCCCGACCAACACAACGACGCTTCGCTTCAGCGAGGCGTCGCTTCATACTGTCTAGACGTGAACTTGATTCAGCTGTGACCGGGCTTCACTAGCTCCCGCCGCCACCTCCACCGCCTCAAAAACTAGAACGCAACTTTGACTGGTTCTTTTTCCGCGCCGGCGGCTTCGAAGAATTCGCGTTTAATGTAGCCGAGCATGCCAGCAAAGATCGAGGTTGGAAACTGCTCGATCTTGATGTTGATATCGCGGACATTGGCGTTGTAGAAACGTCTTGAGGCCTGAATTTTGTCCTCGGTATCGGTTAATTCGGTTTGAAGCTGAAGATAGTTCTGGGACGATTTCAAATCAGGATAGTTTTCCGAAACAGCGAACAACGACTTCAGCGTTTCGCTCAACATATTTTCCTTCTCGGCTTTATCGGCCATTCCGTGCGCTCCCATAGCGGCAGCTCGAGCTTCGGTGACTTTAATGAAAACAGTCTGCTCTTGCTTGGCGACGCCCTTAACAGTTTCAACCAAATTCGGAATTAAGTCATAACGACGCTTGGTTTGGACATCAATATCGCTGGCCGCTTCGTCGGTTCGATTCTTGAGGCGGACCAAGCTATTGTAGGTGGCGACGAGCCAAAGGAGAAAGAGAACGACTAAACCGAGAATAATCCAAATCGTTGTTGTCATATTATGATTTTAGTTGTTCGCTAATTTGTTTGCAAGCTGTTGGTCGGCTGGGAATCTAAAAAGGGCAGAATCGACTCCCAACCAGTTCGCGAGCCAATCAGAGATAAGATGACCAAAATTAGGAGGGTGGCTATTACTATCATCAGCGCACCCAGAATAACCATCATTGGGGTTCGAAGCTGTTTAGCCGCACCAGTTGGGGCGCTTACAATTTCATCCGCCTCACGGAGAGTAATGAGTGATTCTGCCATACGTTTATCATCGGTAATATGACCGCAATAAGCAACCCATCATTTTACCGACAAGTCTAAAGCTTCAGGTCTGAAGTCTGATTTGTCTCTAGCGCTCGCTTTTCACTTCGTTCAAAGTAAGTACAAGTATCAAGTGTTATTTACTTGAAACTTGATAATTAAGACTTACTTTAGACTTTAGCCTTCAGACTTGATCACTGCTGGTTACTTGCCTGCCAGCTCGAGCGCTTTCGCCAACACCGGATCGCTGTCGGACGACTTGTTCCCCTCAACGACGACATCGGGATCGATGCCTTTCTTGCTGATTTGACGATCGTTGGGCGTCAGCCATTCAGCAATTGTCAGCCGCAAGGCGGCACCAGCTTTGAGTGGGATAATATCTTGAACCGAGCCCTTGCCGAAGGTCTTTTGTCCGACCAAGGTTGCTCGTTTGTAATCCTGCAGGGCGCCAGCCAATATCTCGGCCGCTGAAGCCGAGCCGCCGTTAACCAAAATGTAGAGCGGGGTGTTGGGCAGAACCGGCACTTCGGTTGAACGGAGCAAATCAGTTCGGCCGTCTTTGTATCGTTCTTTAACGACGACATTAGGAGCGATAAACTGGCCGGCAATCGGGGCAACATCGTCCAAATAACCGCCGGGGTTGTTGCGTAAATCAATAATAACGGCTTTGGGCTGGCTCTTGGCTAACTCGGCCACCGCCTTTTGGACTAAATCGACTGTGTCATCACCGAATTGGCGAATTTCTAGGTAGCCGATATTGCCTTCGAGCATCTTGTACTCCACGCTGTCAATATGAATGGCCTCGCGAGTAATCGCCAGCTTCAGCGGCTCGTTAACTTTGAGGCGAGCCACCTCCAGAGTGACGGTTGTGCCTTTGGGGCCACGAATCTTACTGACTGCTACATCGATCGTCATGCCTTCGGTCGATTCGTCGCCGATCTTCAATACTATATCTTGAGGCATCAATCCGGCCTTGGCCGCTGGTGAGCTATCGAGTGGTGCCACAACCGTAATTAGGCCGTCCTTTTGGGTTAATTCGGCGCCGATGCCCTCAAATTCGCCCTTAAGTTCTGCGTCTAAGTCTTTCCTGGCCTGGGCGGGTAAATACATACTGTAAGGATCGCCGAGACTTTGAACCAACCCAATTGCCGCGCCCTCGGAGGCCTTGGACTGATCCAATGAACCGACAAAGCGTCGATTAATGATGTCGTATACTTGCCAGAATTGATTTAAATCCAGTTGCTGGCGAGCATTGGTGGCGGTCGTGCCCAGAACATAGCCGGCTCCGAGGACTAGCACCAGCACTAAGGTTAAAAGAAGCTGGCGAAGATATCTAAATTTTGGTTTGGTCGAGAGCCTTGGTAAGTTGTTGAACTGTCTCATCTTGCTCTGGTACTAGTTCGATAATTCCGCCGCCGAGTAATTGTCCTTCAGTTGAGTAGAAAACGATTGATTGACCGGCCGTAAGGGCGCGGACAGGCCTGACAAATTCAACTGATAATTTGGCGTTAACTTGGCGGATGTGAACGGCTTCATCTTCTTGACGATACCGGATTTTGGCTTTCGCCACAATTTCGTGGTGAAAGCCACCCTGAGCGGAATCGAAGGGTGAGTCGCACAGCCAAATCAACGAGCCCGCCGTTAATTTGATGCCGAATGTTTGGGAATCGGCGCCGACAATCAAACGATTATTGGTAATGTCTTTAGCGATCACGAACAGCGGCGGGACATCGCCTGTCCAGTCGACCGAACCGGCGGCTAATCGCTGGCCGATGGTGTAGAGTTCAACGCCCTCGTGAGTCGCCACTTTCCGCCCGTCAGTTAAGTAGACATCGCCAGGTTTGGTTTTGACTCTGGAAGCGAGAAACTGCCGAACTTTCAGTGGCCCGACAAAACAGATCCCCTGACTATCCTTCTTGGTAGCAGTCGGGAGCTTATATTTCTTAGCAAGTTGGCGAACTTCCGGCTTGGTCAGCTCGCCGAGAGGGAAAATGATTTTCGGCAACATCGCCTTCTCAATCCCCCAGAGAAAATAGGTCTGGTCCTTTTCCTTATCCGCGGGCTTGAAAATAGCTGGATAAGAAGGCTCTAAGTCTGAAGTCTGAAGTCTGAAGTGTGGATGGTTGTCATTTGATTTAATACTTGATACTTGAGCCTTACTTTGAACCGATCGCCTTCCGCCAACTGGCGGAGGCGGTGAAAAGCGAGCGCCAGCGACAAATGAGACTTTAGCCTTGAGACTTGGAACTTGTTGGCAACGGGCGTAATGCCCGCTTGCCAAGAAATCGCACTCAAACTGCCGGACCGCCTGCCAGAGAGCTTTGAATTTAATCTCTCGATTACATAAAATATCCGGATTAGGTGTTACCCCGGCCTGATAGCCGGCAAAGAACCTGTCAATTACTTCACGCTCGTAAACTTTCGACAGATTGATGGTGTGAAATGGAATACCAAGCAAATCGGCGACGGCCCGGGCATCCTTCTCCTCTTTCTGCCACGGACACGGAAATTCCGGTGTGCCAAGCCACCCTAAAATGTAGAAGCCAATCACTTCGTAGCCCTGCTCCTTTAAAAGCGCGGCCGAAACCGAAGAATCTACTCCCCCACTCATTAACATCGCCACCCGTGACATTTGATGTCAATTGTATCTGAAGATTTGGGGATTGTCAGTAAGACGGTAAACCCCTATAGTTGCGGCAAGTCGTCATGGAGGTGATGGATGGAAACTCGTCCCTTAATACCAGCACCGTTATTGGAAGCTGATGAGATTCGGGAGCATGTCAATGTATTGTTCGAGAGAGTTCTCGACAAGGCGGAGAAAAGTTTAGGGTTCAGGCCGGGGGTCACACTAGCGCTCGACACGAACCTACTCTGCCTGAGACGGAGGGATGGAAAACTCCAGTTTTTTACTTGCGAAATCGGCGGAGTCGGGCCAGAAGGCGCCACTGAACGCAGTCGAAACTGGGTAGGTTACTGGGATCTCGGCGAAGAATCGCTCATAGAGCTCTCTGATGGAGAGCGCGAATGGTGCGAGTCGGCTATTGCCCAAGCCGAGAAATATTCCTAGGGGGTCTCAATTCAAGAACACTATCTTGGTTCATCAGGCCGGACGGAACGCAAGTCTCGCCCGGCCCTTCTTTTATCCTAACTAACCGAAAAACCGCGAGCCATGACCCATCAAAAGCAGGTCAGCGAGCGGTTTTTCACCTCTCCCCAAAGGGTAGCGTGCGGGGGTAAAGAGCGCGAGAACTTAGGGGGCGGCTTCGCAAATTAGCCCCCTGGTTCTCGCTGAAGCCAGGCGGCTGCAAGCCGCGAAGTAAGAAGGTTTTTACTAAAACCTAGTCCGCAAACTCTTGCGCAAACATCTTGCCGTAGATGCCGGCGTCGATGATGCCGTAGCCAACTCGGCCGTAATCCGGACTCAAGATATTTTTTCGGTGCCCAGGCGAGCGCATCAGGCCGTTATGGGCCAGTTCAACTGTTGGGGCGTAAGCAATGTTCTCACCGGCGACTTGGAAACTGACACCACCCTTATCCATTCGATCAAATGGCGAGAGGCCATCGGGGTTTTCGTGGGCAAAAAAGCCGCGATTGAACATATCCTTTGAGTGCGCTCGAGCCACTCCTGTTAACCCAGCATCGACTACTAACGGTTTGACGCCGGCCTTGGCTCGCTCCTCATTAACCCATTGGAACATTTTACTTTCGGAAGTGGCATCAACTGTTGTTTCGGTGGTAGTAAATTTTAGATCGACTTTTTCGCTCGGGTCGATAATCTGTTCGGTTTGAGCCGGAACCGTCAAGAATGTTAACGACTCCTTTAAATCGCCACCGACAATGGTATTAATATACTGCTCGACCGTGGCCGAATTGTTGATGAATCGACTGCCGAGCCATGAGTTGCTGATTTCCGATTTCAGCTTCGGAGGTACTGGTACGGAGATAACCACGGTCAGTATCACCGAAAGGATAACCATCCCTTTCAGAAACGCTGGAATCAATCCCGCTAGCTTATTGGGCAAGGTATTGCGGATCCGGGCCGGAATGTTGGGGTAGCTGTAGCGTAATATCAGCGAGTATATAACTTGGTAAATGAACCAAAGAATAATAAAAGCAATCGGGTCGGCCGCTTGTTTTTGAATGCCGGTTTTTTCCATCACTACGGCCCCAAAGTAGTGATAGCCAAGCAGAGCTAGAAAAATGGTGATGAAAAACCCGATCAGTTCCAGTGATTGCTCAATAAATCCTCGACGAATACCTTCGAAGAAGTAGAACAGAAACGCTCCGAGAATAAGAAGGTCAACCCAGTTCATGACTGCCCTCCGGGCAGAAGTCTAAAGTCTAAAGGCTGAAGTCTGAAGTAAGGAATTGTCATTTTAAACCGAAAAATGCTATCGCATTTTGCGTTGTTTGTTTCAAAACCTCTTCCTCACTTATTTTCTTAACCGCGGCGATTGTTTGGGCGACTTCAAAGATGGTTCGGGGGTCGTTGCGAGTTCCCCGACGCGCTTGAGTAACCAAGAAAGGACAGTCAGTTTCTAGGAACATTTTTTCTAGTGGCACGCTGGCGATTGTTTCGCGTTGGGTATCGTTTGCCGGGTAGGTAACCGTGGCCGTGAACGAGACATACATTCCCAGATCCAAGAAACTTTTGGCTTCTTTGACTGTACCGGTGAAGCAGTGCATCACCCCTCTTGTGCCCGGGTAATCCGCCAACATCGTTAGTAAATCGCCGTAAGCTTCACGACAGTGAAAAACTACCGGTAAATTTATTTCGCTGGCGAGTGTTAGAAACTGACGCAGAACCGCTTTTTGGGTCTCGGCCTGACTAGCCGATTCTTTTCGGTAGTAATCCAGCCCAACCTCACCAATGGCAACCACTTTTGGGCTAGATTCAGCCAGGGCTTTTAGCGATTCTAATTGATCGGCTAGACCAGCCAGAGTAGTAGAGTTGATTTCTGTTGGATGAATGCCAACCGTCGCCCAAATTAAGCTGTTGGTACTGGCTAAGTCAATGACCTTTTGATTAGATTCAAAATCAGTAGCGATATTAATCACCCCGATTTCTTCCTCGGCCAGTTGGGAAATCAGGGCAGCTCGATCCTCGTCAAACTGCGGAAAATCTAGATGGGCGTGGGTGTCGATAGCGCGCATCAGAGAATATTAGTCAGCGCTGTTGCCACTGCCACACAGATTAAAATAATTATCGAGGCGACAATCACACGCGGTCGGATTCGTTCGTGAAGAATCTCCCACGAGCCGATGAAAACAATGATTGGCGCTAGGGTCGAAATGAGGGTAGTGAAAATGACGCCAAGCGAACCAAAGGCGTAAAAGCGGGTAATCATCGACAACGCCCCAACAGCTCCGGACAGCCCTAATAGCCAGACCGGCGACCGACCAACTTCCGGAAGCTTCGGGTGATAATAGAGCCAGAAAAATCCCGCCAAAAAGAAAGTCCGGATGGCGTAGAGCGAAATCGGCGAGTAGGAATAGAGCAGCTCCCGAATAATAATACTTTCAATCGACATCAGAATAACGGCCAAGAAAAGATTGTAAGTAATCTTGTCGAACTTAAAATGGTGCTTCTCTGTTCGAGCAATCAACATCGCCAAGCTGGCGACCAACCCGAGAATGAAAATTACGAGGTTAAATTCTTCCTGGAAGAACAGCGCCGCTAGCAATATCGTCACAATCGGCCCGGTCATTAGAATGACTTCGTGTTGGTGAACCGACTCGCGCTGCAAGCTTTGGTAGGCCAAGACATTCCAAGCAACGGCGATCACGATCATCAGTAGGGTAAGAAAGAGGTTGTTGGGCAAGAGAGCCGTCTGCCAATCGATGAAGCCAAAGAGCGGGGTGAAAATGATGGTGAAAGCAAACAGAAAGGTGAAAACGACAGGAATAAAAATCCGCAAGGGTACGCTCCGCCGAGACAGGATGATTTTGTCTATAATCAAGCCCCCCGCGGCCGAAACCGCGGAGATGAGTGCAGAGAACATTCTCTACTAATAGTAGAGCAAGATTTACGATTTAGGAATTAAGACTTAAGAATGAAGGAATCTTGGGAGGATTAATCCTCCCCTTTTACTTTACTAGTCGAGGGAAGAGAGGCTGGGAGTCCAGCTCGGTCAATTGGCGGTGGATTTCTTTGGCGGTATCAGGCATAAAGGGGGCGAGATGGTTAGTAGCTTGTAGCAAGCAACAGACAGCTTCCTCAAGCTTCGCGATTTTGTCGCTGGGGTTTTCCCAGAGTTTCTCGGCGGTGATGACTCCATCTGCTTGGTTTATTAGAGCATTGGCCTTCTCGAGCGAAGATTTGAAACTAAATTCTGTTTCGTTCGCCGTTTCTGCCCTCTTGGGTAACGCAAATTTACCGGCTTTTTTACCAATCCCAATAACTCTGGCGACCAAATTACCTAGCCCGTTAGCCAACTCTCCGTTATATAAGTGATCGAAATCCTCCCAGGTAAAATTGCTATCGTCGTCAAAGGACAGGCCGCGGAAAATTAGGTAACGCGTTGCCTCCACACCGTAGCGCTCGAGTAGCTGTTGGGGAGCGATAACATTACCCAAGCTTTTAGACATCTTTTTGCCGTCAACATTAATAAACCCGTGCACCAGTAGTTTCTTGGGTAGTTCATAGCCGCAGGCCAACAGCAAGGCCGGCCAAATAATAGCGTGAAACTTTAGAATATCTTTACCGACAATCTGAATATCCGCCGGCCATAAATCAGTTTTGCCGTTTATTTCCAGGGCCGAAATGTAGTTGAACAAAGCGTCCGCCCAGACATACATGACTTGGCTTTCGTCGCCCGGCACTGGCACGCCCCAACCGTAGCGCTCGCGCGAACGCGACAGCGACACCTTGTCGTAAGCACCCGAGTTGAGAATGTTTATCACCTCTTGTCGGCGACTCTCTGGAAAAACCGATTCATTAATCCAATCCGTTATTCGTGATTTGTATTTCGCTATTACCAAAAACCAGTTCTCTTCCTCAACCAACTCGAGTGCTTTTTCGTGGATCGTGCATTTACTGTCCTCGATCTCGCCTTCGGTTTTGAACGCCTCGCAACCGGAGCAATAAAGACCGCTGTATTTTTTCTTTTCCAAGACCCCGGCTTTTTCCAGTTGTAGCCACTTTTCTTGAACGAATTTTTGATGGTCGGGATTGGTAGTGCGGATGAAGTAGTCGAAACCTATGTTAAAATCCTGGCCTAATTGTTCAAACTTTTTGGAAATTTCGTCGACGAATTGTTGCGGTTCTAGGCCGGACTTTTCCGCCGCTTGAGCGACCTTAATGCCATGCTCATCGGTGCCGGTCAGGAAAAAGACTTCCTCTCCCAGAGATTGGTGGTAGCGCTTTAATACATCCCCCGCCAAGAGCTCGTACAAAAAACCGATATGTGGCTCGGCATTAACATATGCAATAGAGGTAGTGATATATAATTTATTCATTATTCTCCATCACATCTTGAAAAGACTTGTTGGTACAAGCTTTTCCAGTAAGCGATGCTGGTGGTGATATAAGTGTTTTTCACCCCTGTATTATGCCTGAAATTAAGTTGTTAAGACAAGGACGAATTCCCCGAGGGGTTTGGAGAAGTAGTCTTTTAGCTCGACCGGTGTGCCAGTTTGGATTTCTTCAAACTTCTTTGTTAGCTCGCGGCCGACGATTAGAGTTCGGCTCTCTCCGCCCAGAGCGATTAATTGGTCGAAAAGTTTGGGTAGCCGTGGGGCGGTTTCGAAGAAAACCACCGACATCTCGGAGGAGAGCATTTTTTTGATGAATGTCTCGCGACCTTTTTTAGTCGGCACAAAACCCATATAGCAGAACTTGTCGGCGGCGATACCGGCAACCGAAAGCAGTGCTGTCACAGCCGAGGCGCCAGGAATCGGCGAAATATCAATTCCGGCTGCGCGGGCGGCGGCGACCAGTTTGCCGCCAGGATCGTTAATGCCGGGCGTTCCGGCATCAGAAACATAGGCAATCTCGCCGCCTTGTTTGAGTTCGGTCACAATTCGCTCGATCTTGCCTTCCGAATGCTCGTGAAAACTTTCGAGCGGTTTTTTAATCTCAAAATGGGCCAATAGTTTGGCGGTGCGGCGAGTATCTTCGCAATAAATTTTTTCAACACTTTTGAGCGTTTCGATTGCTCGAAATGTAATGTCCCCCAAATTACCAATCGGTGTGGCGATGATGTAAAGCATTAGCGTTAGTATAGGAGAATACCGGCCCGAAGTCATCAGGCCGGTCTTGGGACAACGAAACGTGGCTAAACCAGCTCGCCCCTGGCCGCCTGATCTTCGCGGTCGATAACCGCTTCCAACTTTGTCAGAAGGATGTAGGCAATCAAGAATGCGACCACGAAGGCGATCGTACTCGGTCGCGTCCACCAGTCAGCGAACAAGCAGGCGATGACCCAGACAACCACCGCCACAATCGTCGAGACGATCAACCGGCCAAATAAGGCGGTATGATGCTTATTGATTTTCTTCACTTTCCTGCCTCCTCGATCTTCAAGATTCGCTCGAGCTCTTGATCCTTGATAACGCCTCTTCATGGGTCGTCTCGGCAGAGCAAACCACAACATCACCAAAACGGTCACGCTGACGAAAATGACTAGCACTGGCGGACTGAACGAGCCCAGCCAAAGCCAGCTGGCCAAGCCGGCCACGATAACGCCAACAACCAGAGCGATTAAGATTTCCGCCCACGAGTCAATTGTACTGTTCATATCCACCTCCTCGCCTTTCGGCTTCGAGAGAATATTAACTCTTTTTTATCAACTTTTCAATCCGTCTGGAAACGATTATCCAGTCGTCAAAGGACAGGTTCTGGGAACGAATGAGCGGGTCGAGCTTGGCAGATTCCAAAATGGCGATGATTTCGGCTTTGGAAATTTTCAAATCTTTATTGATGCCGTTACAAAGGGTTTGGCGCTTGTGACTGAAACCAGCTTCGATAGCTGGCCAGTAGATCTGATCGGCTCGGTTTTCTGGCAGTAATGTCAGCGCAATGATGGCCGAATCGGTTTTGGGACTAGGATAAAAACTGCCTGGTTTGACGGTTCGAATAATTTTAACTTTGGCGGCGGCTTCGCAAAGCAAGGTTAAAAATCCGCGCTCGCTCGAACCAGGCTCGGCCGTAATTCGAACGGCCATTTCTTTTTGAACCAGCAGAACGACCTTAGTCGGCCGATTCTCTATGCTAAATATTTTCCGGAGCAGCGGAGAGGTGATCGAGTACGGAATGTTGGCAACGATCCGGTACGGACCGTCGAGTGTCACTGCCCAATCTATTTTCAAGGCGTCACCGTGAATAATTTTGACCTGGCGTCGTTTTTTCTGCCGTAAGTAATCTGCCAACTCCTGATCCATTTCGATTGCCAGCACTTGCCTCGCGCTTTTTGCCAGCTCGTCGGTCAGCGCCCCAAGACCCGGACCAATTTCGACGACAGTATCCTCTGGCGTAATCTCGGCTGCGGCAATCATATCGCGAATAACCGATTCGTCCACCAAAAAATTCTGCCCCAAAAGCTTTTTCGGGAATTTCTTCAAGTCTCGTAGAATCTCAGCGGGCTTCATAGGAGAAGAATAGAGATTTATTATTTAAGATTCAAGAAGGGGCGCTCGGATTCTTGCTCTTAAATCTAGATTCTTAAATCTTGATTCTGCCGTTTACGGCGCTGGCCAGCGGCCGCGGAAACCATGTGCCCAAGCCCAGGCGGTCACATAAATCTGGGTTCGGGCATCCCAAATGTCACCACCCGGATAACCCGCCTTCGCAGAGACTGAATTCCAGAAATAAGGATCGTACTGTAAAAGCCCTAAATACTTCCCGCCGGCCCCAGACGAGTTTGGATGGCAGTTGCTTTCGCGAACAATTCGATAGAAGAGAGCGTTTGGATCGATTTTGTTTTTGGTGCTGGCATCAACCACCCAGTCTTTCATCGACAGACACTGCTTCGGCACCGGGTTCAACCCACCCTGACGCACCTGTGCCGTGACGGCTGGCTTGGTCGTTTTGGTGGAAACTAGAGTCTTGCTGACCAATTCACCGTCTTCTCTAATTAGAAGATATATTTTTTCCAGCTGGCCGTTAGCCCCGGCTTTGACCACTGTTTGTGGACCGACGAACTGACTGTAATCTTTTTCGATAGTAGTCTTGAATGGGACGACTTCAGTCTCGGTGACGTTGGTGCGAGCGACTCGGGTGATGGTGATGACCGTATCTTTGGCCAAAGGTGTGACAAGAGTCGGGGCGATTTTGTCGTCGGTGCCGAGTTCGATCTTTTTCTCATTCAATAGTTCGCCGACAGTCGTCACCCAGGTTCGTAAGACCTTGGTTCTCTTACCGTCAATGACGGTTACCGGCAGAGCGCGCTGGGCAGTGATGACAGTCCCGATACCCAAACTCGGGTCGGGAAAATAGGCGATTTTATCTTCGGGGAAGTATTCGACTCCGGCCGCCTGAAATGCTTCTAGGAGCGAATTAGCTTGATGAAAAACCGAGAAAACTTCGGTCGGATGAAAATCGGTCGCGGCACTAATCAGCGTGGCGTCTTGGGCGAATGTTACACTGCCGTTACCTTCGGGTGAGGTGACAGTGAAAAAGGCCAGTAGGCCTAATGCTGAAATCAATAAAGTTCCCACCCCCCACTTCTTCGTGGTCGTCATATTATTGCGTACTATCTACACTAGCCGACTAGCGGATGGTGTCAAGCCAATCGCTGGAAAAATTTGACAAACAGGCATAGAATACTAACTATCCCAAGGGAGGGAAAGCGCGAGTATGTCAATTTTTGCACACTTTGCTTTTGCGTTAGCTTGTTTGGACTTCGACTTCGAACCTTACTGCATTGCACCCAGCCGTTTCCGGGAACGGCCTCCACCATCGATGCCGCTTCGTCACCAACTGATGGTGAGGCAGGCCTTGAAGTGGATCAGGCCGCCGTGCTTCTGCGGCGGTTAGCCATCCTTTTTCAAGCGCCCCGGCCTTCACCGGTCGGGGCGACGATTTTAAACCCGATCTAATAGGCTTTCGTCGATTTCGCGCAAGAATCGGCTGGGCATGGTGGCGGTTAGACCGCCGTGAATTATACGGCTACGGGCGTGAGTCATATAGAGCCGTTTCTTAGCCCGAGTCATGCCGACATAGCAAAGCCGTCGCTCCTCATCCATTTCGTTGTCGTCCTCGAGCGAGCGCATATGAGGAAACAGCCCTTCTTCCAAACCGGTCATATAAACAACCGTAAACTCTAATCCCTTGGATGAGTGCAAAGTCATCAAAGTAACGGCGTCAGACGAGCCATCGTAGTTATCAACATCACTCACCAACGCGACGTGCTCCAAAAATTCTTCTACCCGCTCAAATTCACTGGCTAAATTGAGTAACTCCTCGACATTCTGCCAACGCTCCTCGCCTTCTGGCGAACCGTCATCGAGAAACTTTTGGTACTTAGTTTCCTTTATTATCAGCTCCAGCGCCGCTAGTGGAGTGACTGACAAGGCCTTGTCTCTAACATTGGCCATCGCCTCATAAAAACCTTCCAATTTCGAGCCACCCTTTTTGAGGGCAACCGGCCCAATTCCTCGTGGCGGGACATTGACAATGCGGCTCATTGCGACGGAATCATCTGGGTTAAAGATAAAACGCAGGTACGACAGCATATCTTTGACTTCTTTACGCTCGTAGAAACGGATGGCGCCGACAAGACGGTACGGCAGACCTTCGGCCAGCAGGACTTCTTCCAAAACCCGCGATTGGGCGTTGGTTCGATATAAAACGGCAAAATCGTTCCAGTCATAACCCAGACCTCGGAGTGTCCGGACTTCACTGCAGATAAAATCGGCCTCACTGTAGGCGTTGTTGGCTTCGAAAATAGTAATCGGCGGACCGGCTTCGTTATCGGTCCAAAGTTTCTTTTGACTCTTACGCTTGACGCGTTCGATGATGTGGCCAGCGCCAGAGAGAATAGTTTTAGTCGAACGATAGTTTTGTTCAAGCTTAAAGACTTGGGTGTTAGGAAAATCTTTTTGAAAGTTCAAAATGTTCTGGAAATTGGCCCCCCGCCAGGAGTAAATGCTTTGAAAGTCGTCCCCGACCACACAAAGATTACGGCTGGTGGGATTGGTCAAGAGTGCCGTCAAACGATACTGGGCTTGGTTGGTATCTTGATACTCATCGACCATCACATAACGGAATCGCTCCTGATATTGCGCCCGAATAGTACTGTCGGATTCCAGCATTTTGACTGTCCGCATAATTAAATCGTCAAAATCCAATCCCCCAACCTTGTTGAGTTCGGCTTGGTATTTTTTGTAGACCTCGAGCGCGATTCCCTGGAAATGCCCTTCCGCGTACGGAGCGTACTGCTCGGGGCTCATTAGCTCGTTTTTGGCCGAACCAATGATCGACTTAATGGCCTGCGGCGAGTACTGCTTACTGTCTAGATTCATTTCCTTTAGAATCTGGCGGATTAGCGACAGGGTGTCAGTGGTGTCGTAAATAGTAAAGTTCTGATTTAACCCAATATTGGTCGCTTCGTTGCGTAAAATCCGAACGCAGATGGAGTGGAATGTCCCAACCCAGGGTAAGAGCCGGCGAATGGCCAGCTGACTGTGCTTCACCTCTAGTAAGTGCTCTTGGCCAAGAAGCTTAAGAATTCTCTGCGCAAGTTCACCGGCACTTTTATTCGTAAATGTTATAGCCAAGATCTGATCGGGCGCGGCCAATTTTTGCTCGATCAAATAGGCCAATCGGTGTGTCAGGCACTTAGTTTTACCCGAGCCAGCCCCAGCAAAAATCAAGACTGGCCCTTCGGTTGTCTTAACTGCTTCTTGCTGTGGCGGGTTCAAACCCTCAAATAAATCTTTGGACTCTGACATGAATATCTATATTAGGGGGAAAGTAAGGCTCGCACAAACCAAACCCATTCGATTTGATAGAAAGCCTTCCATTGTCTAGGATGGGAGTATGAATTGGCTGGCACTGGCGCTAACGACTTCAGTAGGATTCGCCCTTTACAACTTCTTTCTTAAGGTCGCGGCCGACAAGATCAACCCCTTTTTGGCAGTATTCTACCTAACCTTAACCGCAACTGTTGTTAGTGGTATAACCTTGCTAATTTTACGGGCACTGAATTATCTGCCGGTTGTCCAAACTAGTAAAAGCGGGTTAACCTTCATTATCCTCGCTGGAATTGCAACGGGTGTCGCCGACCTGCTGTACCTAATACTGTTTTCCCGCGGTCAATCACTAAATGTTGTCTTGCCGCTGATTTTCGCTTTGGCAGTAGCGCTAGCCGTAATTATGTCGACCATCTTTTTGCATGAGCCGATGTCGCCAGTAAAAATCGTTGGTATCTTATTCGCATTGTTAGGAGTAGCTATCCTCTCAAAATATTAAAAAGTGGGCGCCGAAGCGCCCGAACTTGAATCCGCTCAATACTCAAACCCGGCCAGGAGAATGGGATGGAAGCCATCGCCAATCTTGTGCACCCCACAGTGTGGATGGTGAAGCTGCTTGAGCGTTATCCTCGTTGCAGTCTGTGGCGAGAAGAGAGGGGTTACTCGACCAAACATCATGTCGAACTTATCCGACTCCTCTTTCGACATAGTGCCAGTCACGAAAGCGAAGGGAAGTTCTCGTCTCACCTCTTCGGCAACCGACTCAAACCAGTCTTGTGCCGAACCAGGATCGCGCTGTTTCGGTCCAACGACGAATGCTCTGTCTACCATTTCCAAGGTAATCCTCCCGCAAGTCAATGCCCGATAACTCTACTCTATACTTGAGGGAAAATCAAGAGCTAACCGCTACTTCGTTTGGATTTTTTTGCGGTCGATATCGTAGAAGCGGGCGTGTTCGGCTTTAAAGTGGAGCTCGACTTCGCCGATCGGTCCGTTACGGTGCTTGCGAATCAAGATGTCTGTGACACCTTTACGCTCGGTATCCTTATCGTAATAATCCTCGCGGTACATAAACATCACCACATCCGCATCTTGTTCGATCGATCCGCTTTCTCTCAAGTCCGATAGCTGGGGCATTTTCTTTTCTCGACTTTCCACCGCTCGAGAAAGTTGGGACAGCGCGATAACCGGCACATTCAATTCCCGAGCAATCGCCTTCAACGAACGAGAGATTTCCGAAACTTCTTGAACCCGATTGCCGTCGCCATAACCGCGCCGAACTTCCAGTAGCTGGAGGTAGTCGACGATAATGAGGCCGAGCTTGTTTTCCGCCTGCAAACGACGGGCCCGAGTTCGAATTTCAATCGGCGTCAAAATCGGTGAATCATCAATAAAAATCGGCGCTTCGGCCAGCGTTCCCATCGCCATTCCGATGGCTGGGAAGTCGCTCTCGCTCAAGTTGCCGGTGCGAAGTTTCCAACCATCGACCATTGCCTGGGCGCAAAGTAATCGATCGACAATCTGCTCCCGAGACTGTTCCATCGAGAAAAAGCCAACCGGGACCTTGGCCTTAACAGCGGCATTGAGGGCAAAATTAAGGGCGAGCGTGGTTTTTCCCATGCTGGGCCGGGCAGCAAGAATAATCAAATCCGACGGCTGGAAGCCGGAGAGCTTGTTGTCCAATTCCCTGAAGCCACTCGTTACGCCTCGGAGTAAACCCTTCTCACGGTGGAGCTTGTCGATGCGGTCAAAACTAGCGGCCAGAATATCGGAGATCGGCAGAAAGTTGTCGGAGACCATTTTGCGCGAGACATTGAACAGCGCCGACTCGGCCTCGTCCATAATTACCTGGACTTCTTTATCCTCGTCGTAACCGAGTTCGGCAATTTTCTGACCGGCGTGAAGAATCCGTCGTAGGATCGATTTTTGCCCGACAATCTCGGCATAGTGGACGACATGCAAGGCCGTCGGCACCGAATTGACTAAATCAGCCAAGTAGCCGGCGCCGCCGATCATGTCCAGTTCTTTGACGCCTTCGAGTTCGTTAGTAAGGGTGACTAGATCAATCGGGGAGCGTTTTTCGTACAGACGCAGTATCCCCCGGAAAATTGCTTGGTTGGCCTGGCTGTAAAAATCTTCCGAAATTAAAATATCGGCGACTTTGTCCATCGCTTCCTTGTTGACCAAAACCGCACCCAAAACCGCCGATTCGGCCTCCAAGTTTTGCGGCGGTAATTTCCCGATATTCTTATCAGCCATTGTTATTCATTAATTTCAAATACCTCAACCACTGTGCTTAGTAAGTCTTCTTCTTTATTAGTTCCTGCGTCAAGGTCGGGCTTAACTAAACACTCTAGGATCAGCTTGCGGCCGGCAATTTCGCTGGCCAGCGCTTCAATTAGTTTGCGGTTCTTTAGTTCGAACAGTCGTTCGGAATAAAAACGGAACTTGACGGCGATAATTAGCTTGTCGTCGGTCAGTCCTTCGAATTTAGCGGAACTGACTACGGCGTAGAGGGCGTGGTTATTTTCATGGACGGCCGAAAGAAAATTCGGCCAAAACGCTCCAGCCTTCGCTAAAGCTTCGGCGGGCAAGGCGGGGTCGTTGGTTACGACTGGGGTGGCACTGACCGTGTCAACTGCTGGCACTGGAGGTGTCTCTTTTTCGGTAATATCGGTGATCGTACCAACGGAGGGCTCGATGACGGTTGCTGGAGCATGACTGGTCGTCGCTACCTGAACATTTTCTCGCTTCAACGCCGACGAAATTAAACTGGCACAGAGTAATGAAGTAGCATCAATTGATTGTCGGGCCTTAACCAACGCCAGTAACAATTCTTCCAGTAAGGGCGCGCTTACCGCCACATCAGCCGCGCCTGAATCAAATATTTTTTGACGGCAAGAATTGGCCATCGCTCGAACCAAAACGGCCACGTCCAAACCCTGGTCGATAAAATCTTTCAGTAAGCTGGCTACCGTCGATGCTTGGCCGCCTGCCACGGCTGAGAGTAACTGATTGATGACGTTAGCGCTGGGCAAGCCAATCAACGCTCGCAATCTTTCGGCCGTTAAATTTTTCTCGCCGCTGACGTTGTCAAGCAAACTCAGAGCGTCCCGATAGGACCCTTCGGCTCGTTCGGCGATAACCTGCGCCGCCTCGTCGTCAAGCGTCAACCCTTCTTTGGTGGCAATTTCCTGGAGAATTTTCACAATTTTGTCGGGAGCGGCCCGATGGAAAGCATAACGCAAACAGCGGGAAATTATTGTCTCTGGTACTTTATGCAACTCGGTCGTCGCCAAAATAAAAATGGCGTGGGCTGGCGGCTCTTCCAGGGTTTTCAAGAAAGCGTTGAAAGCTTCTCGGGTCAACATATGAAATTCATCAATAATGTAAACTCGGTATTTTGATCGGGTCGGAGCAAACATTATTTTTTCCCGCAGATCGCGAATTTCATCGATGCCACGATTGGAGGCGGCGTCAATTTCCATCACATCGACCGACTGACCGTTTTGAATTTCTAAACAAATCTCACAGACCCCACAGGCCTCAACGCCCTTCTTTTTGCCAACACAATTGACCGCCCGGGCCAGCAGACGAGCCAGGGTGGTCTTACCAGTACCGCGCGGTCCGGAAAAAAGATAGGCGTGACCGATTTGGTCGGCTTTCAGCATTCCTTCAATTGAATCACGAATGTGATCCTGTCCAATAACTTCAGAGAATTGGTTCGGCCGATACTTTCTATACAGCGATGCCATGCTCTAAGATACTGTCAAAAATACCCATTAAAATCAAAGGGTGAAGTGTTAATTGGACAATTAGAGTTTTTGCGACTGCGTCGCCGGCTTTTTTGTGAGGGTGGAGGGGGTTAGTTGCGAAGAGATACCTACTGCGAGCAAGCTCTGCTTGCGAGAAGCGAGCGCTAGCGACACACCCTCACACTCCCTACCCCGCACGCTACCCTTCGGGGAGAAGTAAAAACCAAGAACAGATCCGGAAGTGTCGCGGGTTCTGTTCTCGGTTTTCGATTATTAGAAAAAATCTTTTATGCTCGTATTAAGCGCTTTTGCGATACTGATGAGGATATGAATCCTTGGTCTTTTTCTGCCCTGTTCAATGAAACCAATATACTTCGCGGCTAAACCAGTTGCTTCAGCTACTCTTTCTTGGGTCATCTTCTTTTCGTTTCGGATACTTTGGATGCGTTTGCCAATTTTCCGGTAAACCTCAGCTTCCTCGGGAGTGATTTTTGATGGCATCTTACTGCCAACTTATTGAAGAGCTTGCTTGACTAACACTAACCAATGGGTAGTATATAATCTGAAGGGAGGAATATGGAAAACGAAAACAAACTAGGAGGTCACCTCAAAAAAGGACTCGGCTTGGGAATCGGAGGCTGTGCGGGTATTGTCATATTCGTAGTTATTTTGATCGTTATTAGCGTTGTCTCATCAGGCGATAAATCCAGCGATCAGTCTTCGACTACCAATACAAATTCTAGTACTGCACCCAGCTCAACAACTGCCCCAACTCCTGCAGCTGGTAAAGTTGAGGTGAAAAGCCACCAGTTGAAGACGGTCTATGGCACTAAACAAGTGGTTGGAGAGGTTGTGAATAATACCGGCGGAAACGTGAGCTTTGTTAAGGTAACCGCCACATTTTACGATAAAGCTGGTGATGTCACCGGAACAGACTTCACTTATGCTGGCGATACTGCTTCAACCCCTCTATTGGCTGGTGCTACCACCCCTTTTACTGTAACGGCTCTAGACGGAAACATAGTTATCGATCACTACAAATTAGATATAACTTGGAATTAACTTAGTCACAAGTGATCTGAAAAACCGTGAGCCATGACCCATCAAAAGCAGGTCAGTGAGCGGTTTTTCACCACACCTCTGTGAGTAGCGGGCGGGGGTAGGGAGCGCGAGGGGATGTCGCTAACGCTCGCTTCTCGCAAGCAAAGCTTGCTCGCAGTAGGTTTCGGCTTCGCAAATCAGCCCCCTGGTCCTCGCTGAAGCCAGGCGGCCGCAGGCCGCAAATTATTATCCGATTTAACAACCGATGTTTCCTGCTAAGATGGTAATTAGGAGGGAAGATAGCTGTTACTAACGATATAGTTAAGGTTTTAGCTAAGAAAACTGGTCAGCCAGGTTTTCGGGCGCGGGCTTATCTGAAGGGTCTGACCGATATTATCGGCGATACTTTAGCCGAAGGCGACAAAGTCGCCTTAGCCGGTTTTGGTGAGTTCAAGCTCCTTCGTCTTCCCGCTCGCAAAGTCCAAACCAACATTAACGGCAAGAAGCAAAATATCACCTTGGCGGCGATGACGACGCCCGATTTTGTCGTTGACGAAGGGCTCCAAGCCGAAGTTGGTCGCCCGAAAGAAGCGGCCGAAACCGATGTTAAGGCCGATTTTCGAACCAGCTCGCTTCAAAATCGTGCCTCCGATGTTCAATTTATCGAGCTAGCCGGCAAGACGATTCCCAAAGAAATCCTGACCCAATTTCCGGAAGCGATAGCCCGTAAATACTTGGCTGTGCCGTTTTCCCTCGAGAACAAAACTCTTTTTGTGGCGATGACAGATCCGGAAAACGAAGAGGCCTTCAATGCTATTCGCAAAGCGAGTGGCAAAATCGTCAAGCCGTTTATCACCACCCAAGATGATGTCAATCATGTTCTCGATCAATACACTTCGCTCCAATCCGACTTGAATGAACTGGTGGAGTCGAGCGAAGAATTAGAGACCGTTGACGAAAAGAAGGAAGAGAAGGAAAAGCAGGCTGATGACGAAATAACAGAAACTTCGCCGGCGGCCAAAATAGTTGCCTCGCTCCTTAAACGGGCCGTTCGCGAAAAGGCCTCTGATATTCACATCGAGCCGTTAGAAGAAGAGGTCCAAGTCCGGTTCCGAGTCGATGGCGTTTTGCGCAAAGTCTTAACCCTACCCAAACAGGTTCAAACCGGCATCGTTTCCCGCATCAAAATTCTCTCCAATATGAAAATTGACGAAACGCGCTTGCCCCAAGACGGCCGGATTCAAATTATGCTCGACGGCGACAAAGTCGACTTTCGTATCTCAACCCTGCCCACCGTCAACGGCGAAAAAGTCGTCGCTCGTGTCTTGATGCACTCTAAGGGCGTCATGAGCTTTGAAGATCAAGGCATCGACGGACGCAATCTCACTTCAATCAACGACAACATCAAAAAGGCCCACGGGATGATTCTGGTCACTGGCCCGACTGGTTCAGGTAAATCGACGACGCTTTACGCTGTCATTAACAAAATTAAGTCCGACGACATTAATATCATTACCATGGAAGATCCAGTTGAATACCGGATGGCACAAGTTAACCAGAGCCAAGTTAACGCCAAGATTGAATTTACTTTCGCCACTGGTTTGCGTTCGATCTTGCGCCAAGACCCTGATGTCGTTATGGTCGGAGAAATTAGAGACAAGGAAACGGCCGACATTTCTATTAATGCCGCCCTAACCGGCCATATCGTGCTTTCGACCTTGCACACCAACGACTCTGGCGGCGCCATTCCCCGCTTGCTCGATATGGGTATCGAACCGTTTTTGATTACCTCATCGCTCAATGCCGTTGTCGGTCAGCGTTTGGTTCGTAAAATCTGCGACAAGTGCCGTAAAGAAGCTGAAATCAAGCCCGAGGATTTAGAGGCTGTTAAAAAAGAGATTGACACTCTGCCCGAACCAGAGAAGTCGACAGCCAAGAAGGGCAACAAATTCTATGTCGGGTCTGGTTGCGAAGCCTGTAACAATAGCGGCTACAAAGGCCGAATTGGCATTTACGAAATTCTCAATATGTCCGAGCCGATCAAGCAGCTCACCCTCAAGCACGCTAGTACCAGCGAGATTATGACGCTGGCCAAACAGGAGGGCTTAATCACTATGAAACAAGATGGCATTCTCAAGGCCTTCAACGGGCTAACGACGATCGAAGAAGTCTGGCGAGTAGCAAGAGACTAAACAACAATAACGAAATTCCAATAACGAATAATGAATAGGGTTCCGACAAAAATGTTGAAAATATCGTGGCAAAGATTCGTAATTCGTAATTCGTCACTTCAAGGTGTTACCGAGAAGCGAGCGTTAGCGACATTCGTAATTCCAAATCCTGGAGGGATTTGGTGATGCCTATTTACACCTACCAAGTCAAAAAACCGGGTGCGATAAAAGTTGAAAAGGGCGAACTGCACGCCGAATCACTGCCGGAAGCCAACAAGGCCCTGCGCGCCCAGGGCAATATCGTGTTGCACATCTCTCTCTATGACGAAAAATCCACCTCAGCGCTCCACTTTAGTTTCAAGCGCACCAAAGTGCCACTGAAAGAAAAAATAATCTTCTCCCGACAGCTGTCGGTAATGACGAGGGCTGGTCTATCGATAGTGAAAGCCCTGGAATCGTTAAGCCGTCAGACTAACAATCAGTATTTTCAAACTATTATTCACGATTTAATTGAGCAGGTTAAGGGTGGAACAGTACTCTCGGTGGCGATGGCTCGTCACCCCAAGGTCTTTGCCGAAATCTATGTCGCCGTCATTCGAGCCGGCGAACAAACCGGTCAGCTCTCCGAAGTCCTCCTCAATTTGGCCGACCAACAAGAGAAGGAAGCTGACCTCATCGGCAAGGTAAAGGGCGCGATGATCTACCCGGCCATTATTTTCTGCCTGTTAATCGCTGTTTTAGTGTTGATTGTCGTCTTCGTCATCCCGTCACTACAAAGTATATTCACCGAATCTGGCGCAACCTTGCCGCTCTCGACCCGAATGCTCCTAGGATTAAGTCGTATCATTCGCGGTTACTACTGGATTATTGTGCCTATCCTCGTTGGAATGTTTTTTCTACTCAAGCTTTGGGCTAAAACTCCTTCCGGCCGAGAGATTTACGACAAGGCCAAGTTCAAGCTTCCTGTTTTTGGCGCTTTGACGAAAAAAGTTTATATGGCTCGGTTCGCTCGCACTATGGCAATGTTGATTAAGGCCAGCTTGCCGATTTTGGAATCGCTGGAAATTATTCGCAAAACTATCAGTAATGTTCATTACAACCGGGCCTTCGAACGGATTCAAAAAGAGGTTGAGTCTGGGAAAACGATGTCGATGGCGATCAATAAAGAGAAACTGTTTCCGCCGATGGTTGGTCAGCTAGTTAGTCTCGGTGAAGAATCCGGCAGCATGGAAGCCGTTCTGCTTGATGTCGCTAACTTCTACGATAAAGAAGTTGACACGATGTCCAAGAACCTGACCACCCTGCTCGAACCGATTATGTTGATTGTGATGGGCGTCGGCATCGGTTTCGTCGTCTCTTCGGTCTTAGGCCCAATTTACGGGCTGGTGAATGCATTTTAGAATTACTTGAGCTAAAAGTTGCTTGACAGCGTCAATAAGGAGGGTAGCGTAGAAATATGGATAAGAGGCGGAAGGTTGCAATCGGTGGGGTGGCAGCGCTATTACTTGTTGGCTTCGCTCTCTTTTTGAACAGTCGCCTCAGTGCTGCGGGAATTCCGACTGGCGGTTGGCATTACGATCAGCTACTTGTCTACACTAAGATGAGTAAAGCCAATCAGAATACTAACCCTGTTTTAAGAGACCTTTATATTTTTGACACCGCGAACAATACAGAGAAAAAACTACCAGGAATCTTGACCGGCGCTGTCGGTAAAATTGCGTATTCTCCAGCCACTAAAATACTTGCTTATAGTAATTTTAAACTAAAGAGTGACAACACCCCAAATTACAACTCCTGCACTTTGGAGATTTACGATGTATCTAAATTAAAGAAGCTCCCCAACCTAGGACCGACCATTAATGAACCTAGCGGCTGTTCGGCTCCCTTTAGCTGGTCTCCAGACGGATCGGTAATGATCTTCAAGCACATTATTGATTATGATTATGGTAACTTCGTCCCTCGCTACGTGATTCTAAACAACAGTCTATTAGGCAAGAAGAAAATTTCTATAAAAAAGGTCGGATTCTTGAGTCCCGATAGATATCGTGATATCAATGTTGAATCAGCGCTTGGTTGGTATGCCCCCCAGGCATTTAGTACTTTCGAGAGGGATCCCCACTTAGTAAAAGTGACATTCCCATCCCCACGCTATGACCCTGTCATCAAAATCATTCCTGGCACCTATGAAATGTTTGGCAAAGTTGTTTTTGATAAATCATTCAAAAAGGACCTGCTGTATTCTCTTTCCCCACAGAACTTCGGTAGCTCAGGTATACAGGTTACTACCGTACCTTTCGCTGGAGGAACTCCGAAAGTTGTAACCAACACCAAGTATGTGGCCGATTATATTTTGATGAGGTACGGAGTCGATCAGAGCGGGGGTATGATCAAGGAACTTGTCTACCGCCATTTCAAATCCCTCACTGATCCAGAAAATGGATTTTACACTATCGACCCCAATACAGGGACGAGAACTCTAGTTGTCAATACATTCGCTACCCCAATAACTGACTTTCTTAGCTTCGATTCCGGCCCAGGTAATAGATTTTATTATCGATATACCTTCCGCAATGGTAACGACCCTGTGACCTCGAGATATATTAGACAGACAACGAACGGTAACGGCTTCTCGTATGTTGTTGATGGCCTATCCGAAGTCGAGCTCTAAGAAAACTACTTCCAGTATCTTCGCTTGAAACTTTTCACTTGATACTTGATACTAAATCTTAGGGAGGGAAGGATAGCGAAAGTTGTAGTTGGTGTAGATATTGGTCACGAGACAGTCAAGATTGCCAGTCTTGAGCATTTGGGTAAAAAATTTCGCCTCCAGGGTATGCACCTGGGTAATATTCCACCCGGCTCTTGGAAAATTGATAAAATTGAGAATATCGACGAGATCGCTAAAGTCATCGTCGAAGCGCTTCGTGTTGCTAAACCACATGCCATCACCAGTCGTAAAGCAATGTTTGCCTTACCGGAATCGGTCATCTTTTCCGCGACTCTTACTATGCCCGATTTGCCGCCAAGTGAGCTGGAAAAAGCCCTGCCGTTTGAACTAGCCGAACACTTATCGATCAACCCCGAGGAGTATCATATCGACTACGAAAAAATCTCTGGTAAGTGTATGCCAATCGATCAAGCCACGGCCACCAAGTTAACTGAAGAGGGCGCCAAAGCCAGCCAAGAGCCGGCCAAAGGTACTACTCCTACCAGCCCAATCGTCGCTATATTTGCCGTTGCGACCAAGAAGACTCTGGTCGACTCGATTGTTGAGCTCTGCCAGAAGGCCAATCTGGAATTGTCCGGCATTGATATCAAACCCGGAGCAATTATCCGCTCGGTTATGCCTGCTAGCGACCAAAAGGCCCGCATTGTCGTTGATATGGGGGTTGGTGGAACCGGCGCATCAGTCGCCGAGGGCCAAAGTTTGCGCGTGACCTCGACCGTTCCTTGGGGTACTCACACTATCGCCCAAACTATCACCGCCGTGGTCCCAGATTTACGCGAACGACTGGCACCGGTCTTTGACGAACTGGTTCATGTCACTAAATTCTTTGAAAATCGAGTTTGCCCAGGGCTGAAAATCGAACAACTGATCATCTCCGGCACCGGTGCTGGCATCCCCGGCGTTGCCGAAGTTTTTCAAAAAGAAACTGGTTTACCAACCGCTCTAGCCGAGCCATTTAAGAATGTCGATAACCATCATTTTCCAGTTCCGCTAGAATTAACTCATACCTTCGCTGACGCGATCGGTTTAGCAATGAGAAGCCCAGAGGAATAACGAATCATGAATTACGAATCACGAATATCCAACCAGAAATGATTAATTTAGTACCACCAGAGATCAAGAAACGCAAAGGCGTTCGATCATTAACCTATGTCGTCACCCTCTGCTACATCGTGCTAACGGCCGTGTTGTTATTGGGTTTGGCGGGCTTAGCCACCTACAACTACACCCAAAAAATCGCTTTGGGTAGCCAGCAAGCCGAGTTGGATCGTCTGATCGCGGAAAAGAATCAGCATAAAACTATCTTGAGCCAGGCCGCCTTGATCCAAAATCGGGTTAAAAGTGCCGCTGGTTACCAATCGGCTTACGACTGGAACCAGATTCTGACCGCCGTCGCCAGTTCAACCCCGACTAATGTCAGTCTAACTTCAATTAAAATCTCTAGCGACCAGAGTAAGCCGCCTACCGTGGCTATAACTGGTACAACAGTCGAACGCCGAAGTATCATTCTCCTCAAAGACAAGCTGGCCCTCACCAAGCCGTTCAGCGGTACTAGTATCTCGAGCATTACCGAATCAACCGCCGACAATAACAAAACTTACACTTTCTCGATGAGTGTTGGCATCACCAAAAAGTAAAATGCACAATTTACTCACTAATAAATATTTTCTCGTTGTTACCGGCCTGTTTCTAGTGATCACCATTGGTGTTATTTGGTTGTTCTTTCCGCCAGCAATCCGACTGTTCAATGAAAATAAGGCCGCCAAGCTTTCGTTGGCCGAACAGATCCAGACCAGTCAGACTGACGCTGCTGGAGTCAAAGACTTGGTCGCGGCGAAGACAACGATCGCTGATTTGTACGATAAGGCGTCGCTGGCCCTACCGAGCTCACCCTCAGCCGACCTCCTGCTCCTCCAGTTTGACGGCCTGACCGAAAGTTTGGGGCTGGATGCCACTATCACCGTTCCTTTCTCGGAAGGATCGTTAGCGGCTCAAGTCGCCGCTCCAGCCGCTCCAGCTAGCGATGAGGAGATTAAGCCCGGGAGCGGTTCAGCCGGTGGCACTCAACCAATTATCACCAGTTCCGACACTGGTACCAAGACCGATTGGTCGCTCGGCGGCGAGTGGGACTACCCAACTGTTTTAGCGTTGTTGACCAAACTCAAAACTTTTGGCCGTTGGAACGCCGTTACCAGTATCGATATCACCGCCGCCGCCGACAAATCGACGGCAACAATCAGCGGCAAAGTTTTCTGGACGCCTTCTAGTAATCTTCAATTTTCCGGCTCGGCTAAAGAGCTACTCACCCAAGCCAAAACTTTGTTTGGTAGCTACCAAACCTACGCCACCACCCCCGATGTCACCAAGGAAGGAAATTTTGGCAAGAGCAATCCGTTTCAGTAACAAGTTAGCCAATCATTTAATTTGGAATAATTATGATAAATCCTAGTGATGAAATTACTAATTTTCAAATTACTAATTACTAATGAAATGCTTCATTTGAAATTCAGGCATTTAATTCGAAATTCAAAATTCAAAATTCAAAATTCTGCGCCAGCTTTCACGCTGATTGAGGTTATTCTCGATGCTTTTGTTATCACCATTATCTTCGGTGCCGTTATCGGCTCTTTCTTGGTGATGTTGAACGCCACTAACTCCGGCAAAATCCGAACCATGGCTAGCGCTCTGGCCAACGAGCAGATGGAGTACTTGCGTAATATTCCTTACGATTCGCTCTCGACCCAGGACGGCCTAATCATCCCCCAGGGCAGTATCCCTGACACCCAGACAGTCACCCGTGGCGGCGTCAGCTTCAAGCTCGATACAATGATTATTTTTGTTGACGATCCCTTTGATGGCTGTGTCATTCCCGTCGATGCCAACCCCAGTCTGTGGCAATGTACCGACGGCAGTACTTCCGCCACTTTCGATGTCGTGCCGGTTGATTACAAACGAATCAATGTTGAAGCACTCAAAGTCGGTACGCCGACGGTTCTAATCAAACTTTCTAGTAACGCCGCTGCTAAAGCCGCCGAAACTCCTTCGAACACCGGCATGATGCTAGTTAAGGTGATCGACGCCCAAGGTGCGCCAGTCGCGTCGGCGACCGTCACAGTTGATAACACTGCCACCAATACCTCTATGACCGGCCTAACTAACGCACAGGGCTATGTTTTCGTCGCCAATTTAACGCCAGATAACCAAAACGGTTATCACATCGTCGCCACCAAAACCGGTTATTCGACTGACCTAACCACCAGCCGAACCAGCCAGAACCCGAACCAGATTCAGCCCGATGTTGATATCAATATCCAACAAGTCACGATTCAGACTTTGGCGATTGATTGGCTCTCAACTATGGCCGTGACCGTCACCAACGAAACCGGGCAGATTCTAAACGGAATCAGTATCACCGCCACTTCCGCCAAGATCACCGCGACTAATCCTGACACACCAAAACACGTTGAAACCCGGGTCAGCGACACCAATGGTGTGGCGACTTGGCCGAATTTTGAGTGGGATTCTTACATTTTAGCTCCTCAATCTGGGTATTATGTTGTTAGCACCAGCCCCTACCAACTCGTTGCCCTCAACCCTAATACGACGCTGTCTGTAGCCCTAGTTCTGACGACCAATCCCAACTGGCCGCGAATAACCAACGTTAGCCCTGCTTCTGGCACTACTGGCGCGATCGTAGAAGTCATTATCGAGGGCTATAACTTTACCGGCAATACCACCGTTTTGCTTCGCAAAGTCGGCTCCGCTGATATTCTTCCAACCATCATTAATGTTGATCCTAATCAGAAAGCGGTCACCGCCACCTTTGATTTGACAGGAGCGGCCATCGACGAATGGGACTTTATACTTGACTCGAACGGCCAAATTATTACCCAAATTGGTGGGTTTATCGTCTCATCATGAAAAGTTTAAAAAGAAAAGGCTATTCGCTCCTGGAGCTGATCCTGGTCATGTTTATTGTTTCGCTGTTTGCCGGCTTGGTTTCCAGCACTATTCTCAAAAGCTACGCCAACAACCGTCTGGTTGAAACCCAGTCAATCGTTCAAACTGAACTTAACCTGGCCGTTGATAAACTCAGTCGAGTCTTGCGCAGCTCAACTTTGATCCTTGAGGCGACCCAAACTAACCTAAAAATTCGCGGCTATCCCAACTCGGCTGAAAACGCCCCGAGTGAAATTAATTTCTACCTTCAAAATAGCGCTCTTAAATATTCGGTTATTTCACCGACCGGAACAGCGCCTAATTACACCTACGATGCGGCAGGCGCCAAATACTATACTCTGCTCGGCAAAACTTCTAATTCCACCGCCAACCCGTCGTTCCGTTACTATAATGACCAGAATGCCGTGCTCACTTTTCCGGTTTCTATCGCCAGTATCAAAGTTGTCGAGCCAAATCTTAGCGCTCTAGACACCAAAAATGTCTTGCCGAACCCGATTATCGTGACAACGAAGATAACTTTGCGTAACTTTAAGACAAACCTCTAATGAAAAGTCAAAAGTCAATCCGCCAGCTGGCGGACAAAAGTCAAAACTACCGCCCTGGCTACTTCTTGCCCATGCTCCTCGCATTTGCGGCCGTGATGATGATTACGACTGGCGCGATAATGAGTTTAAATTACAGTAATTACTCGACCGTCAAACGGCAGGTCAAGTCCACCCAGGCCTTAAGTATCGCCGAAGCTGGCATCAATTATTATCTCTGGCACTTGTCTCATAACAATCTTGATTACTGCGACGGTCAGGCCTGTAACGGCGCTGGGCCGTTCGGGCCGTACACCCACACCTACAAAAATGCCGCTGGTGAGGTTTTGGGAAGTTATGACGTCACTATCACCCCGCCCCAAGGCAGTAATACGGTTGTTTCGGTGCGAGCGGAGGGAGTCACCACCAGCGGCGAAAAACGGACCGTCGTGGCGACGCTCGGCATCCCCTCGTTCGCCCAGTACTCATTCGTCACTAACTCCGAGGCCTGGTTTGGCGATACCGAGTCGACCAACGGCTTGGTCCATTCTAACCGCGGTATTCACTACGACGGCACCGCCAACGGCGTTGTCGCCGCGGCCGTCAATACTTATGTTCCGGCGAGTTGTTTCGGCGGTAACGGTACAACTAAAAACGGCATTTGGGGGACAGGCGGACCGACGACTTACTGGCAATTTCCGGTCCCGCAGGTGGATTTCAACCAGCTGACGACGGATTTGAATGACCTTAAAACCTCCGCGAATGCTAACGGGATCTTTCTACCAACTCTGCTCAATAACCAGGGTCAGAAAACCTATAGTGGTTATGCCGTCCGTTTCAATGCTGGCAATACCGTCACCGTTGGCAAAGTCACCGCCTCGCTAGATAACGGCGGGACTGGCGGTAACTGTGTTAACCACGGTAGATACCGTTCATTGATGCAATCAGTGGTTTGGGAGACGAGTAACCGGGCCTTGCCGGCTAACGGTGTCATTTTCGTCGCTGATAACGCTTGGGTGTGGGGAACGATTGGTTCACGCATCACCCTAGCCTCCGGTCGCTTGCCTGATTCTAATAGCACAAATACCAACATTTTCTTGCAGAACGATATTAATTACACCGCCAAAAACGGCACGGTCGCACTCGGACTAATTAGCCAGAGTGATTTAGTTGTTAACTCTTCCTCTGAAGCCGATCTCAATATCGACGCCTATCTTTTGAGCCAAAAAGGTAAAGTGTTTCGACCATATTACCCGAGTAATGTCAAAACTAAAATCAGCGTGTATGGTGGTATCGGCTCCGCCTCCTGGTGGACCTGGAGTTGGGTCAACGGTAGTAATCAAGTTACTTCTGGTTATCAAACAACCATCCAGACCTACGATACCTATCTGGCTCTCAATCCCCCGCCCCAATATCCCACCACTGGCTCATTTGCAATTTTGAGTTGGAAGGAAGAGCCAATCCTCTAGTTGGCTTCAGCTTGTAACAGAGCGCACTTTCTGCCACAGTTTACTGTGTAAAATGAATATCCAAATCGTTGGTGGACAGAAGCTTTCTGGTGAAATCATCCCGTCTGGTAGTAAGAACTCGGCTCTAGCCGTGTTAACGGCTTCGATACTTTTTGATAAACCGATAACTCTCGGAAATATACCCAGTCTTAGCGATGTCAAGACTGTCGTTGAAGTGCTCGAAAAATTAGGGAGTAAAGTCGCTTGGGACAAGGAAGATCACAAGCTCTACATCGACAATTCTGGGTTGAATTTTCATCGCTTTACTAAAGAAGACCTTGGCGATATGAAAGGAACCTCCATGCTTTGGGGAGCAATGTTGGGTCGCTTTGGGAAAAGTGATTTTGAAGAACTTCCTGGTGGATGCACCCTAGGCGCCAGACCAGTCGATACCCACTTTGTGGCCTTGCGCGATTTAGGGGTCGACATATCAGAGAACGCCTCGTCAATAACGATGGATTCTACAACCGCCAAACCTGCTGAGGTGTGGTTAACAGAACTGAGCCCGACCGCAACTGCTAATGTCATTATGTTGGCAACGAAGCTCAATGGAACCACTAAGATAGTTGGAGCGGCTTCTGAATTAAGCGTTCAGGACCTTTGCGGCTTCTTGAACTCTGCCGGCGCTAAAATATCTGGCGTCGGATCAAATGTTCTTACTGTCGAGGGTGGCGTTGATCTCAAAACGACCGAATATGATATTTTCAGCGACCATCACGAGATTGCGACCTTCCTCGCCTTAGCTGCCTGCACAGGCGGTGAAATCAAAGTTCATAATGCTATGCCAAAACACTTTAAACCGATCATCAGAGAGTTTGCTAAGTTCGGTATTGATATCCACTACGAGGGCGATACCGCTGTTGTCGCCAAAGGCCAGCAAGTGAGGTTAGGTAAAAATGCGGGTCATACCACTATGCTTCGCCCCCAACCCTGGCCAGCCCTGCCTGTGGATATGCTCCCCCTATTCATTCCGTTGGCTTTGGAAGCTCCGGCCGGGAGTGTGCTATTCCATAACTGGATGTACGAGGCCGCCTTGTTCTGGACTACCGAGCTTCTGAAATTTGGGGCTAATATCACTATTCTCGACCCACACCGAGTTATGGCTATAGCCGGAAATACCCTCAAGGGAGCCCGGGTGAATGCACCCTATATCATTCGGGCAACGGTAGCACTGATCATGACAGCCCTTATTGCTGACGGCAAATCAACAATTACTAGCGCTGACAGCTTAGATCGAGGGCACGAAAACTTTGTTGGCAAGCTAAAAAGTCTTGGCGCAATTATCGAACAAGTAGACTAGGCCGCACTCGGCGTTGCTGGTTGTTCGCCAGAGGGTGAGGCGGGTTTGTCGATGAGGGCGTGGACTTTGGCAATTACTTCACCCGGCATAGTTTCGGATTTCACAATATAGTCGTCAGCGCCACGAGTGACCGACTCCATCCGTTCGCGATCCTGAATCAGAGCGGTTAGGACAATCACCGGAATATTTTTAGTGTCTGGCTGCTCTTTGAGTTTCTTCAAAACATCCAAGCCATTGATTTTCGGCATCATAATATCCAGCAAAATAATATTGGGGTGATTTTCGGTCGCCATCTTCAGGGCTTCTTCACCATCTTTAGCCATGTTCACCTGGAAACCCTCGGCTTTGAGCCGTTCGGCGTACATCTCTCGCAGAGTCATATCGTCGTCAACCAGTAGAATGCTTTTGAATGTATCGGTCATGATATTATCACCCTACCAAATGTAACTGTCGTTTCAATACCCGCCTAATTTGATGGTAGGTGTTGTGAGCGATGAGCCTCAACTCTTTTTAGGAAGTCCTCTTTGTTAGTAAACTCGGTTAGCTTGCCGGGATTTTTAGAGGTTCTTAATATCTCCTCAACAAACTCTGGTCGGTATTCGCCTTCAGGATCGGTTTGGTTCAATTCGACACTACGACGCAAGACCGCTACTTCTTGGCGGAGTTTTTTCACTTCGGTCTCAAGGACAGCCAGCTTGATTATGAATATATTTTAGCACAAAAGTTGAGGTGGCTTTCATCGACCAACTTTTTTGGCTCGATATTCTTTGATCAGACGGTTTACATCTTCGGGTTTGAACCCTTGTTGAGCAGCGAATTCCCCAAGCGAAGCCGTTAGTTTTGAAAACTTTTCCTTGCCAACATATTGTCGCAGTGCTTCCCGCACTAATTCGCTTCTGGTCCGATATTCCGCCTTAGCTGCTTCATCAACCATATCGAGCAGTTTCTTCGGTAAAGATAAATTAACAATCTTTGTATTCATTACATATAATTATTGTATAATTTAAGTATTTTGTCAAGACTTCTTTTGAAATTCCCCTCGACCAGATTGGCCGAGGGGGGTGGTGAGCCGTAGCAGCTTTACCAGAATGCAATGTTTGATGCCAGTAGGGAGTCTTTCTCCTCAATCGGCAGGCCGGAACCGTTCACATAGTTTTGAACATTGTCGTGCTGGATCCGGGTGACGACATCATTCACTATGTATAAGAGTTCGTTTCTATCGCGTTTGACGAACCATTTCCGTGAATGATCGACGGGGACAAAGCTTAGAGTGATGTCCGCACCGTTGCTGATACCTTCTCTGACTACCACTCTCAAGCTTTGAGCGTCAAAGACCGTACCGCTACTGTTGGTAAATGTCGGTGATCCGTTGTTGTCCCGAACCTCCAGCGTCATAACATGCAACCAAGGTCCTGATGAGCCACCGCCGCAACCAACGACTGCTAATGTTAGCATCACGGTTATCAAACCTATAAGTTTCATTTGCAACCTCCTAGCAAAACTTGAGCCAAATGATAACAGCCAAGATCGATTCTGTCAAGCCATTCTGGGGCAAAAAATCCGTCCTTACGGGCTAGTGACGAAGAAGTTTATTTTCTTGCTGGCTGACGAAAAGCTATTAGTAATTTTAAGAAGTAGACTATATTCGTTGGAGGAGTTACGACCCCTACTTAGCGTCTTCCCAAGATCCCAATCAACTGTTCTCTTAGCGTTAGGGCTCGCAATATTCACTGAAGAAGTTCCGCTGTAAATCGGCTTGGCGTTAAGTTGTTTGCTATCAAACAGGCTGTATTCAATATTCAAGGCATCAGGGTAATTTGTTGAAAAATTAATCCTAATAACAGAGGCCTCACGAATTGAATTATGCTTATTTATTCTGTTTCTCACCTTGCTGGTGTTATCTACGGTCAGATCTCCTAGAGTTAAGCCGGGAGTCGATAACAAAGTATTAAGTCCGGAGCTGGTGTCGAAAGTATGAACGGTTGGATCGCCATCATTGGCATCTTCCATATCTGATGATCCTTTTGGACAAGATGAGGGCTTAAATTGATCCAATCCCCAGAAATAATACCCATCATTATCTCGATCTGTACAGGCTGGTTGCTGGGTTAAGTTATTGGGAAAGTAAGGAATAACGGGGTTCATTATTTCCTTGACTACTGAATTTGATAGGGTCATACGGACATAACCCTCTTCTCCCCACCGCTGACCCCAACTATTCTTCATATGCCAAGTCACATAACCCTCGGGATCAATATCGTAGCCAACAATTGTCATGATATGCTCGAGGGAAGGTATCCAAATAGTCTGGGGACTTCGACGAATAAGATTTTTAATAATCGTCTCGGCTTTTGAGAAACCGGATGTGCTTCGACTACCGATGATTTGAATGTGGTTAGTCGGGTCAAGTACGCTTGTTCGGTGATCGGCGCTGTCAGCAAAATACGGATGTTCTGCCTCGGTCAGAATGTCGATCACTTTGGCATATTCGTACACGCTCGTTGGCCAACCTTCTTGGCAGTACTTTGGCAGAGCTGTTACCAATTGTTGCTCCGACAAATCTCGATCAACTGGCTGATTAAAGCGAATATTGGCCGCCGACTCGATAGACGCAATCGCAGCGAACGCCCAACAACTACCGCATGTAACTGGATCGTCCTGATCCTTGACTGACGTGACAAAGTTGCCCCCGTGCCAGTTACGCCAATCAAAAACCTTAGGAAGAGTGGTATTACTATCCACCTTGTACGAATTGGTTTTGCCAATATTGAACACTCCTTCGCTATACCAGCCGAACTCTTGTCCGGATGCACTTAGGGGCGGGTCCCCAGCAAAAAGATCGGATAATTGCTGAAAAGATTTATCAGTGACATTCGTCCGGGCGGCGGTCCAGGTTTTTGGCTGACCGACACCCCGAGTCAGTGAGATAGTACTTTGATTAATCTCATTGCTCGCTTGCTTCAAGTACTCGGCTTTAGAAATCTGTAACGGGGGTGTATCATCACTACCCCCAATGACCTTGAGAACGCTTGAGCTGAAATTTGGTTCGTTCAGTCCTCGCGTTGCCACGGTATTGATGGTTTGATGGGTAATCGTCAGAGTACTTGAATCGTTTGATTCCCATCGAAGTTCGATCGGCTCAACATTGGCTAACGAGCTCGTTTCGATATTTGCACCCTCAAAGCTAAAAGTTGTTGGGGAACCAGTGAGATTAAACTTATTAAAAACCAGAAAGTTCTTTTCTTGGCCATTCTGCCGAGCTTTAAGGACTACCCTTAGACCCGAGTCCACGCCAGCAAAAGTGCCCGAACCATCAACGGCAAAACTAGTCAAGTTTGTGGTTGAATCGAGTTTAATAATGTGCCTGATAGACTTTGGACCAAGTGGTTCCGTCGTGATGGGCGTAATGCTTTGACCTTGTTGTTGAGGAAATAATCCGTGAAGGGGTGCACCGAACGAATAAGTGATAAAACCGACGGCGGCTATAATAAATATTGAAAGTGCAAAGTAATTCTTTGCTGTTTTAGTTAATTTCATTCCACCCCCTTATTTAAGAAGTTCCTTAACCTGCTCTCTTAACTGCGGTAAATCTTCTTTGATAGTCTGCCAGACAACTTCTGGTTTGATCTGATCGTAACCGTGAATTAGTGCGTTCCTCATTCTAACAGCTTCCTTGATTGGCAAATTGGGGTGTTCAACTAGAAATTCATCAGACAACTTACTTGCGGCTTCACCAATTATTTCGAGATTCCGGATAATCGCATCGTAAAACAGCTCGGTTTCTTCAAATTTCTCATAAGAAAGTCCTTTGGTATATTTATCGACTTTCTCAATCGCCAAGAGTATATCTTCTAGATAAACAGAGTTATCTTTTTTCATGTCGAGCAACTTGTTTGCGAGAGCTAGAAGCGGGGCGACTATAGACGGTGACAAGATCTCGGTCTATGTAAGGCTTGAGGGTCGGTTTTACAGCCCCTCTCTGTACGAGATCAACCCTCATATCTAAACAGTCTTCAAGGGCTAAGTTGATCCGTGCCAATTCAAAAAGCGATTTAGTTTTTTTAAAATCAATCATGATGTCGATATCGCTGTTAGGTTGTTGATCGCCACGCGACTGCGAACCAAAAACGCCCACAAAAGTCAGGCCGTTTCGTTCAAACAGTTTTTTATTTTGACTCAATCTAGCAATAACCTTATTGGGCATAGGTATAGCTTAGCATAAAAAATCCCTTCGGAGGTCTCCACAACCGCTTCAAGCCTTCGCTTTACTCGATTCGGCCACGATCGCTGGTACGCCTTTGGGAACGGTTTCGATTTGGGCGGGGATGGTTCTGGAATTTAAATACCGGTGGGTCCTGACGACGATTGAAACCAGGACAGATGATTGACTTCTTGGTGGCTCGTCTCTACAATAGCCGTATGCTCTTTAACATCGAGCATATCACCTAGGAGGGTATAAAAATGGCAAAAGCCAAACCTAAATCAATACTGGCAGAGATACTAATCGAGATTGCCCCCAGAATTGGTGCTCGGGTGACGCTTGAGCCAGTTTGGGGATATGTCGGTCAGATCACCTACGCCAGTGGCGTCAAACGCTACTTCCGCTCGTCAACACTCGACATCAATCGGGTCGGTGCGTCCGACATCGCTAAGGACAAGGGCTATGCCAAATACTTTATGCGATTGATGGGCTACCAAACGATACCTGGTGAAACTTTTTACTCCAAGTCGTGGGCGAAAGCAATTCGGTCAAAAAAGGGTATCGATGCCGCCTATCGGTACACCAAAAGAATTGGCTTTCCTGTTGTAGTCAAGCCCAATAGTCGGAGCCAAGGCAATGGGGTGATGAAGGCCCACAATAAAACCGAATTCTATCAAGCAGCGCGCTGGGCCTTCGCCAAAGACAGCACCATCTTGGTTGAAAGGACGATTATCGGCAAGGATTATCGTATCGTCGTCCTGGACGACACAATCATTTCGGCGTACGAACGGATTCCCTTACAAGTAGTCGGCAATGGCCGCTCAACAATCGAGCTCCTGCTCAAAGCCAAGCAGAGAATGTTCGTTCGTCAGGGCCGTGACACCCAGATCGACTTCAGCGACCCAAGAATCAAGGCAAAATTGAAAAGGCAACATCTGACTCTCCAGTCCGTACTTGAAGTTGGGGACGCAATCTTCTTGCTCGACAACGCCAATCTTTCTACGGGAGGAGAGTCGGTCGATGTGACCGACATCGTTCATCCGGAAATGGCCAAGATGGCCGTCAAGCTGACGAAGGATATGGGATTGAGGCTCTGTGGGGTCGATGTCATTGTCCCCATTTCAATTGATCAATCGCTAAAGAGCGGCTACCACATTATCGAAGTCAATTCCGCCCCGGGACTCGACCACTACGCTGCGCTCGGTGACAAGCAGAGAAAGATTGTCGAGGATCTCTATCTGCAAGTTCTTGTCGCCATGGAAACCTAACTGCAACCGTTCAATGCAACGATCGGGCAATCTGCCCGGTCGTTTTTCTTGATTAAGAACACCGGTTTAGCTACTCTTGCCCCATGATGTCAGACAATCAGCCATACTTTAGCGCCGTTAAATTTCTGGAGGGGCTAATACCAGCGCCCGGTCGTCAACACCAAAGAAAGCATCCGGACATTTTTATTAAGCGGACCCGAGCGCTTCTCAATGCCCTTAACTACCAGTTTAGCAAGACGAGTTTCATCCACATTACCGGAACCGCTGGCAAAGGCTCGACCGCCAATGTCATTTACCAGCTCCTACTAAATAATGGCCAACGGGTGGGCTTACTGACTTCTCCTTTTGTCACCACCACCATTGAGCGTATTGCCGCTAACGGTCGGTACATTGCTCCATTAGAATTTGCTAAATTAACCGAACAGATCAAGCCGGCGATTATTACCGTCACGCTAAATTCTGGTTACGGCTGTCCAACCTATTTTGAGTGTCTTCTGGTAATTGCCTTGCTATATTTCCAGCAGGAGAAATGTCAGTACCAGATAATCGAGGTTGGTATCGGCGGACGGTACGATTCGACTAACATCATCCCCGAGCCAGTCGTTAGTGTCATTACCAATATTGGCCTTGATCATACCGAGGTTTTGGGTAAAACGCTCCCAGAAATCGCTTTCGACAAAGCCGGGGTCATCAAAAGAGGCTGTCAATTCTTCACCACCGAAAAAAGACCGAGGTTGCTGGCAATCTTCAAAACAATCTGTCGAAAACAACACGCCAGCTACCACAAAGTTTCCGCTGGCAAACTAGGCGCCCAGGAGGCAATTTATAGCGAGCGGGTTGTCCGCGAGCATTACGAGGCGTATCCCGCCAACTATCGCCTGGGAAAAGCCGTTGTTGAATCGTTGGGATATGTAACCATCACTCCCCTTGACGATATCCGCCCTCTACCGGCTCGATTCGAAGTAGTCAGCCAGAGTCCCCGCATTGTGATTGATGTTGCTCATAACCCCGCCAAAATGCGTTGCACCGCTCTAAACTTACTAGCTCAAAAATATCGTCACCGTCATCTCGTCATTAGCCTGTCTGCTAACAAGAATATAATTGGCGTTCTGAAAGAAATTGCGCCTTATGCCGACTTCATTTATGTCACTTCTTTTCGTAACGCCTACCGCTCTGCGGCCGACCCAGAAATACTCGCTGAAATAGCCAGGAAATTTGCCATCTCTAAAGCAATCGTTGTCATTATTCCAGACCCAGTTGATGCCTTCAAAGCGGCGCAAAAGAATGCCTACCAAGACGATTTAATTCTTGTCACCGGTTCTTTTTACCTAGCCGACAATATCCGTTCACTCTTTGTCTCTGAAGAGGAGATCTTAGACAGTAGAGTTAGCTAGCGATTATTCCACGGCTTACGCGCTGCAAGGAGTAAGTCGGGGAAACACGACGCAACACCAAACCCGTTGAGGAGATTTTGATACATAAGTCGTGTATTCATCGTAATTCCGCCTTACTGCTTGTCGGCTTTTAGAAATTCGCTTACTCTTAACAATGTGTAGAGCTCGATATCCTCATCAGCAACAGTGGTCAGCACCTCAAAAATTTCTAACGGCATCCACATCACTTGCGGTCTGATTACGCATCTAGGGCTTGAATTAAATCTTCAAACAAGATTTGGTATTTTGGCAGACGAGCGAATAGCTCTTCGGCAAATTTCTCGTTATAGGTATGAACGGAGAAATTACGATCAGCAACCATAACAGTCGCCAATTCTTCGTCGTTAATTAACTTGTTGGCCAGACCAGCTTGAAAGCAGGACTTCGGCGATTGGCAGTCGAGCCCCTGTTCTCGCAGATGCTTTTGGAGCAACTTCCAAGACAGCTCGAAAGCTAACTCAAACCGCTTGATTGCCGCGTCACGCGATAGTTCGCTCTTGGGTGCAGCCAGTGCCTCGCCAAAACTACTTACTGCATCTTTAAATGAATCTAGGTAGGCACTTTTCGCTTCGTCCGTCATTAGATCGCTCGCGTCTTCGCCATTGCTGTATTATAAAAACGCTTTGTTACTTTTGACAGATCGACAATGTCTACCTGACGCAAAATTGGCAACGCCTCAATCTCGTCATAAATTCGAGCCATCGCCAACGGCTCAATTGGCTCTTCAGCACGTAGGCCAATATCGTAATCCGAGAACTCAACTGAATTCCCTGTTGCCCTGGAACCAAAGAGAACTATTTGGACATCGGTACCAAGATAGCGATGGACGATTTCTTTAACACTAGCCAATAGCTCTGCTTCAGTCATTGCTAATATAAAGTTAGTCAAAACGAACCCTAAAGTCAAACTAAGGAAAGGATATGGTTTATGAACAACCTGCGAGAAAAGTTGGGATACCAAAAGAAAAACGCCGCTTAAGGACAAAACCTTAAGAAGCGTTTTTCAGTAGAAATTCAATTTGAAGCGTATACCCATCTCCAGGAGCTGTCAATGGCATGTCATACGACCCTAGTAATATCTGCTTACTGTTTCAGGCACTTAAAGTCTGCTTCGGCTAGGGCGATTAATTCTGGTGCTGTTTTCTGAAGAAGTTTCCAGACACTTTCATAATATCGTTGCTCTTCCATATAGTGAGTCTCTGAATAGACACCGGCTTGATAATACTGAGCTGAAGTAGTTTTTCGAGCATATTTTGGCTTACCGTATATTTTTGTAAAAGCTAAAACAGCGGTAATAGGGTAACCATAAAGAATCCCCGCTTCGAGGCTGGTCAGGGATTTTCGTTCCTGGATATAGTCGGCAGGAAATCTGCCAGACTTATTGAGCGGAGTATCCCGCTCAATATAGCGAAGTAAGTTAGGCGACGACGCAACCTGGATCCATTCCAACCGCCCTTTCTTGGAATGAATATACCAGTTCATTCCGTAAGACAGACCTAGTTCGTCGAGGGTACCACTGATATCATTGATTTTGCTGTCATATGGCTCGGAACCGATCCGAATCTCAGTAATCCATTTACGGTTTATCTTCAGCATCAGCACTGACACTCTTTCGGCGATTGATAGCTGGGTTAAGCTAGTAATTAGGGCTATGTCACGATTGGTAATCGGCTTCATTCCATCGCACCAATCATTAAAGACCCCAATTGGGTTGACAGGCAACATGGTGCCATGATAGCATGTTTTCAACCTGATCAAGGAGGTGTTTCGTGCCACCCGAACCTAAACCCGGCGAATGCAATTGCGATTGCGTGCAATGCGATCTCGGATATCATTGCAACAATTCCGCCAACGGCTGAGACTTCAACGAAGAAGACGAGGACAGTTAGTCCTCGCTAACCACTCCGCCCCCAACCGGGCGGAGACTTTTTGGGCTCTTGTAACGACCGCCGTTGGTTGCGACTGTTGTTCCGAGTCCAATTTTACCTCTTCGCTTTGCTCGACTCGGCCACGATATTCAGCTACTCTTGACCCGACAATGTCAGACAATCAAACATACTTTAACGCTGTTAAATTCCTGGAGGGGCTGATACCAGCACCCGGTCATCAGCACCGAAGAGATCATCCGGACATTTTTATTAAACGGACCAGAGCGCTTCTTGATGCCCTAGATTATCAGTTCGGCAAGACAAAGTTCATCCACATCACCGGAACTGCTGGCAAGGGCTCAACCGCCAATGTCATATACCAACTCCTACTGAAGAACGACAAACGGGTGGGCTTGTTCACCTCTCCTTTTGTCACTACCACCATCGAGCGCATTGCTGCTAACGGTCTGTATATTTCCCCTTTAGAATTTGCCAAACTTACCGAACGAATTAAACCGGCTATAACATTGGTAAGTCAAAACTCTGGTTTTGGCTGTCCGTCGTATTTTGAGTGTCTATTGGCAATAGCTCTGATATATTTCCAGCAGGAAAACTGCCAGTATCAGATAATTGAGGTTGGTATTGGCGGGCGGTTCGACTCGACTAACATCATCCCCGAGCCAGTTGTTGCTGCCATCACCAATATTGGCCTCGATCATACCGAAATATTGGGAAAAACTCTTATTGAGATTGCTTCTGATAAAGCTGGGATCATTAAGCAGGGCTGTCATTTTTTCACCACCTGTAAAAGTCCGACTGTCCAGCGTATAATACTTAAAAGCGCAGAAACATTCAACCGAGCAATGAGAAAAAATAAAGCATTAATCATCAGAGATATTAAAATTGAGATCGACTATGACAATAGTCATCCGCTGGCCGAGACAGAGAAAGTAATCCGAGAATGCTTTGAAAAAGTTGACAAGTTCTTCAGCTTTTCGAGTGTCAAACCAGAGACCATTCGATTAGAACTGATGTACTCTAGACAGGAGATTAACAAGCGACTCAAACGGGAGACCGAAGACTGGATGAGCGCTCGAGTTGAAGATGGAGTGATCGTTATCTTTGATCCCGACGCTCTTGTAAATTATTCATCTCATTCAAGAAATGAATTTCCGGCAATAGTTGTCCACGAGTTGACCCACATTTTCACTCGTGCCATCAATAGCCCGACTCTGGACTGGGTCAATGAAGGGTTAGCCCAATATGTCGCTGCGCAAGATAGTGGCCGACCGATTAATACGGACGACTTTGAGCTCTTCTTGGAGAACCACCTAGTAACGAACACTGGCTATACTAATTTTATCAATCGCGCCGGATACCGCATATCCTATCTCCTCGTAACTTTTATAATAAGAGATTTTGGTCAATCATCGATCGAAAAACTAATATCTCTGCCTGGTAGCTCCGACTGCACAAAACAGATCGAGAAGATATTTGACGCACCGATTGAAAATGTCAAACAGCAATTAAGTCGGGAAGTAATTCCGGCTATACCTTGATTCAGTTAGCTGTCAGCTTTTTATCTTTACTCGACTCAGCCACTATGGCAGGTACGCCCTTGGGTCCCGATTCAATCTGGGCGGCGTTGACCGGTTTGTCCAGCATCGCCCCGACTACTTCCTTTGGTGCCGAGCGCAGGATCGGTATCTCAAAGAAGAAAGAGTTGGGGGGTATCTGCTGTAGCGAACAGCTTGTCTTTGAAGTCGTCTGAAGCAACGCATAATTGATTCTCTCCACATACTGGTCTGCCTGACTAAAGAGTCTAAAATAATCCCCTTCTCCTTCTTGGAGGCCTGGAGATATGTTGTCAGTTCAATGCCGAATAGTTCCTTCTTTGTCTTCATAGTCATAGTACCGACTACGCTAACAGGAATTATGAGCTACACGGGGAAATCTCACTGATGTTTCTATGAGCTAGCGGGGAAGAGTAGTGAATCTCGTGACTGAATGATATTATTCATATTATTATGCGCGCAATTATAATGGCAGCAGGAAGAGGATCTAGATTTATGGATAGGTCGAAGGCTTTTCTGGCGTTAAATGGTCAGCCGATAATTGTTCGTTTGATTAAACAACTCGTCGGATATGGCGTAGGTCCGATTTATGTGGTCATCGGACATGAAGCAGAACGATTCGTAGGCCTCAAACATGTCATATTGATTCCAAATCCCGAGTACCAGACGGGTGATAATGCACAAGGACTAAAAGTGGCTCTTGATCTGATTGGCTACGAGGACACATTGATAATCGACGCTGATCTCGCACTGAGCGAGGGTGCTTTGCGACCATTGCTTGAATCATACTCAAAATATAAAGACTCGGTCTCGCTTGTCGACCTATCCTTTAAGGATGAAGAATCTATGAAACTGACTATCCGAGACGAACGCATAGTCGAGTATTCGAAAGCAAAAGGTATCGGAACAGAAATCTGTACTCTTGTTACCGAAAAAGTGCTACGAGATATCTATGTCGATTTGGATAGCATACGCTGGTGGGGCGTAGGAGTCGGTGAAGGCAAACTGAACCCACGTTTTGCTGACATTCCAAAGGATGCAAAATGGATCGAAATTGATACGCCGGAGGAATATGAAAAGGCTAAAGAGTCATTTGAAAACAGTGAGTTACGAAGTGCCTAATTATTTATAGAGTTCGTCGAAAATCTTCTTTTGTTTCAGAAAAGTCGAGACGAGATTTTTTATTATCGCCGAACTCATGTGCGGAGAAGTGGGATAAAACTTTACCGCTGCGATGTTAACACCCGCCGTGTTTTTGTAATAGCAACTGCTGATTGAGTATTCAGCTCCCCCTACTTTATCAACCCTTGTTTCTTTATCCCATTTAAAGAAACGGGCGATGTAGGAATTAATTTCCTTCAATTCTGCACTATCATATTCTAAAACGTGCTTCTGAGTGACGTTCGAAGGAATAATTTGCACCATAGTTACAAAGCCCGGACTTTTGTCATTCAGGATAGCTACGCCTTTCTTTCCAGAAAGAAGTCCGCGCAATAGGAATGCTGATTCTACAAGATTCGCGAGATTCCGCCGTAAACCTTCAATGCCGATTGTCTTGATTGCAACCAGGGCGGATAGCGGAGCACCAGCAGGTCTTGTTGTTTCAAGTGTGTAGTCTATGGGAGAAAGCGTGTTTGCGTCTCCTGCTAACTGGTGCAACTCTGTTTTCGAACTAACTTTCTTTGACAATAGCAAGGCGTCCTGCGCATTATTGATCATAATCATGCTACTTACTGCTGGTACTGAACCAATGCTCTTGTGGAAATCGATTCCCCACGAGTCAGCCAATTTAACCTGTGCGATTTTCTCATATTGTTCTCGCAGTGCGTTCAGGGCTGCAGATGAGATGTTCATATCATTCTTCTCAAAGTCATATCCCTTGAACACGAGCCAAGACCAACCAATGACAGAATCAACATGAAGATGTGGCTTATAACTAAGGTCGAACTCTTTAATCAACCGGTCTCTTAGCTCTACAAACTGCTTTATGTCATCAATCGTAGACTATAAGTTGTGCCACCATTAATCACGACGGTCGCAAGTTTATGGCCATCTTCAAGTATCTTTCGCGCCTTAGCCTCTGCATCTTGGATATCAGATGATCTATCGTCTACGCGAGCATTTATCTGTCCGGCGTTATCCAACCCAACGCCAAGCCAATCCGCGTTCACCGCGTGACAGAAATGTGCGTCCTCAGTCAGAAGCAACCGAACGTTACCGTCTAAGCCTGTAAACGTGGATTCGGGGACACATTTTTTAATGCCAAGCTTCATTCCATATAAATTCGTTCCAGTACCGCCAAACGTAAATATGCCATAAGAATTAGAATGAAGTCCTGCCAGCTCGGACATTATTCGTGTAACAGAACGTTCTGCTACGAGTGTCGCACCCGCCAAGAGATCATTTACGCCATGGATATTCTCTTCAATGGATACTGCATACATCGCTGAGGACGCAAAGTTTGTAGCCGCACAAACGTTATAAAACATTTCTGGGCTTCTCCATCGAGGTACTCCACTAAATAGATCCCTTGCAATCATTTTCAAAACGGCTGACGGACGCTCTCCGCGCTCATTGGCTACGGCGTATTTATTCACCAATAAATCTAGGGTGTCTGGATCATACTTTCCAGAATATCGTGTGGGGCACTTTTTACTTTTCTTCAGAAGCACTTCTCTAATCTGTTTCTGAGCAATAAGACTGCTCGGATCCTCAGGGTTGATCGGGAATAAATGTTTTATTCTTTTGTATATCCGGTCATTCTTCATAGGTATCTTATTTGCCACTCCTTTCAAATACATAGACGAAGCAACCTGGACGAATGAATATCCCATCTTTGTTCGCATATTTTCTAAAACTTTCGGTCAACTCTTCGATGACTTGCTCGACGATATCCGAATGATTGAAATACGTGTGCATGTGGAAATTCATGAAGACTTCGAGGGCATTTTCTACAGAATCGTATCGGATCGGGTCCCCAACTAAGTGACTGATAGAGGAATTGCCCATACCTGCTTTCTCACACTCATCGAATACTTCATCAAGCAAAAGCTTAGACGGGGATTGTCTGTCTGTAAGTGCGGCTACCGAATAGTCCCGACTCCATTGCTTGTAGATGATGGATTGCTCTTCGCTCAGGCTGTCAAAATGTATGAGATACATCTTTCCTCCTGGTACGATATTTTTTTCTATAAAATTCCGTATGCTGTTCTTAACGTACTCGTATTCGCCAGTCTTGTCGACGATATGTTGGTGTATGGAATGCGATAGACTCCACAGGCTGTATACGAAATCGTAGGTGTCTTCAGTTTTCGAAAAGAAGTCAATCGAGTCAGACTGAAAGAAACTCATGTCTCTTTGTCCGCTGTATTTATTCCTAGAATACTCGACCATCTTTGCCGAAAGATCGACTAGATCAAGCGAGACGTAGGACGGAACGTCTTTCAAAAATACATCGGTTCCCCTGCCGGATCCAGAACCTAATTCAAGTGCTTTTATCAATGAACTTTTGCCAAACTCACTCTTAAGATAATCGCGAAAAATATCAGTATCGTTTTTTGACTTAAACATGTAATCCTTGAGGATTTTGTTGTAGTATTCTGGAGTAAGGTAATCCGATGAATTTTTCACGTTCATCCTTAGCCAAGGGTATTTTATTTGAAGTTCGTTTAGATTCATACTTTCTAGTATACTCCAAAATCGCCCTTCGCCATGCCGCCATTCCTTATTCAAAAAATCCTCCCCCGCCAAAAAAGAAAGCATGAGAGCGGCAGGGCGAAGGGTGGCCGCCGTCCGCAGTGGCGAGCCCGCGAGTCGACCTTCGTCGTACTGTCGAGTGCAAAGCGAGCGGGCGAGTAATCATTGACTCGGGTTCTGGCGAAATAGGTTCTAGCGTGTTTTAAAAGTCCGTTATTCTACCACTGAAGTACCGACCCAGAATGTCTTGAGCCCAATAATTGTACTTAAAACAGGCCAAATTCTCAATTAGGTGGAGTGTTTTTGGATAAAATTGAAGGCGCTAGTGGCAGCGACAGAGCCCATGGCCGCGGCGGTGATGTCTTGTTTGAAGTGGCCAAAGAAATTGGTCGTGTCGCCGGCGGCGTAGGTGCCGGGGACATTGGTCTCCATCATGTTATTAACCCTTAGGTAGCCGTACTCGTCCAGCTCGATGCCGAGCTTGGTGGTGAGGGCGACTTCCGGAATGGCGCCGATTTCCACAAACAAGCCGTCTAGTTCTAAAGTTTTACCATCTTTGAATTTGACGCCAGTTAATTTGTCATCGCCCAATAATTCGGCGATTTCGGTGTGGTAGTGAATCTCAATTTGGCCTTTTTTGATCGGTTCAGCTAAATGTTCCATATTAACTAGCCCGGCCCGCAGATGATCGCTCCGGACAAAAACATGAATTTTAGCGGCGTATTGGCTGGCCAAAACCAGCCCTTTAGTAGCGGCATCACCGCCACCGACCACGCCGATGGTCTTATTTTTATACAGCGGGCCATCGCAAGTGGTGCAATAGTGAACGCCCCGACCTTGGGCGAAGTCGTCTTCTTTGGGTAAATTGAGCTTCCGTCGAGCTGCGCCGACAGCAAAAATCACCGTCTTACCTTGATGAGTTTCGCCAGCTTCGGTTTTCAGCACAAAGCCGTCAGCGATTTTGTCGATATCCACCACCCGGTCGGTGGCAATTTGGACGCCGAGTTTAGCCACTTGGTCACGAACTTTGACGATTAAGTCGTAACCATCAATCGCCTCAAAGCCGGGGTAGTTTTCCACCGTCCAAGCGCTGGAGGTAGCGCCGCCCAAAATATCACCGATCACTACGGTCGAAAGCTCGTAACGAGCGGAATACAGAGAGGCGGAAAGACCGGCGATTCCGGAACCAATAATTATAATGTCAGCCATCGTTCATTAAATATATCGTGAGACCGGCCGAAGAGCAACGGTCTGAAAAGCCCAACATAAACCTATAGAGTTATATAGATTGAAGTCCGACCCCACCCTTTCTAAACATTTAACAATTAATTCCGAATCAAAATGTTGCAATATGCTTCCCGTGTTCCAATCAAAATTCTTGCCCAAATCGGGGATATTTTTGATGAGTGTTATTAATAGTTCTTCAGTATTTGGGGAGTGTTGTTTTATGCCAATCGCGATCTATTTCAGAGTTTCTTCGGAAAGTACTTGGCTTGAGAGATCGCCAAAATTGCCCACGGATAATTTTTTGGCGATTTTTTTTCCTTTCACTATGGTTGCCGGAGAATATAACATTATTCACCCCATATTAGCAGAGTACTAGTTAAAATTCAGTAGGTCAGACTAATCCTATCTAAATTACTGGCTCACCTTGCTCGATTCGGCGACGATTGCTGGTACGCCTTTGGGGCCGGTCTCGATCTGGGCGGCGTTGACTGGCTTCTCTAGCATCGCTCCGGCTATTTCTTTCGGAGCTGATCGTAGGATCGGGATTTCAAAGAAGAAAGTTGAGCCCTTGCCTTCAGAAGACTCAACTCCAATCCGACCCTTATGCAGTTCGACAAAATTCTTGCTGATATACAGGCCCAAACCAGTGCCTTGGTGTTCGTCGATCTCGCGTTTGACCTGGGAGAATTTCTGGAACAATAGCTTCTGGTCTTCTTTGGCGATACCGCGACCAGTATCGATTATTTCCGCCCGAATATGATCATCGGGCTGCGACAGTTTTATGGTAATGCCGCCTCTTTCCGTAAGACAATTTAGCTAACCTAGTTTCTTCGAAAAAAAATTACACAAAAAGACTTGTGGGGTGATTGATTAAAACCAAATTTTAGACTATCCTTGCGAGGATTACTTGGACCTTCAAATTTAGGTAAGCAGGGAGAACATAACGATGGACAATAATAATAACTCTAAACTTGAGCTAGTTGCTCACGAAACACGCCGACGAGTTTTCTCCACTATCCTAAACGCAGGAAGTGGTCACCTGGGAGGATGTTCTTCCTCACTAGAACTCATGGTATCACTCTACTTCGGTGGAATATTGCGTTACGATCCTGCCAACCCTCGTCATCCCGACAGAGACCGAGTCTTGGTACGCGGACACTTGGGCCCACTGCGCTATAGCATTTTTTCACTCCTCGGTTGGATTGAAGAAGACGAGCTTCTTACCTACCGAAACTATGGTTCGCGTCTGCAAGGACACGAAGCGATGGAATTGGTTCCCGGCGTTGATATTACACCGAGCGGATCTTTGGGAATGCTAATGTCGTATGGGGTGGGAGCCGCAATAGCCTTGAAAAACTTCCAAAGCCCCGCACGAGTTTGGGTAATGCTCGGGGACGGTGAGGAGCAGGAAGGAAATGTTAGTGAGGCGGCAAGACACGCTACCCACGCTAAACTCGATAATCTCATTTGTGTCATCGATCGCAATTCCAAACAGCTGTCTCAGCCGACCAGTGTCGTTGACAGCGCCAGTGATATTGCGACCATTTGGAATGGATACGGCTGGAGCGTTGAAGAGATCGGAAATGCAAACTCCATCGACGCAGTCTTACAAAGACTAACCCAAATACAAGCGGGTAAGGGACCTCAAATGGTGATCGCCAACACAACAAAAGGACTTGGAATTGCTGGGGCCGAAGAGCACTTCTGCGGCTACCACACCATCAGTTCTTGCACGCCAGAACTAGTTGCGGAGGCTATCAAACACCAAGAACGACAGATCGAGACGAGACTAACGAGGAGCGGAGTATCGATAGCCGAAACCGTGAAAAGTCTTGTTGATAAAGTCCCCAGACCAAAAGCAAGACCTAGCATCGCTACCAAAGAACTTGCGACACATCGTAAGTTCAACTTCCGGCCAGCTGGCAACGAAAAGTCGGTCGTCGATGCTTTTGTCACATACCTTCAGCAGCTCACTGCTGTCGCACAGAAGCTGCATCCGCTTTCTTTGTATGTGATGACCGCTGACCTCATCCAACTTAACCATGTTGAGCTGTGTGGCTTAAGAAAGGCGGGGGTACAATACATGGATGTCGGTCTTAGAGAGCAACACATGCTCGCTCTTGCCCACGGCCTCTCCGTCACTGACAGAGACTCGAGAATCATCATCAACGGTGGTGATGCGTTTCTCTATCGGGGATCAGACCAGTTACACTCGGCGGCACAAGCCGGAAGTAGCATGATTCTCGTTAGCGACTTCAGTGGCTTGAGTGGTAGTAGAAATGGGGCGACCCACCAATCCACTGGCCAGTCCGGAGCAATCCTCACGATGCCAGGCGTAACATTTCTCGAACCAGCGGATGTTCAAGACTTTTACAACTGTCTTAACTGGTCGTTAACCGCTCATCCACCTGGGCCGGTATATATCCGGATTCATAACATACCCGTTCCAGCTCTGCTACCCGCCCCTGGAGTCGAGCGCAACCTAAGCTACTATCTAACCCATCTTCCTCCGGAAAGGCCGGAAGTGATTTTGGTTGGAAGTGGCTTGTCAAGCTTTGGTGTAACCGAGGCCGCAAAACTCCTTGAACAACGCGGAATAAGCGTAAGGGCAATTCACATCATTAATCCCAAAACTCTTGATGCAGATTTTGTAAATCTGTTGGAAGACGGGGTGCCAACCCTTACCGTCTATAACGGAAATCCTTCTGTTCTTCAGTATGCCGTGTCAAAAGCGGTGATGGAGAATATGGGGTCTCGACCATCGGTAATTGTTGGTCACGGTTTCCAGAAGGGTAGTTCGGGGAAGTTTGACGACCTAAGAGCGCGCCTAAAACTTGACGGTACTGGGATAGCTGAAACTGCTTATCAGCTCATAACTGACGGGTAGTCAGATCCAGCCAGGAGTGTCGAAAGATACTTCTGGCTTTTTTAGTTCTAGGATTTAATCGCTTTCCAGATTGATAAAATCTGGGAGAGTTCTAAAGAATTCCCCTTACTTCGAATACTTAAGAAATCTCGACCGATATTATATTGGTGCTGAGATAGCGCTCCCTTATTTTTAAGTCCGACGACTGATAGCGCTGCTAGAACCCTATCGATGTCCTCATCTACAAATTTCCAGAGAAATTTCTTTTCTAAATAGTGCGCCGAGAAACCCGAATTCACTTCGCTTGTAATCGTGTTGATCTCTTTATACCTTTTAGCCATATCATACGACCCTAAGAGAGTTCGTAGATATAGGTCGTCACCAGCCTTTGACTTCATAATAAAAATACCCGCCTGCGTTAAGGCGATTTCTTCCAGGTTTTTTATGTATTCAGGATGGGCGTTAAATCCTAGATAAATAAAATCAAATCTTTTATTGAGCGATTTTACTTTACGCAAAGACCGGGTATCGTCATTAATTACTTTAACGCCAGGGTAAGTGGCAGCCACTTGCTTAAGCGCTACATTCGATGAATCGACACAAAGAATACTGTTGGCGTATTTCGAAAAGTGTCGTGGTAAAAAAGCAATAGTGCCACAACTAATGTCAGCCATATTTAATTTCGTTTTTTTAAGACGCTTCGTAGTTTCATAAATCGCTTTCTCGACTTCTTCAACATAGCTACCGTATTTTGCCCACCTCCCCTCCTTATAGGCCAGAAACTCACAAGCGGTATAGTAGCCAGCTTCGGTTGATAAATCCCTATACCCACTTAAATAACTATCGTAATCACTCATTAAGTAACTCTATAATAGGTGGACAAATCACATTTAGGTAGCCAAGAAAGAAGTTGTTGATGCTGACCCGACTTTGACGATCGGGTTGTTTTTCTTCCTCACCTTGGCTTCGCTCCGTGAGCTGGTATACTTCGCACGGTATCTTGTCAAAAAGTATCCCTATCACTTTCTTCATTTGTTTTGTCTCTATTAAAGAATTAATCTCTCCGCCCCTCTCTTCTAGTAGCATTGATATTTGATGGTAGTTGTTCGTGACCGACCTCTTCTGCAATAGTCTAAAAAACTTAACGAACCGATAGGATTTTTGTCTCATTGAAGTGACGAGCCATGGCGGCCACTCGTGATCACTTACCGGATTTCCAAATGTGTAAAGCAGAGCTAGCCTCGCAACAATCGGTCCAGCAGATTGAATAAGTTGAGAAAGGGTCTCGCCGCGCCGGCGAGAAGGCGAAACATTTTTGCCGTTAATCACGATCGAGCCGATGAAGAAGTATTCTTTCGTCATTAGTGACGGGTTCAAAAGCAACGTTTCGGAAAATATCTTCTTCGCAGCCCAATTTTGTAAATGACTCTCAAGAAAAAATGTGTCTACCGGCACGAGACTTAAATGATCTGGGATTATTCGAGCCAAAGAATCATCTCTAAATGGCCGGGAAATATTACCAAAGAGCTCTCGGTAAGTTTCTGCTACTAGCTTCGGATCAACACCTTTTATAACTGGGAAAATCGCATTGAACATTGAGAGAAGTTCGGAATCAAACATTGGGTCAACAACCGATCCTTCGATCTGGGTGCCTATAGACAGCTCTCTCTCGTATGACCAGTCGTTATCGAGTTTAAGCATCGAGTCTCGAACCATCCTTAAACTACTCTCGGGACTGAACTTTGTTTCGTTCAAACTTCGTAGGGCGTCTTTTTTCCACCGTCCAGAATAGTCGAGAGCTTTCCCAGGGTGGCTAGTAGACGGGATAATAATTTTTTTCTCCGTGTAGAGATTGATCACAAATCTTACAAATTCGTGATATCGCTCGTCTTGGGTATTAAAATATTCATCGTAATCGCAACTAACTTGCAGGACTTTCAGATCTCCCAATATCCTAGAACTGAAGTAGTCAAGAATAAATATTGGGCTAGAGAACTCTTTGTAATCCGATTTTGAAACTTGATAAAAATCAATAAACAACCCCGGAGTAAATCGTTCTTCATTTATTTCGTTCTCTTTGTCTGACCCCCAGAGTTTTGCAACTTCACTTATTTGGTAAACCGTTCTACCGCTGTAGTGCATGCAAATCGGGAACCTAACACTCTTACCTTTTTGTCGTTGCCATCTAGCCCATACATCCGCCAATAGAAACATCCTCGCATGGCTTAGACTCAAAGGGCATATCGGGTGCATGTGAGCCAGGTCAAGGAAATATTCCCCGATCCCTTGCTTAGTGCTAAAGGATTTCTGTTCTGACGATGTCGAATATTTTTTTGTGTCCAAGCTCATTTGGGTGGATACCGTCCTCTAGAAGTAATTCAGTCGTTTCGGATTCCCCCCATTGACCAATCAAAGTAATTAACTTAAGCTCTTTTTCCAGACAAACAGTCTTGATGGCGTTGTTGTAGTCTTCCCAATCGATATTGGATAGACTGAACCCTTCGCTAGGATTAGTGCTTTCTTCATTAATGGGAGTCAGGCCGATAAACATGACTTTATCGGCGTATTTCAAGCCAATATCGGCAATGAGCCGGCAATTTTCAGTAAATAAATTGGCCGGAGTCGCCAGAAGGTGTGATTTTAGATCGCGTTTGGCGTCGTTAATGCCGAAAGAAAAAATTATCGCAGAGCGATCATCAGGATATTTTTTTCTGCATCTTTGTGGGAGTTCTCCCTCAAGCCTATCAAGGATGGAGCTAGATCTGTCCCCAGGAATACTCAAGTTATGGACAAGCGTCAGGTCTTTGTCGTGCTCATCAATCGCCTTGGCTAACAACATCGGCCAGGATTTGCTTTTTTCCACCTTCCTACCAGCGGCAATACTATCACCAACAACAATAATGTTATACATCGGGATAACTCTTCATCTAGACGATAGGATTATTATACCAGATAAAAGGTATCGAGGGGTGTTCACTACCCTGAGGACGGTTCACTTTTCTTGCTCGACTCTACCACAATTGCCGGCACGCCTTTGGGGCCAGTTTCGATCTGGGCGGCGTTGACAGGTTCACCCTGAGTCAGTCGAATGGGTTTGTCCAGCATCGCTCCGGCTATTTCTTTTGGCGCAGACTTCATAATAGGAATTTCAAAGAAGAACATTGCACCCTTGCCAACCTCCGAGGTTACCCCGATTGTACCTTTATGTAACTCCACGAAGTTCTTACTGATATATAGACCCAAACCCGTTCCTTGATGCTCGTCGATCTCTCGTTTGACCTGGGAGAACTTCTGGAACAGTAGCTTCTGGTCTTCTTTGGCGATGCCCCGGCCGGTGTCGATAATTTCCGCCCGAATATGGTTATCGGGTTGCGACAGCTTGATGGTAATACCGCCTTTATCGGTGAACTTAATCGAGTTGCCGATTAAGTTGACGAAGATCTCGCGGATTCGGTCGGGATCGCAGAAGGTTTGGGGCAGATCGGTTTTTGGTGCTTCCAATTTCAGATAAAGTTTTTTGGTGTCGGCTTTCAGTTGCAGTTCCTTGAAAACTGACTCAACCAGCAGAGAGAAGTTGGTCTTGGTAAACTTCATCTTCAGCCGCCCCTGTTCAATTCGCGAAACATTAAGCAAGTCTAGAATCAGTTCGGCCAGCCGTTTACTGGAATCATAGGCCCGATTTAAGTATTCCTTGGCCTTCGGGTCAATCTTGCCCATGCCTTCGTCCAGGACCATCGACAGATAGCCCTCAATCGCCGCTAGTGGCGTATTGAGCTCGTGGGAGGCCATAGAGATGAATTCGTCCTTAAGCTTGTCTAGGTCGGCTAAATAGGCGTTCGCCTCTTTGAGCTTGGTGTAGGCCTGGGCTCTTTGAATAGCGAGCGACATATCGTCAGAAATGGCTTTGACGATTGAATGGTTCTGCTCGTGGATGAGGTCTTTCGAGTCGGTAAAAACAAACATCAGCACCCCGAACGGCTCGCCACCGGCGTAAAGCGGGAAGGCCTCGATATGCCGAGCGCCGATGAGTTTTTGAATGGTTAGCGCCACCGCTTTAGAGATTGGCGGGCTGACAAAATCACTTAAGTTACCAGAATCGTGCGGTTCCTTATCGACCAAAACAGCGTGGGTCAGATTATAGTCTTTCTTGACTGGGTGACTGTGTTTTTCTAAATCTCCTCCAACTAAAGACAAAATCTTGGCCGAAGCTTGATGCTTGGAGACGGCGTAAGCCATCAGCTGGCTGTCTTTAACAATCGACAGCAACGCCCCAGCACACGATTCTAGCTGTTTGGGAATCTCATCGAGAATCTTCTGCGCCATTATCTTCATCTCGCTTTCGTTCAAAACGATGTCAGAGATCCTCTGCAGCGTCGCCAAGTTTTTATTGCGCTCCTCAACCTCCCCCAACGCCGCCGTCTTCTCCTTAGCCAGCACCTCAACCTCCTCCCGCCGGCCTACCTCATCTCTAACTGACTTTATTAATATCCAACCTCCGTAAGCCAGAACAACAAAAAAGATTACTCCCGTCCAAGATGGCCCACCTGGGTTTGAAAAAAGTTGAGTCAATGTCGTAACTAGAACCAGTACCACTGCCGACTCGGTCAATAGAACTTTTATATTGAAAAGTTGGTACTTTATAATTGCATAGGCAAACGAGGCTGATAATGCGATAGCCCCAAGTGAACCAAAATTAGCGAACTTATCATAACCGAACAAAGGAAGGAGGAGGTCTGTAGTTAGTGCAATAACAGATCCAACACCTACACCTATGAGTACATACTTAACTTGTTGACGGGTGTTCCCTTCACTTTTAATAAGCTGCCTCACAAGTGAAAATATACTCAAGAACACCAGTAACGCAGCATAGATTATAAATAAGATAAATCCGTCACCATAGTTGAATGAGAAGCTCCCATTAGCAATACTGACGCTTTTGATTACAAACGGACTAAGGCTAATGAAAGATATGAACACCGATATAATGGCAGGCAACATAACCAGATAGGGTATCTTTATTTCTTTTATCGAACGCTTTGGAAATAGTAAAGACAGGTTGTAGAGCAGGAAGATCATAGGTGACGCCGTTACATATGTGAGTCTGTACCAGGCCAGTGCGTAGTCAGTGTTCGTGCTTAGCTCCACCATTAAGTTTGTTGCTACCCAAAGCGCAATAGAGATAGATAGGTAGACAAAGAGCCTATTGATGAACTCCTTCCTATCTTTCATGAAAATTACAAATCCAAGGGTTAGATCAAGAAATATCGCGATCTCAAAGACAAGTAGGAACGAACTATTCATATGAATTACTTAGAAAACTTATACTCTTTATCGAGTTTGCCGATAGCATTCAGTAAAGACGAGATCTCTGATCGAGTATTATTAGCTTGAACTGTAAATCTAATGCGAGCAGTGCCCTTAGGGACTGCGGGCCAACGTATAGCAGGAGCAAAGAACCCAAGTTCCTGTAGTTTCCTAGATATAACCACCGCCTTCATGTCCTCACCTATCATGAGCGGCACAATCGGTACCGGATCTTCACTATAGAAAGTATCAAGGCTAAGATTCTTGAGTCCTCCCCTGAGTTGCTTTGCATTCTCCCATAGGTTTTCCCTCAGCCGCTGGCTTTTCTTAACTATTTCGATCGATTTAATTAAGCCTAGGGCTAGAGCTGGAGGTATCGAACCGCTGAATATTCCAGGTCGGGCGGTGATTCTCAAATAGTCAGACACTTTCCTGCTTACAGCAGCGTAACCCCCGAGAATGCTTAACGCCTTGCCTAGTGCGCCTGTCGTTATGTCAACCGCCCCCTTCAGATCAAGATGCTCTGCTGTACCAGCACCAGTTTTACCAAGAACTCCTACAGAGTGCGCATCATCCACCATTAGCCATGAGTTATTAGATTTAGCGATTTCGGCTAGGCCTGCAAGAGGCGCTATATCTCCATCCATGCTAAACACGCCATCGGTGATTATCATTTTCCACCCGCTACGGTAGTGTTTTATTTTAGTGTTCAAATCATCCAAGTTCTTGTGGTCGTAAACTATTATCTTGGACTTCGAAAGTCTGCAGCCGTCTACTATCGTTGCGTGGTTGAGCTCGTCGCTAAAAATATAACTCTCCTGTTGTAGAAATAAGAATTTGCGTATAAGAAATTCTGCAGAGAACGTTGGCATGCTCATTATTGCAGGGATAACCCCGATATTCGCAAGCGCTCCACTTGTAAATAGCATAGCTGCTTCTGTCCCCAAGAGACTTGACACAGACTCCTCGGCTCTCTTGTGGACATCGAGAGTACCGGAGACTAAGGGAGTACCACCGCTTTGGGTTCCGTAACTTTCCAACCCATCCTGTATCTCACTGATTAGTTCTTGATTCGATCCTAAACCTAGGTAATCGTATCCGCAAAATAGTGTCTCCTTTTTCCCTCCTATCATGACAACATTCCCTATAGACTTGCCCTCAATCGTCCTTATGTCTGGGTAAAGATCTCTACTGTTGATGCCTTCGAGCACCTCGTCAATCTTTTTGTAAATATCTTTGTTTGATCCAAACATAATTAATCTGCAAGCTTCTGAACTTTCGCCTTTAAAAACGACAACAACATATTCCCAATCTACCACTTGAAAAGCGGATTGAGAAATTTTCCTCCAGTCCGGACTGAAAAAATATCCTCCAGAGGTTCGGCCATTGACCTGGGTTATTATTAGATTACAATGACTGCATAGTCACTGGCAAGCGACTTCCCAAGCACATCCTGTTGGCATAAGATTCAACGACGAAAGTCGTTGTAAGGAGCACATCGACATGAAACTGTGGCGTTTGATTTTGATGGCAGTTGCTCTGCCCCTCGTCGTAAGTTGTGGCGGAGCGGGTGGACCTGACACCCCGAATCCTTGGGCGGGTATCAAGAAGGGGGTATTAGACTGCCTCACCCACCCTGGCGAACATCACTACTATACCGTCCGCTTCACCATCAAGAACGACAAGACTTTCGTGGACGGAACGATCACCCACCCTAACTCCGGCGAGACTCGTCTGGGAGTAATCACCGGAAAGATTCATCCTGCCAATCAACTTGTTTTCTTCTGGGTCAGCGATATGCCGGGTTCTGGGGCAACATCGATCACTAGCTTTCGGTCTAACTCTGATGATCCACCCACCCAGCTTGACGGGAATCCAGCCGGAAGGATTGAGGTGAAATTGGCCGCAGATGAGGTTGGCCGTGGTCCACTTGGCTACACCCCAGCTGAATACAAGTTGTCATGGGAACCGGGGTAGGTTTTGTTTTCGTTTCCTGGCGGCGATTTGCACTCGCCGCTTTTTTCATTCGATTGAACCGGTTACAGTCCACTCCAATGGCATCATCATACCGATCTGAAGATCTAGTGAAGCGTTGAGTGCCGACTCCTTGGGTATGAAATGATAAAAACCGTAACTCCCGATGGCTGATAAACACCCTGGAAGCCCCCCAAAGCCACTATTACACTTAACGGATCTTCCGGACCAATTAGTAGTGTTCGTCCCTCCCATTATCCCCTCTGATAGCAATGAGCTATCAGAGGGTGATGTAAGAATCAGGTCATATTTGAAGCTTCCAAATCTATTATATGAGCTGTCGATGCATCCCGCTAACCATTTGCTCGGATCATAGGTGCCCCTACAGATATTTCCAGTTCCTGGATTTTTTTGAATATTAACCGAATCCGCAGCTGGCCCCTTCCATGTTTCCGAGTAATTCGTTTCCCCTATATTACCCGTTACTTGCCACTCTGCCACTCCAATGGCATTGGCAGAGGTTACTTGATTGGAATTATTGGTATGTCTTAGCCGATATAGCTGTGTTGCTTTCCAGGTTGAGCTATAAGGATCAGCGGCAGTGGATGAAGTTGGCGCATTGCCGAAATTAAGCAGGACCAATCCAAAAGCTCCCAGGAGTAAACCGAGAATCGTCATCATCATTTGCCTGTTTCTCATAACATTAGCATTACGGCTAAGGAGTGAATTGTCAACCGATTCGAATTAGCTCATCGAAATAGTTCCCCAAACGGGATTCGTTAGCTGACTAGAAACGGTTCCCGAAAACCAGCCTCCTGCCACGCTGTCAGAACAATTAACAGCCTTCTCAACTTTTGCCTTCAAAAACGACAACAACATCTTACCCCCAGATTACCAGAAAACCGGTGGGTTTGCTCAACGAAAACTACGAGCCACGGCGTTCGGCGACACGCCTGTCTTCGATGGCGTAGTCGTGCCGTCGGTAGAGATCACCGATCTTTTGCATGATCACCGCTGTCGCTTTGTAGGTATTCTCGTCAGAAAAATCCGGGTAGTCCAGATTCTTCAGATGAAACGGCTGGCCGATATTGATAATGATTTTCTTTCTCTTGAAGAGAAAGGCCAGGAAATTGTAGTTTGGCGGGGTATGGAGCGACATCGGTACTAAAATGGCTTTGGTGGTTAGTGCCAAAATCGCCGCCCCACGTCGGCCTTCGCCGATCCTCGGCCGATCCTTTATGATCCGGCCTTCGGGAAACATAATGATACCGCCGCCTTTCTCTAAAATGCGAGTAGGCGTCAACAGCGACTTGCCAATACCCTGTTTGCGATGGGCCTTAAAAGACCCGAGCAACCAAATAAAAAGATTGAAGATTGGGATGCGAAAAAATTCATTCTTGGTCATATAGCGTAGCGGAAAAAGTGACGGCCGGTGGAATAAAGCGACGCCAATAAGCTGTGGATCCAAATGACTTTCGTGGTTGGTCACGACGATAAACGGTCGGGTAATATCTTTTAAATTCTTTAATCCCCGGACTTCAAAGTTAGTAAATATCCTCAACAAGAGCCACGACAAACTCGCCCCAATATACTGGGTGATAATAAAAACCATCTCTGATTAATTCTAGCAGATGGCAGCCAAGAATCGTAATCCCTAAATCTGGGCACCAACTGCCCCCTTACCCACCCCTGGCAACTCGTCGCTGAGAAGCTTAAATCTGATTTACAGTCATAATCTGTGGCGGATAAAAATCTTAACACCCTTGATCGGCAACAAAGCCGAGACATCATTAAAGGCAAGCCCAACAACTTTCTCCAAATCCTCACGATATTTTGATATTGGTTCGTTTCTCTGTATGTCTAGTACCATCAGTCGTAACATACCTTGAAGTTGCTGCTTAAAATAGGTAAAATAACGCCATCATTTGATCGTTAACGTAACGGTGAAAACTATGAGAGAGAAAACGAGGTGGCAAATTGGAAACTAGTTTTTACGTCATTAAACCTCATGGCTTGGCGTTTCGCGAAGAAATTAGAGCAATGATTAAAGGTGCTGGACTTACTATCACAGAAAGTAAGGAACTTGTGATGCATAGGCGGGTACTAGAAATCATTTATTCCGACCTGCCCGAAAAGTATCGAGACGCGGTTTTCCGACAGTTTAATGGTAGATCAGTTGAAATGGGGTTGGTTATGGGCGAAAACGCCGTCGACGAGCTCCTTCAAATCACAGGCACCGAATTAGACCCCGTCGATTGTGTTCCCGGTAGCATACGCTTTAAGTTCGGCGGGCGTGTGCCATCAATGATTGACGGCGTTCGTTGTTATGCAAACGTCATTCATCGACCCCGAAATAATGCGGAAGCGGAAATCGGCACTAAGGTCTTCCGGATGTTATAAACCATATCCCGTACTAATTACTGTACGGGGTTTTTTTGTTCAATAATAATCGGGATTACCCCCATATTAGCCTAGTGTCGATCCCTTCTCGAGCCGTGTCGGCACTAGATTCAAGATGAAAATTAAAAAATGGGATTAATATATTTCTCTCGTTACTCTAACTAATAAAACTTCTGCTCCAATGCGTGATTCGTTGGAAAGGTGTTGGATCTGCTTGTCACAATTTCAAATCGCTTATACACTTTCAACATCCTGCTTAAAACTTCATCCGCGGTTTCTCCCGTGACCTGTACCCAGCCGGCGCAGCTAGTGTATTGCCTTTTTGATTGGACGGCATCCCCCACTTTGTAGTTTATATTTCCGCCAATGACTCCGTCGAGTTCTTTCAGATCGTCATACGTAGAAATCTTTGTGATAATACCGTCAGTTAAGGGCAGGAACATGTCGCCGACACAGCGTTGTCCTTTCAGTGGAATAGGCCTGATTTTTCTGCCGACTATAATGTCAATCAGCAAAGAACAAACGTCAACACCGAAGGCAATACTCTGGTTTGACAGCATATGCTCTCCGGCGGTTCGCCACGCAAATTCGCAAATCGTAGGTTGTCCGTAAGGGTCGACGAAAAATTCTATCTGCATGTAACCATTTTTCAGGCCAAGTTTACCAACAAGGTTCTGAGTAATTTTTCCTCCATCGAATTTTATTTCCTTTGGACACTCCTTTACCGTGATTTGAGCGAACTTTTCCTTCTTCTCGGCGAAGCTAAGATTGGTATAAGGAAGCCACGTCAGAAATGTGCCGACCACCTTACCGTCCTGCACAAGCGAGTCAAAGCACCATATCAGGTATGGGCAGTACGTTTCCGCAATGAATCGCTGCGTGGAATAGTCAAGTTGTAGGGCTTCTAACTGTTCCCTTGACTCAATCTTATATACCTCCTTCGAGGAAAGTCCCCTTCGCCACTTTACTATGAAGGGAAAGCCGCCACGCTTTTCCGCAAACTCCAGTGCGTCCTCAGCAGAAGTTAGTTCCTGGTAAAGCATCGTACTATATCCAAGTTCTCGTAGCTTGTCTTTCATTGTAGCTTTGTCTCTCACACAACGAGCTTGGTACTCGTCTAATGCTCCGGGAAGTTTGAGTAAAGAAGCAAATCTCTGAACATTTTCCTGGTTGTATTCAGAATCGTTATAGAAGTAGTTAACCACGATTTTGTGTTCGGCGCAGAATCTGTTGAATTTTTCAATCATTTGTTCAACAGACTCTGTTTTATCGAAAATAAAACAAGGAATACCAGCAGTGGCTTCGAGATGGGTCTTGCTAAAGAACATGCTATGCTTGAATCTGAGTAACACCAGATTAATGGTCTGGTTCGATATCACTTTTCTTGAGAGCGTATTTTCGTACTCTTCAACGAAAAGAAGTGTCGGTTTGTTGACATCAAACCTTCGCTTCATAGAACATAGCCCTTTCTTTTTAAGATGTGTGCAATCTGATACATCCCGAACATATTATAACTAAAAAAAATTATTATCAGTAAGTTCGCATGTAACTGTTCATACCCCTTGATTCCAAAAATATGATGTATGATACTAAAAAATTGCATTCTTTGCTCGGGTATGTAAGTTTAGCGACCTATGAAACTAATTACTAATTTACAAGTATCCAAGAACTCTCGGTTTAGTCGTCTTGAATCAGAGAGTAGAACCAAATATTAACTTAAGCCTTAGCTGAATAATGCAAAAAGGATTCAATAAAAAAGATAACATTGCATTGATCGAAGGAACTCCCTCATCAGAAGAAGAACTTCAGGTTGGAGAAATAACTACACAACCAGAAAAACTTTTTGGGCACGAAAGTGTTTTTGTTGTTGGAATCAATAATAGATTAGCGATTTACAAGCCACGCAGTTTAGAACAAATCATCCCTGGCTGGGAAAAAATTGAACCAGGCACATATTATAAACACGAGAGAGCAGCTTATCTTGTTTCTCAGTACCTAGACTTAGATATTGTACCTCTCACTGTGATTAGGGATTTAGGAAGAGGGTACGGTTTAGGTAGTATTCAGTTATTCATTCCGAACGCTAAGACTCTTAATGAGTGGTCTCCGTATAGAAAACCAGACAAGGGTAATAGTAAATCGCAATCAAGAATAGAAATGATGGCCATGTTGGCTTTATTCGATATTCTCATTCATGAGACAGACAGACACTCAGGTAATGTGCTTTTTAACGAAAAGTTCCGGATGAAAGAAGATGGGCAATTGGAATGCCGAGAGAAAATTTATGCGACTGACAATGGGTTGTCTTTTGGAGATGCTCAATTACGTAACTTTTCCATTCTTACAGATAGAGGAAAGGCTGGATGGTTATGTGGAGAAGAAATTCCGCGAAAAGTCGCAGAAAAGTTCAATAGCTTTATTAGTTCCGAGAAATCAGTACAAAGCTTAAAAAAAGCGCTCGAAAAGGAAGACCTTCTTACAGAGAAGGAGAGCATTGCACTGTTTGCTCGTATTAACTACCTTAAGACTTTACTTTATTCCAAAAGTTTTCCTCCAGCATCGGGAATCATACAAACACTTGCTTGTTATTTGCCTAACACTTAAGAACCGTGAAGTACCCCATTCTTAATGATCAGTAAAAATCTCTTTTATTTTTTCCTGAGTATCTTTTAGTTGCTCGTCAAAAAGCAAATAATCCTTCAGCTGCACAAAGGGTATCCACTTATAAAATCTGACCTCCCCAATTTTTGGTTTTATTTCATTGTTGGCACCGACAAAACGGAATCCAAAGAAATATCTTTCTGATCCTTCGTAGTTATTTCCATCACGAATCATTTTAATTACCTTGAATTTAAATCGTAATGGGACGTTACTTCGACCCACAAGTTGAAGAGATTTTTTTTCTATTCCCAATTCTTCACGTATCTCTCGATATACTGCGTTCTCTAAAGTTTCTCCTTGCTCAACCCCACCACCAGGAATTGCAAAATACCTTGCCTCAAAAGACTCTAAGTTCACTAAAAGAAATTCATCGTTTTCATTAACAATAAGTGCTGAAACACCTTGTCTATACATCATAAGTAAAAATCAATTTATATCGTTAATGACTTACAAAAAGTAGAGACTACTTTCTTCTTAATCTGTTCTGGTATGAATCTAAAAAATAAATCGGGGTCTATTAACTCAACTTCTAAAATCTCATAACCAGTTTCGGCCTTTAAAAAGTCAACCCTACATATATTAGGCCATGCCCCAAACTTTTTCAAGAAAAAGTTTTTCAATGCTGCAATTTCTCTTCGTATTGCACCTGGCACATCCGCCAACTTTATATATGTAGGATTCAATTTATCATTGAGAATTCCAGGGAACCTCTTAACCCCATAAAGGGAGACGCCGTTAATCATAATGACTGATATTTCGCCTTCTGAAATGGCGGGTCTATAAGGCTGAGCAATAAAATTAAGCTGCTTATTATTCTTCAATGCCACAATTACCGTTTCATTATTTTTACTTGTATCACACTTGAAAGTCAAATAGCCACTTGCTGATATGCAGGGTTTTATAACCAGCATATCCGTACTAAGCATTCTGCCGGTCTCTGAAATTACATCGCTGATTTCTGCCATTGTGTCGACGCTTTTTAATTGCAAGGATACTGTCGGAACCACATTCATGTGATTTATTTCGTTCAAGTATTTACACTTATCGATGTTCCAAAAAATAAAATTATAATCATTCACCAATTTAACCCTCCTTTTTTTGAGATGTGATACTTCCTCGATAAATTCTTTGTAGCAAATATGGTACCCCCATATGCTTCTTAGAATAACCACATCAGAAGGTTCTGAAATATTTGCAATTTCTTTCAGGGTGACAATCTCGGAGAACAATCCTGCATTTCTATATGCGTTGCGTATATAAATATCCTCTTGGATTTTCCCAAGGTATTTTTCCGAAGAAGCAATGTATATTTTCATGCCAACAGCTCTATAGACGTTTTAAATCTCCAAAAAGATTTAAACAAGTCCTTATATTCCATTGCAGTGGTCGCCCTTACAACGAGTTGGTTGCGGTCACTCCAACAAAATGCTTTCCCAGGCAAGATCTTGATGTTGCCTGATGTGTATAGGAATTGCGACATGGTTTTGTCGTCAATAATCCTAAATCCCTCGTAAGATTTTCCCAGTAACTTGCTTAAATCCAATATTATAAAAAACCCCGCTTCCGGTTCAAGCGCTATGCTCACACCCCTGATGCCGTTCATAGACTCGGCACTATCGATATTAATCCTGTTATCGATAATAATTTTATCAAGCAATGTTTTTTCCTTCTTTCTGAGGTTATCAGCTCCCACAATAATAGCTTTTACAAAAATGTATCTCTGATAATACTCCTTCGCGACGCGGGCGAGGTAAACCTCTCTTTCTTTTGCCAGAGTCTCATCTGATGAAAAAATTGCGCTCATGGCAGACGATTGTACCAAAGACAATGAATCGGAAACTTGAAATATTTTATCGCGTATCAAAGAGCTGATTATTTCATTAGCTACCACCATTCCCGATCTGATACTGGCTAACCCGTAAGACTTGGAAAGCGAGTATAGAGTTATTGTATTATCGAAATGGCCACTTAGGCTGCATATAGGCAGAGCAGGATTATTTCTGTCATATTCTAGACCCGCATAAGCCAAGTCATCAATAATAAATACGCCTCTTTCTTTGCAAACACTGGAAATCTCCAAAAGTAATGATTTGTCCGTTTGACTGTAAACCATACCTGTCGGGTTGTGTGGGTTTAAATTTACAAAAACAGAAACTCTTGGCGGCAAATCGGACCGCCTGAAAATATATTTTCCGCGATTTGTATCGTAATCTGATTCAAGTTCGTTATTGACTTCAACAATAAGTCGCTTGAGTTTTTTGGGATCAACTTTCCAGCCATCAAGACTTGTCAGCTGCAAAAGTCTAACTTGACCTCCCGCTCTTTCCGGCATAAACGAAAAAAGACCGTAGTTTGGGGCTGTTATTATTACCACATCTCCATAGTCCAATATCGCTTCCATGACCAGCGTGAACGCTTGGGTGCTTGAATGTGTAAAAATAATATTATTTTCATCTATTTTCATAGAATAGAGCTTTCTAAAGTATTTGATGATGGGCGCCTTGTCGACATTATCGCCTGCGGCCAACGGATAATCCGAAAGTACTCTATTTTCCAAAGAATGCCTTATGTTAGTAAGACATCTATTAAAAGGTTTAAAACGGGCGGGGCTTCCACCACCCAATCTAACTTTGTCTAAGATGGGACTTTTAAAACCTTTTATAAGAAGATTTGAAGAAAGACTATAGTTCTCGTAGGCTGTGGCCGCTTCCTGTATTTCAGGAGAACTCCAAAAGCCTAAAAGTGCATTCCCAAGGTGCGGCAACCCTCCATAAATCAGTCTGTTGACTTGATTTGACGGATACATTCGCACCACAGATCTTATAGACTTTGGTAGAGTTTTGTCTTTAATTATTTTTTGTTTGTCACTGTGCATAATAAATAAGTTTAACGTGACAGTACATCAAATTTTCTTGAGTAGCAATGCTTGATATAACCAACAAAGCATATTCAGACCTCTCCTTAAGTCTTAAAAAGTTTTTCAACTTCACCAAACTGCTTATAAAAATCACCATCCACACAGAAAACCCTAAATCCGTACTCTTTTGCTTCCTTCTCAAAATAGCGAGAGTATTCCGTAACCATTGCTGCAATCTTGCCGTAGGTTGCCTCGTCCTTCGTCTTACGGATTACCCAGTCGTTCGGCGTGGTTGATTTGTGGATGACTTGAACGAACTTCTGCTCGTCTTGTCGTACGAGGAAGACCGTTTTGACGTGATCGTGACCGAACTTTTTGAAGATGCGATCCACAATTGCCGGTGTAACTTGATACCCCTCGACGATAAAATCGTCTTCATCTGTCAGATACGTCTCCGCCATCATACTGATGGCGTCGTAAGTAGCTTGACCCTGGGTGATATAGTTTCTGACTATTTCTTCTGCGGAGTGATCTGAGTAAAATTCATCGTTGCCATCCCCTCGCCAAGAGCTGTGCGGAAAGAGAGCGGGGCGCTTCTCCTCTGGTGTATAAGCCCAAACAATATTCTCGAGCGTGTCGGTTGAGATCCATGGAATTCGATATTTGTCTGCTAGCCTTTTGGCTAAAGTTGTCTTCCCGCATTTTGGCGGACCGCCGATCAGATAGATCATAAATCTACTCCTACTATTTCTTTGAAAAATGGCTTTTCGTTCTCGAACCATTCAATCAGACCGGCTTTAAGTGTGACAGGTAAAATTCGGTAATCTTTGAAGTCTTTTCTGAGGATGCTAACAAATTCAAGGTGATTTTCCTGACTCTCAATCTTCAGCTCGAGAGGAACATTTACTTTTATGACAATGTTTATCTCGTGCTGTGAGACACCTTCTTCTTGCGAAAAAACATTTTCGCAGACGCCAACAAAGGATGTGGCTTCGTAATTACTAAAACCAGTTTCTTCTTTCAACTCTCGTAAGAGTGCTGTCTTGGCCGATTCTCCATCTTCAATGTGTCCCCCGGGAAGAGAAAAGTAATCGGTGCCTTTGATGCGACACAAAATAATTTCTTCTCCTTGTACAAGAAGACCGCGTGCAATTGAATGGATATGTGATCTTGGCACATCGAATCTGGTCATGGTTAGTATTTTATCATCTTTTCTCAAGAAGAATTTGCATCCTCCTACCCTCGTCGGGATTTAACTCTTGAGGTATAACCAGTAGAATTATCACGAGGCAGATGACCAATAATACATTCATCCAAATCCAAGACATCAGTTATAAGCTCCCGACGGGGAGGCAGTTGCTTATTGGCATTAATTTGGCCGTCTCCCCTGGAGATAAAATCGCTCTAGTTGGTAAGAACGGTTCTGGTAAAACCACCTTACTCAAAATAATCGCCGGATTGTTGTCGCCCACTAATGGTTCAATTGTGAAAAATGGTCAGAGTACTTACCTATCGCAACTTGGGCTGGATGAGTCTGATCAAGAGCTATCGATCCAGAGTTACATCACAAAGTACTGCGAGGAATGGTGGGACATCCTGATTGAGCTGGGAAGTAAGTTTGGTATCAAGGATTTAGATCCAGCCAAAAAGGTTTCGAAATTGAGCGGCGGCGAGGTAGTCAAACTGAACCTGACCATTGCCACCAGTAAAAATCCCGAGATTCTGCTGCTTGACGAGCCAACCAACCATTTGGATATCAGTTCCCGAGAGATACTAAAAGATTATCTGCAACACTCTACCGGCTCTTTTCTAATCACTTCTCACGACTCTTTTTTCATCGACCCAGTATGTAACCAAATCTGGGAACTTGATGACGGTAGGATTGTTCCCTATGGCGGTAATTACTCTTTTTATCAGGCGCAAAAACAGATTGCACTCGAGGCCAAAGAAAAACACTACCAGGCAGTAAAAAAGGAGGCGAAGAAAGTCGAAGCGTCAAAGCAACGAGAAGAAGTTAGAGCCGCCCGCTCACTCCGCATTGGCCGGGAGTTAAAGGGAGACCGAAGTATGTCCAATTTCGAGAAAGGCTTCTTCAAGAATAAGGCTGGTCAAACAGCGGCGAGCCGTGGCAAAAATATTCGTCAGCGCCAGCAGGGGCTGACAACTAAATCAGAACTACTCAAGTCTTCTGTTGCTAAAAAGGCAAACCTTAGACTCGAAACAAGTGATGCCCAGAATCGCCGATTATTTATGGTCAGTGGCGCCAAATTGAAGGTAGGTACTGCGACACAACTCGAATCAGTCGATATCGATATCCGCCGCGGTGATCGTATCGCCTTGATTGGCTCAAACGGTAGCGGCAAGACTTCGTTGATTCGCGCGTTAACTGGTGATGGTGATAGCTGCTCTCTAACGGGAGGAGAAATCCGCCGAGCCGAAGATTTGACATTCACCTACCTCAACCAAATGTACGAGATTGTCTCGCCAGAAAAAACATTAATCGAGAACATTTTCGCCAGTAACTCCCAGATTAGTTACGAGTCAGCCCGGGAGGCATTGGCAAGTTTTCTGTTTTTTGAAGACTCGGTAGTTAATCAAACAGCTAGTAATCTTAGCGGTGGGGAGAAGGCGCGATTGGCCTTTGCGATGATCTCTGTTTCACTAACCGACTTAATATTTCTGGACGAGCCGACTAATAACCTTGATATTGAGACCGTTGACACTATTATCCGAGGGCTAAGTGGTTACGGTGGCGCGCTAGTGGTGGTTTCGCATAATATCGATTTTCTGGCTGCCATAGGCATTACTCGTTCATACATTATAGTGAGCGGCGTGTCCGCGAGCTTTACGAGGCGTATCTCGCCGACTATTAAACACCGGGAGCTAAAAATGATGATGCATACCCCAGAAGAAAAGCTAGACTTCTACACCGAGATGGTTGAGGCGGAGAAAGAGTAAAATACTAAAATGAAGAGTATGGCGATCGTTCCAAACAAATTACAAAAGGGCGATACAGTGCGCGTCGTTGCGCCATCCCACTCGCTGGCACTTATTTCAGAAGATGTGAGGCAGATCGCAACGAAACGCCTTGAATCACTTGGGCTTGTAGTGACCTTTAGCAAGCATGTCGAAGAAAAAGATGAGTTTATTTCGTCTTCCATCGCTTCGCGCGTGGCCGATCTGCACGAAGCCTTTGCCGATCCGAAGGTCAAAGCAATATTCACTGTTATCGGTGGCTTTAATTGCAATCAACTCCTGCCCCACCTTGACTGGGAGCTAATAAAAAATAACCCGAAAATTTTCATTGGTTACTCCGATACCACCGCTTTGCAAAACGGCATGCTGGCTCTGGCAAACTTAGTCACTTATTCCGGTCCCGCTTACTCGTCTTTCGGACAGAAACTTTATTTTGACTACACGCTTGAGAATTTTAAAAAATGTCTCTTTGAGGCCGGCTCGTTCAATATCAATTCGTCGAAAGAATGGACCGATGACGCTTGGTATATCGATCAAAACGATCGTCACCCAATACCGAATACTGGTTATTGGGTGATCAATCAGGGTGAGGCAGAAGGAATGATTGTGGGTGGCAACTTAAGTACGGTTCAGCTTCTTCAAGGAACGGCGTATTTCCCGACCCCGGACAATATTATTCTTTTTCTGGAGGACGACGACGAGTCGCAATATCATCATTTCGATCGGCAATTTGAATCACTTCTTCAATCGATACCAATCAAACACATCCGGGGAATTGTCTTCGGCAGATTCCAAAAGAAAAGCGCCATCACGCGAAAGCAGATGGAGACACTGGTGCGCATCCGGCCGCAGCTTGCCGAAATCCCTATCGTCGCTAATGCCGATTTCGGTCACACCAGCCCAATGATTACCTTTCCCGTCGGTGGTATGGCAGGCCTTAGCGCCCGGAACGGTAGAGTAAAGCTCGAGATTCTTAGGCACTAATAGCTTGGCAATAGCGAACTTCCTCAATCACCGTGAAGACGTCCTGGCCGACTTTTTCGTTTGGGCGAGGGAAGATTATTGATTGGTTCGCTTTGGCAATGTATTTTGTTGGGCCATCGGTCGCAAAGACGCTACCCGGTGTTAGAGCGTCAAAGTTTGCGTATGGTTTATCAAAAGAACAATCGGCCGTTTGCTTTTTTATAGAAACGACAACAACATCCTCCCAATCTACCACTTGAAAAGCGGATTGAGAAATTATCCCATTTCGAACAGAACAAAGTAGTCTCCAGAGGTTCGACCATTGACCTGGACTATTATTAGATTACAATAACCGCATATGAATCAACGACCTGGATCGTTGTAAGGAGCACCTCGACATGAACATGTTGCGTTTGATTTTAGTTGCAGCTGGTCTGCCTCTGATCGTCAGCTGTGGCGGAGCGGGTGGACCCGACACCCCGAATCCTTGGGCGGGTATCAAGAAGGGGGTATTAGACTGCCTCACCCACCCTGGCGAACATCACTACTATACCGTCCGCTTCACCATCAAGAACGACAAGACTTTCGTGGACGGAACGATCACCCACCCTAACTCCGGCGAGACTCGTCTGGGAGTAATCACCGGAAAGATTCATCCTGCCAATCAACTTGTTTTCTTCTGGGTCAGCGATATGCCGGGTTCTGGAGCAACATCAATCACTAGCTTTCAGTCCAACTCTGATGATCCACCGACCCAGCTTGACGGGAATCCAGCCGGAAGGATCGAGGTGAGATTGATCGCAAGTGAGATTGGCCGTGGCCCACTTGGCTACACAACGGCGTATTACAAATTCACCTGGGAACCAGGATAGCTGTTTGTTTTCGTTTCCTGGCGGCGATTTGCACTCGCCGCTTTTTTCATTCAACGAAATACCCCGTGGTCTCTGCCACGGGAACCTTGAAGGAAAGTTTGAAAACCATCGGTTTTCAAAAGAGTATTTCGTTTAAAAATACCCCGTCGGCTTGCCGCGGGGATATTTATTCGATCGACCCTGTGACAGTCCACTCTAGTGGCATCATCATACCAACTTGAAGATCTAGCGAAGCGTTGAGTGCCGACTCCTTGGGTATGAAATGATAAAAACCGTAACTCCCGATGGCTGATAAACACCCTGGAAGCCCTCCAAAGCCACTATTACACTTAACGGATCTTCCAGACCAATTAGTGGTGTTCGACCCTCCCATGATCCCCTCTGATAGCAATGAGCTATCAGTTGGTGATGTAAGAGTCAAGTCATATCTGAAATTTCCAAATCTATTATATGAGGAGTCGATGCATCCCGCTAACCATTTGCTCGGATCGTAGGTGCCTCTACAGATATTTCCAGTACCTGGATTTTTTTGAATATTAACTGAATCCGTCGCTGGCCCTCTCCATGTTTCCGAGTAATTCGTTTCCCCTATATTACCCGTTACTTGCCACTCGGCCACCCCAATGGCATTAGCGGAAGTTCTTTGATTTGTGTTATTGGTATGTATAAGCCGATATAGCTGGGTTGCTTTCCAAGTTGAACTATAGGTATCAGCGGCAGTGGATGTTGTCGGAGCATTGCCGAAATTAAGCAGGGCCAGTCCAAAAGCTCCCAAGAGTAAACCGAGAATCGTCATCATCATTTGCCGGTTTTTCATAACATTAGCATTACGGTTGAGGAGTGAATTGTCAACCGATTAGCAACCTTCTCCACTTTCGCTTTCAAAACGAGAGCAACATACCCCCAGATTACCAGAAAACCACCCGGTTTAGCGAAAAATGTGACAGCTAAGATGGGATCAAGCGGTAGATATCTTTTCTATGACCAACATTCACCAAGTCAATATGACTGGGAAAAACTTGAAAAAGAGCTCGATAATCCCGACTCAATCGAAAGGAAGAGTATTCCGACAAGCGTCCCGACAGTGGCTTGGTGTGGAGATTCGGGTGATAAGGGTCAACCTTAATTAAATCAAGACAAGCTATCAACTTCTGCTGTTGGGACTTAGGCAACTTCTTCAAATTTTTAGAAAAAATCCGCGAGAAACGGACCTCGCGCATTACCTTATGGACTGACGGATGGTCTGCTCGTCAACAAAATTACCTTTGGCAATTTCGCGACTAGCTCGTAATGTTTCTTTGACAAAGTCGTCCTGGTACTCGTCATGATTCTGACCGTTTTTAGATAGTTTTTGTACAACAAACTGACGCAGGCTCTTAACCTCGTTTTCTAACTCCATTACCTTTTGCTCTAAAACGGCTTGGTTCATGTCTGTATAGTATCATAATTTCTGACCAGATTTTGTGCACAATTTACAACCTTCTCCACTTTCGCTTTCAAAACGAGAGCAACATACCCCCAGATTACCAGAAAACCACCGACTTGCGCAGAAAAAAGCCTACCGTAGGTTTTAGCTGCCGCGACGCTCGCCAATGCGTTCTTCTGTTATGCCGTAGTCGTGCTGTCGGTAGAGATCACCGATCTTCTGCATAATCACCGCTGTCGCTTTGTAGGTATTCTCATCAGAAAAATCCGGGTAGTCCAGATTGTTCAGATAAAATGGCTGGCCGATATTAATAATAATCCTCTTTCTCTTAAAGAGAAAAGCCAAGAAATTGTAGTTTGGCGGTGTATGGAGCGACATCGGTACTAAAACAGCTTTGGTGGTTAGCGCTAAAATTGCCGCCCCTCGACGCCCTTCGCCAATCCTCGGCCGATCCTTAATAATTCGACCTTCGGGAAACATGATAATGCCGCCGCCTTTTTCTAAAATGCGAGTTGGTGTCAACAGCGATTTACCGATACCTTGTTTGCGATGGGCCTTAAATGACCCACATAGCCAGATCAGGAGATTGAACACTGGGATGCGAAAAAATTCATTTTTCGTCATATATCGCAACGGGAAAAGTGTCGGCCGATGAAAGAGGGCGACGCCAACCAATTGCGGGTCGAGATGGCTTTCGTGATTAGTAACGACGATGAATGGTCGAGTTATATCTTTTAAATTCTTCAGACCCCTGACTTCAAAATTGGTAAATATCTTCAACAAGAGCCACGACAAACTCGCCCCAATGTACTGGGTGATAATAAAAACCATCTCTGATTAATTCTAGCAGATGGCAGCCAAGAATCGTAATCCCTAAATCTGCTTGGCAACCTCCCCCTTACCCACCCCTGGCAACTCGTCGCCGAGAAACTGAAATCTGATTTACGATCGTGATTCTTTTGTATTGTTCGGGTCAGCTTGACCAGTGATTGGTTCACTAAACGGCCCGTCAAATTCGATTTATCCCCCAACTTTCTCTCATACCTTCCACCGAGATATGCCCTCATCAATTTCAGCATTGATAGCTCTCTCTTTAAGTAAGGCCAATAATGATGTCCAGCTTTTCATACCTTTGACCACGAACCCAGAAATTATTTTGTCTTTAAAGCTAGGATCCATATCTTGACCCCGCGATACTAGAGATTTTTGGCGCGCTTCATCTTCAACGGACCACTGAGACAATATGATTCTAGGATAGTCATTCCTGACGGTTTTTATTGATGGCCATTCCATCCTAATAGCTCTAAACAGGCCCCTGAAGACAAGATGTTCATCTGTGACTTCAAGCCAGAGCAAGAGATACGCGATGTATACTAGCCAGACCGTTGTTATCAAGAGCGGAATAAGCTCACCTGTTAAGATAAATACTAGTAACGCGATGAGCCATAACAATAAATTGCTATAGATCGACGAGTGGAAATCTCCAGGAAGGAAGACTTGCTTTCGCATTATTTTTTTCTTCCGAACAACGATCTAATCCTTGCTGCAACACCCCGTGACCACGATATGTATCGTTCTGTTTGAGTGTCACATCCCACATTTGTGCCCAATATTTCTAATAGATATTTCTTCAGCTCTTCAACCTCATAAGGCATGTAAGGTCCGGCAACAACTATAACGAGGTTTTTAGGTTGAAATAAAATCTTTGCTTCTTTCACTACTTCAGTAGCAGTAAGCTCCTGAAGTATCTCGCGATAATTATCAAAGTCTTTCGTAACATCCTTATCTAACAACCCTGTGCTCTCTAGGAAGTAAACCCAAAACTCTGGCTCGCTAGAATCTTCGTCAAGAGCGGCGATCAAGCTGATCCTTATATGCTCGAATTTTTCTTTATCGACCCCTCCTTCTTCTAGCCGATTTATTAGTTCAAAAAGGGTTGCAGTTAACTCTTTTGTTTTTTGGTTATTAAACTTTGTGTCAATCATAAACGATCCTCTTGTCCTGCTAGGTTCCAACCAACTCTGAGCAGAATAGACTAGTTTCCTCTTTTCTCTAAGTTCTGTGGTCAACAGTCCTAGACCAGGATGACTCAAATAGGCATTCAAAAGCCCCAAAGCGACCGTGCGTCTATCTTCCGTCTCCTTTTGATAGCCGTAAGCAATTTGGCAAATTGATTGGTCGAAGTTAGTCGGAATAACTGATAATTGCGGCAAATTTGCTGCTAGCTCCAACTTATCTTGTTTGACAGCTAGCTGTACCTTAAGACTACCCCAGTACCTTTCAATAAGTCTAAGTGTTCGGTTCTTGTCGAAATCTCCAGCTAAGATTATGAGTACTTTTGACTCTTTCGTTAGTTTTTGCTCTACTCGCTCTAAATCCTCTAAAGTTATTTCTTGAATGGACTCATAAGCCTGCTCTAGTTGTCCGTACATACTATTTGGCCACAACGTAGCTTCGATTCGTTGTCCGATTACTACCTCTATGGACTGGAGACCCTCTTGTAATTCTTCCGCCAAAACTTTTTTCTCTTGTGAGAGCCTGAGGTCATTTAGAGTAGGCTTTAATATTAGCCTGGACAGTATTTCAAGATTATCGTAGAAATCATCTTGTCTGGCAGTTATCCAAAAACGAATTACTTCATTATTAACTTCCCCATTCACTTCGCTATTATTTTTGAATAACTGCTCTTGTGGTGAGGGATGATCGTCGTTGCCCTCGAGAATCAGGTGTTCGAGAATGTGTAAAGCAGAGAATTCTCGATGAGTGGTAGTGTTTCGGCCGATGTCAAAACATATTGAAGCCGTGTTTCGTTTAAAGTTTTTATCTGTAACTAGCACTACCTTCACGCCTCCGCTTAAAATTTTTTGTTCTATGCTTGGCATCTAGTACTTATAAAGTATTACTGTACCTACTAATATTAGTATACCTACTAACTAATTGGTTCGAATATTAGCCCTACTACTTTCGGAATTCATGTATTTAATCAGAGCGCTTTCTATACTATTCAGTATCTCAATCCAATCGTCTAGCTTTAAGCCATAATCAATTGAGAATGTTTCTAAATCAAAGTCCTTGCCAATAAGATTTTCAAAGTCGAGTATGTGGGGTGCATCCCAGCGCAACAAGGCAATATCTTTCCCGCTAATACTGAAGATTATTTTGCTATTAAAAGTAACGCCACTCTCTATTAACATATCTTCTTCCCGTATATTGTAGCCGGTTTTTTTTATAGACGACTTAAGTTTAGCTATCAGTGCATGAAACTTTTTGTATTTTCTTGCGACATCGCTGAGACTTAATGCCATCCGTATGTCCTATCGTACATATGCGTATGAGGGAGGTAACGGACTGGGTTGAATCGGCTGAGTTTGGATGCATGAAACTTTGCTGGACCAAATGCTACCCTTAGCGTGTGGTTTCCATTAGCCGTTCTCCATCCAACCCGAAGTATATTATTAGCATTCATGGTTCCTTTTCTAACCGCTACAAACTTATAAGTTTGCCCACTTCCAAATAATTTTGAGTTGATCCCAAATTTACCGTAGGGCTTTATTTTACCCAAAACTCGTGTTAGTGCTCCCCCACCAACCCCGCCTAACGCTCCACCAACTGCCGTGTCTCGCGCCATACCTTTCCAACTGAAGTTGCTGGTTCCAGCGTTACCGGCCCCATACATTGCGGCTCCGGCGGCGGCACCGACAGCGACACCACAGACGATGGATATTCCACAAGCGACGCCTGCGGCAGCGCTAGCGACAAATACTGCTGCCTTGCCAACTTTGCGCCAGTTGATAGCCGTACCATCCAGATCGAAATCATTGACTGGGTCGGGAGGGTAGACGTAGTTGTTGTCGACGCCGCCTTCGATGGGATCGACAGAGAGGAATCGGCCTGTGGTTGGGGTGTAGACTCTGGCACCCATCTGGACTAGATCAAGGGCAAAGTAGGTTTCAGTCAGCTTCTGGTTCTGGCCAACATACGAATACGACGATTTCTCCATCGTGTTATTGGGGTCGGCTTGGCCGGTGATTGGTTCGCCGAACGGACCGGTTAGGAAAGATCCGGTCAAATTACCAGCGGTGTTAGTAGTCACAAAGACATCGCCGTGAAGGTTAGGCAGGGAGTAAGTTTTCTTGAGGTTGAGATCGGTCTGAAGCGGTCGAATCGTCAGCAGAACATTGCCCGGCAGAGCCAGGTACTTCTCTTCAATGACATTGCTACTATTTTTGACTAAATCCGGGGTGTCGCTTGAACCGGTGTAGCCGTAGCGAGCCGTCGAGATAACTTCGGTTCCAAGATAGACGATTCGTTCCTTGAGACGATTCTGAACATCGCGCTGGTAGGTCACTTTATAGCCCGGGCGAGCGGCGCTGATATTGCGATCGGACGAATCGTAGCCAAAATCAATTTGGTTGCTGGAAGAACTAACCTTCAAGGTATTGCCGTGGGCGTCGTAAGTGGGGGCGCCGACTTTGGGATCGGTTGAGGAGATCAGTCGGTCGGCTGAATCGTAGCAGGACTTGGTGGCGACGCCGTTAATCGTTAGCGTCGTTCGGTTAGAGTTCTTCTGGGCGTTCAAGTTAGCTGACGGTTGATTGCAGACAGTCGAGCTGGGGGCGCTGAAGTCATAGTTAAACGAATTGCTGCCCAGGGTCGCCGTTAAGAGCCGGCCGGATTTGTCGTAAGTATAATTCTTGGCGACCCCGTTTTCCGTCCCGCTGGTAATGTCGCCAGTGACGGCTCTGACGACAGCATCACTTTTGGTGGTGACAGCATCCCCGAGAGTGAAATTAACGCCCGATAGCCGTCCCAGTTCATCGCGACTAAAACTGGAAAGTTTCTGGGCTCGGGCGTCGGGATAATCAACCCGAGAGACGCGGGAGAATTGATCGTAGAAGACGGTCGCTAATACAACATTGTCGAGTTTTTGGCTGGTTAGCCGATCCAAACTGTCATAGATGTAATCTTCCGTCCCGTTCGGACTTCTCCGACTACTAACCCGGCCGGCGTTATCATAAGTGGTAACGGTAAAGTTAGCGCTGGCGTCGGCGTAGTTAACCGTTCGGCCGAGCAGATCGGTCGCGACGGTAACGGCGCCAAATTCATCGGTACTACTGGTGACCAGCGGGTTACCGCCAACTTTCCAGTTATTGTTGATGGTTCGAGCTGGTTGGCTGCCAAAAGCCGGGATTTTGGTGGAGAGGATGCGGCCCCGGGTATCGTAAGTCGTACAGGTCCAGGCGTCGTTGTTGAGACGGGTGGCGACCGGATCACCGCTGGCTTCGTAAATCGTCTCTGATTGGCGAGGTATTTGGGTGCCAGCGCCGTCTGGATCGGGCTCAATCTTGCCTTTCATCAGCCCGGCCTGGCGGAAACTTTCGATAGCGATGGTACAGGGATTGTCTCTGATATCAGTCGCCCCGTAATAAAGATATTGAGTGGTATTGCCGGCCGGTAGGGTTTTACTAGTCTGGCGCATAAATTTGCCGTCCCCGGGCGTTTCGTAAGCGAAATTAGTCGTCAAATTCAAGCCACTAATATCTTCAACGGTTGATTGAACCTGGCCAAACTCTGGCGTCGTGCCGTAGACTGATTTAGTGGTGACATTACCGAGAACGGCGTCGTAAACGGTCGTGCTGGTAGTCAAACCGTAATCGGGGCTCAAGATACCGCCCCAGGTCGTACCGTCAGGTAAGCCCGGGCCACGCAAGTTCAGGTAGAGAGCGGCGTCACTGCCAGTTAGGTGATAATACTCGAGACGGATTCGATATGACTTGCCGGCAGTCGGGTTATTGAAGGTCGCCTCTGGGTGATCACGCAAGCCGCCGTTAGTCCAATCGTTAATGATCAGTTTGTCGTCGACATAAACCCTGACGCCGTTGTCGCTGTGAGCTCGGAAAATATAATCACCAGTTTGAGGGAAAGTGACCCGTCCGGTTGAGCGCAGGCCCCAGCCCTGGGCATCGCCAGAAACGGTGAACGGCGCTGTTGTGCCCCAGTTACGAGCGGGATTACCGGATCCATCGGTGGACAGACCGGTGCCGTAGAGTTTCGGTGTGCCACGGAGAGTTTGGCCGCCGGTGAGGTAGTCGAAGTAAGTAACGCCGAAGCCCCGAATGTCTTCGTCGTAGCTGGTTTTAAGATGCGGGGTTCTGGCGAGATACGCCCCGGTCGGTGTCCGATCGTCATACCAGCTAGCTGGCGCCGGGCCGAAGCTGTCGGTTGGCCGGTCAGATTCGTCGTAAAAAGTCGTTGACTTCAGGCCAGTTGGATCGGTCGTGGCGTAAACCAAATCCTTAAGCGCGTCCCATTGAGTCCAGCTATCCAGATTGGCTTTGTCGATGCTTTTCAGAGTCCGGAAAGTTGGGTCGTAATGAATCCAGCGGCTGAAGCCGGACGGTTCGGTTTCGCCGGTTTCGCTGGTTTGAGTGGAGTTAGTAAAGTAGCGATAGTTGTGAACCGCTCGAAAGGCGCCGGCGGTTGGTGCCGGTAAAGTAATCGAACTAGCACGACCGACAATATCGTAACTAATTCGGGTCGAGACGGTATTTTCGTTAGCGCGCACGCCGGCCATGACGGTGTCGAAAGCCAGTGAGCCACGGATTTGCATTAGTCGTCCCTCACTGTCGTAAGCGATATCGGTCATCTCGCTACCGGGCAATTCCAGACGAGCCAACCGGCCATCCTTATAATAGAACCGGGTCATTTGACCGTCAGTGGTTTTGAAGCCGCAGATCATCGTCGCCGGCGCGCTCGTGTCAAACCAGGTTTGACCGGCCGGACAGAGCGGGTCGTTACCGTAGTAAAGGGAGCCCGAGCGGTTGGCGTCAACCCCATCGATGATTTTCTTTAATCGAGACGGCGTGTCGCCGTATTCAAATCGTAATGAGGCCGGATTGCGGGCATCAATCGGCGAAATCATCTCCATTAGTGAGCCGTTTGCGCCGAAGAGATAGGTTCGACCATCGCTGTCAAGCAGGGTGACCGTACCGTTGGCGTTACGGTGCAACACGCCGGCCTCGCCCGCAGGCGGAATGTAGGCCGATTTCTCGGAACTCCATTTATACTCGTGGCTCGAACCCGAGGCATCGTAGAGAACGATCGAGTTGGAATTTATTTGAATCCGTTCGTAAGCCAAATTGCCGTCGCCATCGAAACTTAATTCCCAGCCATCCGGCACAACTTGAGCAATTGGACTCATCCATTTAGTCGGTATGATTTGCTCGAGTACCATGCCTTTGACCCAGAGCTTGGCAACGGCCGGGCCGACTAGCTCGAAATATTCCAATGTCAAAGGAATGGTTTGACCTTCGGAAAGCGAAATCGGGGCACCGTAATTAAGGGTATGCGGCCGACCAACCCATTCATCGACTTGTAAGACATTATTAACGAAAAGTCGGGCGCCGTCGTCAGTACCGGCCCCAAAAGCATATGAGCCACCCTTCGGAGCAGTGAAATAAGTTTGGTAGCGCGCCATAAATCCATCAGTTACTCCCACCAACGGGCCACTGTTACCCCAGTTGTTGTTGACGAGTTGTTCGCGTCGTTGCAGAATTAATCGGTCTTCATTGAAGGTATGGGTGCCGTCATCGCTGTAGTAGCGAGCACTGACGCCTTGTTTCAGATTAAGCGGTAGCGGTTTAGTACGAAGCCAATTCGATGGCACAATCGTTTCAAACACCGCGCCTTTGACCCAGAGCTTGGTGACGGCCGGACCGCCACGATCGATATGACGAAATTGCAAGCTGACAATCTGGCCGATCTGCAAACTGGTGCTGGCGCCGTAAACCTGAACGGCGCAACAGCCGCCGCCACTGACGATGGTCTGGCCGTTAACAATCAAGGAGTAATCGTCATCGCTACTGACGCCAAAATAGTAAGTACCGGTCAGTGGAGCAATAAAGAAGCCGTCATATGAACTACTAAACCAGCCGTTGCGGAAGAGTTCGTTGTCCGGCGAATTGAGCCCCCAGTCGAAGTCGACCTTCTCTTCAACTCGCTTCAAGAGTGGGTCACCGCTGAAATCAGTATTGTTCCAATAGCTGGCCTCTAGCCCGTTGCGAGCGCGGGCCGGCGAGTTGTATTCCAGACCGACAGCGATATTACCGCCGAGGGCTTTGAGCTCGTGAGTGCCAAGCCCGGTCGTTAGATTGCCAGTCGCTAGATCGACCGAAACCGGACCGGCCTCGTCATAGCTCTGGGTCGAATCCTTACCGTTTCGTAAATCAACCCGGAACGACCAAATCTGCGGACTCGCTGCCCAATAATCGTGATATTCATCGCGAGTATAGGTACGCCAGTAGTAAGTCGTGCCATCCTGCAGAACCCCTTCAGGGACAGTAAATTGATTGAACGGGCTACGCTCAAGCTCGACAATCGAGTCGCTACAATCAGGGCTCATACAGACATGGAAGTTGTAAATGACGGCATCGTTCTCTGGGTCGGTAACGAGACCTGTTACGAGTGTTGGCTGGAGATTGGTAACGGTAGCGCCGTTGACTGGTGTAAGTAAATTAGAAGCTGGAGGCGGATTATTTGACGGCGGAGCCGGATCGTTGTACTTGAAATCAACGAAAGATTCATTGGGATTGAATTTCTTTAACGAAGCGGCTGGATTCTCATCGCCGTAGATAATTAAGGCCGCTCCCCAATCACCAGCGCCGATGCGGTCCTCATAAATTCTCTTCACATCTAACCAGCCAGACGTGCCAATTAATTGCTCATCACCGATCAGACCTTCGTTGATACATTCAAACGCAAAGCATAGAGCGTGAGCGACGCCAACCCAGCGATTGGATGTTATACCGCTTTGCAAATTAAGGAAGAGATCGGCGTCTGCAAAAGTTCTGCCCTCCGAAAAGATATCTTGGTAGGGCACGCTGAAGACCGTTCGCCAGGAGTACCAGTTGTTACTGATATCGAGAAGAGTACCAACATTCATATTGGGACAAGCGCTCGAAATACAAACGTAACCGTCTGACTTATAGGTGGTGTAGCCGGTACCTATTATTTTGATCCAGCTCGGGTCAATCGCTAACGGAAAAGCGTCAATTGGCAGAGCATTAAGCCAAGCTGTTTGGAGCGTGACGGTTAGCAGACCGCCAGCGTAAGTTTGGTTGATAATTGGGTCGGTAATCGGGCCGTACTTGAACGAGTCCACTGTTACCGGTGCCAGCGTAAACTCGGAGCTACCGACAATAGCAAAGGCCCCCGGCACCGTTGGGTGTGGCGTCAGCTCGACTCCTTCGATCTTAAACTGGTAAGACGATGGGGTACTGCTGTTTTTGACGATTAAGAATTCTTTCAGCTCGCTGCCGAGAATTTGGTAATCAGCATCAACCCCCGGCCAAAGCTCGGCGTAGTGGACAATTTGGTTGCCGGCTTCGTCAGTCTGGATTTCTGGATTGACGGCAGCCGCCCCGATTGGACGAACAATTATATTGAGCTCGCCTTTTTGGACGCGAATCATCCCCTGCGAGGCGTCGGACGGGGCGATCCGGGCTTGCCAGTCGTTGGCAGTGACTTTGTAGGTATTGGACTGGCCGACTTCGGCCGTAACCTGGCCGATTACTTGTTGAATCGGACTCGAAGAGTCGGTCGGATTGGTGTCGGGACTTAGAGTGGTGTCGATCGGTTCCCACTTGTCGTTGGTTTGGTAGAAATGTGGGGTAGTGTAACGGCGTTGCTTGAAAGAACCATCGGGCTCGGCAAAAACACTATTGAAAGCATCTCGACGGGCGACAATCTCCTGTTCTTCTGTTGGTGGAGTCGGTTGATTCTTAATTACTGGGGGCGTCATACCCTGACCGGGAATAACAATCTGCGAAAATCCGCCGGTAGCGGCGTCGGGATTGAGCGGTTCGGAAATTAGCGGCCCTGGATCGCTTGGATCCGGTCCGATATTGGCCGCTTGGATAGAAATTGGCGTCAACAAAGCTTCGGTCGCCAGCACCAGAGCGGCCGCGACGGTCAAGAAGCGTTGGACTTTTTTACCCATACCTGTCAGCATCATGCCGTCAATCTACTCTTCGCCAAGTACCGAGTCAATACCTGAACGGTGATTTTGTAACTTTAGCAATTAACGGTATATTCGAACCGTGTTCTTTAACACAGGAGGAACCACCATGCGCGAGCTCCAGGAAAAGTGTGCAGTTTTCGGAGCCATAGGTGGCCCGGACTGCGTTGCTCTCACTTATATCGGCCTAAAGGCGTTGCAGAATCGAGGCCAGGACCACTCAGGTATCGCTGCCCTGCAAGAGAACGGTAATGTTGTCGTTCTAAAGGCCAACGGCCTAGTTGCATCATTTTGCAACAAGCCACGGTTCAAGAACTTGAAAGGCACTATCTCGACCGGTCATAACCGCTATGCCACTGCTGGGGCATCGACCCTAATCAATGCCCAGCCGCACCTGTCACGAAACGGAAAGATGGCGCTCTGTGCAAACGGAGACATCGTCCCGAGCGAGACTAGCTACTGGCGGCACGAGATGGAGTGCAAGGGCTTTCCATTAGTCAGCAGTAACGACGGTGAGTTGCATATGCGCATCGTCGAGTGGCGGATCAGTGAAGGGGGCACCCCCTTCGAGGCACTCCAATTCCTTGTTCGAAACGTGACCGGAGCGTTCTCTGGCACCCTAATTGCCAACAATCAGCTCATCGCCTTTCGAGACCCACGCGGCACTCGTCCGCTGGTTTTCGGCACTCGGAGTGACGGCTACTCGTTTGTCGCCTCGGAGGATTGTGCGCTGAAGAAGCTAATGGTCGATTCCTGGGACGAGATTAAACCAGGCGAGGTTCGTCTCATTGACCAAGATGGGGCGATTTCATCATCGGTCGAGCCATACCAGAAACAAGCAAAGTGCGTCTTCTGCGGCATCTACATCGCCAATCCGCAAAGTACAATCTTCGGAATACCGGTCAGCTTGAACAGAAAGCGTCAAGGCGCCAAGCTCTCCCGCTTCATTCCCGAAGACGCCGATATCATCATCCCAGTGCCCGACACAAGCAATCATGCGGCGCTTGGCTTGTCTCAAGCAACAGGCATACCGTTTGAATTTGGGATCATCCGACCCCATCACCAAGGGCGAAGCTTCATTGAGCCAACTCAAGCCAAACGACTCCGTGTCGTTGACGAAAAGCTCATTCCCGACGAAGAGATTATTCGCGGAAAGCGGATCGTGTTAGTCGATGATTCGATTGTCCGGGCAACGACCCTCAAGCTACTGATCGAGAAATTGCGCCGGGCAGACCCGATCAAGATTCATGTCCTGATTGTCGCACCGGTGATGACTCATCCTTGTTTTTACGGGGTAGCGACTCCGACCAGTGAGGAGCTAATTGGCGCCAACATGTCTGTCGAAGAGATTCGGGTGCATATCGGTGCCGATACGCTCGCCTATCTCACCGTCGAAGATCACCGAGAGATTATCGCCTCTTTCGGGGAGAATCCCGACGGCTACTGTTTCGCCTGTTCTAACGGCGATTACCCTACTAAACTTTGATCCTCATCCGATAGCCGGCTGTTCCAACAGCCGGCCACTTTTTTAGTTAATGCATCTCGACCAAACCGTTGATTATTTACTCTCAATCGACTACAATTCTTTCGTTACATTCCGAAGGAGGATGCACATGAAGAAATCGTTATTGATGGTCGTTCTCGTGGCATTGGTTGCCACGGTCAACGCCCAGAAAATCGGGGCAACAGCTCCGAAGACCGTGACCAACCAGCCGAAGGTGGCTTTCATGCCGCTGATGTTCCAGGAGAACGACAAGGGCGTTCGCGAATACGTCAACAGCGCTCGCGAGCCGTACGAGAAAGCACTCTACGGCACTTTCGAAAAGATGGGCATCGCCCGGATCGATCAGGCGATCGTCAACAACGCCTGGCGGAAAGTGAAGGATGAAGTGTTCAACACCGCTTTGTTCGAGTTGCCGGATCCTGCCAATCTCGTCAAGCTAGGCCAAGACTTGGGCGTCGACTATGTCGTGGTCTCGCGCTGCCACTGGTTGGTGCGATCTCCCTGGGTTGGACTGGGACCGAAGACGAAAGCACATGCGACGGTCGATTTGTGGATCATTGAAGTGCCGAAATCTGAGTTTGCGCTCAAAGCCGACCAGGTCAAGAGCGATTCCACGGAAAAAGCGCCTGACTGGAGACTGGCCGTTGACCTATTTCTGGCGCCGATCTCCGCCTTCTCTGGCGGACCCAAGACGAACCACGAGATCAAGTCGGGCGTACTGTCGCTCGGCAAGGCCATCCAGCCCTGGCTGGAGAAGATGCAAACCACAAGCAAGATTCGCATCGGCGGCTAGCGCCATCCCGAACCTAACGGTCGGGCTGAGACTCATCGAATGAGTTTTAGTCCGGCCGCTTTTTTAGTTACAGTAGGTTTAGTAGTGAAGGTTCGAACTTTCACAACATGGAGGATTGTTATGGAATCATTGTCTCGTCGAAGGTTTTTGATCTTATCGATGGGCGCTGTTGGTGGATCGATCATCGGTTGCGGCGGCGGCGGTGCGGGTGGTTTTGGGGGCTTCCAGTCGCGGCAAGATCCGTTCACTGTGGCCGCTAACCAGGCCGTGAGTAAGATGTTCGGTGAGATTGGTGTCGAAATCGCTGCCGGGACATATCCCGATGGCGCTCAATTGATGCTGAAGCAGTCTGGTCAGGCACTGCAAATGCCACCGACGACTAACTTCAAACTGGGCGCACCGGCGCTGGAGTTAAGCTCGAACGCCACAGCCACTAAAGACGTGGTTGTGACGATTCCCGACGATGGTAAGCAATACATTGCCGGCATCGAAGTTGACGGCGAATGGTTGCCACTCCTGAAGATCAGGGCCAATGGCCGGATCAGATTTACCCTACCCGCCACTTTTGGTCGTTCGGCCGAAGACGGACCAGGACAAGTCTGGCGGTGGGTGATCGGCCTGGTCAAAGACAATCTGTCCGACACTGGGTATGCCATCAAACAACTGACTCCCGGTGCCCCTTTTGCTAGTTATAGCACGGTTTTGTGTGCTCACGGCATCTTGGACAACTGGCAGTCAATGAGGAACTTCATCGGTCCGGCCCAAGCAAAATATGAAGCAAACGGTGTTTACTCGTTTGCCTTTCCCTGGAAAGCGGGCGCCAAAGCAGCTGGTATCGAACTTGCAGCACTACTGGCGCCGTACAGAAACCAACTCAAACGCATCACCATCATCGGCTACTCACAGGGAGTGCTAGCGGTTCGTTACGCTCTTGAGCGATTAGGGGCGTCGGCGTCGGTCAAGAACTGCATTTATCTCATGGGGCCAAATTTGGGAAGTATGCTGGCCAACCCGGTCGATTTCAGCTTCAACATCGGCAAGTTCTGGCTGAACGCCAATCTCAGCGGCTCGCTGTTTGATGTTGATATCAACGACCCGGCTATCAAGGAGTTTATGCCAGGAAACTCTTTCTTGCATGAACTCAATTCTTCTCACGGCCTGCCACGCGCTGATGTCAACTACTTTCTCATGAATGGTGGAAAAGACTGGGTGGTTGACGCCAATAGTGGCCAAGCCATAGGCGTTCCGCTCGGAGAGTTGGTCAGTGGCACGGTCTGGCGAGGAACCGCTCCCGAAGCGAATCACTTCAATATCAAGTCTGATATGAATGTCATGTACAGAACCTTCGACTTATTGCCGTATTTCTCGCTGTAACTCGACCCTCAACGCCCAGCTCCAGTTTGAAGAACTGGGTCTGGGCGGTTTTCATATCTGTTATTAGGAAATCTAGGTTCGAATAAATAAAATAAAGGGGAGAGGCGGTCTGGGTTGACCGCCTCTTCGGGTGCCTCGATCGAGGCAGAGTATGAGTGCCACTGGGCCGCTTCGAGTGAATCTAGGCGACGCCCAGCTATTTCAAGATCATCCCTCCCTAGGGATCGCAACCCTGTTGGGTTGCTTCAACCAGCTCATCAATGGGAGCTTTCACCTTATTGGGTTTTCGAGGTCCATTCATCTTGTCGCGCCCTCCTGAAAGATTGGAGAGACCAGCATGATTACCTACTCCAAAAGGTTACTCCTCCGTCTTAAATGTTGTCAACCCCGCACTTAACAGCCCTTGTTCTTGCTTCGCAAGAACTAATTAAAACACGGCGGGTTTTAGAGGGCTGTTTAGTGCGGGGCGAGGCACCTATTCAAATTTGTAGGCCAGTTCTTCGCTGTCGAGTTTGGTTAGGTCGGCCGAGTCAGCGATTGGTTCAATCGAGCGGAGCGAGACAGTTTTAGCAAGTTCGGTCGAATGTTTTTCGATTAAATTACGCAGTTCGTCGTCACGAGTGAAATAGTGGAAACTGGCCAGTTCGCCGACTTTTAGCCCGGCTTGTTTGCGCGCTTCTTGGAGCTTACGAGCTAACTCGCGGTAACGGCCTTCACTCTGAAGCTCCGGCGTCAGCTCAGTATTGATTCTGGTCTCTTGGCCAAATTCGACGCTCTCGACATTCATCTCGTCTCGTAAAACCTCGATCAAATCTTCTCGATTGGCCAAGTCTTGCGAGCCACCAACAATCAAGCAAGATAGCGGTTGACGCAGCGGCATCTTGGCTTCGGCCCGTTGCATATGAGCGATTGAAGCCACTTCGCGGACAGTCCGCATTACTTCAATTGTTTCTTTCTCTTGATTCAAAACCGATTCGTCGACTGTTGGGTAATCTTCCAGATGGACTGACTCTTTCGAGCCACCCAGCTGTTGGTAAAAATACTCACCGGTGAATGGCAAAGTCGGGGCAAAGGCAATCGCTGAACGAAGCAAAACGCGCCCTAAGGTCGCCAAAGCCGCCTCGTCACCCGCAACAAACCGATCTCGGGAGCGGCGAATATACCAAGTCGAGAGATCTTCAATAAAAGGCCGAATGGCTTTGGTCGACGCTTGAAAATCGAACTTGTCCAATCCTTCGGCATATTCTTGAATTGCCTCTTCCAGTCGGGCAATAATCCACCGATCCAGGACAGTTGGCTCGGCTGTCGAATCTTTACTCCCAGAAAAGTTAGCCACGCCGGCGTAGGTCAAATAGTATTTTAAAGCGTTGTGCCAGACATTGAGCAAGCGCGATTGCTCGCGAATATCATCTTCACTAATAGCCAAGTCTTCGCCAGCCATAATCTTTGACCCCATAAAATAGAGCCGCAGTGATTCGGCGCCGAACTTTTCAATCGTCCCGCGCGGGTCGGGATAGTTGCCGTACGACTTGCTCATCTTGCGGCCGTCGTTACCCATCAATACCCCGTTCACAGCAACATTCTTGAAGGCAATATTTCCTTTAAGGGCATTAGATAGAACATGAAGGTAGTAAAACCAACCTCGGAGCTGTCCCGTATATTCAATAATAAAATCTGTTGGGAAATGCGTTTCAAACTCTTCTTTGTTTTCAAAAGGATAGTGATCTTGGCCGTACGGCATCGAACCAGATTCAAACCAACAATCCAAGACTTCTTTTACCCTTTGAGCTTTTTTTCCGTTAGGTAGCGTTAGTACAACTTCGTCTATTTTAGGACGATGCAAATCTGTAATTGTTTGGCCGCTCAATTTTTCTAATTCTGCGACTGACTCTGGTACGAAGATCTCTCCGTCTTCTGTCTCCCAAACGGGTAGTGGTGTTCCCCAGTAGCGGGTACGACTAATGGACCAATCAGGGGCGTTAGCAATGTTGTGAGCGAATCTCTTGTCACCGAAATGTTTAGGAATCCAATTAATTTTCTTATTGCTCTCCAAGAGCTCGCTTCGAAGCGGTTCGATCGACATGTACCAAGAAACTTGAGCTTTATAGATTAGCGGCGTCGAACAGCGATAGCAGTGAGGATAGGAGTGAGTGATGACTTCTTCTTTGAACAGCAATCCCCTTTTCAGAAGTTCGGCTGAAATCAAGGGGTTGGCTTTTTTGTAATACATCCCCGCCCACGGCGTCACTTCGGCCACAAAATGGCCAGCTTCATCAACTGTTTCGTGCAGTGACAAGCCAACCTGTTCGCCAAGCTTGGTATCTTCTTCACCAAAGCCCGGGGCAATATGAACAATCCCCGTGCCTTCGTCCATCGCCACGAAGTCGGCGGCATAGACCTGAAAATCGGTTTTGGAATTAGTCGGCAAGAAATTGTAAAGCGGCTCAAACTTTTGTCCAACCAGTTTCTGGCCTTTGAAGGTTTCGAGTACTTCGAAATCGCTTTCGGAGTAACGCGGCAGGGCTTCGTGGGCTAGAATATAAAACTTTTTACCGTCAGTAACTTTTACGTATTCGGTCTTTTCGTCCACTGCCAAGCCTAAGTTAGCTGGTAACGTCCAGGGAGTTGTCGTCCAGGCAAGTAGATACGTGTCTTGGGAAGTCATCTTAAAAGCTATCGTTACGGCCGGATCCTCAACGTCCCGGTACGAATCATCGTCCATCGTCACCTCAAACTTACTTAGGGCCGTGGCACAACGGGGACAGTACAACGAGGTTCGACGACCGCGATATATCAAACCCTTGTCGTAAAGTTGTTTGAAAACCCAGATTACTGACTCCATAAATTCCAAAGAATCGGTTCGGTAGGCGCCTGTCATATCTGCCCAACGCCCGATGTGGTCGATATACCATTTCCAGGCATCAGATACCTCACCGACATAAGCCCTACAAGCTTCAATAAACTTATCGACTCCCAGCGCTTCGATGTCTTTTTTAACTTTTAACCCTAGTTGCTTCTCAACTTGGTTTTCGGCAGGTAAGCCATGGGTGTCCCAACCCCAAATACGCCGAACGTATTTACCTTTCATCGTTTGGTAACGAGGAACAATGTCCTTAGCAATCGAAGGTAAGAGGGTTCCGTAGTGAGGAATACCCGTTATAAACGGCGGTCCATCGTAAAACGAAAAAGTGTTTTCCTTTGGGTTCTTGTCTAGAGATTTCTGAAAAATCTTTTGGTCTTCCCAAAACTTTAAAACTTTCTCTTCAATATCAAAAAGAGATTTTGTTTCACCGGAAAGGTCGGGCTTAGTCATTATATCTCGTCTCGTTTGACCACTTCTTGTTTACCGGTTTCTAGATTCTTGACCTCAACACATCCCTGCTTCCAAGCTTCTTCCAACGGAATGATAATTGTTTTGTAGCCGCGCTTGTCGGCGTACTTAATCTGTTTACCGAGCTCGACGGCCGAGTCTAAGTAAACCTCGACTTTCTTCCCCTTCTCGCGTAATTCAGTTGCCCAGCGACGAGTTTCAATCTCGTTTTCCGGCAGGCAAACAATAAAGAACGCTTCAGGAGATTCAAGTCGCATGACCTCGCCGATGCGATCGACGCCAAACGAAATACCAACCGCCGGCAATTTCTGGCCGATCAAGCTCTCCACCAAACCGTCGTAGCGACCGCCGCCCATCAGTGTCCCGCCACCGTAGCTTTCTTCGACGCATTCAAAAATCGTGCCAGTGTAGTAGTCTAGTCCGCGAACCATCGCCAGATCAAACTTCATCTCCAGACCGATCGACTGACCGTATTTAACTAATTGTTTCAGCTCCGTCAGGGCTTCGAACTGGCCGAGTAGTCTTTCGATCTCGTCGAACGGCTCTTCTCGATCCAAAAATAGGCCGTTGACAGTCTTTTTCTGTGCTACCGTCAATCCCAGATCGCTGATTTCAGTGCCGAGTCGCTCGGGAGTGATTTTGTCTTTTTTGTCGAGCAGGCGCAGTAACGATTGGCGAGACTCTATTTTAATCTTTAGGTCTTCGAAAACCGCCTCAACTATTCGTCGGTCATTAATAACACAGGTGATGTTCAATCCAAATTCTTTGGCGGCAGTATTTACAATTTCTAGTATTTCTTTCTCTCCCCCTCCCGATCCAACAACATCGATATCGGCTTGAGTGAATTGGCGAAATCGTCCGGCTTGAGGTTTTTCGGCCCGGAAAACCGGCCCAATCTCAAATCGTTTAAACGGCAACGCTAACTCTTGATAATTACCGGCGACAAATCTTGATAGCGGGACTGTCAGGTCGTAGCGAAGACCAACTTTTCGCTTACCGTTGTCCTCAAATAAATAAAGTAACTTCTGGGCTTCAGCACCGTAATTGCCGAGTAGGATCTCTTCTTTCTCGATGACTGGTGTTTCCAGCTCCTGGTAACCAAAACTTTGAAAGATCTTTTTTAGACAATCTAAAATCGCCGACTTACTCGGCTCTAATTGATCGCGAAACCCCGATAACGGCAATAAATTGTCTCGATTCATTACCGTATTCTACCCGACTGGACAGAATTAACCAAAGTGACTAACTGGAGTGATCGGTAAGTCCCGATCTTCAGGGTTGACGCTGACGAGGACGCAATTGTGTTTCTGCTGCCAAACGCGCAGAGCTTGATGTCGGGCGATTAAATTCGCTCCGCCAACAACGGCGGCCTTATCCAAATCGGCTTCGGCAAACTTGGGTGGCAGAAGCGTTTCTAGCTCTTTGGCGTTCAAACCAAACTGCGTCTGGTGAGGAAACACTTGGCTGTAAAGGTGCGTCCCTACTCCGACGGGTAAAACCGTTAGGAAACGAGTTTGTTCGCGGCTAATCTTTTGGAGTAGGGCTAACTGGATTTGATCAACATTGGGTTCCAGGACGACTATTCCTTCGATCTGATGTTTGGCGCAGGTAGATTTGTTGCCGTGAAGAAAGCTAGACGCAATTGCCAGAGCCAAGTAACCATGCTCGGCTGATTTTTGGGACAAGGCGCGGAATTTAGCAATTTTTTCGTCGTCAACCAAGTTTTCGATCTGTTCCAGCGGTCCGACTAGAACCGACTGCTTCTTAGTGCCGAGTGCTAGTAAAGACTGTTCGGCCAGCGGCCCAACTGACTGATGTTCGACCAAGATTCCCGTAGTGGCCTTCGACTTGAGCCGGATCGATCCAGCCGCCGAGACGATGATTTGTTCGAGCAGTGTCCCCCTAGAAAGATTGCTGCTGGCCAGCACTTTGAAGAGCCGGGCGAGCGGTTGATTGTTTGGTTCGAACCGCGCCACTTGCCAGCTTGTGACCAACCAGCCAAGAGGTTCAAGCACTGTTAGTGGCTGTTTAGTTACCTGGCGAGCGAGAATGGCCAAAACCAACAGAATCAAAACTACCAACAGCACTACCGGCATCAGCCAGAAAACAATTACCTCCATTTGTTCAGTATATCCTGATCATCTAAAAAAACTGTCACGATGTTGGTCGTGACAGCTAGGGGGGTGCTATTCCCAATTGAATCGCCTGCTTCAGCATCAGTTCCAAACTGGCAATTTGGATTTTACGAACCGTGCTTGGCGACAAACCAAGTTGCTTACCGATGCTAGTCAGCGACTGACCATCAACCAGATAGTATTGAGTTACTACCTGGCGCTGGATGTCGCTCAAACAGGGGAGAAGAGAGTCGATGATCTGCCTGTCAATATTGATTTCGAAGGCCAATTCAGCTCTCTGATCGGGCAGTAAATCGCCCAATCGACAACTTCCCTTGCCGCTACTCGAGGTGACCTCACAGTCTAACGAAACTGGTCGTCGGTTGTCCTTAAGTAAGGACATAATTATCTCCGCTTCTCTCACGGACGGCTTGGTCGGTACCCCATCAATCTTTCTCAACATTTCTCGGCGATTGATGATCAATTCAAGGGTGGGTTCAAGCCCTTCACGATCGCAGATTCGCTCCATTCTTTTGAGGCCGTTAACCACATAGGTTGGTAGGCGAAGCCGACAATCAGACAAATCATCGCTCGTTTCGCGATTGATCGCCTGTCTAATCCAGTAGGTTGCATAAGTCGAGAATTTGTACTTCTTTTCAACCTTGAATTTATCAATGGCCTTATTGAGGCCTTTGATCCCCCGCTGAAACCTGTCTTCCAGCTCATTATTTGTCCGCATTGCTCTAGCAATCTTCCGAACCAGCCGAACATTGTGGTCAATGAGTATTGCCCGCGCCGCCGCTGCGGCGTCAGGATCGCCTTTCTTTAATTGCTCGAATAAAAATCTCTCTTGCTCCCGTGTCAAAAGAGGCAAGTCGAATGAGGCCTTAAGGACCTCGAGTGAGTCTGAATTCATAACAAGGTCCTCCTAATTGTAGTGTGCGCCGTAGCGCCCTTCGAATACCTCAGGGTTTTTAGCCCTTCGACTCCTTTCAGTCGCTCAGGGTAGTTCGGGTCTCTTCGTCCTCTCAGTTTACACTGAGGGAGCGAAGCGACTCGAAGTGCGGTCCCAGGGGGATTCGAACCCCCGATCTTCAGAATGTCGCAGCAATTTACATGGCGGCGTGTACGGGAGTCGAACCCGTGATCTCCTGGATGTCGTGCCTGCGGCACTCGCTCTTCGCTGGCGTTCAGAGTGAGAACCTGCGGTCCCAGGGGGATTCGAACCCCCGATCTTCAGAATGAGAATCTGATGTCCTAGGCCTCTAGACGATGGGACCAAAGTAAACTTGCTCTGATAGTTTAGCTCAAAAAGTCTTCTTAGTCGAGCAGTTCCCTGACTTTGGCGACGAGCTCCTTGGGGGTGACTTCGATTTAAAGAAAATATCCCTGAACCTAATTTCAGCGACGTCAGGAACTATAGGACATTACTGTTAAGAACCCCCCACTTCTTAAAAGAGAAGAGCTTGGCTGGCCGATAGATACTATTCTTCTGCCTGCCGACTATCTCAACGATATCGAGCGCAATAAACTTGCGACGGAAGTTCCGCTTGTCTAGCGGTCGAGCGAGAATGATTTCGTAGAGCTCTTGGAGTTGTGGGAGGGTAAATTGCCTGGGTAGCAAGCTCGAAATGATAGTGGTGTTTATCAATTTCGATTTCAAGCTTTCAGCTGCAACCTTGATCATGTCTTTGTGGTCAAAGGCTAACTCCGGCAAGGCGGAAACCGGAAACCACTGGCCGCTTTCTGTTGAATTTATATCAGTGGCTACAGCAGGGACCAGGGCCAGAAAGGCGACGGAAATCGCCCGGCTCCGTTTATCACGATCGGGATCGCTGAAGGTGTGGAATTGTTCAATATGAACATCTTTGACCCCTACTTTTTCACTGAGATGGCGCCTGGCCGAGGCCTCAGCCGATTCGTCAGAACGAATAACCCCACCTGGTACGCCATGTTGATGTCGGTAGTGCGGCGGCCGGTGAACCGGCATCAGAAAAACTTGGACTTTATTTTTGAGCACACTTAAAAGCACGACATCGACGGCGGCGATTGCCACCCTGAGTCGAGCTACAGTCTCAACGAAAGATTCTTTTGATTGTTTTGTCATCGTTTAATTGAAATATATCATTTATAAGAACAGGGGGGCTATTCGCCCCCCTAAGGTTTTCTATCAAACAACTCGGTGAACAACACGTTCACCAACGGTAACGGTCACGGTGCTACCGGCCGGCCAGTCGACACCCTTTTCGATAATGCCATCTGAGAAGATGACGCCGCCCCTGGGCATCTCAGAGGTTAGTTTCAGCAAGGACCCGACGACAACTCGTCCGGTCACGATTGTCGCGCCGGTCACCGGCGAGGGGAACGGATCGCGAACGACGAAGACTAGCTCTAAGTCGGTCGGACCCGGTAGCTGCGTCAAAAGATGGCGCCCCCGTTCTGGGATTAGACCATCGACCATCGCCACGATTGAACGTAACCAGCCGTTGGTCCCGACGCCAGTTGAGACGATCACGCCGTCCGACGAGTGTCGTTCCTCCCGACTACCAAAGGCAATCTTGTATCGGGCCGAAATGTGATCCCGGCGGCCGATAAAGATGTCGTTGATGCCCCAGACGACTTTGTCGTCGCTCGTCGTCGCTTTGACGAACGGCAGGTCCTCGACGAGGTACTTGCCATTCTTGACGCGAGTAATGACATCGCCAACCTGAGTTGGTCCAAATGGCATTAGGTTGCCGATGATGCTGCTGGGATCGGGATTGATTCCGAGCACCAGTTGGTTTGTGACGTATTGAGCCAGGTTGACAAACAGTCCATCCGGCCCGCAGACGATCACCAGATCGTCGTCTCGAAAGAGAAACGTCGGCAAGTCGTTCCGAGAAACGGTGGTGACCGCCAGATCATTGGGGATCTGGCGGCGGACCGTTATCAGAGCGTCTTGGTAGGTTGTGTGTTCGTCTCGATACGGAGCGATGGAGTCGCCCTTCGTTTCGAGAATGAACTGGGCCATCCCTTCAGTGAGATGCTCCCGGATCAACTCCTCGAGCCGAGTTGGTTTCGTAACCACGACGACACGATCCATCTTTAGCCTCCTTTTCTGCCGTTACTGGTAACCGCAGCGAGTAGCTCCGTCGTCAGGGCGACCGATCCGAGTTTTCCTTCCTTGGCGGCGACCATCAGTGAGGCGGCCATCAGTTTGCCGGAGTCGATGTCGATCATTGGCTTCAGACGAAGCTCGGTAGCTTCGGCTTCCGACCCGGCAAGTGCGACCATGTTCTTGCCCTGCTCGGCGACGAACATGGAACGATCAACTTCGAGCTTGAGGTTGGTCTCAGCCTCAAAAGCTCTAACCCTTCGCTCGTTATCGGCGGCTTTGAGCCGACGCTCGTGCCGGGCAGTATCCGCCGCCGAGAGCAGACCCTCGCGCTCTTCAGAGCCGATCGCTTCGTTGACTTCATCGTCGGATGGCTCGACCGTCGAGACCGAGCAGCTTTCGATTGTGACGCCACGCGCTACCAACGAGTTGGTCTCGCCAGCGATCGCCCTACGGATCGTTTCCTCAAATTGCGGCTGAGAGGTGACGGCAGTCGAGATATCGAGCTCAAGCGCCTGGGTCCGGATTGGACCAAGAACCTGATCGATCATGCTCTGCTGGAGTAACGCCTCCCATCTGCTGCGGTAGCCACCGCTGTGGTTGTCGACGGTGAAGTCGAAAGTGCTCTTGGCAACCTGGCCGTTAAGCCTGGCCTGAATGCAGCCACTGACGGTGATTTGCTGCTTGTCGCGCGAGTACGCTTCGACAGAAAAGTTAACAACCTGTGCAATGGTTGGAACGACGGCCACAGTGGTCATCGGGCCGATCAGTCCACCCCAGCCGATCCCTCGGTCCTGGAACGTTCCTCGACTCAGAGTGAAAACGTGGCCAGTAGCACCAGCCGCGTGAAACAGTGTGATACCAAACATCTTAGCCTCCTGGAGAGTCTCTCCGTTTCGCTCCTACATTATGTGAAGCTACGTTAGTGTATTTACTACACTATATAAATGTATTATATACACTTACTACAGCTTGTCAATACCCTTTCTTTAGTAAATATCCCGTAAATTTAGCTGGACGTTAGCAACACTTCAATTTTCTCAACGAGCTCTTTGGGGGTGATTTCGGTTTTTAGATAGTATCCCTGAACACGATTCTTGGCTTGCTCTTTATAGTCCGGGTTGGGTAGAGCGGTGAGAATGATAATCGGGATATGTTTGGTCTCCGGCAAGGTCCGGAAAACTTTGAGAGCCCCCAGCCCACCTTGGCGAGGAAGCATCAAGTCTAGCAAAATGATATCGGGGTTATTGTTCAAGGCGACATCAATAGCCGATAAGCCGTCCCCCGCCTCAATAACCGTAAAGTTATGATGAGTGAAGGCCTCCTTATAGAGCCAGCGCAGTTCCTCGTTATCCTCGACTAACAATATCTTTTTTTGGCTCATCTCAATTCATCATCGTAAATCAATTAATGTCTGGGTTTTAGCCCAAGACAGCATCATCACCCGAGTTAGTTTACGCAGCTCATCAACCAAGACAATTGACAGCGCCACCATCAAGCAGAGAACCAGCGTCGGCCAGTCCAGTGCGGTCAACCCCAAGACGCTACTGACTGCAGGCCAGTAAAGGGCACCTAGTTGTAAAACTGAGGCGATGCCAAACATCAACAAAAGCCACTTGTTGTTAAACCGACCCATCACAAACACCGAGGCCGTCGCCGAACGACTATTAAATAAGTTAAAAAGCTGAAAGAAGACTAGCGTCGTCAGGGTGGCCGAGCGAGCGTACACAGGGCCACTAGCAAACTGTCCGTAGACAAACAGCGCCCCCAGCGCCATGACGACCGATACCAGCATCATCCGAGCGATGGCTGATTTCGAAAGAATCTGCTCGTTCGGGTTCCGGGGGGGTCGTTTCATCAGGTCCTCTTCGGCCGGCTCAACCGATAAGGCCATCGAAGTTACTCCATCGGTAACCAGATTCATCCACAATATCTGCACCGCCAAGACCGGTAATGGCCAGCCGAGCAGAACGGCGCCGATAATGACCATGATTTCCCCCAGACTAGTGGAGACGAGGTAGTAGACGATTTTTTTAATGTTTTCCCAAATTAACCGCCCTTCGGCAATGGCTGAAACGATGCCGGTGATGTTGTCATCAAGCAGGACCATATGAGACGCCTCAACGGCGATGTCGCTACCGCCACGACCCATCGCCACACCGATGTCGGCCTTTTTCAAGGCCGGGGCGTCGTTAACGCCGTCGCCAGTCATGGCGACTAACTGACCTTGCCGTTGGAGCCGTTCAATAATGAGCAGCTTGTCTCTGGGGGTCGCCCGGGCAATGACCGATACTTTCGATAGATCATGTCCAGCGATGTCTTGAGCATGAATTATCTCGCCTTGATCAGCCAGGCCAAGTTTGCGGGCAATGTGTGAGGCCGTCAGTAAGTGGTCGCCCGTAATCATCATCGTCCGGACGCCGGCGTCTAGGGCTAAACTAATCGCTTTTTTGGCCTCGGGACGAATCGGGTCAGCCAGCGCCATAAAACCGACCCAAGTCAGATGCTGAACTAATTTGGCATTAATACTACTGGCATCTGGGTAGTCAGCGTAGGCCAGGGCGACCAGCCGATAGCCAGATTCGGCCAGCGTATCGGCTTGGCGGGTCAGGTTGTCTCGATCGGTTGGCAACAAGCGGCGTTTCTTGCTCCCGGCCACAAAATCGCAAAGCGCAATTAAGCGCTCCGGTGAGCCCTTGACGATAATTCGGTGATGATGATCAAACTGATGGATTGAAGCCGAGTAGCGCAACTCTTGATCGAAGGGTATTTCTAGGAGCTCGGGATACTCCCGCTCCTCCTCAAAGGCGTAATAGCCCGCTTTGGCCGCCACCACCGCCAGCGCTGTCTCGGTCGGGTCGGTCAGCTGTCTGGCCCGATTTTTCAGCAGATCGTCTTTGGAGATCGATGACATCGTCGCCAGGCTGGCCAGTTTTAAGATTAAATTAAGTTGTGGCACTTTAGTCTCGGCGATCTTGTCGCCTGCTTCAAAAAACGAACCGGTCAGATCGAATCCTCGGCCCGTGACAGTGTATTCACCCCCTGGCAGGACAATCTTTTCGACCATCATCGCTCCCTCGGTCAGCGTGCCGGTTTTGTCAACGCAGAGCGTTGTGATGCTACCCAGCGTCTCCGTTGCCGAGAGCTGACGAATCAGCGAGTGGCGACGAAACAATCTCGTTAAACCGACCGAGAGCGTCACCGTTAGGGCGATCGGCAGACCTTCTGGCACGACCGAAACCAATAGAGCTAGTGTCGTCCGAAACATCTCCAGAGCAGGCACGCCGTTAACACTCCCGATGACAAAAGAGATCATTGATAAAACGATCGCGCAGAGTAGCAGGGCGGAGCCCAATGTCTGTAACTTTTTCTGCAAGTCGCTCGGCGCTTCTTTAACACCCAATACTTCCCGGGCGATACTACCGAGCTCCGTTCCCATACCAGTTGAATTAACGACGGCGACCCCACGGCCGGTGACGACGAGCGTCGCCAGATAAATCATATTGTCCCGATCGAGCAATGCCGAGGCCGAGCCAATAATCGTGTCACGTTTGTGGGCCGGTAGCGATTCGCCCGTCAACGGCGCTTGATTAACGCGCAAGCTCCTGGCTTCAATTAAGCGGGCGTCGGCCGGGACGCGATCGCCAGCTTCAACGATAATGATGTCACCCAGTACTAAATAACGGGCGGATATTTTTTGTTCGACCGATTCGCGGATCACTCGAGCTTGGGGAGCGAGGATGCTTCGTAATTTGCTGATCGTTTGTTCGGCGCGATACTCTTCAAAGAACCCGATGACGGAGTTGGCTACTATAACTGCTAGAATCACCCCTAACTCGGTCCACTGTCGTTCGTAAAGCGAGATTGCCGAGGCGGCTAACAGTATGTAAACGAATGGGCTGTTGAGTTGACGAAATAGCAGTTTGAATGGTGACGGTCGGTCAGTTTTTTTGAGTTCGTTGTAACCATGCGTAGTTAGTCGATGTCTGGCCTCCTGGTTGGTCAGGCCGTGATGTTCGTTACTGTGTAACTCAGTTAAAACCTGGGTCTTCGGTTGCGACCAAAAATCTTTCGGTACTGGTCGAGCATGGGTTAGGTGTATTGATACCATCAATACCAGGATATCCTAAATCAGTCACAGCGGGGAATTACTGAATAACTAAATTACGAAATTACTGAATTAAAAGCTTCCACAATTCAGTAGCTTCGAACGAAGTGAGAAGCGAGCGAAGCGACATTCAGTAATTGTATAATTTAGTAATTATCTTCAGTTTGATGTGGTTTTTTGCTCGGCGTCTTCAAGCTGGTCGGCATTGAAAGAGTCGCCAGTATTATTGGTCTCGTTTTTTGTCGTCGTCTTCCGATCCGTCATCACGCCGAGAATGATCAACACCACGACCAAAACTACCGCCACGCCATAAAAGACTTTCTTCATGCTACTGACACTAGACTTGGGTGGAATGGTAGTCAAGACCATCTGCCGAAGAAGGATTGCCTTGATAAATATTTAGCTCAAATTTTGGGTCTAGGGTGTTGACTTTTTAACGATTATATGGTATAGTCATGACGCTAATACGAGGTATTGGTGGTCGTGGTTGTACCGAACAGCCAAAGAAATCAGTGCGTTACCTTCGGGTAGCGGCACAAACGGGAGGGATGTCACCCGGGAAAGACATCAGGAGCACGTTTACAATGAAAACAACGATATGGTGGGTCGGTCTGACCCTTTTCGTCCTCGGCACCCTTGGAGCATTTGCCCCTCCGGAGAACTATCCGGGTTGGTGGGCCAAGGCGTGGGGAATGACCTTCCCCTATCAAACGGACGCGACGAAGACGCAGTCGCATGATCCGGCCGTCGCCGGCCAGATTTGGACCGGTCGCGGACTCAAGGGAGTTGGCGGGAACACCCGTCTCGAGCTCGAACAGCCGGCGCTCCGCAAAGAAGCGGCAGCCGGCGACGCAAGGGTCGATGGCAGGGCGCAGCATCGAGTCTATCTCGTCCTCGTGGCGGTGATTGGACTCTTCCTGATGTACCTCGGTCTTCGTCAAGAGGATCGTGAGCGTGAGGAAAGACGGTTTGAGCGGCTCGAGGGACAGCTGCCGAACCAAACCACGCCCGACAGCACTAAGACATCGGTGCCCTCACAACCGACAGTCTCCCAAGGCAAGAGCACACCTCTCGAGCCGATGAACGACGATCCCGAGCCTAACTGGTGGCAGCTTCTATGGGCGCCTTGGCGGCGCACTTCACGCGAGCGCCAGTCCGTGATCGCAGCCCCGACAGAGCCGATCGATATCAACATCGTCGTTGAGTCGTTCGACGGAGACAAGTCGAAAGCACGACATGTGCTGACGGCGAGCTTGCCGGCAATGACCGTTCATTCGGTCAAAGCCCACCTCAGGGTGGGTACCAACGACACCGTCCAGGAGATGGGTCTCGACGTCCACTAAGACGTCCCCCATCTCCCCGAGCGCAGGAATAAACCCCTGCGCTCGTTTTTTATACCTATTTGTTCCGGGACTTGGATTCGAACCAAGGTTGCCAGGCTCAGAACCTGGAGGCCTACCACTAGCCGATCCCGGAGTATTAATCCTTCGAGAAAGATATTAATTCAATAAACTTCGCTACCTCCAACTTTCTTGCTAACCTCACATCTCGATGCCTGAACTGTGGATTGTAACCAAGTCTCAAAAGCGCATTGTAAACATCCTCAAGTAAACTATGGTTGTAGCTTGTGTATTTTATCACGCAAGTATGATTATTTGAATCAACACAGAGGTTTCCGTCACTCTCAAACATCCCCTTTAGACAACGGACTAGATGCAAATTACTTCTTTTTATCCACGCGGGTACCCGTAGCTCGTGTCGTATCTTAATACCGGTCGGAAAATCAAGCCTAGACGAAATATGTTTTTGGTATAGATATACATCAACACATTTGGAGTCCTTCCGGATCCGGATTGTAGGCTTCTTCTTAAAGATTTCCTCGGTTAACTTCGCTAACCGCCCAATTCTCTTCTGCTCCTTGGAATTGAAGCATAGCGTTAGTTTCTCTGTTCTTGGGTATCGCTCGACACAGCCATCCCCTAGAAGTACGCCATAGAATTCGGCAGAATCAGGGCTGCGTTCTAGTTGTGCATAATATACTGGGTGAGCTACCTCCCATTTTCGAAAATTGCTTTGCATCCTACCCGACATAGTGAGCGACATTTTCATCAGGCTGGGATGATTATCTTTAGTGAGACCCTTATTCCAAGGAGTTCTACCTTTCATACTATAAGTATAACCTGATATTTTCCTACCACTAGACGATCACCGGAATTCTTTGAAATTCTATCTGAAACAGGTTTGCTAGCCACTACCTAGCTGAAAGTTTCTTGATCGCTGTATTGAGGCGCTTGGTCGACTCTTCCTTACCAATTACAGATAATAATTCGAAAGCACCTGGTGAGGCGTCGCGACCAGACAAGGCGACTCGAACAGCCCAGAGCAGTTCGCCGTCCTTAATTTTCAAGTCCTCGGCGGCCCCACGCAGAGCCGGCTCGACTTCATCAAGTCCCAATGTTTTTAGTTCACTCACGACCTTAACGGCCGATTTCAGGGCGGCCAAAGTATTGGCTTCGGTCGATTTCTTGGCGACTAATAATGATTGTTCATATTTCGGGCTAATGAAGAAGTAACCAATCTGATCTTCGATTTCACTCAGTAGCTTGAGCCGATCGTGGACCAAAGCAATCGCATTCAAATAGTAGTCGGGCTCTTCCGTGACGGCTTTTTGCAGTTCATTATTGGTGATGAATTCGCGTCCGGCATCGGCCACTTCACCGATCGATTTTTGGCGAAGATAGTAGCCGTTCATCCAAAGCAATTTTTCGGAATCGAAAATAGATGGACTTGTGCCAACTCGGTTGATTTCAAACTCATCGATCAGTTCCGACATTGAAAATATTTCCCGTTCAGTGCCCGAATTCCAGCCCAAAAGCGCGATGTAATTTACCAGAGCATCTGGCAGAAAGCCCTTGGCTTTATAGTCGTCCGAGATCGAAACCGGATTTTTGCGCTTGCTCATTTTTGAGCGGTCTTTGTTGAAAATAAGCGGGAAGTGACCGAATTGTGGGCTCAAAAAATTGAGGGCGTCAGCCAAAAGTATTTGTTTAGCGGTGTTGACTAAATGCTCCTCGCCCCGCAGGACATGGCTAATTTTCATCAGATTATCGTCAATAACATTTGACAGGACAAACAGCGGCATACCGTCCGAGCGTTGAATGACGAAATCGCCAAACAAGCCGGCATCAAATTCGACCTTGCCTTTGATTAGATCGTCAAAACTGACCTTTTGCGGTTCAACAACAAAACGGACGGCGCTAGAACGATGTTCTCGCTCGAACTGGTCGATCTCTGTGGCCGACAAATGCCGACATCGGCCGGAGTATTTTGGGGCGGAGCCCTGGCTCTGCTGGCTCTCCCGTTCGGCCGCTAACTCTTCCGGCGTACAGTAACAACGGTAAGCCAGTTTCTTATCGATGAGTTGCAACACGAACGGGTCGTAAAGCCCGAGCCGTTCCTTTTGAAAGTACGGCCCGTAAGGCCCGCCGACTTCCGGTCCTTCGTCCCAGTCCATGCCGAGCCACTTCAACCCGTCGAGGATATCTTTCAGCGATGAGTCGTCGTGTCGTTGTTGATCGGTATCCTCTACTCGCACAACAAACTTACCGCCAAATTTCTTGGCAAACAAATAATTGAACAGGGCTGTACGGGCCGTGCCAATATGGAACTTGCCGGTTGGGCTAGGAGCAATCCTTACTCTGATTTCGTCAGCCATTGAATTCAATTATTCCTCTGTGGTGTTTTATTTTGGGCTCGTTTTCGGCATCGTCTACTGTCACAACATCAATCCGAATATTATCCCTCTTATATTTCATCATTAGTTCGTGAGCAAGCAAAATCAATTTCTCGCGTTTACGAGGAGTTATCATCTCAATCGCCGCTCCTCGGAAGTTAGAAGTTTTGGCTTTGACCTCGACAATCACCAGCGTTTTCCCGTCGCCAGCCAGAATGTCGATCTCGCCGAATTTAGTCCGGAAGTTTCGTTTCAGAATCCGGAACTTCTTCTGCTTCAGAAGTCGCTCCGCCCAGCTCTCCCCCGTCTGGCCCAGTAATTTGCTCTGAAACGTCATCAGATATATCCTCGCTTGTTTCGGACGTTTCGGCAACGGCGTCGGAAGATTCTGGTTTACCCCGAGCATCGTCGAGGGGCAACTCGTCATTAGTTTCTGGCTCGGCCTGAGAAGCTTCAATACTAGCTTCTTGCTCGGACTCCTCTTTGGCAATCTCCTTCTGTTCGGCCGCTACCTCTTCCCAAACCGTACCTTCGACGCCCTTGTCTTTGAGTTTGAAGCGGCGTGACATAGCGTATTCACGGACGAAGTTAAGCTTAGCGCGACGGACTTTGCCGGATTTGACGCGTTCAACTTTAGTGACCCACGGCGAATGAAACGGAAATGTTCGCTCGACTCCGACTCCGTCAACGACCTTACGGACAGTGAACGAACCCTGAAATGATTTAGTCGCCTTAGTACCAATGACTAAACCCTCAAAAATCTGAATGCGTTCTTTGCCGCCCTCGCGGATCTTGTAGTGGACCTTAACTGTTTCACCCGGTCGAACTTCAGCAACCTTGGTCTTCATTTGGGTGGCCTGAAACTGGTCGATCACCGCACTGTTCATGATTTTACGGAAACGAATTTCTTTGTAGACCTGTTACCAGCAAAATTGATGACTTTACGCTCGGTAAATTTAACTTCGCCGTCGGCAACGGCAAAAATTGTATCATCATTTCCAGCCATCACCCCGTCACCTAGAAAATATTTACTGCCGCGTTGACGGACGATGATCATGCCCTTTTTAACAACTTCGCCACCAAACAACTTCACTCCCAGTCGTTTCGACTGCGAGTCTCGGTTATTCTTACTAGAACCTTTCGCTTTGGTATGGGCCATATGTAGGGAAAATTATATCGAATTACTTGGGAAGCGTCAACGAGCTCAAAAGAAAGGCTGGCAGATCGTGCCAGCCAAGGGATGTCGTAAAGTCGTGAGGGCCTACATCAGACCCTCGATGTAGCTGATGAGTTCTTTGACCGTCGTCGTTCCGCTGACTTTGCCTGGATCGTCGGGAATTTCGATAGCCAGCTCATTCTCCAACTCCATCTGCATATCAACGAGATCAAGACTATCGAGCCCGAGTTCGCCCAGCGTTGTTGCATCACTGATTTCACCGGAGAATTTTGAGCTTCGGTTGTTCTCTAAGACTTTGAGAACAGTCTCTCGTAACTGAACACTATCGATACGTGCCATAGGACTAAACCTCCAGCGCAGGTAGCGCAAGATGAAGCTTACCAATTTCCACTCGAATGGTAAACCATACAACGGAGCCCTGGTTATGCGCCCGTCAGATATTTCTTTGCGAAAAGACTATGCCTTTGAAAATTAGTACACGAATTCGCAACCGAAACTTTATCCAGCTCTCTCAAGTCCCGTACCCAATTTCCAAAGTGCCTCGAACTGCTGCCGGTAGGACTCGGCAATATGGCGGTTCTCAATAATAACAATAGAGGTATTATCTGGATCCATTACTTCAAGTGCAACTTTGTGGCCGTAGATGACAATCGCCACTGGACCAATGTATTCCCCAGGAAGCTCTCGTATCGTTAATAATGGCTGGGCTTGAAACTGACGGCTAAAATCCTGACCAGCAAAGGCAATCATCCGAAGTGAGATATTTCGCTTTGCAAAAGTTTTGGCTGCTTTTTCGTATAAAGGCCAGATTCCATCAAGTCGCTCGAATATTTCTCCCTGGCCTCCTAGAATCAGGTACTCGTTGTCTTTCTTCAAGGTATCCAACAGATCGTTAATCAATACCCCAAACCCTTCCGCACCCTCAATAACACGAACCACGTGCGGTTGCCGCTGGTGCATGCCCTTGAGAATTGGTTGTAGTGCTTCAGCTACATAAACTTTGTCCCGAACCTCCTTTATCAACAGATCTGTATCGGTTACAGAAAAATACAAGCGCTTGTGCTTTTCGTACTTTCTTACCAGCGCGGCCTCCTCCAAGCGCTTAAGCGCTCGGTAGGCTTGCTCTCGGTGAAGCTTAACGTGCTCTAGCATCATCCCCACCGACGCCTCTCCCTGACGCAATATTTCAACATAAAGAGCAGCCTCGTGTGAGGACAGCCCTATTTCTTCAAGTTGTTTCGTCACGTTATTGTGATTCATTTCCGCCATCTTTTATCTTGTCTAGAACCAGTTTATAACAAGCTCGTGTCAATGTCAATAGTTGTAACAACAATGTGTTGACATTCTCTACTATTCTGTTAATATTCGACGTAGAAAGGAGAGTAAATGAATAGCCCCATAAAACCGCAGTTACCAAGCGCGTAAATAGAAACATCCAGCAGTCACCCAGGTGATTGCTGGTGCAAAAAACTATGAAAAATTACTACCTCCAGCCAGGATGGGAGATTATCCCCCGTGAGTCAGGAGTTGAACTTCTGCCACTGAACGATAGCCAGAAACCTCTGTTTTTGGAGAATTGTCGTGAAGTTCCAAGTGTTGCGGGGCTTTTTGAGGCACTCCGTTCAGGAATCAGCACCAAGTCCGTCCTTCCGGGTTATAAAAGCACCCTTTCGAAGTTGATCGATCGTAAAGTAGTTGTACTTCACGATGAGCCCACTGCCGCCAAGAAGATTCCCGGTTACTTAGGCGCGCTTTATAATCACTGTGTTGGTCACAACGGAATCGTCCACTCGGTCTCGACAGTCACACATTGCGAGGCGATAACAATTTCGGAGGCAATTGGGTTGAGCTCCAAGCTCATCAAGTACCAACCAACCTTAAACTACGGCTGGGGAGCAGACCCGAGCGCTGTGATGGCAAAAATAAAGGCGATCGTTGAGTGCGTGGAGAGATTTGCGCTCTCAAATTACAGTTCCGAAAACTTACGCCTGGCTACTTGGAAAGAGGTGCAAAGACACTCACTGACCGCCCGCGAGCTAAACACCTCGCCAAATACTTTGATCAGCGCCGGGGCAATAGAATGGGGCAAGCTAGATGAGTTAAACGGCTCAGGATCCATTTACGCGCCACTCGACTTTCTCTATCACCCAGTCGACTACTGGTCTCTTGGTCGTCTGCCGGTCTGCCCAATGAATATCTCTGGGGTTGCCGGCCACCAAACAAAGGAGGCCGCCGCGGTCAATGCGATTCTAGAGCTTTGTGAGCACGAGGCACTTATGGTGACTTGGTTTGGCAAGCGCAAGACTTCTACGATAAAGCGCGGAAGCATGGACACGACGTCCAAGAATCTTATTGATCTTTCGGAGCGTAACGGTTGGCGGATAATCGTTAAAGATATCAGCCTCGATCTTGTGCCTGTCGTCATGGCAATTGGGCTGGGGCCGGCGGGCAAAAGGGCGCTGACCATCGGCTCGAGTGCGGCCTTTAGTTCTAAATACGCCATCAAGAAGGCCGTCCTTGAAGTAGTGCGAACCATTCTGATGGATGAATCTCGGCTGACCAAACCGTCCGAAATCGAAGAAGAAAAAGTAAACGACATATCCACCCACGCCCAGTATTACTCCGCCCACAAGCGCCTGAAGCAGGTGGAATGGTTGTGGGAGGGAAGTCGGGAAGTTGAGGCTAAAGACCTCATGACTCACGGCCGTTTCATGAATCGTCCCTTGGGTGAAGTCGCAAAATTGTGGGAGAAAGGTGGAGATCCCGAAAGACGGGAGTTGGCCTATATAAGCGAAATTTTGGGGCAGGCTGGCCAAAGGGTTTATCTAGGTGACATAACGCCGAAATCCATAAAAGACTCTCCTTTGCCGCTGGTAGTTGTACGAGCTCTTGTGCCCGAAATGACTCGAATGGTTGTTGGCTATAACCTAAGACCCGCCCCAACAACGCGCTACCGCTCGTTGCTAAAAAGATACTGCCCGAATAAGCAGGCATCAGCCCCGGCAAAAGTCCATCCGTTTAGCTAGCAGTTCTTTGGACAAAAACCCCCCTTGTTGTTACAACAAGTATTGCCATGGCGCAGCCTAATTTTGTCCATCTTCATGTTCACTCCCACTACTCGTTGCTTGATGGGTTGGGGAAGGTGCCGGAGTTGGTGGGACGGGCCAAGGAGCTCGGGATGCCAGCTCTAGCCATAACAGATCATGGCGTGATGTACGGGGCGATTGATTTTTATTTGGAGTGTCAGAAGCAGGGCATCAAGCCGATTATCGGCGTCGAGGCCTATGTGGCCAGACGCAAAATGACCGACCGGACCCCGGGCGAGGATACCAAGCCGTACCACCTTTTGCTCCTGGCTAAAAACTTCCAGGGTTACCAGAATCTGATTAAGTTGACTTCCGCCGCCCACCTAGATGGCTACTACTACAAGCCCCGAATTGATCGTGATTTGCTCTCCCGCCATCACGAAGGCTTAATCGCCACCACCGCTTGCTTGGCCAGCGAGACTTCTCGCTTGATTGAGAACAAAGATTTTAAGGGCTTGAACCAAACCGTCGGCGAATACAGCGAAATCTTCGGTAAGGACAATTACTACCTCGAGCTTCAACACCATCCGTCTATCCCCGAACAGCAAGTGCTCAACACTCATCTCAAAAATTTGGCCGCCAAAACTGGCCTGCCACTAATTGCCACCAACGATGTTCACTATGTTAACTCCGACGATCGGGTCGCCCACGACCAACTGATTTGTATCCAAACCGGTAAATTGGTCAGCGATACCGATCGGATGGTCTACGGCGGCGACTTCTCGCTTAAAGCCCCTCAAGAATTATTGGAAGCCTTCGGCGATGTACCCGAAGCGCTGTCCAATACCTTGAAAATTGCCGAAATGGTTGACCTTGAGATTCCGCTCGGCCAAAGTCTTTTGCCCCACTTCCAACTGCCTAAGGGCGAAACCGAAGAATCTTATCTGCGCGCTTGGTGCGAACAAGGCTTACAGAAGCGCTACGGCGAGATTACTCTCGAAATTCGGGCCCGCCTAGATTACGAGCTGGAAACGGTCATGAAAACCGGCTTCCCGGGCTACTTCCTGATTGTGGCAGATATGATTAAATTCGCCCGCTCCAAAGGTATCTACGTTGGCCCTGGTCGTGGCTCGGCCGCCGGCTCAATTATCGCTTTCGTCACCGGCATTACCAATGTTGATCCGCTCAAGTACGGTCTGCTTTTTGAGCGATTTCTAGACTTAAATCGCATCTCGATGCCAGATATCGATATGGATTTTGAAGACACGCGTCGCGGTGAAGTGATCGAATATCTCAAAGAGAAGTACGGCGCTAACCATGTCGCCGGCATTATTACCTTCGGGACGATTATGGCTCGCGCCGCCATTCGGGACGTCGGTCGGGTGTTGGGTGTGCCGTACTCAAAGGTCGATGCCCTGGCTAAGCTGGTACCGCCACCCGTTCAAGGCCGTCACACCCCCTTGAAACAAATGGTTGCGGCGGCGCCGGAGCTAAAGGCAGCTTATGACAGCGATCCAGAGAACAAGCAATTAGTTGACGCCGCCACCAATCTTGAGGGAACGATTAGACACGCATCTCAACACGCCTGCGCTATTGTTATCTCGAAAGAGCCGCTCGAAAACTACGTCGCCGTCCAACCCTCGCAAGGCGGCGATGTCCACCAAATTACTCAATACTCGATGCTACCGATTGAGAAGATAGGTTTGCTAAAAATGGATCTGCTGGGCTTGTCGAACTTGACGACGATGCATCGAGCGACCGAAATTATTGAGGCGGTTTACGGCCCTAAGATCGACATAGAGAACCTACCGCTCGACGACAAGGAGACTTTCGAGTTGCTGGCGCGGGGCGATTGTGTCGGCGTTTTTCAGCTCGAGAGCAGTGGTATGCGGCGTTATATTAAGGAACTGCGCCCGACTAAATTTGAAGACATCACGGCGATGGTTTCGCTCTATCGACCCGGCCCGATGCAATGGATTCAGAGTTTTATCGACCGCAAGAATGGCCTAGAGGAGGTTAGATATCTCCACCCATTAGCCGAAAGTGCCCTTAAAGAAACCTACGGCATTCCCGTTTACCAGGAGCAGGTCATGCGAATGTCTAAGGATATGTGCGGTTTCACCGGCGCTGAGGCCGACACCTTGCGTAAAGCAATGGGAAAGAAGATTCCCAAGTTGATGAAGGAGATGAAGACCAAATTCATCGAAGGCGCCATAAATAACGGCGTCAGCAAGGAACAAGCGACCGACATCTTTCGTCAGCTAGAAGACTTTGCCGCTTACGCTTTTAACAAAAGCCACGCCACATGTTATGCGCTGATCGCATTTCAAACCGCTTACTTGAAAGCCCACTACCCTGACTGTTTTATGGCGGCGGTGATGACAAGCGACTTGGGTGATACCGACCGATTATCGATCGAGATCAGCGAATGCGAACGATTAGGTCTGACGGTTTTACCGCCTGACGTCAACGAGTCGTTCACCGACTTTGCTGTCGTGAAGGAAAAGAAGGCCGTCCGTTTTGGCTTAGGAGCGATTAAAAATGTCGGCACCATTCCTGCCCAATCGATTGTCACTGAAAGAAAGAAGAACGGAATATTTACTGATTTGAATGATTTTATGGTTCGGAACTCCGCTCATCTCAACAAAAAAGTCCTGGAGAATATAATCAAAGCCGGGGCGCTTGACCGGTTTGAAGAGCGAGCTCGCCTAAACGCTGGAGTGGAATTGTTAGCCAAGTTTGTCAGTAACAGCGGTAAGACCGATGCCAGCCAGCTATCGATCTTCGGTGAAGGAGCAAGCAATAGCGCCGCGCCGGTACTAGAGCTACCGCAGGTCGCCACCGATAAGGCCGCTTACTTAATTTGGGAGAAAGAGCTGCTCGGACTTTATCTGTCCGATCATCCGCTCAAACAGTTTTCGACGCTCTTGGCCGAAATTGCCACACCGATCACCGAGTTAGACATTAGTCTGTCTGGCCAGGTTGTTCGAGTTGGCGGGATTATTCACGCCCTAAAGAAAATTACGACCAAAAACGGCCAGACGATGGGCTTTATTGAGCTGGAAGATCTCACCGGCACCTTAGAACTAATTGTCTTTCCGTCGCACTTCCAAGAATTAACCCACCTCTGGAAACCGGATATGATGGTCCTGATCGAAGGGAAGATCTCCGATAAAGACAATTCCGTCAAAGTCCTAGTCGATCGTGCTTGGGCCTTAAACGGGTTGAATCCGGTGAACCTGCCGAAAATAAATCAGCCAACGGCTAACGGCAATCAGCGATCAGCAAATTATCAATCTCCGAAAGCCGACAGCCGAAAGCCGACAGCCGAAAGCTTTGTTATCGATCTCCCCAAAACGGCTACTAAAGAAACGATATCTCGATTAAAACAGGTGCTTGAAGCTCATCCCGGTGCCCTGCCAGTTGAGCTACATATGATGCAGGGCGAGAAGCTCAAAGTGTTCCCAACCAAAGTAGCCGTCAAAACCTCACCGGAATTGAAAGAGCAGCTGAATAAAATCCTAGACAATAATTAGCCCTAGACTTGTCTCGGGCTTCTTTCTGGCTGGAGGCTTTGTTTTTGGATTTGGACGATCGCCTGCTGGACATCGTAGGGGCTGGTGACATCTTCGAGATCGATTTTTGAGTCGTCAGAAGCGGTCTTAATGACCACGGTGCCAAAGTTGAGCATTGTTCGAATCGGGCCCTTGATCTCCGTCGAAATCTCTTGGATCCGGTGAATCTCGGCTTCGGAAATGACTCGGCCGAACAGACTGACTTGATCAATCTTGATCACGCGTTGGTTGGTGACGATGTAGTCGCAGCCGTTCCACATGAACCAAAAGTAAAAGCTGTAAAGTGCGCCGATTATTATGGTTGCGACAATGACAATAGAGGTTATTTTCGACGCTCCAAAACCGAGCAAGGCGACAGCGACAACCGCAATAATCACTAGCCAGACTAGCAGGATAGGCATCAATAGCCAGACATGTTGTTTGGTCACTAACGCCACCGTTTCATCGGAGCGCTGACCACGGAAAGAGTAGCTTTCGTTATTCGTCATTCTTAACTCTTCTATATCTTCGTCTTTCCTCGGGTCTGGGGCAAGATGAACAGGGCCATGATTACCATCGTCGCCAGAACAGCCCAAAACTTGCCAGTTGTTTGAGTGTTGAGAGCGATCAGGCCAAAAATCAGACTAATGGCGTAAAAGACAAGCAGGATTGTTTTCTTGCCATATCCTCGGTCTAGCAAGCGGTGCGATAGATGACGACGGTCGGCCAGAAACGGTGACTGATGATGGATGATTCGACTGACAAATACTACCAAGGCGTCCAAAAAAGGGATCGCTAAAACCAGAAAAACCGTCGCGACTTTTCCACCAGAAATTATCGCTAAGACCCCAATCAAGAATCCGAGAAACATCGAGCCAGTATCGCCTAAGAACACTTTCCCTCTTAAGTTATAGAACAGGAAACCGACTGTGGCGCCGAAACCGATTATCGCTAACATAGCGTTAGAGGGCTGGCTAACGACGCTACTTATCGATAGCAAGAATAAGATCATTAACGTTATTGAGCTAACTCCTCCGGCAACACCGTCAATACTATCAAGCCAGTTAATAACATTGCTGATCACCACCAACCAAACGATGACGAGAATTGATGAGTAGCTGCCGATGATTATCTGCTGGCCAAACGGATTTGATAGGGTCGGAATTAAGATCCCAAAGCTAGTAATAATAATGGCGGCGACAACCTGGCTCACCAACTTGGTCTGCCAAGAGAGCCCTTTAAAGTCGTCGAAGATATTGATGATAGTAAGCCAAATAACAGCCAGTAAAAACCCTGCTAAATTACGATCAATTCCTAGTATCGTTGTATTACCGAAGTTGAGTTGATCAACCGAGACTATCAGAATCACTCCGGCTGTAATTAGGAAGGCGACGACAATGCCAATCCCACCAGTCCGTGGCGTCGGTTGGGTGTGCTGGTCGCGCGGTCGTATCGCCGGCACGAACCAACCTTTTTTGTGGCAGAGTTTAATCAACCAGCCGTTGATGGTAACCGAGAGAATCAACGACATCAAGCCAAAAAGCCAGTAGGCTCCGGCCATACTTACCAGGTGTTAGACTGATGGACGGTTTGATAATCAACCAGCTCGTCAGGCGTAAACCAGAGAGCGATCTCACGCTCGGGGTGTTCGTCGGGGTCGGAAGCGTGGACGAGGTTACGGACGGCTCGGTCGGACTCGTTGGCGTGTTGGCGGGTAACATGGGCAAACATACCGCGGATGGTGCCAAATTCTGATTCGTTCGGATAAGTCGATCCAGCCAGTCGCTTAACATACTCAATCGCCTTAACACCCTCGACCACCATCGCGACAACAGGACCGGACAGAAGAAAATCGATCATCTGGGCTTGAATTTTATCACCTTCAAGTCCCCGTTTGTTTAGCCTCTCGCCCAAACCGTCGTAATGATTATCGGCCAGTTGCTTGTCGGCGGTGGTCATTTTCAAGCCGATAATCTTCAGGCCGCGCTCTTCCAGCTGAGTGATGATTTTACCGACTACACCGCGCTCAACACCGTCGGGCTTGACCAGGAAAAGGGTTCGTTCAATATGTGACATGATTGTATTTTAGCTAATCTGACCTTAAATTCCAAGGAATGTTTTGAAAATCTTGTCGTCTTTGTATGGGCCGATAACGGCTAGGACTTGGCGACCCTTGACTAGTAAGCGTTTTGCCAGCACCTGAATTTCTTCGGCGGTGACGGCCTGAACATTCTTTTTGGCCGTCTCAAAGTCTTCGGCCTCGCCGAGTAGTCGATCGGTGCCGTACCACATGGCCAGATCAACTGGTCGATCGGAGCTCAAATCAAACGAACCGCAGATCAAGGCCTTAGCTTTAGCTAGCTCGGCGTCGCCAACCAACTTCTCGCGCAAGATGGCGAACTCGGCGTCGAGTGCTTCGAGGGTTTGAGCGATTTTAGCGGTGTTAACGCCCCCCGAAACTGTAATTAGGCCAGTATCCTCAAATGATTGAAGGGATGAGCTGATGGAATAAGCCAGTCCCTTTTTCTCTCGGATATTAAGAAACAATCGCGAACTCATGCCTCGACCCAAAACGGCGTTCAAGACGATACCGGTATACTCATCTTTGGCGTGAGATGCCAAATCTTGATCAGCGACCGCCAGCTGAAAATGGGTTTGGTCGGTTTCTTTGTGATAAAAATTCAAGCCCGTCGCACTCGGACCAATAAAGGGTTTCGGTAAAGTGACCGCTTGAGGCGTCAGCGATTCGGTCAGCTTAAGCACTTCGGTTTTGATATCTTTTTGGCCAATATCACCAACGGCGATAAAAAGTGCTTGGCCGGGGTGATAGTATTTGGCTCGGTAGTCTTCGAATTGCTGAATCGTCATTTTTTGAATGTTCTCTTCGCTACCGATAACCGACTGGCCAAGTTGGTTGTTGGGAAAGAGTATCGGTCCGAGTAGCTCGTCAACGAAACTTGATGGGTCGTCTTTCATCCGACGAATCTCTTCTATTATAACGCCGCGTTCGCGCTCTAAATCAGCCGGACGCAACAAGGCCTTAAACGCCAGTTCGAACGGCACCGTCACCCCAGTCTGCCAAGCGGCCGACGGCACAGTATTCCAGTAGGCGGTATGGTCGTTAGCCGTCCAAGCGTTGAAGTAGCCGCCGACACCCTCAATCGCTTGAGCGACAGCCAGTGTGTCGGGGTATTTGGCGGTGCCCTTAAAAACCATGTGCTCAAGGAAATGAGCGATACCGTTGTTGGCAGCATCTTCGTAGCGACTACCGCTGCGAATAACTAAGAAATTGGTGACGGAGTGAAAGCCAGGCAGATCGACGAGCACCAGCTGGAGGCCGTTGGGTAAGGTTTGGAATTGGGGAATAAGTTTGGCCATGGGCTTGATTGTACCTCGTCAGGAGCTTGAACGGAAGAGTCCTCTGGATACTCCAAGGGTTGGGATTTGACACCGAAATATTGGTCAGTTAGTCTGAATGTAAGGAGGGGATTTTGATTAGTGTACCGATCGACAGAATTGTGCCGTTAACCGACGCCCGCGACAACTTTAGTCGCCTCATTAGTGATATCGAAACCCTTTCTGACGGCTTGTACGTCCTGACCAAAGGCGGGAAACCGGCCATCGCTTTGATTAATATCAAGTATTTAGAGGAGATAATGGATGGCAAGATTGGTGAGAATCACGAATCACGGATCACGAATGCCGGATCAGATCATAAGCCGGAAATTAGTCGCAAAGTTCACGAGCCAATCCATCGGCCAGCGCCAGTTAAGTTACCGGAACTACCTAAACCCCCAATCGTGTCTAAACCCGACTTCGCTAAAGCTACGACGGACAAGCCCAATTTCGAGGTGCCGCGGATTACAACAGCGCCAATCGGTCCCTCGGCTGAGATTACTTCGACTCCACTCCTCTCGACTGGGCTCCCCTCGACACAGCTCGGGGTAAACGGGGTAAACCAGTTGCCAGGAGCTTCTTTGCCGTCAAGCAACTACGATGTTAAACCGACCATTAACCCGACCTGGACTGGTGAGGAAGCGACCGCAAAGCCGCTAGCACCTAGCAGTCTAGCTCCTAGCCAAAGCCCAACTTCTTTTGCACCGGTTCCAAAGCCAGAAGCTAGTAGCCAGTTGCCAGTTGCTCCGCCAGCTGGCGGATTGCCCCCGATTGCCCAATTAGACAAGCCCTCGCCCCTCGACTCCGCTCTGGGTAAACCTCCGCCGCCTCCGACACCAAGCAAACCGACGATCAATCCCTGGCCAATCATCCCGCCGAGGTCACCCCAAGTGACCGAGAAGGGATACGAGTCTACGACGACTGTCCCGCCGCGTCGGGACGACGCAAGGGATACGAGCCCCGCGACTGTCCCGCCGCGACCGGTCAATACCGCCCTGCCTCTAGCCCCTAGCAGTCTAGCTCCTAGCCCATCATCTTTTACGACAGTTCCAAAGCCAGAAGCTAGTAGCCCCTCGACTGGTCTCCCCTCGACACAGCTCGGGGTAAACGGGGTAAACCCGCTGCCAGAAGCTTCATATCCCAAGATGGTCGCTCCGCCGCCACCACCACCGCCGTCATCGCTACCAAGAATCCCTAGCAGTTTTCAAACCGTGCCAGTACCAATCAACGGCAATAAACCCCCAACTACAGCGCCAGCTCCACTTCCCCCTCCCCCTATAACGACTGCTCCAGCACCGTTTGCTAATACATCGCCAGAAGCTCCTGTTGTCACTCCCTCGACTCCGCTCGGGACAAACCCCAAACCGGCCGATAGCATCTCCTTCGACCAGCCCCCAACGACCATTCCTGAACCAGGAGAAGATCTTCCAATGCCTTCGGCGTCTACTAGCAATCAACTTCTAGCAACTAGCACCGATTCGGTTCCTGCTCCAAAGCCAGAAGCTAGTAGCCAGTTGCCAGTTGCTCCTCCACAAGGCCAGGCGTCAGTTCAAGACTTAGAAATCTAGCTGTAGTGGCTGAAAAACCAGGCTGCAATCAGAGTTAATCCGGCACCAAGAATTGTGCCGGCGATAAGTTGATTCGGCGAATGCTGTTTTAGCTGCAAGCGCGACCAAATGACCGGCAGTAAGACCAAGTACCCAAGCACAAACCAATTCCCTTGATAAACTACCAACAGACTACTTAGGCCAGCAATGGTGGCGGCATGCAGGCTAATTTTCCAAACTGTCGTCACCACCGTCAGCGCCGCCAGCATCGTCACGAGAATGTAGCTCATCTCGGTAAAGGTGGCGTTTTGAAGTTTCGATTGAACAAGGAAACTACCGATCACCGCCCCCAGGGTTGAGAGCATCAGCGGTACAATTCGGTCGTGTCGTTCGGTCAGATCCAGGTCGACTGCCCCCTCTTTACGCCAGATATAAACGCTGTAAATAATCCCCGGCAGAACCAATAAACCGATACCGATAATGCTACCTTGCCAGAATTTTTCAAATGAATCGGTGTAACGACCGACCACCGTCACGACACTGACCGAAACCACCAGTGCTGGGTTAGTTAATAATGAAACTGTTTTAGCTAGTTTCAGGTGCATTAGTTGACTGATATTTCTTTCTGCTGACTAGATTCCAAATCTTTTCGAGCAGTCTCTGTAAAGGACGATCAAGAGCAACTAATAATCCAAACCCGATCACTCCGATCAGCCAGCCACCTAGAATATCGCCAACGAAATGAAAACCGATAGCCACTCTGGCGATGCTCGATAAAACAGTTGCGACTAGAAAGATCCAGGCCCAGGTTTTTTGGCGGTAGTAAAACAGGGCGCAAGTCACAAATAGTAAGACCGCGGCGTGGTCAGATGGGAAAGCTTTTTGGGGTTGCTCCAGTAATAGCTCCTTGATGCCAGCAAAGGCAAACGGCCGATCACGAAAACCAAATTGAGTGTAAAAGAACTCACCGGCCAGCTTACTCATCACTTGCCAGGTAAAAATCGCCCCGATAAATATCTTCACCGCCACCCAACGGCTGGTTTTTTGCCAGACCAACCAAACTAAAGCGATTGGCAGTAAAAAGATCGGGTATGAGGCAAAGATATAAGCTATCTTTTGAAGAGCGAGATTGTCTCTGGTAAAGCGGTACATTTCCTCCGTCAGATTTTGATCAACCACGATTAGTGACATATCTGCTAAAGTATATCCGATGAAGCCAACTTGCCCAAGCAATGTCACTCACAAGCTCGTTCGTCTTACTCACCAGCGTTCGTAAGATGACAATCAGTCGAGCTGTTAAAGACTACCTTCGATTTCTAGCCACCGCCCGTGGCGCTTCAGCGCACACCGTTAAAAACTATCGCCACTACTTAGCTAGTTTCCAGAGCTGGGCCGAGTCGAACAGGGTGGAACATATCGAGAAGCTGACTGGCGAAGAAATCATCGACTACCAACTGGTTTTGCTTGACCCGGGCGGAGTTAAACGGAGCCGAGCGACTGTCAACTACTATTTAATCGCCCTACGATCGTTACTCAAATACTTGATTGGCCGCGATCTGGTAGTCTTACCGCCAGAAAAGGTAACTTTAAGTAAGGTGCCGGGGCGACAGGTTCACTTTTTGTCGCCAGAGGAGATGGGGGAGATGATCTCGTCAGAACCGCTTGAAAATATGTCCGACTACCGCGACCGAGCCATCATCTCTGTTTTATTTTCGACTGGCCTGCGAATTAGCGAGCTATTAGCTCTGAAGCGCAACCAAATTAATCTAGCCACCGGCGAATTTTCCGTTCGCGGTAAGGGCGGCAAAGTTCGACCGGTGTTTCTTTCTGAAAGTGCCCTTGACGCTCTCGGTGAGTATATCGATCAGCGCGCCGACACCAATCCGTTTGTCTTTGTCAGGCACCACAAAAAAAGTGCGCTCGATTCAACGAAGCTGCCGCTTTCCGGTCGAACTGTTCAGCGCTCTATTCGCGACATCGCCGCTCGAGCCGGCATTACCAAGCCAATCAGCCCCCATAAAATCCGCCATTCATTCGCCACCGATTTACTTCGCAACGGAGCCGATCTGCGCTCGGTCCAGGCCTTGCTTGGCCACTCGTCAATCACCACCACCCAAATTTATACTCATGTCACCGACAAAAGCCTGAAAGACATCCATCAGCGCTTCCACTCACCGAAAGCGAACTTGCCTCTTGATAGCGAGCAACATTCCTGATAGAATTTTGAAAGAAATGCCAACTAAGGAAAAAGAAATTGTAGAAACAGCGCCGGAAGTTGCGGAAGTAACTGCCGGTGATGTTGAAGTGGTTGAGGATCAAACATTAGAAGCTTCTGGTGCGACCGAAACCAAATCCGAGACAACAAATGCCCGGATGTATTTGCTGTCAGCTTTGGCAAAAGACGCCACCGGTGCTCTGGCCGAATTGACTGCTTTGGTCTCGACAGTTGGCTCAAGAGTTGAAAAAGCCGAAGACCTGGGTTTGAAAAAACTAGCTTTTCCAATTAATAAACATCTCGAACTATCGTTGGTATCGGTCTTTTTCAACGCCGACGCTCCAACTATAAAAGCCCTGGAAAGCGAACTTAAGCACGCCGACACAATCGAGCGCCATCTGCTCTCCACCTGGCGAGCCGGTCTCGAAGAGCCAAAGCGCCGTCTAGCCGAACGACAGAAGCGAGAGGCAAGAGTCGATGTTTAGTTTAAATCGCGCCACTATCGTTGGTAATCTGACTCGCGATCCAGAAACCCGAGCCATTCCGAGCGGTCAGACTGTCTGCTCTTTTGCAGTAGCCACCAATCGTCGCTGGAAAGACAAGGAAGGCAACACCAAAGAAGACACCCAGTACCACGAGGTAACCGCTTGGGGCAAGTTAGGCGAGTTAGCGGCCCAAATGCTCTCTAAGGGTAAAAAAGTTTACGTTGAAGGGCGTCTCCAGACCAATTCATGGGAAGGTACTGATGGCGCTAAACGAAGCCGGACCGAAATCGTCGCCGAGAACTTCATTCCCCTTTCACCAAAAGGCGATCTGCCAGTTAGTGATTTTGTTCCGAGTGCCAGCGACGAAAGTCCCAAAGAGAAGAAGGCCGATAAAACTGACACCGCCGAAGAAATAAACTTGGATGATATTCCTTTTTAGAAATACCAATAACGAATAACGAAAAATATAATGAAAAGACGAGTTGATTGTTACTTTAAGAAAAACCGGGTGAAGGAGATCGATTATCGCGATACCCAAATGCTTAACCGCTACATCACTAGCTGGGGCAAGATTAAGTCTGCCCGTGAAACCAATACTTCTACCAAATATCAGCGTGTACTAGCGATAGCTATCAAACGCGCCCGCTACATGGGACTGCTCTCGGCCGCTAAACGCTAAAAATGCTTTCTTTAGCCCAGGTGAAGGTCGGCTCAAAGATAATGTTTCGTGATACGCCGCACGAAGTGATGAGCGCTAACCAGGTTCAAGCCGGACGGGGACAGGCCAAGCTCGACACTAAATTGCGCAATCTCTTGACCCAAGCGATTTTTGAACAAACTTTTCAGGGCAACGACAGGATTGAGGAAGCGTCTTTGCAATACAAAAATGCCACATATCTTTACCCAGAAGGTGAGCTGGCCCAAGCGATGCTCGCCGATACCTTCGAACAAGTGCCGGTCAAACTCCCGCCCGAACGATTTAAATATTTAAAAGAAGGTCAGCCGATTGATCTCTTGTTCTGGCGTGATCAAGTAATTGATGTCCGCTCGCCGAAAAAAGTTGAACTGGAGGTCACCTACGCCGAACCAGCCGAAAAGGGCAACACCGTCAACGCCGCCCTCAAGCCGGCCACGCTGGAAACCGGCGCCACCGTCAACGTTCCTCTGTTTATAAAAACCGGCGACAAAATCACTGTTAATACCGAGACCGGCCAGTACGACAGCCGAGCGTAGCTCGGCAAGAATAAAGATTCTAGAATTATGAGTCAGGAAGGGATCTTGTTCCTTAATTCCTAATTCTCCTGACCTTGTCAGGGTACGATCTCGTACACTTTGGGGAGGGTGCCGGAGACGGAGGTGACGAGGTAACCGCGCTTGACCCCGCCGTAGTAGCCGACGACTTTGTAAGTATCGGTGGCGCCGAGGGCTTGGGCAGCGTTCAACACAAAGAGCAAGTCTTCGGCATCTGGTAATGTTGGCAGGTAGCGGGTGGCATCTGACTTACACTGGTAAAGATTGTTAAGTAACTCTGGGTCACCGTTGGCATCTTTTTTAATGTCACTTTTAGCACAGTAGCTATACCAGCCAGCTGTGGTACCCGTACTACCGCCCCGACTGCTGGCGATGGCATTTCCGACACCGACGCTGGTGGCCAAAATCGCTCCCCCTTTGTCGGTCGCGTTATTAATAGCCGTGTAGGCAACCAGGCCGGCGGATTTATCGCCATAATTCGTTGTCGCTCGACCGTAAAGCGTAGTGGCAGTACAGCCAAAGCTGAGGAGTTTGTCACAGCGGTACGGGCGGTAGCCGTCTTGATCCCAACGGCCATTAACACCAGCCCCTGACAGAGTCGGGACAGACATAATTAAACTGGCTAGAGGCGTACTTCCCTGGCTTTTAAATCTGGCACCTAAATCGCTTAAAATTGCCGTTCGGCCCCAACTCCAACCGTTATAAGGATTAGGATCGTTCGAATCAATTTGACTATTATTACGACCCATACCACCCAACTGAGATAGTAATGGCTTTGAAGAGCAGACCGTACCAGCAGAACCATTGACTTGGCCAAGATAAGTACATACCTTGTTAGTGCCCCGATCGCTGCCCTGGAACTTCAGGGATTTATCAACGCCGCTAGGCCAGCCGGTAGCGTTGTCCTCGATGGTTTTAGTTAGAGAGACGGCGGTCGGATCGTTAGCGGCAAAGTTGTCGATAATATAGAAGCTGTTGTCGATATTATTTCCGCTATCGGGCCGGCCGAGCATTTTGGCACCGATCGAACTACCGTAGTCAGCGCTGGAAATGTCGGTTTTTTGTTTGCCTCCAAAGTAGACCAGTTTGGTTAATCCGCCGGATTTGTAGGCGACGAGTGAGCCACCAAATAGATTAGGGATGTCGCTGGCCGAGTTGGGCGAGACATACTGGGGCGTCCAAGCGGCGTTACCAAAAGTCGGATTTGCTCCAGCGTTATCTTGTTTCCAGAGCGAGCCGTACTGACCGAATGTCCCACCAACCATAAATAACTTACTGGCATTCTGAATGACTCTTGCCCCTGCAGTAAATATACTAGCCACCGCTCCGGCTCGTCGAGGTGAGGGGCGGTAAAGAAGGGTAGGATTTTTAGCGGAGAGGCGAATCTTCCAGGCCCCATTACCAACAACATCTTTGACCCACTCTGGAGCGTTGGTGGAATCGTAATAATTCATTTGATGATCGGTGATAGTAACGAGACGATCGGTTCCACCAGCATTGGCAATTTGACTCGAGCTATAGCCGAACGGATGGGGAGAAGCGATCAGTTTGTCAAAGTAAATATTGAAAGTATTGTTTACAAAAGTTCGTCTTGTAACGATAAAGGTATAGGCGTTGACCGGGAAAGTCCCGGGTGGGTTACCAGTATTAAGCCAAATCATCACCATCGCCCCGACACCCGGAACCCGACCAAGATTTGGCACGTTTTGGAGCGAGACATGATCAGAATAACCCTTGAAGGTACCTCCAATAGTCGTAGTTGTGTCAAACGACGGGGTCATAGTGACTTTGACGTTCTTTGAATCACCAGAAAGGCCGGAATCCCCTGGATAGTCCGGGTTATGCCTCAGGCAGAGCTGTTTAGTTTCGTAGACTACACCACATGGCGAATTAGTAAACATGTCCTCAACAATGCCATGAAAAGTTTCGCGACTACCATCACTTGTTCGTCGCTCTAGCGTTGCCCAGGCTCCAACAACAACTTTATCGGCATCATTGGGATCAATTTCCATTCGCCATTTCTTACTGTCGTCCCAGATTTTGTAAGTAATATTATTACGATCGGTGTAATCCTTATCTTTGACTGCCCCAAGGTTCACACCGCCACCTGTAATATTGCTAGTAGCAACTTGATAAGTGTAATTCGACCGAATAACCTGAAAGTTGTAAACGCTACTAGTGGTAAAGTTGGGGTCGATTGTATTGTCCGTTGGCTGGGGCAACCAGGCGGCGCTAAGGGGCCCGGGATTAGTAGCCTTGTTCTTAAACTCTACATTCCACAAATCAGCGAAGCGTAGATTGTAGTTGATGTTTTTAGCGGCGCCTTCCCAGTATGAGGCCTTGGTTGGCGCTAGCGGTTGGAGAGCAAGGGTGGCACCGTAACGAGGCGAGGGGAAGGCGATAGCCGAATCGCTGGCAGCGATAGCACTGCCTTGATCTTGTACCACAAAGTCAGCAACGGCACTTTTGGTCTCATCGGAGACAAAATAGGCCTTACCATAAATATCGATATAGTTTATAAAGCCGGACAGGGTGTTGGTCAGACTAGTTGCGTCGTACTGCTCCAAGACAACCGAGTCTCCAACAGCGTAGCCGGTCGAGTCGCCACTCGAATCTAGTTGGCAAAAATAATGGCCAGCATCTATGCCACCAACGCAGGTGTTGGTGGTGATCTGTCGCTTGACCACTTGGATCGCTAGAGACTTCATCGTAATCGATCCTTCAGAACCGTTATAACCGTAGACCATGAGTTCAACCATGTTGTTATTGTTGTAAACATTTTTTACTTTGCCCCAGGCGTAAAATTTACTGTCATCGGCTTTATTGCCGTACAGATAGACTTCATCGCCTTTGGCAAGCCCTGCGACGGCAGGATTAAGATAAATGAGCGAAGAAGCAGTACCATCAACCACAAGATCTTGGGATTCACCAGGTTTATTTTTTACTATCCAATTCCATCGCTCTAAGCCAGAGCGATCAGCCAGTGTTGAGGTAACACGAACGGTATAGCGTAGCCCACTCTGAATTTTCTTTGTTACGTCAATGGTTGAAGCATAGTCAATCTTTTCCCATGTATTAACCGCTGGACTCGCAGGATTTAGATCGAAGGCATAAACATCGTTGGTCACTCGCTTAGCAATCCTTAAACCCGGTCTGTTAGTGTAGAGACAGGTTGATTGGTTAGTCTCGCAGTTAATGTTGTTTGGTGCTAGCATTACTGCCTGGTGATAATAGCCGCCGATCATCACTAAACGCTGGTTAACTGAATCGTATACCATCGAAGCGCCAGCGCGCTTACCAGGATTTGTATTACTTGGGGCCTTAAAAGTCCAAGCGAGATTCTGATCAGCCACTTCCGGATCGTAGATCCATAATTGATCGGATTCCGAGGCGTAGCCGCCATCGTAGTCGTTCATATTCACAGCCCCGCCGTAGTAAGCTATTTTCGGGCCATTTTGTTCAAAATAAGTATAAGCCATCTCCCGGATTGGCAATGGGCTCTGGCGGAGTTTGTCAACGGTGAAATTAGTGAAGGATGTACCGCTGCCGAAATTAACATTCGTCACTTTACCCCAAACCGGCTTATTGGGCGCTTTCGTCAAGCTAACTAAGTCGCCGACAGCCGGACAGATGGTCGCACAATCGTGTCCGTTGGCGGGAGTAATGACAGTACCATTACTACCAATGCTGACCGAATCTATTGAATTAGCTGTTGAGAACTGCGGCGGCGCAAGCACAACGATCGTGTCAACATCCGCCCCGGTTACCCAACCACCCGAAGCTTTATGTGGCGTATTATAATAGTTACCACTGAGATCATCACCACTACCCAACTTGAAGTCAACGCTAATCGCATCGACACCGTTACTGGTTGTGATTGGACCGATTTTTGTGAACTCTGCACTGTACAGTCGTCCCTGGTCTTGACCTCGGTACTTAGTTTCTAGTGACAGTGGTTGCTGATTTTTGTCAAGCAACAGCAAGGTAATCGATTGATTGAGACGCAATCCCTCAAGTGAGCCATAAACAAAACCACTAATGGTAGCACTGTTACTTCCGCCGGAAAATGTTTGGTTGTTGTCGGCCAATTTAATAAACGAAAAAGATTTTGCTCCCTTAACGATCGCCGTTCTCCAGCCTGAATCGGCGCTCGTCATCACTGGCTGGCTTTTCTTCGCCCAAGCTAGCGTGGCGTTTTCGGCATCATCAGTTTTGTACGGTGTTGAAAGATCGTCAGCCTCCGGGGTGTCGTTCCAGAGAGAGGGCTGAAGCCATTTCAGTTTGTAGTCGGTCGAGTTAACGAATAGGTCGCCAAAGCCGTATTGATAAAGTTGCGCATCAGATATTGAGGCGTCAATCCAGACCTTGAAATTGTTTTCTTTAATCGTTTTTTCAAATTTCTCTCGTAAATCTGTCGCTGTAATCCTATCGAACTTCGAACCTGGAATAGTTGGAGGAAGCCCTGTGTCACTCCAGCGCGGCAAATAAGGAATATAGACAAAATCGACATTCTTGTAAAACGAGCTTACCCCGTCGGTGTCTTTTCTGGTTAAGAACTGATCTTGTGGTCCGCCGAGCTTAACCGTCCAATAATTCAGATCTTTTTGTTTGGCGCCAACTGGGGCGAAGGGATTGTAGAAGTGTCCCATATTGGTCAGCTGGGAAACGGTTTTGGCTTTGTCGGTGTCCGGAAGGGCGCCGTTACCAGGAATAATCCCCAGCGGGGTGTCGTTGACGATATTGGCGTAGTTAAAAATCATCGCTGGGTTGGCGTCGTTGGTCTGGTTTTGTAAATACTGGCCGTCATTGGTCCATGGCAGTAAGACGATGACGCCGTTACACCGTGGCAGAGAGGTGGAAATCTTTTGGTAAGTGGAGACGATTTTGCGCGGGCTGGGGCGAAAGGGAGTTGAGATCGGGGTCGTTTCTTCATTTTTATCAAGATCGAAAACCGTCCCGGTCGTCGCCGGCGGCGTGCCAGCGGCCAGTTTTTCTTTGAGCTTGACCAAAGCCGAGTCAGCGGCAGATTTGGCGACAGTGGCGTTAGCAATTTTGTCGGTCGAGGCCAGTTGGTCAAACCTAACCGCAATCGACGCCAAAGTCGTCGTCGTCAAAATGGCGATAATCATTACAGTCAAAAGCAACGCTGAAGCTGGACGGTTACTTTGATTAAACATCGTCGCCTCCCTCGATTCGTCCTTGATTCTCACATTGCTGCGCAAGGTTCGAATTAATCATCACGGTAAGGAGAAGTGCGGATCCTGTTTTTGACAGTTCTTGTTCGTACATCTTTTTCATTTTAACCGGGCTCCAATCCACCGCCACAAACTGCAAGTGGGTCGCTGATAGTCAGATTAAAACTTTTGGTTGCGGTTTTAAGTGGGTCGGCGTTATCACGCACCCTAATGGTGAGACTATAAGAGTAAGGATACAATTTGCCGGCATCACAAGTCGGAGTACCGGAGATTATACCGCCAGTACTTAAAGCCAGCCCTGGCGGTAAACTGCCGGAATCAACTGTCCAAGTGTAAGATCCGCTCCCGCTAGCGGTCAGTTGGAATGGGACATAGACAGCATTGATACTGCCACTTGGCAGAGGGCTTGATGTCGTAATTGTCAGTGTTTGGCCACCACTTGGCGAGACCGTTAGAGAGAAAGTTTTCTCCGCATAGTTAGTTAGATTACTACTTTCGGCAGCCCTGATAAGGAAGCTGTAAACGCCAGCCGTCGTGGGAGTGCCGTCAATTTTACCACCAGCACTCATACTCATGCCGTTAGGCAAACCGCCGGATATAATCGTCCAGGTGCAGCTGCAAGGCATGGCAGGATCAACGCCTCTATCAGCTTTTAATTGTCCCCCGGGTAATAGCACCCCCGGATTGTAACTTACTCCCACGGTGGCGTCTGGCAGTGGGGTAGTAGTTGTGATTACTATTTGATCATCAATGACAAAGATCGACAGAGGTTGGGAGGCAGTACCAATGATGGGGGTGGCACTATCCGTAACCGTCACAGTAAAGTTATAGGTATGGCCAGCAGTGGGCGGGTTTGGTGTACCGGTAATTACTCCGGTAGTCGTCGACAAAGCCAGACCGTTGGGCAGAGACCCTGAAGTTATCGCCCAAGTGTATGGTGGCATACCACCACTAACGACAACGCTTGTAGCATATGGCGGAGTACCGGCATGAGCATTCGGCAAGGTTGTCGTCTCAATTTTGAAAACGACTGTTGCTTCGTTGACCAAGCCAATCGGCAATCCCTCCTGAATGGTTAGGGTTGGTTTTCGGGCCTCGCTAGTGCCGCCACTGCCTTTTTGGGCCGCCTCCAGCGTCAGCGAATAGCGCAGGAGCTGTTTGGTCACACAGGAGGAGGTAATGGTAGTGCAACCAACACTTTTCACTGCAAACTGGGCGGCTTTAACCACGGCCTGAACATTGGTTAGGCGATTTTGATAAATCGGACTAGTTGTCGGACAGAGACCGCCGGAATCGACATTATAAATCAGGATAGCGATGACTGTTCCGACTTTATTGATGGTATATTTCTCCTCGCCTGTGGAGTCGGTAGTGGCGATGGCTCGGCCGATCACAGTACAGGTGTTGCCGGATTGTAAGTCGGAAAAAGCTTTGACCTGAATGGCGGCAAATGTCGTACCACCGTCGTTGGGAATAATTGGGGTGACTGCACCAACTGGAGCGTTAGCGACAGTTCGCCGAATGGCCTCGCCCACCCCGCGAGTGCTCTCGCTAATCGATGAACGGGCATCGGCTTTTTGAATCATGCCGTTAGTACCGACAACGGCGAATAGAGCAATACTTAAGGCGACAAGCAGTAAGGCGACACTGACAATAAGCTCAATCAAGGTGAATGCTCGGGTACGAGAATTTCTAATTTCGAATTTCGAATTTCGAAAATTTTGAGTTTTGAGTTTTAGTTTTGACTTTTGACTTTTGACTTTTAAGTTAACTTTCATTCTATTATCCTCGCCGTAGTCATCTGTCTCTGCACCCCTTTGCCCCAAGAGGTGGTGGCGTTGACGAGGTAGCTAGTACCGGTCAAACGGATGACGACTGATGGCACAAATTGTAGTTTGCTCGTTCCAATTTGAATAGTGGCTTTGGTTTTCTGTAGGACACAGGATCCGCTGGTGTCCACCGGGCAGACAACATAGCAAGTTTTACCTTCGCCAATACAATCAAGACCGGGGGGGGCTGGAGTGCCGTAGGTCGTTGCGAAATTTGCTCCTTTAGTCCTTTTCTCCAGCGCCACGAAAGAGAGTGACTGCTCGTTCAATCCTAGGGCAATTTGTTTGAGCTCCGTCGTTTCGGTCAGCCGGGCGGCGGCGTTATTGAGCGTTGCCATGGCCACCCCGACCATAATCAAAAAGGCAATCGCAAAAATCACCTCGATTAATGAGAATGATCGCTTCATCATTGTGGGGTTTCCACACAGGGATTAATTATTTGAGCCAACCCCCGACCAACGAACAATTGGGCTAATCTGTTCTTCAAGCGATCGGTAGACCTAGTAATTGGAACAATCGGATTGCAGGCGGTGGCGTTACCGCCCGGGTCAATCTGCACAATCGGCGGTGGCAGGACATCGCTGGGCGGGTCAGAGATTATCGAGCCGCAAGAAAGGACGAAGTCCTTAGACCTCGGTTTGAGTCGGAGGTCAGTCAGATTATCACGACCATTGACCGAAGGCTGAGTAAGCTTAATTGCATCAAGTGCTGATACTATCACGGTCACTGTTTTGGGTTGGTTGGCAACTGTAAAAGTGTCAGTCGTAAATTGGAAGCGAACCGGGTATTTGGTTGGGTCACCAGGGTCATATGGAGCCAGGTCATAAAAGTAGCTGATAGCTAGTGGCTGTGAAGGCGCCGTACCAACTTTCCATTCAATGTTGTAGGCAACAAATAAATTAGGGTCGCCTTCGGAGGTAGCGTCATTAACCCGGTCATTGGCTCTCGGATAGCTTATGGTGATATCTGATTGCGAAGTACCACAGGCAACTGATACCGTAAATTTGCTCGCATCAGCCACATCGGTCCATTTTGGAACGAGATCGTCAACAACTGGCGTGAAATAACTTTGGGGGTTAGAGCGAGAGATAGCGACTTGATGAGTGACACGATCGAGCGTCACATAGCGTTTGTCGCCGACTTTTTGGCTTCCTAGAGTGACAACTAAATAGCGAGCGACGGTGGCGCCGTTATCTTTGTCTTTGCCTGCCCAGTTGGCCAAGAAAAGTTGGCCAGATTTGAACGCCGGGTTGGCAAAACTGCCACAACTGAAGCCGTTCTCGCCGACGGCAAATCGTATCACCGCCTGGTCGTCATCGACAGTTTGATTGGAGGGGTAGAACGACGAAACATAAATTCCGCGCGGCAATTTGATGTTGCGCAGGGTGGTAAATCCGCCCGGCACATCACTGCCATCGCATTGGACTAGCCCGCGTTCGAGAGCGACGGTGTTGGTCGTCACTTCGCCGTTAGCCGTACCGTTGGTGGCGGCTTTGGTAAACTTGCCGAACGAGACCTGGAACACCTGTGGAGCGCCCGAGCTGTCGTTTTTGTCCGGTGCTTGAGAGCGAGTCTGGGCTTCGATAATCACCTGACGAACTTGGCTGGCGCTGGAATCCAATAACATTCGATCGCTCCGATTGAAGAAATTGGGGATACTAGTAATGCCAATAACGGTGATGACGGCAATCACCACTAAAAGCTCGACCAGGGAGTAGGCAGAACGATTAGTAGGCCACGACAACATCGAGGTCTCCTGCCACATCTTTGCAATCTGGGTTAGCAATATAGCTACTTGCACTACTGACAATTGGCTCGTAAGTTACTTTATTATCGGGAGTAATAACCGAGCTATCCGCAGACTTTCTTTTGCATTGGTACAGGTATTTGCCGTCATAAACATTAGCACCGCCCAGGACATATAGAGAACCGTAAAAGTTGTAATTAATGTCAGTCAGGACATTGGAATCTGAATCTGAATCGTCGTCAAGATGGCGAACAACTGAACCAGAGCCACGATAGTAGCGTTTTAGCGCAGTAGTTTGGTTGAATAAGAAACTTGCGTCAGAGTCGGTAGCCGAGTTTTCTAGATTTGAGGTCACGACCACATCGCCATAGTCATAAGAAACTCGATACTGGTATTTATCCCAAGCATTGGCCGACATCGGCTTGGGATCGGCCAGCAGGCGGTCCATATAACGCAGGCAGATCAGAAAATGATTTACTGAAACGAACCCAGGCTTGAGCGTAATCTTTGGCGCACCCGCCGTCGCATTATTAAGTTGATCGATTGTTGGGTCGAGTGGGTTAGTGCTGGAGAATTGGGCGGAGTCGCCGCCGCTAGCTGGTAAACCATTGCAGGCCACAATATCGGTGCCGAGACCGAAGTTTGAGTTAATATTCAAGTCGGTTGCGTTGCCCTGATCGCCTAGGCTAAATGTCGGATTCGGATAAATCTTGAAGTCGGCTTTGAACAGATTGATTCCTGATAAGAAACTGTTGATCTCGGCTTTGCGTTTGGCATCACGACTCCGTTTCTGAACCGGCACAACGGCGACCGTTACTAGGGTGATCAGTATGCCGATAATGGTAATGACAACCAACAATTCGATCAGCGTGAACGCAGATCGAGAATTTAGAATTTTGAATTTAGAATTTAGAATTTTCATTTCCCCTCGAATTCCATACTAACAGGATTCATGACTTACTTCTTGATTCTTGATTCATAACTGCGAGGCATTGCCGAGAAGCGAGCGTTAGCGACATTCTTGATTCTTCCTGCTAGAATGATCCCGTTAAGCTGTAGATTGGTTGAAGAACAGATATAACAATAAACGCCACTGCTCCACCGAGGATGACGATGATAAAAGGCTCGATAAGAGCCGAGAAAGTGCGCAGTTTACCGTCGACTTCCTGCTCAAAATAATCCGCCAAGGTTGAGGCCGAGCCGCCCAAATCGCCTGACTGCTGACCAACAAAAAGTAACTGGGTCATCATCTTTGGGAAATATTTGTTATCTTGCATCGTTGAAGTCACGGCCGCGCCTTGTTCGAGCGAGTGCATTAGTAATTTGAGCGTCCGGCGGAAGATTGTATTAGGGGTGGAGTCGGCGATGATGCCAACGGCTTCCAGAATCGGCACGCCTGCCGCCAGCAATAGTGACAGCGTTCGATTGAAACGAGCCAGATAAACCTGGAGAGTCAGCGGTCCGAAGATCGGAAAATGTAATCCGAGATAGCTACTAACTTCCTTGCCTGGCTTGGTCATGGTGAAGAGTTTGATAATTACGACCAGCCCGATGACGATAGCAATCAACAGTACCCACTCGTTAATCAAAAAGTCGGTGATCGCTAGTAAAATCTTCGTCGAAACCGGCAATTCGGTTTCTTGGGAGCTGAAAATGTCTTTAATCGGCGGGATAACTTTGGTCAAGATAATTGCTCCGACGACAATCATCACCACGAAGATAAATGCCGGGTAAATCATCGCCCCACGAACCTTGCCGACGAACTCGGCCGCTCGAGCGGTGCTCGAGGCCAAATCGTCCAGAACCTTAACCATGTTACCCGTCGCTTCACCAGCTCGGACTACCCCAACCTCCACTTCGGGAAAGGTCTTGGGCTGACCAGCCATTGCCACCGACAGCGCAAAGCCGTTTTCCAGCGACTGGTGGATTTGACGCATCACTTTGCGGAGTCGCTTGTTCGGTGTCTCGGCGACTATATCAATTGCTTGAGTAATACCAACGCCAGCTTTCAACATTGTTGAAAGCTCCCGGTACATAATCGACCGGTCTTTGGCCGAAACTTTGCCGGCCGAGAACTTGCCTAAAACCGACCCCTCTTCAACGATCGAGATGACAGTGTAATTGCGGCTTTGAAGTAGCCGACGAACTGCCGCAAGCGTACCAGTCGCTCGGCCAGAGCGGATATGACCTTTTTCATCTTTGACTTTATACCGAAAAAAAGGCTTTGCTGTTTTCTTCATCCCTCCATAAAAAAGTGTAAAGCATTGAAGGGGAATTAGAAATACTAGAAAGACATACGGGCGCTTGAAATACATCGCTACGAGCGGGACTTGGAGTACCAAAAGCCCGTATCGATATATTTCAAGCGCCCGTATCGACATATATTAAGTTTTCGTATCTCATCACTTGAAACTTGCCAGTTGATGCTGAATACTTGATGTAATGATCTTGGAGGTCTCGCAATTATTAAGTGCGGCGGTCCGTTCGGCTGATGGCAAGAAAATTGCTTCGGTTGATCGGGTGATTATTGACGGCCGCGACGCTCGTATCGCCGGATTTCAAACCAGTGCTCGGACGGTCTTAACGCGTTTTGGCCGAATTGATTACGTTGACACCCTGGCGGTGGAGAGGGGTGAAGTCGTGATTGATGGCGATAAGGTAATTCAGAAAGATTTGAAACCGTTTGATTTGTTGCGACGACAGTACGGCGTCGTTTTGGGCGTGACTGCTAAGACTGAATCGGGTCGCAAAATCGGTAAAGTTACTGACCTAGCGATTGATGCCGACACCGGGCTGATTGTCCGCTTTTACCTCGGCCAGTTCCTGAATGAGCGGATTATTCCTCGTCAATTTCTGGTTTCTATCACCCCTAAACAAGTTGTATTTAAGGATATCGTCATCGCTCCGACTTTCGACCAGATTGCCGTTAGCCAGTCCGCCGCCTAGAAATCTCTATTTTTCCGGTCATATGGATTGACTAAATGCAATTATTTCCATATACTTACCCTGCCTTGATCCTGCCCGAGGAGACACCTATGGAAAATATTCATGTGGTTAACAAAAAGCTTGGGAAAGGGGAAGTTCGCCTTGAGTGTGGGGAAATATTACGGACACCTCACCGCAGAACGATCGATGATCTCCCATCGCTAGACGGCGAAGGAGTCTGTCTCGATTGCCGACGCCAATGGAACAAGGAAGTTTTGAATCACTCTCCCGAGTATGTCACCGGCACGATCGTCAAACGACCATTTGCCGCTGCCGCCTAGCCCCCGCCCGAATCATCCGCCCGCCACTGGGGCGGATTTTTAAAAAAGTGGGGCCCGAAGGCCCCGGAGTCTCTGACTTTCTTGACGTCAGATAGGACAAGCAAATCAAAAGTGCAAATGCAATGACACAGAACCACAACGCTTTCCTTTTTCTCGGGTCGCGTCCGTAATTTTCCACTTCTACCTCCCAGTAAAACGGAGATTTCACGATACCACACCGCTCAATAAAAGTTAACCCAGCTAGTTTTTCGCCCGAGACTAGCTCGGGCGATTTTGATCGTATAGCTCATTGAATTCTGCAAGATCGTGCTCCAGAGCGTTCCAGTCACGAGTTACCCCAAATTCCTGCATCCGTCTCGAACTGTACAGATACAGTTCCTTCCAAAACTTGGCTTGCTCGTTTTTCGCCTGAGCGTATGCTCCCAAGAGTATCAAGGCCGCTACAAGGGCGTAGGTCATCGTCCCCTTCACCTCCTCATTTTCTAAATCAATTTTACCTCTATCCCCGCAAAAATCCAGCCAGCGGAACCTGACTGACAGTGATTAAATTGTGGCTGAAGCTAGCTGTCTTCGCCGGTTCGGAAGCCGATGCTCTTTTTCTCGTCGGTGTCGGTGCCAATGACTTTTGTCATCACTTCCAACAAGGCCTTGGCGTGTTCCAGCGACATCCCGATTCGGGCCACCACTTGTTGCTTCTGGTGACTGCCAAGACTCTGGGCAATCTCTAGATTAATCCCAAACGGCGTTCTGTTCACTAAAACTGAATCGGTGTAGAGAACGGGGGTAGCATTACTCATCATGATTTCTGGTTTTTGTTCTTCTGTCATTTATCTCCTTTCGTCTGTTTGACAATGCAATTAATTTGATACGGCCAGTATACCACTCGGAGTGTCCGCGCCGTTTTCTTTTGGCGAAATTATCACATTAAAAAATGCCCGCCGAAAGTTCGGGGGCAAGTAAACAAGGCGTAAGACCTTAACGCATGCTGACGATCGGGTTACCGAGGTGATTCTGTGAGTAGGCAGGTAATCCAAACAAAGTCTCAGGCTGCCAGAGCTCATAAGGACGAAGTCCCATTGCTGCTTCAAGCGCAACGGGGACGCAACGCGCAGACGGAGGGATTCCCCATTTTGCCTCAAGAGTTGCCAAAGACAAAGTCCCGTCTCCGTGATCTACGATGCGCCAACTACCCGAGGGAAGTGTTAGCCGGAGAGCAGCGTCTTGCGTAAGGTAGTAAGTCCTCACACTTCTTTTCATCAGACCGAAATTACCCTCGTGACCCAAATCAGAACGCTTGGCTTTGAACCTGGTGGTAGTGCCATCGTCATGAACTACGTAAGTTGAGCCCCGAGCTGTTTGAAATCCACACTCAGACTTTTCTGGTTCGCTCACTTTCTATGTGCACCTCCTAAAGATGTGAGTTGATTATACAGAATCTGAAGCGACTAATCAATGACTCCTCTTGCCTATAGCAAGGTAAAACCGTTTTCTTTTGGCGGGGAAATGCTTCTGTTGTCTTGAATCTTTCACGCCGATCTCTTATAATACTGCCAACGTTGCATCAGCAGATATTGGAGGAAAACATGCTAGCAATTCTGATCGTTCTAGGATTCGTCTGCGCTATTGGAAGCTTGTTGCTCTTTGCACATTTAGCGTCATATCCCGAGCCCCGCGGCCCCAAACCAAAGGGCCTCACCATGTTCTTTCTCGGGATGGCCGCACTCACCTTCTTCACGGCCGCCCTGCTTGTTTCAGCCATCGGGAGCAGCTCACAAAAGCCAGCATTCCAAGACGGTTCCCCCAATCGGGTGGAGCCGTTTTCTTTTGGCGGGGAAATTAGTCGCCTAGGATTTTGTGGTAAAACTCGTACTTGGCACGGTGGTAATCTCGGTAAGGCTTCCCGTCATATTTCAGCTTGATCGCTTCGAATTCCTTGGTGATCTTTTGGTCGCTAGTCATTATCTCCGTCACCTTTAACTGACGTGCCATACTCTCGTCTACTTCCGACAGATAGAACTCCACCTCAAACCCTTCTCGCTTAAATAGCCATTCGTAGAAATTTTTACCAACATGTGACGGCTCGCCGTATAAACCCTTGAGAGCTGGCAGTAGCTTGGGATGATCTGACTGTGGTGCCAAGGTGTAGACATCTATATCGTTCTGACCGGCAATCTTGGCCGCCGCTGAACCAATCATCACAATATTGGCAACCGGTAAAACTCGGTGAACTTCGTCAATAATCTGCTGGCCGATTTCGGTTGTCTTTGGATCGTATGACTGAATCTTAACGATCTTGTTGGCTGGAAAGTGAAGTAAAAACTTTTCTTCGTTATCGGTTAGCATACTGGCAGTTTAGCAAAAACTCCGAGCCGTTTTCTTTTGGCGTACAATTCGCCTCTTACTATCTAAGACCGTGACACCGCTTGTACTTCTCAGGCTGGCCGTTCGCCCTTTTCTTAGTCATACACGGACATGGGTCGTTTACAGATACGTTAATGAGGTTAAGTGACTTCGACAAATAGTAGTAAGGATCTGTAAGACTCTTGAGATTCACGTCTGCAATTTCCCTTAGGGTGTTGGAGTATATCTCCATATTCACCAAGATCTTTCTCAGTGACTTCTCTTCATCAGCACGGAGTCTAATCAATCGGGAGGTACAAATAATATCCTTCTCAGTAAGTCCCTTACGTGTAGGGAAAGAGGTGATTTTTTTCTTGCCCGATAGCACTACGTAGTCATTGTTATCAAATTTAAGCGTCTGATTCGATAGATCAGACACGTAAACAACTTTATACCCGTGCTTAACATTATTGTTACCAATTAGTACCGACGTAGACCCGTCATAGAGTGCGCCTAGCATCATCAGGTTTTTCTGTGCTGCCGCCACCCCTAGCGCTGAGCGCTTTTTGAGCTTACTGAGGTCTACCTTATAAACCTTAGCCACCCTTTCTTCAGAGATACCCTTGCCACATTCCTCATAAAACTCTTTCGTGTGAGAGGTGCTGGATTCTAGATAACTCATCCACCTACTTGACTCAGCTAGCACAAAAACAAGGTGTAGTTGGTCGCACAACTCAAACCATAGATTAAAGATTTTGTTTAGCGCATTGATTTGTAACTTCCTTTCTTCGGCGTTTTGGTACAAATCGAACATATAGGCTGCGATGTCGAGTTGGGATCTGTAGTTATAGTCAGTTATCGACTCGTAGATAATTCGGAGGTAACGGTTCGAGTTGTGCTTTCTCAACTCACACTGTTCTTGCTTTGTTAGAGATTTGTATTCGATAGGATCGTTCATTTACTAACGAAGTGGGGGGGGGGTTTTCCACCCGCACCACTTATATTCTTGCTAGTTCATCCTCCGCTTACATCATTCCGTCCATGCCGCCCATTCCGGAAGGCATTGGGGGCATAGCGTCTTTTTTCTCTGGTAAATCAGTTACGGCGGCTTCGGTGGTTAGGACCATAGCGGCGACAGAGGCGGCGTTTTGGAGGGCCGAGCGGGTGACCTTGAGTGGGTCGATAATGCCGGAGGCGATCATATCAACCATCTTGTCTTCTTTGGCGTCGTAGCCCCAACCCTTTTTGCCTTCGATAATGCGGGCCACAATGACCGATCCTTCGGCGCCGGCGTTAGAGGCAATCTGCCAGGCCGGCACGACTAGGGCTTTGGAGACAATCTCCCGACCGAGTTCTTCGTCGCCTTCGTATTTGGTCTTGTTCAAGGCTGTATGGGCTTCGAGCAAAGCGACGCCACCGCCGGCGACAACGCCTTCTTCGATAGCGGCCCGAGTCGCTTTTTGAGCGTCTTCAACGCGGTGTTGTTTTTCTTTTTGCTCGACTTCCGAAGCGGCACCGACTTTAATAACGGCAACCCCTCCAGAGAGTTTGCCGAGGCGTTCCTGAAGTTTTTCTTTGTCGTAATCCGAGGTGGCTTTGTCGATCTGATTTTTGATCTGCGCCACTCGAGCGTCGATGGCTTTGCTTGAACCCTTGCCGTCAATGACGGTCGTTTTATCTTTGTCGGCGACCACTCGACGGGCCTGGCCAAGCATTTCAACGGTAACATCTTCGAGCTTCATTCCTTTTTCTTCAGTGATAACTTCGCCATCGGTTAGAATAGCGATGTCTTGGAGCATCTCTTTGCGGCGATCGCCAAAGCCCGGGGCTTTAACGGCCAGAATCGAAAGAATGCCGCGCAATTTATTGACGATAATCGTCGCTAGAGCTTCGCCTTCCAAATCTTCGGAGATGATGACTAGCTCTTTTTTGCCAAGAGCGGCCAGTTTCTCTAAGAGCGGCAGAATCTCTTGAATGGAGCTGATCTTCTTGTCGGTGATGAGAATGTGGGGCTTTTCGATTTGGGCTTCCATATTGGCGGCGTCGGTGACCATATAGGCCGAGACATAACCTTGATCAAACTGCATCCCTTCGGTCAACTCGTAAGTCATCTCCAAGGTTTCGGATTTCTCAACAGTAATGACGCCTTCGTTGCCGACTTTGTCGAAAACTTCGGCAATGAGACCCCCGATAACTGGGTCGTTAGCGGAGATTGAAGCGACCTGGGTTTTTTCTTCTTTGGTTTTGATTTGTTTGGCGTTTTTCTTCAAATGAGCGACCACTTGTTCGGTCGCTTTTTCGATGCCGTGGCGAATGGCCATAGCCGAAGAGCCAGCGGCGACATTTTTCAGCCCGTCGCTAATCATCGCTTGAGCAAGCAAGGTGGCGGTGGTGGTACCGTCGCCGGCGATGTCGTCGGTTTTGGAAGCGACTTCTTTGACTAACTGCGCCCCCATATTTTCAAACTTATCGGCTAGATCGATTTCTTTGGCGATCGTGACGCCGTCGTTAGTGATGGTCGGGCCGCCGTAACCTTTGTCCAACAGGACATTGCGTCCTTTAGGGCCGAGCGTTACTTTGACAGTGTTAGCAAGCTGATCAACGCCGGATTTAATCTTGTTGCGTGCATCTTGGGAAAAAAGAATTTGTTTTGCCATATTATTTTAAAACTCCTAATACTTCATCCTCGCGGATGATTTTATATTCGATACCATCCAGCTTGAACTCGTCGCCGGCGTATTTGCCAAACAGGACTTTATCGCCCTTTTTAACTTCCATCTCAATTCTCTTGCCGTCTTTATCGACTCGGCCAGGGCCGACAGCAATAACTTCGCCCTCCTGAGGCTTCTCTTTAGCAGTGTCAGGAATGACAATGCCGGATTTAGAAACGGTTTCCGCGTCAAGCGGTTTGACGACCAAGCGGTCGGAAAGTGGTTGCAATTGCATTGAACCTCCTTTGGAATTTTTACTCATTTTGCAAACGAAAGTTTGCGAAAGAAAAAGTTTTCTTTTTCATATTATGTTGCCTTATTGTAAAGCTCACTTTACATTTGTCAACATGAGTCGCAAAAGGTGCCTCCGCCGCAATGAGTGGTACGACGGAGGCTATGGAAGGTATCGGACCAGGTATCTCGGTCGTTGCCGAGACGCTATTGGTCAGTAAGCCGTTGACTCTAACATGCACCGAAGCGATGCGTTTGGCAAGACAAAGAAGTGGTCGCGGGTTTACCCCGCGACCTTAAGATTGATCGACTCACTTGGGCTTCGCCACACCTTTGGCAAAAACCAGTAGGTGGCTGGGAACTACCATGCCCGGCGAAATCGATGAACCTCCATCTAGGTGGATGATCGATTCAAATCCCCATTTATGAGCCAACCAGGCGCAAGTGTCGGCACTGCCTTTGACCACTACCCGAAAGTAGTAATGGTTTTTGACAGCGACGAACTGACGCCAGTGACTATCTCCGGGACGAGGCGGTGAACGCATCCCGCCGATCGCCCAGTTTGGCATGCCCCAAGGCAACATCGTCTGATAATCGGCAAAGATCTTAACGGTGTTATCGAGGTAGACAGCCAATACTGGCCGCTTGGGCCGGGCGGGGATGATCACCTGCCGGTGCTTGATGTAGAGATCGACTTGATAAGGCACCTTGGCTCCATCGATCGATTTCTTGCCGAAAAAACAGGCGTTTCTGGCAACTGTCGCGTCGTTTTCTGTCTCAACCCACTTGGCAGTTCGGCCGCCCGGGTAGTGGCGAAACTCCAGTCGATCAGTCTGCATATCGAAAGTCTCAACCGAGAAGTTCAGCTTCCTTGCGGCGGCGCTAGCGCAAAGCAACAGAAGCGTGACAATAGTGCCGATGATGTAGCGCATGGCTTCCTCCTTGCGAAGTACGATTAACTAAAGGTAGCGCCGAAATAGCGGCTCGGCAAACTTGTCAAGAAACACTGCTCTATAACAGAGCCGACTTTTCGGGTAAACCTTGGTGTTATGAAAAGTTTACCCGAAATAGCGGTACGACAAGATTGTCAAGAATGACTACTCTTCGGCAAAGTGAACTGGATCTACACAAGTATTAAAGGGATTAACAAGCCAATCCCAGCTGCAAGCAGCTGGGACGGGGTGGTTAGGTCGGCCTCTAGTCGTGCCTCGTCACGAGCCTCCAAAGGTCGTGGAGTCCTGCCCTGAGATAGTCCCACCAAGGGTGGTGGGGCCGTTCTTTCGGGAAAGTGTCGATGCTGTAGTCATGCCCATTCACAGTAGCCATGTTAGCCTCACTTCAAATCGACCGTACTCTACCACGGTATCACAAAAAAGTCAAGGGTTTAACACTACATTTTTCAAGAGTCGTCAGAACGGCTACAATCGACATGACATGGAAAAAAGATTGGTCAGCGGTATCAAGCCATCAGGCACCCTCCATATCGGTAACTATTTGGGAGCGATTAAACAGTGGGTTGATCTGCAGAGCGACTACGACTGCTACTTTTTTGTTGCTGACTATCATGCGTTGACGCAAAAGCCGTCACCGGAAGTGATTCACGAGCAGACACTAGGGACAGTGGCGATGCTGGTTGCTCTCGGAGTTGACCCAAAAAACTGCGTCCTCTTTGTTCAGTCCCAGATTCCCGAACAGGCGGAGCTGAATTGGTTACTTTCGCCGTTTGTGACAGTTGGCCAACTCAACCGGATGACTCAATACAAGGAAAAGTCTGACCGCCACGGCCAAAATGTTGGCCTGCTGACTTACCCGGTTTTAATGGCCGCCGATATTCTTATCTACGACGCCGAAGTTGTGCCGGTTGGTGACGATCAGGTCCAGCATTTAGAATTGGCTAGGGAAGTTGTGCGTAGCTTTAATGCTCACGCTGGCAAAACTTTCACCGAGCCCAAACCACTTTTGACCAAGGCCGCTCGGATTATGGCTTTGAACGATCCGAAACATAAGATGTCTAAATCCATCCCTGGCTCCGCCATCGGCTTGCTCGACGACGAGGCCACCGTTACCGCGACTATTCGCAAAGCAGTGACCGATTCCGATCCCAATTCCACCAAGAGGAGTCCGGGAGTAGAGAATTTATTTACAATTCTTGAGGGCTTTAGTGACGAAGAGACTGTTCAGCAATTTCAGGATAAATATAAAGATGGCCAGCTCAAATACTCCGAGCTCAAAGAGCAGTTGATCGAAGATGTGATGGCGTTTCTGGGTCCAGTTCAGAAAGCTTATGCAAGTTTGCTGGCCCAGCCTGACCAACTGGAGCTGATCATTAACGAGGGCACGGCCAAGGCCCGTCCGATTGCGAGCGCCAAGCTGGCAATCGTCAAAAAAAACCTCGGCCTACTTTAACCCCTTGAATTCTCGGCCAATTTTGTTATCATTTTTCCCTACGCACGAAGCGTACAAGCACATCGAGTCAAGGAGGACAAAAGTGTCAGATCGAGAACGACCGATCTCTCAACCGAACCACGGCCAACATCATTTCGCAGCGGGACTGGGTGAATTAGGTGTTCATCCTCGCAAATTGGGCGACGCGGACAATGAGCTGCTGGACTGTCGACGAAACTGCTTTTTCTGCGGGACGCCGACTTGCTACGCGATCTTAGAGGAGCGGATTGTGGAAGTTGAGGCTGGTGTGGAGATGGCCTGTCCAGGAAAGAGCAAGCCATTCATAGCCGACATCGACTACTTCTGCGCAGTCTGCGCCACTTGTCGGGAGCGACACAACATCCCGCCAGCGCCAACAACAGCTATCAGTGCCCACAAGACGCTCAAGGGCTAACGCCCTCTCGGGGTTGGGTCGATCAGGCCCAACCCTATTTCTTTGAATTGGTCGAATTGACTAACTCTGTCAGTTCGGCGGTTTTTTGGTCGCAAGTAGATTTATCTTTGGCCTCGACATTTAAGCGCAGAAGATTTTCGGTATTGCTGGCGCGGAGATTGAAGCGCCAAGATTCAAAAGTAATTGACAGCCCCTCGGTGCGGTCGATCGAGCCGTCGGCATATTGTTGTTCGATTTTGGCTAGCATTTTATCCTTGTCGGATACTTCGAAGTTGATTTCACCAGAGATGATATACTTTTCTTCCATTAGTCTGACCATTTCAGAGACCGATTCCTTGGTTTTGGCGACAATATTTAGAAACAGTAAAAACGGGATTAAACCGTTATCAGCGAAATAGAAATCCCGGAAAAAGAAGTGGCCGGAAAGTTCGCCGCCGAAAACAGCGTCATTTTCTCGCATAGTGCTTTTATAAAAAGCGTGTCCAACCCTACTAAGAACTGGTGTCCCGCCAGCAGTGGTAATGACTTTGGTGTTGACCCAGGCAGTCCGTTGATCGTAGGCAATCTTCTGACCCGGATTTTCTTGTAGAATATGGTTGGTGAGTAATGCCGATAAGTAACAGCTTTCGATGGCCTTACCTTTTTCATCGACAACGAAGAAACGATCGCCATCTGCATCCCAGGCAACCCCAAAATCGGCCTTAGTTTCAATGATTAACTCACTTGTCTCTTGACGATTTTCCGGCCGTGATGGGTCGGGTCGGCCTTTGGGGAATGTACCGTCGGGCTGGAAATTGAGTTCGATTAAATTGATGTGGTTGCTGTTCAAGCGCTCGAGAAATCTTTGGGCTAACGGGCCAGACAAGCCAAAATTATTGTTGGCGACGATCTTCAGAGCCGGGGCAGAGTCAAAGTGAACGAATTTGGTTAAATAGTCGAAATAATCTTCTTCGACATCTCGAGTTTCAACGGTCCCTTCGGTTAGCGAAGCTAAGTTGTCGTCAGATTCGGCTAACGCTTGAATCTCTTTCAGGCCGCTGTCGCTTGAAATCGCTTCGACGCCGGATCGAACCAACTTCAGGCCGTTGAATTCGGCTGGATTGTGAGAAGCCGATACCTGGATACCGCCGTCAAAGTGGTAGAAACCAACGGCAAAATAAAGCATCTCGGTTGGCACTGGCCCGATGTCTTCGACATTAACGCCAGCTTCAGTCAGGCCATCAATAACCGCTTTTTGTAGCTTTGGCCCACTCAATCGAACGTCTCGACCGACAGCAATGCGCAGGGACTGGGAGCTAGGTACTGGGGGTTGGTTGCTATCCTTCAATAAAAATCTCGCGTAGGCCATGGTGATACGCTTAACTTTCTTTTCGTCAATTTCATCCGGATAAACGCCGCGGATGTCATATGCTTTGAAGATTTGGTCAAAATTCATATTCTGATTCTATTAAATTAAAGGGTAAAAAGGAACCGCCCCGGGTTAGGGGGCGGCAGATTCGCTGGTTGGGTTAGTCGACCCACCAAGCTACACTTCGTGATCGACGTTCATCCCGAGTCACGTACTCGACTTCGACTTCAGGAGAGGGCTCCTGCAAGCCCAGGTGAGCGATCATCTTCTTGAGCCCAGTCTCGTAAGCTTTGACAAAGCCCCACTCTCCCCCTTTTTCGTTTCCGGCCTTGCTACGTTTCCAGGCAAGCTTTCTTGCCGCTTCGAGAACGATGGGATTCGCTTCGCTGCGGTGTTTCATCTCGGAAAATGGCTTCTGCTCTGGAATGGCCTTGACCGGCACACCCTCTGGGCAAAGCACAGTATTCAGAATGAGATACTCACTTTTCGACAGGATCCCACCCTTCCATGCGAGCTTATCCTTTCTGCTCAAAAGCAGGCCCGTAATTTGTTCTATCAAGCTGCTTCCACCTCCTTGTGTGGTATGACAAAAATACTAGCACAAACAGGGTAAAAAGTCAAGGAGAACGCCTGTAATTTCCGGTTTCTTGACGGTGCGTTAAACTAACCGTAGTGTGGCCAGAGTATGGCAACGAGGGTGATTGTCGTTACCGGCGGGGTATTATCCGGCCTTGGAAAAGGTATTATCGCTGCCTCCCTGGGCAATCGCCTCCAAGCCCGAGGATACTCCGTTTTCACTCAAAAATTTGACCCGTACCTCAACGTCGATGCCGGCACCCTTAACCCCGGTGAGCACGGCGAATGTTTTGTGACTGTTGACGGCGCCGAAACCGATTTAGACCTCGGCCACTACGAACGCTTCTTGGATGTCGAACTGTCACGCGATTCTTCAATTATGAGCGGCCAAATCTACCAAGCCGTGATCGAGAAAGAACGGCGCGGCGAATACTTAGGCAAAACTGTTCAAGTCATTCCTCACATTACTAACGAGATTAAAAGCCGCATCGATCAAACTTGTCGACAAACTAAGGTCGATTTTTTGATTATTGAAATTGGTGGCACGGTCGGTGACATTGAGGGTCGACATTTTCTGGAAGCCGTCCGCCAATACGCCATTGAGCATCCGCGTAAAGTTGCCTTTGTCCATCTGGCCTATCTGCCCTATTTACATACCTCCAAAGAAATTAAAACCAAACCAGTCCAGAACTCGCTCCGCGACTTACAGTCGCTCGGTATTCAACCGCAGCTAGTGTTCTGCCGAGCCGATTACCCAGTTGCCCTGGAACACTTGGAAAAAATTGCCATGTTTGCCGGTTTGCCCAAGAATGCCGTCATCACCATCCCGACCGTCGAAACCATTTACGAAGTACCGTTGTTGCTGGAAAAAGCTGGGGCCGATTGGTTACTGCTGAAATATTTCGGTTTGCGAAGTCCGCGTGAGCCAAAACCTCTCTGGCACGATTTAGTCAGACGCATCAAGGCACCGAAAAAGCACGCTGTCCGCATTGCCATGGTCGGCAAGTATCTAACGATGAACGACACCTATTTTTCCGTTGTCGAAGCTTTAAAGGCTGCTTGCTGGGCTCACAATTGCGACCTCGTCCTAGACTTTGTTGATGCTGAAAAAATTGTTGTCTCTGGAACTCGTGCTTTGACTAAATACAACGGTATCTGTGTTCCTGGTGGTTTTGGCGGTCGGGGTGTCGAGGGGATAATTAAAGCGATTCAATGCGCTCGAGTCAAAAATATTCCTTATCTGGGCTTGTGTTACGGCTTGCAGTTGGCCGTCATCGAGTTTGCCCGTAACGCCTTGAAGCTTGGAGGTGCTCACACAACGGAGATTAACAAAAAAAGTCCGCACCCAGTGATCAGTACTATGGCCGAGCAAGAAGCGATCCTCAAAGAAAGTAATTACGGCGGTAGTATGCGGCTGGGCTCGTACCCCTGCGAGCTCGCCAAAGGTAGTCTAGCTCACCATCTATACAAACAACCTCTCGTTCACGAACGACATCGGCATCGCTATGAGTTCAATAACGGTTACCGAGATCAGTTTGAAAGGACGGGTACTTGGCGCTTTAGTGGTAGCTCTCCAGACGGCAAGCTAATTGAGATTATCGAGCTGATCGATCATCCGTTTTTCATCGCCTGCCAATTTCATCCGGAATTTGCCAGCCGTCCCCACCGACCGCATCCGCTATTTTTGGGCTTAGTGGCAGCAGCCCTAGCAATCCAGTAAGTCGCTAGGGACATTGTAGGGCCAGGCCCTACAGACTTTTACGGTGTTGGTGGGTTGGTCGGTAGGAGCGACTCGTTCGTGCCGACTAAGAAACGGGCGGGCCAGACTTTGTAAACCGATTTAAAAACTTGCTTGTTGATGACCTGGCCGGCTCTGGTAACGGTATAAGTGACAACGGCCGTGGCGCCGGCGTGGGGTTTCTCAATCTGTTTCTGCTCACCTTTGGGCAGGGTGTCGGTATCGGCGTAAATCGGCTCGCCGGGTTGAATGATATTGGAGACGATCGGCGCGGTAATACTGGAAGTTCGACCGTCGCTGGTCCCCCAAAATTCGAACTGGACTTTGCTACCAACCACTCGACCCTGAATCAGGATATAACCAGGGGTATCGTTGACAAATTTTAAGTCTGGTTTTGGAAAATATATCGTCGCGTCCAGCCCGACTGGCGGCTCGTAGTAACTAACGCGGTAGGAGTGATTTTTTCGTTCGGTGACCGGTAGTCCAGCGTTCATCATCGCTCGAAACAGCGTCGTCGACACCTGACACAAACCGCCGCCAAACTCCGGCGTCGTTCGATTTTCTTTGATCACTAACTCCGGTAGATAGCCAGTTGTATTGTCGATAGCACCGAGCTTGGCGATAGTTGAAAAAGTTTCACCCGGCTTGATTAGAGCGCTTTGTAAAATAGAAACGCCGTTAGTAATGTTGTGCCGGCGGTTGGCTGGTGAGCCGGCAAAGCTGGTTTCGCCGTAACCGATTCGCTCTTTGATGCCGAGCGTTGCCAGATTGGCTTCGTTGATGGTTGGGGTTTGGGTTTTCATAGTTAGTTCGATGGTTGGATTGACATCGGTTCCCTCCAAGGCCCCTAAAATGGCCTCGGCCGAAACGGCTAGATCGACGACCGTACCGATCTTCGAAGCTTTGACGATTGCTAGCTGACCATCTTTGATGACCAACTGCGGTTCGGCGGCCGGGGAGTCGGTTTGATCGCTAATGCCCGTCAAATAATTCTGGACTTTCTCGGCCGTAAACGCGACCGTTAAGAACTTGGGGCTGGCGCTTTCGGAAGTCTGACCTCCGCCCGCCGGCGGATATCCCACCAGTTGGCGGATCTCTTTTCGATTTAGTTTTTTATTGCCGGTAGCCCACTTCAGCGTCAGTTGGCGTACGGATAATAATTCTAGTTTGGCCGTTAGCTCGTCAACATTGCCCAAAACAATCGTTGGGGTGTCGAGCCTCTTCTCAATCGTGATCGTCCCGCCGGTAAAACTATTGAGGAAAGCCAGGGCTTGGTTGGTCACATTCGCCTCATCGACAACTTCACCAGACTTCTCTGTGGTCGTCACTAATTTATCACTGACTAACTCGGCCGAGGCATTGATGGCCGGATTGTTGATTTTGTCGGCAATCTGGCTGACTTTGGCCGCCAACAGGTCTTCATCATAGTTACTGACTGGGTCTAGATGGGTTTTGATAAATGCTGAACGGAGCTGGTGGAAAAAACTAATTAATCGGCTGGTATCTTCGCGGCCGTAGCCGAATATTTGGTTGGCGGTTGTTTCCAGATCAACCTGCCAGTCGATATCTTTAGAACTAAACTCAAGCGTCTCTTCGCCTTGTCGGAGAATGATCTTCTGCTCGCCTTGAGCGATCGTTAATTTGGTTAGTTCACTAGTCAATTGCTCTCGAGTCATCCCCTGAAATTGGTTAGAACCAATCACAACATTCGGATAGACCCGATCGAGATAGCGCAAGCTAAAGCCAAGATAGCCGAGCGCCAAAACAGCGACGACCGATAAAGTCCAAGCGCTGTATTTGATCGCCGGTTTGGTTGATCTGTACAGCCCAACTACCCGTCCCCAGACGGTTTTTTTCGTCTCTCCACCCATTATGGTTTGAAAGTAACGGTTTAGAGCTCTGCGCACAAGAGCTACTTGAGAATCAAGGCGATTATCAGGATCGCCACGATGTTGACGATCTTAATCATCGGATTGATGGCGGGGCCGGCGGTGTCTTTGTACGGATCGCCGACGGTGTCGCCGGTGATTGAAGCTTTGTGAGCTTCCGAGCCCTTGCCACCGTGATGGCCTTCTTCGATATATTTCTTGGCGTTGTCCCAGGCGGCGCCGCCGTTAGTCATGGAGAGAGCGACGAAGATACCGGTGACAATTGAGCCGATCAGTAAGCCACCCAAGGCGGCCGGACCGAGCAAGTAACCGACAGCGATTGGCACGACGACCGGGATCAAAGCCGGGACAATCATTTCTTTGAGAGCGGCGGCGGTGACGATATCGACCGCTCGGGCGTAATCGGGCTTGACTTTACCCTCGAGAATTCCCCGGCGTTCGCTGAACTGGCGACGAACTTCGGTCACCACTGCGCCAGCGGCTCGGCCGACGGCTTCCATCGAGATAGCGCTAAAGATATACGGCAACATGCCGCCGATAAATAGGCCAACGATAACATACGGATCAGATAGATCAAAGGAGATTGTTTTACCTTGTGCGATTATTTCTTGGGTGTATGAGCCGAACAGTACTAGTGCGGCCAATCCGGCTGAAGCGATAGCATAACCCTTAGTGACAGCTTTGGTGGTGTTGCCAACGGCATCGAGCTCATCAGTAACTTTGCGGACATTCTCTGGCAAGCCGCTCATTTCAGCAATCCCACCAGCGTTATCGGTGATGGGCCCAAAAGCGTCGATGGCGACAATCATACCGGTCAACGACAGCATCGAGAAAGCCGAAACAGCGACGCCGAACAGGCCGGCCAGCTTGAAGGCGACCAGTGAACCGATGGCAATTACTAGCACCGGCAACATCGTTGAGCGCATCGATAGAGCCAGGCCAGCAATAATATTAGTGCCGTGCCCAGTCTCTGATGCTTGAGCAACTTTTTTGACAGGAGAATATCGAGTCGAAGTGTAGTACTCGGTAATCAACATCATCGCGGCCGTAACAATTATGCCGATTATTGAAGTGGCGAAAATTTTGTTGATATCAAAATTGGTTGAAGATCCCAACAACCATTTGGTAACGGGGAAAAAGCCGGCGGCAGCTAGGACAGCGGTGACAATCAAGCCTTTATACATCGCCCCCATAATGTTTTCTTTTCGTCCGAGACGGACAAACCAACTACCGATGATTGAAGCGATAACGGAGACAGCACCAAGAGCGAGCGGGAAGAGAATGACATTTTGGTTGTCTTTGAAGATAATTGAGCCGAGCAGCATCGCCGAAACAGCGGTAACGACATAGGTTTCGAACAGATCAGCGGCCATACCGGCACAGTCGCCAACATTGTCGCCGACATTGTCAGCAATAACGGCTGGGTTACGAGGATCGTCTTCAGGAATACCAGCCTCGAGTTTACCGACTAAATCGGCACCAACGTCAGCCGCTTTGGTAAAAATGCCGCCACCGAGCCGAGCAAAGATTGAAATCAGTGAACCCCCGAAGGCCAAACCGACCATGGCCGGAACATCTTTCGTCGCCCAGTAAAAGAGGGTGGTGCCGAGCAATCCTAGGCCAACAACCATTAGGCCAGTGACTGCTCCGCCACGAAAAGATAAAGACAGGGCTTTGGCTAGGCCAGTCTTGGCTGCTTCGGCTGTTCGAACATTAGCTCGAACCGAAACATTCATTCCAATGTAGCCACAGAGGCCGGACAAAATTGCGCCGGTCAAGAAGCCAAGAGCAATAGTCCAGTTGAGTAAAAAGCCAAGTAGTGCAAAAACGAGAATAGCAACCACGGCAACAGTTCGGTACTGGCGGTTCAAGTAGGCTTTTGCGCCCTGCTGGATCGCTTCGGAAATTTCAATCATCTTGGCGTCGCCCTTGGGCTGTTTATTAATCCAGGTCACCAGCCATAAACTATAAAGCACGGTTAAAACGCCGGCTCCGGTTGCTCCATATAAAACTGTTTGCAATGTGGACATTCCTCTCAACTCCTTTCAGTAATTCTTAACAGGTCAAATATTAGCGGATGTTTGGGGTATAGGCAAGAGATTGAGGAAAGTGGGCTTGCCCCGCACCATCTGCTCCGGGCAAGAACAGGACGAAGTCCGTTTTGCCGGAAAGTTTGGTGCGTGGGTTTACTTTCGGGCGGTTTTGCCTTAATGATTAATCTGATGCGCGCTAAAACTGCACCGGAAATTTACCTGACTATCGAAGATAAACAGCTCGGCATGACTGGCTTCTTGGTCGTTGAGAGCACAGCTGTTGGCCCAGGTAAGGGTGGGATGCGAATGACGGCCAATGTCACTCTCGAAGAAGTAGCGCGTTTAGCCGACACTATGACCTGGAAGAATAGTTTATTTGAGTTACCGTTTGGTGGCGCTAAGTCTGGAATTGTTTGGGAAGGTGGGGACGCGAAGAAGAAAGAACAATTTGTCCGCTCCTTTGCCCGTCAAATCAAAAAATATATCCCCAAACAGTATGTCGCTGGACCGGATGTAAACTCCGGGGAGGAAGAAATGGTGTGGATTGCTGACGAATTGAAACTCTGGGGCGCCTCCACCGGTAAACCGGCGAGTTTCTGCGAGACAAAGAATGGCAAGAAGTTCTGCGGCCTGCCGCACGAACTCGGCAGTACTGGTTACGGCGTCGCTGTCTCCGCCGGTGTCACCGCCAAACTACTTGAAATGGATCCGTCGCAAACTTCGGTTGGAATACATGGCTTCGGCAATGTTGGAACTTTTGCCGCCAAGCATCTCTTAGAAGCTGGCTTCAAGGTTGTGCTAATCGCTGGCTCTAAGGGAGGCCTTTATCGACCCAAGGGCTTTACCTTGGCAGAAATCGAGGCCGTCATCGCCCGGCGTCAGACCCTCTTCGACCTGCCGGGAAAGAAATTAACCGACGACCAATTCTGGTCCACACCCATTGACATCTTGATTCCGGCTTCGGTCACTAATGTCATTAACGAAACCAACTTTAAAACTATCCAAGCCAAGCTGATCGTCGAGGGCGGCAACATTCCGATGACTGAAGATATCGAGCAACAGCTCCACCGTCACGGCAAGGTGATCGTCCCCGATTTCGTCGCTAATGGCGGCGGCATCATTTCTTCCTACGCCGAATTGCAAGGATTCAGTCCAGATCAGATGTTTACATTAGTAGAAGAAAAAATCACTCGGGCCACGACCGAAGTAATGGAAAAAAGCATCTCCGCTAGCCATTACGCTCGCGATGTCGCCATCAAACTTGCCAAGACCAACCTAGCTAAGCTGTCGGCTTAAGAGAGCCTTCTCCTGTCTCATCAACCTGTCTCAAAGCTAATCCCGCAAAAAGTAAGACTAGCCAGATTGCGGCCTGACCGGTGTAGTGGTTGATAAAAATTCCAGCCACTGCCAGCCCAAGTGTTGCGGCACCGATTACGATTGTCGTAATGGTTTTGGTACGCAGTAACGACCAAACGAGCGTGATCCAAAAACCCAAATAAGCCAACGCGGCCAGCAGTCCAGCTGCTTCGTAGGCGTCAAGATAGCTATTCTCGGTGTAAAAGTTCGGTCCGCCATCAAGACGATCAACCGAAACCAAGCCAGCCGCCCCGGCACCCCGACCCCACCAACCAATCTCACTTTTCTGCGCCCAGACTCGCTCGTACTGCTCAAAACGCGTTGCGTTAGAAGCGGTTCGAACCAATTCTTCTGGCCTGGCTATCAACAGAACTCCGATCAGCACCAATAATACAACAAGACTAACAGTGAGCAGACGAGCCGACTTTCCTATAACTTGGCCCCCAGCAGTAATAAGCGTCGCTCCGCCAAATAAAAAGCCCGTATAGCTACTGCGGGAAAATGTCAGAAGTAAAGCCACTAGCCCAAGCCCGCCGGCGAAAATAGCTAAATTGCGAGAGACGGTTTTTTGCCAAATGGGAAAGAGGAGTAGGGCGGTCATCAGAAATAGCCCTAGAGCGTTCGGTCCAGCCAAGGTTGACTGCAGTCTAGTCAAACTAGAAGCCAGATGAATCTGCCCTAAGTAGCCCCGACCAGTGGCGTCAAGGGTAGCTCGGAGAAAGTTGGGGGAAAAGAATTCTATCACCACCCCAATAATGACCAAAGTTGTGATAAACGCTAAAGCCCGCCAGAGGTTTTTGTGGGGCATTGCCAGAGGAAACATTTGGAGGGTGACAAACAACAGTAGCGGTTCAACTAGGTAGCGAACGCCGCGCAACCATTGCTCAATTGAATCTTGACGGTAGAAATAACTGGCCAGCACCAATAAGACGAAGATTATAGCCAGCCAGGTTGGGATGTTCGGTTTCTGAACCTGTCGCCTCTCGACTACGCTCGAGGTAAACCGCCCGATTAGACTGAATACAATAAAGAACGCTAGGAGCAGATCGCGACCTAACCCAACCCAATTCTGTCCCGTCAAGCTGACCAGCCAGGCCGACAGAGGCAGAAAAATTATTAGCCCTGCCAAACACCAAGCTCGTAGCCGATCAGCGATTAGCGGCATCTCGATAAACGGCCAGGGTTTCTTTGGCCATTTGGGGCCAAGAGTATTGCTTGACCCGCGCCAAACCTTTTTGAATCAGCTCCTTGGTTAACTTCTCGTCGCTAAGAATTCGGCGGATCGCTTCGACCAGTTCGTCAGTATTTTTGGGGTCAACCAACAAGCCAGCATCGCCGACCACTTCTGGCAAACTGGAGGTGTTGCTTGTTACTACTGGCGCACCCGAGGCGAAGGCCTCGAGAATCATGATGCCAAACCCTTCATACAAGCTTGGGTGAACATAAATTGCCGCGGCAGAATAAATGGCGGCTAGGTCCTCATCACTGACAAACCCGGGCGTGACAATATTGGGGTTAGTCGCTTGTTTTTGCTGAACCAATTCGGCGATTTGCGGATTCTGGGTGTCTGGTCGACCGCAAATTACCAGACCAAGATCTGGGAATCGTTCGACTAGCAGTTCGTGCGCCGTCAGTAATGCCGGCAAACCCTTGTAGGCCTCCCAGCGCGAGACGAAAAGCAAATATTTTTTCGGTAGACCGAGGCGCTCCTTAACGGCAATTTTTTCCCGCTCCGTATGAACTCTGAACATCTTTTCACTCCCTTCCGGCGTGATGATAATTTTGTCAGGTCGGTAGTGTAGTGTCCCCACCAAATCGAGCCGGGTCGATTCTGACGGTACGATAATTTTCTTGGCTCTTTTGCAGTCGCCGATCGTCCATCGATAAGCGAATTTACGAATCAGGGATTTCTGCTGCTTCCCGGTTGGGTAGAGATGCATTATTAGATCATGAATCGTGACAACAAATGGACGGCGGTACAAAATCGGGTGGTTAAAGTTTGTAAAATGAACCAGGTCAAAATTATGTTGCTTCAAGATTTTCGGCAGTTTGGTCTGCTCACTCATTGAGTAGTGGGTGATCGGTACAACGAGCTTGGTCAGGTTCGGAGCGTGGAGGTCGAATTCTGGTTCGTCATCAGGGGTAATAATGGCCGTATAAGAGTTTTCTTTATCAATCGCCAACAACTCTTTCAAAAGGTTGCGGCTGTATCGCCCCAGCCCGCCAGTGCCCGAGCGCCAAAAACGAAGGTCAAGCCCGATCCGCATTGCCTTCTTTGTAGCTGTTACCGATAAGAAACACCAGGAGCCAAAAGATTATTGCCAGATCATTTTTAAAAATTGTCGAGTCGAATAGACCGTGAACTAGAACGGCGACGAGAGCGGAGGCGGCGGCGATAGCCAATGGGGATCGAGCGGTGTTGCGAAAGAATTCTTTACCTAGTCCAGCCAGAAACCAGACTGAACCGATCAGACCGAGTAACCCAGTGGATAGGTAGACATTGAGAAAAAGATTGTGCGGATGGAGGGCGTAGGGTAGGGTCGTGGCAAACTGCCCGCCTAGATCGCCTAAGAGCAAAAAGTTGGCCTGAAACTGCCCCGGCCCGATACCGAGAATCGGCTGATCCTTGATCATCTGCCAGGATTTCTGCCAAATTAGCCATCGAGCCGGATCGTCAGCCCATTTCCAGAGAACCAACAGAACAGCCACTGCCCCAACAGCGACACCGATTAAGGTTGCTCGGCTAGGAACGGACGATTTCGACGAGCCCCACAGCATTAGCCAAACAATGCCAGCGCCAAGCGCTAAGAGTCCGGCCTGAGACTGCGATAGAGCAATCGCCACCAGCGGTATAATCAGCCAAGCTAGCAATCGGAAGTTTCTCGTCAAAGCCAAATATCCGCCGGTTACTAGAGTCGGCGGTACTAGATACATTGCTAAAAAGTTGGGGGATTCAAAGAAACCAACTGCTCGTCCCTGATCGAGATATTGCTGGGCTTCGGGTAGCTGGTGAGCCAAAAGTCCAATCAGCCCAAAATACTGACCGATGGCGTAGAGCGACACTACGGTCAAGTTAATCAGAACTGGTTTGACGAAAACTTGGCGCTGATCGGACGAAAAAATCGTCGTCAGACAGGCGTAGTAAATAATCGGGATCACAAACCAGCCCTTGACGATACCGAAGGCCACCCGTTGATCGAGGGCAAAAAAACTGGCTAAAACTACCCCGGCTAAAATCAACCCGATTGGCCAGGCATTGGGTAACGAGACTCGCCGGTAGCTAATAAGCGTCAGAACCAAAAGTAGCCCGATTAAGACTTCAATAAAGTTTGTCGGCAATCCCATAAGATCGAACCGGAAGTAATAGAGCGGTAGGAGAACGACAGTCGCCAGAGCCAAATAGCGCGCTAAACTTCTACTCATCATTTCGCTAAATTGCCCGTTACGGTCGGTCTTGATCGAAAAATCAAGCGATATAACCCAAAAGACAGGCCGATTATCAGCCCGCCGGCGCCGAACAGCCATGCTCCTTGGCCAAACTTACCGAACATCTCAAATTGCCCTAGAGTTGGGATTAAAAACTGGTGTATCAGCACCCCTACAACGGTCACGGCCACGGCATAAATCGCCATCAGCCCAAGCGGCAGTTGGCGTAATCGGATCGGCAAGAGCTTGGTCAGTAAGAAAAACGAGTAGATCATCAGCACTAATTCGCTGGTCACCGTCGTCGCGGCGGCCCCGACATACGAGAACTGCGGAATGAGGACTAGATTAAGAACAATGTCGAGCAGAACCACCAGACAGTAGCCCCCGATCAATCGCTTCTGCGCTCTCATGGCAATAGCGGTGCCAGCGTAGATAGTGGTCAAAAACAGAGCGATGAACGCCGGAACGAGAATTCGTAACGGCAGGGCCGAGGCGGCGAAATCTGGTTGAGTGATAAAGACAATAATCCAAGGCGCCAATATCATCATGGCAACGCCAAGAGCAAGACTAGCAGCAAAAAGTACTCGCGTCGCCCGTTTGACCATTAGTCCAATTTCGGCTTGTTGATTGCTATCGTTTAAGCGGGTGAGTACGGGTAGGAGGTTGGCAGCAAAAATCGCTGGAATGACTAAGATGATATCGAAAATCCGGTAGGCGACGCCGTAGATCCCGATATCGCTAACGGGTTTGTAAAAGCTCAAGATCAAAGAATCGAGACGAAAATGGACTAGACCGAGTAGCGTTACCACCGCGATTGACCAAAACTCCGGCAGAGTCTGCTTCCAAAGCGATAAATCAAAGTGGATTTTAATTGGCGTAATCGACCGACTCAAAGCATAGCTAACCACGAGTAGAACGACATTGCCGATTAAATTGGCGGTAATGACCGGGATCAAGCCCAATCCTTGACGAAGAAAATATATTGTCAGGATTGCCATAACCAATCGCCCAGCCACCTCCGATATCACAATTCGTCCCGAGAGATAGTTGGCTTGGAAAATTGTACTGACCGCTTGGGAAAAAAGCATCAAGAAGGCGATCACCACCCCCAGGACGATGCCTTGTTTAACGACAGCGTCGTACGGCAAGAACTGCCATAAACCTGCCAGCACCAACAGGGTGGCGATCATTAGCAAGAATCGGAAGACAATGGCGCTACCGACAATTCGACCGGCAACATCCGGTCGTTTACCAGTTATTTCTCGTACGACCAGGGTGAATAAACCCAAATCGGCGGTGGCACCGATGATCGATATGTAAGTCAGGACGATGGTGTATTGGCCGTAGCCCTTCAAGGCCGAACCATCAACCAGAAGATGGTTGGCGATATAACCGAGCGTTACCAAACTAATCAGCAGAGTTAGAAATCGGCCGACGATTTGAACGGTAGTATTAGCAACCAATTTTCGACCTTCAACCATGAATGTATTGTAGTTTAATTCCTTGCCTATCCCAAGAGACTTGCTAGGATATAGACATGTTAAGACTGCGACGAGCGGTTTATTTGGTGGTAGGTGCGATGCTGTTAGTTGGGTCGTTCGGCCCAATTGAATCGGCCAGGGCCTTTGATACTTCCAGTGACAATTACATCAACGGTCAATACTATAACTCACTGGTTAGTGACGGGGATTTTGTTGATGTCGGCTCGATGAGCGTCGCTTCGATCCAATCTTTCCTAGCCGGTAAGGGAGGCTACCTAGCCAATGCCCCATCTAGCCAGCTCGGCGATCGGGCTGGAGGCCGAAATGCCGCCCAGATTATTTATGATGCCGCTCATGGTGCCGGTGAGGCCTCCGGATCCTTAAATGGCATCACCATCAACTCCTCAACCGGTTCGGTCAGCCCCAGAGCCCTGTTGGTAACACTTCAGAAAGAACAGAGTTTGGTAACTCGAACAGACTACTCCCAAAACGCCTTAGACAAGGCCATGGGTTACGGCTGCCCGGATTCCGGCGGCTGTAACGCTAAGTATGCCGGCTTTACTAATCAGGTGGAGTGGGCGGCTTGGCAATTGCGCTACAACTACGAAGCGGCCGGCATGGATGCTTCTTGGTGGGCGAGCCATTACTCGACTCATTATTATGTCGGCTACTCCCGATCTCACAACTGGAGCAGTACTTACTATGTCGTTACCTATAAAAACAAAGCGACCGCTGCGCTCTACCGTTATACCCCGCATGTCGGTTACGGTAATTTCAATTTTTGGCGACTAATGATTGATTGGTTCGGCGTTGGCACGACGAGCGGTGGCGGGTCGGTCTTGGGCATCAACGACACCGAAACCATCTCCCAAGCGACATATCGCGGCCACATCAAAATTGCCGGCACCAAAGCCAGTGAGGTTCGAGCTTACTTTCTAACAACTTTAATGGCTGATGTTGGTGCCACTAGCTGGAGTACCGAATTTGACACCCCGCTCGGCGCGACCGATTATTATGTTTACTACCGCGATACTAATGGCGTCGAACTGGCCAGCAAGAAAATCACCATCGACAGACGCAAGGTGGGTGATGTTGATGGTAACGGTCGAGTCGACTTGCTCGATGTCTCCTTTATGAGCGATGCCTGGGGTTTGACGGTTAAGGACGATGCCTGGCTGAACTTGAACCCGGACTCCGACAATATTGTCGATCTATTGGATCTGTCGCTGTTAGCAAATAGCTTTGAAGGGTAGTATGGGAAATAACGAATTACGAATTACTAATTTAATGACTAAATTATCCAATGCCTGGGTTAACAGCATCATTATCGGCTTAATTGCCTTGGTTAGCGTGCCCTCGTCGGCGTATGCGGCGGGGTCGATCAGCGCTTCGGGTGGCGGCAAATATAGTGCTGGGACAACTTTCACCATTACGGTCAAAGCTTCGGGGGCAACATTCGATAGTCTGCAGGGTAAAATATCTGTTTCCGGGCCAGTTAGCGTCGTTTCTTTTTCGGCTGGCTCGGCCACCTGGCTACCAGGCAAAAGCCCGGCCAACAACAATCAGTTTGTCGGTATCGTCTCGGCCACCAGCTCGCTGACAGTGGCAACGATCAAACTCAAAGGCACTAGCACCGGTTCCGGATCAGTCAGTATCAGCGGCGCCCGACTGGCTCGTTCCGGCGCCGAAGTGGGCACTGGTGGAGGATCGGCTAGCTACACTATCACGCCGGCTCTAGCACCGCCTGGATCGGTCAGCGTTACTTCCAGTACCCACCCGAATCAAGAAGAGTTCTATGATGTTTCGACTGTCGAATTGGCTTGGAGCGCGCCCGGCAACGGCGCGACTGGCTACTCAACCGTATTCAATCAAACCGCCGACAGCGCTCCAGAAGCCAAGACTAGTACAACCGACACGAACGCCAAGTACGCCGACAATCCGGTCGGGACCTATTACTTTCACATCCGCGCCAACAACAAAGATGGCTGGAGTGACACAACTCATTTCAAAGTTAATATTAAGCCAACCACCGATAGTGCTCTGGCGATCCCAGCGATTGCTTCAATCACTACCACATCCGACGCAACCAACGATATCGAAGCCGGAACGCTGACTGGTATCGTCATCAAGGGCACCGGCCCAGTTGGCTATGCGATGATGCTAACCTTCGCGCCCGATTGGGCTCTATCAACTGAAAAATACCCCTCTCCTGTTATTACCGAGCAGGGAACTTGGGAGCTGACCGTTACCGATCCGATCAAGGCCGGTTTCTATAAACTAACTGCTGTTGGCAAAAAGGATTCAACCGTTTCGCCGACTAGCCCTTCCGTAACATTCGAGGTGGGTGTTGCCGAGGGAGGCCAAATTCGTCTGGTGACTGACGCTGACACAACCGCTACCTACCAACAAGCCCAAACCGCCACTCGCGTTGCCGCAGCAACCGCCCATAAGAAATTTATTTGGGGCGGTCTAGCCGGTGTCGTCCTGCTTGCCGCTATTGTCCTAGCAACCATCTTCCGCCGAAAACTATTTGCCAGTTTTGGTCGTTAAGTCTTGTCTCGAAACGTCCAAAAGCGATTGCCAAAGAAATTCCAGAAGAAAACCACGACCACAGCAACTATTTTAGAGAGGTTGTAATTTACTCCTGATTGAGTAGAAAGTAGGTACATTATGACTTCAGTCGCACCTAGGCCTACTGCACTTACGATCGAGAACTGAATCAATCCTGATAGTTTAGCTTTTTCACCCAGTCGTCGGTATGTCCAATGATTGTTCATAAGGTAGCCATTAACTGATCCTACCAAGTAGCCTATAAAGGTGGCGACGTATATTGAGGTCTTAAAATCTAAGAAGAACAAATTAAGAACCGCGATATCAAGGATAGTGTTAACTATACCTATCATCCCAAAAAGGAAAACGTCTCGGTATAGAGTCCTTCCCAAACCGGACGTTCGGAATAGTTTAACTAACTCCCGGAAGGCCCGAATGATTACTTTAAAGTTGGCTCCTGTTTGGCTACCAGCCGTTCGCGGTAGATGGGTGACCGGTATCTCTTTAAAGACTAATCCCTTCTTCTGCAGGCGAGTCATGAGTTCGGCTGAAAAGGTAGCTCCACCAGATTGGATCTTGAGGTCTTTTAGAACAGAGCGATGGAAAAGCTTAAATGCGCAATCAAGGTCTTTAATTTTTAGACCGAATAGAAAGCGAACTAGTGCGTTCCAGCCTTTGGCATTGAGGATCCGAATAAACGGATCGCGACGAGGAGCCCGGTAACCGACGATAACCATATGGTTACTTGAGTATGGGACGAATTGACTGATTTCCTTTAAGTCAAATTGTAGATCTGAATCGGAGAAAAAGACCCATTCCTTAGTAGCGGACTTGAGACCGTTCCAGACTGTTTGCCCGTAACCCATGTTTTGTGGATTATCTACCAGCCTAACCCTAGAGTCGTGCTTCGATATCTCAAGAACGATGTCTCGTGTCCTATCTTTACTGCCGTCGTTAACAACAATTACCTCAACCTCATTAGCTACCGCTCCGCCAGCCTCTAGGGCCGTCTCGACTGTCTTGGCAATATTCGCTTCTTCGTTGTAGGCGGGAAATACTAGAGAAAGAGATGGCAGCTTCATTTCCGGTCGATCGTACCTGAAACCTCAAATGAATGAAAGGTTTTTCTTAGTCCATCTTCCAGAGTTGTCTTAGGTTCCCAGCCAAGAGCGTCTTTAGCAAGAGCGCTAGATAGGCAACTTCGTCTAAGCTCACCTGGACGACTGCGTTCAAAACGTGGCTTTGTTTCGGCCTTAGCCTCTTGAGAGAGTTTGTCAAATATTTTCAGCACACTTACCTCATGCCCAGTACCGATGTTAAACGTAGATACTTTCGAATGCTTAAGCGCCGCCACAAAGGCATTAACAACGTCGCCCACATAGACATAATCACGAGTTTGCCCGCCGTCACCAAATATTATTGGTTGACCGCCACTCAACAGCTTATCGCAAAAGATCGCAACTACACCTGCTTCACCTTTTGGATCTTGGCGTGGACCGTAAACATTGGCCATGCGAAGTATTACAGGCTTGAAACTGTAAACTTCCCCGTAAAAACGTAAGTAGTTCTCAATAGAATACTTGGCTATACCGTACGGCGACTCTGGAGCCACAGTTTGACTTTCGGGTGTGGGAAGGTTATCTGTTTCGCCGTAAAGTGCCCCACCCGTCGAGCTAAATATAACTTTGTCACAATCGAACTGTCGACAAACCTCAAGTAAAGTTAGTGAACCAATAATATTCTCGGTGGCATCGAATATTGGATCGCTAACAGAGGCCGAAACTGATTTCTGGGCTGCTAGATGAATAACGGCTTCGGGAGTTGTTGTTTTGAAAATTTCCTCGAGTTTCGATCGGTCCTTAATATCTGCTTCAAAAAAATCAGCGTCTTTATTTAGATTCTCTTTTTTGCCGCTAATTAGATTGTCAATAACTGACACCTCATGTCCATCCTCGAGAAGGGCATCCACGAGGTGTGATCCAATGAAACCGGCGCCGCCAGTTACGATGATTCTCATTTCAAACTACTTTCGTTTGTATAGATCGATCGGCCGATATTTCGGATCGTTGTAGGTTTTAACGTAGGTATAGTTTGGGGTAAATTGATCCCATTTTGTTGGATCTGCTAACCAACCGAAGGCTTTATCATAAAGGATATAGTCGGGTTCGAAGGTCCGAAAGGCGAAGAAGGGATCGTTCTGGCGCAGAGCATCCAAAACACCGGGGGAGACAATACCAATCGTGTCTACAATTGGGCGCTCAGAGTAGTAAGCGATCGCCCCAATCTCCATATAGGCAACACTAGTTCCGCTTGGCATAACTTGATTGAGGTCTCGACCGATCGTTTGGTAAAGAACGTCTCTTGGATAAGGCTGGCCATTTGCTTGTTCTAGAATTCGATCATGCCCCCAGAGCAATAGAACGGCGGCAACAATAAAAACCGCCAAGCCATTGGCCCAGGGAGCGAGCTGGTTATTTCCACTGTTAAAGTGTTCAAGCATCTCGTCCATAGAAAAGCCGATCGCGAGTGGCAACCAGGCAACTGGCAAGAAGAGAAACCAGTGGTAGAAGGAAATGTCTATAAAGTTGTAGAGTGCGATTGGCAGTAGCAGCAGTAAGATGGTTAACCAGAGAAAGATAGAGTTCCGAGTTGAGCGAGCCAGGGCGATTACAGCAAGCAAGGCCGTTAGTTTGCCCCACAGACTCCCGAACATCACTAGCTTCAACCAATCTCCGAAACCTCGCAAAAAGTTATCGTTCGCGATGGTGCTCTGCAGTATCTTGAAACTCATAGAGTTGGAAGAAAGTTGACCAAAGGCAATCTCGGAATAACCAAACCATAGGGCGAGAGGGGCAACGAAAGCGACGCCTATCGGCACTAACTCTCTTAGTTTTATTCGAACCGAATCGTTTTGTCTGGCTCGCCAGAATAGTAAGAGAAGAAGGGGCAGGATAACCACCGATTCCCCGCGACAGAGAAAAGCGGCCGATGCAACTAAGGCGCTGAGGATGAATCTTCCTCGAAGCGCAAGGGAGAGAGCTACCAAAATGCCTAGAACTGCTAGGAGGGATTCGTGGCCAAACATCATTAAGTAGAGAACGTTAACGTAGACAAAGATACCGGCAGTCAAGGCTGCTAACACGGAGCGGCCGAGCTGACGGACTAACACATAGGTTTGAATCGATGTCAGCACGATTGCGGCAATACTGATGGTTTCGGCCACTAACTTTATATCCGCCTGGCCTGAAAAAAGCTTCCAAATGAATCCAAAAATGACATAGAGTATAACCGGAAGCGGGGCTGAGGTGCCTAGGACGTGTGAGCCATTAAACGTGAACCCGTTGCCAGCAAGAATGTTCTTGGCGTAGGTATAACCGAAGAACGAGTCGTCGAAGAACCAGCTTCGAATATTAATCTTATCGAGCCAAATTAGGCCACCGACAATGAGCACTAAAATTATTAGTCTGTCTCGCCAAATATGATTTGTGAACAACTCGCGCCATCGGGAAAGCATTAATATTCACTATATATAAGTCAATCTCTCCGGGCAATACTGCTTACGACTTATGCTTAGGAACAATTTTTCGACGTAAATTACCTAGGCCACGCGCCAGTTTGTAAGACTTGGAGTTCTGGATGTTTTGCAGTGCCGTTCGTAATTCGGAAGCGTTTTGAGTGGCATATTCGAGTGCAGTGGTCAGCTCACCTGCAGCGATCTTTGCGGCTATTTGAGCCTCAAGGGCTAACATAGCGCTGTCCACAAACAGCTCGGTCACTCTTTGTTCTAGAATTAATTGATGGTTAGTTGACAGAGCGAGCTTGAAATATTGGTCGAAATCTTTGGTTAGTTTCGAATTTTTATACAGAATGTAGAAGTGTCGATAACCAGGCGCAGTAAAATCGCCGAGCTTAAGAAGATTCTCGTTATAGAAGTGGTTTATCGCCTTCACTCCGGTTGAGTCTACCAAGGCCTCGGAAACAAAATTGGTCATAATCAACTTCAGCCAGGCGGGCAGGTAGTTACTCTCAAAGTGAGTATGGGGGCAACCGAATCTCTTGATTTCGCGCTCCATGAGCTCTGAAGTTGGTTTGTTCTGTTCGAAGTGTTCAATCAGCCAGGGGTGGTTGCGTTTATGTTGTGAGCGAAAAAAGTCATTGGCGATTGTTTCCGCTTGCGTCGTCTCCTCCGACTCGAACGGTCCAGCGATAATGACTAGATCTCTAGCTACACGGTAACATTCCTGGAGAAGGCTGGGTTTCTTCTCGTCGCTGACATGCTCAAGAACATCCATCGACACCACGGCGTCAAAGCTATTGTCCATAAACTCCATTTTAGTTGCGTCACCTTTGATGTAGGTGTATCCAGCTCTTTCCTTTGGTGGTGGGAGGATATCAATTACCGTTAATTCATAAGGTAGCTTATCTTGCGTCAGCGCCGAGCGAAAGTACTTACTGCCACCGCCGACATCAAGCAACTCGATCTGTCTTTTGCCAAAGTCTTTCTTAAGAATCTCTTTGCAGATGAAGAAACGGGTAAAGGCATCGGGATTAAGTTGGAGATACTCTTCGCTTTTGTTGGAAGTCATCTCTTTGTCCTACTCTAACCGAAGAGAGAAATCTTCCCTGTCCAACGTCAGGTTGGGATTATAGTGCGGATCGCCTTGTCGGAGAAACTCTCCCCACTTGGCGGTGAATCGGTCGATTTCTTTATTGAATCTGGTGATCTTTTCGGGTGTGTCCTCGTAGCCACGAGTTTTGCTTTCATGGTGGTAGAGTTCGGCATAAGGCGTCCAGACGACCAACTTTCCAAGCTCGCGAATCTTCAAACAGAGATCTATATCGTTAAACGCCAGAGCGTAACCCTCGTCAAAGCCGCCCACTTCCTCGAAAACCTTCCGAGAGATCATGACGCAAGCGGCCGTAACGGCGCTTAAGTTTTGCGGGAGAATCAGCCGACCAAAGTAGCCAAACGATCCAGCGGGGAAGTGCTTGTGGGAGTGGCCGGCCACGCCACCTAGCCCGACAATTACACCGCCGTGTTGGATGGTCTTGTCTGGGTAAAGTAATTTTGCCCCAACTGCTCCGACATCGGCTCTCTGGGCGTACTCCAACATTGCCTCAATCCAGTCAGAGCTAGTAACCTCGGTGTCATCGTTCAGGAAAAGTAGGTAATCACCCTTGGCCTGCCCTGCGGCGAAGTTATTGACGGCCGAGAAGTTGAATGGTTTATGCCAGTTAACGATCGTGACCCGGGGTTGTTTTTTTAGCGTCAAGTAAAGCTTTTCGGTAGCTGGCTCGATACTGCCAGTATCAACCAGAACTATTTCATAATTTGGATAGGTTGAACGGTTAATTATCGAGTCGAGACAGTGCTTCAGTAGCTCTGACTGATCTTTAGTTGGAATAATAATTGACACCAACGGCAATTTGCTCGGTAGCTCGTAGACTACCCGACAAGTACCGAAAAGTGGTCCTTGTAAAATTCTTCCCTTTATCCCCAGCCGATCCAAGTGCTCGGCGATAGCTTTGTTGGTTGAGTAAGATACATAGTTCTTGGCATTAATGTTGGAGGCAGTAGAGTGTTCGTGTTCGCGCCAGTGGTAAAGGATTTTGGGAATATGAACAATTCTATTGGCCTGCTCGCTAGCACGTAAGACTAAGTCAAAGTCCTGGCTCCCCTCAAACCCCTCTCTAATGTGGCCTATTGTGTCTAGCAAAGAATGCTTAATGACTAGAAGGTGAGTAATGTAGTTGTAGGTACGCAAGGTGTCTGGGCTCCAATCGGGCTTGAAGTGGGGCTTAAGACGAGACTTGCCGTTCTTGGTCAGCTTATCCTCATCAGAATACAGTAGGTCGGCATCGGGATTACGATTAAGAGCTGACACCACCTCATACAAGGCAAAGGGCGCTAGGGTGTCGTCGTGGTCCAAGAGAGCGATAAACTCGCCACTCGCCAACTTAATTGCGACATTAGTGTTAGCGGCTATACCTAGGTTTGTATCTAGATACTCGACTTTGATTCGCTGATCCTTTTCAGTTAGTTGATGAAGGAACGCTCGAGTTTCTTCTTTGACGCTACCATCCGCGATACAAAGCTCCCAATTCGAGTAGGTTTGGCTTTGAACAGATTCGATCATCGGCACCAGAAATGATAGCGGTGTATTAAAGGTTGGGACAATGATTGAAACTATTGGCTGAATTTTGAATACATGCTTCGCTTGCGCCGCTACTTCCGCTTGGGAAGGTTCGCTTCGGGCAATCCAGTGCTTATATGCTCGCACATCTTCAAAGGCAAACTCTTGGGTAGCATTAGCAAAAAAGTTAACTTTTTCTACGGCCTTAGATAAGAATTGGCGAAAGCCGTATTCGCGGATATACCAAGTTATTTTCCGCAGATTATCTCTGGTCAATTGGTTTTTCAGGCGTTTTGAGGCACGAAGAGTTTTGCTCAACATTAGGTCTACCTAGCGTTGGGGGTGGTAGGTATTAGCCAGCTTGCCATCTTTGATCTCAATTATCCGGTCGCAGAATCGTTCCATCGTCGTTCGATCGTGAGAGATTAAGATAATTGTAATACCGCGCTCTTTGAACTCGTTCATCTTAGCAAAGCACTTCCGCTGGAAGCTCTCGTCGCCAACAGCTAAGATCTCGTCGACCAGTAATATTTCCGGATCAGTGTGAACCGCCACCGAGAATCCTAGCCGAGCCATCATGCCCGTCGAATAGGTTCTAATCGGCTGATCGATAAATTCGCCGAGTTCGGCAAAAGCCAGGACTTGGTCGAGTCGAGCCATGATCTCCTTCTTAGTCATTCCCAACAGAATGCCGTTGAGAACGGCGTTCTCCCGACCAGTTAGGTCGTGATGGAAGCCCGCCCCCAATTCCAGTAGCGGCGCCACTCGGCCACGAACAGTGACCTTGCCTTTAGACGGTTTGATCACCCCGGCAATCATCGCCATAACCGTACTCTTGCCGGCGCCGTTCGGCCCCATAATCCCGAGGACTTCGCCCTTATCTACTTCGAAACTCAAGCCGTTAACAGCCCAGAACTTGCTCTCTTTCATCTGTTTGACGGCGGCCGGCATGTTAATCAGGAAATGCTTGATACCGCCAGTGATCTGGTGGTAGAGCGGGTAGTACTTCCAAACATCATCGAAGATCACGCTTTTTTCTTGGTTATCCACTATTTCCGGAAGCGAGTGAGCTTTAGTAAACGACATTAAAGCACCTCCGCAAAACGTGACTTTAAGCGATTAAACGTAATATACCCGAGCAGGAAGATCCCAACAGCGTAAGCACAGGAGAGCAGGAAGTACTCCCAGTGAACGTCGCCGTACAAGAAGATATCGCGGTAGTTGATGATGAGTAGAGCCAGGGGATTGAGGTAGATGATAAATTTGAGACGCTCTGGGATCATACCGAGGGCATAGACAATTGGCGTGGCGTAGAAAAGCATATTGAGAAGAATCGCCACCAGGCGTTCCAGATCGCGAAAGAAAACATTAATTGAGGCGACTAAGAGCGAGATACCCAGAATTACAAACAGTTGGATTAAAACCAGTACTGGAAATAAGAAGATATGGGGGAAATATATCGGCTGATGATAGACCAGCAGAAACAGGACCAGCACTGGTAAGGAGAGGACAAAGTGGACCATATCGTTAAGCACGCCGGCGTAAACGATGTATTCTCGAGGAAAGACGGTCTTCTTGATTAGGTTGGCGTTGGCGATCATGCTGACCGAGCTGGAAATGACCGAATTTAGAAACCACTGCCAAGGGAAAAGACCAAGGATCAAAAACAGGACGTAGTTTTCGATCTTGACCTTGAGGATAAACTGAAAAGCGACGAAGAAGACCATCGCTTGCGCCAAGGGGTTGAGGATCGACCAAGCGTAGCCAAGAATATTATTTTTGTAACGAACTTTGATTTCTTTCTTGACCAGCTCGACAATTAGATCTCGATAATAGCGAGTTGATTTTTTAGTCATGCACTTGAAAATTTTACCACTAACTCGAGGGTATAAGTAGGTTAACTTGGTTGTTTCGGCCGTTGATCGATCCCGAGCATAATTGTCAGCACCATCCAGGTACGGTCAAATTGGCCGGTGAATAACCGCTTGAACAAGGTAAATAGCATCGCCATATAAACCGTTGGCAGTGCCCAGGGGAAAAGTCGGCGGGTCATTACTAGCCGGTTTTTGATCCCGTAGTAGTCTGCTAGCTCGCTTTTTCGTCTAGCAAAAACCGAGCTGCCGATCGTTGATCCTTCTTTGTGGTAAACCAGACTTTCTGGAGCGTAGCCAAGTTTTATCCCTAGGCGACGGGCTCTGGTGGCCCAATCAACCTCTTCAAAATATAGGAAGTACCCTTCTTCCATCAGCCCTATCTTGGCAACTGAGGCCAGACGAACGAAAGCGGAGGCCCCAACGACATAGCCCATCCTAGATTCAACTATTGCTTGTGGGAGCTGATCTTCCAGGTTCCGCCCTTCGCCGATGTGTCGGCTCATCCCGAACCAAGGATAGAACCGATCTCCGCCTTGGGTTTGAATCTTGTTGTGATTGGAAAAATCGAGAATCGTTGAACCAAAGAACCCTACTTCAGGGCGTTTAGCCGCCTCCTCGAGTAATTTGTTTAGGGCCTCGGGATCAAAGGTGGTGTCGTTGTTGATAATCCAGACGAAATCCTGATCGGCTCCAGCGGCCAGGGCATAGCGCAATCCTCGGTTATTGCCGCCGGCGTAGCCGTAGTTCTGCTCGTTACTAATCAAGACCACCTCGGCATCTAGCGGTGATTTGATTTGGTCGAGGTCAGATTCCATAATTTTATTGACAACATGGTTGTGACGCACCAACCAGTCCCAAATTTTTGCCTTGGAATTGTCGGCCGAATCATTATCGCAAATAACCACCTGGTAATCGTGGCCTTTGAGCTTAAAAACACTCTCAAGACACTCGATTGTATCTGGAGCATTATTCCAATTAAGAACAATAATAAAAACCTTCGGAGATCGAGAATAAGATGTTGGAGTGTTCACATTTTGTAGTTTAACACTTGGGGTGTTTGAGCGTAAGTGACTTTACAGGGTTTGTAAAAAGTTTTACCCTAGAGAACGATGAAGGGAATTATTTTAGCTGGCGGCTCGGGCACCCGTCTTTACCCGATTACCTTGCCGACCAGTAAACAGCTCTTACCGGTATACGACAAGCCGATGGTTTACTATCCGCTCTCGATTTTGATGTTGACTGGCATTCGCGAAATTCTAATTATCTCGACGCCTAAGGACATTGGTCGTTTCGAAGAAGTCTTCGGCGACGGCAGTCAGTTGGGGCTGAATATCCAGTACGCCATTCAGGAAGAGCCAAGGGGTCTGGCCGATGCTTTTATTGTCGGCGAGAAGTTTTTAGACGGAGAACCGGTAACAATGATTCTTGGAGATAATATTCTGTTTGGCCACGGACTAACCGAGATGCTCCAATCGGCTCGAGCTTCGGTTGAAAAAAATGGTGGTGGTCATAATTTTGCTTACTATGTTAACGACCCTCAGCGATTTGGGGTTATTGAGTTTGATAAAAACTATCAAGTCATCTCGATTGAAGAAAAGCCATCCCAGCCCAAGTCGAATTTTGCGTCGCTGGGACTATATATGTTTGACGGACAGGTTGGTGCCGTGGCTCGTTCTGTCGAACCGTCCGCGCGGGGCGAGCTGGAGATCCCGAGTGTGATGAACGACTATCTAAAACGAGGCAAGTT